>Ga0193695_1000001_pt1 | contig 665428 bp, 661 predicted proteins | sample L3s2metaG_FD_160568 | JGI IMG/M metagenome (GOLD analysis project Ga0193695, IMG submission 160568) | Soil microbial communities from a riparian zone of the East river system, Colorado, United States - L3s2 | ecosystem: Environmental > Terrestrial > Soil > Riparian zone | place: USA: East... | reverse complement strand
GCGGCGGCGGCGGTGGCGGCGGAGGAGGAGGAGGAGGAGGAGGAGGAGGAGGTGGTGGTGGCGGCGGAGGTGGCGGAGGCGGTGGCGGAGGTGGCGGTGAAGAGAGGCACTCGCTGATCTTGATCGTGTCGACGCGCCATCCGGGAGCCCCGATGCTGGTGTCGCTGCCCAGGCGCCAGCGCAGCACGACGTCGTGCCCGGCCGCGGACGGCGGCAGGATCGCGACCGTCGTGATGAAGCCGTTGTTCGAGTTACCGGTCCAGGCCAGGCGCCCCTCGAGTGGGTTGCCGAGGCCCGTCTGGAGCGTCCCGCTGTACGTGCCGACGACCAAGCGCCCGCCCGCGGTGAGGATGTCGTGGAAGGTGGCGCCGCCGTCGATGCTGATCTCCAGCACCCCGCCGTCGTAGGTCGTCTCGGTGTAGTAGTTGTTGCGGAAGGTGAGCTGCGCGTCACTCGTCACGATCGGGATGCTCGGCGACTCGAGCCGCTTGTCGCTGACGACCTGGGGGTTGTCGACGAAGGCCGCGTTCGGAGGAGTATCGGAGGGCGGCGTGGGCATGCCCGAGTTCGAAGTCACCCACGGCGGCGGCGGGCCCTGGTCGTTCGTCGCGGTCCAGCCTGCCGGCAGCTGGGGCGGCGTCACGCCGTCGAAGTTCTCGCTGTACGTGGTGACGGGGACGGCACACGAAGCGGTTTCGGCATCGAGCACTTCGGTCGTCGCCGTCGAGGTCGAGTCGGTGCGCCCGCCGGCGGCGACGAGCGTGTTACCGATCGCCGTTCCCCCGATGTGCGAGCGGGGGACGTTCAGGCTCGGGCCCGGGTCCCAGCCGCCACCTACCGGATCGTAGGCTGCAATCGTTCCCGTTGGGCCTCCCGGAGTCTCGCCTCCGAAGATCCAGAGCTTGCCGCTCGCAACGGCGCTGCCTGCAGCGTTCGTCGGGCTCGGCAGGCTGGCCCTTGCTGTCCAGGTGTCCGCCGCGGGGCTGTAGTCCCAGACGAGATCGATGATCTCGCCGGAAGCGTCCCGCCCGCCCGCAACGAGGAGATCGCCGTTGACAACACCCGACGCGGCACCGCCGACTGCGTGCGGGATCGACGCGCGCGTGGTGAACGTGTTCGCGGCCGGGTTGAACTCCCAGGTCGTCGCCTTCGCGCTCGACGGGTCGGTCGCGTCGTAGCCGCCGACCAGGTAGATCTTGCCGTTCGCGCTGTCGTAGCCGGCCGCCATGGACGCGCGCGGAGCCGGCATGTTCGCGGCGGAGCTCCACGTGTTCGCCGTGATATCGAAGACCCTGGTGGCGTTGCTGAACACGCTCCCGTTCTCGCCGCCGAAGACGTAAATGCTGTTCGTCGTCGGGTAGTAGACGGCGGATGCCATCGCCTGCGCAGCGGGCATCGCGGGCGGATAGGTGTCCCACCGCTCGTTGACCGGGTTGTAGCGGTAGAAGGTGTCCAGGGTCGTGCCCCCGGCGTTGACGCCCCCGGCCGCGTAGGCGTAGGTGCCGTTGGAAGCGGCCGCCGCGCCGTACAACTCCTGCGGCATGGGCGCGACGACACTCCAGCTCGAGGCGGGGAGGCCAGGGGTCGGCCCGAGAAGATCTCTCGACGCGCCGGACTGAGGTTCGGCCGCGCCGGCGAAGGCGCTCAGCCCCAGCGCAAGGCCGCAGAGCAACGAGGCAAGCGCCGCCGCCCACAGGATCTTTGCCCTCATGCCGGTCTCCTCCCCCCACTCGGCCCTGGTGACGGCCGGTTGGCCTTCTCGGCTTTTACCCCGAACAGCTGGCAAAAGCAAGCGCTGTCGGCCTGTCACCGTTCTGGGTTAGCCCTTCCTCTCGATCACGATGTCAGTCTGGGGCACGCGGACGGTCCGCTGGTTCGTCGGGTCGAAGAAAATCGCGATGCCGTCGGCGCGACCGAGATACACGACCTCGTTTTGGAAGTCATACGCGTGCACGTCGCCAATCCAAGACACGTGCACCGGGACGGCACGAAGGCCAAGCGGGTTCGTGACGAGCCGGTACGCCGTTGAGAGCCCCGGCGGGCGCACCGGCTTTCCGTGTTTGACGTCATCGGCCCTGGAGTCGTACGCGAACGGCATCCAGACAGCTAGGACTAGAAGCGAGCACAAGGTGCTCCCGATGAGCCACCTCGCAAAGGGACCGATTCGCCGTTGATCGCCTTGCGGGTCGTGGTAGCGCCACGGGCGCACCAACACGAACGCGATTGCGCCCACAACGACTGTGAGCGCGAGCAGCCCCGGTGCGGCCCGACTCAGTGTCTGGGCGTAGCCCAATCCAACGTCCTCCGGCTCGACTCCAAACTTGCTGTAGAAGGACGTCTGGGCGGCTCGTGCCACGAAATACGCGACGGCGCCAATCGAGCTGACGACGACAACCGGGTTCGCGTCGGCAAATCGGGCGAGGCCGCGCGGCTGACGCTTCTCCGGGTTCCGTGTCGTCTCGTCTGTATCGGTCACGGCTTCCGCCTAGCTTCGAACCAGCGGGAGTCTCTCAGCCACGCGTTCGCGGCGGCGGCGCAGGAATGCAACGCACCTACGAACGTTGGAGAGGGCATGGCCCGAAACCGGCTCGTCGGCATCAACCACGTCGCTCTCGAAGTCGGCGACGTCGAGGAGGCGCTCGCCTTCTACGGGCGGTTCTTCGAGTTCTCGCTGCGCGGGCACGGGCCGGGCGACGCCTTCATCGACATCGGCGACCAGTTCCTCGCGCTCACGGAGGGGCCGACCGGGCCGCCAGATCGTGCCCGCCACTTCGGGCTCGTGGTCGAGGACAAGGAAGCCGTGCGAAAGGCGCTCGAGGAAGCCGGCGTCGAGATCCGCCCGGGTCGGAGGCTCGACTTCCAGGATCCGTGGGGCAACACGGTCGAGGTCGTCCAGTACGACCAGGTGCAGTTCACGAAAAGCGACCGGGTCCTGAGCGGCATGGGGCTCGACCTCAGTAAGACCCCCGAAGCGCTCGCAGAGCTCCAGGAGAAGAACCTCGCGTAGCCGCGGTCAGGCGCCGACGATGCGGCCCCGGCGGCCGAGCGCGTCGATCGTGACCGCCGCCAGCAACACGAGGGCCGTGACCATGTACTTCGAGGCGGCGGTGAAGCCCATCAGCCCCATGCCGTTGTCGATCGCGGCGATCACGATGCCGCCCAGCACGCCGTGCAGCGCCTTGCCGCGACCGCCGAAGAGGCTCGTCCCTCCGATGACCGCGGCCGCAACCGCGTAGAGCACGAGCGTCCCGCCGTCCACGGCCGTCGAGATCGACCGCAGTCGCGAGGCGTAGACGACACCGGCGATCCCGGCCGTGAGCGAGGTCAGCATGAAGGCCGCAGTCCGGATCCTGAGCAGGTTCACGCCGGCGCGCCGAGCCGCCTCGGCGTTGCCGCCGATCGCGTACATGTAGCGACCGAGCTTCGTGCGGCCGAGCAGGATCGTCCAGACGACGAGCACGCCGACGACGAGCAGCACGACCCAGGGCACGCCGCGGATCGGCACGATCACCCCGCGATCGGTGTTGCAGAGAAGCACCAGCCCCACGCCGCCTGCAAGGGCGCCGCCGATCTTCAGCAGGGTCACGTTCGCCGGCGGGGCGACGAGCCCGGCCCGCCGTCGCTTGGAGTCGCGCCGCCAGATCGCGAGGCCGAAAACCCCGACCACGGCGAGCATCACGATCCATCCTGTGAGCGGGCTCAGGTTGGCGCTCGCGATGTTGTTGATGGTGTTGTCGTTGATGGTGATGGTGCCGCCGGAGCCGAGGATCTTCAGCAGGACGCCCTGCCAGAAAAGGAGGCCGGCGAGCGTGACCACGAACGACGGGAGGCCGACAACGGTGATCATCAGCCCCTGCACGGCCCCGATCCCTGCGCAGGCCAACAGCGCGACGCCGATCGCCGCCCACCAGGGCCAGCCGTGAGCCGGACCGGCGAGGTCGGCCATGATCACCGCCCCCAGCGCGGCGACGAAGCCGATCGAGAGATCGATCTCGCCGAGGATGAGGACGAAGACCTCGCCCATCGCCAGCAGGCTGAAGACCGCAGCCTGAAGCAGCAGGTTGACGAGATTCCCAGCCGTCAGAAAGTGCGAATTGAGGGACTGGAACAGGATCGAGATCAGAATCAGCCCGCCGACGACTGGCAGGACTCCGCTCTCCCCCGCCTTGATCCGCGAGAGCGACGTGCGCAGATACTCGCCGACGGATCCGGCGACGATCTCTGCCGGGACCGCGAGCTCGGCCTGGCGGGCGGCCTCTTCCGTGAGCTCGGGTGGCGGGACGGGCTCTTCGATTTTCGCCATCGATCAGGCCTCTCGCTCGGCCGGCTTCGACTCCGCCCGCGTCCGTGTGGACGCGCCGGTCGTCATCAGGTCGACGGCGATCTGGCGGTCGAGCTCGGCGGCAGGACGGAGGGCAACCATGCGGCCGAGATACAGGACGGCGATGCGGTCAGCGACCTCGAAGACGTCGTTCATGTTGTGGGAGACGACCAGCGCCGCGTGCCCCTGCTCGGCGAGACGGCGGGCGAGGCCGAGCACCATCGCCGTCTGGGCGACGCCGAGCGCCGCCGTCGGCTCGTCCATGATCACGAGCTTCGTGTTCCCGAGCACCGCCTTGGCGATCGCCACCGACTGGCGCTGACCGCCGGACAGCGACGCCACCGGCTGCCGGATCGAGCGCACGGTGGTCACGGCCAGGCTGGAGAGCGTCTTCTGGGCCGCCGTCTCCATCTGCTCCTCGTCCAGGACGATCCCGTGCACGCGCTCGCGGCCGAGGAACATGTTCTGCACGATGTCCAGGTTGTTGCAGAGCGCGAGATCCTGATAGACGGTCTCGATCCCGAGCATGGCTGCGTCCCGCGGGGTACGGAACCGGACGGGCTCTCCCTCCCAGAAGATCTCCCCCTGGTCGGGGCTGTGGATCCCCGCGATGCACTTGATCAGCACGGACTTGCCGGCGCCGTTGTCGCCGACGAGTGCGGTCACCTCCCCGGCCCGAACGGCGAGATCCACGCCGGTGAGTGCCTGTACCGGACCGAAGTTCTTCGAGACGCCGCGTAAGCGAAGGAGCGGCTCGGGGCCGGTATCGCTGCTCACCATCGCGCCTTGCCCTTCTCGGGGACTCACGACTTGCCGGGGCGCCGGACCGCACACCGCGAGGTGCTCGGTCCGGCGCTGGCCGGCTCGACTACTAGCTGATTCCTGCCTTCGTACACTTGCTCTTGAGCGCGCCGGCGCAGAGAACCGACACCTTGATCGCGCCGTCCTTCACCACCGTGTCCCCCATGTTGTCGCTCGTCACCCAGATCGGGGTCGTGTAGACGGACTTGATGTCCTTCTTGAGCGTGGTGTCGGGGGTGGTGGCGTTCACGAGCGATGCGGGAGGTGTCTGGCCGGCCCTCAGATAGAGAGCCAGCGCGGCTGCCGCCTGCGCCTCGAGGTAGATCGGCTTGTACACCGTTCCGCACTGGTAGCCCTTGAGGATGTTCTCGAGGCCCGACGGAGACGCGTCCTGGCCGGTCGTCGGGAACGTGTTCGCCGGGATCTTGTCCTTCAACAGCACCGCGATGATCGCGTTCGCGTTGTCGTCGTTCGGCGTCACGACCGCGTTGATGTTCGGGTGGGCCGTGTACTGCTGCTCGAAGGTGGTGGCCGCGGTCGGCGGATCCCACGTACCGGCAGGTGCGCCGGCCTTCACGTACGACCCGTCGTCGAAGTGCGACTTGAGCACTGCGTTGTAGCCCTGAGCGAACAGCTTCGCGTTGTTGTCCTTCGGGTCGCCGGACATGACGAGGACGTTCGGCTTCTTGACGTTCCAGGCGGAGATGCAATCCACCTCGCCCTGGCCGATCAACCCGCCGACCTTCACGTTGTCGAAGCTGACGTAGTAGCGATCCGCGGGACCGCCGGTGACGAGGCGGTCGTAGTCGATCACCTTGACACCCTTGGAGATGGCGTTGGCCTCGATCGCCGCCCCGGACCCCACATCGAGCGGATCGATCAAGAGCACGGAGGCGCCCGCAGTGATGTCAGCCTCGGCCTGCTGCTGCATCGTGCTGACGCTGCCCTGGGCGTTGTCGATCTTGAACTGGGTGGACGTGAGCCCGGCCGTCTCGAACGCCTTCTTCAGATACGGCGCGTCGTAGGTCACGTAGCGAGCGGACGTCGTGGTGTCGGGCAGCAGCACCCCGACCAGTCCCTTGCCCTGACTTGCAAGCCCCGTGAGGGTCTTCATCTGAGAGAAGTCCGCGGTGAACTTGCTTGCATCCACGGTGGGCGCCGCTGTGGCCGAGGTTGACGTAGTCGTTGACTTCGAACTAGACGAACCGCCGCAGGCCGCCGTGGCCGCCACGACGACGGCGAGGCCGGCGACGGCGACGGCGCGTGAAATTAGACTCATGATCCGTTCCTCCCGGGGGTTAAACCTGCCTGGCGTGGCCGGTATCGGCCGCGAGTATACGCCCGTCGCTCCTGCGGCAATCCTCGCTAGTAACGGGTAACGAGCTCTGCGGCGAAGATCTCGGGGTAGCGCCCGCGCGCGACGTTGATCAGCAAGTCGCGCGTCGGCTTGCGGCCGAAGCGCCCCTCGTCGCGGTCGTAGTCGGGCGTGAACTGCCGCTCGAGCGCGTCGAGCTCCTCCACCTCGTCACGGAGCCGCTGCCGCCAATCGGCCTCGGCCGGGCGGGCGAGCATCAAAAGCTCGGAGATCGACGAGACGAGCTTCGCCTTCCGGGCGATCGTCTCCGGGGTCACGTCCCACAGGCAGACCCCGTAGACCCCGTCCATGTACGACTGCCAGTGGAGCTCGAGATCGTCGGCGCCGGCCGCCTCGAGCCGCTCCGCAAACCGGGCTTGTAGGGCCTCCGGGCCGCCCGCCTCGTCGACGAAGCGGAAATAGTCGGCGGGGAACAGCTCCGTGCCGTCGTCGAGAACATACGACGGCTTCGGCAAGCGGCCGTTCGCGATCAGAGCGCGGATCTCCTCGGGCGATTCCGGCCGCTCGGCGCAGACCCGTTCGAGCGTGAGGTAGTTGACCCGGAGATAGTCGAGGTCGGCAGCCGTGTACTCCATGCGGGCCAGCCTACCACCGGGATTGTTTTGGTATTGTCAAACTGTGCTTGCAGACGTCGACATCTCCGAGCCGGCTTCCCTCATCGGCAGCCCCACGCGAGCCGTGTTCCTGATGGCCCTCTCCGAGGGACAGTCCCTGCCGGCGGGCGAGCTCGCGCGCTGCGCCGGAGTCACGGCCTCGACGGCGAGCATCCAGCTCACGAAGCTCGTCGAGGGCGGCCTGGTCACGGTCGAGCAGCACGGCCGCAATCGCTACTACTCGCTCGCCGATCCTGCGATCGCAGCCGCGATCGAGTCGCTGGCCGTAATCGCACCGCGGCGACCCGCGACCTCGCTGAGGCAGGCCAGGATCGGCTCGGATCTCCAGGCGGCCCGTACGTGCTACGACCACCTGGCGGGGGCGCTCGGCGTCGCGCTCTTCGACGCACTGCTGCGGAAGGGAGTGCTGACCCCGGACCTCGAGACGACGAGCAAGGGCGCGCGGCGGCTCGGCGACCTCGGCATCGACGTCGAAGAGGCCGCAGAGGGCCGGCGGGCGTTCGCGCGGCGGTGCCTCGACTGGAGCGAGCGACGCCACCATCTCGCCGGCGCGCTCGGCGCTGCGATCGCAACCCGCTTCTTCGAGCTCGACTGGATCGAGCGAACCCCCTCCAGTCGCGCCGTTCGCGTCACCGAAGCCGGCCGCACAGGGCTCGCGAGCGAGCTCGCGGTCCGGCTCGGCTAGCCCTGGGTGCGATGACTTCTCGACGTCAACACGGTCTTCCACCTGAGATGACGCTGCTGCCGCCCGCTCGCCACCTGCTCCGCGCCAAGGACCTGATCGACGGAAGGTTTCGCGAGCCGCTCGACGTGCCGACCCTCGCTCGTGCGGCGCATCTCTCCACAGCGCACTTCAGCCGTGAGTTCCGCCGCGCGTTCGGCGAGACCCCTCACCAGTACCTCCTCACGCGTCGCCTGGAGCGCGCAACGGCGCTCCTGCGCAACACCGACCGCACGGTCGCCGAGATCTGCCTCGCCGTGGGGCTGCGCAGCGTCGGGTCGTTCACGACGAGCTTCAGCCGGACGTACGGCCTCTCTCCCACCACCTATCGGGCGACCTACCCGCCGGCGCTCGACCGCGTGCGAATACCCACCTGCGTGCAGCTTGCCTGGGCGCGGCCGCAGTCCAGCAGTTTTCGAGAAGACAGCCGCGCCGGGCCCGGCTAACGTCGCCTCCGACCTACGACAACGGAGGATGAAGAACATGCTGAAGCAGTTGACCAACGTCCAGGTCTGGGTCCACGACCAGGACGAGGCACTCGCCTTCTACACCGAGAAGCTCGGGCTCGAGCTTCGCGAGGACGTCACGGTGCCGGAGATGGGCAACTTTCGTTGGCTCTCGGTCGGCGTGCCGGGACAGCCCGACGTTGCCATCACCTTGATGGCGGTGCCCGGCCCGCCCGTGTTCGATGCTGAAACGCAGGGGAAGATCATGGATTTGATGGCAAAGGGCGCAGCCAGCGGGCTCTTCTTCTCGACAGACGACGTCCAGGGGACGTACGAGGAGCTGAAGAGCCGCGGGGTCGAGTTCCAGCAGGAGCCGACCGAGCAGCCGTATGGCACCGACGCGGGCTTTCGCGATCCGTCCGGCAACCAGATGCGCGTGGCGGAGAGGAACTAGCGCAGCCGGTTCGTCATTCTTCCAACTCTTCCTGGACGGGGAGCCGAGCGCGCGCGTGAGCTCGAGGTCCGGCTCGGCTAGCCTCGAACGAGTCACCAGCCGCTCGAGACAACAGATGCGCTACTCGCCGAACTTCGCCAGGTTCGGCGGCTCGGCGGGATCCCGCCCTTCGAGCTGAGCGTAGAGCGAGGCGAGGATCCCCGGCGTGCCCGTTCCGGCGCCGGCACCGTGCCGTTCGAGCCACGCCGTCGTCTCCTCCTCGCTGAGCGAGTCGAACTCGATGTTGGCGGCGCAGCGTCCCGGACGTGCGACCGCCGGGTGGAGGGTCTCGATCCGTTCGTTCGTCGTGACGAGGACGAGTACGCGCAGTCCCTGGCCGATCAAGCCGTCGACGACGTTCAGGAACCGAGAGAGCCCCTGACCGATGATCGACTTCGCGTCGGGCCGCAGCAACTCACCGGTGTCCTCGAGCACCAGCAGGCGCCAATGCGGCGCGCGCCCGCGGCCGAGCTCCGCGCCCACCTCCGCCGACAGCTCGTCGTCGAAATCCTCGTCGTCATCTTCGCCGAAGGCGACGACGCCCGGTCCGTAGGAAGTGAAGCGACCCATGCCGCCGGCACCATGCATCGACATCAGCATCGAGACGTGCTCGCCGATCCCGCCGCTCTCCATCAGCACGGTCATCAGGTAGTCGGCGTGCTCGCCGAAGAACGTGTCCGGATCCACCACGTAGTGGAGCTGGCACCAGTCACGCCACTCCCAGGCGAGTGCGCGGAGGGCAAACGTCTTGCCCGTTCCAACCGCGCCGTGCCAGAGGACGAGCTGACCACCGTGAGCCGGTCGGAAGTCGCGCATGATCGCCTCCAGCCCGGCGCCCGTTGAGCGGGCATAGTTCTCCCGGATCTCGTCCCATTCGGGCACAGCGATCGTGCGCACGGACGGCATTGGCCCGTGGGCGCTGTAGGTCCAGAAGACGACGGGCACCTCTTGCCGCGCCACGGGCTCCGGGGCAGGCAGAAGCTCGCGCAGCTGAGCGATCGCGTCGATGACCGTCCGTTCCTCGTTGCCGGCCGCCTGCGCCGCGACGTAGCCGCCCTGAAGCGAGATCAGCACGAGCGCGCCATCTCGCTCGACCACGATCCTCTCTCCGCCCTCGCCGGCGGACCGAATGAGCGGCGTGCCAAGCTCTGCGAGCGACCGCACGGATGTCGCCCAGTGCTCGTCGCGCAACTCGCGACGGTCCTCGTCGAGCACCCGCGCCAGAAAGAACGCCGAGAGTGGATCGGCTTCGTCCAGTCCGTGGATGACCCGGAAGCGCGCGCCAAGCGAGTCCGCCATTGCTTCATTCTGCCCCTACGAGAGCGGTCGGCGCTACGAAGCTGTTGTAGGGTTCTCGAGCCGCGACCATGAGGGCTCCCTTCATCGCGTTGGCTAAATCGCACTCGCGGCAGCGTGCGTTCCTCCCCCTTGTGGCGTGCACGGTGACGGTCGGCCTCCTCGTGCCCGCTCACGCCGCGGGCAGCGCGTACCCCCTGCGCTTCGCGCCGGTGCAGGAGTATCCGCTGACGGACACGGAGACCAAGGCGGTCGCAATTGGAGACGTCACCGGGGACCACCGGAAGGACGTCGTTGTGAGCACAGGCTCCTGGTCGAACCCCCAGAACCAGTGGAAGGTCATCGTCTACCGTCAGCGGGCAGACGGCTCACTGGCGGAACCTGAGCGGTTCTCACCCGTCTGGAAGGTCGCGGTGCAGGGGGTCGCGATCGGCGATCTCAACCGGGACCACCGAAACGACGTCGCGCTCGCGACGGCTCTCGGCGTGAACATCTTCCGCCAGCGCCACGGAACGCTCGCGCGCCCCGTCTTCATCCCGAACACCGTCGGCGCCTACGACGTCGAGATCGCCGACCTCAACCGCGACGGCCGCAACGACCTCGTCGTGCGCGGTGGGACCTGGGTTCGGATCGCCTGGAACAGGCGCCGCGGGTTCAACGTCTCCGTCGCACTGAGGAGCCGCCAGTCCGAGGTCGAGGTCGGGGACGTCACCGGCGACGGGCTGCCCGATCTCGTCGGCGCGGGCTACGACGGCAAGCTCCGCGTGTACCGGCAGCGGCCAGGCGGGAGGTTCGGTCGTCCGGTCGTGCACCGCACCAAAGCGGGCGCGTCTGCGGTCGAGGTGGCCGACGTGACCGGCGACGGCCGCAAGGACGTCGCCGTGGCGAACAGTAAGTTCATCGAGGTTCTCGCCCAGACTCGAGCCGGAACCCTCACGCGGCCGGCCGTCCAGCCGGGAATCGACTACCCGGCCGCGATCGAGGCGCTCGACATGAACGGTGACAGAAGAACCGATCTCGTCACCGGCAACCAGGAATCGGTGGGCGTGGTCCTTCAGCACTCGCGGCACACGCTCGAGGGTGTGGACTGGTTTCTCGTCGGCCGCGCGCTGAGCTACAACGTCAAACGGGTCGCAGTCGGCGATGTGAGCGGCGACGGGCGCCCCGAGATCGCGGTCGCCGGTGGACTGCTGCACGGGCTCTTCCTCTTCCGGCAGCTCCCACCTTCGCCACGGCCCGCGCCGCCCCCGCCGCCTCCTCCCGGCCCAGCACCGCCTGAGCCGCCACCGCCTCCTCCCGGACCGCCGCCGCCGTTGCGGTTCGAACCCGCCCAGCGCTACCCGCTCGAGCTCACTCCCTCGGCCATGGCGATCGGAGACGTCACCGGCGACGGGCGAAACGACGTCCTCGTCGGCACGAGCGGCGACAACCAGACGGACGGGCGCCTCTACGTCAAGCTCCAGGAGCCCGGCGGCTCGCTCAGAGCTCCCTTCTGGCTCGGCGCCGACTCAAGCGGTCGTGTCAATGCGATCGCAGTGGGCGACATCGACGGCGACGGGGACAGCGACGCAGCGGTGGCCGCGTTCCCCGGCATCAATCTCTACGACCAGAGCGGCGGCAGGCTCTCGGCCGAGCCGTGGCTGGTGCCGGGAACCTGGGGCGCATCTAGCATCCGCATCGTCGATTTCGACGGCGACGGGAAGAAGGACCTGCTCTTCAACCGGCGGTGTTGCGAACCGGCCGGATTGTTCGTCGCGAGAAACCGTGGCGGCTCGTTCGCCGTTTCCCGCGTGCTCAAGGACAGCACCTTCCTCGAGTACGCGGACGTCACGGGCGACCGGCGCCCCGATGTCTTGACGATGTTCACGTCGACGGGAACGCTCAAGGTGTATCCGCGTCGCGCACACGGCTTCGGCCGGCCGGCAACCTACTTGCTGTACCACCCTTTCCCGAACGCGGCCGGCGTCGGCGACGTGACCGGCGACGGCCGGAACGACGTCGTCCTCGACGGTGACGTCAGCTCGCCGAGCTCGTACCTGATGGTCACGGCGCAGAACCGGGCGGGGACGCTGGATCCGCCCGTGCTCCAGCCGACGGCGGAGCGGCCTGGCACCGTGCACGTCCGGGATATGAACCGGGACGGGCGCCAGGACGTCGTGGTGGTCCACGACTACCGCCTGGGCGTCTTTCTCCAGCGGCCCGGCGGCGGATTGTTGCCGGAGAGCCTCTACGGCCCCGCCGGCAGCGGGTCCGCAATCGGAGATCTCAACGGGGACGGCGCCCCGGACGTCGCCGGCGTCAGCTGGTATCCGAACACCCTCACCGTCCTCAGGCAGGCCCGGTAGGCCGTCTACCCCCGGATCCGCCTCGACTGGCCCCGCTTGAGGACGACCGTTCTCGGCATCCGCGTGAGGCAGCGAAACGACACTCGTTGGTGGCAGTGGTACTCGACCCAGTCGCCGAGATCGAGGTCGGCCGCGAAAGCCGCGGTGACGATGACCCTCCCCGAGTAGACGTGGACCCTCGTCAGCCGGCGTCGGTGCGAGACCCGGAACTCGGTGCGGCCGAAGGTCGCGATCATCCCGGCCGGGGTTGTCACGTGGACGAGGAAGCTGCCGAGCTTCGGCCCGAGCTTCAGCCGCATAGAGCCCACCGCCGGCCGGTCGTACGAGTCCGCGACGCCGAACCCGAGATCGGGATTGGAGAGTCGGTTCGGGTAATACCCGTTCCGCCCCGCGTTCCCGTAGCCCGTCGAGATGAGCCGGCTTCCGTCGTCTCCCCGTAGCTCGAGCGACCCGTTGCGCAGGTGGTTGCAGTGGTACGGCATCCCCGGCTCCGAGTGCCCGAACGACTGCGCGTCCCGGACTACGGTCCAGCGGCATTCGTCGAGCACGGTGAAGGTCGCGAAGTTCGAGATCTCGTCGCTCGTGCGCGCGAACGCCTCGTACCGGCCGGCGTTGTCGAACTCGTCGACCCAGCTGTCGTCTCCCGTCGGCTGCCCGAAAACCGAGTCGTCGCTCGAGCACGGCGGCCAGCTGTACCGCAGCTTGTCGCGATAGAAATGGCCGTTGCGGCAATACCAGACGTCGATCCGGCGACCGGCTCTGCCCGCGACGGAGAAGCGGATTGGCACCCATGTGTTGAGCCGGCCGGAGGGGATCTCGTACAGCGGCCGCTCGACCGAGATCGTCAGAGCCGCCGGTTCTGCCTGCGAGGGCCGGGCGCGCGTGCCGGTCAGCGCAATCCCCAGAACGACCAAAACCAGCGAGCCGATCGCCGCCGCTCTCACGTCACAAACATACCCGGGGCGGGCTCGGGTCACACCCGGCGGCGATGCGTCCCATTCAGTGGCGCGACGAGATCACCGGCGGCGTGCGAGTCGGCTGGTTCTCGGGCTCGACTGGAACGAGCCTGGCGAATCCGACCATCCGCATTGCCAGGCGGAGCATCGCCGGGCTCTGCAGGCGAATGTCGTACCACAGGTTGACTTCGAGCGGCTCCTCGTTGCCGACGACATGTGGTGGGATGCATGTCCACACGCTGACGCCGTGAATCGCCTCGTTGGCGTAGATCGTGCGACCGTTGATCACCCTCCGCGGTTGCCAGTCGCCCCTGCCGGGGCAGAAAAGTGCAAGCGGGTCGACGCCCGAGAACAGATCCCACGAGACCTGCGTGAACAGGCCGTCCCGACCGAAGCTGATGCTGAGTTGGCTACGACGCTCTCCGGTGTCGAAGCGGTCGCCCGCGTACCACTGGCTGTAGATGAACCCACCGGGAAGCTCGGTCGGCAGAAGGAGCGGCCGGCCAAAGGAAGCCGACATCCGCTCGACCTCCTCTTGCGACGGAAGCTCGTACTCTGAGCCCGACGTTCGCCCCGGTGGGGACGGATGTGCGCTCGCAACCATCTCTTCGAGCTCGGATGGCTTGAGCTGACCCGTGCGACCCGGTTCCTGCCGGACGCTGATCAGCAGCTTGTCGAGTCGAAAGGCCTCGTCCCATCCGCCCGAGACCGGGATGCAGATCCACGCGGTGTCCGAATCGCGCTGTTTGCGATAGAAGACTCTGCGTCCGTTGCTGACGCCGTCGGCGAATCGGTCATCACGACAGGTGATGCCGGCGTCGACCTGATGCACCTCGTGCGGATCCGACACCGCCCAGTCGAGACGCGTTTTCTCGCGGCCGAACTGGACAACAAGACGGCTGTCATCCGTACCGCAGGCGCAGGTCTCCGCCCACCAGTTCGAAAGCACAACGCCGTCCGGAGCCCACTTGGGGAGGTACGTGACGGCGCCACCCCACTGCGCGGCGATGCGACGAGCTTTCGCCGGCGGCGCAACAGCCGATGCTGAGTGTCGCTGCGATGCAACCGCATGACCACACCCCGACAAGAGGAACGCTGCAACCCCGCCGAGGATCAGCGCGAAATGAGCTCGCACGACTCGACGATGAGGCGCGCCGGTAAAGGAACGGTTCAACCGCGCCTCAAGTCCACGAATCGCCGGGGACTCCGCCTACCTGACGTTGGCCGCGAACACGCCGCCGCCGAGCCTGCTGCCGACGTAGAGACGCTTGCCGTCCGGCGTGAAGGCAAGCGGCGCGCAGATGGTCGTCGTCAGACCGGCGGAGACGTCCGTCCACGTTCGCGCCCGGTCGGTGGAGCGGTAGAGGGCGCCACCACCGTAGCGACCGTGCCCGCAGGCGTAGAAGACGTTGGGCCGCTTCCGATCGAGCGCGATGCTGTCCACTTGCCACGAGAAAGCGCTACTCACCCGCGTCCAGTTTGCGCCACTGTCTCTGCTCCGGTAGACACCGGAGAACCCCGCCGCATACAGCCGCCGTGTGCTCCTCGGATCGAGCGCGAGGGCGTTTGCCTCGGCGGACACCGGCAGGCCCTGCGACTCCTTCGAAAACGTGACGCCGCCGTCGTGCGATCTCAGCACGGCCCCGCGCATGACCACCCACACCACCTGGGGCCGGCGAGGATGGACGAGGATGGCGGTCACCGAGTCTTGCGGACGAAGGTCGGGCGCGCGCCAGGTCCGGCCACCGTTCGAGGAGTGGTAGAGGCCCCGCTCGAACGTGCCGGCGTAGACAAATCGCGGATTCGACGGCGCGACCCCGACGACGCTGAAGCTGCGATCCTTGAGGCGGAGGCTCCGCTTCCACGTCCGGCCACGGTCGCCGCTGCGGTAAAGGTCGCGCCCAACGGCCGCCCAGACCACGCGCGGCCGGCGGGGATCGACGGCGACGTGGTTGACGTACTGGTCCGCGAACCCACGCAACGACCAGTGCCGGCCCGCGTCTCGCGTCTGCCAGAGGCCGGTCGTAGGCGTGGCCGCGTAGACGATCGACGGGGCGGACGGGTCGACCGCAAGGGCCTGCACCTTCGTGGCGACGAGGCCTCCGTTCGCCCCGGCCCAGCGGCTGCCTCCGTTCTCGCTCTTGAACACGCCGTGCTCGTAGACGGTCGCGTAGACGGGTGAGCCGGCCGAGGGGGCAACCTCGATGTCGCTGATGACCGCGTACTTCGGCAGAAGCCCGGCCCCCGACCACGTCGCGCCGCCGTCCTGCGAGCGAAAGACGCCGTCGCCCTCGGTTCCTACGTACAGGGTCGCCGGGGCCCGCGGGTCGATCTCAAGCCTTCGCACATCGTTGAGACCCTCTCGCTCGCGGATCTCGCGCGGGTTCGCGCCCCCCTCGGTCGACTTGTAGAGGTCGCCGCCCGCCGCGTAGTAGACCGTGTTCGGATCGCGCGGATCGACCTCGATCAGCCCGAATCCGGAATAGGAGAAGTTGGTCACCTGCGTCCAGCTCGTCCCGGAGTCCGCGCTCCGGTAGAGGGCGCCATAGGTCTCCCCGTAGAGGACGTTCGGCGCCGAGGGCGCGATCGCGACCGGCCCCTGAAACCGGAACGGAAGGGCGCTCCAACTCCGGCCCCCGTCCGTGCTCTTCAGCAGGGCGCTGAAGGTCGACGCGTAGAGCGTCAGCGCCCGGCTCGGATCGACCAGGAAAGAGCTCCCGCTTTCGCCGAGGCTCGGGAGCCTGCTCCACGTCGCCCCGGCGTCCGCGCTCGTGTAGAAGCCGGTGTCTGCCACAACGTACAGCCGGCTTGGATCGGAGGGCGCGAGCTCGAGAGCTCCGGTCCCCGTGTTCGCCGGGAGACCGTTGCTCCGGCGATGCCAGGTCCGGCCGCCGTCCGTGCTGCGGAAGACTCCGGCTCCCCCGGTCCCGGCGTAGAGGATCTTCGGCGAGGCCGGATCGATCTCGATGAGCGAGGCGAGCCCACCATCGGGGCCGTGGGTCGTCCACCCTTGACGTGAGGTCGCCGAACCGGCCGGTAGCGCCGCACCGGCAACGAGGGCCGCGGCGAGCAGCGCAATGCGCTTCATCGCGGCTGCCAGTCGACCTGGCCGACGACTGCGTCGACCGGGGACACCTGGTGAACGTGCTTCCCGCCGGCGGTCATCACCCAGGCGCGCCATCCGCGCACGAAGGCGATCTTCCGCCCGTCCGGCGAGAACGTCGCTTGCAAGGTCTCGACCTCGAGAACCTGTGGAGTCAGCCTGCGACGCCGGTTACCGCCGGGAGCCATCGTCCAGACGCTCAGCCGGTCGGTGAAGATGATGCGCTTCCCATCCGGAGACCAGTCCGGCCAGCGACCGCGTGGGTTGACCTGGCGAAGGCGCGACCCGTTCGCGCCCACCGTCCAGATCGACTCCTCCCCCTGGTAGTAGCGCGTGAACGCGATCGTCCTCCCGTCGGGCGACCACGAAGGCGCATAAACATCCGACTCCATGCCCGGCATGATCCGGCGCAGGCCGCCGCCGTCGCGACGAACGCGGAAGAGGGCCGACTTGTTGTCCTCAACCCTCTCCGCGAAGACGATCTCGCGCCCGTTCGGCGACCAGGCGGCATAGTCGCCCGCGTCCAGCAGCCGCCGGCGCCGCTTCCCGTCGGGCCGAATGGTCCAGACGTCGGTCCCCGTGCTGTAGAGGATCGCCCGACCGTTCGGCGACCATGCCGCCCTGTCGACATTGCAGTAGTTGCTCGTGCTCTCGAACTTGGCGATCGTCCGGAAATCGCGCCCGTTCGGCAGCATCGTCCGGATCTGTGACGCCCTCTGCGATTCGGCCGTCGGATCGCAAGTCAGCAACAACAGCCGGCCGCTCCTGCCGGGAAACGCGTGCGCGGCGCCCAAGCTCACCGTCAAGAGCGCGATCCCGGCTGCGGCGATGAGTCTCAGGGCCGAGCCTCCCCGGACGGGGACCGCCGAGAGCGTCGCGAACGAGAGGGTCAGCGGAGTTCGCACCGCACGCGGGTTATTCCACTTCCGCGACGATTCGAAGCGTGTGCTCCCCGGCAGAGCCGGTGATGGCCCAACATCCTGGTTCCGGAACGAGGATGGAGCTCGCCTGGATTCCGGCCTGCTCATAGCCGGAGGGGATCTCGGCCGTAAGCGGATCGCTCGAGCCATCGAGCCGCTGCCCCGTGATCCGGAGCTCGCCGGCGACCTCTCGGTACCAAAGCACTTTCATCGGCTCGCCCGCCGACCAGCGTCCTTCGTACGGCGGCGCGAGACCGGCCCAGAGTCGATCGCCCTCGTACCACCAGCGGGAGAACGACGCGGTGTGCTCGTCGGGCGGTCGCTGCGCCGAGAACGGTGTCGCGGCGCAGCCCCGATCAGGGCTCGTCAACGGCCACGCTCTCCGCTGACGACATCCCGAGCGGCTCCCAGTGCCGGATCGTGCCGATCCACGGCTTGCTCATCGACGACGTCCCCGCGAGCCGGAAGACTCCCGACCAGATCTCGCCCTGCTTGTCGATCGTCCAGCGGACCGCCTGCACATGGGGCTCCAACGTGGTGAATTGCAGGAGGGAAAGCTCGTCCTGCCAGAGGGAGATGATCGTCAGGGTCGCGTTTCTCCCGATGCGCACGTGCACATCGATCAGGCCCGGGATCGTCCTGCGCCCGATGCGCCGCAGCCGCCGGAAGCGAAGGAAGGCGCCGGCAAGCGACGACCACCTGCCGAAGATGATCCTGGTCACGACGCAGATCGGCTCCTCGGGCGAAGCGAGGTCGCCTACCACCACGGACTGCCCCAAGCCAGCACGATCGTGATCGACGCCAATCCGAGCAACGCGTCCGACGCAAGCCGCACCGTCCCGGCGGCGCGCAGGAGACCGAGCCCGGGTGACCCGGTGCCGCGCGAGACCCTCCACGTCAGCGCGATGACCGCGGCCGCGAACGCGACGCCGAGCCCGAGACCGTAGAAAGCGAGAGCGACGGGAGCGAGCACCGGCGAGACGAAAGCCACGACGAACAGCACCATCAGCCAGTAGAGGGAACTGAGCCGAATCGTCGAGAACCCGAGGCCGAGATCGATGCCCCAGAGCAGCCACGCAGCCCGAGCCCCGCGCTTGCGGTACCACGTCGAGCCGGTCTGCCGGCGAAGCGTCGGCGTTCGTAGGCCCAGGAACCCCAGGTCGGCCAGCAGCAACACGCAGCCCGCAGCGCCCACCGCGACCGCCAGCACGCGCTCGCCGGCGAGAGATTGAACCGCGCCCCCGACGACGCCGAGCACCGATCCCGTGACCAGCGCGCCCGCGACCGCGCCCAGTCCGAAGACCGCCACCGATCCAATCGAACCTCTCAGCTCACGCTTCCCCTGCACGAGGGGACCGATCACACCGATCATCGACGCCCCTCAGGGGCTGCAGAGCTGAGGAAGCGCAGCCAGAAAAGCCAGCGCGCACGCGATGCCGAGGTTCACGCCAGTGCCCAGCCTAGGGGCGCAAAATGGGTCGACTCGTCTGGGTCAGCGCGACCGCCCCGCACGAGCACCCCTGGCAGCCCCCGCCCGAGTAGCACTCGCCGCAGATCCAGACGCGGTGGGAACCGTCGACGCAGTACCAGGCCCACCGGGTACAGCCGCCCGCACAGTCGTAGCCATGGCCGTTGCAGTTTGGGCACTGGTTCTGGTAGGCAAGCGAACAACAGCCGGCCCCCTTGGTTGCGGCTCCCGCCTTCCCAGAGCGCGAAAGGCCTGCGAGAACGAACGCGACTCCGAGGGAGGCCTTTCCCGCTCGCTCCAGCAAGCGACGACGGGTCGACGTCGACGTCGACATGTCGGTAGCGCTGAGTTTTTCGAACCGTTCGTAGAACGTCACCTAACACCTCCACTAGGTCGGAGTGAAACGACGGAACTCTCGGGCGCCTGCGCCCCCTTTCCTGTCCGGGATTCCAGCGTCGCGAGGAGCTGGTCGAGCTGGCGCGGGTTGCGAATGACCGCCGCCTCGCTGAGGATCCCGTCGCGGACGACCACCGCCGCGGGGCGCAGCTCGATCCCGAAGGCGGCCCCGTACTCGTTCTCGAGGTCGACCACGACCCCGTCTCCGGCGAGGCCCGCGTCGGCCAGCATCCGAACTGCCTCGTCGTTCGTGCGCGCCTGGAGAACCGTGACGATCCTCTGGTGCTCGAACCGTTTGACGACGTCCCGCAGCCCGAACGCGACGAGCCTGCAGCTTGCGCAATCCACGCTGAGGAGCACGAGGACGCCGTCCCGAACGGCGCCGTTCTCCGACCAGACGGCTCGCGCCGGCTCGGGCAGAGGCCGGCCGGCGAGCTCACCCAGGCTGGTGGGAATCGGCCGATCGTCGAGATCGAGCTGCGTCCGCACCTGGGATACCTGCCGAACCAGCTCGAGGAGGACGAGCCCCTGGAAGGCCACGACGAGCAACAGCGCCACTACGGCGGCGACGATCAGCGTGGTCATCGAGCCACCGCCCGCGCCGCCTCGGCGAGGTCTTTGTCGAGCTGCCTTCTCTGACGGACGATCCCGGTCAGCTCGCCCGCGGCCAGCAGCCATCGCCCGCCCAGGACGGCGGTGACGCCGAGCGCAGTTGCCAGAGGTAGCTCGCCGAGGGTCAGCGACGGCTCAGTGCTTCTCAGGAGGGCCAAGTATGCGAGCGTCGCGCCGGCGAGCAGCAGGGACGCCGCGAGGGAGTCCTTCCCAAGTTCACGATCGCTGCGGCCGAAGCAGTTGCACCGGACCCGGAGCCCGCGACGTGCGGCCCACAGCGACAGCGCCGTAAAGCCGAGGAAGAGCACGAGCGCCGCAGCCGCGACGGCGCTCGCCAGGACACCGGCAACCAGCAGCCCTGCGAGCGTCGCCTCAGTGGCGACCACGGCAACCGCGGCCGGCGTGACCCCTCGCTCCCAGGGCAGGAGCGCCTGAACCGTCTGCCGAAACGCGTCGAAGCTCCTGGCCTTCGCAATAGCAGCGACGGCGAGCGCGGTCGCAACGGCGAACCGCAGCGTGAACGCGAGAGTGACGATCACACACCCCCTCGCGCCGCGAATCTCTCTGGGCTTAGCACGGCACCTAAAGCATCGCAGCCCTGCCATCGACGTTCAAGCGGCGGTTCACGCGCGCCTGCTCATGGTCGGCGGAGGGGCACCCGCCTCAGAGAAGTTCTCGGCTACTGGGGCCGCTCGAGTCCGTACCCCCTGTCTCGGTTTCCTGGCGCGTCGCGAGGCCGCGGGCGGAGCCGGGCTAGCCGCGAGGGCGACAAGCGGCGCCTGGTCGTCCGTCCGCGCGGCTTACTGCCGGGCCGTAGCCCGAGCCTGCTCTGCGTACCACGCGAGGCCCATCGCCTCGAACCGCTCTACCGCTTGCTCGATCAGTGTCTCGTCCTCACGGACGACGCCGAGCGCGCGCAGCGCGAAGGGCTCGAGATAGGTGTGTTGGCGCGTCAGCGCCGCCGCTTCCCGCTCGACCAGCGCCCGCTCGTTGAGAGCGGCGAGCGCCTCGAGCCACGCGGCTGCGGCAGGCAGGCCGTACCAGGCGGTGAAGGTGCGCGCGCGGTCGAGCGGTTCGACCAGCGAGGCGACGACGTCGAGCTCGCCGCGCAAGAGCGCGAGCCGAGCCCGGGGCGCCGCAAGCACGACGTCGTATCCCTGGGTCACGACCTCCTCGGCGCGGCGCTCGTAGCGCCGCGCCGTTTCGTCGTCCCCCGCGTACGCTGCGGCGAGGGCCGTCACGAGCAGAGAGCGCGCGTTGCGGACACAGGGTGTCGCGAGGTTCGCCTCGACAGCGCGCTCCGTTCGCTCGGCGAGCTCGCGGATCAGATGCCAGCCGCCGCACGTCTCTTCGACCTCGATCAGCACGCTGACGCCGTGGAGACGATGGTGGACCGAGAGCGGCTCGACGAGCGCGTCGTGCAAGGCCGCGAGGCGGCGTGCCTCTTCGAAACGTGTCACGGCGCAATAGCAGGGGATCGCGATCCCGTAGCTGTCTGCGAGGTGATCCGGGTCGCTGATTTCGCCTGCGACGTCGAGGCGCCGCTCGGCCCAGCCAAGCGCTTCCTCGAAGTCGCGTTCGGCGAACGCGACGACGGCGCGAGCCCCCCAAGCAAACGAACGCAGCTCGACATCGCCCAGCCGATCGGCGAGCGCGCTCGCTTCCTCGGCTGTCTCTTCGGTATCCCGTTCCCAGAAGCAGCGCGCGATCAGCGCCCGCGCGCGCGAGGCGCTGTCGGGCGCCGCGAGCTCAAGCGCATGCTCGATCCAACTCTGAACGAGCTCCCGATCGGGTCGCTTCGGCCACATGCCGGAGCGGATCGCCGTCTGGAACGCAAGCTCGCTGTAGGTATCGGCGCAGGTCGCCTTGTCGGGGCAGACCTTGAGCGAGCTCTGCATCGCCGTCCAGAAGGCCTCGCCATCGAACTTGAGCGCGTTTGTCTTTCCTACCGCGCGCCAGAGCCGCGATTGGGCCTCCTCGTCGGGCATGAGCGCGAGCGCCCGATGGAGCAATGCGAGCGCGTCTTCGATCTCGTACCGCCCGAGCGCGAGCGCGGCGGCGCGCTCGAGCCAGAAGAGCGCCTTCCCCTCTAGGCGTTGGAGCTCCTCCTCCGCGCCGGTCCACGCGAGATCGGTGTCCTCGGGCCGGACCGCCTCCGCGTAGTGGTGCGCGAGGAAGGAGGCGAGGTCATCGCGGTCTTCACCCCCCCGCTCGAGCCAGGCGGCGAACGCGGCGTGCATCCGCGCTCGACGGGCCTTCGGCAGGCTCGCGTACGCCACCTCGCGGGTGAGCGCGTGCTTGATCACGTACTCGCGCTCGCCGTCCATGCTCGAGCTGGCGCGGCGACGGACGAAGTCACGGTCCTCGAGCACGCGCAGGTCCGGCTCGCCGTCCGTCAACTCGTAGATCGGTCCGGCCCAGAAGGTCCGCCCGATCACCGCTGCTGCCTGGAGAGCAGACTTCTCGGCGGCGTCGAGCAGGTCGATCCGCGCTGCGAGCACAGCCTGTATCGAATCCGGCACGGCAAACTCGTGCGGAAGCTCGTGCAGCACCCAGTGGCGGTTCCGGCGGGCAAGCAGGCCGCGGTCGATCAGCATGCCGAGCAGCTCCTCGACGAAGAACGGGTTTCCTTCGGCACGTTCGACGACGAGCTCGCGCAGCTCTGCCGGCAGCCCACCCGCAAGCAGCTCGTCCATCATCCGAACCGACTCCGGTGGGGAGAGTGGCTCCAGCTCGAGGAATTCACCGCCGGCGCGCGCACTCCAGCCTGGCCGCCGGTCCAGTAGCTCCGGCCTTGCCGTCGCGATCAGCAGCAGCGGCCCTTGCACGGCGCCGAGCACGTGCTCGAGCAGATCGAGGAGCTGCTCCTCGGCCCAGTGCACGTCCTCGACGAGCACGACCGCAGGCCGCTCCGCGACGATCTCGGTCAGGAACTCCGCCCAGGCGTCTTGGAAGCGGTCGCGGGCCGCAAGCGGGTGCAGACCCTGGGCGAGATCGAGACCAAGCGCGAGACCGAGCATCTCGCGTCCGCCGAGTCGCTCGAGCGCGACCTCCGGCGGGTCGCTCTCCAATAGACCAAGGTGCTCCTTCAGCACCTCGCCGAGCGCCCAATAGGCGACGCCGGTGCCGTACGAGAGGCACCGGCCGGTGCGGCGGAGCGGCTCGGGCCGCTGCTCGGGCAGGCGCTGCCAGAGTTCCCGCACGAGCCGCGTCTTGCCAACGCCCGCATCGCCGAGGAGCGTGACGCACCGCGGCCGCCACTCCTCGACCGACGCCCGGTAGGCGCCGCATAGCCACTCGAGCTCCCGCTCGCGGCCGACGAAGGCTGCGGCGAGCCCGCTGACACCGCGCGGCCGCATCAGCGAGAGTGCGCGCACCACACGACAGGCAACGACTCCCTCCGGCTTGCCCTTCGCCTCGACAGCGGCCGGCTCGTCGAATTCGAAGGCGCCGCGCGCAGCGGCGACCGTTCGCTCCCCCGCAAGGATCTCGCCGGCCGCGGCTGCCTGCTCGAGCCGGGCCGCGACGTTGACTGCGTCCCCGGTGACGAAGGAGCTGCCCTCGCGAGCACGCCCGACGACCACCTCACCCGTGTTGACGCCGATCCGCAGCTCTAGCCGCCCCCCGAACAACTCGGCGAGCCGACGCTGCATCGCGAGCGCAGCGTGCAGCGTCCGCTCTGCGTGATCCTCGAGCGCAGCCGGTGCACCGAAAGCCGCCATCACCGCGTCGCCGGCGAACTTCTCGATCGTGCCGCCGGCACGCTCGACCTCCTCAGCCATGGACTCGTAGAAGCGGTCGAGCCTCACCCGCGTGCGTTCCGGATCCTCCGAGCCGCCCAGCGCGGTCGAGCCGACGAGGTCCGCGAACAGCACGGAGGCCAGCTTCCGCTCCTCACCCGGCCCGCCGTCTTCGACGGGCACAGCGCACGCCGGGCAGAAGCGGGCTCGCTCCGGGAGCTCGGCGCCACACCGGCTGCAGACGGCCATGCCGGGATTGTCGCTCACCGGCAGCGATGGACCCTAGAGCCTGAGTCGTCGCAAGGGAAATTCGGGGTCGGACACCGAATTCTGTCAAGGGTTTTCTGTGCCGACTTTGCTACAAAGTCCGAGGGGCTCCTGGCTCGCGTGTCGGCCTAGGTCGTCGTAGCCGCGGGAGCCCGCCGGCTCGGGGAATCCGGGGTCGGACACTCAATTTTGTCAAGGATCTTCTGTGTCGACTCTGCAACAAAGCCGGGTCAGTGGCCCTCGAGTCGGCGCCCCCTTGCTCTCGGTTTCCTGCCGCGTCGCTCCGTGCCTGTATGCGAGCGGAACAGTGCTGGCGCGCACGGGCCGCTCGCAGGAAGGCGCGGAGCGACGCGAGGCGGGGCGGAGCCCGGCTCTGCCGGGCGGGAGCCGCCCCCGGCCAGGGAAGCGAGAGCCGACGCGCGGATTCGAACCGCGGACCCCTTCATTACGAGCGTTGATCACCTGTCGTCGCCAGTCGCGCCGAGTCGCGCGAAGCCGCATGAATCCTCCGAATCCGCTTAACCGCGGTGGCGGTCAAAGACCTCGAACGACAGCCGCGTACACCCCTCGTAGACCCCGCTTCGACGGTATGGCGCTGGCGGCAAGCACCCGGCCGCACCAGGCAGTTCGGCGAACTTCGGGCTCTTCGTCTCTCTCTCAACTGCCTTACCCGCTTGGAAGTAGGCCGGCTCAGTTGCACAATCCAAGGCATGAGCAGCGGCGCACAAACGCTGGTGGGGCGCGACCGGGAGTTGGCACAGATTCGGGAATTCCTCGCTCAGGCGTCTGGCGTCCTTCTGCTCGAAGGCGAAGCGGGAATCGGCAAGACCGCACACCTGCACGCCGGCGTCGAAGCTGCCCGTTTGTCAGGTTGGCGGGTTCTGTTGGCGCGTCCGGCCGAGGCTGAGGCGACCTTGGCGTTCGCAGGTGTCGGTGATCTCCTCCGCGACGAGGTCGGCGAGGCGTTGGATCGATTACCGCCGCCACAGCGGAGGGCGCTGGCGGTCGCTCTTCTCCTCGAGGAGGCCGGGTCCGGGTCGGTCGATCCGCACGCGGTTGGGCTGGCCCTGCTCGCCGCGCTATCAGATCTTGGACAAGTAAAGCCGGTTCTCGTGGCGGTCGACGACGTGCAGTGGCTCGATCCCGCGTCGGCCGCGACGTTGGCCTTTGCCGCGCGCCGGCTCGCCAGTGAGCAGGTCGCGTTTATCCTCGCGGCCAGGTCGCCGTTCGGCGGTGGCCCCCTCGCCGCAGTCGCGACAGACCGGCTTCGTCTCGAATCGCTCGCTCCCGCGGCACTCCGCGAGCTGCTGAGCCGTCGGGCCGGCTGCGAGCTCGCGCGGCCTCTCTTGCTGCGGATCCACTCTGCGACGCGCGGGAACCCGCTCCACGCGCTTGAGCTGGCGCGCTCGCTGCCGGCCGACCTTCCGCCCGATGCCGCGCTGCCGGTGCCACCAGAGCTGAGAGAACTCCTCGGTCTGCGGCTGCGCGCCGTTTCGCCCGATGTGTGCCGAAGGCTCGCCGCCGCGGCTGCGCTCTCCCGGCCGACAGAGGACCTCGTCGGCGACCTATCGGAAGCAGTCGCGGCTGGGCTGGTCGAGCGGGAGCCTGACAGGATCCGTTTTACGCATCCTCTGTTGGCATCGATCCTCTATGAAGATCTGCCTGCGGACCAACGTCGCGAGCTCCACCTCCGGCTCGCAGACATCGTTCCCGATCTGGAGCAGCGCGCCTGGCACCTCGCCCGCGGAACCGAGGAACCCGACGAGGAGATCGCGGCGGCGCTCGATGCCGCCGCAGAGCGCGCAGCCGCGCGTGGCGCGCCCGAAACGGCCGCGGCACTCTGCCGGCAGGCAAGCCGCCTGACGTCTGTGGCCCGACCGAAGGTTGCTGCCCGGCGCGCTCTTCGCGGAGCGACGTTCACATGGGCGGCAGGCGATGGATCGGCTAGCCGCAAGATGCTCGTCGAGCTGATCGCGTCGCTTCCACCGTCGGCGAGGCGGGCCCAGGCGCGCCAGCTCATGGTGAAGATCGTTGACGACATCCCGCAGACGATCGACCAACTCGAGCGGGCAATCGACGACGCGAGCGGAGACTTCGCTCAGGAAGCGTCGGCACGGAACCTGCTCGCCCGGCAGCTCACGTGGGGCGGCGACTTCGAGCGCGCGATCGCCGAGGCGCAGGCGGCCGCCGCTCTCGTCGAGCGGGCTGAGTGCCCCGCCGAGCTGGCCGTAGCCCTCGCCCGCGAAGCCCAAGCCCGTGCCTTCGCGGGAGAACCGATCGCCCACGAGCTGCTCGAGCGCGCGGTCGCGCTCGAGCAGCAGCTCGGCGATGCGATCCAGGTTGCAGACAGCCCGACACGCGTTCGCGGAGCGTGCGCCATGTGGGACGACGACCTCGAGGCTGCTCGGTCCTACACACAAACCGTGGAACGCCGGGCGGCGAGCCGATCGGAGAGCTGGCGCGCGATCATCCTCAACACGCTGGCGGAGATCGAGCTGCGGCGCGGTCAAACCGGGCGCGCGCTCCGACACGTCGCGGAAGCCGAGGAGATCGCTGCCTACTGGGGCGTCACCCACGCCGAGGCCAGCGTGCTAGCAACGGGTGCGCTTGTGAAAGCCGTGGCCGGCCAGGTCAAAGCCGCGCGGGCTGACGCTGAGCGAGCACTCGAGTTGATGCGTCCCGTCGGGTACGACGTCATCGTCCGTTCGGCAGAGCGCGCACTCGGATTTCTCGAGCTCTCACGCGGCAGCGCCGCAGACGCCGACGCGGTGCTGGCGCCGCTCCTCGCACGATCCGGGATCGGGCATCCCACCGCAGCCGCCGCGGCCCCGGACGAGATCGAGGCACTCGTCGAGCTCGGGAGGATGGGGGAGGCGGAAGAGCTGCTCGCCGAGCTTGACGCCCACGTCAGCCGGACCGGCCGACCGCGAGCGGCCGCTGCCGCAGCTAGATGCCAATTGCTCGTCTTCGCGGCACGGGGTGAAATCGACGCTGCGCTGAGCAGCGCACAGACGGCGCTCGCGACACAGGGAGCGGACGCGGAGCCGCTCGAGCGCGGGCGCGCGCTCCTTGCGCTCGGATCCGCGCTACGACGCGGCAATCAGCGCCGTGCTGCCCGAGAGGCGCTCCAGGCGGCTCTCGCGCTCTTCGAGGAGCTCGGGGCGTCGCTGTGGGCGGAGCGGTCTCGAGCCGAGCTCGCGCGAATCGGGGGCCGCACGTCGTACGGCGACGAGCTGACCCCGAGCGAACGCCGCGTCGCCGAGCTCGTTGCGATCGGACGATCGAATCCCGAGGTGGCTCAGGCGCTCTTCCTCTCGCGGAAGACCGTCGAGCGGCACGTCTCCCAGGTGCTGCGAAAGCTCGACGTCCGCAACCGAACAGAGTTGGCTGCGAAGTTGCGGCATGGCGTCGATCAAAGTTGAGGGAGCTCCCCGAAGACGGATCCCGGCGGACTTCGTAGGTTCGGCAGAGCGTAAATCTGCCGCCTCTGGGAGGGCACGTGGGGATGCTGATGATGCTGTTCGAAGGGAACCCCGGCGAGCGGGTGTTCCGCGAGGACGCCCTCCGCAAGCTCGCTCGCCTCGGAATAACCACCGTCTCCGTTCTTCGCGACGAGGAGACGGTCGGGCTCGTGCTCGAGGGCTGGGCGTTCGACCCGGACCGTTCCGCGGAGGACGTGCACGAAGTGGTGGCAGGTACCACGGCAGGCGCGAGGACATTCCATCCGACCGCACAGATGGCGGTCTCGACCGCCTCGACCGAAGGAGGAGAAACATGCGTTCGAGGAAGAAGTTGAGTCTCGCGATCGTCGGAGTTGCGGCGATCGGAATGTGGGCGGCCGTCGCTCTCGGGTCCCCAGGGGTTGGTTTTCACCCCGAGAATCTAGTCACCGCGAACCTCGCCAACGACGTCAAGTTGAACAGCGACCGGGTCAAGTTCCAGACGAAAGATCCGACCGACGTCCGAGTCCAGAGGATCGTCATCGATCCGGGCGGCTACAGCGGCTGGCATCACCACCCAGGCATCCTGATCGTGTCTGTGTTGTCCGGTCAGGTGACCGTTACGGACTCAGACTGCAGCTCGACGACGTACGGGCCCGGCCTTCCCGCCGGCTCCGCATTTGTCGAGTACGGCGATGATCCGGGGCAGGCCTCGAGCGCCGGTGGGGCGACGGTCTATGCGACGTTTGTTGCGCCGCACGCCTCTCCGCCCGTCTTCCGAATCGAGGACCCCGTCCAGTCTTGCCCGTGATGGCAGGCGGCTATCAAGACCGCTGAAGGGGATGTTTGCAAGGACTCGCCCCGGTGCCCGGCTCGTAGCCGGGGCACCGGGGCGACGCTTAGATAGTCCACCTGACGGGTAGCGAGCAGGAAGCTTTCTTTCCGACGGTTTCGGGTACGACCGAGGGCTCCGGCCGCTGGTGACGCCGTCCACCGCGTGAGTTTCACCTCGGAAACTCGGGGTCGGAAACTCGGGGTCGGACACCGAATTCTGTCAAGGGTTTTCTGTGCCGACTTTGCTACAAAGTCCGCGGCCAGTTGGCCCTTGAGGCATTGCCTCCCCGCTCTCGGGTTTCCTGGCGCGTCGCTCCGTGCCTGTATGCGAGCGGAACAGTGCTGGCGCGCACGGGCCGCTCGCAGGAGGGGGTTGAGCGGCGCGAGCCGGCGCGCGAAGCGCGCCGCCGGCCAGAGAAGCGAGAGCCGACGCGCGGATTCGAACCGCGGACCCCTTCATTACGAGGGTTGATCAGGTGTCGTCGCGGGACGCGCAGGGTCGTGCGAAGTCGCATGGCTCCAAGGAAAGTGCTCGGCCGAGGTGGCGGCCGAAGACCTCAAACGACAAAGACGTAGACCCCGCGTAGACCCCGCGGGCTCTCACAGACCCCCTGACGCGTGAGGCGCAGGCCGGCGCGGCCTCGACGGGGGTGGCTATTCGATCGGGTCGAGTACGACGATGTCGTCCGTGTCGACGCACCCTGAGCCGGGCCGCCGCGAGCCCGTCCTCGCCGGGCTGCTCAGTCGCGTCCCTCGAGCGCGTAGGCGATCGCTTCGTTGCGCGGCATCTTCTCGCCCTCGGTGAACAGCTGTTCCGCGGCTTGATCGCCGAGCGACGCATGTACGGCCGCCAGCGTGTTTTCGTACAGGCCGGCCTCGTAGGCCTCTCGGGATTGGCCGGTCTCCTCGGCGATGTGGTTGGACGCACCGAGGAGACGTGCTGCCCGGTGCGGGTTGTCGTTTGTGTTTGCCACGGCAGCGAGTCCGAGGAGAACCTCACCTGCTGCGACCGATCCGGTAGTGGCGAAAAGCGTCAGGGCCTCAAACAGCTGCTCGGCGGCTCGCTCGACGTCTCCCCGACTTAGGACCACCAAGCCGAGGTTCGTCAACACGCGACCAGTTGCAGCCGGAAAGCCGACCTCTCGCGAGATGGCGAGCGCCTCCGAGAACGTGCTGGCGGCAGCGTCGAATTCTCCTTTGGTCATGAGTACATTCCCGAGATTGTTGAGCGCAAGCGCGAGCGACCAACGATCGCCGCTCGCACGCGCGAGCGGCACTGCCTGTTCGTGCATGCGTTGCGCCTCATCGAGATCGCCGTCAGCGTGGGCGGCCCAACCAAGCAGCGTCCGCGCGCGAGCGCGTGCGATGGTGTCATCGAGCTCCGTCGATAGACGGTCGATCTCCAGCGCCAGCGGCCTCATTTCCGCGGCGGAGTTTCGACTCCCCAGCAGTGTGCAGAGAGCGATGAGAGCGCGGACTCGAGTACGAGCGTCGCTATCGCCGAGCGCTAGCGCCTTCTCCAGCCAGACCGCCCCTTCGCGCCAATGACCGCGCTCAACCCACAGAGAGAGCAGCGCAGCGCCTAGCGTCTGAAACGCCGCTGCCGCCCGTGTCCTCTCGAACCACGCCAGCGCGGCACGAAGATTTCCGAGTTCGGCTTCGAGCCGGTCGAGCCACTCAGCCTCCTCTGGCCCCTGCAGCTGCTCGTTTCCGCGCTCCGCAAGATCCGCATACCAGGCCGCGTGGCGGCTCGACATCTCGCGCGTCTCGGGTGACTGATGTAGCCGCTCGGTCGCGAATTCGCGGATCGTCTCCAGCAGCCAGAAGCGGTCGCCACTGTGGCGGAGCAGGCTCTTGTCGACGAGCGACTGGAGAACGTCGAGGTCGGCGTCGCACACCTCTTCGGCCGCATCGAGGGTGCAGCCGCCGGCGAAGACGGCGAGGCGGGCGAAGAGCTGCTGCTCGCCGCCGCTGAGCAGGTCGTGTGACCATTCGATCGTCGCCCGCAGGGTCTGCTGGCGCGGATCAGCGTCGCGGCCGCCCTTGAAGAGGTCGAGACGTTGGGAGAGGCGCTCGAGGATCTGGGCGGGTGCGAGGACGCTGGTGCGGGCTGCGGCGAGCTCGACGGCGAGCGGCAGCTCGTCGAGGCGTCGGCAGAGCTCGCCGATCGTCTCGTCCGGCTCGAGTTGTGCGCGAACACAGAAGAGCTCGACTGCCTCCGGCTGGGCGAGAGGCGGGATCGGATACTCGACTTCGCCGCTGATGCGTAAGAGCTCGCGGCTCGTGATGAGCAGCCTCAAGTTCGGGCACGCTTGGAGCAGCTTCGAGAGCTCGGGCGCCGCCTCCACCACCTGCTCGAAGTTGTCGAGCAACAGCAGCAGCTCGCGGTCGCCGACGTGCTTGGCCAGTTCCTCCTTGGCGCCGAGCGTCTGTGCGATCTCCTCGGCCACGACGGCCGGGTCGCGCAGCCGCGCGAGGCCGACCCAGAAGACGCCCGCCTTGAAGGCGGTTACGAGCTCTGAGGCGGCTTCGATCGCGAGTCGCGTCTTCCCCGAACCACCAGGCCCCGAGAGGGTCACCAGGCGAGCGCCGTTCCCGAGCAGGCCAACGAGCTCATCCCGCTCCCGCCGCCTGCCGACGAAAGAGGAGGCAGGGTGTGGCAGGTTCGTATTCGAGATCGTCCTCAGCGGGGCGAAGCGCTCGCTCCCGAGCTGGAACAGCCCCACCGGGTCGTCGAAATCCTTGAGCCGATGCTCGCCGAGCTCGGTCAGCTCGCCATCGATGAACGCCCGCGTCGCTGCGGACACGACGACCTGACCGCCGTGGCCGGAAGCGGCAATGCGGGCGGCACGGTGCAGCTCGCGACCGGCGTAGCCCTCGCCGGTCAGCTGCAGCTCGCCCGTGTGCACCCCCATCCGTACCTTGACCTGGACGGGCGCGAGCGCATCCTGACCCTGCGCCGCAGCGGCCAACGCCTCGGCAGGATCGGCGAACGCGTACAGGAATGCGTCCCCCTGCGTGTCGACCTCGACGCCACCGTGCTCGGAAAGAACGCCCCGTAGGAGCCGGCGGTGTTCCGCCAGCGCATGCACATAGCCTTCCTCTCCCAACTCTTCGATCAGCCGTGTCGAGCCCTCGATGTCTGTGAACAACAGGGTTACGATGCCGGCCGGAAGATCCACACGCACGGATCTAGATCATCCGCCGGGAGAGATCGTCCGTCCAGTCCTCCTGTCCCGTCCGTCGGGCCACTCGGCTGGGCCAGTGTTCCGGAATGACGCCTGACGAGTGGCCCGTGTGCCGGCCGTGCATCTCGTACGATGGCGGAGGAGGTGCCACGTGCCGACGAGTGATCCGATCGCCGACATCATCGGGGACTATCGAGCCTTTGCGGCGATGCAGCGCGACCGTCTTTCCACCCGCGGCATCGACATCTCGCCATACGCACTCAGCCACCTCGCCGTCCGTGTCGCCGACTGGGATCTGTACGTGCACCAGCGGACGCTTCTCGAGCGCCATGCGAGGGCGAACCGCGAGAATGTCTGGAACGGGCGTCCCATCTCCCTGATCGTGCTCGCCGAGCCGCTCGACGTCCTCGATGGGACTCCGGTCTCTCGCATCGAGCTCATCCCGCCCGTTCACCAGCGTGTCTACCGGATGGGCCTGGAGCACCTCGGCGTCGTCGTCGGTGAGGACTTCGACGAGTTCTCGAAAGTGCATCGGGCCGCGCTGACTGGGCAGCAGTTTCAGAGCCCCAACGTCGATCCTGTCTACGTCCTCTTCGAGGACTTCACCCACGTGAAGTTTTACCGGCGCTCCTTCTTTGACGTCGTCGAGGGCGAGGAGGGGCGCTTCGACGGCTTCGTCCACGTCGACGACTGGGTGCCGCAGCGCCTCGTGACCGCGACCGGCCCGAACCCGCTGCCGCGTTGGACCTAGGGAAGATCGAGCCGTGGACGCGGATATTCGGTATGCGCATAACGGCGGAGTTGCGATTGCCTACCGGGTCGTTGGTGAGAGCGAGGTCGATCTGGTGTTGCTGCCTGACTTCACGTCGAACCTCGTCTTCTGGTGGTTGTCGCCGCACTGGCGTGGGTTCTATGAGCGGTTGGCACGCTCTTTCCGGCTGATCCTGTTCGACAAGCGGGGCACGGGTCTGTCTGATCATGGGCCGCAGTACGCAACCTTGGAAACACGGATGGAGGACCTGCGCGCGGTGCTGGACACTGTCGCCTCGTCGAGTGCCGTCGTATTCGGCTCGCACGAGGGGACGCTGATGGCGACGTTGTATGCGGCGATTTATCCGGAGCGAACGCGGGCGCTGGTCCTCTTTCATCCGACCGTTGCTGGGCCGGGGACGGAGAGTCGCGAGGTGCAGGAGGCTTTGAGGGAGCTGCGCGAGCGGTGGGGGACACGTGAGTTCTCGGACGAGCTTGTCCAGAGGACTGCACCGTCGCTGAATGCGGATGAAGAGTACCGCCGCTGGCTCGCTGATGCGTTGCGGGTGGGTGCGAGCCCGGCGGCCGCTTACACGCTCAACCGGGCCTACTTTGAGAGCGACCTGAGTGACGTGTTACCGGCGGTGAGGGTGCCGACGCTCGTTTTCTACCGGCAGGAGCCACCGGGAGACCTCCCGGTTGAAGAGCTCCGGCGGCCTCAGGACGAGGCCGCCCTCGACGTCGCCGCGCGGATTCCCGGGGCACAGGCGATGCGGCTGTCCGGTAGTGACTGGGGCGAGATCTTTCAGTCGCCGGAAGCGGCTGATGAGATCGAGCGTTTCGTCGCCGGGGAGCAGCCGGCCCGGATCCCCGAAAGCATCCTCACCACGGTGATGTTCACCGATCTCGTGAGTTCGACGGAGCAGGCAACCCAACTCGGCGACCGCGGTTGGCGAGATTTGCTCGCCTCCCACCACGCGCTCGTCCGCCGCGAACTGGGCCGCTTCCGTGGCGAGGAACGAGACACCGCGGGCGACGGCTTCTTCGCCACCTTCGACGGTCCAGTACGCGCGATCCGTGCCGCCCAGTCGATCATCTCTGGGCTCGAGACCCTCGGGCTGCAAGCACGCGTCGGCGTCCATGTCGGCGAATGCGAGCTGCACGATGCCAAGCCCACCGGTGTGGCCGTCAACATCGGTGCCCGCGTCGCCTCCCTCGCCGACCCAGGCGAAGTGCTCGTTACCCGCACCGTCCGCGACCTCGTAGCCGGCTCTGGCCTCCAATTCGCCGAACGCGGCAGACACCCGCTCAAAGGCGTGCCAGGCGACTGGGACCTCTTCACCGTCAGCGACGACGCGACCGTTCCATAAAGAGCCCAAACCCTCGGAACCAGCACACGCGTCATCAACTCTCGCCTGCGCCAGCGTTCACGAATGACCCCCGAGCGGCGCGTGGCCGATTCCGGCCGACCGGATGGTTCCGCCCACACCGACCGAGGGGGTCAGCTCGGTGATCCAGGTCCCCTGGTCGTCTTGCTCTGTCTTCAAGTCGAAGAGCACATTCTGCGTGTGAAGGCTTTCTAGCTCCACGTCGCTCCATGCACCAGATCGTACGACTGGGCCAGTGAGTTCGGCAATGTCATCCGAGCCTGCCCTCAGCTCGAAGGCGCGCCTCCAGCTCAGTCTGGGCGAAGGGCAAGCGCCAGCGCGTCCTCGAGCGCGAGTGCCCGCCCCTCCGCGTACACCGCTGCGTAGGCGTCCTCCCCCAGTTCCGCGCGCAGCTCGGCTTCTGCCTCGTCGCGAACACGACCCTCGAACTGTGCGAGGTCCGACGCCGTTTCCTCGCACAGCATGTCCGCGCGGCCGATCAAGCGCGCGGCGCGTGCCGGATCCTCGCGCGCGTACGCCGCCCCGAGACCGACGAAGCCGTAGGTGAATCCCTCCACGTGCCCGATCTCACGCCCCGCAATGAGAGCGTCGCGCAGCAGCGAGCGAGCCCGCTCGACGTCGCCGAGCATCAACGTCGTGAAGCCGAGATTCGTGAACGCACGGGAGAGGAGGTCCTGATCCTGGAGCTCCCTACCTATCGACAGGCTCTCCTCGAAGAGCTCCCGCGCGCGCTCGTACTCGCCGCGGCTGAGCGCGACGAAGCCGAGGTTGTTAACGGCAATGCTGAGCAGCCAAGAGTCGCCGAGCTCGCGCGCGAGCCCCGCCGACTCCGCGTGGAGGTGCGCCGCGGAGTTCCAGTCGCCGCGCTTGATGGCGACGAGCCCCGCGGTGTTGACACCGACGGCCCTCGCCCGGGTGGAATCAGTCTCCGCGGCAAGGGCGAGCAGCGCATCCGCCGCGGCGCGGCCCCGCTCGAGGTCACCCTGCCAGACGGCGAGCAGGCCGGCGCCCCAGAGCGCGTCGAAGCGAAGGCGTGGATCGCTCTCCATGCTCGTCGCAAGAGCCGACTCGAGCCAGCGGCGGCCCTCGCTCCAGTAGCCTCGCGTCAGCCAGAAGAGCCAGACCGAGCCGCCGAGCCGGAGCGCGACGTCGGCGCGTCCGTGCTCGAGCGCGTCGCCGAGCGCGGCACGGATGTTGTCGTGCTCCGCTTCGAGCCGGTCGAACCAAATCGAGGAACGCGGGCCGCCTTTCAGCTCGGGCTTCGCGAGCTCCCCGAGCTCGAGTAAGTAGGCGCTGTGCCGATGCCGGAGGTCCGCGGCACCGCCGGTCTCCTCCAGTCGTTCGAGCGCGAACTCGCGGATCGTCTCCAGCATCCAGAAGCGCTCCCCCGCGTGGCGGAGAAGGCTCTGGTCGACCAGCGACTGCAGCGTGTCTAGGTCGGCGTCTGCGACAACTGCTGCGGCTTCGAGCGTGCAGCCGCCGGCGAACACCGAGAGCCTGGCAAAGAGCCGCCTCTCCTCTTCGCCGAGGAGCCCGTAGCTCCATTCGATCGTCGCTCGCAGCGTCTGCTGCCGCGCCTCGGAATCGCGGCCGCCTTTGAGCAGATCGAGCCGCTGCGAAAGGCGCTCCAGGATCTGGGCCGGGGAGAGCACGCTCGTCCGGGCCGCCGCCAGCTCGACCGCGAGCGGCAGGTTGTCTAGGCGACGGCACAGCTCCGCAATCTCCTCGCTCTGCTCGAGGCGGGAGCGCGCGCAGAAGAGCTCGACCGCCTCCGGCTGCGCCAGCGGCGACACCGGGTGCTCGACCTCGCCCCGGATGCGCAACAGCTCCCTGCTCGTCACCAGGAGGCGGAGGTTCGGACAGGACTCGAGCAGCGAAGCGAGCTCCGACGCCGCCTCCACCACCTGCTCGAAGTTGTCCAGGAGCAAGAGCAGCTCGCGTTCGCCGATGTGCTCGGCGAGGCCGCCCTTGGCCCCCAAGGTCTGGGCGACCGTCTCGACGACCAGGGCCGGGTCGCGCAGCGCCGCCAGTCCGATCCAGAAGACGCCGTTCCTGAACTCCGGCACCAGTTCGGCCGCCGACTCGATCGCCAGCCGCGTCTTCCCCGAACCACCCGGGCCGGACAGCGTCACCAGCCGCGCGCCGTCCTGCAGCAACTCCACCAGGTCTGACACCTCCCGCTCCCGGCCGACGAACGACGACGCCGGCCGCGGCAGATTCGTGTTCGAGATCGTCTTCAGCGGCGGAAAGCGTTCCGTCCCGAGCTGGAAGATCCAGACCGGCTCGCTGAAGTCCTTCACCCGGTGCTCGCCGAGGTCCGCCAGCTCCCCCTCGACAAGCGCGTGCGTCGCCTGCGAAACGAGCACCTGGCCGCCGTGACCGGCGGCGGCGATCCGCGCCGCAAGGTGTACGTCCTCGCCGACATAGCCCTCCCTGCCGACGTGCGGCCGCCCCGTATGCACGCCCATGCGCACACGGATCGGACCGACGGACAGCGCCTCTTGGCCCTCGTCGGCGGCCTCGATCGCCTCGGCCGCAGACGAGAACGCATAAAAGAACGCGTCCCCCTGGGTGTCGACCTCCACGCCGCCGCACCGAACGAACGCCTCCCGCAGCAGCCGCCGGTGCTCGGCGAGCGCCTCCTCGTACGCCTCCGCGCCCAGCTCGTTCAGCAAGCGCGTCGAACCCTCGACGTCGGTGAAGAGCAAGGTGACGCTGCCGGTCGGAAGCTCGTGATCCACGAGCCATGATCATGCGCGGCGAGAGATCCCCCGTCTACTAGTCCATCCACACGGGAGCCAGGATCGCTGGCTGCGCCAGTGCGCGGGAGTGACGCCCGACGGAAGGCTGACTACGATGCTCTGCAGTGAGCGAGGTCGGCTTTCTCGTCGGACGGACCGTCGTCGAGATCCAAAAAATCCGGACGGAAGCGCGCGCATCGTCTTCGAACGCGGCGAAAAGCCTGAACCCGCGCTCTACGCAGACGCCGGATGGTCGACGTACGAGGATGGTCGCGGCGACGCACGCGTCCTCACCAGCATGGTCGGCGCCACGGTCGCGGACACCTCAACAGACGGAGGAGTCCTCGTCTTGTCGTTCGACGACGGATCGGCGCTTCGATGCGAGCCTCACCTCAGCTACGAGGCCTGGCAGGTGGTAGGCGGCACGCCTCAGAGTCTGGTAGTCGCGATGCCAGGCGGTGACTTGGCGATCGTCGATTCGTCGCATGTTCCCACTTCGGAAGAGGCGCAGGAAGCGGTCGACCTTCTGAAGGGGATCACCGGCTGGAGCGTCCACGTTCACGAGATCACAGAGACTGGCGGGATCATTGTCGGACCAGAACCGAAGCCTCCAGAGCTTCCCGCCGAACGAGAGGACGGTTAGCTGCGCGAGTGTTCTGCACAGACGCCAGAGCGGCGTGTTGGTGCCTGCCTCGCCGTGCCGGATGATCGTCGCGTGTAGGCGGGAGTGTCTCCGCCCGGCCCTCAGGTCGGCGACGGCGTCGTCAGTCTCCGGTTACCGGGCCGTCCGGGGCGAGTCGCGTGATGGCAGGAATCGAGTGCTAGGTTCCTTCCGATGCCGCGGGATCTTCCGATGGGTGTCGTCACGCTGCTCTTCACGGATGTAGAGGGCTCCACACGGCTGCTGCAGGAGCTCGGCGACGGTTACGGCGATGCGTTGCACGAGCATCGCCGCCGTCTGCGTGCCGCGTTTGCGGCGCACAACGGGGTCGAGGTGGATACGCAGGGTGATGCGTTCTTTGTTGCGTTCAGCCGTGCTTCCGATGCGGTGGCGGCTGCCGAGGACGCTCAGCGTGCGCTTGCGGGGGGTCCGATCCGGGTGCGCATGGGTCTGCACACAGGCGAGCCGCGGCTGAGCGAGGAGGGGTATGTGGGTCTGGATGTCCACAAGGGCGCACGGATCGCCGCGGTTGGCCACGGGGGACAGGTGCTGCTCTCGAGCACGACTCGTGCGCTCGTGGACGGAGGCGTCCGCGACCTCGGGCCGCACCGCCTCAAGGATCTGAGCGCGCCCGAGCACATCTTCCAGCTCGAGATCGACGGGTTGCCGGACGACTTCCCGTTGTTGAAGACGCTCGAGGTGGGGATGAGGAGCCTGCCTTCACCGGGCACGTCGTTCGTCGGCCGCTCGACGGAGCTCGAGGCGATCGACGGGCTGCTCGAGGATCCGGAGTGCCGCCTGCTGACTCTCGTTGGCCCGGGCGGAGTCGGCAAGACGCGGCTCGCGCTCGAGGCGGCGGCACGGCGGATCGAGCGCTACCCACACGGTGTGCACTTCGTGCCGCTCGTCTCCGTCGCGGCGCCCGAGTTCCTCGCGTCGGCCGTCGCCGAGTCGGTCCAGTTCCCCCTCAGCGGCTTCTCGGCGCAGGAGCAGCTGCTCGACTACTTGAGCGAGCGCTCGACGCTGCTCGTGCTCGACAACTTCGAGCACCTGGTGGACGGCTCGGGCCTGCTCGGCGAGTTGATCGAGCGGGCCCCGGGGGTGGAGCTGCTGACGACGTCGCGAGAGCGTCTCAACGTGCAGAGCGAGTGGGTGTACGACGTCGAAGGGCTGGGACTCGCGGAGAACGGCAACGGCGGGGGAGGTGCGCTCCGGCTCTTCGTCGAGCGTGCGGTGCAGGCGAGGCCGGGCTTCGAGCTCGACGGGGAGGAGCGCCTGCACGCGCTCCGTATCTGCCGGCTCGTGACGGGCATGCCGCTGGGCATCGAGCTCGCCGCCGCCTGGGTGTCGATGCTCTCCTGTGGGGAGATCGCGGACGAGATCGAGCGGAACGTCGACTTCCTCGCCACCTCGATGCGTGACGTGCCCGATCGGCATCGCAGCCTCCGAGCCGTGTTTGACCAGTCGTGGCGGCTCCTCTCCGACGAGCAGCGCGACGCCTTCGCGCAGCTGTCCGTGTTCCGCGGCGGCTTCGATAGGGAGGCGGCGAACGCGGTCGCCGGGGCAGACCTCCGGCTGCTCTCAGAGCTCGCGTCGAAGTCGCTCGTTCGCCGCCCCGACTTCGGCCGCTTCGAGCTGCACGAGCTGCTGCGCCAGTACGCGGCGGAGAAGCTCGCCGCTGCATCGGACGACGCCTTCGCATCGACACGCGAGCGTCATGCTCGCCACTACGCCGGAATGCTCTTGGAGCGGCAGGCGGCGCTGATGGGCCCGGAGATGACGGTCGCGCGGGACGAGTTGCGCGGCGAGCTCGACAACCTCCGCGCGGCGCTCGAGTGGATCCTGGTCGAGGACGACGAGCACGTGGCGCTGGCGGTGCTCGAAGCCTTCTTCACGTTCCTCTGGATGCACAGCTGGTTCGAAGGGGGCGAGACGCTCGAGCGGCTCGCTCGCGCGGCTGGCTTCGACGCCGACGAACCCGGAAAAGCGAGCGCCGTCGCGCTGGCGGCGGCCGCGTGCCGGATCGCGATCGGCGCGCGACTCGGGTACGACCCGGCCGCGGAGGAGCTCGCCCTCCGATGCGTGCCCGTCCTGCGGGCGCGGAACCTGGAGCGAGAACTTGGACGCTGCCTGTGCGCGCTCGGCATCGGGGCGGTGTATCGCGACGTCTTCCCGGAGGCGGTTGCGTTCCTCGAAGAGGGAATCGAGCTGGTTAGAGCGACCGGTGACACGTTCACCGAGCCCGGCGCGCTGATGGACCTCGGTTTCGCCCACCTCCTCATGGACGACCTCGACGTGGCAGGCGACGCGTTCGAGGCCGCGAATGCCCTCTGCGACAAGCTCGGGAACCCAATTCTCCGCGCGTACGGCATAGGCAAGCTGGGCCTTCTCGCCGATGCAGAGGAGCGCTACCGCGATGCGCTTCGCCTGCACCTGGAGGGGTACGAACTGTTCACGTCCGTCGGCGAGGCTGGGGGACCGGGCTACGCGCTCAGCCGCGCGAGTTCGAGCGCGTTCGGGCTGGGCGAGTACTCCGAGGCCTTGCGGCTCGGACGCGCCGGCTACGAGGCGTTCTCGGAAAGCAACCACCGCTGGGGGCTGATCACGGCGCTCTGCAGCATAGGCTTCGCCGCGCTGGCGCTGGGAGACGTCGCAGAGGGGCGCGAGCGCTTCGGTGACGCTCTCGAACGTGCGCGCGCAGCGGAGGCCGTCTCGCTCGAGCTTCTTGCGCTGAGCGGGATCGGCGCGTGCCTCGCGGAAGATTCCGCCCAACAGGAGCGCGCCGCAGTAATCCTCACGTTCGCGATAGACCACGAGCAGCTGCCCCCGTCCTACGCGCGCGCGGCCCGCCCGGCCCTCGAGCGGCTCGAGGAGGAACTGCCGCCGGAGCAGCTCGCCGCGGCCCGCGATGCCGCAGCCGATGCGAGCCTCGACGACCTCGTTGAGCAGGCGCTCGCGGCTGTGTCGGTGGTAACGCCCGCACCGAGCGTCTAGCCCTCGGGCTCCGCTGCGGCAGTTCATCCGCCCTAACACGCTCCCTGAAGCTAGCTAGAGCGGTCGGCTGAGCGAGCGTCCTTACGTCTGGGGCAGGTCGTTCGGAACACCTCGCTCTTTTACGCTACGCGGTCAAGCACGGCGCGTACGGTCGAGGGCCACCATCGCGCGCCGCCGTGCGCTGTTGGTGTCGCGGCAGCGTTCAGGTTGCGCGCGATCTCCGCGAGGCTTTGGCCCGAGTTATGCGCGGCCCGGATCTGCTGGACGAGTTGCGGGGAGAGAGCCGCTGGCCGGCCTTGCTTCGCCGACTCACGTGCCTGTTTTCGAGGCGGTCGTCGTCGCTCGGCGATCAGGCGCTCGAGTTCGTCGGCCGGAATCAGCCGCGTGCCCCATGGCATCTCAGTCGTCTCGATGATCGGTAGCACCCGTCGGCTGAAGGTCGACCGGCTCATGCCGAGCGCCTCAGCCGCTTGCGAGCGTGTGTAGACGAGTTGCTCGACGTGGCCCGCGGCCCGCACAACGGCGTGGCGTGCGGCTGGCGCGGGGGGGCGCGGAGCCGGACGTGGGTGAGGATTGACGCGCTTGCGTTTCGCTCGGCGGCGAGACATGCCGAGATCGTACAGAAAATCTGACGCGTTTTGGCATCAGGATGCATCTGTGTCTCGCTTGCTATCGGTGCTGGTAGTTGCTGTACGCGGGAGCTGCGACCGGGGCGTCTGGTCAGCGTTCGATGACGCGACCGCGGCCGAGCTCGCGTTCGAGCTCGATCAGGCGGCGGAGGCGGAGAAGAGTCGGAATCTGCTCCTCGCGGCCGAGTGCGCCGAGCATGCGCGCGAGGTCGCCGGAGGAAGCGACCTGCGGGCGCAGCCCCCGACCGAGGGGCTCCCGGCTCGCGTGTCGGCGCAGGTCGTCGTAGCCGCGGGAGCCCGCCGGCTCGAGGACGAGCTTGAGCTCGCCGGCGCGCGTCTGCAGCTCGATCACCGGCTCGCTAGCGTCTGCGAGCTCAAGCTGCTTGCCATCGACGCGGCGGGCCTCGAGCTCGTTGAGCGCCTTCTCGAGCCGCGAGAGGTTGTCCTCGCGCATCGAAGGCGTGATGTCGATCCCCTCGGTGAGCTCGCCCGTGCCCTGGATCACACGCGCGAAGGCGCCGATCACGACGAAGCTGACATGGCGCCCCTGAAGGACGGCGAGCAGCTCGTAGGCATCAAAGGAGGGCGTCCGCTTCGCCACGATCCCCTCACCGCCCCCTGCGCGCACGCGGTCGCCCCAGTTCCCCGAGCATGCGCTCCACCCGCTCGCTCGGCGGCAGCATCAGCGATTCCCCCAGCTCCTCGTCGCCGCTCTTGTCGATCGGGACGAGCACGAATGGCAGGTCGAAGCCACAGGCATGCAAGCAGGCGAGCAGGCTCTCGACCGGAGGCGAGATCAACCCCTGCTCCCAGCGGGCGATGACCGACCGGTCGCGACCGGTCCGCTCCGAGAGCTCGCTCTGGGTAAGACCGGCCCGCGTCCGCGCCTCCCGGATCAGCTCGCCGCCGCGCATGATCGAAGTTTATCGCACTCAGGCTACCGAGCTAGTTTTCACAGTCGGACTCGTTTTTGCTACACTCCTCTATAGAGATGCGCGGCGACGGTCAGATCTCGCTCGAACTCTTCCCACCGGAAGCCGCGGTTCCGGGAGCGACGGAGGGACCGAGCCCGGCCCTTGACAGTACGCAAGCGATCGACGGCTCTCCTCGAGCGCGGGCGTCGGCAGACGATGCCGGGGCCAAAGCGGAGGTTGTTTCGGACGGGCCGGGGCTGCTGACGACGCGAGAAGCCGCCGAGGTGCTCCATGTTCACCCCCGTACCGTGCAACGCCTGGTCGAGCGCGGCGAGCTCTCCGCCGTCCACCTCGGCGGGGCAGTGCGCTTCGATCCCCTCGACCTAGGCGGTCTGGTCGCACGACTCAAGCGCCGGCGGAAGAGCCGGCAGACCCGGGCCGCCGACGCAGTACGCGCTCGGAGCGGCGCCCACGTCTCTTTCGCCGATCGACTACGGTCGCAACAGGATGAGCATCGAGCGGCTCAGGCGTAGCGACGGCCGGAGCGTCTACGTCGTTCGCTGGTACGAGAGTGGGCGTGCCAGTACCAGGCGCAAGCGCACCTTCGACCGCCGCCGAGACGCCGAGCTCTTCGAGGCCTCGATCCGCCGCGCTCGCCAGCTCGGCCAGCTCGCCTCGGAAGTGATCGGCTCGAACGCGATGCTCGAGGAGTTCCTGGTGGAGTGGTGGGACACCTACGCGGTCACCCACCTGCGCCCGAACACGCTCGAGACCTACACGACGCTGCTCGACAAGTGGATCGTCCCTTACCTCGGCCGCAAGCGTCTGCGTGAGATTACGCGCGAGACGATCGACACCTACGCGGCACAACTCCGCGTCGACGGCGCCGGCGCGCCCACGATCAACCGAACGCTTGGCGTCCTTCAAGGCGTCTTCCACCGAGCCGTGGAATGGCGACACCTCGGTTGGAATCCCGTCGTCGGGGTTCGCCGTGTCGCACACACCCGCGCCGAGACGATCGATGCGCGCACGCCGGAAACGGTCGAGGCGATCCGTGCGCAGCTCGACCCTCAGAACGCCGCGCTCGTCTGCGTGCTCGCCTATGAGGGCCTGCGCCCGGCCGAGGCGTACGCGCTCGTCTGGAGCGACGTCCTCGACGATCGCGGCCGTCCACGAGAGCGCCTGCGCGTCCAGAGGGCCATCTCCGGCGGCGAGGTCACCACGACGAAGTCGCAGCGCGGCCGCGAGCCGGAGCTCTTCAAGCCGGTCGGGCGTGAGCTCGTCGATCTCTACCTCGCCCGCGGCCGTCCGGAGGCGGGAACGCTCGTGTTCCCGGACAGCCAGGCTGGCCATTTGCGTCGACAGAACTGGCGCCGCCGCGTCTGGATTCCGGCGCTCGAGCGCGCCGGCGTTCCCTACTTCCGCAGCTACGACCTGCGCCATACGTGCGCGACGCTGCTCCTCTACGAGGGCCGGACGCTGAACGAGGTCGCCGAGCATCTCGGGCACGCCGATCCGGGCTTCACCGCTCGCACCTACGCGCACGTCATGCGCGACGCCCCGCGGCGGCGGCGCATCACGATCAGTGAAGCGATCCGGAAAGGCCGTGCCGCCGCCAGTCGTAGACCCCTGGTAGACCCATCACGCGTCAAGCGGGCAGATCGTGCGGCGCGGAGAACCGAAAAGTCCCTGGAAATCGAAAGAGCCGACGCGCGGATTCGAACCGCGGACCCCTTCATTACGAGTGAAGTGCTCTACCAACTGAGCTACGTCGGCCGGGGGTCTTAGGTTAGCCGTTCCCGGCGGGAGCCAACACCCGCGTCTTGGGTTCTCTCAAGGCACCGAAAACTCACCGCTTCTACTCCAAATTGACGCCCCTGCGTCGGCGAGACGGGCATTAGGGTCGAGTCGTCATTCATTTGAGGGAGGGAAGATGAGAAATCGCCTCAAACTGGGCGGAGCGTTCGGCCTCATGATCGCGCTGGCGATCACGGCTGTGACCGTGGCGGGGGCCGCTTCGAACACTCGAGCGGGCCGGCCTGACCGCTGCGAGCTTGGCGCGAACCACATCAGGCACGTCATCTATCTGCAGTTCGACAACACGCATTTCTTGCGGGACCGGCAGCAGTTCGCGTCGGACCTCGAGCAGATGCCCAACCTGAGGAACTTCCTGACCGACAACGGGACGCTTAGCGACAACGAGCACACGATCCTGATCTCGCACACCGCGGGCGGGATCCTCAGCTCGCTGACCGGGCTCTACCCGGACCGCCAGGGCCAGGGCGTCTCGAACTCGTACGGCTACTTCCGGCCGAACGGCACCGTCGGCTTTTCGTCCTCATTCAAGTACTGGACGGATCTCGTCGACGGCGGCAACCCGGCGACGGACCCGCCGACGCCGTCCGCGGACCCGAACCCCAACATGGTCAACGGCGACTCGGGGTTGCCCAAGAACACGCCCGCGCCCTGGGTTCCCTGGACGCGCGCCGGGTGTGACGTCGGCAACGTCTCGACCGCGAACGCTGTCCTCGAGAACAACAACTCGATCGTCTTCGCGGCGGGCCCGACCGTGCTCGCAGCCGCCGCCCCTGCCGGCGCGACGAACATCAGGGTGGGGAGCGTCACGAACTTCGTGGTCAACATGCACATCACGATTGACACCGGCGCGAACGCGGAGACGGCGGTCATCTCGCACGTCGGAACGCCGGGAGCCGGCGGTACCGGGATCGACCTCACGGCGCCGCTTGCAAACAACCACGCGAGCGGTGTGCCGATGTACGGGCCGACCGCAACCGACCCGACCGGCGACATGACGAAGGTCTTCGGCGAGGGCTCGCCCGAGTGGACCGAGGGCCGCGACTCGCAGATCGCCCCGTTCGCCACCGCGGCGCGCGCGAAGGCGCTGACCGACTTCGTCGGCATCACGATCCATTGCGGATCGACCGGCGGCATCTGCACCGGGGACCCGCACGCGAGGCCGGACCAGCTACCGGACGAGCCGGGCGGCTACACGGGCTTCCAGGGGCTCTTCGGTGCCAAGCACGTCAACCCGGCGATCAACGGCGGCAGCGACGTCGTCAACGACACGACCGGCGCACCGATCCTCGACCCGTTCGGACAGCCGGGCTTCCCCGGGTTCGACGGCGTGCACGCGAAGGTGACGCTCGGCTACATCGCGCAGATGCAGGAGGCCGGCGTCCCGATCACGTTCGGCTACATCTCGGACGCTCACGACAACCACCAGAACGCCTTCCCGGCGCCGCCGGATCCCAACGGCGTCTACCCGCGGGCCTCGGGGCCGGGCGAGTCGGATTACGTGCAGACGCTGCGCGAGTACGACGACGCGTTCGGCACCTTCTTCCAGCGGCTTCGCCGTGACGGCATCAACAAGTCGAACACGCTCTTCATCGTCACTGCCGACGAGAACGACCACTTCGCCGGCGGCGACTCGAGCGACGGAACCTGGAGCCACAGCTTCTGCAACATCGACGCGGGCCAGGTCTGCCCGGCGAACCAGATCGGCGAGGTGAACGCGAACCTCCTGTCGCTCCTGCCGACGGGCGAGCCGAACTTCTCCGTCCACAACGACTCGGCTCCGACCGTCTACGTGAACGGCGACCCGGTTCGAACCGACGCCGCCCTGCGGAAGCTCGAGCGAGACACGGCCGCGGCGCAGGCGATCGATCCGTACGTCAGCGGCTCGGCGACGCCGATCGCGCTGTTCCTGGCCGACAAGATCGGCGAGAAGACCCTGCACATGGTGAACGCCGATCCGCAGCGGACGCCGTCGTTCACCCTGTTCGCCAACCCGGACTACTTCCTGACCGCGGGCCGGAACTCGTCGGGCAATGCAACCAGGTTCAACTGCCCGGACTCGGCGCACCAGGCATTCGTCTGCGTCGACTACCACTTCGCGTGGAGCCACGGCGACGCGACCGACGACATCGGTCGAACCTGGATCGGGTTGGCCGGGCCCGGCGTGCAGAAGCTTGGCGAGACGAGCCAGGTCTGGACCGATCACACCGACATCCAGCCGACCATGCTCGCGTTGGCGGGCCTGGCGGACAGCTATACCCCGGACGGTCGCGTGGTCACACAGTTCATCGAGGACCACGACCTGCCGCACGGGCTGCGTCACAACACGAACGAGCTGACCGAGCTCGGTCTCGTCTACAAGCAGATCAACGCCCCGTTCGGACCGCTCGCCCTCGACGTCCTCGCCGCCTCGACGAAGGCGCTTGCGAGCGGGAGCTCGACCGACGACAGCACGTACACGGCGATTTCGAACCGGATCGCAGCATTGACCGCCCATCGCGACACGCTGGCGGGCCAGATGCGGGACGCGCTGAACCAGGCCGCGTTCGGCGATCACGGACCAAGCGCGGACGAGATCGCGTCACTCACGCTACAAGGCAAGACCCTGCTCATGCAGGCCAATCAGCTCGGAGTTGCGTACTCGCCGTAAGCGACCGCAGCCATTCGATCTCGGCCCCGGTGAGCTCACGGCTCGCCGGGGCCGAGTCCTTCGGTCATCGCGTCTGGGGGAAACCGAGGTCGACCTGGCTCGTAGCCGGATCGGGCCAGCGTGATGTGACGACCTTTCCGCGTGTGTAGAAGTTGATCCCCTCCGGCCCGTATACGTGCGAGTCGCCGAAGAGCGACGACTTCCAGCCGCCGAACGAGTAGTAGGCGACTGGAACCGGGATCGGCACGTTGATGCCGACCATTCCGGCCTGGGCCTCGAACTGGAACTGACGGGCCGCGCCGCCGTCGCGCGTGAAGATCGCGACGCCGTTGCCGTACGGATTGTCGTTCACCATCTGCACCGCCTCGTCGTAGGTCCCGGCACGAACGACGGAGAGGACGGGCCCGAAAATCTCGTCGCGGTAGGCGTCCATGTCGGGCGTGACCTCGTCGAGCAGCGAGACGCCGAGGAAGAAGCCGTCGCCGTTCGGGCTCGTCTCCCGGCCGTCCGCGACAACCTTCGCGCCCTGCTCCCGGCCCCGGTCGATGTAGGAGGCGACCTTGTCGCGATGCTCGCGCGTGATCAGCGGCCCCATCTCCGAATCCGGGTCGGTGCCGGGCCCGACCTTGACCTTCGGCAGCCGATCGTGGATCGCGGCCACGAGTGGATCGGCCGCATCGCCGACCGCGACGACGACCGACACTGCCATGCAGCGCTCGCCGGCCGAGCCGTAGGCCGCGCTGACCGCCGCATCCGCGGCCATCTCGATGTCCGCGTCGGGCAGGACGACCATGTGGTTCTTCGCGCCGCCGAGCGCCTGGACGCGCTTCCCGTTCGCGGAGCCGGTCGTGTAGATGTACTTCGCGATCGGCGTCGAGCCGACAAAGCTGACGGCAGCGACCTCCGGGTGCTCGAGGATCGCGTCGACCGCGACCTTGTCGCCGTTCACGACGTTGAAGACTCCAGCGGGAACGCCGGCTTCAGCGAGCAGCTGGGCAACGAAGAGGGACGTGGACGGGTCCTTCTCGGACGGCTTCAGGACGAACGTGTTGCCGCAGGCGATCGCCGGCGCCCACATCCACATGGGCACCATCGCCGGGAAGTTGAAGGGCGTGATCCCAGCGACCACGCCGAGCGGCTGGCGGATCGAGTACACATCGATCCCGGTCGAGGCCTGCTCCGAGAAATGGCCGCGCAGCAAGGTCGGAATGCCGCAGGCGTGCTCGATCACCTCGAGCCCGCGCTGCACCTCCCCGATCGCGTCCGAGAGCACCTTTCCGTGCTCGGCGGTGAGAATCCTCGCGATCTCCTCGCGCCGCGAGTGGACGAGCTCCCGGACGCGGAACATGATCTCCGTGCGCCTGGACAGCGAGACCGCGCGCCAACTTTCGAACGCCAGGCGGGCATTCGCGACGGCCTTGCCGACTTCCTCGACCGAGGCGAAATCGACCTCTCCGGTCTGCGCCCCGATCGCCGGGTCGTAGACGGGGCCGCTTCGTCCCGACGCACCGGCGACGCTCTCGCCGCCGATCCAGTGGCTGATCCGCTTCACGCGCGCGTCCGCGGCCCGTTTGCCTGGACGACCTCGGTCATGCGATCAGCGTAGCGCCGTGAAGATAGGCTTGCCTGCGTGGCTCTCGTAGACTCGGGCGACCGAGTGCGCGCGGACGATGCTCGGTACGTCCTGCACTCGTGGTCCGTGCGCTCCGCGATCGACCCGATCCCAATCGCGGGGGCGGAGGGCCGCTACTTCTGGGACTACGACGGCAAGCGCTACCTCGACTTCGCGTCTCAGCTCGTCAACGTCTCGCTCGGCCACCAGCATCCGAAGGTCATCGCGGCGATCAAGGAGCAGGCGGACCGGCTCTGCACGATCGGCCCGATGATGGCGAACGAGCAGCGCTCGGAGCTGGCCCGGCTGCTCGCCGAGGTGACGCCGGGCGACCTGACGATGTCGTTCTTCACGAACGGCGGCGCCGAGGCGAACGAGAACGCGATGAAGCTCGCGCGCTGGTTTACAGGACGGCAGAAGATCGTGGCGCGCTATCGCTCGTACCACGGCGCGACGGCGGGCGCGATCTCGGCGACCGGCGACCCGCGACGCTGGCCCGCCGAGCCCGGCGTGCCGGGGATCATCCGCATCCTCGATCCGTACACGTACCGCTGCCCGGCGGGGCATCCCGATCCGTGCCCGGTCTGCACGGGCGCGCCGCACCTCGAGGAGATCCTCCAGTACGAAGGGCCGGAGACCGTCGCGGCCGTGATCCTCGAGACGGTGACCGGGACGAACGGCGTCATCCCGCCGCCGCCCGGCTACCTGCAGTCGGTGCGCGAGGTCTGCGACCGCCACGGGATCCTGCTGATCCTCGACGAGGTCATGGCCGGCTTCGGGCGCACCGGCAAGTGGTTCGCCTGCGAGAACTGGGACGTCGTCCCGGACATCATCACGCTGGCGAAGGGGATCAACTCCGGCTACGTGCCGCTCGGCGCGATGACGATCTCGGAGCGGATCGCCGACTGGGTACGCGACCGCTACTTCGCGGGCGGGCTCACGTACTCGGGCCATCCGCTCGCCTGCGCGGCCGGCGTGGCGTCGATCGAGGCGTTCCGCGAAGAGGGCATCGTCGAGAACGCGGCGGCGATGGGCGAGGTGCTAGGCGACGGGCTGGCGGCGCTCGCGGACAAGCACGAGTCGATCGGCGAGGTGCGCGGCCTCGGCCTCCTTCACGGCGTCGAGCTGGTCAAGAACCGCGAGACACGCGAGCCGCTCGTCCCGTTCAACGCGTCAGGCGAGGCGCTCGCCCCGATGGCGAAGATCGGGAAGGCCGCCCTCGAGCGCGGTCTCTACCTGATGATGCACTGGAACGTGATCATCGTCGCCCCGCCGCTGACGATCACCCGCGAGGAGCTCGACGAGGGACTCGAGAAGCTCGACGAAGCGCTCGCGCTTGCCGACTAATAAGTCGCCTCGCAGGAAGATCTTCTGGCGATTCACCGGTGCTCTGCTGCTCATTGCGGCCGGGCTCGGCACGATCATGGTTCTCTTCCCGGTTCGTGTCTTTGGAGTCTCGAGACGCTCAGTGGAGTACTCCCTGGAGCGGCAGATCACCAGCCACGCCATATCCGCGGACTGTGTCCGGGTCCGCTCGTCCGAGTGGCGTTGCGATCTCTTCGACGGCCAAACCAGCCAGACGTGGGCCTATGACGTACAAGTCTCAAAGAAGGGCTGCTGGACCGCCAGGAGCACTGGGCGAAAGCGAGAGCACGGCTGCTTGGAGATTTGGGACTACTTGCGCCTCGCAGACCGGCTGGTCTAGACAGCGCCGACCTAACCACGGCGCCCACCGGTCGTCGGAAGCAGTGCATGAGACTCGGCCCCGGTCTCGTCGTCCTGACCGCCACGCTGGCGCTACTCGGCTGCGGCGGAACCAAGACCCCGGAGCAAGCGAGCGTCGTCGGGCCAATCGGCCGGGGCGCGGCGGGTGTGTGGCTCTTCCGCCCGGCCGGCAAGCCGAAGAACCTCGTCGTCTACTTCCACGGGCAGGGCGGGTACGAGGAGGCCACGCCGGTGAACCACAGGCCGTGGATCGATCACCTCGTCGCGCGGGGCAGCGTGGTCATCTACCCCCGCTGGGAGTTGACGTACGAGAGCGACCCGATGCAGTACGTCATCACGGGCGTCCGAGCAGCGATGAAGAAGCTCGACGTCGGCAAGCTGCCCGTGCTCGCGATCGGCTATTCCCGTGGCGCCGCACTCGCGCTCGAGTACGGAGCGATCGCGGCCGAGAACGGGCTTCCTGTGCCCGACCGGATCATGAGCATCTTCCCGGCGTCTGTCGGAAACGAGCAGCACCTGATCGACCTCGCTCCGCTTCCGCACTCGACGCGGCTACTGATCCTGATGGGCCAGGACGACAAGATCGTCGGCCGGGCGGGCGCGAGGATCCTGGTGCGCCGCCTCAAGCTGGGTGGGTTCCCGGCGGAGAACATCAAGCTCGATTTCGTCGATTCGCATGACAGCTTCACCGCCGACCACTTCGCGCCGCTCCAGAACACGCCCGCGGCTCGCGCCGCGTTCTGGCGCCCGGCCGATCTGCTCCTCGTCGGCCTCGGCTAGAGGTTTAGACAGCCCGCGGGCTGGAAACCACGGTTGGACGAAAGGAGGTGGGACATGTATATCGGCCTTGGAACGTTGCTCGTAATCATCCTGATCGTCCTGCTTCTGGTCTACGTCTTCTAGGCAGGAACGATCGGAATTTCGTGTGGGTTCGGCGGGCGCGCGGCGGAGCTTGACTCCGCCGCGGCTTCGCCTGAGTCAGCCGCTGCGGGGCTGTCTGACCCGGAGGCCCTTCGCAAGTGCCGCAAGCCCGCGGGGTGTGTCGTACGGGTCTGATGTTCCCCGAAAGGGCGCCCCGCACGGGTAGATGCACCAGGACTCGTTGACGGTGACGACCGCACCCTTCAGATAGACGTGGGCGACATAGCGGTCGTACGGACGGTTCGGGCACGGGGGTCGCGTCGGCTTCGCGAAGCCGCCCCAGATGACGGCACGGCCGCCGGGGATGTCGAGCTTCGTGGTCTTGGCGCACGGCGCTCGGCTCACGATCCGGCCAAGAACGCCGTCCTCGAACGTCTCGAACTGGTCCGGCCGGAAGACCCAGAGCTTGACTCCGTAGGTCTCCCGGTCATCCTGGGCGCCGTAATCGAGCTCGGCGGTGAAATTCAGAAAGCCGCGGGGAGTGCCGGTATCCGAGCGGGCGAACATCAGCGCGGGCAGCCCGCCGCCCGGCTCGAATCTGCGCCCGAGCCAGTAGACCGGCACGTCGATGGTCGGATCGTCGAGTGGCAGCTCCCAATCCATCTTTTCGGGGGTCACTGCTGGCAGCGGATGCTCGATCCGGAGCTGCTGCTTCCGCGCTAGCTCGACTGCCACCTTCGCAGCCTGCTCGGGAGTCATCCCCTCGCCGCCGGCGAAGACGACGGCCAGCATGTTGCCGTTCCGCCAGAGGACTCCTGCGCTCGGCGACATGTCGTAGCCACCGGTTGCGAAGCGGACTGCATCGTGGCCGAAATCGGGGACATCGGTGTAGTCCCGAGGTGTCAATCCGACCATGAACCGCAGCAGCTCGCCACGCAGCTTCATCCCCCGTCGCGCATCCGCCTCGCTGTCGAAGACGGCGGCGCGGCTCTGGACGGCACGCGGAACGACGGTCGTGCGGGCGACGCGGCCCCAGATGTAGTTGATGTCGTTTCTGCAGCCCGTAGGCCTCGCCTCGAAGACGAACTGCGTGAACTGCTCCGACTGCTCTTCGGTGTCGAACCCGCCGCACCCCGAGTCGTAACTGATCGCGTAGCCGGCGCCGAGGTCTCGCGGCGTGAGGATGAACTTCGCCGCGTCGGAGCGCTCGAACGTCGTTCCCGCGCCCGCACGGGTTCCCGAGCCGCACGCGGTGAGGCCGCCGACGACGAGCGCCGCCAACAGGCAGCAGAGTGTCGCGCCAGCGAAGTTGCATCGCATGTTTGCTATTATAGCAGAGATGAGATACGGGTGCTGCCCAGCGCGCGATGGAGCTTGACGAAGAGCGCCTCGAGCGCAAGCCCGGCCTGGAGCTGGAGCTCCTCGAAGAGCCGCCACGTCTCGCGCACGGCTTCGGCCGCGGCCTCCGCGCCCGGTAGCTGCTCGACGGTCGCGTCCTCCCGAAGCTCCGCGAGCCGGTCGACGTGCGCCGCGGCCGACTCGGCGCCCACAGCGACGACGACGAGGTCCCGGTACCACGCTTCGAGCTCCTCGAGGCAGAGCAGGATCTCCTCGCGCTCGGCGCCCCGCATCGCGCGGCGGGTGCGCTGCTCCTTCTCGCGCGGCGTCAGCTCGAGCTCCTCGTTCTCGGCCTGCGCCCGCTCCTTCGCCTCGGCCGCTCGCTCGGCGGCGATGCCCATCAGGACATCTGCGGCGGCGTGCGGCTCGAACCCAGCGGCGCGGTAGACCGAGCGCGCGACTTCGAGCACGGCCTCGCGCCGCCTCGCCGCCTGCGGGTCGAGCAGTCGGTCGACGCGATCGAGCCGCCCGCCGGCGACGCGCGCAAGCGATGCTGCCTCCTCCTCCGAGAGGCCCGGCGCGCGCCGGACGATCTCCTCGCGGACGGTCTTCTCCGCCAGCCGCCGGAACGGGACGGGCTGGCAGCGCGAGCGGATCGTCGCGGACAGCGTGTTGAGATCGTCGGCGACCAGAACGGCGACCGCGTACGGAGGCGGCTCCTCGAGATCCTTGAGCAGCGCGTCGGCGGCTTCGTCGTTCAGCGAGTGCGCGCCGAAGATGAGGTAGACGCGGCGGTCGGCCTCGAAGGGCCGCATGTGCAGGTCGTGCCGGAGCTCGCGGATCGCGTCGATCCGGATCTGGTCGCCGAGCGGCTCGAGCACGTAGAGGTCCGGGTGCGCGCGGCGCTCGACCCGGCCGGGATCGCCGAGCAGCGCGCCCGCGAAGCCGATGGCGGCGCGGCGCTTCCCCACTCCCGCGGGGCCGTGGAAGAGGTACGCATGCGCCGGGCCCTCGGCGAGGGCGGCGTCGAGCAGGCGCCGAGCCTCGGCCTGCTCAGGAAAGCCCTGGAAGCTTGTCACGCACCTCCTTTGCGATCTCCTCTCTCGGCTTCGAGCCGTCGAGGGTCACGATCCGTGTGCCGAAGATCAAGCCTAATTCGCGGTAGGCCATGTCGACGGCGCGCAGGAACTCCTCGCCCTCCCGCTCGATGCGATCCGATGCCGAGCCGGCACGCCGCGCCGCTTCCTCCGGGTCGATGAGCAGCAGAAAAGTCATGTCGGGGAGGATGCCGCGGATCGCGTCGATGTTCAGGGCGATCACGCGATCGACGCCGAGACCGCGCGCGATCCCCTGGTAGGCGAGCGACGAGTCGAGGTAGCGGTCGCACACGACGTCGGCGCCGCGTTCGAGCGCCGGTCCGATCACTTCCGAGACGAGCTCGGCGCGCGCGGCCGCGAAAAGCGCAGCCTCGGCCCACGGCGAGATCTGCGTCCCACCGAGCACGAGGTCTCGTACCTTCTCCCCCAGCTCGGTGCCTCCCGGCTCGCGCGTCGCAACGACGTCGCGCCCTTCCGCTTCGAGGTGATGCCGCAAGAGGTCGGCCTGGGTCGACTTGCCGGAGCCGTCCAGCCCCTCGAAGGTGACGAACACGCGCCTAGGATACGAGCGTGGCGATGCTCGTCACCGGAGGAGCGGGGTTCATCGGCTCGCACGTCGCGGAGGCGCTCGTCGCCCGCGGGGACGACGTCGTGGTCCTCGACGACCTCTCGACCGGGAAGCGCGAGAACGTGCCCGACGGCGCCGAGTTCGTCGAGGGCGACATCCGCGAGGCCCAGGGCGAGCTCTTTGGGCGCGTCCAGCCGGCGGTCTGCTTCCACCTCGCCGCGCAGGCCGACGTCCGGGTCTCGGTCGAGCGGCCCGAGCACGACGCGGAGATCAACATCCTCGGCACCGTCAACCTGTTGCAGGCGGCCCTCGAGCAGGACACGCGGATCGTCTTCAGCTCCACGGGCGGGGCGATCTACGGGGAATGCGACGGGCCGGCGACCGAGGATGCGCCGAGGCAGCCGCTTGCGCCGTATGGGACGTCGAAGCTCGCGGGCGAGGAGTACCTGGCCACGTACAACCGGCTGCACGAGACACGGCACGTCACGCTTCGCTACGGCAATGTCTACGGGCCGCGCCAGGACCCGCACGGCGAGGCCGGCGTGGTCGCGATCTTCCTGAGCCGCCTCAAGAGCGGGGAGCAGCCGCGGATCTTCGGCGACGGAAGCCAGACGCGTGACTACGTGTACGTCGCCGACGTCGTGCGCGCGACGCTGGCCGCGGCCGAGCTCGACGGGGGCGTCTTCAACGTCGGCACCGGGCGCGAGACGTCCGTGGTCGAGCTCCACGAGCTCTGCCGCCGGGTGGCGGGCAAGGAGGACGTCGCGCCGGTGTTCGCGCCACCGCGCCCGGGAGAGCTCCAGCGGAGCGTCCTCGACATCAGCCGCGCGGTGGACGAGCTGGGCTGGCGGCCGGAGCACAGCCTCGAGGACGGCCTCCGCGAGACCTGGGAGTGGATGCTCCCGTAGAGAAGGAACGGCGCGGGCGGAGGCGAATCACGTTCGGCCTGTGGAGATCTCGGCCCCCGCTCCGTCCCAGCTCGACCACCCGTGGCGCACCGCGACGCTCGTCGCGGGCGGCGTCGCGGTCCTCGAGCTCGCCCTGCTCCTGATCATCGGCATCGCGCTGCTTTCGAAGCCGCTGTCGGCGCAGGCCAAGCAGGCCGCGGTCGCGCGCGAGACGGGAATCGCCAAGGTCTCGCCCCGGCCGGAGCCGAAGAGCACCACACTGGCCCGGCGCGCGACCTGGGTGCTCGTCCTGAACGGGAACGGCGTCGCCGGAGCGGCCGCCGCAGCGGCCTCGCGCATCCACGCGCGCGGCTACCCGGTCCGCGGAACCGGGAACACCGCTCAGGGCTACGGGCAGAGCGTCGTCATGTACCGGCCGGGCCGGCTCCCGGAGGCCAAGCGGCTCTCCGCTGACCTCGGGATCGCCCTCGTCGGCCCCCTCGACGGCATCACCCCGCGCCAACTCCACGGCGCGCAGCTCGTCGTCGTCCTCGGCACCTAGCCCTTCCAGCCGTGTCCAGGGACCTGGTCCCTGGACATGTCGGCGTTGGCTAGCCCTCGCAGGTCTGACCGAGGGCTCGGCGTGCCTGGCAGCCGTGCGGGTCGAGCTCGACTGCCCGCGTCAGCTCCCGCGTCGCGGCCACGTCGTCGCCGAGCACCTCCTGGTCGAAGCGACCGAGCTCGTACCACGCGTCCGAGCTCAGCGGCTGGAGCTCGACGGCCTGCGCGTAGAGCTCACGCGCCCGGGCGATGTGCCCCCGCGACTCCTCAGCGGAAGCCCAGGCCTCGAGAGGATCGATCGAGAGCGGGTCGAGCGAGTGCGCGCTCTTGGCGTCGGCGACGGCCTGCTCCACCGAGCCGCGCTCGATCTCGGAGTACGCGTCGTTCACCCGCGCGGCGGCAAACCGGGGGGCCGCGATCGAGTACAGCCCCGCCCACGCGACCAGGACGAGCGCGAGCGCCCAGACCGGATGCCGGACGCGCGTCGGCTTCCGCCCGGTGGCGAGCAGGACGCCGGTCACGAAGAAGAGCGGCCCGCAGAGGGCGACGAACTCCCAGTCGTAGTCGAACGCCCCGTGGACGAGGAACGTCGGGAGAGCGACGCCGAGGGCAACTGCCGCAGCCTGTCCCTCGCGGTCGAGCCGCCGAAGCGCGCGCCGGGCGCCGAGCAGGGCCGCGCCCGCCGCCCCGGCCGCGAGCAGGAGGCCGACGAGACCCGTCTCGGAGGCGAACTGGAGCGGCAGGTCGTGCACCTCGCGGACGCTGACGTTGCTCGTGCGCAGCTTCTTGTGCACGACCTCGAAGGAGCCCGCGCCGGTGCCGCGCAGCGGCTGTTCCTCGAAGGCGTGCCAGGCCTCCTTCCACCAGCCCCAGCGGTTGTTCAGGCTCCCCTCGCTGAAGCGACTGGGGGTCTGCACGACATCCTGGCTCTTGAGCGGGTTCCCTCGCGACGCGATCACACCAACTGCGACGACGAGCAGGGCCGCGGTCGCGCCGGCGGCGACGCGCAGGAGGAGGCGCTGGCGCTCCGGGCTCGGCCGCTCGCGGGCGAAGAACGCCGCCGCGAAGGCAATGCCTGCGCCGAGCACGAACGCGAGCGCGAACACGGCGCCGTCCTGGACGCGGACGCTACGCGGCTGGCCGTCCTGGGCGATTCCGGGCAGCGCCAGGGCGAGCGCGAGCACTGCGCCGGCCGGTGCCGCGGCCGTGACGAGCGCGGCCAGGCTGTCGAAGCGCTCCCGGGTCAACGCGAACCAGAGCCCGAGCGCGACAAGCGCGGCGAGCACGCCCCCGCGCGAGTACGTAAGAACGAGCGCGACGATGAGCGAGTAGAGGAGCACAGCGGCGCCCGCCTTGACGCCCCGCGAAGAGCGGGGCCTGGTCGCCGCCCACAGCGCGGGCGCCAGGCCGAAGACGACGACGAGCGCGAGCGCGTTCCAGTAGCCGACCGGCGAGCGCAGGCGGGCAAGCCGCCCATAGTCGCCGTACAGCGCAGGCACAGCCTTCTCGAGCAGGGCCCAGAGAGAGGTGGCTCCGATCAGCCCGCCGACGACCCAGACGACCGAGCGCGGAGCGACGGCCGACCCGACGAAGGCCCCCACGACGGCGAAGGCGAGATAGACGAGCCCGCGGTTGAAGTACTCCCACGAGCGGTCGGGCGCAGCCGACCAGAGGATCGTCACGCCGTTCCAGGCGACGAACCCTCCGGCGAGGCACGCAAACGCGAGCCCCTCCCGGCCGAGCGCAGGCGCAGGAAGGATTCCCCAGAGCGCAGCCCCGCACGCAGCGACCGCCGCCAGGACCGCGCCGGTGCCGATCCAGGAGACCGGCCCGACGCTCGAACCGCCTCCAAAGAGGAGCGAGGCGGCGAGGAGCACGCCGGCCGTCGCGAGCAGGGCCAGCGCTCCCGTCCGCATAGAGGCGAAGCTACCACCCGTGCCTCGCATACAAATGGTTAACAACCGGCTAACGCGGGGATCACTCACGTCCGAGAGACTCAGCAGGATGTCTACGCCCCCGAGTAGGTAGGTTTCGACCTATCCGACCCGCCCGGATAACTGCCGTCACCGTGCTGGTTGCCGCCCTGACCGCGCTTGCGCTCGGGGTAGCAGCCCCCGTTTCGGCTGCCAAGACGTCCTGCGCAAGCCAGATCATCGAGGACTGGCACGACAACGGCCGGGTCGATCGCACGTATCCGTTGCACTGCTACCGCGAGGCGATCGCGGCGGTCCCCGAGGATCTGAGGGCCTACACCGGGATCGTCGAAGAAATCCAGGCCGCGCGGCAGCGGGCGAGCCGGGCGAAGGGGCGCGTGCTCGCAGGCGTCAACCCGGCGGCCGGCAACTCGGCCAAGAAGCAGGCGGCGAACGATCCGGATCCCGCCCTCTTCAAGCAGGGACTGGACAAGCTGGGCTCGCGGAGCGCAGACACGATTCCGCTGCCGCTCCTGATCATGGCCGGGCTCGCGCTCCTGCTGATCGCCGCGGGCGCCGCAGGCCTCGTCTCCCGGCGTCTGCGGGCACGGAAAGTCCCTGGTTAAAGCCCTTTTCGCGTTCCGTCCGACGCCGCTCCTAGTCTGGCAGGTCCGCTCGCCGACGGCCGTTCCGCCGACTGGGCGCTCATAACTAGGCTTAGACGAGGAGGTAAGGAATGGCGTCCGCAAAGATCCCGCAGACCGCAGAGACAACCCAGGACGAGATCGTGAACACGGTCGTCCACGACGACGCGAAGGTCGCCGTTCGCCGGTATTTCACGATTCCGGGGCGCGATCCGTTCGAGGAAGTCGAGTGGGAGATTCGCGACGCGCTCATCCCCGGCAAGGACAAGCCGGTCTTCGAGCAGCGTGGCGTCGAGTTCCCGAAGTTCTGGTCGCAGACGGCCACGAACATCGTCGCGCAGAAGTACTTCCGCGGCCGCATGGGCTCGCCCGACCGCGAGTCGAGCGTGAAGCAGATGATCGGGCGGATCGTCACGACGGTCGGCACCTGGGGCCGCGAGGGCGGCTATTTCGCCGACGAGGAAGAGGCCGAGACCTTCGAGGCCGAGCTGAAGGCGATCCTCGTCAACCAGTACGCCGCCTTTAACAGCCCGGTCTGGTTCAACGTTGGTTTCGAGGAGAAGCCGCAGTGCTCGGCGTGCTTCATCCTCTCGATCGAGGACTCGATGGACTCGATCCTCGACTGGATCCGCCGCGAGGGCGTCATCTTCCGCGGCGGCTCGGGCTCGGGCGTCAACCTCTCGAAGCTACGCTCGTCGAAGGAGCAGCTCTCGAAGGGCGGCTACGCCTCCGGCCCCGTCAGCTTCATGCGCGGCGCCGACGCGTCCGCCGGCACGATCAAGTCCGGCGGAAAGACCCGCCGTGCGGCCAAAATGGTCGTGCTCGATATAGACCACCCCGACATCGACGAGTTCATCTGGTGCAAGGCGAAGGAGGAGGAGAAGGCGCGCGTCCTCGAGGCGGCGGGCTACGACATGTCGCTCGACTCGAGCGACTGGGCCTCGATCCAGTACCAGAACGCGAACAACTCCGTGCGCGTCACCGACGCGTTCATGGAGGCGGCCGAGGCGGGCTCCGACTGGAACCTGACCGCCCGCACCGACGGAACGGTCGTCGAGACGATCCCGGCGAAGAAGCTGCTGCGCGACATGGCGACCGCGGCGTGGAAGTGCGCCGACCCGGGCATCCAGTACGACACGACGATCAACCAATGGCACACGCTGCCGAACACGGGCCGGATCAACGCGTCGAACCCGTGCTCCGAGTACATGTCCATTGATGACAGTGCGTGCAACCTCGCGTCGATCAACCTCCTGAAGTTCCGCCGCGAGGACGGCGAGTTCGAGGTCGAGCAGTTCGAGCACGCCGTCGATGTCATGTTCCTCGCGCAGGAGATCCTCGTCGGCTACTCCTCGTACCCGACGCCGCAGATCGAGGGCAACGCGAAGGCGTTCCGCCAACTCGGGCTCGGCTACGCGAACCTCGGCGCACTCCTGATGGCGCGCGGCCTGCCCTACGACTCGGACGAGGGCCGAGCGTATGCCGCCGCGATCACGGCGGTCATGACCGGGCGCGCGTACCGCAAGTCGGCCGAGATCGCGTCGCGCATGGGCCCGTTCGCGGGCTACCAGCCGAACGCGGCCGCGATGATCGGCGTCATGGCGCAGCACCGCGCCGCGGTCGGCAACATCGAGAACACCGACGTGGTGCCGGCCGATCTCCTCTCCTCGTGCAGGCGCGCTTGGGACGAGGCGCTGAACCTCGGCGAGGTGCACGGGTACCGGAACGCGCAGGCGACCGTTTTGGCCCCGACCGGGACGATCAGCTTCATGATGGATTGCGACACGACCGGCGTCGAGCCCGACTTCTCGCTCGTCAAGTCGAAGAAGCTCGTCGGTGGCGGCGAGATCACGATCGTCAACAAGACCGTGCCGATGGCGCTCGAGCGGCTCGGCTACGCGCCGGCCGAGGTCTCCGAGATCGAGGCGTACGTCGACGAGAAGAACACCATGATCGGCGCTCCGCACGTGAAGAAGGAGCACTACCCGGTCTTCGACTGCGCCGTCGGCGAGCGGGCGATCCACTACATGGGTCACGTGAAGATGATGGGCGCCGTCCAGCCGTTCATCTCGGGCGCGATCTCGAAGACGGTCAACCTGCCCGAGGAGGCGACGGTCGATGACGTCGCGCAGGTGGTTCTGGACGCGTGGAAGCTCGGCGTGAAGGCGATCGCGATCTACCGCGACAACTGCAAGGTCGCCCAGCCGCTGTCGTCGAAGACGGGCGCGGCAATCGAGGCACTGACGGGCGTGGCTGCACCGCCGGTCCCGCTCACCCAGCGCCGCCGACTCCCCGAGGACCGGGTCGAAGTCGGCCGCAAGTTCCGCGTCGGCGACTACGAGGGCTACATCCACGTCGGCCTCTACGAGGACGGCACTCCGGGCGACATCTTCGTCGACATCGCGAAGGAAGGCACGACCCTGGCCGGCCTCATGAACGCGTTCATGATCTCGGTCTCGCTGGGCCTGCAGTACGGCGTGCCGCTCGAGGTCTATATCTCGAAGTTCGCGCACATGCGCTTCGAGCCAAGCGGCCAGACGAACGACGCGGACATCCGAATCGCCAAGTCGATCGTCGACTACATCTTCCGCTGGATGGGCAAGCGGTTCCTGACCGTCGACCAGCAGGAGGAGATCGGGATCCTCTCCCCCGAGGTGAAGGCGCGAATGGCGGAGCGCTACAGCAACGGCGAGCCGAGCACGGCGGAAGCCCCGGCAGCGCCTCTCGAGGCTCCCCCACCGGGCCAAACAGCCCTGTTCAACGCGTGGGAAGACGCGGTCGAGTGCGCGAAGTGCGGCGGACGAATGATCAGAACCGGCTCGTGCTACACGTGCAGAGATTGCGGCACGAACACGGGCTGTAGCTAACGAACAGTCGTCCCGATGGCGATCTGCGGTGCGTCAAAGTGGCGTTTGAGGCAGAGACGCCTACATGCTTCCACAGCATCACTGATCACGCGCGGCGTCTAGCCGGAGCGCCGCGTGAAAAGCAGGATGGATGACGAGGCGCGCATCGCCCACTTGTGCCGGACGCAGCAACTGCGGCACGTTGTAACGAACCTGGTACGCGAATCGGTCTTCCTCGGGCGTTGCGCCAGCTACTCCAAGAAATCCAAACCACACAAGCAGTTCGATCGCACGCGGAATGTCTGCGGCCGCGATCTCCTGGCTCCGCAACAGGGTTTCGGCGTCGGTCCACGTAAGGGTCCTCGTTGTATCGACGAAAACAAACAGCGCGTCTGCAAGTGCTCGCGTCGTGTCCTCAATCTCGAACTGCGTCGTGAGAAGCATGTCCTCCGAGAAACTTTGCTCGGCCTGGAGGATGTCCTCGGCCGTGACTTTTGAATGGCCGCGATTCAACGCGACCTCGACAGAGCGCTGAACGAACTTGAGAAGGTCTCGGGGTCGCATCAGCGTACGCTCGACCATGTAGTTGAACGACTCCTCTACCCCAACGTGCGACACGAAGAACGCTCGCCACACATCGCTGAAGGCGCCCTCAGCGTCTGTGCTTGTAGCGATGCGCTTTCGGATTATTTCTTGCAGGAGCTCGGGGTCATCCCAGTCGAGACGGATGGCCGTGTCCTTATCCTTGTCGGGTGTCTCACGCACGAGATGTTCGTGCACATCAGTGCGGATGAACACGAGACACTTGAACTCAACACCGCGTTCCTCGAGCTGTCGCTGAAGCTTTCGCGTTGCTTCGAGCAGACCACGCACAATCTGAATGTCCTCGGGCGTTGTCCCGCGCGTCGCCCAGCTCTTATCTAGGTTATCGATCAAGAGCCAGACGGACTCCTTCTCTTGAAGGTAGTCGCTAACCGCGTTGTCTAGCGTCCGAATGTCCGTCGCGTAAAGCACCTCGGTCATGCGATCGCGCATCTCGTCGCGGCCAACGTCCCCGTACCGAGCCACGAGACGGTCTACCTGCCGTAACAAGCGCTGTGACAGATCCTCCTCGTGGGCGAGCGCGTGCTCAAGATAGGCGGCCTCGAGCTCCTCAAACCGCTTTAGACGATCGCCGTCCTGGTAGGCATGGTGCCGCTCACGTTCAAGAATTTTGTGAGCCATCTCTGCAAGCAAGATGTAGTTCCAGAACGCGGTGACCGTGTGTTCCTGCAGGCCGGTCGGGAGTTCTGAAAGAACTGCCTCGCGCAACTTCGTGAATTGGTGCCCCTCGGGCTTGAGGTCCAAGACAAGCATCGACCTGCTCCGCCCCAGCGAGTCACGGATTTCGTAGAAGATCGCGGTCTTTCCAGTTCCCTTCCGCCCGACAACGAGTCGACCGTGGCCTTGCACGGCCTGCCGAAACGCGCCCGTACGGACGAAGTACTCGCGAAGAGCGCGAATCTCGTTCTCGGCCGCGGGATCACCGAGATCGAGACGCTCAAGCGGCGACTCCGTTAGGTCGATCCGAGGCGGTGCAGCCAGCTGAAGCTTTTCGACGACGCGGAGCACGAGCGGTTCAACGAGCTGCGGGATCTCGTTCGGATTCGAGTACGACTGGACCACGTCGCGGTAGTCGATCGGCTGCGGCACTGCCTCTTCTTGAAGCATGAGGACCGCCTTCTCTTGGGCCATTGCAATCCCGCAGATCAGCGCGCAGAGGGCGTTGTGCACGATCGCGTCATCGCGGTGCGGGCTGAGAAGATGTGCCACAACGCCTGCAGACCCAGCGACTTGACGACGCGCTTCGTGCAGCGAGAGCCGCGGCGTTTCGACGGGGTCATATGTGCGGAATCCGAGTCGCGACTTCTTCAACGTCGATAGGAGCTTCACCGTCCCTTCGGTGCTAACAGGCCCCCTCAACACGTAAAGCGGCGAGGCCAGGAACGGCTTATGCGTTGCAGGCGGAAAGGGCTCGCCAGGAAGAGCAGCCGCGAGTTGATCTGCGAGATCTCGCCCGTTCGCGAAGTCGACGTAGCCGACAGTGTCGAGGACGCCCAGCGCATCAAATTCGCGACGGCTCTTGTTGTACGACGTGTCGCGAACAGGAACGACCGGTACACCGAGGCCGATCGCGTAGCCGATTTCAAATAATAGATTGAAGTTCAGCGTTGTGACATCAGCGACGACCGAACCGGCGAACCGGATCGACTTTGAGATCTCGCAGAAGATGATCTTTCCCTCGGGTCCAAGTTCACGCCACGTGCGCCAGACTTTCCCGGCGTTGATATTCCGAAGTTGTGTCGCTGCAGCCTCGATAGCGGCTGCGATCGACTCGGGCTTCGACGGATAAATGAAGAAAGCGTCCGCCTGCACCGCGGTAGAGAAGTCCTGATCGCACGGGCCATCGACGTACTGGCAGAAGCCCGGAGGATTTGCGCGTTCTTCGATCAGCGGAAGCTGCGTGGCCATGCGTCCAGTATGCCCCGCGGAGCATCGACGGGGAGGCCGGGGAGAAACGGGTGTCGGGACACCTTTCGGTGTCAACGGGGATTCATGTCAACTCTGGGAGAAACGGTGTCGGGGACACCGTTTGTTGTCAGGGCCTAGGTGTGCCGATTCTGTGACAACCGCGACGGCCCGGTCGACCTCCGTCGTCGGCCGATTCCGTTAAGACTCCGGCTGTGAGTCCCAATCGACCGCTGAACATCGTCGGGCTTGGCGGTTCGCTGGCGGCGGTCTCGCGGAGTCGCGCCGCGCTGGCTACGGCTCTCGAAGGTGCGGAGGCCGCCGGGGCCGAGACCGAGCTCCTCGACATCCGCGAGCTCGAGCTGCCGATGTACAACCCCGACGTGCACGAGCCGACCGCCGCGGCGGCGCAGGTGATCGAGGGCCTCTACGCGGCAGACGGCCTCATCTGGAGCAGCCCGCTGTACCAGGGGTCGATCTCCGGCGCTCTCAAGAACGCGATCGACTGGCTGCACCCGCTCGGCGATCGGGATCCGCCCTATCTCCAGGACAAGGTGATCGGCCTGATCTGCGCGTCAGGCGGAGCACAGGGCCTGCAGGCGATCAACACGATGGAGTTCTCCGTGCGAGCGCTTCGCGCGTGGGCCGTGCCCTACGTCGTCCCGGTCGCGACGGCAGCGCGTGTCTTCGACGAAGCCGGCCGGATTCTCGATCCGGCGATCGAGCAGCAGCTCAAGCTGCTCGGCGGCGAGGTCGTACGGGTCGCAGAGCGGTTCGCAGTCGACGACTCACCCGATCACGCGGCCGAATGCGCGCGCGCGAGCGAGCGGGTTGCATCCGCCGCGGCTTAGAGGCAGGAGATCCGTAAGGTAGGGCCATGCCCATCCTGCAGATCCAGCACAAGACCCGCGGCTTCGACGCGTGGAAGCAGAGCTTCGACAGCGATCCCGTCGGACGCGAGCAGGGCGGCGTGCGCAGCTACCGCATCCTGCGCGGAACCGACGACCCGAACAACGTCGTCATCGAGCTCGAGTTCGGCAGCACCGGCGAGAGAAGTTCAGCGCGGCGCTCCGTGAGCTGTGGGGCCGAGTCGGCGGCGACCTCGGCCTCGAGGGCCCGCAGGCGCGGATCCTGGACTCGGTCGAGACCGGCGAGTACTAGCCCGCGCGCCTCGGTCAGCTAAACGCTGCGGTCGCGACGCATGAGGGCGTGCGGCTCTCCGTCCTCGACGAACTCCTTGACGACACGAAAGCCCGCCTTCTCGAAGGCGCGGCGCGAGGCAACATTCCGTGCGGCCGGATCGGCGACACAGCTCGTCGTCGACGGCGTGCCGAAGACGACCTCGTCGACGAAGCGACGCAGGATCTCGGTGCCGAGCCCCTGGCCGGTCAGCGCCTCGTCGGCGATGAAGAGGTCGACCCCGGCCACCCCCTCCGCGACCCCGATCAGCGCCGCGTAGTCTGGATAGTCCGAGACGAGATAAGTCTCGACGTACCCGATCGGCTCCTCGCCCAAGAGCGCGAGGTAGTGGTCGGTCGGCTCGTCGCCTTCGATCGAGGGCAGGTAATGCTCCACGACCGCCTCGTAGGTCTCCCGGTCTCTCCACCACCGCTTCACGTGCGGCCGCTGGAGCCACTCATGCATCAAATGGAGGTCAGCCGGCTCCAGCGGCCGGAAACGAAGCGTCAACCCGTCCATCGCAAGGGGATCATCCGCGAAGACCGAAGTGCGAGACCGATGGAGACCGTCCTCGCAATCTCGGCTGCGGCCTGGGGAGTCCTGATGGCGATCTCGCCGGGGCTCCAGATCCGCAAGATGCTCCGCTTCCGTTCGTCGCGCGAGGTGTCGATCTTCTACTTCTGGGTCCTGCTCGTCGGCTTCACGCTCTGGGTCGCCTACGGGCTCACGATCGACAACTGGTTCCTGATCGTGCCGAACGCGGTCGCCTTCACGGTCTGCGTGACGACGATCGCCGTCGCGCTCCGCTTCCGCTTCGGCTCAGGCGGCGGCGCTTTCGACACCGCCGCCTGAGCTTCGCACGAGGTCCGCAAGGCGGGCGCGGACCCGATCGATCTCGCCCGTATGCCGCTCGAGCTCCTCGTTGCTCACCCCTCTGGCCTCGAGGATGGGCTGAACGAGGACGAGACCCTTGAGCTGCGTGAGGACGTCCGTGATCTCATGCGTGCCCCGGTCGTATTCGAAGGCGTTCACGCTGCCTCCAACAGGGCCGCGGGCTCCTCTGCGGTGACCGCTGGAGCCGACTCCGTCAAAAGCGCCGCCACGAGCGCGCCCACCGCTGCGATCGCCGCGAGCGAGTAGAACGCGATCGTGAATCCGTGCGTCAGTGCATTCGCCCCAAGCGGGCTCGAGCCGGGATGCGCGTTGACGTAGTGCGCCGTGAACGTCGTAGCGATCGTCGTTGCGACTGCGACTCCGATCGCGCCGCCGATCTGCTGGCTCGTGTTGATCAACCCTGACGCGACGCCGGCCTCGGAGTGACGCACGCCGGCCAGAGCGCCGATCGACATCGGGACGAACGCGAACGCGAGCCCGACCCCACTGAGCAGGAACGCCGGGAAGAGGTTCCAGAAGTAGTGCCCGTGCACCGGAAGCTGCGCGTAGAGAACAATCGACGCGCCCGAGAGCACCATCCCGGCGGTCAGCAACGGACGAACCCCGAACCGGGTCGTTAGCGACTGCGCCACACCCGCGATCACGATGACCGTGAGCGTCAGCGCGATGTACGCCACGCCGGTCTGGAGCGCCGAGTAGTGCAGGACCTGCTGCATGTACAGCGTAAGCAGGAAGAACTGCGAGAACAGCGAGCCGGCGAGCAGGAACCCGCTGATGTTCGACGCGGACAGCGTCCGCAGGCGGAAGATGCTCATCGGCAGGAGCGGCGCCTTCGAGCGCAGCTCGATGACGACGAATCCGACCACGAGCGCGGCGGAGGCCGCGAGGAGGGCGATCGTCTCGGCGGTCACCCACCCGTGTTGCGTGGCACGCGTCATCGCATAGACGAGGAGCATCAGCCCGCCGGTGATCGTCGTCGCGCCGGCGGTATCGAAGTACCTGTGATTCAGGTCGGCTCGGCTCTCCCTGAGCAAGAACGGCGTGAGCCCGAGGACGAGGGCCCCGACCGGAACGTTGACGAAGAAGATCCACGACCAGCTGAAGGCACTGGTCAGCGCACCGCCTGCGAGCACGCCCGCTGCGGCACCGCTACCCGAGACCGCTCCCCAGATGCCGAGCGCGAGGTTCCGCTCGCGTCCTTCCTTGAACGTCGTCGTCAGAATCGAGAGCGCCGCGGGAGAGAGAAGCGCTGCCCCGAGCCCCTGCAACGCGCGGAAGCCGATCAGCGACCCTTCCGACCACGCCAGGCCGTCGAGCAGCGAGGCGACCGTGAAGAGAGCGATTCCCGCGATGAAGAGACGGCGCCGACCGAGGAGATCGGCGAGCCGGCCTCCCAGGAGCAGCACGCCGCCGAAGATGATGGCGTACGCGGTGACTATCCACTGCAGGCCTTCCTGGCTGAAGTGGAGATCCGTCTTGATCGACGGAAGCGCAACATTCACGATCGCGACGTCCAGCACGACCATGAATTGCGCGAGGACGATGAGTGCTAATCCGATCCATCGTCTACGATTTTCCAGTGGGCTCATCGGTAACTCCAATCGTTGAGTGCTTCCACAATATACACACAACATGATGGTCGTGCGCTACACTACGTGCCGATGAGCATTCCAGCCGAGATCACAGAGCTCGAAGCAGAGCTCCAACCACAGCTCAAGCCGTGCCTCCCGAAGGAGCTCCGTTCGAGCACAACTTTCCTGCTGGCGCGGGTTGGCATTGCGATCAAGATGCAGGTGATGGCCGAGTTCGAGCGCGAGGGCTGCGGCATCTACGAGTACAGCGTCCTCGCGATCCTCGGTGAGGGGGCACAGAAGACGCAGGCGGCGATCGCGGACGCGGTCGGTGTCGACCGCAGCCAGCTCGTTCACGTCCTCGACGAGCTCGAAGCGGACGGTTTCGTCGAACGCAAGCGCGACCCGAAAGACAGGCGCCGCCACGAGGTCTCGATCACCGCAGAGGGCAAGCGCCACCTCGTGAGCCTGCGGTCGACCGTCAAGCGGATCGAGCAGACGTTCCTCGAGCCGTTGGACGACGAGGCCCGGAAGGCCTTGCACGAGACGCTCCTGCGCGTGGCCTGCAACTTCGACCCACGCTACGCCCCGCCGGTCTCGCTTCCCTGACCGGCGAGCCCTCCCGCGCGGCAAAGCCGCGCTCCGGCCTCGCCTCGCGCCGCTCAGCCCCCTCCAGCGAGCGGCCCGTGCGTCCTGGCACTGTTCCGCTCGCATACGGGGTCTGAGCGACGCGTCAGGAAACCGAGAGGCCCATACGCTGGGGCCAGCTCAACCCTAGGTCGTCGGCGCCGGCAGCGTGAAGGCGAGCCGCGGTCCGAGCCGGTGGCCGCCGTGGATCCACGTCACCTGGTACCGGCGCGGGCCCGCCAGCGGGAAGTTCTTCTGCCAGCTCACCCTGCCGCCCCAGTTCGCGCCCACCTTGCGCACGCGGAACCTCTTGCACGTCGCCTTCTGCCCGAGCGGGCGGACGCAGATCCGATAGCGGGCGAAATACTTCGCCGCGAGGGTCAACTGGAAGCGAACGGCGCCGACGTTCTTGAAGATCCCGTAACAGACGTCGCCGCTCGCGCTGCAGTGACTCGCGACCCGGCTCTGATTTGCCGATAGACCGAGAGGCGCAACGGCCAGGCCGGCAATGAGCGTCATGAGCAGAATGAATCGCGCCATCAAGACACATCTTGCCCAAAACCGTCGTCCTGGAACAACGGCTACCATGACTGGGTCGTCCAGCGAGGAGCAGTCATGAGCGATCGCCGGCCAGGCCGAGCGCGAAGATCGCTCTCGTACCTCCGACACGCCGGTTCATCAAGACGAGGGCACGTCGTCATCACCGTTGGCTCGGTGGTTGCCGGGGTCGTGCTCTTCGGACTGGCGCTCCTGCACCTCCGCAGCACACCGCTGCCGTTCTCTAACGGGCGGCCGGTGCTGCTTGTCTCCGTCGCGCTGCTCTTTCTCGCTGCGTTCCTGCTGAAGGCGATCGGCTGGGATCGGCTCTTCCACCACCCGGAACGACCCGGTCCTGTCTCCCTGGCCGCCGCCGGCGGCGGGGCGAGCATCATGGGCATCGTCCTCCCGGGCCGCTTCGACGAGCTCGTCCGGATCGCGATCGTCCGCCGGTTCCCGGGCTGCCCCGCGGGGGTGAAGACGATCTGCCTCTCGCTCGTGACGCTGGGCCTGATCGACGCCGCCGCGCTCGCCCCGTTCTCCCTCATCGCATCGGCCTGGCCGGGGAACTCGGTCGGCGTTCGGATCGGCTTCGCAATCGTCGGCGCGGGCGGTATCGCCGCGGCCGGTATCGTCGCCGCGCTCCCCTTTGTCGCGCGCAGCCCGTGGTTGATGCGCTACCGGATCGCCCGCTGGCTGGCGCCGAGAGCGACGCCGCTGCGAGGCGCGATCGAGGCCTGGGCGCTCGTTTCCGCCTCGTGGGTCGTGCGCGCTTCCGCCTTGACGCTGCTGCTGGCGGCTCTGGGTTTCGGCTTCAAGTTCCCGCTCGCGATGATGTTCCTGTGCGCGGGAGCCGCGGCGGCGGCCCTGCCGATCGCACTCGGAGGCGCAGCGACCCAGGTCGGGGCGGGTGCGACCCTGCTCATCGTCTCCGGAATCGGCACCACGGAGGCACTCGGATTCGCGCTCGCCGCGCAGACGTTGATCATCCTCTCCGGAGCGGCCGTGCTCTTCCTCGCGGTCACCTGGCGGACGACACGCTGGCTGGTCGGCGTCAGCGCGCCGTATTTCATCGCGTTGCGTCCGAGTATCGACTAGCCCCTCGGCACACTGATTGAATCGGCTCGTGGAGAGCCGACTGATGAGCCCTGCGTTCGTCCGCGTCTGGATCGCCACCCTCGGCGCCTTCGGCTCGTTCGGCATGGTCGTCTTCACGCTGCCGCTCTACACGAAGGACGAGCTCGGTCGAGGCTCGGTCGGGATCGGGGTCGCGGTCGGCGCGGCCAGTGTGACCTCGATGGTCTTCTCGATCCTTTCCGGTCGCTTCGCAGACCGGCGTGGTCGGCGCCCGCTCCTGCTCGCCGGGGCCGCCGTGATGCTCGCCTGCTACCTCGCCCTCGCGCTCAATCCGGGGCTCGCGGCGGTCGTCGCGATCCGCCTGGTCGCCGGCGCGGCGGAAGCGACGTTCGTGGTCGGCGCGTACACGGTGATCGCCGACCTCGCGCCCGGGCATCGGCGCGGCGAGGCGATGAGCCTCGTCACGCTCGCTTCGTACCTCGGGCTGACGATCGGCCCAGTGCTCGCCGACCTCGTCCTCGGCGGCGACCGGTTCACGGCCGTCTGGCTCGTCGCCGCCGGGCTCGTTCTGGCCTCGATCGTGATGCTCGCGACCTTCCGTGAGACGCAACCGCAGCTGGAGCACTCGACGGCCTCGCCCGGCTGGCTGCCGCCGCGCGGTGCGCTCGTCCCCGGGCTGCTCGTCCTCGTCGGACTGCTCGGCTTCGGCGGCTTCATCACGTTTGCGGCCCTCTATGCCCGTGATCTCGGTATCGATCGCCCCGGTCTCGTCTTTGCGCTTTTCGGGGGCGTCATCTGCCTCGTCCGCGCCTTCGGCCGCAAGGTGCCGGATGCGCTGGGCGCCCGGCGCACGCTCGTGGTCTCCTTCGTGACGCTCGCGGTGGGGCTCGCGACGATCGGCGCGTGGCAGTCGACGAGCGGCCTGCTCGTGGGGACGGTCGTCTTCGCGGCCGGGCAGGCGCTCACCTACCCCTCTGCCGTGCTGCTGGCAATGGAGGCGACGACGACGGCCGAACGGAGCGCAACGGTGGGCACGGTCGGCGCGTTCGTGGACGTCGCGATCGGCCTCGGCGCGTTCTCGCTGGGCGGTGTCGCTGCGGTCTGGGGCTACGGCGGCGTCTTCCTCGTCGCCTCGCTCGTCGCGCTCAGCGGCCTCATCGTGCTCGTGCCGCTGCGGAAAGTCGACCCTCGCCTGGGCGCGACTGCCGGTGCCGGTGGGAGAATTCAGCCGTGATCGATCCTCTCGACCGCTGGCGCGAGTACGGCGAGAAGCCCCACTTCGCCGGACTGCTCACGTTCGGCGGGCTCCCCTACACCGAGGACCCGGCGGAGCTCACCGGAATCGCCGTCGCGGTCGTCGGGGCACCGACCGACGATCTCGTCTCCAATCGGCCGGGAGCCCGCTTCGGCCCGCGGGCGATCCGCGCGGCGAGCGGCTCGCCCGGCCCGCACCTCGAGGCCGGCATCGACGCCTTCGCCGAGTTGCGGATGGTCGACTTCGGCGACGCCCCCGTGGTGCCCGCCGACCCGGCGCGCTCGCTCGCTGCGATCGAGGCGACCGTCGGGCAGGTGCTCGCGGCCGGCGCGATCCCGATCGTCCTCGGGGGCGACCACTCGATCGCCGAGCCCGACATCCGCGCCTGCGCGGCCGCGCACGGCCCCGTCGGCCTCGTCCACTTCGACACGCACACGGACACCGGAACGCAGGTCTTCGGGGTCGAGGTCTCGCACGGGACGCCGATGTACCGCCTCGTCGAGGAGGGGGCGATCGACCCGACGCGCTATGTCCAGATCGGCCTGCGCGGCTACTGGCCCGGCCCGGCGGAGTTCGAGTGGCAGGCCAAGCAGGGGATCAAGAGCTTCTTCGCCCACGACGTGCGCCGCCTCGGGATCGAGGACGTGATCGCGCAGACTCTCGCGATCGCCGGCAAGGGCGTCGCGTTCCTCTCGATCGACGTGGACGTGCTCGACCCCGCCTTCGCTCCCGGGACCGGCACGCCCGAGCCGGGCGGCCTCACCCCGGCAGAGCTGCTCTGGGCCGTGCGGACGGCCGCCGCCAAGCTCAACGTGGTCGGAGCCGAGGTCGTCGAGGTGATCCCGACGGCCGTCGGCTCGGCGGACATCACCGCGCTCGTCGCCGAGCGGACCGTGCGCGAGCTGATGACGGGGATCGCGCTGCGCCGCCGTTCAGTGTGGAAGTAGGGCTCGCGGCAGGCGCCTGCGTGCCGTAGCGAGCGCTTCCCGCAGCGCGGGTGCGGCCCCGGGGCCGTGGACGCCGTCGCCGTGCCCGAAGAGGATGTGCTCCGGCTCGAGCCCTCCGAGAGCGCGCCTCGGTGGGGCCAGGCGCAGGAGGGGATGAACGCCGAACGGTTCGCCCCGCGCGCGGAAGTAGCCGAGGCTCCCGAGCGCGTCGCCGCAGACGAGGATCCGCTGCTCGGGCCACCAGACGGCGATCTCACGCCAGATCCTGCGCCGCGCGATCGGCAGCACGACGAACGGCGCTCCCGGCACGTCGGTGAACGGCGTCACGTGGAGAGCGAGGCCGAGCCGGCCGGCGACCGCGGCACAGTCCCGCTTGTGACGGTCGAGGAGCTGGACGATTCCGGCCGGCTCGCCGAGGGCGCGGATCCGCTCGTCGATTCCGGGGGCATCGACGACGTCCGTCAGCCAGACGCTTCCACCCGTCTTCACGGCGTGCGAGGTCCGGTGGAGCCGCTCGCCTTCGAGGCTCCACCCGAAGCCGTGCTCGAACTCGTCACTGAATCGGAGCCTCATGGGAACTTTTCGAGCTAGCCGTCGGGGCCGGCCGCAGGCCACCCACCGATTTCAGCCTAACGGCGAAATGCATGCATGTCTGTGCCGTGGGTGTCGCGAAAGTGGAACTCTGAGCTGCCCGAAGCGACTTCCTGCGCCGATTCAGGCGGGCGCGGCGGTGCCCGGCCCGGTCGACGTCCACTCGCGCACCTCGTACCAGTGGCTGGCCCGCAGGGCTTCGGCCACCCTCGGGTCCGTGTGCTCGGCGTAGAACACGTTCTTGTCCAGGTCGGCGCAGATCGCGACGTCGTCGAGCGAGATGTCCGGCAGCGTCATGAGCGCGTCGCCCGGAAGCTTCGCCTCCGCCACCGTGTAGTGCTTGAACTGGAGCTCCGGCGCGATCTCGGTCAGCTGTGGCCAGTCGGGACAGGTTCTCGAGCTCATGCCGCTCCCACCTGGGGCCGCGACCCTTCCAGCGACCATGCGCCCTCGAAGAGCAGCGGGCCTCGCGAATGATCGCTGCTGGAGACGATGAACTGCGCCGCGCGGTCGAGGCGGTGGTAACGGTGCGATCCCTCGGCGTCGACGATGGTGACGCCGAACTGGAAGGTGCCCTCCGCGAGCGGCAGGCGGTCGACTGCGAACCGAACGTGCCCGACGCCCGGCTCCCCGTCCCAACCCAGCTCGCCGAGATCCTGCTGGGTGGCCCCGAGCAGGGCGCCCGAGAGGTCGCGTAGCTCCAGTGAGAGGCGCGGCGGAGTGATCGACTGCTTCGTCTCGAGGAGGAGCCGGACCGAGATCGGCTCGCCGGCGACATAGCGGTCTCGTGGGACACCGTCGGCACCCTCGACCGCAAACGCGGCGACTCGCACCTCGCCTGAGCCCCACTCCCGCAGCCCCGCGCCGGCCTCGGGTGGCGCCTCCTCGTCGGCGAGCAACGCCTGGTAGCGCTTCAGCGCCTCCTCGGTATCGCCGTCGTATTCGATCTGCCCGTTCCGAAGCAGCACCGCCCGGTCACAGAGCTGTTCGACCGCTGTGGCGGCGTGCGACACGAAGCAGAGGGTGCCGCCCTGGCCGGTGAAATCGATGATCTTGTTCACGCACTTGCGCTGAAACGCCTCGTCGCCGACGGCGAAGACCTCGTCGAGGAGGAGCACCTCGGCCTGGACGTGCACCGCGATCGCAAACCCGAGTCGCATTTGCATCCCGGCCGAATACGTGCGCACGGGGAAGTCGATGAACCTGTCGAGCTCGGCAAAGGCAACGATCTCCTCAAGTCGCTCGTTGATCGTGCGCCGCTTGAGCCCGTAGATCGACCCGCTCAGGTAGATGTTCTCGCGCCCGGTGAAATCGGGGTGGAAGCCTGCGCCCAGCTCGAGGAGTGACCCGACCGAGCCCCCGACCTCGACCCGCCCCGTCGTCGGGCCGAAGATGCCCGCGATCAGCCTGAGGAGCGTCGTCTTGCCCGAGCCGTTTCGGCCGACGAAGCCAATCGACTTGCCGGGCTCTACGTGCAGCGTGACGTCACGTAGCGCCCAGATGTCCGTCGGCTTCAGATCTCGCCGGCGCACGACCGCCTCCTTCAGGGTCATATTCCGCTTCGGGTAGACGCGGAAACGGCGTCCGACGTTCTCGAACAGGATCTCGCCATTCTTCACGGCTTCGAGGGTACTTCAACGGCCTCGCGTGACAGCTCGGCCAGGCCGCGGATAAAGGCGGGATCGTCGTTCAGGGACTCGATCCGCTCGAGTTCGAGCCCGAGGTCGGCGGCACGCTCCCGCGCCTCGACGTCGATGTCCCAGAGGATCTCCAGGTGGTCGGAGACGAAGCCGATCGGGCAGACCAGGACGCGGTTGACGCCCGCGCCGGCGAGCGTGTCCAGCTCCTCGAGCAGGTCGGGGCCGAGCCAGGGCTCGCCAGTGGCGCTCGCGCTCTGGTACGCGAACGACCAGCGCTCGAGCCCGGCCCGCTCCGCGACGAGACGGGCCGTCTCGAGCAGTTGCTCCTGGTACGGATCGCCGGACTCGAGAATGCGAGCGGGGAGGCTGTGGGCGGTGAAGACGACGTGACCGGGCTCGCCGCGCACGCGGTCAGCCAGGACGTCGAGGAACGGCTCGTGGAGGTGCCAGCTCTCGACGAACCGGAGCTCGGCGCGGTTCGCGAGCGCGTCGACGAGCCGCTGCCGATAGCCCTCGACAGACAGACGCGAGTAGTGGGGGGCGAGGACAATGCCGACGATGGTCTCGGCGCCTCCGGCAAGCGCCCGTTCGACGGCCTCGGCGATCCGCGGTTGCCAGTGCTTCATGCCGACGAAGACGGGCGCGCCCAGCTCGCGCTCGAGCGCCGCCCGCTGCGCCTCGGTCGCGTCGTCGAGCGGCGAGCGCCCCCCGATCCGCCGGTAGCGCTCCGCCAGCTCCTCGACCGCGCCGGGCGAGACCGGCTTGCCCTCGCGCACGTCGGCCAGATACGCAGGCACGTCCTCCGGTCGCGACGGGCTCCCGTAGGCCATGAGGACAATCGCGAGCTTCACGCGGCGACCTTCGCGGTCTGCTCGTGCACGAGCTCGACGAGTCGCCTCAGATCCGCGGGATCGGTCTCCGGGAGCACCCCGTGCCCGAGGTTGAAGATGTGGCCCGGCCGCCCACCGGCGGACTCGAGGATCGCGAGCGCCGACTCGCGCGTCCGCTCGAACGGCCCCAGCAGGAGTGCCGGGTCGAGGTTGCCCTGCACGCCCCGGTCGAAGCCGACCCGCTGCCAGCCCTCGTCGAGCCGCACACGCCAGTCGAGGCCGATCACGTCTCCGCCGGCTCTCGCCATCGCCTCGAGCAGGTGCGCCGTCCCGGTTCCGAAGTGGATCGTCGGAGCGTCGACCGAGGCGAGGATGCGTGCCGAGTACGGCGCGACGAACTCCTCGTAGTCGGCCTGCGAGAGCGCGCCGATCCACGAGTCGAAGAGCTGGACGACGTCGGCGCCCGCGGCGAGCGTGGCCCGGAGGTAGGCGATCGAGGTCTCCGTCAGCTTCTCCATCAGGCCGTGCCACACGTCAGGCGCGGCGTACATGGAGCGCTTCGTCTGTACGAAGCCGCGGGTGGGCTTGCCCTCGACGAGGTAGCCGGCGACTGTGAACGGGCCGCCGCAGAAGCCGACGAGCGCCTGCTCCGGCTTGAGCCGGGAACGAACCAGCCGCACGGCCTCGAGGATGAACGGCACCGACTCCTCCGGGTCGGGCACGCGGAGCGCCTCGACGTCGGCGGCGGTCCGGACCGGCCTCTCGATCACCGGACCGACGTTCTCGACCAGCTCGACGTCGATCCCCATGCCGAGGATCGGCAGCATGATGTCCGCGAACATGACCGCGGCGTCGACTCCGTGCACGCGAACGGGCTCGAGCGTGACCTCGGCGCAGAGCTCGGGCTGCCGGCAGACCTCGAACAGGGTGTGGCGTTTGCGGATCTCGCGGTAGCCGGGCAGCGAGCGCCCCGCCTGGCGCATGAACCAGACCGGCGTCCGCTCGACCGGCTCCAGGCGCGCGGCTCTGACGAGGAGCGGGGGCACTTAGAGGTGTGCAGCGAGCTGGTCGTCGACGCGCCGGAAGACGAACGCCGCGGCGGCCAGCGCGACGAGAGCGGCGACGATCACGTAGGCCACGTCGCCGGCGCGGGGGAGCCGCCCGAAGAAGAGCGGGTCGCGAATCGCGAGGACGAACGGCGCGACGGGGTTACCGTAGTGGACGGCGTCGACGAGAGCCGGGTGATTGCCGATCCCCGGCAGGTCGAAGGTGTAGAAGACGGGCGTCAGGAAGAACCAGGGCAGCAGCACCGCGGTCAACAGGTGCTCGACGTCCCGGAAGATGACCGTCAGCGAGGCGAGCACGAGCGCGAGGCTCCCGGCCAGCGCGACGAGCGGCAGCACGAGCGGAATGCCGGCCCAGAACGTCGATCGCGTCGCCGGAACGAAGATCAGGTTCACCGGGACGATGATCGCGAGCATCACTAGCAGCGTGACCGCGTTCGTCGCGACGACTGCAAACGGCAGCAGTTGCCGAGGGAATCGCACCTGCTTCACGAGGCTCGCCTGTCCGAGCAGGCTGGTGCACGACGTCTGGAGAGCGCCCTGGAAGAACACCCACGTCACGAGCCCGGAAAGCAGGAAGAGCGGGTAATGGTGGATCGAGACGGCCTTCAGGAGCACCGAGAAGACGACCGTGTAGACCCCCATCAGGACGACCGGTAGCACGAGCGTCCAGCCGAGCCCGAGCACCGAGCCGCGGTACTTCACGCTCAGCTCTCGCCGAAACAGGTTGAGGAAAAGATCGCGGTAGCGGAAAAGGTCGGCGTAGAGCGTCACGGCCGCTCAGTCTAGGTGTCTAAGGTGACCCTCCGTGCGCATCGTCATCGACGCAACCCCTCTCTCCCACCCGCGTACCGGGGTCGGCAACTACCTGCGCGGCTCGCTCCGCGGGCTGGCCGCGGCGGCGGGAGCCGAGCACGAGATCGTGGCCTTCGCGGCCGTCAGCATGCTGGCACGAAGTCGGCTCCAGGAGGCGCTCGCGGACATCCCCGTCGAGCGCCGTCTCGTCACGCTTCCTCCCTCGGCGTACGTCTGGCGCGCGCTCTGGAGCCGTGCCGGCGTCCCGGCGGTCGAGCGCCTGGCCGGCCCGCTCGACGTCTTCCACTTCTCAGACTGGATGTACCCGCGCCAGCGCGGGGGCCTCCGCTCGACGATCGTCCACGACCTCATCCCGCTGCACTTCCCAGAGTGGGTGCACCCGCGGACGCGCCGTCTGCACCTCGCGAAGTACGCGCATGCGGCCCGCACCTGCGACGTGATCGTGACCATCTCCTCGTTCACCGCCGACGACATCGCCGAGCGCCTTGAATTCCCGCGAAAGCGGATCGTCGTCGCCTACCCCGGGGTGGACGAGCGATTCGCGCCCGGCGACCCGCCGCGTGACGGCAACTACGTGCTCATGCTCGCCCCGGGCGACCCCCGAAAGAACTACGCCGCCCTGGCCTCGGCGGTCGAACTCGTCCGGTCGCAGCGGCCGGAGCTGCGCCTGCTGGCGCCTGACCAGGTGCCGGACGACGAGCTGCCGGCTCTCTACCGGGGCGCCGCCGTCTTCGCGTACCCGTCCTTCTTCGAGGGCTTCGGAATCCCGATCCTCGAAGCAATGGCGAGCGGCACGCCTGTCGTCGCCTCCTCGCATCCGTCGCTGGACGAGGCCTCCGGAGACGCTGCGGTGCGGGTCGACCCGTCGAGGCCGGAGGAGATCGCGGAGGGCATCGCGCGAGCCCTCGCCGAGCGGGACGGGCTCGTTTCCAGAGGCCTCGCGCACGCGCGGCGCTTTACGTGGCGTGCTTGCGGCGAGGCTCACCTGCAAGGATTCCTAGACGGTGTTTGAGACACTTCGCGAGTGCTCCGCGTGGGTCTCGACGTCTCCCCGCTCGCCCTGACCAAGGCGGGGACCGCTCGCTACATAACGAGCCTCCTGGCGGGGCTCGAGCGCGAATCCTCGCTCGAGATTCGGCGGTATTCGTTCGGCGGGTCGGCCCGGCTGACAAGAGTCGCGCGAGACACGGTCTGGTACGCGGCCCTTCCGCGAAAGGCCCGGCGGGACCAAGTCGACGTGCTCCACTGCACGACGATGCGCGCCCCCTTCCGCTCCCGAGTACCGCTCGTGGTCACGATCCACGACCTGGCGGTGCTCCGGCACCCGCAGGCTTTCAACCGGTGGACGCGCAGGTACAGCGCGTTCGCTCTCCCACATGTCGCCAGAGCGGCAGACGCGATCGTCGTCGTGTCCGAGTTCGCGTCCGACGAGGTGCAGGAGCTCCTCCGGGTTCCCGCCGAGAGGATTCGCGTCATCCCGAACGGGGTCGGGCCGCCGTTCCAGCCGGAGGGGCCGCGCGAAGACGGCTCCTACGTGCTCGCGGTCTCGACGCTCGAGCCGAGAAAGAACCTGCCCCGGCTCGTCGAGGGGTTCCGCCGGGCCGGGCTCGACGGTCTCGAGCTGCGCCTGGTCGGCGACGAGGGCTGGGGCGACGTGCGCGTCCACGGCGCCGGCATCCGCCGCCTGGGAGGCGTCGACGACGAGGAGCTCGCCCGCCTCTACCGTGGCGCGGCCTGCGTCGCCTACGTCTCGCTCTACGAAGGGTTCGGGCTGCCGGTGCTCGAGGCGATGGCCTGCGCCACGCCGGTCGTCGCCCCGGCGGGGAGGCCCTACAACGAGTTCGCACAGGGTGTTGCGTTCGAGGTCGACCCGCTCGACCCCGATTCGATCGCGCAGGGCCTGCGACAGGCGGTTGCCGGCGGCAGGCAGCCGGTCGGCGCGCGGCGGGCGGCCGACTTCAGCTGGGAGCGGGCGGTCCAGGCGCATGTCGAACTCTACCGCGAGCTCGCAGCTTGAAGCCGCTCATCGTCATCGATGCCGATGTGCTCGGCCGTCGTCGGACGGGAGACGAGACATACGTCGCGGCGCTCCTCGCGGAGCTGGCGCCGCTCGCCGATCGGGAGCGGCTGGCCGCCGTCACCCGGCTGCCGGATCTCGTCCCGGAGGGAATCGAGCCGATCCTGCTTCCGGCTCGCAGCCAGATCGCGCGGATGTCCTTCAGGCTTCCCCGAGCCCTTCGGCGTCTCCGGCCCGCGCTCGCGCACTTCATCCACGTCATCCCACCGGCCTACCGAGGTCGCGCGGTGCTCACCGTTCACGACCTCTCGTACGAGCGGCTCCCCGGCTTGATGGGCCCGCGCGATCGGTTCCTCTTCCGCACTCTGGTTCCCCGCTCGGTCCGGCGCTCCGACCGCGTCTTGACCGGTTCGGAGTGGACCAAGCACGATCTCATGGAGCGCTACGGCGTCGACGAGGAGCGGATCGCAGTGACGCCGTACGGCGTCGATCCCCTGTTCACGCCTGAGGGGCCGACGCGCAACGGCCCGCCGTACGCACTGTTCGTCGGCGCGATCCAGCCTCGCAAGGATCCGCTGACGGCACTCGAGGCCCTTGCGCGTCTCGATGACGACCTCGGTCTGCTCATCACAGGGCCGGAGAAGAGCGGCGGCGAGGACGTGCGCATGGCGATCGATCGCCTCGGCCTCGGCGACCGGGTCGAGCTGACCGGGCACGTGACGCGCGAGGAGCTCGCAGCGCTCTACCGGGGCGCCGCCTGCTTCGTCTTCCCGTCCCGCTACGAGGGTTTCGGCCTGCCTGTGCTCGAGGCCATGGCCTCCGGGACGCCCGTCGTCGCGTCCAACGCGGGCGCCCTCCCGGAGGTGGCGGGCAACGCGGCGATTCTCGTCGAGCCGGGAGACCCGGTCGCGCTCGCCGACGGGATCGAGCGCGCGCTGGCAGACCGCGAGCGCCTGGTCCAGCTGGGCCTCGAGCGCGCTCGCGGCTTCAGCTGGACGGAGACGGCGAGGCAGACGCTGGCGGTGTATCGAGAGCTCCTGTAGGCCCTTCCCAGCGGCTGTATCGTCCTCGGAAGTGAGCACCGCAGCCGTCGTCGTCTACACGCCCGGTAATGACCGCGAGCCGGGACCGTGCCTCGAATCGCTCGCTCCACAGGTCGACGAGCTGGTTCTCGTCTCGAACCTGCCGGGCGCCGCGCCGCCGCCGGTTCCGTCGGGCGTGCGCGTCCTCGAGAACGACCAGCGGCTCGGCTACGCCGCGAACATGAACAAGGGGATCGCCGCGACGTCCGCGGAGTTCGTCGTCGTCGCCAATCCGGACACGGAGGCGGCGCCCGATGCGCTGTCGGTGCTATCCGGGTTTGCCGCCGCGCATCCCCGCTGCGGTATCGCCGGCCCGCTGCTCCGCTATCCGGACGGAAGCTGGCAGGCGTCCCGCCGTCGCTTCCCGACCGTCTCCGGGACGATCGTTCGCCGCACGCCTCTCCGCTACATCCTCAAACCGCAGGAACGGCAGCGCTCGCACTACCTCCTCGACGAGCGGCCCGAGGAGCCCGTCGAGGCGGACTGGATGCTGACCGCGTTCCTGCTCCTTCGCCGCGAGATGTATGACGAGCTCGACGGGTTCGACGAGGGCTTTCGGCCCCTCTACGGCGAGGACATCGACTTCTGCTACCGAGCCGCGAAGGCCGGCTGGGAGCGCTGGTTCGTTCCCCAGGCGCACGTCGTCCACGATTACGCTGCCGCGATCGACCACAGCTTCTTCACATCGCGCACGCTCTGGCAGTGGCGGGCGGTCGCGCGTTTCGTCCGGAAGCATCCCGAGCGCCTCCGCGCTCTCTGAAAGATGGGCCGCACCCTCCTGATCCCGGCTGCGGGACGGTCGATGCGAATGGGCGGGATCGTCAAGGAGCTCCTGCCGATCGGGACGCGAGACGACGGCGAGCACCGTCTGGGCGTCCCCGTCCTGAGCCATGCCTTCGAGTGCGGCGCGGCGGCCAAGGTCGATCGGGCCACGGTGATCGTCTCCGCCGACAAGGCCGCCGTGATCATGAATGCGGTCGCCGCTCTCGATCTGCGCTTTCCCGTCACCTACGTGCATCAGGCGAGCGCCTCGGGGCTCGGGGGAGCGGTCGCGTGCGCGGCCTCGGACATCGCGGGCTCCGCAACCCTGCTCCTCATGCCGGACACGATCATCCTGCCCCTTGACGCTCCGGCCCGCTCGCTCGAAGCCGTTGCCGAAGGAGCGACCGTCGCCGTCACCCTCCAGCGGCCCGAGCACCCGGAGCGATTCGGCGTCGCCGAGCTCGATTCCGACGGAAAGGTGACCGGATTCGTGGATAAGCCCGAGCAAGCACCCGGGCCCTGGGTGTGGACGTCGGTTGCCTTTGCCAGCGAGTTCCTGGCCCTCATCGAGCAGGCTCGACCCTCCGACGGCGAATGGGGCCTCACGGAGGCACTCGGGCTCGCGGCTGCCGAGGGCCTCGTGCACCCCGTGTTCGTCGAAGACGGCGCGTACCACGACATCGGGACGTATGAGGGCTATCTGGCTGCCCTAGCCGACCTGGATGAGCTGCCGAGAGCGCCCGGGTAGCAAACCCCGCAGGGTTTGGGCCGTCTATAGCGGATACCTTAGGCAGGTCGATGGAAGACGAACCTCGAAGCGCAGTCCAGAAGGCGGGCACTCCGCCGGAACACGCGTTCAAGTACACGCAGTTCCAGGCGGATCCCGGCTCGACGCACGGCAAGGTCGTCTCGCTCGTCCCGCCCGCCACACGTGTTCTGGAGTTCGGGTGCGCAACGGGCTACATGTCCGAGGTGCTGAAGAACCGTCTCGGCTGCACGGTCACCGGAGTCGAGATCGACCCGGAGGCGGCGGCCCTCGCGGAGCAGCACTGCGACCGAGTGATCGTGGGCGACGCCGAGAAGATCGACTACGCCACCGAGCTGGCGGGCGAGGAGTTCGACGTCGTCCTCTTCGCCGACGTCCTCGAGCATCTCAAGAAGCCCGGAGACGTCCTCCGCCGGATCCGCCCGTTCATCGCCGAGAACGGCGTGATCATCGCTTCGATCCCGAACATCGCGCATGGGAGCGTCCGCCTTGCGCTCCTCGGCGGCGAGTTCCGGTACCGCGACTGGGGCCTCCTCGACGACACGCACCTACGCTTCTTCACCCGCGCGTCGATCCAAGACCTGTTCGAGGAGACCGGCTTCGTCGTCACGCACTGGGTGCGCCAGCGGCTCGACGTGGGCGAGACCGAGATCAGCATTCCGCAGGTCCCCGACGCGGTCCGCGAGTGGCTCGCCTCCGACCCCGAGTCGACGACGTACCAGTTTGTGCTCCGCGCACTCGTCTCGGAGCCGGCGAACCAGCTGCGGACACTGCGCGAGGAGCTGGAGGAGCTGCGCCACCTCCGGGACGCGTCGATCCAGCTCGAGGCAGCGCGCGAAGAGCTCGAGGAGCTGCGGCCGTTGCGCGAAGAGATTGCGAGCCTGCGCGCCGAGAACGAGGCGGTCCGCCGCGCACACGCGGTGCAGGGCCAACGGCTCGTCAACGAGCGCGTCGCCTTCGCCGAAGGGCTGGCTCACGTGCACGCGGTCGTCTACGGCTCCCGCTCGTGGCGGTTGACGGCGCCTCTGCGCGTCGGGACCCGCCTGCTGAGCCGCCTGCGCGGACGATGACTCGTCTGGCCTTCCCAACGGTCGGCGAGCCGCTCGTCTCGGTGCTCATGGTCACGTACGGCAACTGGCCGCTGGCGCGCCGCGCCCTCGAGGCCCTGCTCGAGAACACCGAGCCGGTCTACGAGCTGATCGTGCTCGACAGCGCCTCCCCGGACGAGACGCCTACGAAGCTGAGCGAGAAGGTCGAGGGCGCGACCCTGATCCTGAGCGACGCGAACGTCGGCTTCGGGCCCGGCTCGAACCAGGCCGCCGGCCAGGCGCGCGGGCGCTATCTCTGCTTCCTGAACCCGGACGCGCTCGTCCAGCCGGGCTGGCTGGATCCCCTCGTCGAGACGCTCGAAAGCGGCGAGACAGTCGGCGCCGTCGTCCCGATGCTGCTCAACCCTGACGGGACGATCCAGGAGGCGGGCTCGGTCGTGGACTCGGTCGGCTGGACGCAGGCGCTCGGCTCCGGCGCCAACGCCGACGCATTCGAGCACCGGTTCCGGCGCGAGGTCGACTACGGCTCGGCCGCGTGCCTGCTGATCGAGCGGGAGACATTCGCCGCGGCGGGCGGCTTCGACCCGGCTTACGGCCTCGGCTACTTCGAGGACGTCGATCTCGCCTTCAAGCTCGAGGAGCGCGGCCTGGCGACGGTCTACGAACCGCGTTCCCACGTCGTCCACGAGCTGCACGGCTCGGGCGGGTCGTTGCAGGCCCGCAGGCAGATGGAGGCGAACCGAACGATCTTCTTCGCGCGCTGGAGCGAGCGGCTCGCGCGACGGCCAAACCTGATCGAGCTGCCGACGCACGCGTCGCGGCTCGTCGCCGCCCGTGACTCGGAGATCGCCGACCGGATCCTCGTCATCGACGACCGCGTGCCCCACCACGACCGCGGTTCGGGTGACCCGCGGATGGCGAAGATGCTGTACGAGCTCGTCGAGCTCTGGCCCGACGCGCGGATCACGCTCGCGGCCGCCGACGACAGCGAGGTGGAGCGCTACGCCGAGCCGCTGCTCGCCCGTGGAATCGAGGTCGTCGCGCCCCCGATCGACTGGGGCAAGTGGTTCGAGAGCCGGACGTTCCACTACTCCTCGGCGATCGTCAGCCGCGGCACCAATATCGCACGCTTCGACCAGGTGCTGAAGAGCACCCAGCCCCAGGCGCTGCGCGCGTTCGACACGGAGGCGCTCGCCTTCCGCCGGCTGGAGCGCATGGTCCGGTTCCTCGGCGATCCCGCGGCGAGCTCGCGGGTCAGCGCTGAGGCGATCGCCTCGCGCCAGGTCGAGCTGGGCGCGCTCCAGGAGTCGGCCGTCGTCTTCGCCGTCTCGGCCGAGGAGGCTGAGTTCGTCGGCGAGGTCGCCCCGGGCAAGCCGACCTTCGTGCTCCCGAACTGGGTCGAGGCTGTCGAGGAGCCGGCCGGCTTCGCGGAGCGGAAGGACCTGCTCTTCTTCGGCGGCTTCCTCGCCGGGCCGGGGTCGCCAAACGAGGACGCGCTGCTCCAGCTCGTGCACGAGGTGATGCCGATTCTCTGGGAGCGGGAGCCAGAGCTGCGCCTGCACGTCGTCGGTGCCGACCCCACGCCGGCGATCGAGGCTCTCCACGGTGAACGGATCAACGTCGTCGGCTACGTCGACGACCCCGCCGAGTGGCTGGACCGCACCCGCGTCCATGTCAGCCCGATGCGCTACGGGGCGGGCATCAAGCTGAAGCTGCTCGACACGATCGCAGCCGGCCTCCCGTTCGTGACGACCGCCGTCGGCGCGGAGGGGCTTCCGCTCGGCGACCTGCGCTCCCAGCTCGTCGCGGAGGACCCGCTCCGGCTGGCCGAGCTCACGCACGCGCTCTACACCGACAGCGAGCTCTGGGGGCGTGCGCAGCGCAGCCTGCTCGACGTCGCCCGCTTGAGCTTCGACCGCGGGACGTTCCGGCGCACGCTCGCCGAGGCCATGAGCCACCTCGGCGTGCTTCCGCCCGAGGGCGTGTTCGACGGCGTCCCTTACCTCAGAGAGCGCGTCGCCTAGCGACGAGATAGACGAAGTCGCTCGGCAGGACTCCCTCGTCGATCAGCGTCTTCTCGTAGAGGCACACGAGGTCGATCATCGCCACGTCCTTCGGGTCGGCGGGATCGAAGTTGCCCGCGATGTCGGCCAGCACAAACTGGAGCAGCGTGCCGCCGAAGTCGGCCCGGTGAACGATCTCGAAGCGCTCGTCGATCAGGCCGATGATCTCGTCCGAGCGAACGGACTCGGAGGGATCGACTCTCTTGACCTCCCGCTCGTCAGGGCGAACGATCTCGCTTATGAGATCTCCGGTTCGCAGGTTGCGCCGATGGGTCTCCGGCAACGCGAGCAGCAACTCGTTCATGAGCGGCAAGCGCTCGTCCGGAAACTGGAAGCGCACGGGCCCGACGTACTCGTTGACTACGAGCAACCCGCGCGGGGTGAGCGAGGCACGCACCTGGTCGAGCAGGTGCTCGAGCGCCTCGATGTGATGCAGGGTCTGGGTCGCAAAGACCGCGTCGTAGCGACCCGGCTCGAGCTCGATGGCGTTGAGGTCCCGCGCCTCGTAGGCGATCCGGTCGCCGTACCCGCCGCGCTCGGCCTCCTCCCGCGCGATCTCGACGGCTTCCGGGGAGATGTCGAACGCGTCGAAGCGCTCGGCCATGTCGACGGCGAGCGCGTGCCGCTCGAGCACCCCGTACCCGCTGCCGAGGCTGAGCGCGAGGTGCGCCCGCTGCGGGAAGAAGCGCCGCTTCGTGAAATCGACCCAGTTCTCGTCGGCTCCGGAGATCGCCCGGTTGATGTGTCTCTGGGTGAGAGCATGCGACTGCCAGTAGAGGCCTTGCCACTCGTCGCCCTCGACTTTCGTTCGCGCCTCATCGCCCCAGTGCTCGGCCGTCACGCTGCGCTCGTCCGGCGGAGAGGCCAGGGCGCGGCCGACTCGCCTCCGGGCCCGACCGACCAACCGGCGCGCCTCGCTCATCGAGTGCCCGCCGGGACGAAGCGGGAGGTGAGCTGAACCCCCAGCTGTCGCGTGTCGCCGAGCCCGATGTCGACCGGGCTGAACGTGGGCGTGACATGCAGCTGGAACAAGAACGGCGGCTTGGGGGTCCGGAGGCGGACAACGACGGGACGGTTCTCGGCGAGCGAGAGCGACCGCTTCACGATGCGGCCTCCGGCCTCGAGCTCCCCGCCGGCGCCGATCCGCAGGCGCCCGAGCTCGAGCGTCGCGCGCGCAGGACCGAGGAGGCCGCGGCGCACCAGCGTCGGGCGCAGCAGGCGCACGACGAGCCGACCGCTTCGCTGCCCGGGAGTCGTGTACTGCGAAAGCGCCATGTCTCCGGCCGTCCAGCCGTCGCTGTACAGGCCGGTCACCGCCCGGGCCATGCGCAGTGGGTGATCGACGCGGTAGAGGACGAGAAGGCTGCCCGGCTTCGCGATCACCTGCCCGGCGAGCTCGAGCGAAGCCGGAGCGACCGCGTACGGGGCGCTGCGGACCGGCCCTGACGCAAGCGGGTCGGCGGTGACGATCCGGCCCGTCTGCAGGTCGATGGAGCCCGGGCGCCCGAGCGTGATGTGCGGCGGCACGGTGAGGTCGACGACCGACTCGATGCTCCGGTTCCAGAACTCGGCCTGCCAGAGCGTGTGAGGGTTCTCCGCGAGTGAGATGTTGTTGACGAAGACAACATGCGCATCGGTCCCGACGCGGTCGTCGACCCAGCTGACGTCGTTCGGAGCCACGCCCTGCGAGGCGAGCGCGGCCACGGATTGCACGCGAGCGGAACCGAGCACCGAATAGGAGCTGAGCGCCAGGAACGCTGCCATCCCCAGCGGCAAGACATAGATCGCAAGCCGCCGCGGTAGCACGGCGAAGGCGAGTGCGACCACGACCGCCCCGAGGCCGAGCAGGATCCGCATGTCAGTCGTGCCGCCGTCGAACAGGCTCGAGACACGCAAGAGGGGTACGAAAGCGAAGGTGTCGCTCGTGATCGACACGTTCAGCAATCCCTCGATCGGAAGGAGGACGAGCATGCCGGCGGGAATGACGGCCGCGGCCGCGGTCAACCCCGTCGGCCTCGGCATTCCCCGGTCGAGCCAAACGGCGAGGGCGAGGAAGAAGAGTGGCGCGAGGTAGAACATGTTCCGCTCCTCGATGCGCTCCGAGTACCGGGAGGCGAACGCGGCCACCTCGAGGACGAGCCACGGCGTCGCGGCCATAGCCACGGCCAGGAAGGCGCGCTCCGCGGGGTTGGTGGGAGCCGCGCGCCGCCAGGCGAGCCCGATGAGGACGATGAGCGCGCTCGCCGGAATCAGGCCGACCGAGTACTGGAGCTCGGCGACGTGGAGCGCCGTCCAGCGCGCCACGCCCTCGAACGTGTAGCCCGAGCTCTCGATCCCCCTGTACTGGCCGAAGACATCGTGCACCGATTGGCCCTGGACGGCCTTATAGGCCGCGTAGGCGACCACGCCGCCCGCGAGGAGGGTCAGCGTGACCGCGTAGCGAGCGATCGCACTGGGCAGGAAGCGGCGAAGCGACGGAGGGGGCGCGGCGCGCGCATCGAGCAGCACCTTGAGCACGATCGCCGTCGGCAGCACGCAGAACAGCACGAGTGCCTGGAGCCGCGTCGCGCTTGCGAGCAGGACCGCGGCGACCGCGAGCGCCTGTCGCGGAATCGTCGGGCGCTCGAGCGCGAGCGCCATCGCGAGCAGCGCGGTGGTGACGACCGGGAAGGCGAGGCTCTCGGTCATCACCTCGTTCACGTAGACGAAGATCGGCATCAGCAGCACGAGGACGACGACGAGCACCGCGTACACGGGAGAGACGAGGCGGCGGGCCCAGACATACATTGGGATCGCCACGAGGCTCATCAGCACCGCGTTCATCGCCTTCACGATCGAGTACGTGCTGTCCATCGAGCCCGCGAGCCAGGCGGGCGAGACAACCGCCGGGTAGATGCTGAGGAAGGGCCACGGCTGCTGCCGGAAGACCATGTGGTGGTGCTCGGAGAAGCTCGTCGCGAGCCCCGAGTAGAGCAGCTCGTCGCCCATGATCCAGGGAGCCGGGATGCGGCGCGTCAGCCAGATGCGGATGACAACCGCAAGCAGCACGAGACCGGCGACGACGAGCGAGGCAGCCGTTGCCGGACGGGCGATGACGGCCGGGAGTGAGACCGCCCGGGCGGGAGCGCGCCCGTGCGGAAGCTCATTCGCCAAAGCCGCCCTCACGCACCGGCGCGTCGCTCGAGAGCCGCTCGAGATCGGCGTCGACCATCAGCTCGACGAGCTCGGGAAACGACACGCGTGGCTCCCAGCCGAGCTTGGCGCGGGCTTTCGAGGCATCGCCGACGAGGTGATCGACCTCGGCCGGCCGCAGGAACTCAGGGTCGGTCTTGACGTGCTGCTCGTGATCGAGCCCGGCGTGACCGAACGCCAGCTCGGCGAACTCCCGAACTGAGTGCGTCTCGCCGGTTGCGAGCACGAAATCCTCGGGCTCGTCCTGCTGCAACATCATCCACATGCCCTCGACGTAGTCCCCGGCGTAGCCCCAGTCCCGCTTCGAGTCGAGGTTGCCGAGGCGCAGCTCGTCGGCGAGCCCGAGCTTAATGCGCGCGACGCCGTCGCTCACCTTCCTCGTCACGAACTCGAGCCCGCGCCGGGGCGACTCGTGGTTGAAGAGGATGCCGGAGACCGCATGGAGGCCATACGACTCGCGGTAGTTGACGGTGATGAAATGAGCGTAGACCTTCGCCACGCCGTACGGCGAGCGGGGGTAGAAGGGCGTCTGCTCGTTCTGGGGCACCTCGCGCACCTTGCCGAACATCTCTGAGGACGAGGCCTGATAGAAGCGGATGCCGGGATCGACGCGGCGGATCGCCTCGAGCAGCCGGGTAACGCCGACGGCCGTGAACTCCGCGGTCAGGACCGGCTGCTTCCAGGACGTGGGCACGAAGCTCTGCGCGCCGAGGTTGTAGACCTCGTCCGGGCGCGCCTCCTCGAGCGCCTCGGCCAGCGACGTCGGATCGAGCAGGTCGGCCTGGACGAGGGTGATCCGGTCGGTCAGATGGCTGATGCGCTCGAAGTTCTCGGTCGAGGAGCGGCGGACCATCCCGAACACCTCGTAGTCCTTGGCGAGCAGCAGATCGGCGAGATAGGAACCGTCCTGGCCGGTGATGCCGGTGATCAGCCCCCGCCTGCTCATGTGCTCGCCATTCTCTCCGCCGCTGTGTGGCGCGCGAAGTCGAGCGTGTCGGCGAGCGTCTGTTCGAGCGGGATCGTGGGCGCCCAGCCGGTCGCAGCGTGCAGGCGCGACGGGTCCCCGGAGATGACGGTGAGGTCGCTCCGGCGGCTGCGGCCAGGATCCGGCTCGACCTGGATCGGGCAGCGCGCCATGCCGACGAGCAGGTCGAGCACGTCACGCAGCTCGACGACCCGCCCGGAGGCGACGTTGTATGTCTGCGCCGGGACGGCGGGGTCGAGGAGCAGCTCGTAGGCCCGGCAGACGTCGCGGACGTCCGTGATGTCGCGCTGCGAAGAGAGATCGCCGACGAGCACGCTCCCTCCACCGGCCTCCTCTGCGCGAGCGATCTGCGCCGTCCAGGAGCCGACCGCGAACCGCTCGTCGCGCCCCGGGCCCTCGTGCTGGAAGGCGCGTGCGACGACCACGTCGAGCCCGGAGCGGCTCGCGAGCCCGCAGGCGATCTCGGCAGCCGCCTTCGAAGCGGCGTACTGCGAGATCGGTGCGAGGGGAGCGTCCTCGGGCGTGGGGACCTGGTCGGCCCGCCCGTAGACCTCGCCGGTCGACACCATCAGGATCCGCGCGCCCGGTGCATCGGCCCGGGCAGCCTCCAGGAGATTGACGGCGCCGACGACGTTGACCCGCCAGGCCGCTCCGGGATCCTCGGCCGAAGCCGTCACGGAGGAGACTGCCGCGAGGTGCACGATCGCCCCCGGCGAGCTCGATCGCACCGTCTCCGCGAGAGCCGGGGCGTCGGTGACGTCCACGTCGGTCGGCAGCCCCTGCTCCCCCAGTTGCGCGAGCAGGTTGGAGCCGGCGAAGCCTTGCGGCCCGGTGACGAGAATCGGCCTCGTCACGCTAGGCAGGCGGAGCTTCCCGGGCGTGCTGTTCGAGGCGGAGCTCGAGCATCGCGACCCGTTGCGTGAGCGCCGTGTTCTGCTCCGAGAGCTTGGAGATCACCGTCGAGTAGTGGAGGAGCACGACGAGGATGAACGCCGAGCCCAGGACGAACAGAGCCGACGGCGGATAGGCGATGCCCGTCGCGTCCGCGAGCTTCCCGAGCGCGTCCGTCCAGAGTGCGAACACGAGTATGACGCAACCGGTGAGCAGCCAGAGCAGCGCGTAGCGCTCCTGGAGCCTGCGGCTGCGGATCAGCTCGAGCACCACGAGCAGGAGCGCGGACGCGGAGACCGCGGCGACGATGGAGACGCGAAGCGGAATCATGAGTCTTCCTCCAGTTGGACGGCCTTTCTGCGAAACATGCTGATGAAGACGGCGATCACCACCTTGACCGTGTAGTAGAGCGAGATCGGGGTCGTGAGCGAGGATCGTCCCGAGGTTCGCTCGCGCATCCGGACCGGGACCTCCTCGATCCGCAGGCCGTACCTGACCGCCATCACCGTCGCCTCGATCGTCTCGAGATAGCCGTGGGGGTAGTCGACTGCGAACAGCGAGAGTGCGCGGCGATTGACGGCGCGGAACGACGAGCTCGTGTCGCTCAGGGATTTTCCCGTCAGCAGCGAGACGAAGGCGGCGAAGATCCTCATCCCGAGTCGCCGGACCGGCGGAGCGCGGTACTTGCCTGCGCCCGCGAAGCGCGAACCGATGACGATGTCGGCTCGTCCGTCCAGCACGGGCGCCACGATGAGCGGGAGCTCTTGCGGATCGTGCTGCCCGTCGCCGTCGATCTGCACGACGAGGTCGCACTCGAGCTCTCTCGCGGCCTGAAATCCGGTCTGCACGGCGCCCCCGATGCCGAGGTTGCACGCGAGGCGAAGCACACGAGCGCCGGCTTCCGCCGCAATGACCGCCGTCTTGTCGTACGACCCGTCGTCGACGACGATGATCTCCATCCCGGGGTCGACGGCGCGAATCTCCTCAATGACACCGGCGATGGTCTCCGCCTCGTTCCAGGCAGGAACGACGGCAGCCCGACGGTGGGCGTGGAGCCTCGGGTCGAGCGCCACGGGGGCGACCTCGGAAACCTCGGCTGATACGGGGGTGGAAGCGGCCATGGCCCGGGGGTGATGATAGGTCGAGGATGTAAGCCCCGAGTTATCAGGACGAAGCGGGAACGGCTCCCGACTCCGCTTGTAGAGCCGGGGCGTAGCCCTCGAGCACCTCTCTGGCGACGGCGCGTGGATCGTGGTGGGCCTCGACGAAGCGTCTGCCCTGCTCGGCGGCCCGCCGCCGGCGCGCGGGATCGGTGACGAGCGCCCGCAGGTCATCGGCGAGCGTCTCCGGGGTCGTTCGCACGATCGGCAGCTGCGCGCCGAACGGATTGTCCTCGGGCACGTCCTCCTTGATGTACGCGAGCGCCGGCCTGCCACAGGCCATCGCCTCGACCGCGAACCCGCCGTACCAACCGATCAGCACCTGGTCGACGACGACGTGGGCCTGCCGGACACGCTCGACCACTTCGTTCCGTGACACGCCTCCGATGAGATCGAGGCGAACGGGCAGCCCTTCGCTTCTCAGTGCCTCGATAGCCGCGACGACGTGTCTCGTGCCCTTGACGTTGACATCGGTCGGGGCATGCGCGATGACGATCTCGTCCGACTCGGGCTCGGGCGAGGGGAGAACCTCGCGCGGGTCGACGCTCGCATACGGACAGAAGGTCGCACCCGGCAGCCATTCCCGCAGATCGGGATTGAGATAGAAGACCCGGTCCGCGAAGCGCAGCGCCCTGCGCGCCGCCGGCTGCCGGTACCGGTCGAACGCGAGGCAGTCCGGCCTGCGACACGGGCAGGCCGCCGCCGGCCGCACGTCGGAGCCCTGGTAGGTGACGAAGACGGTCTTTCCGAGCCGCTTGAGGAGCCTCAGCTCGTCGAAGACGTGGCCGAGCTGGCGCACGGTCAGTAGCGTGAGGCCGAAGTTGAAATGGAAGAGGTCGTACTTCCGCACGGAGCGGGCGAGAAACGCGCCCCGGCGTGCGAAACGCAGCCAGATCGGACGGTCGATCCCCGCCCGCAGGTCGATATCCGTCCCGTAGCCGAACGGCCCGGACGAGAAGACGGCCACGTCGCTCTGCAGGCCGAGCTCGCGTTCCGCCCGAGAGAGCCCGTACGCCTGACCGCCGACGTCGAGCGGTGCGTGGAGGATCCTCGGGGGCCGGTCCGCGGTCACAGGACGTCCTCGATCAGCGCCGCCAGGCGCTCGACCAACCGCGGGTAGGAGTAGCGCTCGAGCACCTCGTCTCGGCCGTCCACTTTAAGCGGGTCCGTCACGACTCGGCGAAGCGTCTCCGCGATTGCCGCCGGATCGGTCGCGGAGGTCGCGAGCCCGGCTCCTGCATCCGCGACGATGCGCGCGGCCTCCGTTCCCTCGCCGAGGACGAGAATCGGCCTCTTCGCGGCGAGGTACTCGAAGACCTTGCCGGTGGCGACGCTGCTCCTGCTCGGCCCTTCGGTGACGATGACCAGCGTGTCCGCGGCGCGCTGAAGCGCCAGCGCGTGAGGCCGTTCGAGCCACCCGGCGACCTTGACGAGGCCGGAGAGGTCGTCGGCGGCCAGCAGCTCTTGCTCTCGTGCCGACAGCGCGCCGACGAAGACGACCTCTAGCCCGTCTGCCACCTCGGGCGACTCGCGTCGCACCCGCCGCAGGGCCTTCAGCAGCGGAACGGGTGAGCTGCGCGCCGCCTCCATGCGGCCGGTGTGCACGAACGAATGGCGGCCGGGGTCGAGGAGCGAGTCGCCGCCTTCCGCCGCCGGGAGCTCCTCCGGGTCGAAGCCGTTCGTGACCAGCACTGCGCGCCCGCCGAGGCGTGCGACCAGGTCCTCGACGATCGGCTCCGTCACTCCGATCATCGCGCTCGCCCTGCGTGCAACCTTCCGCTCGAGCGCGGCGTCCAGCCTGCGCTGGCCTCTCGTCGGCCACGCGGCCCGGGGAGGCTCGAAGGTCCAGCCGTCCCGCAGCTCGGCGATCCAGGGCAGGCCGCGCCTGGCGAGGGCGAGCCCGACGAGATGTGCCGACTGTGGCGGCGAGGTCGTGAGCACGACGTCGAAGTCGCCTTTGCGGGCGAGCGAGAGCGCGCGGGGCAGCACGAACGGGAGCCAGGTGCCGACCGCGAGGTCGGGCACGACGACGGATTCGAGGCGGCTCGGCGGGCTGTACCCCGACTCGCCGCCGCCGGTCATCGCATCGAAGTGACCTCTGCGCCAGTTCAGCCGCGTCGCCAGCGCGTCGCCGGTCCGGACGACCTCGGTGGCGCCTTCTATCGGCCCCTTTCCGGAGGTGCGTGACGTGAGCACGGTGACCCGGTGGCCGAGCCGGCCGAGGTACTTCGCAAAGGCGCCGACCCGCCTGGCTGCGATGAGGCCCGAGGGCGGGCTCAGCTGCGCGACGAGCAGGATCGACCGGCCCGGCACGCTACTCCTCTGCCTTCACGGCGACGGCATTCAGGATGTCGCCCCCGCCCGTGGCCGAGTTGAGGAGCGCGCTGACCGGGGCGAGCGCAAGGCTGGTCGCGATCACGCCGTACCGCCCAACGCCACGGTCGAGCCGGCGCCGGCCGAGGAGGCGGTACTGGAGGCTTCCCGGAAGCCCGTCGATGCTCGTCGAGGTCGCGACTGTGAGCGGCGCGAAGCCCTGGCGGCGAAGCAGGAGCTCGAGGCCGCGCGGCGAGAAGTGCGTCCGGTGGCGAGGCAGGTCGAGGTGAAACCAGCGCCCGCCGAACCGGCGACGCTGCCACGAGCCGAAGTTCGGCAGCGAGACGAGGAGCAGGCCCCCGTCCCGGAGCAGGCCGCGCGCGGCGGCGAGGTCGGCTGCTGGGTCGGCCACGTGCTCGAGCGAGTGCTGGAAGACGACGGCGTCGTATCCGCCCGGCAACTCCCCCGCGGTCGTCGTCAGCGTCCCACACACGCTATGCACACCTCTTCCTCGCGCCTCCTCGCACGCATCCTCGGAGGGCTCGAGCCCCGTCACCTCCCAGCCCTGCTCGCGGAGGACGACGCCGAGGTCTCCCCGGCCGCTGCCGACGTCGAGCAGCCGCCCGGGTTGTTCTGGGCGCAGCGCTCCCAGCGGAGGCGCCTGCAGCGCCCGGCGATAGCGCAGCCGGAAGAGGAGCGTCGCGAGCCCTCGCAGCGCCGTGTTCCCGGGCAGCCGGTGTGCGTCGTAGGACCGGGGGTAGAACCCGGCGAGCTCCTCCGCGGAGACGGCGGGCATGGTTCGGCCGGTGGCGCACTCGGGACAGACGTAGACCTCGAACGTCCCCGGGGTGCCGAACAACCGATCGGGCCCGCGGAGCGAGGGCTCGTCCGGGAGCTGCGCTCCGCAAGCGGGACACGCGTCGCTCACGTCACGTGCGATTCGAGACTCGTCGGGCCAACCCGAGCCGCCCGAGCCGCCGCTGCTCGGCGAGGGCTTCGCCGAAAGACGCGAGGTGCCGGGTCGCCTCGCGGCGCTCCTGCGGGAGCCTGGCCCGCCGCTCGCGGGCCATCAGGCGCAGGCCGTCGCGCCACCCGCGGGCGACGGCACTCAACGCGGGGCGGCTCCTTGTCTGAGCGAGCGTCATCGCGTCGAAGGCGCCCGAGGCGAGCACCGAGGCGACGAGCGCCGGGGTCGAGAGATGGCGCGCGGCGTTCAACAGCCGGTTGCGAGACGACCAGTAGATCCGCAGCGGCGACTGGTGCGGGCCTGAGGCGTGGCCACTCTCGTGCCTGGAGGCGCTGCTGGGATGGAGGACGACCTTCCCCGGCACGCGCAGGCAGTAATCGGCCTCCTCGCCGTACATGAAGATCGGCTCGTAGAACCCGTCGAGAACGAGGAAGTCGGAGCGCCGGACCATCATCAAGCCGCCGCTCGCCGCCGCCACCTCGATCGGCTCTTCCGGGGCGGCCGACCTCGGCATGCCCATCTGCCGGCCGTACGCAGCTGTGTTCGGAGCGAGGCCGAGCCCGACGGACTCCAGGGTCTCGCCGTCCTGCGTCAGCATGAGCCCGGTCGCGACCGAGACGGACTCGTCGTCGAGCAGCTCCCGCAGCGGGCGATCCCAGTCCTCCTCGACGAGGCTGTCGAAGTTGACGAAGGCAAGCAGCCGCCCGAGTGCCGCCTCGGCGCCCCGGTTACAGCCCGCGCAGAAGCCGATGTTCTCGTCGAAGCGAAGCGCGCGCGCTTTGTCCCAGAGCTGCGGGGCGTCCTGCCAGCTGCCATCGGTCGAGCCCGAGTCGACCACGATCCCCTCAACGCTCTCGGTGTTCGTGTTCAGGGCGAGGGCGCGCAGCGCGGCCGGCAGACAGTCGGCGCCGTTGTGGTTGACGAGAACGATGGAGAGCTCGAGCTCTGAGGGGCTCACGCCCGCAGTTATATCGGGGCGCGCTTAGCGCTCAGGCGGCGCGGCGATCGCCCTGGCGGGCGTTCTGGCGTTCGGCCTCGAGCAGCGCGAGACGCTGAGCGAGCGTCTTGTTCTCCTCGGACAGGCGCGAGAGCACCGTCGAATAGTGCAGGAGCACGACGAGCACGAAGAGGCCCGCGACCATGTACAGGGCCGAAGGCGGGTACGCGACGCCCGCCGCGCGCGCGAGCCCGTAGAGGGCTCCACGCCAGACGGCGAGCACGAGCATGACGAGCCCGGTGACGATCCAGAGCAGCGCGTAGCGCTCATGGAGCTTGCGCCGCCGGATGAGCTCGATGACGACTCCGAGAACGACCAGGACGGCGAAGCCCGCGACGAGTGTGAGACGTCCGGAGGAGTAGGTCATTTGGCGAGGGCCGGGCGCGGGCGCAGGAGGCCGACGAAGAGGGCGAGCGAGACCTTGCCCATGTAGTAGAGCGAGCGGAAGAGCGTGATCGAGGATCGGCCCGCTTCGCGCTGGCGCATGGTGACCGGGACCTCGACCAGGCGCAGCCGGTGCCGGAAGATGAGCACGGTCGCCTCGACCTCGGGGTAGTCGTAGGGATACTCGTCGGCGAAGAGCACGATCGCGCGCTCGTTCATGGCCCGGAAGCCGGATGTCGTGTCGGTCACGCGCTGGCGGACGATCAGCGAGACGAGCCCGGCGAAGACGCCGATGCCGATGCGGCGGGCGACCGAAGGGCGGTATGTGCCATCACCGGCAAAGCGAGTGCCGACGGCGACGTCGGCGCGGCCGGCGAGGATCGGCTCGAGCAGCCTCTCGATCTCACGAGGGTCGTGCTGCCCGTCGCCATCGACCTGGACCGCGAGCTCGCAGCCGCGGCGCCTGGCCCATTCGAGGCCGGTCTGCACGGCCCCGCCGATGCCGAGGTTGAAGGGGAGCTGGACGACCTGGGCGCCGGCGCGACGTGCGACGGCTGCCGTGTCGTCGGTCGAGCCGTCGTCGACGACGACGATCTCGAACTCGGGCTGAGTTGCCTGGAGCTCGGCGACGATGCCCGCGATCGAGCGGGCCTCGTTGTAGGCAGGGACGATGGCCGCTTTCCGCACACCGCCTATATCGGCGGTTTTCTCCCGACGATTAAGCGGCTGCGCCGGCAAAGCCGGCACAGCCTCTTATGGTCGGCGCCGCCTAGTCGGCGCCTTGGGACCCCAGCGCAGGCGGTGCACGGCGAGCTCGAGGACGGCGGGGATGGGCCGGTACCCCCAGAACCACCGGTACCAGAGCCGTCCAAGCGGCCCGAGCCGAGTCTCGGGAGGGTTGATGTAGAGCTCGAGGTGCTTGGCGCGGAGCCTGCGGAACGCCTGGCGGTACGAGCGCCGGTCGCGCCAGTGCTTCGACGCCTCGTGCCGTCTGTACTCGACCGTGACGGCATCGAGCTGCAGTCCGTGCCAGCCCCTGGCGAGGGCGTGGACCCACTGTTCCCAGTCCTCGAGGTGCTCGAAGCTCGGGTCGAAACCGCCGGTCTGCTCGAAGACCTCGCGCCGGGCAAGCGCGCTCAGGCCGATCGTGTGCCGGTAGAGAAGCTCATACGGGTCGTACGGGGGAAACGTCAGCTCTCCCTCCCAAGCGCCGAAGAAGCGCATCCGGCCGTAGGCGAACCCGAGCTTCGGATCGGCCTCGAGCGGCGCGCGCAGGATCGAGAGCGCACCCGGCGCAAGCCGGTCGTCCGCGTCGAGAACGAGCGCGTACGGCGTCTCGACGCGTGCCAGGCCCGCGTTTCGCGCGCGTGCCACTCCCTGGTTCTGCTGCCGGATCAGCTCGACCTCCGACGGCAGCTCGGGCAACGGCTCCGTCGAGCCGTCGTCGACGACGATGACGCGCGCGCCCTCCCGCAGCGCGCTGTCGACCGCTTCGGCGAGAAACCGGCCGTAGTTGAAGCACGGCACGACGACCGTGACGTCGGGCTTAATACCGGAGATGGCCACGGTGGAACAGAAGCAGCGGGTCAAGACGTACTGGGAGCGGGAGGCCTGCGGCGAGATCCACTCGGAGGCGCCCGAAGGAGCCCCCGAGTTCTATGCCGAGGTCGAGCAGCGGCGCGAGGAGCTGGAGCCTCACATCGAGAGATTTGCCGACTTCGCGGGCGCGCGCGGGCTGAGCGTGCTCGAGATCGGCGTCGGTCTGGGCACGGATTTCATTCGCTTCGTGCGCGCGGGCGCGAAGGCCACGGGCGTGGATCTGACCGAGCGGGCAATCGGTCTCGTCCGGCGGCGTCTGGAGCTCGAGGGCCTCGACGCCGACCTTCGCGTAGCCGACGCAGAGGCGCTGCCGTTCGAGGACGGGAGCTTCGACCGCGTCTACTCCTGGGGGGTGCTGCATCACACCCCGGAGACGCAGCAGGCCGTGCGCGAGGCGATCCGCGTGCTGCGTCCGGGCGGCACGCTCTGCGTGATGATGTACGCGCGCCACTCGTGGGTCGGCTACGGCTTCTGGGTGAGGCATGCGCTCCTCGCGGGCCGGCCGTGGCGCAGCGTGGCGACGGTGCTCGCCCGGCACATGGAGAGTGAGGGGACGAAGGCGTACACGCGGTCTGAGCTCGCGCGAATGTTCGCCGGCGTGGAGGAGCTGAGGATCGACAAGGTCGCAACCGTGTATGACCGGCAGCTCGCCGGGCCGCTCGCGCGCCTTACCGGTGACCGCCTCGGATGGCAATACGTCATCCGCGGGCGAAAGCCGTCCTGACGAAGCCGACCACCTCGCGCAGGCGCGGCCGCAGCGAGCCGTAACCCCCCGCCTCGCGGGAGAAGAGCCGGATGTGCAGAGCGAGCATCAGCGCGTAGGTGACGCTCGAGGCGGCCGATGCGACCCAGGCGCCGCGGCCCGGGAGGAAGACGACGTTGATCGCGAGGTTCACGGCAAGCCCGACCAGCCAGACGGCGGCGGCCTCGATCGGGTAGCCACGGCCGGCGAAGTGATGCGCAAGGATCGTCAGCATGCCGACGCAGTAGATCCCGGGCAGCAGCCAGTAGTAGAGCGAGACGGAGCCGTCGAAGGCATCGCCGAAGACGAGCCGGATCCCGGGGCCTGCGAGCGGGATCGTTGCCAGGCATAGCAGGCCGTAGAGCACGGCGATCGAGCGAAAGACCGCAGCGGTGGCCTCGGTCGGGTCGCCGCGCGCGACGCGCGGGAAGAGATTCAGGCCGACGACCGCGGGCAGCACGAACAGCCCGTCGGCAATGGTGGCGGTCACCGAGTAGAGGCCGGCTTCGTGGGCGCCGATGTACGCGTTCACGAGCAAGAGGTCGAGCCGGATGACGAGGAAGGAGGCCAGGACCGCGAGGTAGGCGCGCAGCCCGTACGTGAGCATCCGGCGTGCCAGCGCGGAGTCTGCAGCCAGCTGCGGAGAGTGCCGGAGGAGGAGGACCGCGAGGTAGGCCAGAGCCGATGCGATGCGGCTCGCGCTGAGGACGGCGAGCGCTCCGACGACCCGAAAGTCGAACGCCCAGAAGCCGATCGCGAGCGCGACCAGCGTCAAGGCGAACTGGCTGACGTCGACGGCGTTGTAGGCGACGATCCGCCCCTCGCCGAGCAGGATGCCCTGGAGGAAGACGGCCGCGAGCGCGCCCGGCACGCCCACGAGCGCGACGAGGAGCTCGGTCCAGCTCACGCCCTCGACAAACCCGGGAGCGACGAGCTTCACTCCTGCGCCGACCGCTATGAGCACGAGCCCGAGCCCGGCCGCGAGCCAGAGCGAGTTGGTCACGATCCCGGGCCGCTGCTCGGCCTCTCGGGCTGAGAAATACGGGTTCGCAGATGTCAGTCCCAGCCCGCCGACGTGGATGAGGACGAGCGTGAGGCTGAACGCGACGGCAAAGAGGCCCTGACCCGCGGGGCCGAGCTCCCGCGCGACGAGGACGACGATCCCGAGGCCGAAGAAGAGACTCGAGACCTTGCCGCCCAGGGTCAGGAAGACATCGGTGCGCAGACGGGCCGGTGCGACGTCCATTGGAGGAGTGATCTCGCTCACGTGTGATGAGATTCGGCCTGTGAGGCGCCTCCTCCTCGTCAGTCACCGCCCGGTCGACCAGGCGGGAGGGCCGGCCGCCCGCTGGCGCTCGTTCGTTCGCCACCTGCCGGAGCACGGCTGGGAGGTGGACATCGTCTCCGCCGGGGGCGCCGGCGAGTTCGCGTCACCGGGCAGCGCGCAGACGCGCGCGAAGGTCATGGAGACCGCCGGCCGACTGGCCGACCCCGTCTTCCGGCTCGCCGGGTTGCGCCCGGAGGCATTGCCGCTGTCGACGCTCTGGATCCCACGCGGAGCCCGCGAGATCCGACGCAGGCTTCGCGGAGGCGGCTACGACGCGGTCCTCGCCACAGGGCCGCCGTTTGCCGCGCTGATCGCCGCGGCCCGGGCGGCGGGTGATTGTCCGCTCGTCGTCGAGCTGCGCGACCTCTGGGCGGGAAACCCGGCCTTCGACCGTGGCGGCCCGATTCTCCGTCGAGCCGAGTCGCGCGTCGTCAAGCGCGCGGCTGCCGTCGTCGCGGTGACGCCGGAGGCCGCGGACGACCTGCGGCGGCGCCACCCAGGCGCACGCATTGAAGAGATCCCGAACGGCTTCGAGCCTGAGCTCCTGACCATGCGCCGGGAGACGAACGGAACGACGATTCTCCACTCGGGCACGCTCACGAAGGACCGCCCGCTCGCACCTCTGCTGGCCTCGCTGAAACCGCCTCTGCGGCTCGTGCTTCACGGCTACGTCGCGCCCGAGATCCAGAAGGAGATCGCCGAGTCGGGAGCCGAGGTCGAGATCGTGCCGCCGTCGGGCTGGGAGGACGCTGTTCGCCGGATCGCCGAGGCCGATCTCGCCCTGGCCACCCAGGCGCGCACCGCAGGCGATGCGACCGCAGTCGCGGCGAAGGTCTACGAGTACCTCGCCCTGGGCAAGCCTGTCCTGGCCATCACGCACGGAGGCGCCACAGAGTCGCTGTTGCGGCGCCTCGGCTCCGACGGACTGTGCGCACGCCTTGACGACGAAATGTCGATCCGAGCCGCGCTCGATCGAATCGAGGCCGGCGATGTGCCGCGACCGATCCCGCCCGAGAAGCTCGAGCCCTACGAACGCCCCCGCCTCGCAAAGCAGCTCGCCGAGCTCCTCAGCTCCCTGACCGAAAACGGCGCATAAGCCACGTCCCGGGACCAGGTCCCAAGACGTGGCGCCTCGGTACATGTCCCGGGACCAGGTCCCGAGACGTGGCGCCTTGGGACCTGTCCGGTGCCAGGGCACTCGACAGGGCTGTTTTAACGGGTCTTGGCGACCGCCGGCTCTTCGAGGGTGTAGCCGGCGAGGACATCGGCGATTCGCTCCGAGGCCTTGCCGTCCCACAGCGGAGGCACATGGGCCTCCTTTCCGGCCGCGGCGGCGAGCAGGGACGGCACCTCCGCGATCCGTTCCGGCGCGAGCCCGAGCAGGACGTTCGTGCCCATCGAGACCGTGACCGGCCGCTCGGTGTTCGGGCGCAGCGTGAAGCACGGCAGGCCGAGGAACGTCGTCTCCTCCTGGATGCCGCCCGAGTCCGTCAAGACTCCTGCCGACCCCGCGACGAGGCTCATGAACTCGATGTACCCGAGCGGCTCGAGCAGCAGCAGCCGGTCGAGGTCGACCTCGATTGCCATCGTCTCGAGAGCGGCACGGGTCCTCGGATGCACGGGGAAGACGATGGGCAGCTCCGAGGCCAGCGCCGCGAGCTGCGCCATCGCTTCGGCGACGAACTGCCCGTCCACCCAGTGCCGGTGCAGGGTGACGACGAGGTACCCACCGCGCTCGAGCCCGCGCTCCTCCGGCGCCGCGCGTGCGTCGATGCGCCCACGCATGGCGACGAGCGAGTCGATCATCGTGTTGCCGACGTGGTGGATCGCCGCAGCAGAGCAGCCCTCGGCGAGCAGGTTGTCGCGCGCCTCGGGCGAGTGGATGAAGAGCAGCTGGGAGAGCTGATCGGCGACGACCCGGTTCAGCTCCTCGGGCAGGGTCCGGTCGAACGAGCGCAAGCCCGCCTCGACGTGGCCGAGCGGAATCTGGAGCTTCGCAGTGGCGATCGCGGCCGCCATCGTCGAGTTGACGTCACCGGGGACGAGCACCACGTCCGGCTCGGCTTCGAGCAGAACCGGCTCCAGGCGCTCGATGACGGCAGCCGTCTGCTGGGCGTGCGACCCCGAGCCCACGCCGAGCGAGTAGTCGGGATCGCCGATCCCGAGCTCCTCGAGGAAGATCTCGGACAGCTCCCGGTCGTAGTGCTGCCCGGTATGGACGAGGAGGTGCTCGAACTCGTCGCCGCGGCGCTTCAGCTCCGCCGCAATCGGCGCGATCTTCATCATGTTCGGCCTCGTGCCGACGACCGACAGGATCTTGCGCCGCGTCGCCATCGGCTTCAGAGAATAGAGAGCCGCCCCGTCACCGGCCTTCGCGGCCGATACTCTCAACCGGGTGAAACAGGTTGTTTTGCGGGGTGGAAAGACCCAGGTCGCCGATCTGCCCGAACCGGCTCCCACCCCAGGCTCCGCCCTCGTCGCCAACGCGACCTCGGCGATCTCGAGCGGCACGGAGCGCTCGGTCGTGGCCTCCGGGTCGGGCTCGCTCGCCGCGCGGGCGATCAAGCACCCCGAGCTCGTCGCGCAGACGCTCCGTCATGCCCGCGAGCACGGCGTGCGCGAGACGATCGGGCTCGTCAAGGGTGCGGCCGCCCAGGACTCGCCGCTCGGCTACTCGAGCGCGGGCACCGTCCTCGACACGGGAGGCATCGCCGGCTTGCACGTCGGCGGGCGGGTCTCCTGCTCCGGCGCGGGCCGGGCGAACCACGCCGAGATCGTCTCCGTGCCCGCGAATCTCGTCGTCCCGGTGCCCGAGACCGTCTCGTCGATAGACGCGGCATTCGCCGCGATCGGCGCGATCGCGCTCCAGGGCGTGCGGCGCACGGAGCCGTCGCTGGGCGAGCGCGTCGTCGTGGTCGGGCTCGGCCTCGTCGGCCTGATCACCCTCCAGGCGCTGCGCGCAGCCGGTTGCCGCGTTGCCGGCATCGAGCCCGTCGAGCGCCGGCGCGCCCTCGGCGCGGAGCTCGGCGCGGAGCTGGCGCTCGCACCCGGTGAGGCAAGCGGGGCGATCTCGGCCTGGACCGACGGCGCGGGCGCCGACGCCGTCGTCGTCACGGCTTCGGCGAAGAGCGACGACCTCGTCAACGACGCGGTGCGCATGCTGCGGCGAAGGGGACGGGTCGTGCCCGTCGGCGACATCGGCCTCGGCCTCGACCGCGAGCCCCTGTACGAGCGTGAGGCCGATGTGCGGATCTCGACGTCGTACGGGCCCGGCCGGCACGACCCGTCGTACGAGGAAGGCGGGCTCGACTACCCGCTGCCGTACGTTCGCTGGACGGCGGGGCGGAACATGGAGGAGTTCCTGCGCCTTGTCGCGGACGGCCTCGTGACCCTCGACCCGCTCGTCGAGCTCGAGCTTCCGGTCGAGCGCGCGCCGGACGCATACGCGGCGCTCAACGGCGACTCGCCGCCGCTCGCGGTCGTGCTCAGCTATCCGGAGCGCCGACCCGACCCGGCACCTGCCTCACGTGAGTCCGCAGCTCCCGTGGCCGCCCGCGACTCGGAAGTGCGCGTTGCGCTCGTCGGCGCGGGTGGATTCGCGCGCTCGACCCACGTACCGAACCTGGAGCGAGAGAACGGCGTCCGCATCGCGACGGTCGTCAGCCGCGGCGGCTCTTCCGCCGCTTCGCTTGCCCGCTCGCTGAACGGGGCCCGCACCGACGCCCACTGGCAGGACGCGGTCGACGCACCGGACGTCGATCTCGTCGTCATCGCTACCCGCCACGACACGCACGCGGCCATCTCCGCGGCGGCCCTCCGCGCGGGCAAGGCCGTCTTCGTCGAAAAGCCACTGGGACTGACGCGAGCGGAGATCGACGACGTCTGGGCGGCCGGGAGCGAAAACGACCGGCTCGCGATCGGCTTCAACCGGCCCTTCGCGGAGCTTTCGCGACGCCTCGAAGAGGAACAGCGGACCGCCAGCGGCCCCGCGCAGCTCGTCTACCGCCTGAGCTCCCCGGTGGCGCCGGAGCACTGGCTGAACGACCCGCGCCAGGGCGGCGGGCGGATCCTCGGCGAGGCCTGCCATCTGTTCGACTTCGCCAACTGGCTGCTCGGGACGCCGGAGCGGGTCCTCGCCGCCGCGTTGCCCGCACCGCCCGGCGTCGACTCGCCCGAGAGCGCCTCGATAACGATCCAGTACGCGGACGGCTCGGTCGCGACGATCCACTACTCGGGCCTCGGCTCCGCCTCCATGCCGAAGGAGCGGATCGAGCTCCTGCGCGGCGGACGCTCGTGGGCCCTCGAGGACTTTCGCACGCTGACCTCCTTCGGCTCCGACGGCGAGAGCACGTCGACGAGCCGCGGAGACAAGGGACATGCAGCACTGCTGCGAGGAGTGATCGCGGCGACACGCGGGGAGCAGCCCTTCGAACCGGGCCTCACGGCCGCATACGTGGCGCAGAGCGTCGGCCTCGCCGCTCTCGAGTCGATCGCCTCCGGCCGCCCGGTCGATGTTCAGGCCCCGCCCGCGAGGAACGGCTGATGTGCGGCATCTGCGGGATCCTCGGCACCCGCGACGACTTCGCCGTCGACGAAGAGCTCGTGACAACGATGCGAGAGCTGATCCAGCATCGAGGGCCCGATGACGGCGGGTCCTGGCACCTCCCCGCGCAGTGCATCGCCCTGGGGCATCGCCGTCTCTCGATCATCGACCTCTCGCCGGCCGGACATCAGCCGATGTCGAACGAGGACGGCACGGTCTGGCTGACCTTCGGCGGAGAGATCTACAACCACCGGGAGCTCCGGTCCGAGCTCGAGGCGAAGGGCCACGTCTACCGGTCACAGACGGACACGGAGACGATCGTCCATCTCTACGAGGAGGAGGGGCCGCGCTGCGTGGAGCGGCTCCAGGGGATGTTCCACTACGCGATCTGGGACACGCGGTCGAGGGAGCTCCACCTGGCGCGCGACCGGCTCGGGAAGAAGCCGCTCTACTACGCCCGTCCCGAGGGCGGATTCGTCTTCGGCTCGGAGATCAAAGCCCTCCTCGCCCACCCCGCGCTCTCGGCCGAGCTCGACGAGGAGGCGTTCTTCCACTACCTGACGTTCGTCTGCACCCCCGCGCCGATGACCATGTTCAAGGGCATCCGCAAGCTGGGCCCGGCGGAGCGGATGACGGTGCGCGCCGACGGGTTAACCGAGATCGAGACCTACTGGACGCCAATGTCGCCCGCGATCGCCGCGGAGGTCTCCGCCCTCTCGGAGCCGGAGCTCGAGGAGCGGCTGCTGGCGATCCTGCGCGAATCGATCCGCCGCCGGATGATGTCCGACGTCCCGTTCGGAGTCTTCCTCTCTGGAGGGCTCGACTCGTCCACGAACGTCGCGCTCATGTCCGAGCTGATGGTCGAGCCCGTGCGCACGTTCTCGGTCGGCTTCAACGAATACGAGCGCTACAACGAGCTCGAGCATGCCCGTGTGGTCGCACGCCGCTTCGGCACCGACCACCACGAGGTCGTCATCGGCTCGGAGGATCTCGTCTCGTTCCTGCCGCAGCTCATCTACCAGCAGGACGAGCCGCTCGCCGACTGGGTGGCCGTGCCATTGCACTACCTCTCGAAGCTCGCGCGCGACAACGACACGGTCGTCGTGCAGATCGGCGAAGGCTCTGACGAGCTCTTTCACGGCTATCAGTCGTACATCAGCCACGCGCGCTTCCGGTCGCGCTATTGGCCGCCCTTCCAGCGCGTGCCGCGGCCTCTGCGCCGAGGGGTCAGCCGGGCCGTCAACGCGTTCGCCAGGCGCTCCGGACGCGGGTTTGCGCACGCACAGGCGATCGAAGAGTCGGCCGAGGGCCGGCTGCCGTTCTGGGGCGGGGCGATCGCGTACCAGGGCGAGCTCAAGGAGCGCGTCCTCTCGAACGGGCGCCCGCATCCCGACTCGTACCAGATCGTCGAGCGGCTGTGGCGGGAGGCAGAGCGCGATCTTCCCGGCGCCGACCTGCTCCAGAAGATGACCTACCTCGAGCTGAAGAACCGGCTGGCGGAGCTGTTGCTGATGCGTGTAGACAAGATCACGATGGCGCACGGCGTCGAGACCCGGGTCCCGTTCCTCGACGTCGACCTCGTCGAGTTCGCGCTCGCGCTGCCGCCGGAGATGAAGGTGCGCGGCGGCACCGGGAAGTACCTCCTGAAGAAGGCCGTTTCGGGCCTACTGCCGAGCGAGATCGTCAACCGACCGAAGCAGGGCTTCTCGGCGCCTGTCAGCGAGTGGTTCCGCGAAGAGCTGGGCGAGCGCGCCCGCCGCGAGATCCGCGAGTCGTCGCTCGCCGAGTGCGGCCTGCTCGACTACGAGGCGATCGACGAGCTCTGGCGGGCTCATCGCGCCGGCCGCGCCGACTGGGCCTTCCAGCTCTGGAACATCTACAACGTGAGCGCCTGGCACGACTACTGGGTGGCCGGGCGCATTCCCACGGGTTGAGAGTCGGGCTTCGCCAGGGTGTCGCGCTCTGGCAGCGCGCCGGGACCCGGGCCGCCCTCCGGGGCGTGGCCGCCCTCGGGCGCGGTGCTGCACGCGAGGTGCGGCTGAGAGCACGGCCGCTCCGCGCACAGCCTGAAGACGTCGCGGCGGCGCTGGGAGGCCTCGACCCGGTCGGCGCTTTGCGCGGCCCAGTCCTGGCAGCCATGCCCGCCGTCGCCCGCTTCGAGCTCGCTCCAGGCAGGGACGTCCTCGAGCGGGCCGATGCCGTCCTCGCCCACCGCTTCGACCTCCTCGGATCGGGGCCCACGGACCTCGGCCGCGAGATCGACTGGCGGTCGGACTTTAAGACCGGGCGACGCTGGCCGCTTCGGCACGGCTCCCTGCTCCGCCTCGCCTACGGGGACGGCTCAGACGTGAAGGTGCCCTGGGAGCTCTCTCGCGGGCAGCACCTGCCGCTCCTCGCGGCCGCACACAAGCTGACCGGGGACCGTCGTTACCTCGACGAGCTCGGTGCCGAGCTCGAGAGCTGGATCGCCGACAACCCGCCCGAGCTCGGCCCCAACTGGGCTTCGACGATGGACGTGGCCGTCCGCGCCGCGAACTGGGTTGCGGCCCTCGCGCTCTGTGCAGAGGACGTCGCCGGCGAAGCCTGGTTCGAGCGCGCGCTGGCCAGCCTCCTGCTCCACGGCCGCTTCGTGCGGAGCCATCTGGAGTGGAGCGCGGCCCGCGGCAACCATTACCTCGCCGACGTCGTCGGCCTGCTGCCCGTGGCCGCGCTCTACGCCGGCAGCGCTGAAGGCCGCGAGTGGGCGGAGTGGGCCGCGGGCGAGCTCGTCGCGGAGATGGAGCACCAGGTGCGCCGGGACGGCACGGCGCACGAGGCTTCGACCGCGTATCACCGGCTCGTGACGGAGCTGTTCGTCTGCGGCACCCAGGCGGCCGATGCGCTCGTTCCCGGCCGCCTGCCGGACTGGTACCGCGAGCGGCTCGAGCGCATGCTCGGGTTCATCCGGGACTACACGCGGCCGGACAGGCTCGCGCCGCAGATCGGCGACGCCGACGACGGTCGCTTCCTCCCGCTCGGAGACTACGGCGCCGACTCGCGAGATCATCGCCACCTCTTCGAGCACTTCGAGCCGGCGACCGCGAGCGCCGCCTACCCGGACGGGGGCTACTACGTCCTTCGCTCGGGCGGCCTTTACGCGATCGTCCGCTGTGGCGACACCGGCCGGCACGGGCGAGGCGGGCACGGCCACAACGACCAGCTCTCCTTCGAGCTCGCGGTGGACGGCCGGGCGCTGATCGTCGATCCGGGCACGTACGTCTACACCGCCGATCCGGCGGAGCGGAACCGCTTCCGCTCGACGCGGTTCCACAGCACGCTGAGCATCGACGGCCTCGAACAGAACGAGCTCCGGGACGACGACCTCTTCCTGATGGCCGACCGTGCTCTGGCCGAGCTGCTCGCCTCGGACGCGACCTCGTTCGAGGGGCGCCACCACGGCTTTCCCGGCGCCACCCATACCCGCCGCGTCGAGCTCCACGGCGACGAGCTTCATATCCGCGACACCATCGAATCAGCGGTCGAGCACGAGCTCGAGTGGACGTTTCCGCTCGCTCCGGGAGCCGAGGACAGGGTCGAGATCGCGGCGGAGGGGCTGGACTTTCGCGCCGAGCTGGGGTCGTACTCCCCGCGCTACGGCGTGCGGGTGCCCACGACCTTCCTGCGCGCGCGGCGCAGCTCGCAGCCGGGGCAGGACGTGACGGAGATCGTGGTCAGAGCGCGCGCCTGACGAGGCGCCAGTACCGCGCAACGACCGGGTTTGCGGCACGCAGCACGCGCGGCACGGGGAGCATCCCCGGGTCGAAGACGGGCGTCAGGAGGCCGGCGAGGTCGCGATCGCGGACCTTGCGCAGCCGTTGCGTGGCCCGGCGCCGGTGAGCGACGACCCGGGCATGGCGGATGCACCAGGCCCACCCCGCCGCCTTGTCCTTGAACCAGCCCTCCTTCAGCGCAATCGTCGCCATCCCGAGCTCGGCCGGAACGAGAACGGGCGCGAGCAACGCCAGCAGCCGCGGCGAGAACGCGGTCAGCAAGAAGACGAGCCGGTTGCGCTCGATGAAGTAGTTCTTGCGGGGATTCCGTGCGAAGTCGTACTCGTGGTAGACGTCCGCCTCGGGATCGACGACCACACGGAGCCCGGCGAGATGCGCGCGCCAGCCGAGCTCGACGTCCTCGAGGTACATGAAGAGCTCCTCGGCAAACCCGCCGAGCGCGCGAAACGTCTCGGCGCGGATCGCCATCGCGGCGCCGCTCGGCGCGGCGATCTCGAGCGGCTCTCGCACGGAGTCGGCCGGCTCGCCGTAGCCGGCCGCCCACCCGATGCCGCTGATGTGGACCTCGGTCCCCCTGGAGTTGAGCAGCTCGGGGCGGGCGAGCAGTAGCAGCCGCGCCATCGCAATCCCGATCGAGCGGTCTTCGAGCGTGCGGCGGAGGCTGTCGAGGGCACCCGGCGCGACGACCGTGTCCGGATTGAGGAAGACGAGCATGTCCCCGCCCGCCTCGCGCGCACCGAGGTTGGAGCCGGCCGCAAACCCCAGGTTCTCCCCCGGAGAGACGAGCCTGACGCCGTACCGTGCCGCCGCCTCCGCAATCTCGTCGCCGCCCTCGCCGTTGTCGACGACGAGGACCTCGTCGGCCTCGCCCGCGAGCGAGTCGAGCAGCCGGCCGAGCGACGGCCCTGCCCCGTACGCGACCGTGACGACTGAAATGCCCACGCGTCTAGTATCAGCCGGATGAAGATCCTCGTCACCGGCGGGGGCGGATTTCTCGGTTCGCACCTCGTCGAGAGGCTTCGCGCCGAGGGGAACGACCCCTTTGTCGCGCGCCGCCGCGACTACGACCTGACCCTCGCCGAGGACACGGAACGCCTCTATCGCGACGCCTCGCCGGACCTCGTGTTCCACCTGGCCGGCGAGGTCGGCGGCATCGGCGCAAACCGCGCCAACCCCGGCCGCTACTGGTACTCGAACCTCCTCATGGGCGCCAACGTGCTCGAGCAGAGCCGGCTCGCCGGCCTCGACAAACTCGTCGTCGTCGGGACGATCTGCGCCTACCCGAAGTTCGCACCCGTGCCCTTCCGCGAGGAGGACCTCTGGGACGGATACCCCGAGGAGACGAACGCGCCCTACGGGATCGCCAAGAAGGCGCTGCTCGTCGGCGCACAGGGCTACCGCGAGCAGTATGGGCTGAACGCGATCTACTTGCTGCCCGTGAACCTCTACGGCCCCGGCGACAACTTCGACCTCGAGAGCTCGCACGTGATTCCCGCCCTCATCCGCAGGATGCTCGAGGCGGGCGAGCGCGGCGAGGACTCCGTGGTGCTCTGGGGAGACGGCTCGCCGACCCGGGAGTTCCTCTATGTCGAGGACTGTGCCGAGGGCCTCTGGCTGGCCGCGCAGCGCTACGACGGCGCAGACCCGGTCAACCTCGGCACCGGCGACGAGATCTCGATCCGCGACCTCGCGACCGCGATCGCCGAGGCGACCGGCTACGCGGGCGAGATCGTCTGGGACGAGTCGAAGCCGAACGGCCAGCCCCGGCGCCGGCTCGACGTGGAGCGCGCGAAGGAGCTCTTCGACTTCAGCGCCAGTACGCCGTTTCGCGAGGGCATCGAGCGCACCGTCGAGTGGTATCGCGCCCAGGTGCCGTCGGTGACGGCGAACTAGCCCAGCCCGAGCAGGTCGAGCAGGCGGCGCGCCCGCTGCGCGTACGTGTGCTCCGAGAGCGCCCGCTCACGTGCCCGCCGTCCCATCTCCTCGGCCGCCCCGGGATCCGCGAGCAGCTCTTCGTAGGCCTCCGTGGCCTCGTCCGCGCCCGAGACGATCCGCACCTCGCTCCCGGGCTCGAACCACTGCTCGAGCCCTTCGTAGGGGTTCGAGACGATCGCCGCACCGCAGGCGGCGAGCTCGAACGGACGCGCGGACGACGACCGCGGCACGGTCGCATGCGGTCGGCGCGTGATGTTGAGGTTGATGCGGCTCGCCGAGACTGCGCGGGAGAAGACGTTGAACGGGACGTCGCCGATCGAGCGCGCGGAGCCGGTGTCGCCTCGGAAGTCGGCCCCGCCGAGGACGAAGTCGGCCTCCGGCAGCCGGCGGCTCGGCTCTCCGACCATCTCGGCCATCCAGTCGCGGCGAAACCTGTCGCCGTAGCCGTAAAAGAAGACGTCGTGCTCCTTGGCCACGGGAAGCGGGGCGAAGAGGTCGGGGTCAACGGCCCAGAAGAGCGCCTCGGCCCTTCGTGCGCCCATCGTCAGCAGGGTCGGAATCACCCCTTCCGAGTTCGAGACCATAAAGTCGTACTCCGCAGGATCGGCGCCGTGGTAGATGTTGAAGCCTGTGTCGAGCCCGCCGAACTCGGGGAGGCTCGCCGGCAGGTCGCCGTCGTAGTAGACGACGGGGACGTCAAAGCGCTCGCGGAGCGCGGTCGGGATGCCGCGCAGGTGACTCATGGGGACCGTGAAGACGATCACGGCGTCGACACCATGCTCGCGCTCGACGATCCGCTCGAGATGACGCTTCCAGCGCGGGGTCACCCAGCGTGAGATGACCGTGCGAACCGCCTTGTCGGAGCCGGTGTCGGGCGGCCGGTCCTCGATCCGCCGGGCCCGGTCTCCGCCGATACGTGCCACAGCCCGCCGACTCGCGTCGAAGAGCTCCCCCTCGCGGTAGCAGGGGTTCGGGTAGGTCCGCCACCAGGGCGACTCGACGGCCCGACCGCGATACGGGGTGACGATGAGGTCGCAGCCCGCTTCGTAGAGACCTTTCCAGAGCTGCCACCATGCGGGGGTACAGCCGTAGCGGAAGTCGAGGTCGACCGCAGAGGCGACCGCAAGGATCCGGGGAGGGCTCACTTGCCGCTCAGTACGCGCCGCGGCTGGCGAGGACGGCCGGCAGGGTCTTGAGCAGGATCGAGATGTCGAGCCAGATCGACCAGTGCTCGAGGTAGTAGAAGTCGAGCCGCACGAGGTCGTCGAAGCTGAGGCTCGACCGCCCGGCGACCTGCCAGAGGCCCGTCATGCCCGGCAGGACGAGGTACCGCTTTCGGTGCCAGGGCTCGAGCAGCTCGTAGTCGCGGACCGGGAGCGGGCGCGGGCCGACGAGGCTCATCTCGCCGCGCAGAACGTTCAGCACCTGAGGGATCTCGTCGATCGAGAACCGCCGCAGCACGCGTCCGACACGGGTGACGCGGGGATCGTCGCGGATCTTGAAGAGGGCGCCCTCGGCCTCGTTCTCGGGCTCGAGCTCGGCCTGCCGGGCCTCCGCATCGGCGTACATCGTCCGGAACTTGAGCATGCCGAAGTCCCGTTCGTTCAAGCCGACCCGAACGTCGCGGAAGAGCACGGGCCCTCGTGAGTCGAGCTTGATCGCGAGCGCGATCAGCAGCCAGAACGGCAGGCCCACGATCGCCACCAACATGCTGACGACCTGGTCGAATCCGCGCTTGACGACCCAGTCGGCTCCTGCGAAGACCGGCGGCCTGAGCTCAAAGAGCGGAACGCCCTGCCCGGGCACGTACTCGCCTCGTCGCTCGATGAGCAGCTCGGTCGCGCGCGGCGCAACCCTGACCTTCACGCCCCGCCGGTGAGCCTGCTCGACGATCTCGACGAGCTCCCGGTCGCTGAAGTCCGAGTCGGTGACGATCAGCTCGTCCACCGCGCGCTGGGCGAGGACGGTGGGGAGCGACGCGAGGTTCCCCAGCACGGGCAGGCCGGCGCCGTCGGACGAGATCGCGACCGCGCCGACGAATTCGTAGTCGATCCCGCCGCGGCTGACGCCGAGAGTCCGGCGCAGGCGCGCCAGGCTCTCGCCCTCGCCGACGAGGATCGCACGGCGCCGGACGCCCGCCAGCTTGAGCAGGTCGCCCGTGACCACTTCGTAGCTCCCGCGCAGGAGGCCGATGCAGATCGCGGTCAGCACGACCGCCGTCGGCGCGAGCCCGTACGTGCCGAACCGATGGCCCGTGCCGAGCGCGAAGATCAGCGTGATGACCGCGATCAGGATGAGTGCGGCGACGATCCGGCCGAGCCCGCCCCGCCGTTCGCGCTCGGCATAGAGCCCCGCCTGCCAGAAGACGAGCACCGTGATCAGGGTCAGGAACGGCAGCCAATCGGCCTCTGCATCCCACAGGAGGCCCCAGAGCAGGCCCCCGTCGCCGTACACGAGCTCGCGCAGCCCGAGGGCCCCGTAGAGCCCGAGCACGAGCCCGACGAGGTCGAGGACGATGAGTGCGGCGATGCTCGCTGCGCGCCGCACGGCGCCGCGAAGCGGGAAGTAGGGATTCGTCGACCGGATGTCGCCGAGCGGCTCAACAGCGCCGTTCTCGTCCCGGCGGCTCGGGGCGGGTGACGGCGGCCGCGCCGGGGGCGCTTGTTCAGTAGCCACGGGCGCCTTCATGATACGACCCGCGGGCCAAGTCTCCCGTTATTTGGGCATTCGCTTGAACGCGAGCCAGCTCGGCTTCCGCCGCCCGGAGGCCGTGTAGAAACCGGATTGCCAGCCGTTGGGGATCCGCGCCTCGTCCTTGAGCAGGAACCAGATCATCATGTCGATGCGCGGGTTCTTGCGGGCGATGGCAAAGGCCGTCCTGACGTAGCGCGCCTGCTTCGCCCACGAGACACCGAAGGCCCGGTCCGGCGGGTTCGTCTGGTAGCCGTACTCGGTGATCCAGACCCGCTTGTGCCCGTAGAGCCGCGTCAACTCCTTGATCAGCTGGTTGATGTTGCCGAGGGTGATCGCCCGCGACCCGGGCGGTGGCTTGTTCGGCGGCTCGTTCGGATACTGGTAATACGGATGGTGCGCGTAAGCGTCGAACCGCGCGCCCCATCGCTTCATGCCGCGGAGGAAGGGAAGAGGCGAGACCGAGGGCCGGGGCTGGGTACCCGTATTGTTTCCGCGCGGTCCGGTTGCGCCGCAAGCGACCTTCTCGCTCGCGAGACCGGTCAGATGAACACCCGACCAGATCGAGTTGCAGATCTGCGCGTAGATCCGCGTGCTCGCGACTGCAAACTTCCCGCGCCCCACACGCACGAACTGCGGCTTGAGGAAGACCGGATTGTTCGGCTCGTTCCAGGCCATCCAGTACCGCACGGCCGGCAGCGGCGCCGCGTCGGGAGCCGGACGGAAGCTGCCGCTGTAGCGCTTCGCCACCGCGTAGGCGAAGTTCCGCAGATCGATCATCCGCCGCGGAGCGCGATTCTTCGCCGGGCCCGCCCAACCTGGCGTCCAGAGGATCGAGAAGACGACTTTGATCCCGTTCTCCTTGGAACGCTTGACCATGTCGTCGTACAGCGCCCAGTCGTAGGCCGGGTCCGCGGGGTCGACCGCATGCGCGGGCCGGCGCTTGTGAGCGACACCCGTCGGGCCGCCCCAGTAAAGGTTGACGCGAAGCGCCTCGACGCCGAGCTGGTGGTATTGCGGGTAGGCCCAGTCCGGGTCCCCGAGGGTCGACTGCTCGTCGAAGATGCCGACGAGGAGACCCCGCGACGGCTTGGCCGACGGTGCGGCGAGCCCGGCGAGCAGGGCAACGATCGCGACGAAGATCAGCCGCTTACGCATGGACCGGCTCGACGGTCGGGAGCATGCGCCGGAGACCCTCTTCGAGCTCGACCTCGGGGCCCCAACCGAGCACCTGCTTGGCGCGGGTGATGTCCGGCTGGCGCACCTGCGGGTCGTCGACCGGCAGCGCCTCGAAGACGAGCTCGCTCTTCGACCCCGTCACTCTGATCACCGTTTTGGCGAGCTCGAGAATCGTGAACTCGCCTGGGTTGCCCAGGTTGACAGGCAGGTGCTCCTTGCTCGTGGCGAGGAGGAACAGGGCTTTGATCAGATCGTCTACGTAGCAGAAGCTGCGCGTCTGCGAGCCGTCGCCGAAGACGGTCAGCGGCTTGTTCTCGAGCGCCTGGCGGACGAACGTCGGGATTGCCCTGCCGTCGTACGGGCGCATGCGGGGGCCGTACGTGTTGTGGATGCGCGCGATGGACGTGTCCACGCCCTGCTGGCGGTGATAGGCCATCGTCAATGCTTCGGCGTAGCGCTTCGCCTCGTCGTAGACCCCGCGCGGCCCGATCGGGTTCACGTGGCCCCAGTAGGTCTCCGGCTGAGGGTGCACCTGCGGGTCGCCGTAGACCTCGCTCGAGGAGGCGACCAAGAACCGTGCGCGCTTCCACTTCGCCAGGCCCAGGGCGTTGTGCGTCCCGTACGAGCCGGTCTTCAGCGAGTGCAACGGCTGACGGAGGTAGTCGATCGGACTGGCGAGCGCGGCGAGGTGGTAGACGACGTCAACCGGCTCTTCGATCTCGATGTGCTCGATCACGTCGTGGTTGACGAACGTGAACGCGTCGCCGCGGAGGTGCTCGAGATTGGCGAGCGAGCCCGTCTCGAGGTTGTCTACGCAAATGACGCGGTAGCCCTCCGCGAGCAGGTGCTCGCAGAGATGAGAGCCGAGGAAACCGGCCCCGCCGGTGACGACTGCGCTAGGCACGAGGGCGCAGGATAGCCACGACCCCGGACCGGGCCTCCGATCCTTACGAACTTCTAACCCTGGCTTGTCTTAGCGAAGCTCGCGGTTCGACTCCATGTCGAACAGCATCGCGAACAGCGTGAACAGCAGGCCCGAAATCAGGAGCAGGGCGACGAGGACGACGGTCCCCGCGGTCAGCGCGTGGCCGAGCAGGCGGAGGATCGTAAACGTCACGCCGAGCGCGAGCCCGATCCCGCCGAACAGGAAGCCGAAGCCGTAGAAGAAGACGAGCGGGTGGAAGTCGCGGATCACGTACTTCTCGCGCATCCGCCACAGGAAGCCTCTCACGAGCAGCCACGAGATCGTGGGCACGACGCGCCGCAGGCGAATGCCGGAGCGTTCCCCGACGCCGTAGATCGGTCGCGACGGCACGTCCCGAACCCGCGCGTTGAGGACGTTCAGGTGGACGAGCATGTCGTTCGGGAACCCGTACCGGCGGTAGATATTGTCGAGGTCGAGGAGGTTGAGGGTGGGCAAGCCGATCGCGGTGAAGCCGGACTGCGAGTCGGCGACGTGCCAGTAGCCCGACGCGATCTTCGTCAGCAGCGAGAGGACGGCGTTGCCGAGGTAGCGTGTGTGCGGGATCAGCTCCCACGCGCGACCTGTGAAGAGGCGGTTCGCTTTCGCATAGTCGACCTCCCCGCGCGCAACAGGCCCGGAGATCGCCTCGAGGTCGCGCGCGTCCATCTGGTTGTCGCCGTTCATCACGCAGGTGACGTCGATCCCCTCCTCGAGCGCGCGCCGGTAGCCGGTGATGACGGCCGCGCCCACCCCGCCGTTCCGGTCGTGCACGAGGACCTCGATCCGCCGATCCTCGCCCGCCCGCTCGTGTGCAACGCGAGCGGTCCCGTCGCGCGACGCGTCGTCGACCACGAGGATCCGATCGACGAAGGGTGGGATACCGGCGAGGGTAGCTCCGAGCAGCTGCTCCTCCTCGAACGCCGGTACGACGACTGCGACGCTCTTCCCTTCGAGCATTACTCGCGGCCGGTGCGCGCGGAGATCGGCTCCCAGAGGAGCGCGGCGAGGAGGCCGAGGATGAGCCCGATCAGGCCCGCGACCGCCGCCGAGTTGCGCGTGCTCCGCGCGGTCGTCTTGGTCGCCACCCCCTGGTCGATGATCCGTGGCAGCTCGACCTGCTCGGCCTGGGCCAGCAGCTGCTGGGCCTGGAGACGGTCCTGCTCCAGCGTGCCGCGCCGCTGTTCCACGGTCAGGAGCAGCGTGGCCAGGGTCAGCCGTTCAGTCCCGGAGGCACTGCGGAGGGCGGCTTCCGTCGCCACGATCTGCTCGTCGATCGCGCTGAGTTGGCGATTGTCGGAGGCAAGCTCCTCCTGGAACGTCTTCCGTTTCAGCCTCGGATAGCCGCCGACCTCGTCCACGATTCGCTCGGCGATGCCGGCGGTCGCCTTCGTCACCTCGGCCCGGCGGCTTCCTTGCACGGAGACGATGTACAGCTGACTGGGCACAGTCTTCGCGAGGCCGCTCTTGATCGCACTCGTCGAGATGCCAGCACGGAGCGCCCTGGTGGACATGCCCGACTCCGACGAGACTTTTTGGATCGTCTCCTGCCCCCGCGCGATACGCGCGATGGTGTTCGGGTTCGTCTGGATGCTCTGCAGCGGGGCGTTCCCGCCCGCGCTGTAAGGCGTGCCCACGTAGACCGTCGCCTGCGCTTTGTAGACCTGCTTGCCGCCGAGCGCGAGCAGGTAGCCGAGGACGACGCCGACGACGATCCCTGCGAGCGGGAGCCACCAGCGCGCGACGAGAGCATCGAGGTAGCGGCCGATGTCCACCTCGCGCTCGGCGTCGAGGTCGGGCTCGCTGTGCGGCGGCCGTGTGCTCATGCCTCTCCCGGCTCGCTCGCGACCGGCTCGGGCAGCTCCTCAGCGAACGGCTCCAGGCGCCCGTCCGAGCCCTCGGTCAGGCAGAGGTCGGAGAAGAAACGCGTCATGACGACCCCCTCGAGGAACTCGCCGACGGTCGGCTCTGGCCGCTCTCCGTTCGCCAGCGCGAGCGCGAGCTCAGGGTAGCGGCTGCCCGCCGAGAGCGGCAGCGGGAACGCACCGCCGAAGCGAGGGTTGACGTCGGTGACGAGGAGCGTCCCGTCCGGCTCGCGGAAGCACTGGATGTTCGCGGGCCCCCAGATCGGCAGCGCCTCGGCGACGCGGCGGCCATGCTCGATCAGCTCCCAGTCCTTGATCGTCATCCCCTTGATCGATTCGCCGCCCTTCGACTCGATCATCGTTCGCGGGATCGCGTTCAGGCAGCGGCCGTCGAAGTCGCTGAAGACGTCGACCGAGAACTCCTCGCCCCGGCAGTGCGCCTGGACGAAGGAGGGCACAGGCGTCCGGGCGAGATGGAAGTCGAGCTCTTCGCGGTCGTGCGCGACGTAGATGTGGCGCGAGCCGAAGCCCTCGCGGGCCTTCACGAGCACCGGGAACTCGAGCTCCAACGGGAGGCTCGCCGGCAGCCAGCTCGCAGGCGACGGGATGCCGAGGGCCTCGAAGGTCTCGTGGGCGAGGTACTTGTCGCCCATGCGCGCGGCCACCTCCGCGGGCGGCAGGAGGACGAGGGCACCGAGCTCGTCCCGTGCGCCCGCAAGAATCAGCTGGTCGAGATCGGTGAGCGGGACGACGAGGTCGACCCCATGCTCGGAGACGAGCTCTGCGAGCTCCGGCACGTAGCCCGGATCGTCCACGCGGACGACGAGCTCGTAGCGATCGGCGTGGTAGAGCGCCGGCGCGAGCGGGTTGACGTCCGTGGCAACGGTCGTCGCGCCGGCGCGGCCGAAGGCCGAGACGATGTCGACGCGCTGACCTGCGCAGGTGAAGAGGACCGCGGTCACGGCGAAAGAGGGTAACGACTCGGCCGAATTCGCCCCTGTTGCAACGTCGCAATTCCGGCGCAAATGCGTTTCACACGTGTCACATCTTTCTCAGTACGATCGCGGCGGGGAGGAGGTGGAGCGAACCTTCTATTAGGGCTTTTTCCGAGCGTCGCCGGCCTGCCAGCCCCCGGTCTCGCCCTTGTACGTGCCACCCAGCAGAGCGCGCGGAGTGCGCAGCACGATCTTCAGGTCGAGGCGCGGCGAGCGGTTCTCGACGTACCAGACGTCGAGCTCGATGCGCTCCTCCCACGGCAGCGACGCGCGTCCGTGGATCTGCGCCCAGCCGGTGATCCCGGGCCTTACATCCAGCCGCTTTCGCTGCCGCGGCGTGTATTGCTCGACCTGGTACGCGAGCGTCGGCCGCGGCCCGATCAGGCTCATCTCCCCCCGCACGACGTTCCAGAGCTGGGGCAACTCGTCGAGCGAGAGGCGTCGCAACAGGCGACCGACCCGGGTGATGCGCGGATCGCCGCGGTTGACCGCCCATCCCGCGCCCTGCTGGTCGGCCCCGACCACCATCGTTCGCAGCTTCAGAAGCTCAAACTCTCGCCCGTCCTGGCCCACCCGTCGTTGCCGGTAGAGCACGGGACCCCGATCGTCCAGCTTGATCGCGAGCGCGCCCACTGCGAGTGCGGGACTCGCGAGCGCAAGGCCGAGGGAGGCGCCGGCGACGTCGAGCGCGCGGTTCACCGGGTGCCCTCGATCCGCTCCCAGAGGAGCGGCGGCCCCGACCGGACGTAGCGTGCGAGCCCGGCCAGGGTCGCCCAGGTCACGACGAGGTAGTAGTAGGCGAGCCCGGCGCCGGGGATCGGGAGCCGCAAACGGCCGGCCCCGGCAAGGAGCAGCCACACGAGCTGCACCGCAAGCACGGCCTGGTAGGGCCAACCCTCACCGACCAGCGCGGCGCTCGAAATCAGCAGGACGAGGTGCAGAATCCCGCTCCCGTACCGGAGAAGCCGGTGCGACACGAGCTCGACGAAGTAGAGAGGCCCGACCCGGCGCAGCATGCCGCGGAAGACGTGCACCCAGGCCCCGCGCAGCATGCGCACCTTGCGCCGGTACTCGTCCTCGATGTCCCGCGACGGCTTCTCGACGGAGACCGCGTCGGGGTCGTAGACCGCGCGCCGGCCGCGCTGCACCATCAGGTACGGCAGGCCGAGGTCGTGACCGCACCAGGGCTCGAGCTCGACCCAGTCCGAGCGGCGAACCGCATAGATGGGGCCGTTCCCGGCCGTGATCGAGCCGAGCCGCGACTCCTGCATTCGCAGCCAGAGCTCGAAGCGCCAGTAGGCGCCCTCGCGATTCGTCCCGTCCGGCGCCTCGTACGACGCGCGGCCTGAGACGTAACCGACCGCCGGGTCGGCGAAGCTGCGCACGAGCAGGCGCAGCGCGCCGGGCTGCCACACCGCATTCGCATCGGAGAAGCCCACGATCTCGCCGGTCGCCTCCTGGACACCGCGGTTCTGCGCCGCGACCTTGCCGCCGCGGGAGCAGCGGACGAGCTTCACGCGGTGGTCCTCCGCGGCCAGGCGCTCGACGATCTCGTCGGTCCCGTCGGCGGAGGCGTCGGAGGCGACGACGACCTCGAGCCGGTCCGCGGGATAGTCGAGCTCGAGCAGGTTCCGCACGCGGCGCTCGATCACATCCTCCTCGTTATACGCCGCGACGACCACGCTGACAGCCGGCTCGATGTCGGCCCCGCTCACGCGCCGCCTGTGCAGGCGCGCCGCCGCAGCGGCGGCGAGCGCGTAGCCCACGTGCGTCCACACGAGGGCGGCGAGCGAGATCCAAAACAGAAGTTTTACGACGAGCATGGGCGCTTCGTGTACGTATTCTCACGACTCATGCCCGCCGTACCGATCGAAGGCTCGCGCTTCCTCGTCACCGGCGGCTCCGGCTTCGTCGGCTCGCACGTCGTCGACGAGCTCGTCGGCGCCGATGCGAAGGAGGTCGTCGTCTTCGACAAGGTCGTCCGCGGCGAGAACCTCGAGCAGGCTGCCAGGGTGGGCTCGGTCACCGTCGTCGAGGGCGACGTCACCGACCGCGAGGCGCTCGCGGCGGCCGCTGCCGGCGTGGACGGCGTCTTCCACCTGGCCGTGCTCCCGATCGGCCCGAGCGAAGCCGACCCGCGCCTCGCGCTCGACGTGAACGTCGTCGGCACGTTCAACGTGATCGAGGCAGCGCAGCAGGCCGGCGCGAGGAAGGTGGTCTACTCCTCGGCCTCGTCCGTCTACGGCGACACGAACGAGACGATGGACGAGTCGCACCCGCTCGAGGCGAGGTCGATGTACGGCGCTTCGAAGATCGCGGGCGAGTACTTCCTGCGCGCCTTCCGCGAGATCCACGGCCTCGACTTCGTGACTCTCCGCTACATGAACGTCTACGGGCCTCGCCAGGAGGGCGGCCTGATCGTAAGCGTGCTCCGCCGCATCGAGTCGGGCCAGCCGCCGGTGATCCAGGGCGACGGGAGTGCGTCGTTCGATTTCGTCCACGTCGCGGACGTGGCCCGGCTGAACGTCGCCGCGATGATCTCTGACGTGAGCGGCGAGGCCTTCAACGTCGGCAGCGGCGGCGAGGCAAGCGTCCGCGAGGTCGTCGAGCAGCTGATCCAGCTGACCGGCTCCGAGCTCGAGCCCGAGTACGACCTCGAGGCGAAGGTGCTGATGGCCCGGCGAGTCGGCAAGAACGAGAAGGCCGTGCAGGTGCTCGGCTGGACGCCCGAACGCGACCTGGACACCGGCCTCGCCGAGGTGATCGCGTTCGAGCGCGCCAGGGAGCGCGTCTAGCGATGTGCGGCCTCGCCGGGATCGTCAACCGTTCGGGCGAGCCGGTTTCGTCAGAGCTGCTGCGGAAGATGACGGACGTCGTCGCTCACCGGGGGCCCGACGGCGAAGGCCATTACATCGATGGAGCGGCCGGCCTCGGTCACCGGCGCCTCGCGATCATCGACCTCTCCGACGCCGCCATCCAGCCGCTGCCGAACGAGAACGGCGACCTGCACCTGATCTTCAACGGCGAGATCTACAACTTCGCCGAGCTGCGGGCCGAGCTCGAGGCGAAGGGCCACCGGTTCCGCTCACGCACCGACTCCGAGGTGATCCTCCACGGCTACGAGGAGTGGGGCGACGCGTGCGTCGAGCGCCTGAACGGCATGTTCGCCTTCGCCCTGTGGGACAGCTCCAGGCGACGCCTCTTCGTGGCACGCGATCGCTACGGGATCAAGCCGCTCTACTGGTACGACCGGAACGGACTGTTCCTGTTCGGCTCGGAGGTCAAGAGCATCCTCGCCCACCCGGCCGTCTCGGCCGAGGTCAGTTACCCGGCACTGCATGAGTACTTCGTGTTCCAGAACGTCTTCAGCGACCTGACGCTCTTCGAGGGCGTGCGCATGCTCGCACCGGGCTGCATCCTCGAGGTCGTCGACGGCAGGGAGCCGTCGATCACACGCTACTGGGACTTCCCGAGCTTCGACGACCGCCTCGACCTCTCCGAGGAAGAGGCGTCCGACCGCCTGGCCGAGCTCTTCGTCGAGGCGGTGAAGCGGCAGCTCGTCGCGGACGTCCCGGTCGGCGCCTACCTGAGCGGGGGCATGGACTCGGGATCGATCACATCAGTTGCGGCCCGCCACCTCCCGAGGATGCGGACCTTCACGGGCGGCTTCGACCTCAGCTCGGCCTCGGGCCTCGAGCTGAACTTCGACGAGCGCGCGACCGCCGAGTTCCTCGCCAACCGTTTCAAGACCGAGCACTACGAGGTCGTCCTCCACGCGGGCGACATGGAGGTCGTGCTGCCCGAGCTGGTCTGGCATCTCGAGGACCTCCGCGTCGGGCAGTCGTACCCGAACTACTACGTCGCCCGCCTGGCGAGCAAGTTCGTGACGGTCGCCCTCTCGGGCGCGGGTGGCGACGAGCTGTTCGGCGGCTACCCCTGGCGCTACTACCACGGGCTCGACGGAGGCGATCCCGAGGAGTACGCGCGCCAGTACTACCGCTACTGGCAGCGCCTCGTGCCCGACGCCGACACGGACCGCTTCTACCGGGACGAGACGATCCGGCAGATCGGCGATCACTCGACCTTCGACGTGTTCCGGGACGTCTTCGGGAACCGGCTGGAAGGCCTCGAAACGGCGGCCGACTACGTGGACGCTTCGCTCTACTTCGAGGCGAAGACGTTCCTGCACGGGCTACTCGTCGTGGACGACAAGCTGAGCATGGCCCACTCGCTCGAGACCCGGGTTCCCTTCCTGGACGACGAGCTCGTCGAGTTCGCCTCTCGCCTCCCCGTGAGCCACAAGCTCCGCGACCTCGACCATGCCGTGCGCATGGACGAGAACGCGCCGGTCAAGCGCGACCGGAGCGAGCTCGAGACGAACGAGGGCAAGATGATCCTCCGCCGGGCGATGAGCACGCTCGTGCCCGAGGAGATCACCGACCGGACGAAACAGGGATTCAGCGCCCCCGACGCCACGTGGTTCCGCGGCGAGAGCATCGACTACATCAACCGGCTCTTCCGGGATCCCAAGGCGCTGATCTACGAGTTCGTGCAGCCGGAGTTCGTGGCCAACGTTCTCGACGAGCACAGCTCCGGCAGGGCTAATCGGCGGCTGCTGATCTGGTCGCTGCTCAGCTTCGAGTGGTGGTGCCGATGCTTCCTGGACGGCTCGGCTCCGGAGGCCGCGGCGGCCCAGAACGTCGAGCTCGTGGCGAGATAGCACAGGCCGTGCGCGTCCTCGTCACCGGAGCGACCGGCTTTATCGGCAGGAACCTGCTCGCCGTCCTGACCGCCGACCACGAGGTGTTCGCACTCACGCGCGGCGAAGTTCCCGACGACAGGCAAGAAGCGCACTGGATCGAGGAGGACCTGTGTTCGCTGCGGGCCGCGTCGCTTCCCGCTCAGATCGACGCCGTTGTCCACCTCGCCCAGTCGCGGCGCTACCGCGAGTTCCCGGACGGCGCGGCCGACATGTTCGCGGTCAACGTCGAGAGCACCTTCCGCCTCCTCGAGTACGCCCGAGGCGCTGGAGCCGAGATCTTCGTGCTCGCGTCGACGGGCGGCGTCTACGGCGGGAGCCCGGCGCCGATCACCGAGGACGACGAGATCGACCCGGTCGGCTTCTATCCAGCCTCGAAGGCGGCGGCGGAGACCCTCGCCTCCGGGTACGACTCGGCCCTGGCCACGGTCGTCCTCCGGTTCTTCTTCGTCTATGGGCCCGGCCAGGAGAAGATGCTCGTCCCGAGCCTGATCGAGCGTGTGCGCTCAGGCGACGAGATCGTCATCGACGGCGACCCGGGGTTGCGAATGAATCCGATCCACGTGTGTGACGCGGTGCAGGCCTTTGAGCCGGCCCTCCGGCTCGGGCGATCGGACGTGTTCAACGTCGCCGGCGAAGAGGCCGTCTCGATCACCGACCTCCTCGGCGTCATCGGACAGGAGCTCGGTACCGAGGCCGATGTGCGCCACACGGACGCCGAACCGCCCGGCGACCTCGTCGCCGCGAACCGGAAGCTGAAGGATGTGCTCGGCGTGACGCCGCGGATCTCGCTGGCCGAGGGCATCCGCTCGATGCTGCAGCCATGACCCTGAGCAGGTCGGTCGCAGATGTCGTCCGGCGCAGGGCGCCGAATGCTGCGACCGCTTTCTGGCTCTATCTCCAGCTCCGGCGCCAGGACCGCGAACTCGCGCGCGCCTCCGGCGAGCGCCGCAGCCCCCGCGACCTCGTCCGGCAGACCCCCGACGGAAGGCTCCTGGAGATCGTCGGACACGACCTCTTCGATGTCCGTGTCCACTCCGGGCCGATGACGGCGAGCCAGAAGCTCGACGAGATCGTGCCGCTGCTCGAGCGGGTCGAGCGCCTTCGGCCACAGCGGGTCTGCGAGATCGGCTCGTCCGCCGGCGGCACGCTCTACCTCCTGACGCGCGTCAGTCCCGATGACGCCGTGATCGTCTCGGTCGACCATGCGCTCCCGGACTACACGCGCCGGGCGCGCTCTCGGATGGCCCGCGGTCGCCAGCGCGTCGTCGGGATCGAGGGCGACTCGCACAGCGAGGAAACGAAGCGTCGTGTCATCCAGGCCGTTGAAGGCGAGCCGCTTGATTTTCTGTTCATCGACGGCGACCACTCCTACGAGGGCGTCCGCGCCGACTACGAGCTCTACGCGCCGCTCGTCCGAGCGGGCGGCATGGTCGCGCTGCACGACGTCAACCCCGACTTTAGGACGAGCCGTGGCGTGGAGACGCCGTCGATCTCGGGCGATGTGCCCCACTACTGGAGCGAGCTGAAGGAGCGCCACCGCTGCGAGGAGCTGATCGCCGAGCCGGGCCAGGACGGCTACGGCATCGGCATCGTCTACGTCTGAGAGCCCCGCTCCCGGTCCGCCGAGCGCCTGCGCAGGTATCCGCCTGGGTTGAACGTGAGGAAGAACTTCTCGCGGTCGCGGTCGACGAAGAACTCGTCCGTCTCGGGCAGGAACTGCTCGATGGCCTCCGCCGGGCCAGGGCCGAACGCCGGCAGGATCGGGCGGCCGTTGATGTTCGAGTCCTCGACGATCAGGTAGCTGCCGGGGGTAACGAGCGCGCTGTAGAGCCGGAGCTCGGCGAGGACATGATCGCGCTCGTGATTCGAATCGAGGATGACGAGCACCGGCGCTCGGTCGCCGACCAGCTGCTCGACCCGGGCGAACACCTCGGGGTCGATCGAGGAGCCGTTCAGGTACGTGATGCGGGGATGCTCGGGCCGGTCCGTGTACTCGGCGATATCGATCGTGACGATCGACCCGTGATCGACGAGGTCGCAGATCGACGCGAGGAAGAGCGCACTCCCGCCTTCGGCGGTTCCGCACTCGACGATCACGGCCGGCCGGAGCTCATGGAGAATCTCCTGGTAGACCCACAGGTCGAACGTGCATTTCTGGGCGCCGACGCCGAGCCACCGCGTGTTCGACCACGTCTGCAGCGACGAGTCGTAGAAGAGGCGGTGGAACCGGGTGACGATGCGTCGCTTCGCACGTGCGGCCCTGGCCTCCAGCGCGCGCCTCGCGGCCCGGCGGGCGAGAGATCCCCGGCGGAGGCCGGGAGCGTTACGAATGAGATCCGGCGTGCCCATCGGTCGCGCGCAGCGAGCGAAGCGTATAGGCGGGTGCGAGCGCGATCGCACGGGCGGCCGGGAGCGCAGCCCGCAAGCGAGACGTCGTCGCCTCGAAGGCAGCCGCACGCAGATAGTGCCCCGCGATGCCTCGCCGCCGCCACGGCCCCAGCTTCGGCGCCGCCTCGGGGAAGTCGGCCACGAAGTCGCGCAGCAGCTCGATCCGTCGCAGGTGGAAGTTTGTCTCGCTCAGGCGCGAGCTCTCGTTTCGCGGATGCCGCCGGTAGCGCGCAAGCACCTCGTCGAGGCGAGCGACCTGCCAGTCGAGCGAGAGGGCGAGCCAGAGGTAGTAGTCGTCGCCGAATGAGAAGTCCGTCTCGCGCAGGCGCAAGTGCCTCCGGGCCAGGACATCGCGGCGAAAGAGCGCGGTGAGCGAAGCGACGAAACAGCCGCGCACGAACAGCGGCACGAGGACGTCGCCTTCCGCCTCGCTCTCACGATCGCGCCACGAGAGCGTCTCCCCGCTCTCGGAGTCGAAGGCCTCATAGCCCGAGTAGACGAGACCGACCTCGGGGCGGGCCAGCAGCACCTCGACCTGCCGCTCCGTCTTCTCCGGCAGCCAGAGGTCGTCCTGGTCGAGCCAGGCGACGAGCTCGCCGCGGGCGAGGTCGAGCGCGTCGTTGCGCCGCCGACACGGGCCGAGCCGGCTGCTCTTCTGCTCGAGGCGGACCCGGTCGGGGTGCCGTTCTGCGTATTGCGCAACGACGTCCGGCGTGCCGTCGGTGGACGCATCGTCGACGACGACGAGCTCGATCGGGTCATACGTCTGAGCAAGGACGCTCTCGATGCTCTCGGCGACCAGCTCGACGCCGTTGTACGCCGGCATGATCACACTGACGAGCGGGCGCTCGGTCATGCGCGGCCGCGGGCGGGTCGCAACCTGCCGCCGACGAGGTCGCGGATCCGCGCCAGCTCGTGCGCCTCGACGACGCCCGTCAGCCGCAATGCGACGAGGAAGCCCGCGACGGCGAGCGCCTTCACGGTCAGGGCGAGCGGGAGCGGGCCGAGGGTGAAGAGCCCGAGCACGCCGAGGCCCGACGCGAGCGCGACGATGATCAGGACCCTCCCCGGTTCGTAGGGAGTCGGGTAGAGGCGTTGGGAGACGCGGTAGTGAAGCGCCGCGAGGAGGGCGTAGGCGGCTGCGGTCGCGGCGGCCGCGCCCACCATCCCGAAGGGCGGGATCAACGCGAGGTTGAGGCCGACGTTCAGCACCACGCCGATGCCGGCGAGCACCGCGAAGTAGATCGTCCTGCGGGAGATCGAGATCCCGGCCATGACGACGGAGGAGATGCCGATCGCGACAACGCCCAGCGCGAGGAGGCCAACCGCCTTGTAGGCCTCCTCGAAGCCGGGAGCGATGACGCCCACCACCTCCCGGGCAAAAAGCGCGAGACAGAGGCCGGCGAGGGCAAGCACGATCGTCACGTAGGTCAGAGTCTTACCGCGGACGACCTTCTCGAGCTCGCGATCACGCGAATAGAGCGAGAAGACGTACGGGCCGAAGGCGAGCACGAAGCCGGTGACGACGAGCAGGAGCACGTTCGAGAACCGGTTCGCGACCGCGTACTTGCCGACCTCTGAGAGGTTGCTCAGCCGGCCGAGCAGGATGCGGTCGAGGAGCGCTAGGGCCCAGCCCGCGATCGCCGTCGGGACGAGAGGCAGCCCGTAGACCAGCATCTTGTGCAGCTCGGGTCGCGAGAAGCGGCGCCGGATGTCCGAGTGGACGACGGCCAATCCGTAAGCTACCGCGAGCGCGTTTCCACAGATCACGCCCAAAAAGATCGCCTCGACTCCGATGTCCAGCCAGACGACCGCGACGATCGCAATCACGGCCGAAAGCACGGCCGACGTCACGGACGAGATCACGTAGTGCCAGGCGCGGAATCGGAGGCGCATCGTCTCCCGCAGGAAGTTCGCGCCGTTCACGAGCGGGATCGCCGCTGCCACGACGAGCACGAGATTCTCGTGAGACCCGTCGAAGAGCGCATCCGCGATCATGTGTCTGCCCACGACGAGCGCGACCGCCACGACCGTGGAGATCGTTGTCGTGAAAGCGATCGCGGTGAAAAGCACGCGCCCGCGCTCCTCCGCGTCGGCGTCCCCGTAGTCATAGAAGCTCCGCTGCGCCGCCGAGGCAAAGCCGAAGTCGGCGATCGCAATCGTGAGCGAGGAGAGCGTGATCCCGAGCTCGAGCAGCCCATACTGGGCCTGGGTGAACACGCGGGCGAACACGGGCAGCGTCACGACGCCGACGAGCTGGAGCAGGACCCCGCTCGTCCCGTAGACGACCGACTGCTTCATCAGCTGGAGGAAGTGGGCCGGTTCGCCGGAGACCGGCGGAGCGTCCTCCGATCCGACGCCTTGCACGTCCGTGGCCACGCGTACAGCGTAGTGGCGCACACTTGACGTGATGCGCGTCCTGCACGCAGGCAACGTCGCGAACAACGGCTACATCAATGCGAAGCTGATGCGCCGCGCGGGAGTCGAAGCGGACGCTCTCTGCGACGAGTGGCACATCTTCAGCCAGCCCGAGTGGGAGGACGCGCCGCTTGAGGGGACGTTCCCCGAGTACGAGCCGCTGCACGCGGCCGCCGCCGCCGCGGGCTGGCGTCGGCCGGACTGGGTGCTCTCACCGACAGGCTGGAGAGAGGACTTCGCGGGCCGGCCATTACCGATCGAGCGCCTCTTGCTGATGGCGTCCGCACCGGCCCTCGCCGCGCGGCACCGTCGCCTACACCGCCAGTTCGGCTCGCTCCATGACGTCCTCGACCGCGACCTCGGCTTCTTCGACGTCGTTCGAGCGTCGGTGTGGCTGAACCGCCTGAGCCGGGCCGTGCGTCCGATCGGCTCGCTCTTCCGTAGCTACGACATCGTCCAGGCGAACGGGCTCCATCCGATCCTCGCGCTACTCGCAGCCCCGGAGCACCCGTTCGTCGCCTTCGAGCACGGTACGTTGCGGGAACTCCCGTTTTCGGACACCTACTTCGGCCCCCTCCTCAGCCTCGCGTACCGGCGCGCGGGCAAGGTGATCATCACGAACCCTGATGTGATCCGGTCCGCCAAGCGCCTCGGGCTGGACAACTACGTCTTCGTCCCGCATCCGGTGGACGAGACGAAGTACACGCCCGGGCCTTCGGGCTTCCGCGAGGGGTTGGCGGTAGGGGAGGACGAGCTCCTTCTCTTCTCGCCCGCGAGCCACAACTGGGAGATCAAGGGCACCGAGACGATGCTCCGCGCCTTCGGCGAGCTCGTCCGGCGCGGCACGCCCGCGGCGACTCTCGTGCTCACCGAGTGGGGCCTCGACCTCGACCGCAGCCGTGCTTTGATCCGAGAGCTTGGGATCGGCGAGCGCATCCGCTGGGTGCCGCCGTTGCCGAAGCTTCGCTTGATCGAGGCTTACCGCGGCGCGGACGTCGTACTCGACCAGTTCCTGATCGGCACCTTCGGGGCGATCGCGCCCGAGGCAATGGCCTGCGGCCGGCCGGTCGTGATGGCCTTCGACGAGGATGTCCACGAATGGTGCTTCCCCGTGCTGCCGCCAGTCGTCGCGGCACGCGAGGTTGCCGAGGTCTACGAGCACCTGGTCCGGCTGGGCGAGGATCCGGAGGAACGGCACCGGCTCGGGCGGGCGGGGCGCGACTGGGTCGAGCGCCATCACGGCTGGCGGCTCGTTGTCGACCGTCAGCAGAAGATCTACGAGGACGTGCTCGCGAGCGCGTCGTCGTAGGCCCGCAGAGTCTCGTCCTCGAAGCGCTGCCAGGTGAAGCACTCGGCGATCCGGGCCCTCCCGGCGTCGCCCAGGCGGCGGCGAAGCTCCGCGTCGGCGAGCAGGCGCTCGAGCGCGGCGCGCAGCGCGCCAACGTCCTTCGGCGGCACGAGCAGCCCCGTCTTCTCGTGGACGACGAGGTCCCGCAGGCCGCCTACGTCACCGGCGACTACGGGCCGCCCGTGCGCCATCGCTTCCGCGCAGACGACGCCGAAGCCCTCACGGTGCGAGGGGCACACGACGACCGCGGCCCGCCCGTACAGCCGCTCGAGCTCGTCGTGGGGCACGAACCCGAGTGATCCCGGAACATCCACGGGGCCTTCGCCGACGACGACGAGCGGCAGGCCTTCGGCGGCGTCGACGAGCTCGCGGACCCCTTTCTCCGGGGAGAGCCGGCCCGCGTAGAGGATCGTGGGTGGCTCAGCCTCCTGGCCGACGTGCTCCGGGAGGTCGAAGCCGCTCGGGATCGTGCGCACATCGCGCGCGCCCAGCCGGCGGGCCTCGCCGGCGAGCGCCTTCGAGGGGGCGATCACGAGCTGCGCGCGGCGCAGGACCCGCCGGGCGAGAACGGGCACGCGGCGCGCGAGCTCGACGTCTGTCCCCCACAACTGCACCACGAACGGCTTGCGGGTCATCATCGCGACGGCCCCCGTGGGCAGCCAGTGCGCGTGCACGAGGTCGGCGTCATGCGCAGCGCGGCGCGCGGCGCGAGCGAAGCCACCGAGCATCAGGGGCAGGGCCAGCACGAGCTGCGGTCGGCTGCGCAGATTGCCGACGATGCCTGCCCCGTAGGCGATGCCGTAGTGCCGGAAGCTGGCCGGCGACACGACCTTCACCTCGATCCCGCGCCGGCGGATGTGTTCCACCTGGTCGGCCACGAAGAGGCCCGCGACGTCACCCGCATGCCGCGGGTACGACGTCGTGAGGACCGCGACTTTCAAGTCCTCTCGAGCCTGCGGCTGAAGACGATCGGCGTCGCCAGCGCGAGCAACGCGAGGGCGTAGAAGTAATAGAACTGCATCGTCAGGTAGAAGGCGTTCGCCGCGATCGTCCCGACGAGCGCAGCGGTCAGCCCCCAAGCGACCGGCCGCACCCGCGCCGCCACGGGATCGCCCGCCGCCGCGAGGGAGCGCCCGATCTTCCGCGCGACTCCGAGCCGCTGGAACAGGTAGACGAGGAAGAGGGCGAAGACGATCGTGCCCACGAGCCCCGTCTCGACCACGGTCGCCACGTAGTACGAGTGCGCGCCCCACTTCGTCCGCCCGGTGACGAACTGGAAGTAGACGGAGAACGTGTTCAGCCCGAAGCCGAACAGCGGGTGCGCGTGAATCGTCTGCGGGATGAAGTCGTAGACCTGGAAGTGCAGCGTCGAGGACGAGTCGCTCGTCTGGAGCCGGGCGTGGAGGACGTTCGAGAAGTAGTCGAGCCGCCGCACGACCACGACCCCCAGCAGCGCGGCGACCGCACCGAGCGGGACGAGCAGGGCCCGCGTGGCGAGCAGCTGCCGGTAGACGACGGCGAGCAGCACACCGCCGGCGGCGAGGCCGAGGAGCCCGCTGCGCGAGAGCGTCGAGAGCTCCATGATCAGGAGGAACCCGAGCAGGACGGCGAGCGGGACGCGCAGCCGGTGGCCGCGCTCGAGGCGCAGGTAGACCGGCGTCAGCAGCAGGAGCGGGACGACGAGCATCACGCCGAGATGGTTCGCGTCGCCCGTCAGCGCGTTCACGCGGTAGACGCTCGACTGGCCGACCGCGCCCCAGATGTTGATCGACGCCGCGCCGCCGGTGATCGGGTTGAGGACGAGCGCGTCGAGGTTCCGGCCCGCCAGCGTGGCCGCGAGCTGCAGCAGGCCGTACGCCGCGTTCGCCGCGAACCCGGCGACGAACCAGCCCACCGTCCGCCAGTAGAAGCGCTCGGAGCGGCGCGCAAGGTAGGCGACGCCTGCGGCGAGAAACGCGAAGTGGATCACGAACTTCGTCAGCCCTTTCTCGTACAGGGAAAGAGCCTGTTTCGTGTCGAGGTTGAAGAAGCCGAAGAGGTAGACGACGAGCAGGGCGACGCCGAAGCCGAGCACGGCGAGCGTCGTCGGCGGCACGCGACCGTCCCGCACGGTGCTGCGGGCGGCGACGAAGGCGACGAGGAAGAGCACCGCCAGCACGTCGGCCAGGTTCACGCGCCCGGCTACGTTCCAGTACACGTTCTGGAACGAGACCGAGAAGATGGTCGCCAGGAAGAAGAACGCGACCAGGCGCCCCCGGGTCATTCGAGGCTCCTGAGCAGCTCGGCGAACTCGCGCGACCGGGTTCGGCGCGAGAGTTGCTCCCGCAGCTCCGGCGAGAGGCTCCCCCCGTCGAGGGCACCGGCCTGCCAGCGCGCCCGTAACCCTTCGATCGCGGAGCGCAGCCCCTCGACATCGTCCGGAGCGACCACAACCCCCGCATCCGCGCGGCGGACGAGCTCGGCGGCGACGCCGTCCGTCGGCACGGCGGCGAGAATCGGCCGCTCGGCGGCCAGGTACTCGAAGATCTTGCCCGACGGCACCGTCCGCCCCCGGCCACCGGCCTCCGGCAGGAGGAGTAGAAGCGCCTCGGAATCGCGCTGCAGCGCGAGCGCGGAGCGCCGCGGCATGTGCGGGATGACCTCGAGGCGGTCCTCGAGCCCGAGACCTGCTGCGAACTCGCGATCGGCCGAGCGCAGGCCGCCGACGAAGCGGACGACGACGTCGCCGTCGGAGCCCGCGAGCGCGGCAAGGAACGGCTTGGGGTCGCGGTGTCCGAAGAAGGTCCCGGTGTGGGTGATCCGGAAACGGTCGCCGCGCACATATTCGAGCCCCTCGAAGTCGTCGAAGTCGCAGCCGTTCGGGATCGTCTCGACCCGCTCTGCACCGAGGTCGCGCAGCTCCTGCGAGATCGTGTCCGAGACCGTGACGACGGCGTCGGCGTGCTTCGCCACGAGGCGCGCTACGAGTGCCTGGCCACGCTCCTTGACGCGCACCGCGAGCCGGTCGACCCGGCGATCGGGGTTGGCAGCGATCGAGTCGCGCAGGTCGGCGACCCAGGGGACGCCCGTCGCCTGCTTGACCGCGGCGCCGATCAGGTTGACCGAGGCCGGCGGCGACGTCGTGACGACGACGTCGATCTGCTCCTCGCGAACGATGCGCCTAGCCGCCGGGATCGCGGTCAGCCCCCAGCTCACGAACTCGTCCGGAAGCAACACGCGGCGCGAGAAGAGCGCCGCCTGACGCAGCGCGCGTTCGGCGCCCGAGAGACCGTGCAGCTCCTCGGACGGCAGCCTGCCCCGCGGGCCGACGTAGCGTGCCCGGTGAACGCGCGCCTGCGGCGGGATGTCCAGCTCGTCGTCGCGCGCCAGCCACTTGGGGTCGTCCGGCGCGAGGACGTGCGTCTCGATCCCGAGCTCGGGGAGGTGGGTCGCAAGCTTCAGCGGCCGCGCGACGCCGCCGCCCCCCGCAGGCGGGAAATACATCGTGACCAGCAGCACCCGCATTCGGGTGCAGAGGCTAGCTACCTACGCCCGACCAGCAGGTTGACCCGGCTGCCGACCAGTCGCTGAGCTCCGGCCCGCGGATTCTGTGCGAGCACGCGCCCCACCCGCCCGGAATGCGCTCGCCGTACGCGCCCGACCGCGCAGCGCGCGCGACGAATCCGCACCCGAGCCGCCGTCAGCCGAAGACCGATCACCTTCGGGACGACGCACCTTGGTAGCGGCGCCAGCGGCTGCCAGTCCGCGCTGTCGTCGAACGCGTTGCCCGGAGTGTTCGTGACGTTTCGCCCGTGGCTCCCGTCGGCAGCGATCTCCCACAGATCTGAGCCGCGGGTGAAAACGATCTTCCGCCCGTCCGGTGACCACGCAGGGTCACTGTCAAATCCTGTTGGAGATGTCGTCAGCTGCCTTTGATTCGACCCGTCGGCATTCATGATGTAGAGGCCCGGGTCTCTCGAGAACACGATCTTCGAGCCATCTGGTGACCACGCAGGCGCCGTCGAGCTGGCGGTCTCGTTGGTCGTAAGTTGCAGGCTGCGGCCGTCCTTGAGGTCGAGGCGGTAGATCTGCCAAAACGCACCGTCGCGAGCGATCACGAATGCGATCGAGGCTCCATCGGGCGACCAGGCCGGCTGCCCATCGTACGGCGTAGTTTCGACTTGGTGGACGTTCGCACCATCGGCGTCCATGATCCAGAGTCCGCCCCCCGCGTGACTCGAGACGAAGGCGATCCTCTTCCCATCAGGCGACCAGTCGGGCTGTCCTTCGCTCCAGGGGCTGTTCGTGAGATTCACGAGATCGCTACCGTCCGCCTTCATCCTGTAGATCTCCGAGTTATAAGGATCAGGAGGCGCGGCGCCGACGAAGGCGATCCTCGAGCCGTCCGGGGACCAGCTCGGATCGTAGTTTTCTCCCCGATCCGTCAGTCGGGTCATGCCCGTGCCGTCGGGATTCATCGTGAAGATCGCCCGCTGCGGAGGGGGTGGTGGTGGAGGCGGCGGCGGCGGGCCCAACGGATGGCCAGGGACGCGCGCCAAGTCGGCGCGGTCGCTCGAGAAGGCGATCTTTCCGTTCGCGTGCAGAGGAGGCGGCCCGACTCGGGCACCGTGGGCTCCGAAAGCGCACACGAGCGAAAGGGCAGCGCCGCCGGCGACGAGGCGGCTGCGTCTCGCATGCACAGAAGGAGGATCCCCCTCTGCGCGGCCGATGTCAACGACAGCTACTCGGGCAGAGGTTTCGTGCGACGGCCGACCACGGTGAAGAGCGGCTTGCGCCTCCCTGCGAAGCGCTGCACGTGGTAGCCGACCTTCGTGTCCTCGAAGCCGAGCACGCCGAGCATCTGCTTGATCGCCGCCGGCGTGAAGTGCCACCACGACTCGCGCGGCTGGGCCCGCTCGAAGTTCGGGAGAAACGCCAGGGTCGGCTTGAGCAGGCTCGCCGCCATCTGCGGCAGCGAGTAGCGAAGCGACGGGTTCTCGGTCACGATCGCCGTCTCGGTCGTCAACCGCAACCCGCGCTCGAGCGCAAGGAACGGGTCGCGGAAGTGCCGCAGCACGTTCCCGAAGGTGGCCACCTCGACGCGGCCGATCTCCTCCGGGATCTCGTAGACCGTGCCGTAGACGACCTTGGCCGACGACTCGAACGCGCGGTGCGCGAGCCACCAGCTGTTGTTCAGCTTCAGCAGGTGCTCACGGCGCTCCGACTCGAACGACTCGTGGTCGTACTGCGCGTACGGGACGACGTCCCACGACTGCTTGTCCGAGAGGTCGTAGGCGACGACATCGGCGCCGCGGCCCTCCATCGTGAAGCAGAGGAAGCCGCTGGCGGTTCCGACCTCGAGCACCCGCTTGTCGCGGAGATCGACGTCGCCGAGGTAGTCGTCGACGCCCCCGCGGAGGTCCCACGGGCCCTGCACGAGCCCGTAACCAGGGATCTCCATCGAGTGGTAGAAGTAGCAATCGTCGAGATCGGTGACGGTGCGCGGCTCCGCATAGACGGAAGCTACGGGCGGAGCGGTCACCGTTTCCTGCCCTGACATGACGCGCCACCCTAGCGAAATGCGCTGGTACAACTCCCGTGTGAGCCGGGCTCTGCGGTTCCTCTTGGCCCTGGCCGCCACGGCGCTGCTCGCGCCGGCGGTGGCCTCCGCGTACACCTGGCCGCTGAAGCCCTTCTACCAGCAGCATGCGATTCGCGGGTACTTCGACGATCCGCGGCTGTCGGGCGAAGAGACGGGCTTCCACTTCGGCGTCGACATCTCCGCCGCCGACGGGACGCCCGTCTACGCGATCGAGGGCGGCCGGGCCCACGTGCACGGCCAGACGGTGGCGGTCCTCCCGAAGCGCGGAGGTCATCAGCTGTCCTACTGGCACGTCGTGCCCGCGGTCAGGACCAGGCAGCGGGTGCGCCCACGCCAGCTGATCGGCCGCATCGCACCCGGCGCGGAGCACGTTCATCTCGCGGAGTTCCGCGACGGGACCTACGTCAACCCGCTCCGAATCGGCGGGCTTGCCCCGTATATCGACGACACCGTTCCTCTGATCCCGCAGCTCACCTTCTACTCGTTCGGTCGACCAGTCGCGCCGCAGAGCGTGACCGGCTTCGTCGACGTGACCGTCGACGCCTACGACCCTTCGCCCCTGCCGGTGCCGCCCGATCCCTGGGCTCAGGCCAGGCTCTCGCCGGCCTTCATTCGCTGGCGGATCGTCCAGGATCAGATCACCGTCAGGCAATGGGAGACCGCGGTCGACTTCCGGATGTTCCTGCTCCCGTTCGGGCTCTTCGACTTCGTCTACGCCCCCGGCACGTACCAGAACCGCCCCAACCGCCCGGGCCGCTACGAGTACTACCTCGCGCACGAGCTCGACACGGGAACGCTCCCGGACGGCGCCTACGTGCTCGAGGTAGAGGCGCTGGACGAGCAGGAGAACCTCGGCAAGGCGTCGTTCCCTTTCGCGGTCACGAACTGAGCTTGTAGAGGGCGAAGCGCCCGTCGTCGTAGACCTTCGGCAGCGGAAGCTCGAGGTCGAAGCGCCGCTCGGCGATGACGATCCAGTCCGCGTGGTAGTGGCGCGGGATCGCGAGGCTACCGTTGCTCAGGAAGTCGATCACGGCCTGGCGCCGGTGCTCGGGATCGTTTTGATTCGTGTCGGCGACGTGAGCGGGCGGAGCGGCCGCGACGTAGACCGGCGCATAGCCCTCGATCCGGTAGCTCGTCTCAAGATCGGAGAAGACGAGGTCCCGGGGCGGCACCACGGTGCGGAGAGCGTGGACGAGCCCCGGTGTGAGCCGGAAGCGATCCGGCGCGTCCTGCTTCAGATACGCCATGCCGGCGAGGCCGACCGGGGCGACGAGAGAGAGGGCGACCGCCGCCGTCCAGACCGGTGCGGCCTCGGGAAGCCCTCTCCGGACGACCGCGGCGGCGACCAGTCCAACGGCCGCCCCGGCGAGTGCGACCCAGACAGGCCACGCGGGACCGCCGACGACGAGGAAATACGAGAACTCGCCCGGATAGACGAGCTGCAGGAACGCGCCGGCGCCGAATGCGGCCAGGCAGCCGGCGAGCCGCAGCCGGCCGATCAGCCCCGCTGCGCCGGCGACCGCGAACGGGATCGGCAGGAAGGCCGCGAGCCGGCGCGACTGCGAGAGCGAGACCGCGTCCGAGAGGTGGTCGAACGCCCACGGGAAGAGCAGGAGACCGAGGACGGCAAGCGAGCCTCCGAGCACGTAGGCAGACCAGCGACGCGGCCCGGCTAGAGCCGCGAGCGGAATCGCGAGCAGGCCGGCGACGGCGATCGCGCCGCCGCGAGAGATCGCCTCCGGCGCGAGTCGCAGCGACCGGCCGATCACGTCGAGCTGCCCCGAGTAGTGCGCGATGTCCTGTGCACGCTGCGCCGCATCGGGTCGGTGCGAGGCGGTCTGATCCACGATCGGCTTCAGCCAGAGCGCGTAGAGCCCGGCCGGCAAGAGCGCGGCGGGCAGCACCGCGGCGACGCGTACCGCCTCCCGCCAGCGGCGCGTTGCCAGCACGATCCGCGCGGCCAGGAAGCCGACGAGCGGCACGACGACGAAGAACGCGTAGGTCGGGTGCACGAGCGCGAGCGCCAGCGAGGCGGCCGCGATCGAGAGCACGCCGCGCCGCCGCCCGCCCGCTGCGACCGAGAAGACGAGCGCCAGCAGCGCCGGTGCGAGCAGCGCCCGTGCGACGGTCGCCGGATTGGCCAGGAAGTCGAACGAGCCGGTGCCGGCGCGCGAGAACCCGAGCAGGCCGACCTGGGCGGCCGCGGTCGCGACCCCGCCGCCGTAGGAGCGGAAGAGCGCCGCGCCCGCTGCGTAGGCGAGCACGACTGCGAGTGGCGTGAGGATCGCGGGTAGATGCTGAAGCGCGACCGCGGGATCGACGTCAGCGAGCCGCGCGACGAGCGCGACCGCGGAGTGCCAGACCGGGAAGGCGTAGCCGGGATGGAGGCCTCCGTGACGGAACTCGTCGACGACGTTGAGCGAGGTCAGGTGGAACGTCTCGAGTTTCCGGATCCGACCGAGGTGGAACAGGCCGTCGCCGAAGATCGTGTTTGCCGCCCACCAGACCGCGACCGCGAAGACTGCGCCCCCAGCAGCGACGCCGGCGACAGCTCTCCGCTCGGTCGGCTCGGAGGCCACGGGGGCCCGCAGAAGCGCCGGCACGAGCGCCGCGGCGCCGAAGCCGGCGAGCAGCCAGAGAGTCGTGTCGATGGTCGCGTCGAGCGCGAGGGTGAGCGCAAGCGCCCCCGCGAGGGCCGCCAGGCTCCAGACGAACGAGGCCGCGAGCGCGACGCCGAAGGCGACAGGACGGCCGAGCGCCCGCACGAAGATTCCGCCCGGCACGAGGAGGACGCACGCGGCGGCGCCCGTCAACCGCAGCGCGAGCCCCGGCCCGTGCGCGGGCAGCAGGCGCCCGAGACCGAGTGCAACGGGCGCCGCAGCGACGAGCGCCAGGAAGAGCGCCGCCGAGCCGATCCGGCCCGCCCGCGCGCGATAGACCTGCATCGGAACGCTCACGACAACCACTCGCGCGCCTCCTCGGCGAGCGTGCCCGCCTGCACGCAGATGCCACCGCGCGCCCGGACGTCCTCCATGAATCGCCGGTACAGGCGGCCCCAGCCGGGCTTGATCGCCGAGTCGTACTGCTCCGAGTGCCAGAGCACCGCGAAGCCGCCGCCGTGCTCGGCCGCCCAGTCGAGCAACGCGCGCAGCCGCTCCCCTGCTTGACGGGCGCCGAGATTGAGGTAGCGCTCCTCCGAGAGGGTCACGTCCATCGCGGCGAGGGGAACCTCGACGAGGTCGCGCGGTGCGTCACGCTCCAGGTCCCAGGGCCGGAACGGGTGGGCGATCCCGGCGCGGAAGCCGGGCGCGTCGTTGAACCCGAGCGTCGAGTCGTAGGCGAAGCCCGCGCCCTCGACGTCAGCCAGGTTGCGGTGCGGGTCGAGCCGCAGGAAGTGGTAGCGCTGGCCTCGCACCGGGCCGGCGAGCTGTTCGAGGCGTTTCTTCTCGGCGGCCAGGCGCGAGCCGTCGTCCGCAGCCGAGTAGCTGCCGTGGAGGCCGATCTCGGCCCTTGCGCCGAGCAGCGTCTCGACGAGCCGCGGACGCAGCCGCTCGTAAGAGTCCGCCGCCGGCCCGTCGAGCTCGTGCGCGTGGTCGGCCATGAGGAAGAAGGTGGACGACGCGCCGGTGCGCCGCTCGTCGGCCAGGATCCGGTCGAAGCTCCAGAAGGGATCCGTCCCGCGTGCCTTGTGCAGCGGCCAGCCGGCCAGCGCGCGCAGCTCGCGCAGGCCCGGGCGGGCCCGGCCACGCATGAGATCGGCCTTCGCCCTCGCGGCGGCCCCGCGCAGGCCCGTCGGAGTCCACTTCCACGGTGTGTCGACATCGTGGGTGAGGGCGACGGCGAAGCGGGCTCCGCCCCAGCGCGGCGGCTCGACGCCGAGCCTGCCCCGCAGGCGCTCGAGCGGCGGGTCGAGCGGATCGAGCGACGAGCCGGCCGCCCGGAACCGGCCGTGCTCGTCGCGCGCGGCAGCTCGCTCCTCGACGCGGGCGAGGTGGAAGAACGCCTCGGCGAGCTCGTCGCCGGCCGGCCGCTCGCCCCGGCCAACCTGCTCCCAGGCGTCGGCCCGGTAGGGGATGTCGTCACCGAAGCCGACCTCGCGGGCCCCGATCGTGTCGAGCACCCAGCGGGCCTTCCGCGCGACCGCTTCCGGGATCAGCTCAACACTCACTCGCTCGATTCCAGGAGCGAGGAAGCCCGGCCCGACCCGAGCCAGCGCGCGACCTCCCGGTAGGCGCGCCCTCGCTCGCCGCGGAACACGAGCCCCCGAACCCGTAGCCCCCACAGCATCACGCGCCGAGCCTGCTCTGCGACGCGGATGCCCCGATGCTTCCGGAGGAACTGCAGATGGCCGCGTACGACGTCCTTGAAGCGGGCCGGGTTGAGCGATGCCCCGACGACGTGGTACGCCTCGGCGCCGGGATAGAAGAGCACCTTCCAGCCGGCCTGGCGAAAGCGGTACAGCCAATCCACTTCCTCACTCATCAGGAAGAAGTCCTCGTCGAACCCGCCGATCGAGTCAACGGCGTCCCTGCGTACGAGCAGGCACGCGCCGAACAGGTAGTCCGCCTCCCGCACCGTCTTGTGATCGAAGCCCGCGCCGAAGAGCGCATTGAGTGCCTCGGTGCGGGGCGCCAGCTTGCGCAGGAAGAAGTATTCGGTCGCGAGCCGCCAGGGAGTCGGGTAGCCGCGAACCGAGCGCTGGAGAGAGCCGTCGGGATTGAGCAGCCGCGGGCCGATGACGCCCGCCTCCGGATGCTCGTCGGCGAAGGAGACCAGGTGCTCCAGCGCACCCTCGGTCAGCCACGCGTCGGGGTTGAGGAGCAGGAAGTAGCGCCCGGACGCAGCGCGCATGCCGGTGTTGTTGCCGGCGCCGAACCCGCGGTTGGCCTGTTCGATGATGCGCGCCTCCGGGAACCGCTCGCGGACGAGCTCGGGCGTCCCGTCGGTCGAGCCGTTGTCGACCACGATCACCTCGGCGCCCGTTCCTCGGAGGCTCTCGAGCGAGCGTTCGATCCACGGCGCCGCGTTGTAGGTGACGACGATCGCGCTCAGCTCAGCCATCGGCTTCGCGCGGCAGGCGGGCCTGGCTCGTGCCCCGCAGGCCCTCCCAGGCGAGGATCAGCGCGCCCGGTGCCGACATGACCACGGTGACGACGAAGAAGAGGAAGCCGGCCGCAAACGCGCTGTCGGCGCCGACGCCGACGTTCCCGAGGAAGCTGACGAAGAAAGACTCGCGCACCGCGAGCCCGTTGACCGTGAACGGGACGAGCATGACGAGGAAGAGGAGCGGGCCCATCACGTAGTACGGGCGCGGCGAGAGGTGAATCCCCACGGCCTCCCCGCTGAGCCAGATCGCGAGGACGCGCGTCGCCTGCACGCCGAGCGTGACCGCGCACACGGTCAGCAGGACACCAACGTGGTCGCGGTAGGAGTGGATCGCCTTGTAGACCTGCGCCACGAGCCGGTCGACCCTGACGAGAGCCAGCAGCGGCTTTCCCAGCCGCAGCAGCGGCCGCGCGCGGGGCGAGAAGAGCAGGAAGCCGAGGATGACCGTCCCGACGACGAAGAGCGCCTCGATCCAGAGGTAGGGGCCAACGTCGTAGTGACCGACCGCGAGCAGGAAGCCGACGGCGGCGAGCATCAGGGTCGCGGCACCGCCGATCGCGCGCTCGAGCAGGACGGAGGCCGCTGCGGTGTTCCCGCGGCCGGGATGGCGGCGCGCGGTCTCGAAGATGCGGACGGCGTCCCCGCCGACCGAGGTCGGCAGCACCTGGCCGGCCGCGTACGAGACGAAGTACGCCCGCGTCAGCCAGGGAATCTCCTCGTGAACGCCCTTCGCCTTCAGCAGCAGCTGCCAGCGCCAGGCCATCGGCAGGATCGTCACGACCATCAGGGCGAGGGCGGCGAGGAAGTAGAGGGCATTGGCGTCGACGATCACCCTCGCCGTGCGGCCGAGGTCGATCTTCCAGAGGACGTACGCCGTGCACAGCCCGGTGACGACGAGCGTGAGGACGATGCGCAGCGTCCGTCTCATCGGAATGAGGCGTGCACGCGGCGCAGCGCGGCGATCGCGTCCGCGATGTCCTCGTCGGAGTGCGCCGGCGAGAGCGGCAGCGACAGCACCTCGTCGCCCGCGCGCTCGGCGACCGGAAGCGGGCGTTGGTCCGGGAGCAGCTCGCGGTACGCGGTCAACTTGTGCACCGGGAGGAAGTGGATGCTCGTCGCGATGTTCTCCTCGGCGAGCCGCCGCTGGTATTCGTCACGAGCTCCTCCGGCACGCTCGACGTCGATTCGCACGATGTAGAGGTGGTAGGCGTGCGTGTCGCGGGGATCGCGCACGAGCGGCTCGATCCCCTCCAGCTCCGCCACCGCCTCGTCGTAGGCGGCGAACTGGCGGCGACGGATCTCCCCGTGCCGTTCCACCTTGTCGAGCTGGCAGAGCGCGATCGCCGCGAGCACGTCGGACAGGTTCGCCTTGTAGCCCGGGACGACAATGTCGTAGAGCGAGCCGTCACCGCGGCGCATCAGGCGCAGGTCCTGGATCGCCTCGGCGACCGCCGAGTCGTTCGTCGAGATGAGGCCGCCCTCCCCGGCCGCGATGTTCTTCGTCGCGTAGAGCGAGAAGCACGTCGCGTCCGAGACCGAGCCGATCTTGCGCCCGCGGTAGGCGCTCTCCGCTGCGTGGGCCGCGTCCTCGACGACCGGGATGCCGTGCGTGAGCAGCGGATCCAGGTCGGCGGGCTGGCCGGCGAGATCGACCGGCATGATCGCCTTCGTGCGCCCGCTGACGAGCTCTGCCACGTGGTCGGGGTCGATGTTCAGGTCGGAGTCCCGCACGTCCGCGAAGACCGGGGTGGCTCCCGTGTGCACGATCACGTTTGCGGTCGCCGGCCAGGTGATCGGAGATGTGATCACCTCGTCGCCGGGGCCGACGCCGACGGCGAGGAGCGCGAGGTGGAGCGCCGCGGTGCCGGAGGCGACCGCCAGAACATGCTCGGCCTCCACGAACTCGGCGAAGCGCCGCTCGAGCTCGGCAGCCTTCGGCCCGGTCGTCAGCCAGCCGGAGCGAAGGGTCTCCGTGACCGCAGAGATCTCCTCCTCGCCGATCGCAGGCGGCTGGAAGCCGAGCATCGTTGGCCTTCGTTCAGACGAGACTTTCGGCACCGACCTCGAAGCGTATGAGACGAACGGCCTCATCGGCCCGTTGCAGCGCCTCTTCGCGGCTCTCACCGACGACCAGCACGGCTCCGGCCCGGTCGGCAGCGCGTAGGAATGGGCCGAAGACGTAGCCCGGCTCTCGGTAGACCCGGACCTCCTGCACACCCTCGACCCCGAGGGCCTCTTCGACGCCCTCGATCTCCTGCAGGACCCCCGTCGGCGGGACGAGGAAGCGGACGACCGCGCCGCCGACCTGTGGCACGACGTGCAGCGCGGCCGACCAGATCGACTCTCCGAGCGCCGCCTGCAGCGCGAGTCCGTTCAGGTCGACACCGAGTGCGGCGTGGACGAGCTCCGCGTCGTGACCTCCCCCAAGGCGCGCTGCTACCTCGATCACCTGCGGGCCGTCGGCGCCGATTCGCAGCTGTGTGTAGGTCGGTCCGTCCTGGATGCCGAGCGCATCGATCGCGGCGCGGGCAACGTCGGCAGGCTGCCCTCCAGCCTCGCTCGGCCAGACATGCGCGCGCGCGACGCCGAACGCCGGCGGCTCGGCGGTCAGACGGTCCGTGACGGTCAGCGGATGGAACTCTCCGCGCACCGAGAAGGCGTTGACCGTCACCTCCGGTCCGTCCACGAGCTCCTCGACGATCGCGACGCCGCTCCGGGACTCCTCGATAGCCCGCGCAATCGCCGTCGGGAGGTCGTCCTTGGAGCGGACGAGCGAGAGTCCCTTCTGACCCTGCCGGTCGGGCGCCTTCACAACCCAGGACTTCGCACCAGTTTGTTGCAAAGCCTCGTCGGGAGACTTGACGATCTGCCACGTGGGCTGAGGGACGCCTGCTTCGGCAAGCCGTTCCCGCTGCCTCTGCTTGGAGACAGCGGCGCTCGCGATCGCTCCGTCGATCGGATGCGGTAAGCCCAGCCGTTCGGCGATTCGAGCGGCGATTCCCACGGGCCAGTCGATGCCGGGCGCGATGATCCCCTCGACGCCCTCCGCGCCGGCCAGTCGTTCGATCCCCTGCTCGTCCTCGGTCGAGATGATCGCCCGCCGGTCGGCATAGCGAAAGCCGGGCGCCGCCGGGTCGCGATCGAGCGCGATCACATAGAGGCCCCGCTCGCGCGCCGCCGCGAGCAGCCCGAGCTGCGCGGGTCCCGCGCCCAGGACGAGAAGACGTTTGCCGGGCGGCGTTCCGGAGCCTTCCACCGGCCTAGACGACAGCTTCGGCATCGACCGTCTCGAAGCGTATGAGGGAAGCGGCCTCGTCCGCCCGCGCGAGCGCCTGCTCCCGGCTCTCACCGGTGATGAGCACGGCTCCGGCCCGGTCGGCGCCGATGCGGAAGGGGCCGAAGGCATGGCCGGGCTCGCGGTAGATCCACAGCTCCCGGACTCCCTCGACGGCGCGCGCCTCCTCGACGCCCGTGACCTCGCGAAGGACTCCTTCCTCCGGCGGAACGAGGAAGCGGACGCATGCTCCGCCGACCCGAGGCTCCGGCCTCAGCTCGCTCTCTTCGACCGGCTCGCCGAGCGCGGCGCTGATTGCGAGGGCGTTGAGGTCGACACCAACCACCTCGCGGCAGAGCTCTGCGTTGTGCCCGCCTCCGAGGCGCCCGGCCAGCTCCATTACCTGCGGGCCGCCGGAGCCGATGCGGAGCTCGAGGTGCGTCGGACCGTCGGTGATCCCGACCGCGGCGGCAACGGCGTCGGCTACCCGGAAGACATCGTCGCCGGCAGCCTCGCTGGGCCACACATGGGTGAGGGCGACGCCGAACGCGGGCGAATCGGCTGTCAGCCTGTCGGTCACGGTGAGCGGGAAGAAGCGGCCCAAAACGGAGAAGCCGCCCACCTGGACCTCCGGCCCCTCGACGATCTCTTCGACGATGGCGATGCCGCTCCGCGACTCTGCAAGAGCGAGCGCGATCGCACCCGGGAGCTGGTCCATGGATTGGACCAGCGTTTGCCCCCGCTGCCCCTGGCGGTCGGGTGCTTTCACCACGCAGGGGGCGGGAACGGCAACGTCCGCCTCGGCCTCCGAGACGACCTGCCAGCCGGGCTGGGGGAGGCCGTGCTCGGCGAAGCGCTCGCGCTGACGGATCTTCGAGACCGTGAGCGCGGCGGCTTCAGGATCGAGCGGATGCGGAAGCCGCAGCCGCTCGGCGACACGCGCCGCGATGGCCACGGGCCAGTCGGTGCCTGGAGCGATGATCCCTTCGACGCCCTCCGCGCCGGCCAGCCGTTCGATTCCCTGCTCGTCCTCGGTCGAGATGATCGCCCGCCGGTCGGCATAGCGAAAGCCGGGCGCAGCCGGGTCGCGGTCGAGCGCGATCACATAGAGGCCCAGCTCGCGGGCAGTCGCGAGCAGGCCGAGCTGCGCGGGTCCCGCCCCTAGGACGAGAAGACGTTTGCCGGGCGGCGCTCCGGAGCCTTCCACCAGGCCTCATTGTCGCGATACCACGCGATGGTGCGCTCGAGCCCCTCCTCGAAGGATGTCCGTGCCTTCCAGCCGAGCAGCTTCTCCGCCTTCTCGGTCGAGCCGATGTGACGGTCGACCTGCCCGGGCCGCTCGTCGACGTGCACCTTCAGCGATGCCGGCTTGCCGAGCAGCTCCAGCACCTTGTCGGCGATGTCCGAGACGGTGATGTCGATGCCCGTCGCGATGTTGATCACCTCACCGACGACCCGCTCGTCGGCCGCGATGGCCGCCTCGATCGCCTCGGCGTCGTCGTCCACGTAGAGCCAGTCGCGGCTCGCGTGCCCGTCGCCGTGGATCGTCAGGGGCTCGTCAGCGAGCGCCTGCGTGATGAAGCGCGGAATCACCTTCTCCGGATGCTGGCTCGGCCCGTAGTTGTTGAACGGCCGGACGATGACGATCGGCAGTCCATACGTGACGTAGTACGAGTACGCGAGCCGGTCCGCGCCGGCCTTGGTGGCTGCGTACGGGCTGCGCGGGTTGAGCGGGTGCTCCTCGTCCATGGGCGCGTAGCGCGCAGTGCCGTAGACCTCGCTCGAGGAAAAGAGGACGAAGCGGTCGACGGGGCTCTCGCGGATCGCGTCGAGCAGGATCTGCGTGCCCACGACGTTCGTCGTCACGAACTCCGACGCCCCGGATTCGATCGACTTCTCGACATGCGACTCGGCCGCGGCGTTCACGATCACGTCGACCTCGGCCACGATCTGGCGAACGAGGTCCGGGTCGCGGATGTCGCCGTGCACGAACGAGTGTCGTCCGTTCGAGGACAGGTCGGCAAGGTTGTCCATGCTGCCCGCGTACGTGAGCGCATCGAGCGAGACGACCTCGTGGGGGGTCGCCTGCAGGAGATGGCGGACGAAGTTCGAGGAAATGAATCCCGCGCCGCCGGTGACGAGAATTCGTTTCGGCCTGGGCATGCGGGCGAAGCCTACCCCGAGGCTAACGGAGCCCGTGGGAGCCGCGGTTGGTAAGACTTACGCGAGCGAGATGCGCATGGGCCGAGTCCTCCAGACCGTGAAGCCGCTGGTCCCGGTGGGGCTCAAGCGACCGATCAAGCGCGCGATCCCATACCGGTACCACCGTCTCTTCGACCCCGAGTGGCACCGGCGGAGCATCGGCAACGTCAAGCTCTGGGACACGCTCGGGAAGCTCCAGTTCGACTACCTGGTCGACCGCGGCCTGGCTCCGAGCCATTATTTCCTCGACGTCGGCTGCGGCCCGCTCCGCGGCGGCATGCACTTCATCCGCTATCTCGAGACGGGGCACTACTACGGCGTGGACAGCAACACGCCCATGCTGGAAGAGACGAAGCGCCTGGAGCTCCCCAGGCTCGGCCTCACCGAGAAGCAGCCGGCGCTCGTCGTGATGGAGGACTTCGGCTTCGGGCGGCTCAACCGACAGTTCGACTACGCCCTGGCGCAATCGGTCTTCACCCACCTCCCGCTCAACAACATCATCCGCTGCCTGATGGAGATGGAGAAAGCGCTCGTTCCGGGCGGAGAGTTCTACGCGACGATCTGGGAGAACGAGCGGGGGAAGCTCAACCTCGACGACATCAACCAGACCTCGAGCGCGGTCACTCACTTCGACCGCGACTTCTTCCATTACGACGTCGGCACCTTCGAATGGATCTGCGAGGGCACGGACCTGAGCGTCGAGTACCTCGGTGACTGGAAGAACCCGGTCAACCAGAAGATGCTCGTCTTCCGTAAGGCCTAGCCGGCGCTACCGGGCCGCAGCGGGTTCAGCAGGAAGCGTCCTGCGTTCACGAGCCCCGGCTGCGGATCGTCGAGGGCGAAGACGCCGTCGACGTACGGTGGGCGCTGGACCGAGACGCCGTGATCGCTCATCAGGCCGATCGCCCAGCGCTTGCCGCTCGAGTCGGTGCGAGCGGAGGAAACCGGCTCACCGACCAGGTCGCGGTACGCAATCTGTACGACGTCCGCGCCGCACGCGCCGGTGAGCCCATGCCACTGCCACAGTCGCGGGTTCACCTCGATCAGCTTCAACTGGCCGTCCCGCGGGTCCCGCTTCCACTCGACCTGCGCGATCCCGTGGAAGCGGAGCGCCTGCAAGAGGCGGAGCCCCGATTCGACGACCTCGTCGTCCCAGAGCGCTTCGCCGACCCGCGCGCTGCCCATGTTCTCGGAGGTCTGGCGGATCTTCCTGCCGGAGAAGACCGCGAGCGGGTTTCCATCGGCTGAGATGTAGGTGCCGAGCGACCACAGCGCCGAGTCGCCGCCCGGAATGAACTCCTGCACCATCGGCTCGTAGTCCGCCGTCGTTTCGTACGCATACTCGAGCTCGCTCGCGTCGCGGCAGACGAAGGCCTGCCGCTTGTGGATCCGCTTGAAGACGATGTTCTCGGACGGCTTCACGAACACGGGGAACCCGATTTCGGCGGCCGCGCTTCGCGCCTCGGCAGCCGACCGTGGATGCGCCGTCGCCGGCGCGCCCATCCCCAGGCTCGATGCCGTCGCGAGCTGGTGGCGCTTGCTCTGGAGCGGCTCGAGCACGTCCCACCCCGGAAACGGGTACAGGAAGCTGTCGCCGAGCGCGTCCCGGTGACGCGCGAGCGAGTTCAGGTGCTCGTCGTGTGTCGGGAAGATCGGCGTCGGGCGGTCGATCACCTCCGCGAGGCGCTGGAGGAAGGAGATGAACCCGTCCTCGTCGGGCAGCGGGTCGGGAGCGACGACCGGCAGCGTGTAGCGGGAGCGGAACCCGAGGGCCCAGGGCCGGTGGTCGAGCGAAATGACCTTGATCCCCGCGCGGCCGAGCGACCGGATTGCGCCCAGCCCGTTCACCCACGCGACCTCGCAGACCACGGCCGGAGCCCGAGCGCTGCCGGCGACGTAATCGGCAACGGCGCTCAGTGGGCGCGGCTTCGCCTGGAGGAACCTCGGGACGACCTGCCGGGCGGGTTTTGTCTGCGGGACGGCCACGCCGAGAGCGTACTCGGCACCGCCATCGCCACCGGTGGGGCCTTTGTCTAGGCTCCGCCGTCGTGACGAGGTTCATCGTCCTCTCGACGCAGCGCAGCGGCTCGACCTGGGTCGTCGACATGCTGAGCAGCCACCCGCGGGTCGTCGCGCACTCGGAGCTCTTCATGCACGGAGGCGAGGGCACGCCGAGCTGGGGCCCGGTGCAGGATCTTCCCTACTGGCAGACGTACATCCGCGAGCAGCGCGGGGGTCGCCTGGCGCGGCCGGTCCAGCTCTGGCGCTATCTCGGCCGGGCGTTCGAGGAGCGGCCGGGCGTCGACGCCGTCGGCTTCAAGCTCATGTACAGCCAGCTGATTAGCATCGCGAAGCCGCTCATGCCCGCCCTCTGGCTGAAGCGCGTCCGCATCGTTCACCTCATGCGGCGGAACGCGCTCGACGTCGTGCTCTCGAGGGAAGCGGGCCAGGCTCGCCGCGGTGTGCTGCACGCGCGGGAGGGCCAACCGGTCGAGGCGGTTCGAGTCAAGCTGAGCACCAACGACCTGCTCGAGCGGATGACCGCGCACGACCGGGCGATCGAGGGCGCGCGGGTACGGTTCAAGCGTGTTGGCATCCCGTACACGGAGGTGGTCTACGAGGACCTCGTCGCCGACGAGAGTGCCGGCTTCGCGTCGCTCTTCGCGTTCCTCGGCGTCGACCCAGCGCCGGTCTCATCCTCGCTCCAGAAGATCAACCCGACCCTGCACGAGGACCTGATCGAGAACTACGGCGAAGTCCGCGCCGCGCTAGAGGGAACAAAGTTCGCCGGGCAACTCCGTTAACTGGTCCCGGGCCACGGGCCCGGGACTCGCGCAAAGTGCTTCGCACTTTCCGCGACTAAGAGCACAGCTAGCGAGGAACGGCAGCTCAACAGGCCCCCCGTTGCCGCGATCGATGGTTCCGGGCCGCCTAGCCGAGCTCGCGGTCGATGGTGTAGAGCGGGCGGCCCTCGACTTCTCGTTGGATGCGGCCGAGGTACTCGCCGACCAGGGCGAGGATGAACCCCTGCATGCCGAGGACGAAGATGACGCCGACGCCGCCGAAGAGCGGGCCGGGGAAGTTCGACTCCCCGATCCAGTAGACGACGCCGTAGATGCCGAGAGCGAGGGCGGCGGTCGTGCAGAGGACACCGAGCGCGATCCCGATCCACTGGATCGGCTGCGGCCAGAACCCAGCCAGCACGTGCAGCGCGAGCCGAGTGAGCCGCAGCGGCGAATACCGCGAGCGGCCGGCCCGCGGCGAATGGGTCACGTTCACCTCGACGACGCTCGCCCCACTCGAGAGTACGAGCGCCTTCGTGAACTTCTGCTTGCCAATCGCGCCGAGCATCGGCTCGATCGCGCTCCGCCGGTACGCGTTGAAGGCGCAGCCGAAGTCCGAGATGTCGACGCGGGTGAAGCGGCGGAGCATCCCGTTGATGACGAGCGAAGGTAGCGTCCGGCCCCAGGAGTCCCTTCTCGCGGCGCGCGTGCCGCTGGCGACGTCGACTCCGGTCTCGACCGCCTCGACGAGCCTGGGCAGATCCTCGGGGGCGTTCTGGAGGTCGCCGTCCATCGTCACGAGGATCTCGCCGCGCGCGCGGACGAGGCCGGCATGCATGGCCGCGTGCTGCCCGAAATTGCGCTTGAGCCCGACCGCGCGCACCCGTCCGTCGGCGTCATGGATTCGCTCGAGCTCGGCGAACGTCGCGTCGGTTGAGCCGTCGTCGATGAAGATGAGCTCGAACGTGCGGCCCGCCGCGTCGAGCGCCTCGACGGCCCGCCCGTAGAGCTCCCGGATGCTTCCGGCCTCGTTGTAGACGGGAATCACGACCGAGATCGACGGCGCCGGCGCGCCGGGGTCGGCCGGCAGCGCCTGCGGCCGTGCTTCATGCCGGGTGCTCGCCACAAAGGAAATCTAACTGCCTGGGGGTAAACTCCCCTGCATGTCGGCCCTTGCCGCGACGGTCGAAGAGCTCCGCAACGACCGCGAGCACGGAGCGAGCTGGATGGCACGACGGGCCGTAGAGGCCCTCCTCGAGGTCAACAAGGAGCCGGGCGAGAACACCGACTCGCTGGTCGACGAGCTCGTCAAGGCGGGCCGCGAGCTGTCCGAGACACGGCCAGGAGTCGGCGCGATCGCGGGTGCGGCCGGCCGCATCCTCGCCGCGGCGAATGCGCATCGGTACCTCGACCCCGCCGAGCTTCGCCGGCTGATCGACGAGGAGGCCCAAGGGCTGCTCGACGGGCGCAGGCGCGCGGGAGCCTCGATTGCGATCCAGCTTCAGGAGCGGCTTGCCGGCGGCGTGGTCCTCACCCACTCAGCCTCTGCGACCGTCCGCGAGGCCCTGCTGCACACCCCGCCGGCGCGGGCGATGTGCACCGTCTCGGAGCCGATCGGGGAGGGTCGCGCGTTCGTCGACGAGCTCCGCGCGGAGGGCTTGAACGTCGACCTCGTCGAGGACGCCGACGCACCGTTGGCTCTCGACGACGCGACGCTCTTCCTGGTCGGTGCCGACACGGTCTTTCGCGACGGGACGCTCTGCAACAAGATCGGCACGACGGTGCTCGCGGAGGCCGCAACTGCCCGCGACACGCCCGTCGTCGTCGCCTGCGAGATCGTGAAGCTGGCGCCGATCGACGCGGCGGCCGCCCCGGAGCTGAATGCCGCCGAGCGGGCGCTCTTCGAAATGACCCCGCCGCACCTGATCACGGAGATCGTGACCGAGGAAGGCTCGGTCTCGAGCGACGGCGTCGGCGCCCTCGTCGACCGGACGCCGTACCTGCGAGAGGGCTATGCCCTTCTCCTGCCGACCGCCGCTCTCTAGGGTGTGAAGGTCTCCGTCCTCGTCTTCGCGACGCTCGCCGTCACGGGCTGCGGCCACCACACGAGCGGCTCCGGCACCCCCCACCGGGTTACCCAGACCTCCCTCGAGATCTCGGTCACGCCCGGAGGGAAGGGGCCGCCCACAAAGCTGTGGACGCTCCGCTGTCCGCCCGCCGGGACGCTGCCCGATCCGGCCCGGGCCTGTCGCGGCCTGGCCGCCGTCGACAAGCCGTTCGCACCGGTTCCGAAAGGCGTCGCGTGCACACAGATCTACGGCGGCTCACAGGTGGCCGAGGTCCAGGGGACCTTCCGCGGAGAGCCCGTCAACACCCGCTTCACGCGTACCGACGGCTGCCAGATCGCGCGCTGGGACAAGGTCCGCTTCCTCTTCCCGCCCGGCTGACGATACTTCCGGGCCGATGGCCCTTCGCGTCACCCATTGCCCGGTCAACATGGGCGGAGTCGCGTGGACGAACGTGCAGGCGCTCCGGCGCCGCGGGGTCGACGCGCGGCTCGTCGTCTTCAACGCCCAGCCGTTCCGCCCCGACCAGGCCGACTGGGACCTGCAGCGGCCGCGCTCGGGGCTCCTGCGGCAGCAGGCCGTCCAGTGGCGAGCTTTCGCCCGCCTCCTGCCCCAGACCGACATCTTCCATTTCTACTTCGGGTTGACCCTCATCCCGAAGACATTTCAGTTCCCGATCCTGCGGGCGACCAAGCGGCGCTCGCTCTTCCACTTTCTCGGCGCCGACATCCGCGACCGGCCGCAGGAAGAGCTCGTCTACGGCCTGAAGGCGGATGCGCGGGTCGTCGGCTCGTTCGCGGCCCTGCACTTCCTCCCGTTCGACGCGGAAGTGGTGCCACCGGGAATCGACCTCGAGCGCTACGAGCCGGTGCCGCCGGTCGAGCGCGAACGAGTCCGGATCGTCCATGCCCCATCGCACCTCGAGAAGAAGGGCACCGAGTGGGTGATCCGGGCCTGCAAGGAGCTCTCGGTCGATCTCGACGTCGTCCACGGCGTCCTCAACGAGCAAGCGCTCGAGCGCTACAAGCAGGCCGACATCGTCGTCGACCAGCTGGTGCGCGACTGGCACGGCATCTTCTCGATCGAGGCGATGGCGCTCGGCAAGCCGGTCGTGACGTCCCTCGACGAAGACGCAATACGGCAGACCGAGGAAGCCTTCGGCGTCGAGGTACCGATCGTCCGGGCGTCGAAGGACGACCTCGTCGAGAAGCTGCGCCCGCTGGTCGAGTCGTTCGAGCTGCGCAAGCGGCTCGGCGCGGCGGGACGGGCCTACGTCGAGCGCGTGCACGACCTCGAGCGGATGACCGACCGCCTGCTCGCCATCTACGCTCGGCTGTGACCCTTCCAGTGATGCTGTTGAGTTTCTGGTTCGCGAGCACCAAGCCAGAGGCCGCGCTCGTCCGCGGCCCAGGCTTGCAGCCTGGGCAAGGGCGAGGGTGGACTCTGGCGCCGCGTGATCGCGGGCCAGAAGCCGACGCGCATTGCTGGAAGGGTCACTAAGTTGGCGCTAGTCCAGGAGATCAAGCGGCTCGGTAAGCACTCGGCGATCTACGGCCTCGGCGGGCTCATCCAGCGCATCGTCGCGGTCCTCCTGCTGCCGCTCTACACGCGCTACCTGAGCCCGTCCGACTACGGCGCGATCGAGGCCATCGTCGCGCTCTCGGCCGTCGTTTTTGCGCTGCTCCGGGCCGGCATCCAGAGCTCGTTTTTCCGCTTCTACTTCAACGCAGACGACGAGCGGCGCCGCCTGACGATCGTCCGGACCTCCTTCTGGTTCACGATGGGCACCTCGACCATCGCCCTCGTCGCCGGGCTCGCGGTCGCAGGGCACATCTCGCAGGCGCTCTACGGGACGACCGGGCACACCGACCTCGTGCGCGCAGCCTTCGTCGGCCTCTGGGCTTCCATGAACTACGACCAGCTGACGGCGCTCTTCCGCGTCGAGGAGCGCTCCGTCAGCTACGCGATCGCCAGCCTTGCCAACGTGACGCTGACGATTGGGGCGACGATCCTGCTCGTCGTCGTCTTCGACAAGGGCCCGCTCGGCGTCCTCGTCGGCAATTTCAGCGGCACGCTGGCGGTCTACGCGGTGTTGCTCACGTATCGACGGTCGCAACTCGGACTCGAGTTCGACACGCAGCTCTTCCGCAGGATGACCGCGTTCGGGATGCCGTTCGTCCCCTCAGTGCTCGCCCTCTCGGCGGTCGACTTCAGCGACCGCTTCTTCCTCGTCAGGCTTCGCGACGAGCACGAGCTCGGGCTGTACGCGATCGGGGTGCGCATCTCGGCAGCGCTGCTCTTCCTGCTGGCAGCGTTCAGAACCGCCTGGCCGGCTTTTGCCTACTCGATCCGCGACGACGAGGAGGCGAAGCGAACGTACAGCTTCGTCCTCACCTACGTCACCTTCTTCTCCTCGTGGGGGGCACTAGCGCTCGGCCTCGGGTCGCCCTGGCTCGTGCGGCTGCTGACGACGCCCGACTTCTACGGCGGCTCGCGCGTGGTCGCGCCGCTTGCCTTCGCGACGGTCATCTTCGGCGCTTACGTCGTCGTGGTGACGTCGATCGGCCGCGCCGGACGCAGGGGGTCGAACTGGATCGTCACCGGGGCGGCGGCGCTCCTGAACGTCGTCCTGAACATCCTCCTGATCCCGCCCTACGGGATGATGGGCGCAGCCGCCTCGACAGTCGCAGCCTATGCGGCAATGTTCTGGGGCATCGCCTGGAAGGCCCAGCGGGTCTTCCGTGTCGAGTACCAGTGGCGCCGCGTCGGGCTCGCCGTCGGAACGGCCACTGTGCTTACCGCCGCCGGCAAGCTGGTGCATGGGGGCCTCGCCGTCGCGATCGCGCTGACGCTCGCCTACCCGCTCGTGCTGGCACTCGTCGGCTTCTACCTCCCGGCCGAGCGCCAGAGGATCGGCGCGTTCGGCCGGCGCGTGTTCGCCGGCGCGCGATAGACCGGGCGCGTTTACCGTTCTCCGCTAGTGGACGCGGGAGAGGTGGGCCAGATTGCTGCGCTCGTCGGCGCGCTTGGCGCTGGGCTCGTCCTGCTCGGGCGCAGCCGCGTCCCCCTGGTGGCGGGGCTCGCGCTGCTCGCCGTCGCGGAGAGCGGCCTCGTCCTCGACCTCTCGGACCACGGCCACAGGGTCTCGCCGGCGCTCGTCGCGCTCGGGGCCGCAGCGGTCGTCCCGATGGCGATGCTGGCTGCTCTCTTCGTGCGCTGGCCGGCCGCGGTCACGCCTCTCGTGCTCGCGGCGGCGCCCTTTCGGCCGCCGCTCTCGTTTGGAAGCGAGCATCGGTTCTACGTCGGGGTGGCGAGCGCAGGCCAGCTCGGTCGCCTGTTGCCCCTCTACGGCGTGCTCGGCGCAACGGCGCTCGCGCTGGGCTGGAACGCGCTGCGCGGGCGCGCCGTCGAGCGCGTGCCCGTGGTCGTCGCGCTGCCGGCCGTTGCCTTCCTCGCCCTCTCCACGCTCTCGCTGCTCTGGACGAACGACCTGCACTCGGGAGAGAACGTCCTCGCGTACTTCCTCTTCCCGTTCGCGGTGCTCATCGGCGTCGTCGCCCGGGCGCCGTTTCCGGCCTGGATGCCTCGCGTGCTGGCGATGCTCGCCGTCGCCTTGGCGACCCTCTTCGCAGTCGTCGGCCTCATCCAGGCGGTGACGCACAAGCTCTGGTTCTTCTCGCCGAGCGTGGAGGTTGGGAACGCCTACAGCTCGTTCTTCCGCGTCACGTCTCTCTTCCGGGACCCGAGCCTGTACGGGCGCCACGTGGTACTGGGGATCGCGGTGCTGCTCGTCGCCGTCCTCTACGGGCGCCTGAGCCCGTTCCTCGCCTTGCCGCTCGTCGTCGTCCTCTTCGCCGGGCTCTGGTTCTCCTACTCGCAGTCGAGCACGATCTCACTCTTCGTCGTCACGCTCGCGCTCGCCGCAGTCGCCGGCAACCGGGGACTGCGCAGGGTGGCCGTCGTCACCGCGCTGGTCGTCGCGCTCGCCGGTGCCGGTCTGATCGTCGCCTCGGTCGGCCGCCACTCGCTGAACCGAGTAACGAGCGACCGCTCGCGGCGAACCGAGCTGACCCTGAAGGTCTTTCGCTCTCACCCGCTGGTCGGCGTCGGGCTCGGCGGCCAGCCGCTCGCGAGCCGGGCACGCTCCTCTCAGGGCGGCTCGCCGACCCGCTTCGTCTCGCACACGACGCCGCTGACGATCGCCGCCGAGCTCGGCGTGCTCGGGCTCATCGGCTATCTGGCCCTGCTCGGAGGCGCGGTGGCGCTGATCGAGCGCGTGAGACGCCTCGACCCCGCGCTCGGGCTCGGGCTCGCGGCCGTCCTGCTCGCCCTGGTCGTCCATTCGCTCTCCTACAGCGGCTTCTTCGAGGACCCGGTCACCTGGTTGGTGCTCGCGGTTGCGGCGAGCGTCGTGCTCTCACGAGCCGACGACGACGCCATACTCGAATCGTGAAGCGCCTTACAGGGGTGGAAATCTGGGCGCTCCTGGCGACGCTCGGCGTCCTGGTGATCGTGACGATGCCGGACCTCGGTGCGGGCGGCTGGCCGTTCGCTCCGCCGTCCGTCCACCCGCGCGGCCTCCTCGGCCCGCTCGTGCGCGCGGCCAACCGGGAATGGGATCTCGGCATTCTCCGCTCGACCGCCGTGTTTGCCGCGCTCTGTGTCGCGCTCGCGGCCGCGGCTTCCTGGCGCTGGCGCTCCTGGCCGCGCTGGATCGGCGTCGGCCTCGCCGGGCTCGTCTGCGCGATGTTGCTGGTCCCGGCCGTCCTCCTCCAGGTCGGCCTCCGCGACGCAACCTCGCCCGAGTACTTCACGAACGACTCGACGTACCAGATCGAGATCGCGGGCGACCTCGTCCTGCACGGCCACAACCCGTACGGGCACGACTACGACGGTTCGGGCCTCGAGCGCTTCTACCCGGCGGCGCACGACCAGCCGGCCGGCTTCCCGCAGGTCGCGCTCCACCACTTCGCATACTTCCCCGGCACGGCGCTGACGGCCGCGGCCTGGCGGGCACTGCCGCGCCCGGTCGACGACTACCGCATCTTCGTGCTGCTCGCCACGCTGGCGCTGCTCCCCGCCGCGCTGCTCTTCCCGGGCGCGCTCCACGTGCGGCTCGCGGCCGGCGCCGCGCTCGCGGCGAACCCGCTCATGGTGCACGGCGCCTGGTTCGGGACCGCCGACGCCCCGGCCTTGCTCGCGCTCGTGCTCGCGTTCGCCCTCCTGACCCGCGGGCACCTGACGTGGGCCGCCGCGAGCCTGGGCGCCGCGCTCGCGCTGAAGCAGTTCGCGCTCGTCGCCGTCCCCTTCTTCGCCGTCATGCTGCTGACGCTGGGAGCCCCGCGCCGAGCCTTCTACCGGGCTGGCACGGCGTTCGCCGGGGTCTTCCTCGCCTCGGTCTTCCCGTTCCTGGTCGCCGATCCGGGAGCGCTCTGGGACGACACGGTCGCCTACGGGGCCGGCACCTATCGCATCATCGGCTACGGGCTGTCGGCGCTCCTGCTGAACGCCGGGGTCATCCACGACCGCTTCGGCGACTACCCGTTCGTGCCGCTCGCCGTCGCGCTGTGGCTGCCGCTCACGGCTTGGCTGCTGTGGAGCCAGAGGCGGGCCGCGACCCTGTGGTCGGGCGCAGCCGGATTTTCGATTTCGATGTTCGCGCTGCTTTTCGTGAGCCGGGTCTTCCAGAGCTCGTACCTCGTGTGGCCTTTGACAGGCATCGCGCTCGCTTTTTTGCTCGCCGGATTCGATCGCAGCGCGAGAGGGCCTGCCAGCGCCTGAGCTTGCGCGCACGGGCCTCAGTGACCAGCGCGTAGAGCCTGCTCTTGCCCGCGATGTAGATGCGCCGCGAATCGGCGACGACCGGGGAGTAGTGGCCGTCGGGGAACCGCCACACGGGGTCCCCGGTTCGGGCGTTAAGCGCGAAGGTTGCCCGGGGGCCGCTCACCACCCGCCTCAGATGCCTCTGCGAGAACTTGCCGTAGGTCGAGAAGTAGACAAGGCCGTCGAGCACGCTCGGCGCACCCATGATCCCGCCGGGTGCGTGGTAGCGCCAACGGAAGGCGCCGGTGCGCGCATCGATCGCAGAGAAGTACCCGTCCCAGCTGCCGACGAACACCATGTTTCGCCAGACAGCCGGCGCCGAGTAGACGTACGTCCCGGCCTGGCGGGCCCAGAGCAGATGCCCGGTGGTCGCCCCGTATGCGTAGACGGTCCCGTCCGTGTTGCCGAGGAAGACCCGGCCGTAGGCGACCGCAGGCGCCGCGTAGAAGTACTCCCTGCGGCCGAAACGCGAGAACGACTGCGCACGCCAGCGCTCTCGACCGGTGCGCGCGTTGAGCGCGTAGACACGGCCCCCGTTCGTACCTATGTAGATCGTCCCGTTCGCATACGCCGGCGCGGCGACGACCTTGTCGTCGACCTCGTGACTCCAGAGCATGCGATGACGCTTCTTGCGCACGTTGAGCGCGTAAACCCTGCGATCCCACGAGCCGAAGTAGAGGACGTGGCCGACGAGCAACGGCGCGGACTCAATCGCGCCGGCCGTGAAGCGCCATTTTGTGCGGCCCGTCTTGGCATCGAGCGCCACGATCATTCCGCGCGCGCCCGGAGCATTCTTCTCGCAAGGCCGACGGTGCATTAGCGGGACATAAACGGTCCCGCCGGCAACCGTAGCGGAGCCGGCGATGCAATTCGGGAAATGCCGCCTCCATTTGATTCGCCCCCGCCTCGCATCGACGGCGACCACGACTCCCTTGCCGTTGGAGTAGAAGAGGCGACCGTAGGCGATCACCGCAGGCGGCTCGAGGATACCGCTCGCCTTGATCGACCAGAGGCCGGCGAACGGGGGCCGGAGCTTGAACGGCGCGGAACGGGTGCGGCCGACGTCGTAGCCGTACATCGGCCAGGGCTCCTCGGTCAGCTCCTGGCGCGGCCGCTTCTTCGGCTTCTCGGTCGGGACGAACTCCGTCGTCGCCGAGCCGATCACGTTGCGGTCGCGCTTCTCGTGCCAGGCCCACGCACCGAGGGCGGTGCCCGCTCCGAGCGTCCCGACCGCAACGACGAGCAGCGGCCACCGGAGCAGGCCGATCCGGCGCTGGAGCAGACCCCAGGCAAGCGCAAGGACGGCGCCGGCTGCGATCAGGAGCTCAGCGCCGTGCGTGACCGCGCGTTCCAACGAAGCTGCGAGGAGCAAGACCCCGGCCAGGTTAGCGACCGGTGGGACGTACCACGACGGTTGCCCGCGCGCTGTGCCCGTTCGCGGTCACCGTCAGGCGATACCGGCCCGGCCGGCTCGGCACGGAAATCCTGAAGACGTGCTTGCGCACGGTCCCGCCTCGTCCCCCAAGCTGCCAGCGGAGGGTCTTCACGTCGGTCGAGACCCGCAGGCGGAGCGTCCGGCCGTGAACGACATACCGGCTCGTGGGCAGCTCGACGTAGCGGATGTGCACCGTGAACTCGCGCGTCGAAGGCGCGACGTTGCCGGCCGGATCCTGCGCCGCGAGCGCCAGGCGGTACGCACCCGGACGGAAGCCTTGCCCGTACCACGGGTACGTCCCGACCGGCTTGCGCGTGTGGCTTCGCCCCAGCTTCTTCCCGTCGAGATAGAGGATCGCGTACGCCGGCTCGCTGAAGCGATAGCGGAGATCCACGTGGTCGGCGTGGCCGTCACCGTCAGGGGAGAAGACCTGGTGCAGGAGCTTCACGTCCTCGATCGTGGGCGGCGTCGAGTCGACCCGGATCTCCTGCGGGAACTCGAACGTCCGCTTCTCGTCCAGGAGCGTGAGCTCGGCTGTGTAGGCGCCGTCCGGAACGACGTGGCCCGAGTTGTCTCGTCCATCCCACGCGAAGACGTGGGACGACTGTCCGAACACACCGGCGCCGACCCCGCGACGGATGATCGTGCCGCTCGAGTCCGCGATGTCGAGCCTGATGCTCTCCTCGCGGCGAAGGCGGAAACGGATCCTCGCCTCGCGTGAGTTCGGCGGGCATTTCGTGCAGACCGGGGAGAAGAGGCCGTCGATTGTCGTGCGGAGAACGGGGCTGTCCTCCAACTTCAAGCGCTCCGTGACCGCGAACGCCGTGGCCGTCGCGACGAGTAGCGCGGCAACGAGGAGGGTCAGGGCATGTCGGGCCACAGTGGTGATTTAAGCAATGCGGGCGCACCTGACCGCGCGGGTCGCAAGCAGGCGACCGCCGCGGAGACCGGCTTCGGCAGCCAGGTCCGGACGGTACGGGATGCGCGCAATCGCGATTCGCCTGACGTTGCGAGTCGGCACGCCCGCGATCAGCCCTCTTCCGTGGCCGCCGACGCTGATGACGAACACGCGATCACAGGCCCGTCCCTCCCTCCAGCCAGCCGCCACCTCGAGGCGGCTCCCGGGCAGGTACCAGTCGAGAGGGTGCGCGAGCTGGTACGGCGGCCCGAAGACGAGAATCGGGTCATGCTCGTTCCATCCCTCCTGGACGAGCAGGGCGGCAACGCGGTCGTAGTCCGGAATGATCTGGCCGCGCCTGTCGACATAGCCCACGACGAGGAGCATGGCGGCCAGGGCCGTGGCGGCGATAGCCAGGGGCCGTGGCAGTGCAGCGAGGGCCGCTGCGATCGCGACAGCCGCAAAGGGCGCAGCGCCCAGCAGGTTCTTCACGGTGTAGATGTCCGGTCCCGCCAGCCAGACGAGCGAGGCGAGCGCGACAGGTACCACCGCGCAGAGCGCGCACAGGCGCCCGCTCTCCGACAGGTGCCACAGGCGAAGGGCTCCGATGAGGACGAGCGCGAGGACGAGCAGAGCCAGCAACAGGTTCACGTGACCACGCACGAGCAGCGCGCCGTACGTCTCGAGAGCAGACCGGAGGCTGAAGTCGGGATTCGTCTGGAACGCCCCACCCTCGAATTGCTTGTAGAAGGCCGGGGCCCAGGCGACGAGCGGCACCAGGCCGACCCCAATGGCCAGGAGCATTCGCCTGAGGTCCAGTCTCGCCCGGCCGAGATAGACCCAGACGACGCCGCCGCAGAGAGAGAGGACGAAGAAGTAGTGCGTCATCACCCCGACCGCGACCGCGGCCGCCAGGAGCGCCAGCCGTCCCCGGATCGGCTGCTCGGCAGCCCGCTCGAGCGCGAGGACGAAGAGCAGACACGCCAGCGCGAACAGGCTGTACGGACGCAGCTCCCAGCCGTGCCTCCAAAACTGCCAGCCCAGTGCGGTGACGAGCCCGGCAAGCGCCGCTCCCCAGAGGGGCATCATCCGTCGGGCGTAGAGGACGACGAGGCCGCTCACCGCTGTCGCCGCGAGCACGGAGATCGCGCGATCCCAGACGACGGGCACGCCAAGGCGATCGAGGATCCAGCCGAGGGAGTAGAAGGCAGGCGGATGGTTCTCGGTGCCGACCAGAGCGCGCAGCATCGAGAACGGGCTCGAGATGGTGATCACGCGTGCAGATCCGACCTCGTCCTGCCAGAACGAGGTCTCGATGGCACGCGGGACGTTGAGAGCGGCACTGAGCGCCGCCGCGGCAAGGGCGACGAGAGCGGTCTGGAGGCGAGGGGAAATGTGCGAGAGCCCAGCGCTCACCGACCAAGCCTAAGGGCGCGGAGGCATCTGCTAGCCTGCGGCGACCCTCTCCGACAGAGGGCATTTGGCTATGCAAGCACTCCTGGCGTATCTGGATCCCAGCTCGGGCAGCATGCTGCTCCAGCTCCTTCTGGGCGGGGCTGCCGCGGTCGGCATCGGCTTCAAGATGTTCTGGCGCCGCGTGCTCCGTCTCTTGCATCTGGGCAAGAAGCAGAGCGACCCGGAAACTCCTGCGGCGTAGGAGCGCCCGGCCCTGAGCGCCGCGACGATCGAGCCCGGCTCGTTCCGCGACCCGCACAGTCGCGTCGTCGAGGCCGACGGTGCGGTTCTCCGCCTGCTGAGCGAGCAGGGCCTCCGCGACTGGAACGCGCTCGCGGCGAGCGAGCTCTTCCGGCGCTCCGTCGCTGACGGGAAACTCGTCGGGACGGAGCTAGAACCCCAGGGAGCGGCGCTGCCCGACGGCCTGGTCGACGGCGCGGCGGCCGTCCTCCGGCACGAGGTCGTCCCATTCGTCTCGTATCCGTACGAATGGACCTTCGCGATGCTGAAAGACGCCGCCCTGCTCCAGCTCGAGCTGCTCCGGGGCGCGCTCGAGGAGAACCTGATCCTCAAGGACTCCTCGCCGTACAACGTCCAGTGGCGCGGCGCGCAGCCGCTCTTCATCGACGTCGGCTCGTTCGAGTCTCTGCACGCGGGCGAGCCGTGGGTCGGCTACCGGCAGTTCTGCATGCTCTTCCTCTACCCGCTGCTCCTCCAGGCGTACAAGGACGCCCCGTTCCAGCCCTGGCTGCGAGGCAGGCTCGACGGGATCGAGCCGCAGGAGTGCCGCGACCTGATGTCGTTCCGCGACCTCTGGCGGGCGGGCGTGCTCACTCACGTCCTGCTCCACGCGCGGCTGGAGCGCCGCCACGCCGACTCGGATCGCGACATCAAGGGCGAGCTGGGCAAGGCCGGATTCAAGAAGGAGCTGATCGTCGCGAACGTGAAGCGGCTCGAGCGGCTCGTCCGTAAGCTCGAGTGGCGACCGGGTGTCTCGGAGTGGTCGGAGTACGGTCCGCGCGCCCACTACACGGACGCTGACTCGGAGCGGAAGGCGGAGTTCGTGCGCCGCGCGGCCGGCGAGCGGGCCTGGGACCTGGTGTGGGATCTCGGCTGCAACGACGGCCGGTATTCGCGGATCGCCGCCGAGCGCGCGCGCTACGTCGTGGCGATGGACGCCGATGCCGCGGTCGTCGACGGCCTCTACCGGACGCTGCGCGACGACGGCGAGACCTCGATTCTGCCGCTGCTCGTCGACGTCGTCGATCCGTCGCCGGCGCTCGGCTGGCGCGGCGGCGAGCGGCGGACGCTGAGCGACCGGGGCACGCCCGAGCTGACCCTCTGCCTCGCTCTCATCCACCACGTCGCGATCGGCGGCAACGTGCCGGTGCGGGACTTCCTGAACTGGCTCCGCTCGCTCGACACGAAGCTCGTGATCGAGTTCCCCACCACCGACGACCCGCTCGTCCGGCGGCTGCTCGCCCGGAAGCGGGAGGGAACCCACCCCGACTACGAGCGCGGCTACTTCGAGCGCTGCCTCGGCGAGCTCTTCGACGTCCGCTCGAGCGAAGAGCTGTCGTCCGGCACGCGCGTCCTCTATGTTGCCCAGCCCAAAGTCTGACCCGATCGCGTGGGCGCGGCGCGTCCGCGTGCCGCCGCTCGTCGTCGATGCCGCGCACGTCGCGGCTCTCTCAGCCTTCGCGATCGCTCAACCGATCTTCAATCTCCTCTCGAACAGTGCCCAATTCTTCGCGGTCCGGGGATCGACGAGCGCGGAGATCGTCGCCTTCGCCGTTGCGCTCGTGGTCGCGCCGTTCCTCATCGCCCTGGTCGCGGAATACCTCGCCGGGCTGGCCGGTAAGACGCCTCGCCTTACGCTTCACCTCCTGTTCATCGCGGGCCTCGTCGCGCTCATCGCGATTCGTGCCCTGAAGAAGGGCTACGACCCCCAGGCCGAGATACTCGCTGTCGGCGGATTGGTCTTCGGGCTCGCGGGCGCACTCTGCTACTGGCGCTTTCGGGCGGTGCGCTCGATGGCGAACTTGCTCGTGCTTGCACCCGCGATTTTTCTGACCCTGTTTCTCTTCTTCTCGCCGGTCGAGAAGCTCGTCTTCCCGCCCGAGGCGCGCGCGAGCCTCGTACCCGAGAACGGTAAGAACGACGTCGTCTTCATCATTCTGGACGAGTTCCCGACGAGCTCGCTGATGAACGGGCAAGGGAAGATCGACGCGATTCGCTACCCGAACTTCGGCGACCTCGCGCGGCATTCGACCTGGTTCAGAAACGCGACCGGCGAGCACGAAGGGACGCATCTGGCTGTCCCGGCCATCCTCGACGCGAAGTTCCCGAGGCCTCTCAAGTTCCCTACGTTCGCCTACCACCCGAACAACCTCTTCACACTGCTCGGGGGGCATTATTGGATGAACGTCTGGGAGCGGCAGACACATCTCTGCCCACCGACCCTCTGCCGCAACAACGGCGAGCTCCGCGGATCGTTCGCCGGCCGGATGCACTCGCTCTTCGAGGACGTCGGGATCGTCTATCTGCACATGGTCTTCCCAACGTCGCAGGAGGATCGGCTCCCGGATGTCGCGACCGCCTGGGGCCAGTTCCGACAGATCAACGACAAGGGGTTCGAGAAATCGCGCTTCCGGCGATTCATCAACTCGATCCCAGGGCCCGCCACGCGTCCAACCCTCAGCCTCGTGCATGTTCTGCTTCCGCACGGCACATGGTCGCTGTTGCCGTCCTGCCACGACTACATCACTCCGGCTTACTCGCCGGGCCTCGTGCTGCCCGGGAAGCGCTGGGGAAGCAACAGATGGCTGGTCGCCCAGGCCTTCCAGCGCCACCTGCTCCAGGTCGAGTGCACGGACCGGCTGCTCGGCGACCTGCTGCGGCACCTGCGTGCGATCGGCGTCTACGACCGGGCCATGCTGATCGTGACCGCGGACCAAGCCGTCAGCATCGACGCGAACCAGAGTCGCCGCTCGGTCGATCCGGCGCATCCGACGAACTTCGCGGACATCGCATTCGTGCCGCTCTTCGTCAAGCGCCCGGGCCAGCGAACCGGAGCGATCGTCGACAGGCACGTGCGCACGCTGGACATCGTTCCCACGATTGCGGACGTGCTCCGAATCAGCATCCCGTGGCACGTAGACGGACGCTCGCTGTTCGGCCCGGGCCACTCCCAACGCGTGGACTTCCTCACCGCGCGCGGCTGGGCCCATGCCGACGTACACACTCTCGAGCGGCGGCGGGACCACACTCTGCACCGGCAGCTCGCGCTCTTCGGTGCGGGAAACACACCGCCGGGCCTACTCGGCTTGGGGCCGCATCCCGAGCTGCGTGGCCGACCGGTTGCGGAGCTTCGCGTCGTTCGCGGAGCCGCCCGCGCAAGCGTGGACGGCAACATCGCCGATCTTCTTCGCTCCCTGCCCGACGGCTCGGACAGGGTGCCGGCGCAGGTGATGGGATCGATCCGCGGCCCGGGAGCCGCGGCAAACCGACCGCTGGCGCTCGCGGTCAACGGCCGGATCGCAGCCGTCTCGAAAACGTATCGCCAGGGATCGACGGTGCGCTACTCGGCGATGGCGCCGGAATCGGCACTCCACCCCGGCCGGAACGAGGTCGAGCTCTTCTGGATCGTGCAGGGTCGCAACGGGCTCGTGCTCGAGAGCCTCGGCAGCTAGAGGGCGATGGCCAAGCTCCTGCTCAGCTTCGACTTCGAGGACTGGCACCAGCTCGTCCACCGACGGCTCGGGCGACCTGACTGGGATTCGCCCGGCGCCGCACTCGAGCGCCAGACCGGGGCGATCTTCGATCTCCTCGAGGAGGTGAAGGCCAGAGCGACCTTCTTCGTCCTCGGGCTGACCGCCGAGCGCTACCCGGATCTCATTCGCGAGATCGCCGGCCGCGGCCATGAGCTCGCCTGTCACGGCTACGCGCACGAGCGGGTGCATGGGCAGACTCCGGATGAGTTCCGCCGCGACGTCGAGCGCTGCGCCGCGCTGCTCGAGCAGCTCGGCGGGCAGCGTCCCCTCGGGTACCGGGCGCCGGCCTTCTCGATCACCCGCGATACGCCGTGGGCCTACGAGGCGCTCTCGGAGCTCGGCTTCCGCTACGACTCGAGCCAGTACGACTCGCCCCGGATCCCCCGGCGCATCCGACCGGTGCCTGCGACCCCGTACCGGCTCGAGCTGCCCTCGGGCCGCGAGATCTGGGAGTTTCCGATCACGGTCTGGCACGTGCGCGGCCGGTCGGTGCCGATCGGTGGAGGCGCGTACTGGCGCGTCCTGCCGGCTCCGGTGCTGCGGCGCGCGCTGCGGCAGGTCGCCGACGAGAACGCCTACCCTGTGCTGTACTTCCATCCGTACGAGCTCGACCCCCGCCCGCTGCGCGCCACGCTGCCCGAGAGCCCAACTCCACAGCAGCGGCTGCTCACGGCCTGGAAGAGCGTCCAGCGCAACCCGGGCAGACGGCGCGTCGCGGATCGGATTCGCGCAATCGCACGAGAGTTCCCGCTCGTCAGCTACGAGGAGGCCCATGGAGAAGTCGCCGAACGGTACGGAGCTCGTCAGAGATCACTTTCGCGAGAAGGCGTCATCGTTTGACGCTCTCTACGACGAGGAGCATCTGCTCCAGCGGGCGGTTCGCCCCGGCCTACTGAAGCGCCGCGACTTCGCGATCGACGTCGTCCGCGAGTACGCCGCGCCGCGCGTGCTCGACATCGGCGGGGGCTCGGGACGCGTCGGCGAGCTCGCGCTCGAGGCGGGCGCCGGCGAGTACGTCAACGCCGACATCGCGCAGGAGATGCTCGATCTGTCGAAGGAACGGCTGGCGCGCTTCGGCGACAAGGTCAAGCTCGTGCACGGCGACTTCCTGACGGCGCCGCTCGAGGGCGTATTCGACGTCGTCCTCGCGCTCGGCTTCTTCGATTACCAATCGGACGCGCACGTCTTCGTCCGCCGGATCGCCGATCTGACCTCGGGGAGCGCGGTCGCGAGCTTCCCGCGCTGGAACTGGCTCAAGGGGCCCGTGCGGAAGCTGCGCTACGAGGTGATCAACAACTGCCCGATCTACGACTACACCGAGCGGGAGCTCCGTTTCCTGTTCGGCGGAGCAGGGTTCGGCCGCGTGCTGATCAAACAAGGGCGCAGTGGCTTCCTCGTTCGCGCAGACCGGTAGCCTGTCGGTCGTCTTGAAGCGGCTCCTCGTTGTCCTCCTGGGCTCTGCCGCATTGTTTGTGGCTGCGCCCGGCCAGGCGCAGGCCCGCGAGTGCGGCCTTCCGTCGAGCTCGCCGGTGTGGGTCGACTTCGCGGACGGCTCCGTGCCGTACTGGCCGATGTTCGCCCGGCCCGGAATCGTGGCGGCGGCGGCGAACTTCATCTACCCGCCGCAGCTGCGGGCGCTTGGAGCGAAAACGGTCTACTGGGAGATGCACTTCCGACAGCGGGTCGGCACTCCGAGCAACCCGTTCGACCCGGCCGTGGTCGAGGACTGGGCCGACCGGGTCTTCTACCGCGCCGTCGCTTCCTCGGCGTGCGCGACGCCGTGGATCGCGCTCAACGAGATGTTCGGCTCGAACGTGGCGACGCCGTGGTCGCCGACGAACGTGCAGTACCGGCAAAACGTGATCATCTTCGTCAGGCGCTTGAAGGCGCTCGGCGCGCACCCGTTCCTGCTGCTCTCGACCCGGCCGTTCACGGACGCCGAGGCCGGGGACTGGTGGCGGCAGGTCGCGCTCTACACAGACTTCGTCCGCGAGATCTACTTCGCGGCGCCCCAGCTCGCCCACGCGGGGCCGATCCTCGCCTCCCGAACCCTGCGCAACTCGTTCCGGCAGGGGATCACCGACCTGACGGAGATCGGCATCCCGGCCTCGCAGGTCGGGATCTTCCTCGGCTTCCACACGAGTCCGGACCGGGGCGCACGGGGGGGCCTGAAGCCCGCGAGCGCGTGGTTCAACACCATCAAGCTCCAGGTGCTCGCGATCAAGCAGGTGAGTCGCGAGTTGCCCTTCGCCACCGTCTGGTCCTGGGGCTGGGGCGAATGGGAGCAGGCGGATCGGGATCCGGACAAGCCCGCGGCGGCGTGCGTCTACCTCTGGACGCGCAACCACAGCCTCTGCGGTGGGCCCGCCATGGCGGGACGCGGGTTCGACCCGTCGCTGACGGTCGGCCAGCTCAACCTCCCGGGCGGCGTCCAGTGCCGCACCCCCTGGGGCCAAGTCCGGAGCGGACAGCTGTCGAGCCTGACGGGCGTCACCGGCGACCGCGAGATCGCCTACACGTCCCTCTTCGCCGGGCTCGTGCTCAAGGGCAACGTGCGGATCAGCCCGGCAGACGTGCAGAGGGCCGAGCGCGCGATCGTGACCTACCGCTTCGGGGGCAGCGCGGCCGCGTACCGGCGGGCGCTCGCAAACGCAGGCGCATCGCGGGCGATTGCGCGCAACGTCATCGCGGACGAGCTCCGGCAGGCGCGAGTCGAGCGGCATTTCCGCATCGCGAGGCCCTCGGGGGCGGAGGTCGCGGAGTACCACAGCACCTACTCGGAGACTCGGGCGCGGCTCGTCTCGGCCACGCCCGCCCCGTCGTGGCTCGCTCAGCGGAGCCGCGGCGTCGCGATCGAGGGAATGGCGCCGGCGTCCGTCTTCAGGATCCCAGCGGGCCGGCTGGTCACGCTGCGCACCGCTGAGGGGGTGTTGCGGGTCCGGGCTTTGGGCCCGACGGCACCTCTCGGCGCCTTCTCGCTCCCCGTGGCGAGCGCCTCGATCCGCGCCGCCCTCGTTCGGATTGCACAGGATCAGGTCTTCGACAACTGGCTCATGGGCCGAGAGACGAGCGGGCTCAGGTGGACGACGTGCCGCAAGGACTGGCTCCCGTCGGTGGGCACGCTCGAGCTGACGAGCGAGCTGCCGTTCCTGGCCCTAGCTAGTTAGCGCTTTCGAAGACTCTGGTCCGGCGAGGGCGCACGAAGACGGTGCCCCCGGCTGTGAGGTTCAGCTCGTCGGCTTCTTCGCGCGTCACCTGGGCCCAGGCCTCGCGGCCGTCTTCGAGCACGAGCTCGACGCGCACCTCGAAGCCGAGGTGCACGACCCGCTCGACCGTCCCGGGCGTCGTCTTCCCGTTCGGCTCGTTTCGCAGCTCGAGGTCGTGCGGACGCACGAACGAGTCGCCGAGCCGGTTCACGGGGCCGACGAAGCTCATCACGAACTCGTTCGCCGGCTCCTCGTAGAGGTCGCGAGGCCCGCCGACCTGCTCGACCCGCCCGTGGTTCATGAGCACGATCTGGTCGGCGATCTCCATCGCCTCCTCCTGGTCGTGCGTGACGAAGATCGTCGTCACGTGCATCTCGTCGTGCAGGCGCCGCAGCCAGAGGCGCAGATCCTTCCGCACGCGCGCGTCGAGGGCTCCGAACGGCTCGTCCAGGAGCAAGACCTTGGGCTCGACCGCGAGCGCGCGCGCGAGCGCCATGCGCTGCCTCTGCCCACCCGAGAGCTGCGCGGGATAGTTGTCCGCCCAGCCGGCGATCTGCACCAGCTCGAGCAGCTCGTCGACGCGGCGACGGATCTCGTCGCGCGGCCGCTTCCGCACCCTGAGCCCGAACGCGACGTTCTCGCGTACGGTCATGTGCTTGAAGGCCGCGTAGTGCTGGAAGACAAAGCCGACGCCGCGCTTCTGGGCGGCCTGGCCCGAGACGTCGACGCCGTCGAGCTCGACCGTGCCCGCCTCGGGGCGCTCGAGCCCGGCGATGACGCGCAGGAGCGTCGACTTCCCGCTCCCGCTTGGCCCGAGAAGCGCCGTCAGGGACCCGGCAGGGACCTCGATCGAGACGTCGTCCAGCGCCGCGAACGAGCCGAACCTCTTGGTCAACGACCGCCCGATAATCGCCATCAGCGCGTCGCCTCCTTGGGCTTGAACAGGCTCATCACGAGCAACGTCCCGATCGCGAGCAGCGCGAGGACGACCGAGCCCGCGTACGCGCCCACATAGTCGAACGCCTGGAAGCGATCCTGGACCTGCAGGGTCATCGTCTCGGTCTTGCCGACGATGTGCCCCGAGACGACGCTCACCGCGCCGAACTCGCCGAGCGAGCGCGCCATCGTCAGCACGACGCCGTAGCCGATGGCCCAGCGGATCGCAGGCAGGGTGACCCGCCGGAAGGTCTGAAACGGGGAAGCGCCGAGCGTCGCCGCGGCCTGTTCCTGCTCGATGCCGATCTCACGGAGCACCGGAACGACCTCGCGCACGACGAACGGGAGCGAGACGAAGATCGTGACCAGGATCATCCCCGGGAGCGCAAAGACGACCTGGATTCCGTGGTCGGTGAGCCAGTTGCCGAACCAGCCGTTGCGGCTGTAAAGCAGGAGGAAAGCCAGTCCGACGACGACGGGCGAGAGCGCGAGCGGCAGGTCGACGAGCGCGTTTACGAGGCCCTTGCCCGGGAAGCGCCGGCGCACGATCGCGAGCGCGCAGATGACGCCGAAGACCGTGTTCGCGGGCACGACGATCGCCGCGATCAGCACCGTGAGCGTGAGCGCGTGCTTCGCGTCGGGGGTCGTGACGGCGTCCCAGGCCGGGCCGAAGCCGTGCTCGAACGTGCGCCAAAATACCAGCCCCACCGGCGCCGCGAGCAGCACGCCGAGGTAGGAGAGCCCCAAAAACCTGAGCACCCACTTATGCACGGTCGTGCCTCGTCGTCCAGCGGCGCAGAGCTCCGATCCCGAGCAGTACCCCGAAGGAGATGAGCAGGATCACAACCGACACCGCGGCCGCCCCCGACGGGTCGCCGCTCTCGATCCGCCCGAAGATGAAGACCGACGCGACCTCGGTCTTGAACGGCAGGTTGCCCGAGATCAGGACGACCGAGCCGAACTCCCCGATCGCGCGGGCAAAGGCGAGCGCGACACCGGAAAGGATCGCCGGGAAGAGGTTGGGGAAGACGACGTGGCGGAACCTCAGAATGGGCCCTGCGCCGAGCGAGGCGGCCGCCTCCTCCATCTCGCGGTCGAGCTCGAGCAGGACCGGCTGGACGGTGCGGATCACGAACGGCAGCGTCACGAAGAGCAGCGCGAGCAGCACCGCTGCCCGGGAGAAGGCGACGTTGACCCCGACCGGCCCGTTTGGCCCGTAGAGCGCAAGCAGCGTCAGGCCCGCGACGATCGTCGGCAGCGCGAACGGGAGGTCGACGATCGCGTTGACGACGCCCTGGCCGACGAAGCGGTCACGGACGAGGATCCACGCGACGATCGTCCCCATGACCGCGTTGATCAGGCAGACGGCGACCGAGACCGTAAGTGTCAGCTTTAGGGCCGAGACCGCCTGCGGATCGGAGACGGCCGCCCAGAACCCCGTCCGCCCTCCCTGGCCGGCCTTCCAGACGAGGGCGGCCAGCGGGAGCAGGACGATCAGGCTCAGGTAGGCGGTCGCCAGCCCCATGCCGAGCCCAGGGCCGGGGCTGCGCGTCCCCGCCGCGGGCGGGGCTACGGCTTCTGCGCCCGAGCTCAGATTCTCAGCCGCCCTTCCTCTTCTGGATCCTCGTGACGATGCCGGTCTTCGGGTCGAAGAACCGCTTGTCGACCTTCGTCCAGCCGCCGAGCGACTCGATCGAGAACACCCGCGGCGGCCGCGGGAAGCTGAACTGCTTCGCCGCCCTGCGGAGCACGGGCCGATAGCCGTTCTGGCCGAAGATGACCTGGGCCGTCTTGCCGCGCAGGAAGTTGACGAAGGCCCGGGCGGCGGTCTTGTTCTTGCTGGTCTTGACGACCGAGATCGGGTTCGCGATCTGGATCGTCGCCTTCGGGATCACGTAGTCGAGCGGCTGGTTGTGCTTCTGCGCGAAGATCGCCTCGTTTTCGTACGAGAGCAGCACGTCGCCGCGGCCTGCGAGAAACGTCTGGAGCGCCTCGCGCGCGCTCTTGTCCTGCGAGACGACGTGGTCGTAGAGCTTCTCGAGGTACTTGACCGAGCGCTGATGGGTGAGGCCGATCTTGCGCTGCGCGCCGTACGCGGCCATGACGTTCCACTTCGCGCCGCCCGAGGTCTGGACGTTCGGGGTCACGACGCCGATGCCGGGCTTGATCAGGTCGGCCCAGCTGTGGATGTTCTTCGGGTTGCCCTTGCGCACGCCGAAGACGACGACCGAGTGCGTGACGATCCCGCTGTACGGCTGCTGCTTCCAGGTCTTCGCAACCAGGCCCGCTTTCACGAGCGAGGTCATGTCGGGCTCGAGCGAGAACGCGACGACATCGGCTTTCAGGCCGTCGATGACGGCGCGCGCCTGCTCGCCGGAGGCCCCGTAGCTTTGCTGGAACGACGTTCCCCGGCCTGCCGACGTGGCCTGGAACGCCGGAATCAGCTGCGCATAGGCATCGCGCGGCGTCGAGTAGGCGACGAGGCTGATCGTGCCGCCCGTGGAGCGCGCGGAGGCGCTGCCGGAGGTGAGCATGGCGGCGACGGCTGCGGCTGCCAGCAGCACGAGCGACCCCAAGAGTGCAACGATTCGACCCGCTGAGCGCATGGAACGTGTCCCCCCTCTTCTTGTTATGTTGATAATGTTTACTGTTTCTGTAAACTTTCTCAACAATGAACTCTAAGCAAGGCAGTGTCCGCCCGTCAAATGAGAACTGACGATGTGGGTCTCACGCCGAACTGACTACGCCACGCGCGCACTGCTCGCCTTGACGCTCGAGGGCGGCGGCCCGATGAAGCTCGAGGAGCTCGCCCGCCGCGCAGGGGTCCCCCAGTCCGTCCTGGAGCAGGTGATGCCGACGATGCGGACCGCCGGCATCGTCCGCTCGGAGCGCGGCCCGGCGGGCGGCCACCGCCTGAACAAGGCGCCCGAGGAGATCACGCTCGAGCGCGTCGTGCGGTTGTTCCAGGGGCAGCTGGCGCCGATCGGCTACGCGACCCGGAGGCACCCCGACGGCTGCCCGAAGTTCGTCGCCGACTCGCTCCGTGAGACGTGGAGCGAGGTCCGCGACGCGACGATCGAGATCCTCGAGGGCGTCACGTTCGCCGACCTCGCCAAGCAAGCGGGCGGCAGTTGGCGCGACGAGATGTCGACCCCGGTCCCCTAGTCGACTGCCAGGGGCCGGGCTTTGAGCCGCCGGACCTCTGCGACCACGGCGAAGACCCCGCCGACGCCGAGGATCACCGGCACGACGATCTCGTAGCCTGGCATCTCGATCAGCCTCACGCCGCTCGCGGTGAGGATCGTGCCAAGCCCTACGCGCAATGCGCCGTCCGGGACGCGCACGGTCAGCTTGCTCGCTACCAGCACGCCGGGAATCGAGCCGAGCAGGAGCCAGGCCATCGCGTGCAGGTCGACGTTCCCGTGCAGAAGGTGACTTACGCCTGCGACCCAGAGGAGTGCGGCGGCGTGGAAAATGTCCGTCCCCACGATCTTGGCGGCAGTGAGCGGGAAGACGAGGAGCATCACGAGGCCGAAGAAGGTGCCGCTGCCGACCGATGTCAGGCCGACGATGAATCCGCCGCTCGCGCCGAGTGCAACGCAGATCAGGCGATCACGGTCGGTGAGAAGGAACGGCGCATCGGACGGGCGGACGCCCCGTTTCACGAACGTCTTCGCGAGGAAGCCGAGGCCGCCGACGATGAGCGCCCCGCCGATCACCTTCGCCGAAGCCGAGGTGACTCCGCCACCGTAATGACGCTCGAGCCAGTCGGCCACCTCCACGCCGAGCAGCGACATCGGCGCCGAGCCGAGGAACATCCAGAACGTGATCCGCGCGTGGACGGTTCCGAGCCGCCGGTGGCGAACGGCGCCGAAACTCTTGAAGACGGCGCCGTGAAGGATGTCGGTGCCGACTGCGAGGGTCGGCTGGAAGCCGAACACGAGGATGAGGATCGGCGTCATCAGCGACCCGCCGCCCATCCCCGTCAAGCCGACGAGCGCCCCGATCAGCAGACCCGTGATCGAGAGCTGCCAGGTCACTTGTACGCGTCGATCAGCACCTCTGCGACCTCGGGCCGCGAGAACTCCGCCGGCGGAAGCTCGCCCGCCTCGAGCAGCTCGCGCACCTTCGTGCCGGACAGGAAGACGTGGTCGTCGCCTCCGTGCGGGCAGGTCTTCGGCGTCGCCATCGAGCCGCAGGCTTTGCACCAGAACGCGTGCTCGAAGAACATCGGCTCGATCCCGAGCTCGTGCGGTTCGAAGTCATCGAAGATGAGCTGCGCGTCGTAAGTGCCGTAGTAGTCGCCGACGCCGGCATGGTCGCGGCCGACGATGAAGTGCGAGCAGCCGTAGTTCTTGCGGCAGATCGCGTGCCAGATCGCCTCGCGAGGGCCTGCGTAGCGCATCGCCGCCGGGAACGCGGAGATGACGACCCGCTCCGGCGGGTAGTAGCCGTCGAGCAGCACCCGGTAGCACTCGACCCGGGTCGCGGCCGGGACGTCGTCGGATTTCGTGTCGCCGACGAGCGGGTGGACGAGCAGCCCGTCGACCGTCTCCAGCGCGACCTTCGTCAGGTACTCGTGGGCGCGGTGGATCGGGTTTCGGGTCTGGAAGCCGACGACGCGCCGCCAGCCGCGCTCCGAAAACACGGCCCGAGTTTGGGTCGGGTCCAGCGCGAGCTCCGGAAAGGCGGGCTCGGGACGGTCGAAGACCGTGACGCGTCCCGCGAGGTACAGCGGGTGCTGCGCGTAGAGCCGCGCCACACCGGGATGGGCCTCGTCGGTCGTGCGGAAGCAGTTCTCCGCCTCGCGGCTCTTGTCGTACTCGTAGGCCTCTTCGACCTCGAGCACGGCCAGCGCGCGGCCGTCCTCGTCCGCGAGGACGGCGCGGTCGCCCTGCGGGGCCTTGTCGACGGCCAGGCAGACCGGCAGGGCCCAGGGCAGACCGCTCGCAAGTCGCATGTCCTCGACGACCCGCTCATAGTCCTCCCGGCCCATGAAGCCCTCGAGCGGCGAGAGCGCGCCCGAGGCGAGCATGCCGAGGTCGGACACCTCGCGCGAGGTCAGGGTGATCGTCTCGAGCGACGCGAGATCGTCCGGCCGCTCTCCGGTCCGGTCGACGAGCGACCCCCCGTGGGGCTCGATCAGGCCTGTCCCAGGGACTGTCCCCAAGGCATGGCTCATGCAGGCACCTCGTCCTCGACGAGGCCGAGCTCGGCGAGCTTGCCGAGGATGAGCTGGGCGCTCTCCTCGGGCGTGTGGGTCTCGGTGTCGACCCGCAGCTCGGGGCTCGTCGGCGCTTCGTACGGGTCGGAGACCCCGGTGAACTCCTTGATCTCGCCCGCGAAGGCCTTCGCGTAGAGGCCCTTGACGTCGCGCTCGGCACAGGTCTCGACCGAGGCGTCGACGTGCACTTCGACGAACGGCCCGAACTCTTCGATCATGTCGCGGGCCTTGCGCCGCATCTGCTCGTACGGCGAGATCGCCGACACAATCACGGCGCCACCCTGCCGGGTCAGCCGCGATGCGACCCAGCCGACCCGCTCGATGTTCGTGTCGCGGTCCTCCTTCGAGAAGCCGAGCCCCTTCGAGAGATGCTGGCGGACGGCGTCGCCGTCGAGGTACTCGACGATGCGGCCGCGCCGCTCGAGCTCGGGGCCGACGAGCTCGGCGATCGTCGTCTTGCCGGCTCCCGAAAGGCCGGTGAACCACAACGTGAAACCGTCAGGCATATGTCTCTGTCTCCTTCGCTAGTGGTGTGTCTTCGTGGATCCCGCACTCGAGCTTGTCCGAGCCGGCCCAGCGGCCCGCTCGTTCCTCCTCGTCCGCAGCGATCGGCCGGGTGCAGGGGATGCAGCCGATCGAACGGTAGCCCGCCTCGTGCAGCGGGTTGTAGGGAATCTCGTTCACCTTGATGTAGGCCCAGACCCGCTTCTCGTCCCAGTCGGCAAGCGGGTGCACCTTCCAGACGCCGTAGCGCTCCGACCACTGGAGCTTCGGCGTCTCGGCGCGGCTCGGCGACTGGTCGCGCCTGATGCCCGAGATCCAGGCGCCGTAGGGCTCGAGCGCGGCGAGCAGCGGCTCGACCTTGCGGATATGGCAGCAACGGTCGGGGTCGCGTTCCCAGAGGTTCGGCCCTTCCTCGCGGTGCTGCTCGGCGACGGTGATGATCGGGTTCGAAATGAGATCGAGCCCGTACCGCTCGACGAGCCGGTCGCGCGTCTCGTAGGTCTCGCGGAAGAAGAGCTGCGTGTCGAGCTCGATCACCGGCAGGCCGAGGCCGAGCTCGGAGACCATGTGCACGAGCACCGACGACTGCTTCTGCCACGAGCAGGTCAGGCACAGCTTGTCGCCGTACTCGCCGTGGACCCACGTAAGCAGCTCCTCGGCGGTCATCGTCTCGAAGTCGAGATCAGGAAGTGCGGGCACGCTCGTCAGGAAGCAACACCTCCTTCAATGTGTCGCCGCGGAGACCGAGGCGCAAAGTCTCGAGCGGGATCACCTCGTCCGGCGGGATGTTCCCGAGGTTGACTGTCGGGCCGAACTCCTTCACGAACCAGGCCTGCGAGGCCTTCGTCGGCGCCTCGAAGATCAGGTCGGCGACGGCGATGTCATGGACGATCTCGTCGATCAGGCCGGTGCGCATCTCGCCGGTCGGGCGGAAGATCCCGGCCGTCCCGCTCTCTCGCGACTCCGTGATCACCTTCCAGGCGCCGGCTTCGAGCTCTTCCTTGATCCATTGCACCCAGAGATAGGGGGCGAAGTTGACCTCGGAGTCCTTCGAGCCAACCTCGGACAGGACCGTGAAGTCGCGGGCCAGGTCGGCAATCAGCTCGAGCTTCTCCTCGCGCGGGATCTCGACGGTCCCGTCGGAGATCTCGACGTGGGTGAGGCCGAGGTCGTTCAGCCAGCGCTTGTACTCGTCGACCTTCCCCTTGACGTAGACGACCTCGAAGAAGGTGCCGCCGATCACGACCGGCTTCTCCCGCAGGACGTCGAGCTTGCGACGCAGGTTCGGGGTCACGTACGCCGTGCCCCAGCCGAGCTTGACGACGTCGATATAGACGCCGCATGTCTCGAGAACGTCTTCCCAGGCGTGCGGGCCGAGGCCCTTGTCGAGGACGTGCGTCAATCCTCCGGATCGTGGTTCAAAGCCCAGCAATGAGTCCCTCCAGCTTCCTCGTCGCTTCGGTCTGGACGTCGTGGTACATCGAGTTGCCGTGTGAGTCGATTCCGACCCAGAGCGGGCCGAAGTCCTTGACGCGGAATTTCCAAAGGCATTCGGGCATGAGCTCCTCCCAGAAGACCTCTTCGATCTCCTCGATCTGTGTCGTCTCGAGCGCCGCCGCGCCGCCGACGAGCGCGAAGTAGACCATGCCGTGCTTCGCCATCGGCTCGATCGCCTCGTCGGGCAGGCCGCCCTTGCCGGCAATCGCGCGCACGCCGTAGTCGCGGCCGAGCGGCTCGGTGAACCGCACCATGCGCGCGCTCGTCGTCGTTCCGATCGAGACCGGCTCGTATTTGCCCGGTCCGAGCTTGCGCACACCCGGTGCGGTGTGCAGCAGAAAGGCGCCGTTCAGGTCGAGCGGCGGCTCGACGCCCTGGTCGAAGATCCGAATCTGCGTCCGGTCGCGGATGCCGATGATGTGGCCGTCGACGGTGACGAGGTCGCCCGCGCGGAGATTGCGGATGTCCTCCTCGGTCGCCGGAAATGTCAGCCTGTGCTCGGCCATCTAAAACTCCCGGTCGAAGTCGACCAGGCCGTCCGCGGAGACATGAGCGCTCGCGCGGCGGGCGGCCCAGCACTGGTAGTTGACGGCAACGGGGTTGAGGGTCATGTGCGTGTCGGCGTGCTCGACGTGACAGGCGAGGACGGTGACGTCGCCGCCGAGGCCCATCGGGCCGATGCCGGTCTGGTTCAGGAGGTCGTACAGCTCCGCCTCGAGCTCGGCGACGTGCGGGTCCGCGTTGCGCGTCCCGACCGGACGGGCGATCGCCTCCTTCGCGAGATACATCGCGTAGTCGGCCGAGCCGCCGACCCCGACCCCGACGATCCCGGGCGGGCACGGCTTGCCGCCCGCACCGACGATCGACTCGAGGACGAACTGCTTGATCCCCTTCACCCCGTCGGCGGGCACGCACATCTTGAGGAAGCTCATGTTCTCCGAGCCCGAGCCCTTGGGGACGCACTTGACGTCCAGCCCGTCCCAGTCGGGGACGAACTCCCAGTGCACGATCGGCAGGCGGTAGCCCGTGTTCGGCCCCGTGTTCTCGCGGGTGATCGTGTGGACGGAGTTCGAGCGCAGCGGCGTGTCGATCGTCGCGCGCTCGGTCCCGATCTTCAGCGCCTCGTAGATGTTGGCCGGATGCAGGGGAAAATGCTCGCCGACCCGACACGTGTAGACGGCGATGCCGGTGTCCTGGCAGACGATGTTGTCCTCGACCTCCGCCACTTGCACGTTCTTGACGATCGTCTCCAGCACACGGCGGCCCGGCACCGAGGTCTCCCGGCCCTGCGCGGCTGCGAGCGCGTCGCGCAGGTCCTGGGGGATGTCCTTCAGCGCCCAGACGTAGAGGTGCGCGGCCGCGTCTTCGACGGCTTGCCGCAAATCAACCGCGACCGTGCTCATGTCTTGGCCTTCTCCGCTGCGGCCTTGCCCGCCCGCCGTCCGAAGACGGTGCACTCGAGCAGCGAGTTGCCCATCATCCGGTTGCGCCCGTGCGGGCCGCCGGCGATCTCGCCGCAGGCATAGAGGCCCTCGACCGTCGTCTCGGCATGCTCATCGATCACGAGCCCGCCGTTCTGGTAGTGGAGTACGGGAAACGTGAAGATCGACTCCTCGAGCGGGTCGATCCCACCGGCGCGGTAGCGGCGAAGCATGTACGGGAGCGAGATCTCGGCATCGCCCTCGGCGATGCGCGTCGTGTCGAGGTAGACCGCCGGCCGGCCGTCGGGCGTCTCGACCCCGCGGCCTGCCTCCACCTCGTCGAAGATCGCCTGCGAGACCTCATCCCGGGGCCCGAGCGAGTCGGTGAACTCCTCGCGATCGGCGTTGAGGAGCACCGCGCCGTAGGCGCGCGTCGTCTCGGGGATCGAATAGCCCTGCATCGTTTCAGGCCAGGCGCCCCCGTTCGGGTGGTACTGGAGCGCGTCGAAGTCGCGCGTCTCGGCGCCGAGCTCGACCGCGATCCTCGTCACCTCTCCCGTCGCGCCGGGATGGTTCGTCGTCAGCTCGCCGCGCTCCTGCGCGACGCGGAAGCAGCGCCCGCCCGCCGCGAGCACGACAGTGCTCGCGTCGATCACCTGCTCGCCGCACCGCGCGCGCCAGCCGTTCTCGCCGGGCGCCAGCTCGGTCAGGGGCGATTTCGGAAACGTCTGGATGGTGGAAGACACAACCGCGTCGCGCAGAGCACTCGTGATCGCGTGCCCGGTGCGGTCGCCCACCTGGAGCAACCGCTTCCGCGACGCGCCTCCGCAGCGGGCGAGACGGTAGCCACCGTTCTCGCGCGTGAACTCGACTCCCAGCTCCTCGAGCCAGTGGATGGCGCCCGGAGCCTCGCCCGTCAGGACTTCCACGAGCCGGCGATCGGCGCTTTCGTGCGAACTGCGCCAGACGTCCTCGGCATGACGGGCGGGCGAATCGTCCTCGCCGAAGGCAGCCTGAATCCCACCCTGCGCCTTCGCGGAATTGCAGGACTGAACCGCATCCTTTGCGACGAGCGCCACGCTTGCTCCCGCGCGTTGTGCCGAGACGGCCGCAGCCAGGCCGGAAGCTCCGCTCCCGACCACGAGCACGTCGAACACCTGGGGAGCGGCCATCTACGCGACTATACCAGCGTCTTCTAATCCTAATGATAAGGAATACTTATTCAGATTCAAGCGACGGAGCGGACCGGCCGATTCCCTCCGTATGGCTCTGCGCCTGGTGTCGCTCCTGGTCTCACTCGTCGTCATGGGCGTGCTCGCGACGTCGATGCTCTCGCGGTCCCACGCGACCCCGAACAGCAGCGCGGCCTCGCCCGAGAGCCTTCTCCGCACGACCGGGCTCGTCGTCGAGCGCACGCACCAGATCACGGGTGTCTACGCCGGCATCGGAGTCCAGGACAGCACCTCGATCCGCCTCGTCTCCGCGGACGCCAACGGCTACTGCCTGCAGCTGACCTGGGTCGACCGGCAGATCTACCACCTGCGAGGCCCGGGCGGCCAGCCCGCGATCGGTGCCTGCTGACCCTGATTCGGTGACACCGCGTCCCCCCGATGAGGGACGCGTCCTGCGCGCGCGCGGGACAGAGTTGCAGGTGGGACGATGACGGCCCGCAACCCGCTGCTCGCACGCCTCCCGTTCGGGCCTCTCGCCGAGCGGGAGTTCCGCCTTCTCTTCATCGGCCGGACGATCTCGCTCTTCGGGAGCGCCTTCGCGCCGATCGCGCTCGCCTTCGCGGTCATCACGCTGACCGGCTCGCCCTCGGACCTCGGCCTCGTCCTGTCCGCGTACATGCTCGCGCACCTCGTCTTCCTCCTGGCCGGAGGCGTGTGGGCCGACCGCCTGCCACGCCACCTGGTCATGGTTGCCTCGGATCTCCTGAGCGGGGTCACGCAGATCGCATTCGCGGTGCTGTTGCTCACCGGAGTCGCCCAGACCTGGCAGCTGATCCTCCTGGCGGCCATCAAGGGCGGCGCTTCCGCGTTCTTCATGCCCGCCTCCACGGGGCTCGTCCCGCAAATCGTGAGCGCTCCCCACTTGCAGCAGGCAAACGCCCTGCTCAGCCTCTCCCGAAACTCGACCCGGATCGCAGGCGTTGCGCTCGCGGGCATCCTCGTCGCGACCATCGGGGCCGGCTGGGCACTCGCTTTCGACGGCGCGACCTACGGTCTCGGCGCCATCTTCGTGGGCATGCTTCGGCTGCCCGCGACCGAGCCGGCCGAGAACCGAGAGTTCCTGCGGGAGCTTGCCGAAGGCTGGCGGGAGTTCCGCTCGCGCTCGTGGCTCTGCGTGACGATCGTCCAGTTCGCGCTCATCAACGCGTGTGCGATCAGCGCCTTCCTCGTCCTCGGCCCCTTCGTCGCGCAGCGGGACCTGGGCGGCGCCTCAGCCTGGGGATTCATCCTCTCAGCCGAGGCCGTGGGGATGATCCTGGCGGGCATCGTCGCGTTCCGCTACCGCCCGCAGCGGCCGCTCCTGGTCGCGACGCTCGCAGTCCTGACGATGGCGCCGCTCCTGGTGCTGCTCGGTCTTGCGGCGCCGCTCCTGCTGATCCTGCCCGCAGCCCTGCTCGCCGGAGTCGGCCTCGAGCTCTACGGCGTCTTCTGGGACACGACGCTCCAGCAGCACATCCCGGACGAGAAGCTCTCGCGAGTCAGCTCGTACGATGTCCTCGGTTCCTTCGCGCTGATCCCGATCGGCGTCGCTGTCATGGGGCCGATCTCAGGGGCGATCGGGGTCGCGGACACCCTGATCGGTGCCGCCGGCGTCGTCGTCCTGGCGACCGTGGCGGTCATCTCGGTCGGCGACGTTCGCAACCTGCGGCGCCTCGAGCCGCCGCTCCTCGTGGCGCTTCCTACGCCGGAGCCGCTTGCTCCTGAAGCGCGAACGCGATGGCTTCGTCCAGTGGAAGCTCCCGCCCGAGTCGCCACGCGGCGCTGAACTGCTCCTCGCCTAGAGCCTGGCGGAGGGCAACGGCCGTCTCTTCGTGCGTTTCCTGCTCGGCCGGAGCCAGGTTGACGCCGAGGCTCTCGCGGAGAGCCTCCGCGGCCCCGAGCAGCCGTGCGGCGGGCCCCGCCTGGCCCGTGAGGGAAAGCACCGCAGCGAGACCTTCGAAGCAGTACCCGATCACGTCTCGGAACTCGAGCTCGACCAGCCGGCGGAGCGCCTTGCGGAGAAAGGCGAGCGCCCGCTCGTGTTCGTGCTCCGAGAGCGCGGCGAAGCCCTGGTTGACGAGGGCGAACGCCATCCCCTCGCTGTCCTCGAGCATCTGGAAGAGCCCGTACGCCTCCTCGCTCAGCGACGCGGCCTTCGCGTAGTCGCCGCGCTCGAGCGCGATCCCCCCGAGATTGCTGATCGCCAGCGCATGGCCGCGCTGCTCGCCGGACTCGCGATAGAGGTCGGCCGCGCGCTCCGACAGCGAGATCGCCCGCTCGTGGTCTCCCTGCTCCGCTGCGACCGTGCCCAATGAGAGCAGCGAGCGGGCCGTGCCCGAGACGTCGCCCAGCTCTTCCCAGAGCGCGAGGCTCTGCTCGGAAAGCTCGGCAGCCCGCTCGTAGTCACCCTGGCGAGTCGCCAGGCTCGACGCCGCATGCAGCGCACGAGCCCGAAGCTCCGGAGGCTCAGAGGCACCACGAGCCAGGGCCTGGTCCAGCCAGCGGCGGCCCTCGGCGAGATGGCCACGGACCCACCAGAACTCCCACAGCGAGGCCGCGAGCCGCAGCCCGAGCTCCGCCTCCTCCGCCTCGAAGCTCCACGCCAGTGCCGCCCGCAGGTTGTCCTGCTCGGCGTCGACCTGAGCGAGCCAGGCCGCCTGGTTGGGATCGGGCTCCGACTCGGCGAGCTTCAGGAAGTGCCGGGCATGTCTTCGGTGGAGGTCGGCGGCCCCGTCGTCCTCGGCGAGCTGCTCGAGTGCGTAGACGCGGATCGTCTCCAGCATCCGCAGCCTCTCACCGGCGCGCTCCAGCAGGCTCTCGTCGAGGAGCGTGCCGGTGCCGTCGAGCGATGCGTCGCAGACGCCGACGGCGGACTCGAGCGTGCAGCCGCCGGAGAACACCGCGAGATGCGCAAACAGAAGCTGCTCCTCCGGCTCGAGGAGGTCGTAGCTCCAGGCAACCGTGTCGCGAAGCGCGCGGTGACGGGCGGGCTTGTCACGCGGTCCGTGGCTCAGGAGGTCGAGCCGCTGGTCGAGGCGATCGAGCATCGCCTGAGGAGCAAGCAGCTTCGTCCTGGCGGCGGCGAGCTCGAGGGCGAGCGGGAGGCCGTCGAGCCGCGCGCAGATCTCCTCGACGGCGGCCGTGTTCTCGTCGGTGAGCTGGAAGCTCGACTCGGCCGCCTGGGCGCGCTGAACGAACAGGGCGACCGCGTCTCTCCGGCCGAGCGGCTCCACGGAGTACTCCTGCTCCCCGTTCAGCCGGAGCGCGGAGCGGCTCGTGACGAGGAAGGTCAGGCTGGGCGCGGCCTGGAGCACCTCCGTGAGCAGCGGCGACGCCTCGACCAGCTGCTCGAAGTTGTCCAGCAGCACGAGGACGCGCCGTCCCACGACCCGCTCGGCGAGGCTCGCGAGGAGCGGCCGCTCGCTGTGCTCGCGGACGGCCAGTGCCTCTGCGATCGCCGGGAGGAGTAGCTCCGGGTCGCGGATCGTGTCGAGCGGGACAAAGAAGGCACCGTCCGGTATCTCCCCCGCGAGCGCGTTGGCTGCCTCGATCGCGAGCCGCGTCTTCCCGGCGCCGCCCGGGCCCGTGAGCGTCAGCAGCCGCACCTGGCCACCGCGCAGGGTCGAGCAGATTTCCTCCAGCTCCCGCTCTCGGCCCACGAGCGTGCTGACCGGAGTCGGAACGTTGCTCTCGGGAAGCGGCCTCGGAGCAAGCGCCTCTTCCTGGCGCAGGATGGCCTGCTCGAGGTCGCGGAGCTCGGGGCCGGGCTCGAGGCCGAGGTCGTCGATGAGGACGCGCCGCGCCTCCGTATACGCCTCGAGCGCATCCGCCTGGCGCCCCGCACGGTAGAGCGCGAGCATCAACTGGCCGCGCAAACGCTCTCGCAGCGGATTCTCGGCCACGAGAGCCTCGAGCTCGCCGACGACCTGGCCGTGGTGCCCGAGCCCGAGCTCGGCTTCGATCCGGCCTTCGAGGGCGGCGAGCTTCAGCTCCTCCAGCCGGGTGATCTCCACCTGTGCGAACGACTCGTAGTGCACGTCGACGAGCGCCGGGCCGCGCCACAGGGCGAGCCCTTCGACCAACAGCGCGGACGCCTCCGCGTAGGCGCGCCGATCGAGGGCGGCTGCCCCCTCGTCGGCGAGCCGTTCGAAGCGCTCGGCGTCCAGCTGATCGGGCTCGACCCGGAGGCGGTAGCCGGGCCCTTCCCGGACGAGCCCGTCCTCGACCAGCTTGCGGAGCTGCGACACGTAGACCTGGAGCGTGTTCGAGGCGGTCGCAGGCGCGTTCTCGCCCCAGAGATCGTCGATCAGCCGTTCGGCGGGGACGACTTCGTTGCGGTGCAGGAGGAGGAGCGCGAGCAGAGCCCGTGGCTTCCGTCCCTTGACGAAGGACGGTGAGCCGTCGTGCCCGAGCTCGAGCGGGCCGAGAATCCTGTAGTTCAAACGGTTCCTCCTCCCCACGATGGTAGCTGGGGGACCTTCAGGGCTTCTTCAGGGCGCCGTGAAAACATCGCCGCGAAGTTCAATCGAGCAGCCTCCAGTCGGCGTGAAGCCGTCAGGCCGACTGGAGGCGGGGCTCGTCGAGGGAGGTGGATACGGTGATCAGCAAGAGCTGGTGGGACGGCCCGTAAGGGTCCAAAGCAACAATCGAGCTCGGCAACGTCGCGGCTCGCGGCCCCTGGGCGATCTGCCCGGGCCGCCGCGTCGCCCCCTGGACGGATTCGAATCACCATGCCGAGCGCAATAACCCCGCGATCTCGTGCGGGGATGCCGGGCGTGGATTCGCCAGCGCGCCCGCGCGGACCGCAGCCACTTCGGCGACCTCGCCCAGTGCCTCCCGGGGGACGCCGAAGTCGCGCAGCCGTTCGAAGCCGCCGAGGCGCGCTAGCTCCTCGACGCGGCCAATTGGGTCGTCCGTTCCCATAGCCGCGCCGAAGCGGGCGATCTCGGCTTCCGCTACGGGCTCGTTGAAGCGCAGGGCCGCTGGCAGGGCGAGCGCGTTCATCGCCCCGTGCGGGTGCCCATAGCGCCCGCCGAGCGCCTGCGCTATCGCGTGCCCGAGGCCGAGGCCTGCCGCAGCGAGGGCTGCTCCTGCGTGCATCGCGCCCTCGAGGAGGCCACGCCGGGCTTCCAGGTCGCGACCGTTCTCGACGACCTTCGGCAGCCACTGCGAGATCAGCGCGGCGCCGGCCAGAGCTTCCCGATCGCCCTCGTCGTTGCGGCCCTGAACGTAGAGCGCCTCCGCGCTGTGCGCGAGGGCGTTCAGCGAGGTGCCGACGGTCTCGCGCACGGGCAGGTCGAGCGTGAGCTTCGGCTCGTAGACGATCCCGGCGAGGTTGGCGCCGGAGCCGCCTCCTCTCATCAGCTTGTCGTGGTCGCGGATTCCGAAGCTCGGCGTCCACTCTGCGCCCGAATAGGTCGTCGGAACCGAGACGAGCGGCAGGCCCGTCTCGACCGAGATCGCCTTCGCGAGGTCGATCGCGCTCCCGCCGCCGACCGCGAGGATGCCGTCCGCGCCGCCCGCCGCCGCCACAGCGTCCTGGATCCGGTGGGACGGCACCTCCGTCCAGGTTCCCGCCACCTCGACGGGAGCCGGCCAGCGGGCGCTCGCGACCAGGAACGGCCGTTCGATCCCCAGCTCGCCGAGGAGCCCCGGCAGCTCCTCAAGGCCCCAGCGGACGATCACAGGCGTTCGCGCGCGAACTCGACGAAGGCGTCGGCCACCCGCGTCGACACACGACCGGCCGCCCGCACGAGCGAGATCTCCCGCGACGGCTCCAGCCCCTTGACGCGGGCCGCGGCCAGCGTTCCGGCCGCGAGCTCGGCCTCGACCGCCGTGCGCGAGATGAACGTGACGCCGTGCCCGGCCTCGACCGCGCTCTTGACGGATTCCTGGAGGCCGAGCTCGAGCCGAACATCGAGGTCCCGCAGGCGGGTTCCGCGCGTGCGCAGCTCGTCCTCGATCACCTGACGGACACCGGCGCCCTCCTGCATGACGATCAGCGGCTCGGCGCGGAGATCGTCGAGCGTAACCGTCTTTCCGGCGAAGCGATGCTCGGGCGGGCAGACGAGAACGACCTCGTCGCGGAAGAACGCCTCGTAGGCGACCGAGCGATTGCGGGGAGTGGCGCCGACGACACCGAGTTCGAGCTCGCGCCGGGCGACGCGGTCGACGATCGTCTGCGTGTCCGAGATCGAGAGGTCGATGGTGATCTCGGGGTTTGCCTCCGCGAACTCGCAGAGGAGCACCGGGACGACCGTGCCGCCCGGTCCCGTCGACGCGCCCAGAGCCAGCTGGCCACGCAGCGGGCCCTCGGCCTCACCGGCCACGTCCTCGAGCAGTTGCCGCTCCTGCGCCAGCAGGCGCTGCGCGCCACGGTAGAGGCGCCGCCCGGCCTCGGTCGGCTCGACGCGGCGGCCCGACCGGTCGAGCAGCTGCTGTCCGAGGCGCTCCTCGAGCGAGCGGATCTGAAGGCTCACCGCCGGCTGGGTGACTCCGAGCCGCTCAGCGGCCTGGGAAAAGCTCTTCCGCTCGACGACCGCGCAGAAGGCGGCCAGCTGCCGGGTATCCATAAGGAGTACTTATAGCTGACCGCAGGAGACGAGCGCCAGGGCCAGAAGCAGTGAGGCGATGCGAGCAATCGCCATCGGCAACAATTACGACTCCGTGACCTCGACGATGCAAGGCGGAGAGAGCCTTGCCGAGCGCTACTCGCGACTGGCCCAGGAGCTGCCGGACCGGCGGCGGGTCGACTTCGAGCTGCGCGTCTTCGACGTGATCCTTTCCTCGCTGTTCCTGATCGTCTCGCTGCCGATCGTGATTCCGATCGGCTTGACGCTGCTCGCGACCTCGGGCCGGCCTGTCTTCTACCGGGGCCAGAGAGTCGGACGCGGCGGAAGCGTCTTCACGATGACGAAGTTCCGCACGCTGCGCCCGGGCGCCGAGGCGAGGCTCGGTCATCACTTGGGCGCCGCCCTGGTTGGAGCGACAGAGGCCGAGGTGACCCGCATGGGCCGCTGGCTGCGGGCGGCGCAGCTCGACGAGATCCCGCAGTTCTGGAACGTGCTCAAGGGTGACATGAGCCTCGTCGGCCCGCGGCCGATCCGGCCGCGGTTCTTCGAGGAGCTCGTCGCCGAGCTGCCGGCCTACTGGCAGCGCCTCGTCGTGCGGCCCGGGCTCACAGGCTTCGCCCAGGTGCGTGGCGGCTACGAGACCTCGATGGTCGAGAAGCTCTCGCACGACCTCGAATGGATCGCCGACCGCTCCGTGCCTCTCTTTCTGCGAACGCTCTCGGCAACCGGCTGGCGCGTGCTTCGGCAGTCGCTACACGTCTAGCCGCGACTCTTCGAGGTCGAAGTCCCGCTCGACGCGCTGCATCACCTCTTCGCTGATCTTGCCCTCGTTCCGCAGCGTGTGCACCGCTCCCCGCTCCGCGTCGAGCAGCTCGTGCATGAGACGTTGATACGCGAGTGAGCGCTCCTCGAGCTCACCGCCGTCTTCGTTGTCCAGCCGGGCGCGAAAGCGGTTGCTGCGGAAGTTGTAGAGGCCGCGAGCACGCTCGGCGGTGTCGGTTCGCACCCAACCCTCGTCCTCGAGCTCGTCGAGTCGTGCGATGGCCGCCTCGGCCGCGTGAATGCGCGCCTTCGCCTCTTCCCGTGCATCGGCGTCGTCTTCCTCGAGCCCCAGGACGCGGACGAGGGCGGGCAACGAGAGCCCCTGAAGGACGAGTGACGCGAGCACGACGGAGAAGGCAAGGAAGACGATCAGCGAGCGGTCGGGAAAGGGCATGCCTGCATCCGTGCTCAGCGGGATCGCAAGCGCAGCGGCAAGCGTCACCCCTCCTCGCATCCCGGCCCAGGCGACGAAGGCCACGAACTGCCACGGCGGAGCGGGGTCGCGCTCGCGAAGACTCGGCGAGATCCACCGCGGGATGTAGGTGATCGGGAACCCGGAGACGATCCGGATCAGCAGCACGATCGCCCAGACGAGCGCCGCGTAGCCGACGAGCTCCTGCCAGGACCGGCCGTGCAGGTTGTTGACGATTGGATGAAGCTGGAGTCCGACAAGCCCGAAGAGGAGCGCGTTCAGGAGGAAGCTGAGGATCGTCCAGAAACCGGCGCCCTGGAGCCGTGTCTCGACCGTCGTCAGCTCCGGCGTGTGCCAGCCCATGTACACACCCGCGGTCACCACGGCCAGCACGCCGGAGGCCCCGATCGCAGATGCCGGCAGGAACACGAAGTAGCCCGTGAGAAACGCGATCGTCACCTCCAGCGGCGGGTTGAAGAGGCGTTTGCGCACGAACCGGATCCCCCGGCCGATCACAAGGCCCACGGCGACGCCGCCGACAACCGACCAGATGAAGTTCCCAGCCGCATCGAGGAGCGAGAACGAGCCGGTGAGCACCGCGGCGACCGCGAACTTGTAGAGGACGAGCGCCGTGCCGTCGTTGAGCAGGCTCTCGCCTTCGATGATCGCAATCGCGCGCCGGGGAACACCGAGCCGATGGGCGATCGACGTCGCGGCGAGCGGATCGGTCGGCGAGACGATTGCCCCGAGGACGAACCCGGCCGGCCACGAGAGATCGATCATGTAGTGCGCGACCGCCGCGACCATGACCGTCGTGACGGCCACGAGCCCGATCGCGAGGAGCGAGATCGGCCGCAGGTTCCGCCGCAGCTCGCGCAGACCCGTGTTGAAGGCGGCCGAATAGAGGAGCGGCGGCAGGATCCCGACGAGCACGACCTGCGGTGGCAAGGTCACATTCGGCACGCCGGGCCCGAAGCCCAGGGCCAGGCCTCCGAGCACGAGGAGGATCGGATACGGGATCCGCAGCGGGTCGGCGAGCAGGAGCAGCGCCGCAGCGGAAATGAGCAGCGCCAGGAGCTGGAGCTCCTCGTGTGTGCCGAACCCGCTCACCGCGTCACTAGAGTAATGCGGCATGTGCGGGATCTGCGGAATCGCAATGGCCCGCGGCGCCGTCGATCCGGATCAGATCGCGGCAATGAGCGCGACGCTCGTCCACCGCGGGCCCGATTCCAACGGCGCTTTCGTCGACGGCTCCGTGGGGCTCGCTGCCCGGCGGCTTGCGATCATCGACCTCGCGACCGGCGACCAGCCGATCGTGAACGAGGACGGCCGGATCGCAGTCGTCCAGAACGGGGAGATCTACAACTACCGCGAGTTGCGGCACGAGCTCCAACGCGCAGGGCATCGCTTCTTTACGAGCGGCGACACGGAGGTGCTCGTCCACCTCTACGCAGAGCACGGCGACCGCTTCGTCGAGCGCCTGCGGGGTATGTTCGCGCTCGCCCTCTGGGACTCCGAACGGAACCGCCTCGTCCTCGCACGCGACCGCTACGGCATCAAGCCGCTCTACTACCGCGAGACCGGGGGCGAGCTGGCCTTCGCCTCCGAGTTGCGCGCGCTCCCGCGAGGAGAGGTCGACCTCGACGCGCTCGAGGCCTTCCTCGCCTTCAACTCCGTCCCCGGGCCGCTGACGATCTTCCGTGACGTACGGAAGCTCCAGCCCGGGCACGTCCTCACCTGGGAGAACGGGCGGAGCGAGCTCATCCGCTACGCGCGGCCGGCCCCGGTTCCGGCCTCCGACGTGCGCGACGCGGAGGAGGCGGAGCTGGTCGAGGAGCTGCGGGCGCGGATGCGCGACTCGGTGCGCTCCCATCTCGTCTCCGACGTGCCGGTCGGCGTGCTGCTCTCGGGCGGGGTCGACTCGTCGCTGCTGGCCGCGCTCGCCGCCGAGGAGGCGTCAGAGCCGTTGCGCACGTTCTCGATCGGCTTCGAGGAGCGGAGCTTCGACGAGCTGGCCGACGCGCGGCTGGTGGCCGAGCGCTACGGCACGCAACATCGCGAGCTCGTGCTGCGGCCCGACGCGGCGCTCCTCCTTCCCGCCCTCGCCGAGGCCTTCGACGAGCCGTTTGCCGATTCGTCGGCGCTCCCGACCTACCTCGTCTCGCAACTCGCGGCCGAGGACGTGAAGGTCGCTCTCTCCGGCGAGGGCGGCGACGAGCTCTTCGGCGGCTACTACACGTACGCGGCCGACCTGCTCGCCCAGCGAGTCGGCTGGACCGGGCCTCTGTTGCGGCCACTCGTCGAGCGGCTGCCCAGCTCGTCCGCGCGGGCGAGTTTCGACTACCGCGCGAAGCGCTTCGTCCGCGCCGCGCACCTGCCGCCGCTCGAGCGCCACCACGGCTGGAAGGAGATCTTCTCGCCCGAGGCCCGGGCCGAGCTGACCGGGCGTCGGAGCGAACTCGATCCGGTCGACTTGCTCCGCGCGCGGTTCGCCGAGACCGACGGCGCCTATCTGCTGGCCCGCCTCCAGGACGTCGACCTCGGCACATACCTCGTCGACGACCTGCTCGTGAAGACCGATCGCGCCTCGATGGCGCACTCGCTGGAGGCCCGGGTGCCGTTCCTCGACCCCGTGGTCACGAATTTCGCGTTCGCGCTCCCGAGCCGCCACAAGGTGCGGGGCCTGCGCAAGAAGGTCCTGTTGCGGAAGGCGGCGGCGCCCCTCGTGCCGCCGGAGCTGCTTCGGCGGCGCAAGCGTGGGTTCTCGATTCCCGCGGCCGCGTGGCTCCGCGGCGAGCTGGAGCCGTTCGCGCGCGAGACCCTGTCGCCCGACACGCTGCGCCGCCAGGGCTTCCTCCAGCCCGACGTCGTCACGCGGCTGATCGACGATCACGTCGCCGGCCGCGAGGACCTGAGCCGCCAGCTGTGGGGCCTGCTCTCGTTCACCCTCTGGCACGAGCGGCACGTCGAACGGACGCCGGGGCCGCTGCGGGAGCCGCGGCTCGAAGCGCTCGCCAAGTGAAAGTCTGGATCGACATCTCGGCGCCGGCCCACGTGCTGGTGTTCCGGCCGCTGATCGCTCTCCTGCGGGAACGGGGCGACGAGGTCGAGCTCACCACCCGCGACTACGCGCAGACGCTCGAGCTGCTCGAGCGCCACGGGATCGAGGCGACGGTGATCGGCCGTCACGGTGGACGGTCTCGCGTCGGCAAGGCCGCGTCGCTCGCGGGTCGCCTGCGCGCGCTGAAGCGCTACGCGAAGGGACGCGAGTTCGACCTCGCGCTTGCGCACGGCTCGCACGAGCTGACGATCACGGCGCGGCGCCTAGGCATCCCGAGCGCGACGACGCACGACTATGAGTACGCGACGCTCCAGCACCATCTCGGCGACCGCGCGGCGACGAAGGTGGTCGTGCCCGAGGCGATCCCGCTCGAGCGGATGGCGCGCTTCGGCGTGCGGCCCCCAAAGTTGCTTCAGTACCCGGGGCTGAAAGAGGAGTACTACCTCCACGACTTCGAGCCGGACCCGACCGTGCTCGACGAGCTCCTCGTCAACCGGGAACGGACACTCGTCGTCGTGCGCACGCCGCCGGATGTCTCGCTCTACCACCGGCGCTCGAACCCGTTCTTCCCGCGGCTCCTGGCTCATCTCGGACACGAGAAGGACGTGCAGGCGATCGTCCTTCCTCGCAGCCCCGAGCAGCGCGAATACGTGCGGAGCCTGGCCCTCCCCTCGGTGATTGTCCCCGACCGCGCCGTGGACGCGCAGAGCCTGATCGCGTTGGCCGACCTCGTCGTCTCGGCGGGCGGGACGATGAACCGCGAGGCCGCCGCGCTGGGCGTGCCCGTCTACACCACCTACGGCGGTCGGCTCGGCGGCGTCGACGAAATGCTCCTCCGGGAAGGCCGGCTGCGGCCGCTGACCGACCCCCGCGCCCTCGACCTCGAAAAGCGCTCGACAAGTGACGTTCAACGGGTGCGGCGAGACCCCCGCCTTCTCCTCGACCTGCTCCTATCGGCTGCCTAAGGCAACATTCCCGAAGATGAAGCTAACCGTAGTCCTTCCCGTCCGCGACGAGGCTCTTGTGATTCCGGAGCTCATTCCTCGCTTGACAGCTGTGCTGGACGTCCTCGACGACGAATGGGAGGTCGTTCTCGTCGATGACGGGTCGACAGACTCGACTTGGGAGCTTCTGAAGACGGCTTCCGGCCGTGACGAGCGCATTCGGGCGCTTCGGCTGACGCGGAACTTCGGCCATCAGATCGCGTTGACGGCCGGGCTACACGTCGCAACTGGCGATGCGGTCATCACCATGGACAGCGACCTTCAGCACCCTCCGGAGCTCATTCCGTCACTTCTCCTCAAGGCCGCCGACGGCTTCGACGTCGTCTACGCCGTTCGCAGCTCCTCCGACTCGGCCGGATGGTTCAAACGGGTCTCGGCGCGATTGTTCTACTGGCTTCTCAATCGCCTTTCGTCGCTCGACGTACCACAGGCCGGCGGAGACTTTCGGTACATGTCGCGGCGGGTCGTGGACGCCCTGCTGTCGATGCCGGAGCGCCATCGATTCCTCCGCGGCATGACCCGCTGGGTCGGATACGACCAGTCGGTGATCGAGTATCACCGACCTCCACGGGCCGGCGGGGAGTCGAAGTACACGCTGGGCAAGATGATCTCTCTGGGCTGGGACGCGGTCGTCAGCTTCTCGTCGCTGCCATTGCGAGTCGCGAGCCTGCTCGGATTCGTGTTCTCGTTCTTCGGGCTTGTCTATCTCGCCTATGTCGTCGCGGAGCGCGTGCTCACCGACGACACCGTGGCCGGCTGGACCTCCGTCGTCGCCACTGTGCTCATCCTGGGTGGGGTCCAACTGCTTTGCATTGGCATCATCGGGCAATACCTGGGGCGAATGTACGACGAGATGAAAGGCCGTCCGCTCTTCCTGGTCGCTGACGACACGCGCCACCTCGGAGCGCACCAGCTCAGCGAGCCAGAAGGAGCATCCCCGCGAAGATGACGAGGATCCCGGCCAGCCGGGTCGGGGACAGCGATTCGCCCAGGAAGAAGTAGGCGCCGAGGACGATGCAGGCGTAGCCGACTCCCGCGAAGGCCGGAAACGCCACGACGACCTCCCACCGACTGAGTGCGAGCAGCCAGGTTCCGAAACTGAACGCGTAGAGCACGAACCCGAGCAGGAACGAGGGCTCGGCCAGCAGCCCCTTGACGCTCGTGACCGAGAGCCCGTCCACGTCCTTCAGGGCGGTCCTGAGCAGAAGGACTCCACCCGTGCTGAGGACGGCGTAGACGGCGAGGTAGACAGCCATTGGCACAGAGCTAGCCGCGAAGAGTCGCGAGCACCCCGTCGCCGTAACGCTCGAGCTTGGTCGGGCCGACACCGGGAACCTCGGCGAGCTCCTCGCGGGTCTGGGGTGACCGGCGCACGATCTCGGCGAGCGTCGAGTTGTGGAAGATGACGTACGCGGGCCGCTCCTCGGCTTTCGCCGTCGCGAGGCGCCAGCGCTTGAGCGCCTCGTAGGCCGGGTCGTCCGGCTCGAGCGGTCTCGGCGGCGGAGCCGCCTGGATCTCGAGCTCGGCGAGGAAGCGGCTCGGCTTGCCGGCCCAGGTCACGGTCAGGTGGCGCTTCGCGCGCGTCAGGCCAACGTAGAGGAGGCGGCGCTCCTCGGCGATCGCGGCCTCCGTCTTCGAGAGCTTCGACGGGAGCTCGCGCTCCTCGAGCCGCGGAAGGAAGACCGCGTCGAACTCGAGCCCTTTCGCGCGGTGGTAGGTGAGGAGGTGAACGCCCTTCCGCGAGTTGCTGCCGAAGCGCTCCTCGAGATGCGCGATGAAGTCTGCGACCGTCCCCTCGCCGAACTCGTCGGCCAACTTGACAAGACGCGCGAGGTCGTTCTGGCGGGTGACCTCGCGATCGCCGAGCTTGTCGGGGATCGTCTCCAGCATCCCCTGCTCGAGCGCGACCCCTCGCACCTCGGCAACGGAGCCTCCGGAGTTGCGCAACGCCTTCAGCAGCTGCCTGGCGCCGTCGCGGGAGAGGAACGCTGCGCCCTGGAAGGGGATCCGAGCATTGGTCAGCGCCTCCTCGAAGTCCGCCGAGCGCGCGTTCGTCCGATGGAGCAGCGCCATCTCCTCGTAGGGCGTGCCGCCCTCGTGCAGCTCGCGCATCCGCTCGACGATGAACGACGCCTCGTCCTCGGTCTCCCGGAAGAACCTGGTCACCGGCGCGTCGCCGCTGGCACGCGTCGCGCGCAGCACCTTCTCGGCGCCGCCCAGCCTCGGCACGAGCCGGTTCGCGAACGCGAGCACCTCGGGCGTCGAGCGGTAGTTCTCCTCGAGCCGGACGACGGTCGCGGAGGGGAACCGCTCCGGCATCGAGAGCAGGTGCTCCGGGCTTGCTCCGGTGAACGCGTAGATCGACTGGTAGTCGTCCCCGACCGTGCACAGCTCGTCGCGGTCGCCGAGCCAGCGGTCGAGCAGCGTCTGCTGGAGGAGGTTCACGTCCTGGTACTCGTCGACCGTGAAGGCGCGGTAGCGGTCGCGCACCTGTTCGAGCGCGCCCGCGTCGGCGTCGAAGAGCCGGATCGCCATCTCGAGCAGGTCCTCGAAGTCGACGTAGCCCTGGTCGGCCTTGCGCCGCTCGTAGTCGCGGTAGACCTTCACCATCAGGTCCTTCGGGATCGGCGGCTCGTGATCCCCGAGCGAGCGCACGTACTCGGCCGGCGGGATGCGGCGGTTCTTCGCCCACTCGACTTCGGTCGCGAGGTCGGCCGCCGGGCGGAAGCGATACGGGCGGGGCAGCGAGTTCCCGATGTAGCGCAGCGGCAGCGCCTTCGACGCGAGGATCTTCCCGATCGGTTCCGGCGCGAAGAAGCGCAGCTGTCCAAGCGCCGCCGAGTGGAAGGTGGAGGCGCGCACGCCGGTCACGCCTAGCCCTTCCAGACGTGCCCGCATCTCGCCGGCGGCTTTGTCGGTGAAGGTGACGGCGAGGATCTCGTCGGACCGGAACGCGCCTGTCTCCACCTGGTTCGCCACGCGGTGCGTGATCGTCGTCGTCTTGCCCGAGCCCGCGCCGGCGAGGATGCAAACCGCCCCGCGAACAGCCTCGGCGGCGCGGCGCTGCTCGGGGTTCAACCCGTCGAGAATCGCTTGCTCGGGCACCGGGCCACCCTACTCAGGGCGGCGGAGGACCTTCGTCAAGCGTCTGCTCCGAAAGCGTGTCCTAAGTCGCTCGCCGCTGACGCCGAGTCACGACGGCTAGGGCGATCAAGAAAAACGCGGTGCCGGCGCCGCCGACGATGTTCGTGACCACGGCAATCGAACCGGCAATGTTGCTCGTGTCGGCCCAGATGAGGCCGATGATCGTGCCCACGACGAGCACGGTGACCATCACAGCTAGCCATTGCACGATCCGTCGTCTGGTGATGGTGCCGAGCCTACTCTCGTTGGGGCATGACCGCCAAACGCGGACGGAATTGCGGCTCGAAACGAGACCGGGTCTAGAGAAGCGTCTGCTCGGAGATTGGGTCGGTCTGCGCAACACCAACCCGCCGCGGGGCCCGCACCATCGCCGAGAGCCGCGACACGACCTGCAGCGTCTCGCCCTCCTCGACGAGCTGCTCCAGCATGGCGAGCTCGTCGTCGAGCCAGACGCCGTCCACCGGCGGACGCCGCGCGCGGTGGATCTTCGAATGCGCCGTCTCGCCGACCGTCTCGTTCTCGCCCCAGAGCTCCTCGTGCAGCTTCTCGCCCGCGCGGACCCCGATGAAGTCGATCGCGATGTCGCGACCCGGCTCCTTGCCTGAGAGCCGGATCATGCTCTCCGCCAGGTCGAGGATCTTCACGGGCTCGCCCATGTCGAGCACGAAGATCTCGCCCTTGCCGCCGATCGAGCCGGCCTGAATCACAAGGGACACCGCCTCGGGCGTCGTCATGAAGTACCGCGTCATCTCCGGGTTCGTCACCGTCACCGGCCCGCCCTTGGCGATCTGCCGCTTGAAGATCCGGATCACGCTGCCGGAGGAGTCGAGAACGTTGCCGAAGCGCACCGCGACGAAGCGGGTCGAGATGTCCTCGCGCGCGCCGTAAGCCTCGACGATCCACTCGCAGAGCGCCTTCGACTGACCGTAGACCGCCTGCGCGTTCAGCGCTTTGTCGGTCGAGATGAGCACGAACCGCTGCGCCTCGAACTCGACCGCGACCTCGACGACCACCTTCGTCGCCAGCACGTTGTTCCGGACGGATTCGAGCGGATTCGCCTCCATCATCGGCACGTGCTTGTACGCGGCCGCGTGGAAGACGACGCTCGGCCGGTAGCGGTCGAAGACCTGGCGCAGCTTCTCGCGGTTGCCGACGTCGGCGATCACCGGCACGCTTGCGGGAAAGCCGCGGTCGTCGACGAGTTCGCGCTCGATCTCGTAGAGCGGCGACTCCGCCTGGTCGACGAGGATCAGCCGCGCCGCGCCGGCCCGAGCCGCCTGGCGGCAGAGCTCGGAGCCGATCGAGCCACCCGCGCCGGTGATCAGCACCGTCTCGCCGCGCAGGTACGCGGAAACCGACTCGAAGTCGACCTCGACGGGCTCGCGACCGAGGATGTCCTCGACCTGGACGGGCCTGATCTGCGCGGCGAGGTTCGTGTCGCCGGAGATGAGCTCGTAGAGGCCCGGCAGCGTCTTCACCGGCACCTGCGCGTCACGCGCCTGCTCGACGACCTTCTGGCGCACCTCGCCCGAGGCGGAGGGGATCGCGATCAGAAGCTCGTCCGGCCGGTTGTCGTTGAGGATGTGCGGCAGCTCCGCGGTCGTCCCGAGCACGCGCACGCCCTGGATCCGGTCGTTGCGCTTGCGCACGTCGTCGTCGACGAACCCGATCGGCGTGTAGCCGATCCGGCCGCGCTGCATCTCCTTGACGATCAACTGGCCCGCGTCGCCCGCGCCGACGACGATCACTTCCTTGCCGTGCGCGACGAGGCCCGACGCGGCGGGGCGCTCGAAGATCGACCGCGCGAGCAGGCGCGTGCCCGCGACGAGCGCGAGCAGGAGCAGCCAGTCGATGACGGCGATCCCACGCGGGAGCCGGGCGGTGTCCGCGAGCGGGAAGAAGTAGACGATGAGGCTCGCCGCGAGCGACGCAACGGTGACGCCGCGGAGCGCGCCCCACATGTCCCGCGTGGACACGTAGCGCCACCACCGGTTGTAGAAGCCGAAGGCCGTGAAGACGACGAGCTTGATCGCGACAACGAGCAGGACCGTCCGCCAGCTGATCAGCTTCTCGTAGAAGGGCGGGATGTTCCCGTACGAATCGAAGCGAATCTGGAACGCGAGCAGCCAGGCGGCGGCGATCAGCGCGCCGTCGGCGGCGAGCTGCCAGACCCGGTGCCGGTTCACCAGGGTATTCAGCGGACGGCCTCCAGCGATACCGCTTCTCTTACCGCTGCGACGACCTGTTCCTGCACATCGGCGCCGATTCCGGACCACATCGGAAGCGCCAGGTTCTCGCGCGAGGCGCGCTCGGTCTCGGGGAAGTCGAGCTCGGCCTGCCCCAAGAAGGCGAGCGCGGGCTGCCGGTGCAGCGGCGTCACGTAGTAGGAGGCCGACGCGATCCCGCCTGCCTCGAGGTGCTCGGCGATCCTGTCGCGCTCGGGTGAGCGGACGACGAAGACGTGGTAGACATGCCCGGGCTCGTCCGCCGGCAGCTCGCAGGCCTCGCCGAGGCCCAGCTCCGCGTAGCGCGCGGCGGCCTCTCGGCGCGAGCGGTTCCACTCCTCGAGGTGCGGTAGAAAGACGCGCAGGACGGCGGCCTGGATCTCGTCGAGCCGCGAGTTGTAGCCGAGGAGCTCGAACTCCTTCTTCGCCTTCGAGCCGTGGAAGCGCAGGAGCCGCACGCGTTCCGCGAGCTCGTCGTCGTCCGTCGAGACGAGGCCTCCGTCGCCGAACGCGAACAGGTTCTTCGTCGGGAAGAAGCTGTAGGTCGAGACGACTCCGGTGCGGCCGGTTCCCTGCGCGCCGAAGGCCTGGGCGGCATCCTCGACGAGCGGGACGCCCAGCTCGGCGAGCTCCTCGAGCGGCGCCGGGCGGCCGAAGAGGTGCACGGGCATGATCGCCTTCGTCTTTGGCGTAAGCCGACGGCGCACGTCGGCGGGATCGAGGTTCATCGTCTGCGGGTCGATGTCGACGAAGACCGGAGCCGCTCCGCGCCGCGCGATCGCCTCGGCGGTCGCGTAGAAGGTGAATGTCGGGCAGATGACCTCGTCGCCTTCAGCGATTCCGAGCGCGTCGAGGGCGAGGACGATCGCATCGGTCCCGTTGGCGACACCGATCGCGTGCTTGACCCCGAGGTAGGCCGCAGCCTCCTCCTCGAAGCCGCGGACCTGCGGGCCGAGGATGAACCGGCCGGAGTCGAGGACCTCGGCGATTCGCTCCTTCAGCTCGTCCAGCAGCGGCGCGTACTGCGCCTTGACGTCAACGAGCGGGATCTGAGCCACGGCGAGCCAGTCTAGTTGACCGCCGACGACGCCTATACCAGGCAACTGCGGCCAGCACGACTGCCAGAAAGACCGCGATCTCCGCGTACCGGAAGTCGTGATGGAAACGTTCGTAGCGCGACCCGAGCGCCCAACCCGCGCCTGCGATCCCGAAGCACCAGGGGATGCAGCCAACCGCCGTCAGCACGGTGAAGCGGCCGATCGGCATCCGGGCAAGCCCGGCCGGAATCGAGACAAACGAACGGACGACCGGGGTCACGCGCCCGATGCAGACGGCCCAGAGGCCCCAGCGCTCGAACCAGCGCTCGGCGCGGTCCAGGTTCTCGGGCCCGAGGTGCAGCCAGCGGCCGCGGCGCTCGACCAGCGGCCGGCCTCCGTAGTAGCCGATCCACCAGCCGATCACCGAGCCGACGGTATTTCCGACCACGCCCGCAAGCGACATCGCGACAAAGCCCCAGAAGTGGGAGTCGATCCGCGAGCCGAAGAGAACGACGTGCTGGCTCGCGAATGCTCCCGAGGCGACCGCCCCGGCATAGAGCATCACGATCTCGCTCGCGGCCGGCAGCACCGCGTCGACGAGCATCAGGAAGAAGACGGCGTAGAGGCCGTGATCGCCGACGAGCGACGTCAGGGACCCGGTCAGCGAGGCGAGCGGCACCGCGAGACTGTAGGTCAGCGGCGTGCGCGGCGAACGCTGAAGCGGCGCTTGAGCTCGGCGCGGCCGAATGAGTTCGACGTCTGTACGCGCGCGACGTACGGCCCGGAGAAGGCGCGCACGCCGTTCCCGTAGCGGCCGTTCCAGCGGATGCTCATCTGTCCCGGCCCGCGCCGCCGGCGAATCGTCCGCACCCGGGCTCCGCTCGCGGTCTCGATCGTCACCGTCACGAGCGCAGAGTGGGCGAGACGGAACCCGACGCGCAGGTTGCCGCCGCGCCTGTGCACGACCACGCGCGAGGGGCGCACGTTGAGGTAGCCGAGCGTGTTGTTGAGGGCGAAGCTGCGCTCGACCGTCGATTGCTGCGCCTGATCGTCGACCGCGTTGATCACCCAGCGCCACCGGCCCTCGGTCTCGGGGGTGCCTTCCGGAGTGCGACCCGACCACGTCAGCCTGTAGGTGCCCGGCTCGCGCGGGCCGGTCTGTGTCTCCCGCGGGATCCGGTCGGGGCCGACGAGGCTCGCGGTGACCGTGGAGGGGCGAACGATCTTGTAGCTCAGCGATTGCGTCTCCGCGACGCCGTCGCCGTTCGGAGAGAGGACCGGCCGGCTCGGCGGCGGCGCGTGCACGCCGTAGTAGAAGACGAAGAGCCCGTCCGCGACCTGCCGCTCTCCGCCTGGGTCGGACGGCCTGTTCAGAAGCTGTCCGTCGAAGGCCATCGTCGTCGAGCCTCCCGCGTCGAGCGCGCTCGCGGTCATGGCACCGAGGCGGACCATCGTCTGCGCCAGCTCGAAGTTGGTGAGACCGGTGCTGTACCCCGGCTGGCGCCCGTCGACTGCGACGAGGATGATGCGGCCGTCTGTCCGCTGGCCGACCGCCGTCCGGGGATTGCGGAGCGAGAGCTGGTTGCTCGTGAAGCTCTCGAGCGCCCGGAAGACCGGCTGGCCGTCCCGGACGATGAGAGGCCCACCGCCGACCGCGTCGACGACACCGCCCCACTGCGGCCGCAGGATGAGACGCACGGTCACCGTCTGGCCAACCTGCGCCTCGGAGGCGAGGCGCCCGGACGAGGTCCCGCGCGCGACGAGCACCGCGCCCCCGGGCGGAATCGGGGTGCCGCCTGCGGGCTTCACGGCGACCACGGTCCCGGTCAGATCAGTGGCCGGGGCCGCCGGTGGAAACGGATCGAGCGTGACCTCGACAGTTCCCTGCGCGGCGGGAGTCGCCGGCCCCCAAGCGGGCGTGAAGACCGACAGGCCCTGCGGGCCGGGGCGCTGGTTGAGCCCGCCGAGGGGACGACGCTGGCTCGAGCCCTGCCAGGTCCCGAGCATTTGGACCCGCTGGACGAGCAGACGCCCGTCGTCGGTGATGCCGACCGTCGAGCGTCTCGGATGAGGCGGCGTCTTCAGGACCCCGGATTGCATGTACATGCCGCTCGGCAGCCCCTCGTCCCAGGTGAAGAGGTCGGCGTTGACGCCCCCGACGGTCGCGGTTGCCGACGCCCGCCTCTGCATCGAGGTGACGGTCTCTCGTCCGAGGACCGTGTCGTTCGAGAGCATCGGCCGCAGCGCGTAGAGCCCGCCGGGCCTCGGCGCGGTCATGACGTGGATCACCTCCGGCCCGTGCGGCGTGAACACGAGCTGGCGCTCGTACGTCACACCCGGCGTGAGCGTCACCCGCCCGGCGACTGCCGACGGCGCGAACACGGCCGCGAGCAGGACTGCAATCAGGAGTTTGCGGCGCAAAATCGTGTCCGAGGCTAGCGAAAGGTTCCGCGGGACCGCGCAACCTTTACATCTTTCGAACCGGAATCAGCGGCGCCCGACGGCGAGATTGACTCTGGCGCCCCTCGAACGCCGGGCTTCCGGCCTCGGGCTCTGCGAGATGACGCGTCCCCGCCTGCGGAGGGATCGGACGCGACGAATCCGGCCGACCGAGCAGTGCGCCCGCCGGATGCGAGCCCGGGCCGTAGCCAGCCGTTGCCCGATCACGCGCGGGACGATGCACGGCGCCTGCCGAGGCGTTCTTCGCACAACCGTCGAGAGCAGGATCCCCCGGGCTTCCAGGACCCGCCCGTCCTGGGTCACGTGCGCACCGTAGATGTCGGATCCCGAGGCAACGACGGAACGGCGATCGGCCCAGGCGACGAAATAGTTCGTCCCGTCGAAGGCCGCGGTGGGCTCCACCTGCTCTCTGCCCCGAGTCGCGATTGCGATCCCGGCGGGGTCGAGGACGCTTCCGGCCGGGCTCACGCGCGTGCCGTAGATGGAGCAGCAGCCGAAGCGTGCGTCTTGCCAGGCAACGAGGTAGTTCGCACCCCCGAACGCAATCGTGGGCTTCCCGGTCCGCACTCCGTCTGAGATCCGAATCCCGCCGGGATCGAGCACAGTTCCAGCGAGGCTTATTCGGGTGCCGTAGATGTTCCCGGATCCGCTGTCGGACCACGCAACGAGGTAGTTCGTACCGTCGAAGGCAATGACCGGCTCGTTGGGGTAGATCGACGTGCATGAGTAATTCGACGGGCACGAGATCGTGATCGGGTTTGGATCGAGCACGGCGCCCGACGGGCTGATCCGAGCGCCGACGACTGAGCCGCCCGCACCAAGCCAGACGACCAGTGAGTTCGTTCCGCCGGACGCGACTGCCGGCGACGCCGCGTAGCCGTTCGAGATCCGAATGGCCGCCGGGTCGAGCACCGTGCCGCTGGGCGTGACCCGCGCAGCGTCGAGGAACCAGCCGAGGACGGGCCAGGCGATGTTTTGCCACACAACGAGATAGTTCGCCCCATCGAACGCGACCGCCGGACTGGCCTGTTCTCCTTGCCCGTTGTAGATCGAGATGCCCGGTCGATCGAGAACGGTGCCTGCGCGCGTGATACGTGCTCCGTAGATCACACCCGGCGTGGTCGTCCCCTGGCGATCCGTCCAGACGACCAGCGCATTCGTGCCGTCCGACGCCAGCGCCGGCCCGAGTCGCTGGTACGCCTCCCTCTCAATCGTGATCCCACCTGCGTCGAGCACGCGTCCAGCTCGGCTCACGCGTGCGCCGAAGACATCCGCTCGCGGTGGCGGCGGTGGCGGCGGAGGAGGCGGCGGCAGTTGCGGCCTGAGGGCCCTGACCGACCGGGTCGACTCGGTGCGCGTGTCCTTCCAGCCGACGAGGTAGCTCGCGCCCGTGAAGGCGATCCCAGGACTCTCCTGGTTGCCCGGGGCGGGGATCACGGCCTGCGTCGCGCCTGACGCTCCGTTTCCGGCGACCGCGAGCGCGGCGAGGGTGCACACGAGCACTACGACAAGCGCGTATCTCATCCCATCCCCCTCTGACAACGGGAATCTTACCGCTGTGGATGCGCGTTAGTTCCAGACGCGAACGTCCCGGTACAGCGTGTCCCGCTGCACCGGGGTCTTGCCGAGCGCATTGATCGCGCGGATGAAGTCGTCCGTCGAAGCGCGATGCGTCGTCCCCGCCGCCGAGACGACGTTCTCCTCGATCATCACGGAGCCGAGATCGTCGGCGCCGAAGCCGAGCGCGACCTGGCCGACCTTCATTCCCTGGGTCACCCAGGACGACTGGATGTGGTCGACGTTGTCGAGGTAGATCCGGCTCACCGCCTGGGTGAGCAGGTACTCGACCGAGGTCGGGTGGTGCGTAACGAGCGGTGCGAGCCGTGTGCCCTGCGGCTGGAACGTCCAGGAGATGAAGGCGCGGAACCCGCGGGTCTCGTCCTGGAGCTCGCGGATACGGCGCATGTGCTCGATCCGCTCGGCCAGCGTCTCGACGTGGCCGTACATCATGGTGGCCGTCGTCGACATGCCGAGGCGGTGCGCGTGGCGCATCACGTTCAGCCACTCGGCGGTGCGCGTCTTCTTCGGGGCGATGATGTCCCGAACGCGGTCGACGAGGATCTCCGCGCCGCCGCCGGGGATCGAGTCGAGGCCCGCGTCGCGCAGGCGCGTCAGCGTGGCCGGGATGCCGAGCTTCGAACGGCGCGCGATGTGCTGGATCTCGGGCGGCGAGAGCGCGTGCAGGTGGATCGGGTAGCGCTCCTTGATCGAGCGGAAGAGGTCCTCGTAGTAGTCGACGGCGAGGTCCGGGTGATGCCCGCCCTGCATGAGGACGCCGGTGCCGCCGATCGCGAGCGTCTCCTCGATCTTCTTGAAGATGACCGTCTTCGGCAGCAGGTAGCCCTCCGCGCGGTCGCCCGGCCGGCGGTAGAAGGCGCAGAAGTCGCAGTCGGTGACGCAGACATTCGTGTAGTTGACGTTGCGGTCGATGATGAACGTGATCCGGCCGGGGTCGGTGCGGCGCGCGCGCAGCGAGTCGGCCGCCTTGCCGACCGCGACGAGGTCCTTCGACTCGAGCAGCGTCAGCGCCTCGGCGTCGGAAATCCGCTCACCCTCGACGGCCTTCTCTAGCACTCGGCGGACCTGTCCCGGGACCAGGTCCCTGGACATGTTGGTACTGGTCATGCCGGCACCACTTCGCCCTGGACGAAGCGGAGGTCCGGGATGCGGTCGAGCTCGCCGGCGTCACGGGCCAGCTCCATAAAGGTGAAGAGCCCGGCGCGCTCGCGGGGGCCGAACCGATAGCGCAGCTTCTCGAAGTAGCGCGCGAGGAACCCAGGCGGGTAGCCGTAGCGCTCGCTCGCCTCCCGCGCCAGCACTCCCGGCTCGGCACGGGCCTGGCGCACGGATGCGACGAGCGCGTCCTCGAGCTCGTTGATCCCGTCCGGCGGCGGATCGAGCGTCGCCCAGACCGCGAACACCATCGGCAGCCCCGTGCGCTCGGTCCACATCCGGCCAAGGTCGTGGTGCGGGGTCGGATCCTCGAACGCGCTGCGCAGCGCCGCGTCGCCGATCAGGAGCGTCCCGTCCGCCTCTTCGCCGAGCGGGACCTGCTTGGCGTCCGGCAGCAGGACACGCGCGAGCACGACCGAAGTCGCGCTTTCGGGCGTGACGGCGACGCTCCGGATGCGCGCGAGCGGCACCGGCGAGACGAGCTGGATCGAGTCGACCGCGCCCTCGGACGAGACGCAGAGCCGCGGGAGGAGCTTCAGCCGGTCGGCGTTTCGCGCCCATTCGATCGACGGGATCGGCGCCACGTCGACCTCGCCCGCCAGCAGCGCCCGGGCGAGCTCGGTCGGTACGCCCGGGACCTCTTCGACCTCGGCGTCGAGCCGATGGAAGACCGGCGCCATGTTCACGTACGAGATGCGGCCGAGCCTGAGGACTGAGCCGGAGCCAGGCTGAAGCCTGGCACCGGGCGAATAGGCAGCGTCGTCCACGTTCCTACCAGCGCCGGATCTCGTTGTACAGCGTGTCCCGTTGGACGGGAATCCGACCTGCCTCCCGAACGACGCGGACGAGCTCCTCGATCTTCTGCTCGGTCTCGGTCTGCGCGCCCGCGGCGTGGAAGATCTCCTCGCGGACGACCGTGCCCTGGACGTCATTCGCGCCGAAATGGAGCGCGATCTGGGTCAGCGGGAGGCCCATCATGATCCAGTAGGCCTTCACGTTCGGGAAGTTGTCCAGGAGCAGCCGCGAAACGGCCATCATCTTCAGGTCGTCGGAGCCGGCCGTGTGCTTCCAGCCGCGGCGCTCGAAAACGGTGTTCTCCGGGTGGAACGCGAGCGGGATGAACGCGAGGAAGCCGCCCGTCTCGTCCTGGAGGTCGCGCAGCCGCAGGATGTGGTCGACGCGCTCCTCGTAGGTCTCGACATGCCCGTAGAGGATCGTGCAGTGCGTCGGCATCCCGAGTGAGTGCGCGGTTCGGTGGACGTGGAACCAGTTGTCCGGGTGCTCCTTGCCGGGCGCGACGAGCCGCCGGACTCGGTCGGCGAAGACCTCGGCGCCACCGCCGGGCAGCGAGCCGAGCCCCACGTCGCGCAGCTCGCGCAGCACCTGCTCGTGCGTGAGGCCCGAGAGCTTGGTCATGTGGTGGATCTCGCTCGCCGTGAAGAGCTTGAGGTGGACGTCCGGCATCGCCTCGTGCAGCTGACGGACGATCTGGACGTAGTAGTCGAAGTCGACGTGCGGGCTCTCGCCGCCGACCATGTGGATCTCAGTGAACCCGGTCAGCTCGCGCTGCCGCAGCGCGTCCTCGACAAGCTCTTCCGCGTTGTAGGTATACGCGCCCTCCTGCTTCTGGGTGACGGCGAAGGCGCAGAACTTGCACTTGACGCGGCAGACGTTCGTCTGGTTCAGGTACAGGTTCTGGACGAAGTAGACCTCGTCTCCTCCGCCGCGCTGCCGGCGTGCGAGGTCCGCGAGTTCCCCCAGCCCGAGCAGGTCGTCGGACTCCATCAGCGCCAGCCCGTCCTCGAGATCGAGCCGCTCGCCCGCCTCCACCTTCTCGCGGACCGGCTCGAGCGTGGACGTGCGGTCCAGGACAGCCACTACGCGGTCCTCTCCACCACTGCGTCGGCGATCGCGTCGAGCTCGTCGCGCGACTCGACCCCGCCGAGACAGGCGCGGGCCTGCTCGGCGTATTCGCGGGCGACCTCGCGCGCCTCCTCGATCGCGCCGCTGGCAGCGACCCGCAGGAGGGCCCCGTCGAGCGACCCCCCGGCGAGCGCGCGGCGGACGACCTCGTCCTCGCGCGCGGCGAAGAGGAGGGGTAGCGTCGGAATCCCCTCGCGGAGGTCGGTGCCGGCGAGCTTCCCCGTCTCGACCGTCTCGCCTTCGCAGTCGAGGCAGTCGTCGATGATCTGGAAGGCGACGCCGAGTGCGAGGCCGAACGCTCCCAGCTCGGCGCGCCGGCTCCCGAGCAGGCAGGCGGCCTCGAAGAGCTTCGCGGTCTTGAGCGTGCAGCGCTCCAGGTATTCCTCGACGGTCGTGTCGGGGCGGCGGCGCTGGCCGCGCTCGAGCGCCTCCCCGCGGACGAGGGCGAGGGCGGAGTCGCCGAGAATGCCGACCCCTTCGGCGTCGCCCGTCGAGGCGAGCTCGGCGAAGGCGCGCGCGAAGAGGTAGACGCCGCCGGCTCGCGCAGCGTCGGGCCCGTAAGCCGACCAGACGGACGCTCGGCCGCGCCGCAGCTCCGCGCCGTCGATCAGGTCGTCGTGGACGAGGCTCGCCATGTGGACGAGCTCGATCGCGACCCCGGCCGTGAGCGGCGGATCGTCCTCCGGGTCGGCCGTGAGGAAGACGAGCAGAGGCCGGAGGCGTTTCCCGCCCGACGCGAGAGCCTCGGTTCCGATCTCGGCGACGAGCCCTCTCCTGGCGGCAACGGCGTCGGAGAGCCGGTCTTCGAGCCGGTCGAGGTAGTCGTCGAGGCCGGGAGCAGCGCGGATCGTCGCGATCGCGCTCACCGGACCGTCCCCGTGTGCAGGGCGACGATGCCGCCCGCGAACAGGCGCCAGCGGATCTCGGCGAAACCGGCCTCGTCGAGCAGCTTCGCGAGCCCTGCGGGCGCGGGAAACCGGCGCACGCTCGCGGGCAGGTACGAGTAGGCCGAGCCGCCCGGGAGGACCTTCCCAGCGAGCGGGATGATGCCGTCGAACCAGAGGCGGTAGAAGGGTGCGAGGGCTCCCTTCGGGCGCGTGATCTCGAGAATCGCCACGCGGCCGCCCGGGCGCAGGACGCGGCGCAGCTCCGTGAGGCCGCGCTCGACGTTGGCCACGTTCCGGAGACCGAAGCCGATCGTGACAGCGTCGAACGAGCCGTCCGGGAAGGGCAGCGCCAGCGCGTCGCCCTCGAGCCACTCGACCTCGGCCGACTTCCGGCGGGCTCGCTCGAGCATCGGCGCCGAGAAGTCCAGGCCGGTCACTTCGCCGCCCGCCTCGCGTGCGGCGATCGAGAGATCGCCGGTCCCGCAACAGACGTCCAGGACCCGGTCGCCCTCTCTGACCACCGCCTCAGCCGTGGCTGCGCGCCAGCGGCGATCGAGCCCGGCGCTCATGAGCCGGTTCATCGGGTCGTACACCGGTGCGATCCGATCGAACATGCGCCGAACCCCCTCGGGCGGCAGCGTCCCAGTCTGGGCCGTCATGGACCTGTCCTCGGACCTGGTCCCAGGACATGGGGGTTTGGGACACGGCTCATTGGTCGCCCCACGGTTTGACGAGCGTGGTGTCGAGGCCGAGCTGGGCGAGGCAGCGGCCGGCGATGAAGTCGACCAGGTCGTCGATCGTCTCGGCGCCGTGGTAGAAGCCGGGGGCTGCGAAGAGGATGACCGCGCCCGCCTGGCGCAGCTTCAGCAGGTTCTCCAGGTGGATCGTCGAGAGCGGCGTCTCGCGCGGGACGAGGACGAGCTTGCGGCCCTCCTTGAGCGCGACGCCCGCAGCCCGGTGGATCAGGTTCGCCTCGCCGCCCGTCGCGATCGTGCCCGCGGTCGCCATCGAGCACGGGCAGACGACGTAGCCGTCGACCCGGGCCGACCCGCTCGCGTACGGGGCCGAGTAGTCGTGAGGGTCGAACACCGTCGCCGCGCTCCCGGCCCGTTCGGTGAAGCGAGCCAGCACCTCGTCCCGCGGGAGGCTGGGCTCGCCGTAGAGCTCCGTCGCCAGCACCTCGACCCCGGCCGCCGAGGCGCTCACGCCGATCTCGCAGTCGGCGGCCGCGAGGGCATCGACAAGGCGCGCGGCATACGGCGCCCCGGAGGCGCCCGTGATCCCGAGGAAGATCTTCATTTCGCCGCGCCCTTGCCGGGGCAAGCGGGGGTGCGCGGGCTGCAGGTGCCGGAGGATTGGAGGAAGGCGCCGAGCTTCAGCAAGTTGTCTTTGCCGAGGTCGGACCACTTCGGCATGACGTTGTTCCCGAACTTCGACGGGTCGGAGACGTAGTCGGCGAAGCCCTGGACTCCCCGGTTACTCGTCTTGCCGATGTCCGACTTGTCCCGCCCACCCGAGTTCAGGTTCCCGCCGCCCAGATACGTGTGGCAGTTCATGCAGCCGACCTGCGCAAAGATCTTGGCGCCGGCGATGGCCTGCGGGTTGTCCGCGAACCCCTGCTTCTTCTCCCAGCCGCGAACGCGGGTAAGGTTCTCGGCCCCAAGCGACTCCTTCGCGGTCGCGCCCTCGTAGGTCAGCGTCCCCATCGAGATGATCGTCAGCACGGCCGCGACCATCGCCACCGGCCGGCGCAGCGGCCGCCGCTCGCGGCTCACGTCGAGGAACGGAAGCGCGAGCAGAAGCACCATCAGGATCGTCGGGATGATGACCGTGCCGAGCAGGACCGAGTCCGGCCACTTGAAGATCCGCAGCAGGTAGAAAAGGAAGTAGAAGTACCAGTCGGGACGCGGGACGAAGTTCGTCGTCCCGGGGTCGGCCTTCGCGTCGTAGAGCTTGCCGAGCCAGCCGGAGTCGGCGTCCGTCGTGCCCTCGTGCGCGGTGTACTTCCAGATGACCGTGAGCGCGACGATCAGGCACACGACGAGCAGGCTCATCACCGTGTCGTGGAACATCGAGTACGGGTAGAACGGCTTCCCGCGCTCCTTGACGTCCTTCTTGTACCGAAGGTGGTCCGCCCGCCTCTGCTCTAGCCGCCTGTTCATCGCTTGCGCGCTCCTCGCGCACCGGGCGCGACCAGTCCCTTCCGCGGCGGAGGCGGCGGCCCCGGCTGCGGCCGGCCGGCGGCCGTCGGCGACCACGGCGGCGAGGTCACGCCGAGCCGCACGACGAGATAGAGGTGCAGCCCGATCAGCCCGGCGATCGCGCCGGGCAGCACGAGCATGTGCAACGAGTAGAAGCGGGCAAGCGTGTCAGGCCCGATCTCGGACCCCCCACGCAGGATGTCACCTAAGAACGGCCCCACGAACGGTCCGGTCGCCTGGAGGTTGACCCCGACGACCGTCGCCCAGTACGCGGTCTGGTCCCAGGGCAGCAGGTACCCGAAGAAGCCCTCCATCATCCCGAGCACGAGGATCAGGACGCCGACGATCCAGTTCAGCTCCCGCGGGTACTTGTAGGCGCCGTACAGGAAGACCCGCCCCATGTGCAGGAAGAGCAGGATGATGAAGACGCTCGCGCCCCACTTGTGCATGCCGCGGACGAGCCAGCCGAAGGTGAGATCGTCGGTGATGTGCCGGATCGACTCGTACGCCGAGTTCGGATCCGGCTTGTAGTAGAAGGCCAGGATCACGCCGGTGACCGCCTGGACGATGAACGCGGTCAGCGCCGCCGAGCCGAGCGTGTGCCCCCAGCTGATGTCGCCGGGGACCTTGCGGAAGAGGAAGTACTTGACGCCGCCGACGAGCCCCGAGCGCTCCTCCAGCCATTCGAGCGGATAGAGCGCCATCTTGAGGAGCTGGTCGCGCCGACCTGGCTTTCTCCTCGCCATCAGCGGGGCGGCTGCACCGGGTAGAGCCACGCCTCGATGCCGTCGATGTGCTGACCGGGCCCGGCGAGCGGGTACTTGTGGATCCTCGCGTCGGCTCCCTCTCCGTCCACCTTCGCGACGGAGTAGGTCTTGCGGAGAACCAGCCGCCCGTTCTTGATCATGAAGTCGTAGCGGTCGAGCGCGCGCACCGGCGGGCCGGCCGTCCGGTTGCCCTCCTTGTCGTACTGGCCGCCGTGACACGGGCAGCCGAAGCCGGCGGCGGCCGCGGTCGGGATCCGGTCGACCTCGAGACCGTTCCGGATCTCGGTCTTCTTGTCCTTGTCCAGCGGCAGCCCGTTCACCTGGACGGGGCAGCCGAGATGGACGCAACGGTTCGAGAGGATCGTGAAGCTCGGCTGGCCGTCGAGCAGGCCGTTGTTGCGGATGTACGCCGTGCGCCGCGAAACCTCCCCCTGCTTCGGGTCGAGCAGGAAGGTCGTGATCACGTACTTGTTCTCGGGAAAGTCGGCGAGCGCGCCGACGTCGATGTCGGGGTGGCCCTGCTTGATGAACGGCGGCAGGATCGTGAAGCCGAGCACGGGCACGGTGACCACTCCGCCGATCACGCCGCCGAGACCGAGCGTCACGGCCTCGAGAAACTTCGAGCGCGGGTAACGAATGACATCGCCCTCGGCGAGCTCCGACAGCGGGGGCTCGGCCTTGTGGGCAGGAACCGGCGGCGGCGCCTCAGCGGGCGTGGGCGCGGCCCGGTAGCCGCTCGTGACATCGCGGACCCAGAGGAAGCCGAAGAGCGCCGTCAGCACCGCGCCGACGACGAGCACGACCGTGCCCAGGATCAAGCCGATGAAGATGCAGGCGATGCCAACGGCAAAGCCGACCGGCCAGATGGTCGGCGCCGGGTGGTTCGCGCTCTCGTCTCCGCGGTGCGGATCCACGCTCTAAAGCGGATTCAATCGGCCGGGGAAGCCAGCGTCAACGACGTAGCAATTGACGCAACGAGCGCCGCGCACGGCCGTTGCCGTCCTCCACGTCTTCGCCGAGCCCGTACTCGGCCCAGCGCCGGTCGACGAGCGAGCGCACTTCGTCGCTCATGACGATCTCTTCCGGCCACTCGCGGGTGCCCTCGTCGAGCCCCTTGTGCGTCGCGTCGATCCCGATCTTGCCCCCGTAGAACTGGCGCGTCGGCGCGTGGTCGAGGTGGTCGAGCGGCCCCTCGCTGAGCATGACGTCGCGCTTCGGGTCGACGTTTGCGGTCACCCGGAAGAAGACCTCCTCGTAGTCGTGGACGTCCACGTGCTCGTCGACGACGACGACCGACTTCGTCAGGCTGAGCAGGCCGAGGCCCCAGATTGCGTGCATCACCTTCTGCGCCTGGCCGGGGAAGCTCTTGCGGATCGAGACGATGACGCAGTTGTGGAACGCGCCTGCGACCGGCAGGTCGTAGTCGACGATCTCGGGCACGCTCATCCGGATCGCCGGCAGGAAGATGCGCTCGGTCGCCTTGCCGAGCCAGGCATCCTCGGCCGGCGGCTTGCCGACGACGATCGACGGATAGATCGCGTCCGCGCGCATCGTCATCGCGGTCACGTGGAAGACCGGGAACTGCTCGGCCGCGGAGTAGTAGCCCGTGTGGTCGCCGAACGGGCCCTCCAGCGTCAGGTCTCCCTGCTCCACGTAGCCCTCGAGCACGATCTCCGCGTTGGCCGGCACCTCTAACGAGTTCGTCTTGCACTTGACGAGCTCCACCGGCTCCCCCTTGAGGAACCCCGCGAGCATCAGCTCGTCGACGTGCTTGGGCAGCGGCGCGCTCGCCGAGTACGTCGTCACCGGGTCGAGGCCGATCGCTACGGAGACGTCGAGGCGGCCGTCCGCGGCGAGGTAGTCCATCCGCCCGTCCTTGTGGAGCTGCCAGTGCATCGCCGTCGAGCGGGCGCCGAGCTTCTGCATGCGGTACATGCCGACGTTGCGCGTCCCGGTCTTCGGATCCTGCGTAATCACCGCCGGCAGCGTGATGAAGGGGGCCGGGTCGCCCGGCCAGCAGTGCTGGATCGGCAGGAGGTCGAGATTGACGTCGTCGTCCCGCAGCACGATCTCCTGCGCCGGGCCGCTGCGAACGGTCTTCGGCATCGAGTCCGCGACCGACTTCAGCTTCTTCAGGCCCTTGACCTTTTCGGCCAGGCCCTGTGGCGGTTGCATCTCGAGGACGGACTCGAGCTTCGCGGCCGCGTCATCGAGGTGGTCAACCCCGAGCGCCAGGCACATCCGCCGCTCGGTCCCGAACTGGTTGACGAGCAGCGAGTGCGGCGAGCCCTTCGGGTTCTCGAAGAGAAGCGCCGGCCCGCCGGAGCGCACGGTGCGGTCGACGATCTCCGTGACCTCCAGGTATGGGTCGACCTCCGTCTGGACACGCACGAGCTCACCCTCGCGCTCGAGGAGAGCAATCCACTCGCGCAGGTCGGCCGGTGGCGCCATCGCCGTCAGTCTAGGGCTGCCAGCGCCTCTGACACGGCGGCTTCCATCGACAAAGAGCGGCCCTCCCCGCGGAGAGCCTCGAGCCGGTCCTCGCCAAGCCGGGAGGGGAGCTCTTGCTCGACCTGAACTCGCACGGCTTCAGCGTAGACCTCGAACTTCAAGTGAACGTCTTCGGCGAGAAAATCGGCCTGGCCGACAAGGTGTGCCGCCAGCTCGAGCTCGCCTTGCGCCAGGGCAATTGCACTCAGTCCGACGAGGCAGTACGCGACGTTCTCCTTCCAGCCAAGCCGAGTCGCCGATTCCACAGCTTCTCCGAACCGAGTGCGCGCGTGATCGAGCCGCCCGTCGCCCAGTTCGGCGAAACCGAGGTCACACAGGCTGTTGGCTATCTGTTGCTCCGAACCGAGCTCTTTCGCCATCGCCAGAGATGACTCGAGCTCCGGCCGAGCACGCCCAAAATCACCTTGGGCCATCGCGAGCAAGCCAAGATTGTGAACACTGGCTTGCAGGCCGATCCCAAGGCCAAACGGCTCGCGAAGCGACCTGGCCTGCTCGATGAGGGTGCGCGCCTCGTCGAACCGCCCCTCTTCCATGGCAATGAGGCCAAGGTAATGAGGGGCGTCACCAGAGAGGGCTTCGTCACCCTTCGCGGGGCCCAGTTCTCTCATTGCTTCCGCCATCGGGCGGGCCGTCTCGAAATCACCTTGCTTGATGGCGATCATCGTTCCCATTCGCAGAGCGTGACCGCGAAGCTCGGCGGGTGCCTCCGGATCGCTCTCGAGCGCCTCACCCAGGCGTTCGAGACCCTCGCTCAGGTGACCTCGGACTTCCCAAAACTCGGCGAGGGCTGCGGCGAGGCGCAACTCGAGCCTCGGATTGCCGGTCTCTCGCGCAGTGCGGAGAGCCGCGCGAAGATTGTCGTGCTCGTCCTCCAGACGCCCGAGCCGTGCCGACGCGTCGGGCTCCAAGCGTGATCCTTCCCGCTCGGCAAGCGCCAGGAAGAAGTCCAGGTGCCGGCGCCGGATCTCGTCGAGCTCTTCGCCCTGCGTCAACGACTCGACGGCGAACTCCCGAATTGTCTCGAGCATCCGGAACCGGTCCTTGCCCTGCCGGACGAGGCTCTTCTCGACGAGCGACGTCAGAGTGTCGAGGTCCGCGTCGCTGACCTGCTCGGCTGCCGCGAGGGTGAAGCCGCCGGCGAAGACTGCAAGCCGCGAGAAGAGCCTGCGTTCGGTCTCATCGAGCAGCTCATAGCTCCACGCGATTGTGTCCCGGAGGGTGCGCTGGCGGTCCGGGACGTCGCGTGCTCCTCCGGTCAGTACAGGGAGCCGCTCATCGAGCCGTTCGAGCAGGGCCGCGGGCGAGAGCACCTTGGCGCGGGCCGCAGCCAGCTCAATCGCGAGCGGTAGGCCGTCCAGGCGCCGGCAGATCTCCGCGACGGCCGGCGCATCGCCATTCAGATGGAAATCCGGCTTGATGGCCTGCGCGCGTTCGCTGAACAGAGCAACCCCGTCCTGTTCAGCGAGCTCGGGGACTGGGTACTCGCGCTCACCTGAGACACGCAACGGAGCTCGACTCGAGACGATCGCCTTCACGGCCGGTGCCTTGAGGATGAGGTTGCTGACATGCGGCGCCGAGTCGAGCAAATGCTCGAGGTTGTCGAGCACGAGGAGCAGCTCACGGCCGTGCAGGAACCGCTCCAGGGCTTCGCCCGGTGAAAGGCCGCCTGTCTCCTTCACGCCGAGGGCCTGCGCGATCGTCGGCAACACGAGTGACGCTTCGGTAATCGCCGCCAGGCCTACAAAGAACACGCCGTCGGCGAAGTCGTCGAGGAGATCGGCCGCAGCCTGGAGTGACAGCCTCGTCTTGCCCGCACCGCCCGGACCGGTCAGGGTCAGCAGGCGGACATCGGGACGGCGAAGGAGCTCGACGACCTCGGCCAGCTCACGCTCGCGGCCGATCAGCGGCGTCGGCTGGGGCGGAAGGTTCGTCGGGCGGTTCTCGAGCGTTGCAAGCGGTGGAAACTCGCGCTCCAGCCCTTCGGCGACGAGCTGGAAGATCTGCTGCGGCCTGCTCAGATCCTTCAGCCGGTGCTCGCCGAGATCGTGCAGGGCGAACTCCTCAGGGAGATCGTCCTGGACGAGGTCTCGAGCCGTCTGTGAGATCAGCACCTGGCCGCCATGACCTGCCGCGGCGATCCGAGCACCGCGGTGGACGTCCATCCCTGCGTAGCCCTCGTCGGTTCGAAGCGGCTCACCGGTGTGAACGCCCATCCGCACGCGAACCGATCCCTCGGCGAGGGCCCGCTGTGCAGCTGCTGCAGCGGCAACTGCGTCTTTGGCACGCGCGAAGGCGACGAGGAACGCGTCACCCTGAGTGTCGACTTCGGCCCCGCCGTGATCGGTGAATGCCTTCCGGAGAACGCGGCGGTGGTCCGCGAGGACGCCCGCATAGGCGTCGCCAGCCTCACTCAGCAGCCGCGTGGAGCCCTCGATGTCGGTGAACAGGAAGGTGACGGTGCCGGTCGGCAGCTCGGCCATGCCGGTCAAGTGAAGCGCGCCACAGGCGAAGCGTCTAGTGCGGGCTGCGGCCGCGGCGGTGGTACTTGAAGTACATGTAGGTCTCGCCGAGGATCGGGCCCGCCGCGAGGACGAGGCCCGCGATCAGCATTCCCGTGATCACCTTCTTGCCCTCCGTGGCCGCGTCGGCCAGAACGAAGGCGGCTGCGAGCACGTGACCCATGCGCTGCGACTCTAACGAAACCGCTGGCGATGAGCCGCGAGCGCGCGATCGACCGGCTCGGTCCCGGCGGCCTCCTGCGCGCGGGCGACGAGCGCCTCCGGATCGTCGGTCTCCTTGAGGACGCCCTGGCCGAGCAGGGCCACGCTCGCTGCCCAGACCGGTCCGTCCTCCCTCGAGCCCTCCGCCCGCAACTGGGCGCAGAGCGAGATCAGCTCGCCCATGTCCGCAACGGCCTCCACCGATCCCGCAGTCGCGAGGCGGACGAGCCCGTGCGCATAGAGGTAGTCGCCGAGGAGGAGGATCGTGTCGTGGTCGCCGGGCGCGAAGAGCCGGGGACGCCCGTAGTGGACGAGGTACCCCTCGTAGATCGTCTCGACCGCGAGCGCGAACCGATCCTCGGTCAGCGGTGAGAAGACGAGCGTGCGGTCGCGCGCGCCACGGGGCCGCAGCGCTTCCCTCCAGAGCGACCCCTCGCGCTCGGCATCGAGCGCAATCTCCTGCCACAGGTCAAGTGGTGGCGAAGAAGTCAGCGGCGGCCTCCACCGTCCGGTCGATCTCCTCGTCGCCGTGCGCAAGCGAGACGAACATGGCTTCGAACTGCGAGGGCGGCACGTAGATGTCCCGCTCGAGCATGTGCCGGAAGTACTCGCTGTACCGGGCCGTGTCGCAAGCCGACGCGTCCGCGAAGTTCGTTACCGGGTCCGACCCCATGAAGAGCGTGCCCATCGCGCCGACCCGCTGGAAGACGCTCAGCCCCCTGAGGCCCGCCTCCAGGCGCGCGGCCTTGCGCTCCAGCTCCTCGTAGACGGCTGGGTCGCGCAGGCGGCGGAGCACGGAAATGCCCGCCGCCGTTGCGAGGGGATTCCCTGAGAGCGTGCCGGCCTGGTAGACCTCGCCGACCGGCGCGAGGTGCCGCATGATCTCCGCCGAGCCGCCGAAGGCGCCGATCGGCATCCCTCCGCCGACGATCTTGCCGAGGATGGTCAGGTCAGCGCGCACGCCGAGTCGCTCCTGCGCGCCCCCGCGCGCGATCCGGAAGCCGGTGATCACCTCGTCGAAGACGAGCAGCGCGCCCGAGGCATCGCACAGCTCGCGCAGCGCCTCGAGGAAGCCGGGCTCCGGGGGGACGACGCCCATGTTCCCGGCCACCGGCTCGACGATCACGCAGGCGAGCCCCTCCCCGTAGCGCGCGACTGCGAGGGCCGCCGACTCGACGTCGTTGTAAGTGGCGACGATCGTGTCCGCGGCCGCACCGGAAGGAACGCCGGCCGTCGCGGGAACGCCGAGCGTCGCGGGGCCGGACCCGGCCTCGGCGAGCAGCGCGTCGGCGTGACCGTGGTAGCAGCCCGCGAACTTGAGGATCCGGTCGCGCTTCGTCGCTCCCCGGGCGAGCCGGACCGCGCTCATCGCCGCCTCGGTGCCCGAGCTGACCATCCGCACCTGCTCGATCGACGGAAACGCGTCGACGATCTCGGCCGCGAGCTCGACCTCGCGTTCGGTCGTGGCGCCAAACGTCGTGCCCTCGTCGGCGGTCCGCTGAACGGCCTCGACCGTCTCCCGGTCGGCGTGGCCGAAGATCAGCGGGCCGAACGACAGTACCCAGTCGACGTAGCGCCCGCCGTCGGCCGTCGTCACGTAGGCGCCCTTCCCCTTGCGCACGAAGAGCGGCTCGTCGAGCCCGACGGCCTTCATCGCACGCACCGGCGAATTCACCCCACCGGGAATGAGGCGCTCGGCTTCCCGGGCGAGCTCCGACTTCGACTTCAGAGCCAGTGGGCGAGCTCCTTGGCCCAGTACGAGACCACGAAGTCGGCGCCGGCGCGCTTGATCACGGTCAGCGACTCCAGGGCGGCCTCGCGCTCGTCGAGCCAGCCTCGCGCAGCCGCGGCCTTCACCATCGCGTACTCGCCGGAGACGTTATACGCCGCGACCGGCAGGTCGAAGCGCTCGCGAACGGCGCGGAGGACGTCCAGGTTCGGAAGCGCCGGCTTGATCATCAGCACGTCGGCGCCTTCGGCCACGTCGAGCTCGCTCTCACGCAGCGCCTCCCGCACGTTGGCCGGATCCAGCTGGTACCCGCGGCGGTCGCCGAACGCGGGCGTCGACTCCGCGGCCTCCCGGAAGGGCCCGTAGAAGGCCGAGGCGTACTTCGCCGCGTACGAGACGATCGCCGTGTCGGAGAAGCCGTTCTCGTTGAGCGCCGCCCGGAGGTAACCGACGCGCCCGTCCATCATGTCGCTGGGCGCGACGACGTCCGCGCCGGCCTCGACATGGCTGACCGCGGTCCGGCCGAGCAGCTCCAGCGTGGCGTCGTTTGCCACCTCGCCGTTCTCGATCACCCCGCAATGACCGTGCGACGTGTACTCGCACAGGCAGACGTCCGTGATCAGGACGAGGTCCGGATAGCGCTCGCGCAGGCCCCGCAACGCTCGCTGGACGACCCCGTCCGAGGCGTACGCGCCCGAGCCTTCGTCGTCCTTCGCGTCCGGGATCCCGAAGAGGATGACGGCGGAGAGCCCGAGCCCCAGCAGCTCCTCGGCCTCGCGCGAAAGGTCGTCGACGGAGAACCGCCCGAGCGCGGGCAGCTCCTCGTTCGCCTGCGTTTCGGGGCCCACGAAGAGCGGATAGACGAAGTCGTCGAGATCGAGCTTCGTCTCGCGCACGAGCGAACGAAGCGCCCCGGTGCGGCGCAGCCTGCGCAGACGAGTCGCCGGAAACGTGCTCATGGGGCCACCTTAGCCTCGGGCGGCTCCTCCGGCGGCACGGGCTGGATGGGACGCGTGTCCTCCAGATCGACCTCGACAGGCACCGCCCCCTCCTTCCAGTCCTCGAGCTCGACGCGCTCGCTGAAGAACTCGTAGATCGCCCGCAGCACGGCGAGCAGCGGCAGCGCGACCAGCACCCCGGGGAGGCCGTAGAGCTCCCCGCCGGCGACCAGTCCGAAGATGACGAGCAGCGGATGCAGGCGCAGCGCGTTCCCCATCACGTTCGGGACGACGATGTGGCCCTCGATCTGGTGGATCCCGAGAAAGAGCAGGAACACCCAGAGGCCCGAGATCGGGTGGATCACGAGCGCGTACGCGATGGGCACGATGCCACCGAGCCATGGGCCGAGGTAGGGAATGAGCTCGGTGACGGCCACCCAGGCGCCGAAGAGCACGGCATACCGGTCCATGCCCGGAGCCCACCCGAGCGTGCCGAGCAGCCAGAGCCCGACGCCGGCGCTCGAGCCGATGATCGCCGAGAGCAGGAGCTGCCCGCGCACGTAGCCCGCGACGGCCTGCTCCATCCGGATGACGAGTCCGGACTGCCCGGGCCGCGGCGGGAAGCGCCGGTCGACCCCCTGCTTGAGCCGGCCCATGTCGAGGAGCATGTAGATCGACACGACGAGGATCAGGACGAGGCTGAAGACGAGCTGGAAGATCGAGATCGCGGCGCCGCGGGCGAAGTCGATCGCCTTCGTCGTGTACTTCCCGACGTCCTTGCTCTTGATGCTGGACGCGAAGTCCTGGCCCTGCTTGCGGACGTCGATCCGCTCGAGGTGGTGCGTGTCGAGCCAGTGCTGAAACCGATCGACGTCCTGCTGGAAGCCGGTCTGGGGGGTCTGTCCGTGCTCCTTCGTAAGGTAGGTGTCAATTCGATTCGCCGCCGACTGCGTCTGGTCGCTGACGATCACGCCGATGGCGATGGCGACGACGGCCAGCGCAGCGGCAAAGCTCAGGTAGACGATTGCAATGGAGAAACCGCGCGGAATCCGGAGCCGTTCCAGGACCCGCACCAGCGGGTCGAGCAGCAGCGCAACGAGGCCCGCGACGACGAACAGGAAGACCGCGTGAAAGACCTTCCCAGCGAGCAGGATCGCGATCAGCGCGAGCACGGGCAGGCCGACCAGCTGAATCCAGCGCGGGATCTGAATCGTCGGCGTCCCGCCGGACATGGAGGCCATCGTACCGCTCAGGTCGTGTCGCTCAGGCCACCGGCCTGGGACTGGTCTGCGTTCGAGGACGGCGCGCTCGCCCTCGACGCTCCCGCCTTCTGGGAGGAGACGCCGCCGTCTCCGCGTCTGGCCGTCCTCCGCAGCCGCGCAGGCGGTGCCGCTCTGCAAGATCCGGACACATCGGTTACGGTGCCTCCCATGCCCCCGCCCCGCGCCACTGGGCAGGCGCGCCGCACGTCCAAGGCCCGAGCCGCCGCGAGACGAAGAGCCCGGCGAATTGCCGGTTTGGTCGCGGTTTCGATCGCGCTGCTCGTCACGTTTGCGCTCACCGCCTTCGGCTCCGGCTCGTCTGCCCCCACGCCGACCAGGCCCGCACCGGCCAACCGGCTCCTGCCGGCCGGGCAGCCGCGTCCCCAGGTCGTGGCGCTGCACGGCTCGCTGAGCCTGCAGCTGCCGATCGACCAGAGCCGCGTGACGGCGATCGGATACCACGCGGTCGGCGACGGGGCGCTCGCGCTCGACCCGGTTGGCCGCCAGGCGAACGAGGGCCTGCTCGCACGCGTAGCGCGGAAGCTCTTCGGCGGCGGCGGCGGCGGCCTCACCTACTACCAGCTCGGCGGTGGCGAAGGCCCGGCCACGGCCGCGCTCGACGTGGGGGCGGCGCCCGGCACGGACGTCTACTCGCCGGTCGACGGGACAATCGTCGGCATCACTCCTCTCATGCTGCGGGGCAACGTGTTCGGGGCCCGCATCGACGTTCAGCCGACGAACGAGCCCGCGCTCGTCGTCACGCTGACTCACCTGCGGCCGGACCCGGCGCTGACGGTCGGCTCCTCGGTCGCGAAGGCGATCTCCAAGATCGGCACGATCATCGACTTCTCGAAGGTCGAGCAGCAGGCGCTCGCGCGCTACACGCAGGACGCGGGGAACCACGTCTCGATCGAGCTCCATCGCCCCGCAACACTCGCCATCCCCTGAAAATCCTCTTCGTCGCCGATGTGAACGGTCGCCCCGGTCTGCGGGCGATCGAGGAGCGGCTGCCGGGGTTGCGCGAGGAGCTCGACGTCGACTTCTGCGTCGCCAACGGAGAGAACGCGGCGGACGGCGTCGGGATCACGCCGAAGCTCGCGGACAAGCTGCTCGCGGCCGGTGCCGACGTGCTCACGCTCGGCAACCACACCTGGCGGCGGCGCGAGATCGTTCCCTACCTCTCGGGCAGCGAGCGCCTGATCCGGCCGGCGAACATGTCCGCCCAGGCGCCCGGCCGGGGCATGACCGTCGCGCCGGCCCGGGACGGAACGCGCGTCGCGGTCATCAACCTGTTGGGCGATCTCTTCATGCAGCCCGCCGTCGCCCCGTTCGAGGTCATCGACGAGCTCGTCGAGGAGGCTCGCCGCGAGACGTCGATCGTGCTCGTGGACTTCCACGGCGAGGCGACGAGCGAGAAGGTCGCGCTGGCTCACTATCTCGACGGCCGCGTGACGGCGGTCTTCGGCACGCATACGCATGTCCAGACGAGCGATGCGCGCGTCCAGCCAGGCGGAACGGCGGCGATCACGGATGCGGGCATGACGGGGCCGCACGACTCCGTGATCGGCGTCAAGGCCGAGCTCGCGATCCAGCGCATGCGGACCGGGATGCCGGTCAGATTCGAGACGGCCGAGGGCGGCGTGCGCCTCGAGGGCGCGCTCGTCGAGTGCGACGGCTCAGGCCGAGCGACGAGCTGCGAGGCCGTCCGGATCTCTGTGCCGTAGAGGAAGCAGCAGCACCAGCAGAAGCGCAACGAGGACGAGGTCTCGCGCGAGCACGAGCCAGGACTGCAGCGTGCCGAAGTGGAGCGCCAGCTGCCAGTAGCGGTAGGGGAACCAGAGCTGTGTGAGCACGAGCGCGGCGCCGAGCAGCCCCGCGGCGCTGAGGCCGCGCCGGCCGCGGACGAGCGGGATGACCGGGATCAGCCAGATCAGGAACTGCGGCGAGAGGACCTTGCCGCCCACGATGAAGGCGACCAGGGCTGCTCCGCTCGCCTCGACGAGCCGGTCGCGCCCGGCCGGGCCGCGCACGAACAGGATCCAGACGGCGATGAGCGCGGCGATCTGGAGGAGCGACTGCGCCGCCGCGAGCGCGTCCGGCGCCGACCCGGCCAGGTTCTGCGAGCCGTGGCTCGACTCCATCGTGACCGCGGTCCCGAACACGTGATGCGCGACGAGCAGGAGGCCCGCGCCGAGGCTCTCGATCTGGAGCGGACGAGACGCCTGGTTCCACAGGCTGTGCCAGAGGCCGTCCGGTGCCAGCACGAGAAACGGTAGGAAGACGAGCGCGACGACCGCCGTCAGCGCGGCGGCGCAGACGAGCGCTTCGCGCCTGCCCTCGCGCCGCCAGACGTACGCGACCGCGATCGGAACGAGCACGACCGGGTAGAGCTTCGCCGCCACCGCGGCGCCGAGCGCGACGTGGCCGAGGCGAAGCCGTCCCGACACGAGCGCGGCGACCGCGGCCGCGACGAGCGCCGTCGGCCAGAGATCGAACCGCGAGAGGACAACGGGGCCGAGGGCGAGCGGGGCGACGGAGACGAAGCCGAGTGCTCCCAGGAGCCGCCTCCTCCCCGCCCCGAGAGCGACGAGCGCGATCGCCACGCAGACGATCAGCGCCTCGCCGAAGAAGGCCATCAGCGCCTCGAAGCGGACTCGGAACGTCTCGGAGCCGGCAGCGCCGAGCGCGGGCAGGGCGAACACGGGCAGCGCACCCGGCGGGTACTCGAGCGCGAAGTCGCGGTAGGGCACCTGCCCGTCGTCCAGCGCCGAGCCGTAGCGCTCGTAGACCGGCGTGTCGACGATCGGGTGGTGTGTGAAGTAGCCGCGGTGCAGCACGGCCCACGCGACGAGGAAGAGCACGACCGCGGCGAGCGTCGCCGCGACCGCGAATCCGGTGTCAGCCGGCCGGGACGAGCTCTCGGGCTTCGCTGTCACTCGGAGGAGCCGGTTCCCGCCGCCGGCGTGGAGCCAGGACGACGAAGGCGACGAATGGGAAAAACCACGGGATGTAGAGGTAGAACCAGTGCGTCAGCGTGAGCTCGAAGCCGATCATGAGCGCCGCGGTCAGCGCGGCGAGCTGGAGCGGCGTCTTGCTCCGAGGCACGAAGTAGCAGGCCAGCGCGCCGGCCGCGAGCAGGCCGATGAGGATCTGCTGAGCGAAGCCGAGGTCCGGGATCCCGGCCGCGTGGTACTGGCCCCAGCCCCAGATCGAAAACGGGGAGTCGCGCCCCACCTGCCAGCCGAACGTCCGGTCCCAGAAGACTCGAGCCGCGTGCGCCGGGTTGGGCTCGAGCAGCAGAATGGAGAAGGCGGCGAGCGTGGCTACGGCAAAACCTCCTGCAAAAGTAACCTTTCCGGAGAGCCGGCGCGGCTCCGGATAGCCCGCCCACAACGGCACGACCAGGAGCGCCCCGAACTTCGTCCACCCGGCGAGCGCCAGGAACGCGCCGCGCCCGAAGGCAGACGTCACGAGCCAGAAGCCGAAGATGAGCAGGACGGGCATGATCGTGTCGTTCGTGTTGGAGCTCGACGCGTACTGCGTGAACGGGTACGCGGCCCACGAGAACGGCAGCATGACAGCGAGCCGCGTCCCTCCGAACCGCAGGCCGAGCAGCAGCAGTCCGAGCAACGCGAGCAGGTCGAACGCGACCGCCGTCGCATGCGCGGCCGGCAGCTTGTCCCACTTTCCGCTCCACCCCAGGAGGCCGTACGCGGGGATATACGCCTCGTAGGCAACCGGCCCGTACGTGTCGCCTTGCCCGTTCGCCGACTCGCAGCGGCCGTTTGTCTGCACCCGTTCGCGGATCTCTCCGTCGGCGTCCTTCGGCCCGCAAGGCTTCAGGCTCCCCTCGATCGGCATGTGGCCGTAGGGCGACTGTCCGTTGACGATCCGGTTCGCGCCGATCACGCCCGCGTAGCCGACGTCGATCACGTTCGAGTCGCGCACGTTGAGCCCGATGCGAAAACCGGTCAGGAAGACGGTCGCAGCCGCGAGCAGCCAGAGGGGCCAGACCGATCGCGACGAGCCGGGCCCGCCGCGCCAGACGCTCCAGACCATCCGTCCCAGCAAGTACAAAAGCGGCGGGTAGGCGAGCGGGACGCTCGTGAAGATCTCGCCGCGGTTGAAGAACCAGAGCGAGACCGAGAACGAGAGCAGGACGACGAGATCGAGGTTCCTCAGGGAGAGCGGTCGGCGCAGATCGGCGAGCCCGAGTAGGAAGACGATGCAGAACGCGAGCCAGATCCCGACGGTGTTGATCTCCTTGCCGCCGAAGGCGCCGCTGGTGCCCCGGGCCATCTTCCACGCGACCTGCGGCCCGGTCCACGCTTCGGTGACGACGCCTGTGCCGTCGTCCACACGGCCGAGCGCGATCTGGTCGAGCGAGTCCCACCAGATACCCATCTTCCAGTCCCCGCGCTTTGGGTCGTACGTGGCCTCGGTCACCCGGCCCTTCTTGGGGTAGCGGCCGATCCAGTCCGCGACCTTGTCGTCGCGGACAAAGATCGCCGTTGCACGCTCCTCAGTCAGGTGCGCGTGCGGCTTGACGGGAGCGAACGGCGCCTGAACGAGCCGCCCCTTCGAGTCGTAGACCGGATCGGTCACCGTTGACGCGGCGTGCCCGGCGGGCGCGAGCACCGCAACGGCGATCAGGGCGAGGACGACCCGCCTCATCACCTTCAGCGACGCCTGAACGACCAGAGCTTGTTGCCCACGAAGTTGATGGGCGTGACGAGCACGATGGCGATCGCCTGCGCGTGCACCTTGCCCATACCTGCCGCGACGAGCGCGATCAGGAACAGCTCGTTCGCGCCCAGTGCGAGCAGCGAGACGACAAGGAAGCGAAGCCCCTGGTAGCCGACATGCCCGCGTTGGCCACGGAATGTCCAGAGCCGGTTCCACGTGTAGTTACTCGTTACTGCGACGATGAAGGAGCAAGCCGCCGCGGGGACGTAGTGCAAGCCTGCTTCCAGGAGCTTCGCATAGAGGGTGAGGTTGATCCCGTACCCGAGCGCGCCGACCGTGCAGAACTTCGCCAGCTGCACCCAGTTATGAGGCCTGCGCAGGGCGCTCGAGGCGCGAGCCCTCGCTGTAGCCATCGTCGGGGCTTCGTTGGCCATCCGACGGGCGAGCGTAGCAGCGTGCTCGCTGGTCGAACGCGGTGCCCGATCAAGCGACCGAGAAGCCCTCCTCGCCCTCGGGCTCGACCCAGTCCACCTCGACGTCGTCGACCCTGGCGCCCGCGGGGCCACGGCGGCACCACTCGACCATCGAGTCCACCTTCTGGTCGTCTCCCTCGAACGCCGCCTCGACGGTTCCGTCGGGAGCGTTCCGAACCCAGCCCGCGAGGCCAAGCGAGCGCGCCCGGTCACGCGTTTCCGCCCGAAAGAACACGCCCTGGACCGAGCCGCGGACGACGACGAGCGCCCGCTTCACTCTTCGAAGCCGCCTTGACCGACAAGCGGGACGAAGCGGCAGGGGACAGAGCGGACGACTGCAGGCCCCTCGGGGCTGCGGGCGATGAGCTCGAGCCGCTGGCCCCAGCGCCCACCGACCGGCACCGCGAGGCGGCCGCGAGGCTCGAGCTGGTCGTAGAGCTGCTGCGGCAGGCTGGGCGCAGCGGCCGCGACCGCGATCGCTCCGAACGGCGCGTGGTCAGGCAGGCCGACCGAGCCGTCACCGACGTGGACCTCGACGCGCTTGTAGCCGGCCGCGGCGAGGTTCTTCCGGGCCTGCAGCGCGAGCTCGGGAATCCGCTCGATCGTGTGCACCTCCGCTGCGAGCTCGGCCAGGACCGCGGCCTGGTAGCCGGAGCCGGTGCCGACGTCGAGCACCCGCTCGCGGCAGGTGAGGCCGAGGATCTCGCAGATCCGGGCGACCATGTACGGCTGCGAGATCGTCTGCTGGTGACCGATCGGCAGCGCGGCGTCGGCATACGCCCTCCCCTGCTCCTCGTTGGGGACGAAAAGCTCCCGCGGCACGCGCGCCATCGCGGCGAGCACACGCTCGTCGACGATGTCCCGTGCGCGCAGCTGGTCCTCGATCATGCGGAGCCGCTCGGCGGCGAGATCCGGTTCAGCCGGCACGGCTGACGCTGAAATGATCGAGCACGCGCGGCGCGACGTCGACGATCCGCGCCGGCGGGGGGCCCAGCCCGACCGAGAGCATCGGCACTTCCGAGTCGCCGAGCTCGAGGGATCCGTGAGAGCCGCCGCCGACGTGATCGCGCCCCCCGAGGTCGACGAACTCGACACCGGGTGCGGCCGAGATGATCAGGTCGCCCGCGTTCGGGTTCGCGAGCGCGGCCCACGCCCGCTCGAGCGCATTCGGCTGCGCGAGGAGGTCGGTCGTCCCGCTCGTCGCCCAGCCTCCGTCACTCGGGCCAAAGCGCAGTTCCTCCCCGTCGCGCTGGGCGACGGCGGTATCGCCCTCGCGAAAGAGCACGACGTGGGGGCTCCCGTGCAGCAACTCGGCGAGGTCGCGTGCCTCGGCGGTGCAGCCGGGGAGCCGGTAGACCATGCCCGCACGGTTGGAAGCGGTCACCGCGAGCTCTGTACGCCGCCCGTTCCCTCGGTGGAAGAGCCGGAATCCGGAGAACGAATCTTCCAGGCGAGCCGACGTCCCGACGCTTGTCTGACCGTGGTCCGAGCAGAGCAGAACCGCGTACCGCTCGAGGAACTCGTCCGGGCCGCCGGCCGCCTCGAACAGCAATCCGATTGCACGGTCGGCCCGGGCGAGCGCGGCGTGTGCGACCTCGGGCCCGGCGGCGTGCGACGCGAAGTCGTAGTCCGGGAGGTAGAAGACGAGGAAGTCGAAGCCGTCGCGCGTCACGAGCCAGCGCCCAACGACGCCCGCGTACTCGTCGACCGAGCCGCGGGCCCGCGTGCGGATCGCGAGCGGCGAGCCGGTGACGTCCGACTCGAAGAGGTTGTAGTAGAAGAACCGGCTCGGGCCGAAGGCAGGCCGGCCCAGGCCGGGCACCGTCGAATCGTGCCGGGCCGGCCCGCGGTAGCAGACCATGTTCACCGCCGCCGTCACCAGGCCGGCTCCTTCGAGCGACTCGAAGACGGTCGTCGCCTCCCGCGAGAGGTGCTCCTCGTTCATGCTGAAGACCGCGTCGCGGAGCGCGCGCGTCGGCCCCGCCGCGCGAACCGCGCTGAACGACGAGCCGTACTCCACGAACCGCTCCTCTTGACGATGGAACCAGACGAGGTGCGGGATGCCGTGCACGTCGGGGTGAACACCGGTGGCGAGGGACGAGAGGCAGACCGGCGTCAGCGAGGGAAAGGTCGTCACGGCCCGCCGGTACTCGCCGTGCTCGGCGAGAAAGCGAAGCGCCGGGACGTCTCTGCTCTCGACCGCGTCCTCGAGCATCGCGGGAGTGAGGCCGTCGATGACGATCAGGACGAGTTTCTTGGGCGGCATCAGTCGCGCGCGAGCGTGCGCAGCCCGGCGTAGCGCTTCCCGGCCCGGCGGCGGAGGCGCAGCCCGAGCGCCGGCAGGGCGAGAGCCTCGACGTACCCGACAACCGGCACGAAAGCGAGCACCGCGACGACCACCGCCCCGAGCACGACCAGGAGGGCGGTCGCCACCCGCGTGGCACCCCGCCCGAGCGCGCCGCCGACGAGTTGGAGTGCCCCGGCTGCCCCGAGTATCCCCCCGGCTCCCCCGCCCGCAGCCTCCTCGACATCGGCGAACGCGAGCCCAAGCGCAATCGCGATCGCAGCCGCCAGCAAGGGAGCAAGCAGGCCCAGGCGCCGTCCGGCGAGACTCGCGGCGGCCGCGATTCCGAGCGCGGCACCGAGCCCCGCGAAGACACCGACCCAGTACAAGTTCCCCACCCGGCCAGTGTAGTTGGCGGGCGTTTCGCCACCTCTCATCCGGGGAAGAACACCGGTTGATGAACGGCCGCTCCGGGGGGTCCGGCCGTGATCGCCGGTACCTCCTCGTTTTCTTTTCCGCCCTCCGCTCGGGCCCCGCTCGGCGGATGGACAGCCTGCTCGCCCAGCTGGCGCGCAAGGAGCGGAAGAGGCTGAGCGTCACCCGCGTCGACGTCGAGGACCGGCCCGAGCTCGCCGAGCGCTTCAAGGTGCACCAGGTGCCGACACTCGTCCTCGTCAAGGGGAAGCGTTCGATCGCCAGGCTCGAAGGCAGGGCGAACGCCGCCGAGATCGAGGAGCTCGTCGAGTCGCATCTCAGGGATTCGAAAACCGAGAACGGGTAACCCTCGTATGGTCCGAACGAAATCGACGGGAGGAGTGCGCATGCGCAAGCTCGCGATCGTCGCTTCCCTGCTCGCTGCGGTCGGCCTCACGGTCGTGGCCGCGGCAGCGCTCGCAGACCACGGCGGGCATGGGCAAGGAGGCAACAATTTCCGGGCGAACCTGAACGGCTACAACGAGGTCGTCGGCGGGCCCGGCGCCTCGACCGGATCCGTCTCGACGACCGGCCACGGCCGGCTGACGTTGCGGATCTTCTCCGACCACCTCCACTACACGCTCGACTACTCCGACCTGACGGGCGGTGAAACCTGCTGCGCGCACATCCACTTTGCGCAACAGCACGTGAGCGGAGGAGTCAGTGCCTTCCTCTGCGGTGGCGGCGACAAGCCGGCGTGCACACCGGTGAATGGCCACTTCGAGGGGGACATCGATGCGGCCGACGTCGTCGGGCCGGACGTGCAGGGGATCGCACCGGGCGAGCTCGGCGAGCTCGTCTCCGCGATCCGCGCGGGTGCGACGTACGCGAACGTCCACACGACGCCGAGCTACCCCGAGGGTGAGATCCGGGGTCAGATCGTCCGTGGCCACGGTGACGGAGGCGGTCACGCCAGGCGCTAGTAGCGCCCGATCCGACCGTTGCGAAGAGCCCGGTCCCGGCCCGGGCTCTTCGTCTTTTCTAGGCTCCGGCGGCTTCGAGCCGGGCGATCACGGCGAGCCCGAACTCCGCGGCGCGCGCGCCGTCGACGACCCGATGGTCGAACGTGAGCGAGACGTAGCCGATCTGCGCGACTGCGAGCCCGCCGTCGCGGACGACGGGCCTTGGTGCGATCCGTCCGATGCTGAGGATCGCGACCTCGGGATGGTTGACGATCGGGGTCTGGAAGAGACCGGCGAGCTTCCCGGCACTCGTGACGGTGAAGGTCGACCCGCGCAGCTCCTCCGGCTTGAGCGCGCCGGCGCGGGCGGCCTCGGCCAACCGGGCGACCTCCTCGGCGAGCTCGTCGAGCGACGCCGTGTCGCACCCGCGGACGACCGGGACGACGAGCCCGTCGCCGGTCTGGACCGCGACGCCAAGGTCGTACCGGTCGAGGTAGACGATCTCGTCGCCCTCGAGCCGCGCGTTCAGCTCCGGAAACTCCTGCAGAGCCTCGGCGCACGCCTTGAGCACGGTCGGAATCAGCCGCTTGAGGTCGAAGGAGCCGAAGTCGCACTCCTCCACCCACGTCACCGCCGGCACCTCCCGGTGGGCGCGAGCCATGTGCTCCGCGATCAGCCGCCGCACCCCACGAAGCGGCTCCCGCCGTCCCTCGGAGCCCTGTCCCGGGGCCTGTCCCTGGGACGTGCCGGCGGCGCGCACGTCCCCTTCGGTCACGCGTCCTTGTGGGCCTGTCCCCTCCAGAGACTCGAGCTCGACGCCGAGCTCCTGGGCGAGCCGTCGGACGAGTGGCGTCGCACGGACACGTCCGTCCGCGCCACGTCTAGGGGCCTGTCCCCTGGACATGGCCGAGGGGGGCGCCGGCTGTGGAGAAGTCGGCTCGGGGACGGCCCCATCGCCGATGACGACGAGGATCGTGCCGACCGGGACGACCTTGCCCTCCTCGACGAGGATGCTCGCGACCTTCCCGGCCGCCGGCGACGGGATCTCGACGGTCGTCTTGTCCGTCAGGATCTCGACGAGCGGCTGGTCCTCCGCCACCTCGTCCCCCTCGGAGACGAGCCAGCGGGCGACCTCGCCCTCGGTCAGGCCTTCTCCCAGGTCGGGCAGCTTGAACTCGTAGGCCACGGCGGCGGAATTTACCGGGGTCGGCCGACCCAGGCGCCGGCCGGCACGATCAGCACCCGCAGGCCGCCCTCGGACCGCCAGATCGAGAGCGCCTGGTCGTCACCGCGGATCGTGGGCGCGACCTCCCGGGGCACGTAGCCGAGCTGCAGCGTTCGCTCCTCGTTCCAGACACCCACCGCGTTCGGATCGTGCTCGTTCTCTGGCTCGGGGACAAGCGCGAGCGGACGGCCCGGCTCGAAGGACGGATCGGCCAGCGACTCGATCCGGAACGAGACGCCGGCCACGGGCACCACCGTCACGCGCGGGTCCTCCCAGCGCACGACCTCGCCGGTGGCGGCGTCACGGAGCCGGTAGCCCGCCCCGGCGCGCTCGAGCAGCAGCCGGAGGCGCTCGCTCACCGGAACGCGTCGTCGCGCAGCTCGGCGTGGACGCCGAGGGCCTCGTTCACGACCTGCGTGACGTGCAGATCGACGCCGACGCTCGCCAGCACGCGGGCGTCGCCCCCGCCGACTCCGAGCTCCCGCGCCATCAGCGCGAGCATGCCGTCGATCGCGATCGAAGCGGCGCGGCCGAGGTGCTCATCGAAGCCGAACGTCAGCCATGCGCCGTCGATCCGCGCGATCGGCCACTCGAGCGCGAGGTCGTCGCGAACATCGAGGGTCAGCTGAGCCCGCGCCGGGGTCTCGATCGCCGTGCCCGAGACCTCGCCGTCGCCCTGCGCGGCATGCCCGTCGCCGGCAGAGAAGAGCGCGCTCTCGACCGGTATCGGAAGGTAGAGCGTCGTTCCGGAGACGAGCTCTTTGCAATCGATGTTCCCGCCCCAGCGCCGCGGCGGAATGGTCGAGTGGACCCCCGGCTCCGGCGGCGGCATTCCCATGACGCCGAGAAAAGGCGCGAGGTCGAGCTCCCGTCCGAGCGCGCGTCCAACGCCGTTGGCGAGCGCCCAGTGGACGGCGTGATCCTCACCGCCCAGGGTGACTCCCCAGTCCCCGGCCTCGACCTCGTCCACGCGGACGGTGAGCGTCTGGCCGGGCCTCGCCCCTCGCACGGCGATCGGCCCGGCAAGCGCATGTCCCGTGTCGAGCTCGGGCCTCTTCGCGACGAACTGCTCCTCCCGCGACAAGTCCCACCCGGCGTTCGGCACGGAGATTCGAACCGAATCGCCCGGCTCGATCTCCAGCACGGGCTCGAGCTCACGAGAGAAGTAGCCGTGGAGCGTGCGCTGCTCGAGTGGCAGCTCGTGGAGGGTCACTCGTACTCGAGCAGCTTCTCGACCGCGTCCACGACCCGCGCCACCGAGGGCATGTACGCGTCCTCGATCTGCCAGTACGGGTACGGCACGTCGTAACCGGTCACGCGGAGCACCGGGCCCCGCAGGTCGAGCATCGCCTTCTCGGCGAGGATCGCGGCCAGCTCGGCGCCGAAGCCCGCGGTGCGCGGCGCCTCCTGGACGATCACGACCCGACCGGTCTTGGCCGCGGCGGCGAGCAGCGCGTCTTCGTCGAGGGGCTTCAGCGTGCGGATGTCGAGGATCTCGACCGCTGCGCGGCCCTCGAGCGCGTCCGCGGCCTGCTCGGCGAGCGGCACCATCGAGCCGTAAGCGACGAGGGTCACATCGTCGCCCCCCCGCACGGTGCGCGCCTTGCCGAGCGGCACGACGTGCTCGCCCTCGGGGACCTCGCCGCGCAACGTCCGGTAATGGAGCTTGGGCTCGAAGATGACAACGGGGTCGGGGTCGCGAATTGCAGCCGCGAGCAGGCCTTTTGCATCGCTCGGCGTGGAGGGGATCGCAACCTTGACGCCGGGCGTGTGTACGTAGTACGCCTCGGGCGAGTCGTCGTGCAGCTCCGGCGCGCGCACGCCGCCGCCGTAGGGCATCCGCACCGTGATCGGGAACTCCATCTTCCCGCCGGTCCGCCACCGGTAGCGGCCGACGTGGGTGATCAGCTGGTCGAGGGACGGATAGCTGAACGCGTCGTACTGCATCTCGCACACCGGCCGGAAGCCGGCCATGCAGAGCCCGACGGCGGTGCCCATGATCCCGGCCTCGGCCAGTGGAGTGTCGACGCAGCGATCGGGGCCGAACTTGTCGAGCAAGCCGGCGGTCGCGCGAAAAACCCCACCGGCGCGGCCGACGTCCTCGCCCATGATCATGACGTCGGGGTCGCGCCCGAGCTCGACGTGGAAGCAGTCGTTGATCGCTTCGAGGAGGGTGAGCTCACTCATCGAGGATCCTCCGGAGCTCGGCGAGGTCGGTCTCGAACGACGCCGGCGGGTCGGCCAGAGCGTGCTCGAAGAGCAGCGACACGTCACCGAGCGGCTCGGCCTCGGCGGCCGCGATCCCGTCGCGCATGGCCTGCCCGGCCTCGGCTCGGATCGACTCGGCCATCTCGTCGGTCAGGATCCCGGCCCGGCGCAGGTAGCCCTCGTAGCGGCCGACGCATTCGTTCTTGCGTTCCTCGGCGACGCGATCCATGTCGATGTACGCCTTCGGATCGTCAGCGGTGGCATGCGGCGCGGCGCGATAGCTGACCGCCTCGATGAAGGTCGGCCCCTCGCCGGCCCGTGCTCGCGCGACCGCCTCTCGCGTGACCTCGTAGACGGCGAGGATGTCCAGCCCGTCCACGCGCAGCCCCGGCATGCCGTACCCGACCGCCTTGTCGGCGAGCGTCTGCGCACGCGTCTGCGCCTCGACGGGCGTCGAGATCGCCCAGCCGTTGTTGTTGCAGAAGAGAACCAGGGGCGCCCGCATGACCCCGGCGAAGTTCGCGCCTTCGTGGAACGCGCCTTCCGAGGTTGCGCCGTCGCCGAAATACGCGATCGCACATGCCTTCTCTCCGCGCAGCCGCTTCCCCCACGCGAGGCCCGCTGCATGCGGGACATGGGTCCCGATCGGCACGCAGATCGACGCGACGTTGTAATCCGCGGGGTTCCACCAGCCCGCGGGGTGGCCGCGCCACCAGGACAGAACCGTCGAGGCCGGCATTCCCCGCAGAAGCCCGATCGCCGACTCGCGGTAGCTCGGAAAGATCCAGTCGTCGTCCTCGAGCGCGTAGACGGAGCCCGCCTGCATCGCCTCGTGGTTCCAGAAGATCGCGTACGTGCCGATGCGGCCCTGGCTGTGGTAGACGACGGAGCGCTCGTCGTACGTGCGCAGGAGAACGAGCCCCCGGTAGAGCTCGACGAGATCGTGGTCGGTGAGCCCGTCGACCTCGCCGTCGGGCACCGACTCGCCGTCGCCGATCACGCGCCGGAGATCGCGCTCAGCAGGAAGAACCTGCGCCATTGCCCCCGCGAATCTACCTCAGAGCTCGTGTGTGGCCCGCGGCGGTGCGCCGGACGAGAACGCCCAGGAGCGCGAGTGCGCCGATCGCAGCCGCCACGCCGATCGCCTCGAGCGCGAGGCCGCCTCCGACAGAAGCAGCGGCGACGACGAGCACGAGCGCGGCGACCGCGGCGGCCCCCACGCAGACTCCGAGGAGCTGCGCGAGACGGCGCTCGGCGATGGCCGGATCGCTCCACGCCGCGATCCGCCGCTCCACCGACCAGAAGGCGAGCTCCGCGACGAGGACGAGCCCGGCCGCGTAGACGGGCGCCGCCTCGTCCAGCGCCCGTCCCTGGGCCGCGAACAGCACGGCGTACTCGCCCCCGAGCGCCGCCAGCCCCCACCCGAGCGCCGCCGCCGAGCGGGTCGTGAGCCCGGCCGCCAGAAACGAGAGCGCGAGCCCGCCGAGCACGAGCGCCAGCCAGCGCAGGTGGAGATCCTGCACCGCGGGATACGACGCGAGAGCGGCCGCCGAGCCGAAGGCGGCGAGGCCCGTCGCTACGCGCGAACGACGCGAGCGTGGCGCCTGAATGCCCTCACCTCCTCGACGACCGCTTCCATCGGCACGCCTTCGCGCCACTCGACGATCGGCACGCCTAGAGCCGCGTACCGCGAGCGCAGAGCCTCGCGCCGCAGCCGCCAGAGCCGATAGGCGAGCCGCTCGGTCTCGGTCTCGCCCTCGTCCACGAACGGGAACGGCGACAGCTCGATCACCGCCAGGTCGAAGCCGCGCCCGCGCAGGTCGATGAGCGCGCTCACCGCGCGCTCGTCGAGCAGCGGGCTGAGGGCGATCACGAGCGCGCGCGGCGGCAGCGTCCGCGGCGGAATCACGTTCAGGTCCTTCCAGGCGTAGCTGAGCAGGATCTCGGCGTCGAGGAGCGAGTCGACGATCCGGTAGAGCTGCGTCATCCCGCTCGACACGGTCAGCCAGTTCAGCACGCCCCCGAAGGCCACGAGCCCCACGCGATCCTTCTCCTCGAGGTAGTGCGTCGCAAGCGCGGCCGCAGCCCGCACGCCGAGATCGAGCGTCCCCAGGTCTGCCCGCCGCGCCTCAGCGAAGGTATCGAGGAAGATGACGACGTCCGAGTTCCGCTCCGGGTGCGCCTCGTTCACCCAGGGGACGCCGCGCCTGGCCGTCGCCCGCCAGTTCACCCTTCGGACACGGTCGCCGCTCGTGAAGGGCCGCAGGTCGGCGAACTCGATTCCCTCGCCGCGCTGGCGCGCGACCTGGTTGCCGGAGAACGCCTGCGTCTCGAGCGGTCGCAGGAGCCGCTGGAGCGTCTCGCCCCTCGGATAGACCTTGAGCGCATGCGGCTCGCGGATCAGCCCCTCGAAGGCGACGAGGCCGAAGACGTCCCGCGAGCGCCAGAGAACCTCGCCGAGCTCGTAGGCGCCCCAGTGGAGGCAGCGAATCGGGAGCTGGATCTCCGGCTGCTCGTCGAAGGCGAGGCGAATGAGCCGCGGATTGGGGGCCCCGGTCTCGAGCCCCGGCGGCATCCTGAAGAGGAGCTCAAGGCGCTCGACGGGACGCCGCGCCGCGAGCTCGAGGTCGACGACAACGTCCCGTCCCTCGAGCTGGCGTTCACGGTCGAGCTCGACGTACAGCCGCAGCTCGGGCGGCTTTGCGAGCGCCAGGCCGACCGCGACGAGGACGGCGAACGGAGCGGCGAGCGCAGCGAGCTCCGGCCGTCCCAGCGCGAGCGCCGCCACCAGCCCGGCCGCCGCGAGCACCGGGTAGACGCGGAGCTTCGCCGTCGCCGCATGGCTCACTCCGGAATGGGACGGCTCGGTACCTCGGCGAGGAGCTCGCGAACGACGTCGTCTCCACGGCGGTGCTCGACCCACAGGCCCGGCTTCGGCCTCAGCCCTCGCCTTGTTGCTCACTGCGGAACTGGACGCTCGACCGGCGGAGTCGGCACCTGGTCGAGAAGCTCCCGAACGATGTCGGCTCCACGGCGGCGCTCGACCCACAGCTCGGGCTTCAACGTCAGCCGGTGCGCGAGGGCGGGCTCCGCGACGGCCTTTACGTCGTCAGGCGTCGCGTAGTCGCGCCCCGACAGCGCGGCGCGGCAGCGTGCGAGCTTGAGGAGAGCGAGCGAACCGCGCGGGCTGGCCCCGACCTGGACCCCCGGCGCGCTGCGCGTCGCGACGACCAGGTCGACGATGTAGTAGCCGAGGCTCTCCTCGAGGTGCACGTGCTCGACGGCCTGCTGCATGTCCAGCACCGTCTGCCGGTCGACGATTTGATCCAGCCGGACCTCCTCCTCGGCCCGGTCGAGGCGCCGCTCGAGCATCTCCCACTCGTGCTCCCGCGCGGGGTAGCCGACGCCGATCCGCAGCACGAAGCGGTCGAGCTGCGCCTCGGGCAGCGGATAGGTGCCTTCGTACTCGATCGGGTTCTGCGTCGCGAGCACGATGAACGGAGGCTCGAGTGGATGGGTCTCGTTCTCGATCGTGACCTGCCGCTCCTGCATCGCCTCGAGCAGCGCGGCCTGCGTCTTCGGGGGGGCCCGGTTGATCTCGTCCGAGAGCAGGATGTTCGCGAAGATCGGGCCGGGCCGGAACTCGAAGTCGCTCTCCCGCTGGTTGTAGATCGACGATCCGGTGACGTCGGCCGGCATCAGGTCCGGGGTGAACTGGATCCGCGAGAAGGTCATCCCGGTCACCGTGGCGAAGGAGCGCGCGATCAGCGTCTTCGCGAGCCCGGGAAAGTCCTCGATCAGGACGTGGCCGTCGGCGAGGATGCCGAGCAGGACGAGCTCGAGTGCGGCCCGCTTGCCGACGATCGCCCGCTCGACCTCGTTGAGGATCCGGTCGGCCTGTGTGGTGAGCTCGTCGATCGTCATATGACTAGAGACGTTCAAGACGCTCGATTTTCCGTTCGATGTCGAGCAACCCGGGCCCGGGCGCCTGCCGGTTCTCGGGCGCGACTCGATCCGGCTCGACGAGCTCCCACAGCTCAGCGCCGACGAGGTCCCGCACCGCAGGGCTGCCCGAGTCGAGGCTCAGTCCACGGCGCTCGAGGCGACCGGCCACGATCTCTCGGATCACCGGCCGCAGCCTGTAGTGGAGGTCGAACGAGCGTGCGGAGGCCATGTAGACCGTGCGCTCGAGGCGGTCCAGCTCGGCGATCCTGGGCAGCGGCGGCGGCTCCGGATCCAGCGCCAGCTCAATTTTCGACTGCTGCTCTCGCGGCACGACCTCGCGCAGCCACGCGGCGACGGCGAGCAGAGCCATGCCGCCGAGGCCGAGCACGTAGATGTCGACCTCGAGCGCGTGCCGGCCCGGCGCGAGCGCGCGCGCCACGAGCAGGGCGAACGTGGCGAGGACGGCGCAGAGGGCCCAGGTGCCCGCAAGCCGGATCAGTGCGCGACCTCGACCTCGAGCTCGGCGCGCAGGCCGCTGAGCGCCTCGATTGCGTCCTCCTTCATCCGGCCGTCGATCTCGTGCGGGCTGAACCGTGCCCGCTCGAAGAGCTTCGTCAGCCGGCGAGCCGAGTGGGCGCTCGCGTGGATGACGTCCAGCATGCGCGCGAGGTACTCGAGCGGTGCCTCCGACTCGCGTCTCGGCACTCCGCCGGCGGCCATCGTCCGTTCCATCCGCGCGTAGGCACGAATGACCGCCTTGCGCGGGGCCCGCTCACCGTGCAGGTCGTCGAGCGTCTCGTCCAGCACCACGGTGAGCGCGACCGTGACCGGCACCTTCGGCAGCCACTCGCGCCTCCTCCGCAAGGCGAGCAGGCCGATCGAACCGCCGAGGCCGAGGATGAGGCCACCGACGACGACCATCGGCAGCCAGCGAAACTGCGGTTTGTAGGACGGTGGTAGCGCACTCGGCTTCTGCTCGATCTTGCTCCTGGCGTGCGGCTGCGTCACCGGCGGCGTTTTCGACGCCGGGCTGTGCCGAAAGCCTGGGATCCCCCGCGTGACGGAGACCACCAAGAGCACGAGGACGAGGCCAAGAAAGCCGAATGACCGGACCCGGAGCCCTCCACGTCGCGGGCCTTCCCGGACCTTCTTCGCGCGGCCCAGGAACATGCTCCAGGCGTACAGCAGGAAGCCGGCCGGGACCGCAAGCAGGGCGAGCGTCACGACGTAGTCGATGAGCAGCGTCGGCGCATGGGCGCTCGGCTGGCTGTCACCTCCCGCCGGGGCACGGCCCGCCGCCGCGATCGCGACCACTGCGAGCAGCCCGAACAGGCCTCCTACCGCCGCCAAAGCCCGCCACGAGCGCTCCTCCCGCATGACGTCACACTAGATGAGCACGAGCGCTGCTCCGCGCTCCGCCTCGAAAATCGCCGAGGTCACGTCACCCAGATCCTCGCCGTCGGCCTGCAGCGGCATCGGCGCGTCGGTGACGACCTCGATCCGGTCGAGGTCGTGTCCGTAGACGATGCGCCTCGCATTGGGCTGTCCTCTGCCGAGGAACGCCTGGACGAGCAGCCGGGGTAGATCGACGGGCCTGACGCCGCGCGGAGCAACGAGGTCGAGGCCGAGCTCGAAACGCGCCTCGGGGGCGATGCGGACCGGGACCGGCCCCGCATAGGTGTAGGGATCGCCGTTCGCGACGAGGGCGAAAGCCACCCGGCCGCGACCCAGGATCTCCAGAGCCGGCTCGAAGCGTCCGCGCCTTTCGGCCAGCATGCGCACGAGCTCCCAGGCGAACACCGCGTTGCCCGCACGGGAGCCGTCGTCCGAGCGCCCGCGCGCCTCGTGGCGGCGGATCGCCTCGGCGTCGATACCGATGCCCGCCGCGAACCCAAACCGGCGCCCGTTGACCCGGCCGAGGGAGATTCTCCTGGTGCGACCGGCGACGAGCTGCTCCGCAGCGCGGACGGCATCACCCGGCAGGCCGAGCGCACGAGGGAGCACGTTGGCGCCGCCGCCGGGGACGAAGCCGACAGGAGTCTCGGAGTCGATCCCGTTCAGCACCTCGTTGTAGCCGCCATCTCCGGAGAAGACGTAGACCGCCTCGGCGCCGCGGGCCTCACGGGCGAGCTCGGTCGCGTGACCGCGATGCTCGGTGCGCCGGATCTCGACATCCCCGAGCGCGCGGGCCACCTGCTCGATGCCCTCCTCGGTGACGCTGCTCGCGAACGGGTTGACGACGAGGAGCCGCAGGCTATCCCTCGGAGATGGGCCCGAGGTCGTAGCCCTCGAACTTCATCTCTTCGGCGGCTTCCGCGATCTGACGCACCGCCGTGTTCTGTGGAATCGACTGGTTGAACCTGGCGACGGCGGCGGAGTCGCCCCGCTCGGCGGCTCCTCGGAGCTCCTCGAGATCGTCCGCATACGCGCGCATGCCTGCCACGAGCTGGTCGTTCTTCGCGGCGATGGAGCCCGGCGGCTTTGCGTCATCGAGCTGGTCGGCGGCGCGTCTCAGCTCGCGCTGGGCTTCGGCGACACGCGCCGCCAGGAGGCTCGTCGAGGTCACGTTCGTCTTCCGAAACGCGTCCTGCACGTCGGCGTACACGGCGCGCACTTTCTTCTCGTACTCCGGCTTCGACAACGTGCCTCCGTCTCCGCCGCGGGGGACGAGGAGGATGGCCGCGAGCGCCACGACGGCGACGACGGCGCCGGCAAGCACTCGACGGCGAGACATGTTTCGAAGTCTAGGGAGGAGAGGCCGGCCGTAAGCCGGCCTCTCCCAATCCCAGTCTCTAGCGCTTATGGACCGTGATGTCGCCCTTGGTCAGAGCCCCGCTGCGGGTCCCGCCGTTGGTCATCGTCAGCGAGAACGTGTCCGGCGAGCCGTCGACGACGTCGACCGTGTACGACACGTTGTTCCCGTTGTTCACCCCGTAGCCGGCGACGTGGCCGTGCGTGCGGTCCGGGCACGACGCCGTCCCGATCGAGGTGGAGTGGAAGTCGGTGCTCCCGTCGCGGTAGCTGATCGACCCGCTGGGCGGAGTCGCAACATGGACGTTGAGGCTGAACTTCCCCTCACCGTTGCCGGCCGGGATCTTCCCTCCGCCCGTGATCTTGCAGGCGATGGTCAGCGGCGGCGGCGGCGGAGGCGTCGGCAACAGGAAGTCCATGGACGGCGTGTTGTCGAGCGGGTAGAGGAACGATTGGACGGTCTGGTCGACCGAGACGCTGTTGCCCAGCGAGAAGGCAGTCCCGTCGTAAAAGCGCGAGCCAACCGTCGCCGCGACTTCGAGTGGCCGCTGGCCCGGTCCGGTGGGGCCGCTCAGGGCGCGCATCAGGTAACGCGGGATGTTGAAGCGGATCGTCCCGGTCACCTGGTTGACGTCGCCCTGGATCGGCTGGTCGCCCGGGTAGAGGATGCACTTGTCCTGGGTCGCCGGCCCCGCCGGCTCGCAGAGCGGATTCCCGGTCGTGTAGTCGTTGTAGCCGAAGCTGAAGCCCTGCCCGGCGTTCCAACGCGCTCCGGCCGCGACGTCCTGGTAGCCGTTCGTGAAGCGGAGGAGCCAGAGGAGCGACTGCGACTGGGTCCGCGCCGCGGTCGTCAGCAGCGAGGTGGTCGAGAGGTCGCTCACGTGCATCGTCAGGGTTACTCCGCCGTTCGCGATCGGCGTTCCGTCAAGGAGGTCGATCTCGGGCCCGACGGACACGGACGTGAAGTCCGCCGCCGCCTCATTCGTCGTCGGTGGGTTGGGAGGAGCCGTGCCCGGCGCCATAACCGAGAAGGACGAGAGAGCGTCACCCGTGGGATCGGTCGAGGAGCCCCGCAGCACCTGCCGCGGGTCCGGGCCGATCGTGCCGCCGTTGAGCGCGGGCCCGCCGATCTGAGTCGACACCATCGGCGACGCAACGTGGCCCACGGCCTCGTCCGGAACCTTGTTCGCCCGGTCCCACGTGACGTAGATCCGGCCGTCGGCCCGGTTGGTATCGAGCGAGATGAAGTCGGCCATCGAGCGGTCGCCGGGCGGGACGGAGAGGTCGCACCCGAGACCGTTGATGCAGATCGAGTCGTAGTGGAACGGATGCGTCGTCACCTTGACCTGGCTGAAGGTCGGCGGGTTGGCCGGGTCTGTCGACAGGGCGTTCACCGTCTCGTTGACGTAGATGTTCCAGCTCGCCTTGAAATTGCCGCTGTTCGGATCGCCGTCGGATTCCGTGCCGACGAACACGACCGCCGCGCGCCCCGGGGCTCCACCGGCGGTCACCCAGGCAAAGAGGGTCGTGCGAACCGCATCACGATCGACTTGCGTCGGCGCCGAGAAGCCGGGATTCGTGGTCGGCAGGTCCGTGGACGCGGTCACGTCCTCGTTGCAGAGACCGATCTTGTCGGCCGTGAGCGTGACGAGGTAGGTATGGAACCTGACGTTCTCGCCGTAGACGACGTAGATGTTGCCGGCGTTGTCGTGGTCGGCCGTGGCAAAGAGCGTCGTCGTGCCGGGCGCGACCGCGGCCAGGCAGTCGGTCCACGTCAGGCCCCTGTCCTGCGAGATCGAGAGGTTCACATGGTCGCCGTCGGACGCGGTGCGGTCCGACGCGAAATAGACGATGCCGTTCGGATACGCCTGGGTGGGCTCGATGTAGCGCATCGGCCCCGGGTAGCGCGGGTTGCGCGAGGCCCGCGCTGCGTCCACCTGGTAGGTGAGACCACCGTCGGTCGACCGCTGGACGACGACGTTCCTGGGCTCCTGCTGGTTGTAGCTCAGCAGCACCGTCTGGCTGTCGACGAAGGTCATCCACTGACGGTCGGCACCGGCTCCCTCGTCGGTGTTCCCGTTGCCGGCGGGACCGCCGGACCCGAGGCTCTGGCCGCCGTTGGGCGATGTGGACGTGGCGAACCCGGTGAGCGGACCGAGGCCCGTGTAGGCGTATTGGTAAAAGCCGAAGGCGTTTAGGTTCGTGCCGAACGCGAGGCCGCAGTCGCCACCGCCGCCCGCGGCCTGCTGGCCGCGTGGCGGCGTCCCGAGCATGTGGAACTGGTCGCCGTGATCGGTCGAGACCTGCGCGTAGTCGGCGAAGTTCGAGAACCCGGTCGGTCCGCAGTCATAGACACGGCCTGCCTTGTCGATCTCCAGCAGTGGCTCGGACTGGTCACGCTGGTTGTCGGAGGCGACCGCCGCCGAGAATGCGAGGCCGTTGGCCGAGGCCGAGGGCAGGTCTTGCTCGATCGTCCGCGCCGTCGTGGTGATCTCGAGCTTGCCGTCATAGTCGGTCAGCTCCGTCGAGAGGAAGGCGCACGCGAGCACCTCGTACCTGCCCGGCGGCAGGTTGTTCGCCACGACGGTCTCGACGTTGCTGCCCCCGTCGCTCGATCCAACCACGTCGCCGTGCGGGTCGACGACCGTGAGGATCTCGTCGCTGCTGGACTCCGCGGCCCATGTGATCGTGAACTTGAACTGGGCGTCGATCGTGTCGTACGTCCCAGGAGTCACGTTGATCGTGACCTCGTGCAGATCCGACACCGAGTCGAACGGGGCCGAGCAGTCGCTCGTGGCGTTCGCGCCCGGCGCGATCGTGCCCGTCCATGTGTCCGTGACTTGACCGGCCGTGGTCGGAACGGTCACGGTGCTCGCCGGTGGGACCGATCCCGCCGCCGACCCACTGATCAGAGCCGCGACGAGTGCGGCGAACAACCCGAGGGTTGGAAGACCTGCCTTGCGCATCGAACAACCTCCCTTTCGTGCTCCTGGCCTAGACACGTGCGACCCCTCCGTTTTCCTACCCAACGCCGGGAATGTTCGAACGTAAGCCCCGTCCGAAGCGGCGAAGCTACGGTAATTCCGGCAAAAAAGCAAACGCTCTTTTAGGCCCGCGCGTTGCGGCCTTCTCGCGTGAAAGCGATTGATTCATCAGTCAGGAAATATTCGTAAGGATTTGCGGCATCCAACCCTCGCGAAACTTGTAAAACCTGCCAACGGGTTGACTGACCAGTCAATCTGGCTTCACGTAGAGCGCGAGCCTGACCGCGCCCGGGCAGCCGACGATTCCGTTCACTTTCCACTTCCCCGAAAGACCTCTCCCGGCGAAACGCGACTCGGCCTCGGTCGCCTCGGCATCACCGTCGCTGAGGCGATACCCGGCCGCGGGCAGGCGAACAAAGAAGTCGACCGCGTCCTGGAAGCTCTGCCCGACGACGCCGCGCACGATCGTGATGCCCGGATCCATTCGCTCGACGGAGCCGAGCACCGTTTCCGGCGGTAGAACGGCGGCCGGAACTGCAGCCGGCCGGGCCACTTGCCCCTGCACCGAAGCGCACGTCCGCGCAGGGCCTGCGCCACGGAACGCGTGCCCATCGGTCCGAGCGGCGATACCGAGAGCGACGGCGGCAAGCAGGGCGAGCGACACGCCGGAGACGCCGCGCCTTCCGAGCACCCGCATGCCGTGCACTCCGCCGCCTTCTCGAGTTCGATTCTTGTCGATCATCCGATCCTCATGCGTCAGCAGCGATGGGGCCGGCGGGCACGCAAGCGCGCCGGCCCCATCCTCGGCGCTATCAGCCGACTTTGCCGCCGTGGACCGTCACGATCCGCGAGCCGGAGTTGTTGGACTCACTGGACTCTGTGATCGCGTTCGCCGGATCCGCGGTCGCCACAACGGTGTGTGTGCCGTTGCCGTGAGTGTCCCAGGCGACCGAGGTCCGACCGGTGCCGCCCGGCGCGATCGAGCCGATCGTCTGGATCGATCCCACCTGGACGCCGTCCACGGTGAAGCGCACTCGAACGTTCGAAGCAAGCACGGTTCCGCTGTTGTGGACGACCACGGCGATCACCTGGTCGTTGCCGTCCCCGCGCAGGCCGGTGAAGGTGAGGTCGTTCGCCCCCACGACGAGGTCGGGCAGTGGGACCGGGCAGGTCTCGTTGCCCTGAACGGTGTAGGTCCCCGTCCGTGCGAGCGAGTCCGGGCTGTTGTCCGGGGTGATCGCCCCACCCGGGCCGGCCTCGACACGGATGCGGACGAGGAAGTCGGTCAGGTGGTCACCCGCGCTCATGCCCAGAGCGGAGCGGGCGAGGACGATCCTGATCGTGCCGTCAGTCGAGTAGCCACTCGCCACGCCGGCCGGCGTGGCGGCGCCGCTCACGCTCGTGCCGTTTCCGTAGCCGTAGCTGACGGTTCCGATCGCATCGGTCTGCATGCGCACGAAGTGGTCGGCACCGTCGGCCGTCCTCAGGATGAGCGGCCACGTCGTGTCCGACGGGACGCTGGTCAGGTCGGCCACCTTGAGGATGAACTCGACGTTGCCGAGCCCGATCGACCGAGGCTCCGCGATCGAGACCCACTGGAGGTCGTGAGCGGGGTCGTTGTCCAGCGCGTCGCCCGTCGGGTCGCTGAGGATGCGCACACCCGGCGCGACGCATGGATCGTCGGGTGGCGGCGGGGGAATCGGGCTGACCTCGTTCGAGGCCGCGCCCTCGCCGGTCGCATTCACCGCCGAGACCTTGTACGTGTAGGTCGTCCCGGAGACGAGCTGGGTGTCGGAGTACGACGTCGCCCCGGCCGACACGGTGGACAGAAGCGCATACGACGACGAGCCGCTGCGGCGATACACCTTGTAGCCCGTGATCGCGGAGCCGCCGTCGTTTGGCGCCTGCCACGTGAGCAGATTCGATGGCGGCGACCCGCCGATCGCCTTGCCGCTCAGGTTCGGGGCGGCCGGCACCGTGTGCCGGTCGAAGGCCGCGAACAGCCCGCGGCCGTTGACCTGCCGCGAGATCGTCCCGAGCGCCGAGAACGTGTTCGGCGGCGCGGCAACGCAGGCATCGAGGCAGCCGTCGGCGTATCCGACGAGCACGCGCCCTTGACGATCGACGCTCGAGTCGTTGAAGTCGAGCAGGTTGCGCGTCCCGTTTCCGCAGCCGGTGAAGCCGCCGCCGCAGATCGTGCCGCGCTGCACCGGGTTGTTCGGAGCCGCATTGACCGTCGTCCAGGTTGCGCCTCCATCGTACGTGGCCGAAACGTAGAGGTACCACACGCCCGGCCAAGAGGGATCGTCGCCGAAGGCTCCCGAAGCGGTCGACGTCGTCCCGAGGAACGCGACCGAGGCGCGGTTGCCGTCACCGGCAATCGTGGCCGGGAACGCGCTCTGAGCGACGCCGAGCGGCGCACCGAGATCGTGGCCGTTCACCCACGTCAGTCCGTGGTCGTGCGAGACGGCGACCTTCGCGTGACCGTCTCCGTCGTCGAAGCCGACGTACAGCGTGTTGTCGGCGCCGATCCCGACCGACGGGTCCCAGGCACCGCTCGTGCTACCCGGAATCGTCCGAATCGACCAGGTGAGACCGTTGTCCTCGGAGACGACGACGGCCTGCCGGCCGCCGCACGCCTTGTTCGGGACGTAGACCGTGCCGTCGGGGCCGACCTTGACGTGGCCGTGGAGGCCGCCGCACTGGTCGGTGTAGATCGGCACGGCGGGGGTGAAGGAAAGGCCGCCGTTGTCGCTGCGCGCGCAGAGCGCGGCGACGAGATCCTGCGAGCAGTAGTAGAACGCGTGCGGATAGACGGTGCCGAAGAGCGGCGCGTGATACGGGCCGGCACCGATCGTCTGGTGGTCGACGCCGCCGTTCAGCGGGCCGCCTTCGCTCGGGAGCCAGCTCGCACCGTCGTTGTCGGTGATGGCGGCGAGACTCGTCGTCCCGGAGAGTTGCGAGCTCACCCAGCGGCCGGTGCTCGAGTCCATAAACCCGATCGGGTCGAGCGAGACGAGCGCGGCGGTCGGGAAGGTGACGTCGGTCCAGGTCGCGTTCGGCGGTGACACGGAGTCGTCGAAGGAGACGCGGGCCGCGGTCAGGCCGGCCTGGAACATGGCCTTGCCGCTGACCCAGTTCGCCCCCACCGAGGGCTCGCCGGCGTCGCCGCCGATGCTGCTCGGAGCCGGGTGGTCGGCGAAGCTGAGCGGCTCCGTCCCGTCCGCCGGCGGCCAGGAGCCGTCGAGCGCGCTCAAGGTCGCACTCGCCGTGTAACTGTTCCCGTCCGGGCCGACGAGCGGCGCGAACGGCGCAGCGCCGACCGTGTACGTCCCCGCCGTCGGATTCGTGAGCGTCACGATCTCGGGCTGGTTCGGGCCGTTGCCCGAGCTGCCGGCGAGGCCGCCGTTCGGGCCCCAGACGGTCAGGTCCCAGTCGCCGGCCGGCGCGAGGACGATCTTGACCTGGAATTGGTACGCCGGCGGGTCGATCGTGAGCCGGAAGTTGTCGCAGGTCGAGTCGTTCGGGCCGCTGCACGTGCCCGCGGTGGCGAGCGTGAAAGGCCCCGTCCACGTGACGGACGGATTCGTGCCAGAAACGGTTCCCGCTCCCGGGTTCGCCGCGTTCGAGCTCGCGAGCGGCAACGCGAGTAGCGTCCCCGCGGCCGCGATCAGGAGAAACAGTTTGAGCACGCGCCTACGCGTGCTCGCCAGCTGGATCTTCATGGTGCCCCCCCGGTATCGGTGATAGCGCTACGGAAAACGGGGCGAGATATGCCCCGAATTCCGCAATCTGAAACGTCTGTTACGAGTTGCGCGCGGTCGCGTATCCGCGCATGCCGTCCAGGAGCAGCGCGCAGAACCGGTCGGCGAGCTCGTCCGTGTCGCGGCCCGGCTGCAGCCACGTGTACGCCCAGTTCGCAGCCGAGAGCGTGAGCAGGGCGGCGGTCGCGTCGTCGAGGTCGGTGCGCAATTCGCCGAGCTCGCGGCCCTCCCGGAAGAGGGCCCGCACCCGGTCCTCGTACCGCCGGCGCTCGTTCAGGATCTCGGTGCTTCGCTCACCCTCGAGATACCGCCACTCGCGCATGAAGACGGTCGCCACGTCGAGCTGCTCGGCGACGACGCGGAGATGACCGCGCAGGGCGAGCCGGATCTTCTCCATCGCCGTCAGGTCGTCAGGGATCGCATCGAGCGCGGCGTGAAAGGCATCCGCCCCGTCCCGCATCGCCTCGTAGAGGAGGTCCTCCTTCGACGAGATGTGCGCGTAGAGCGAGCCCTTCTGGACGCCCATCGCCTTCGCCAGGTCGCCGATCGACGTCCCGTGGTAGCCCTTCTCCGCAAAGAGGCGGGCGGCCTCGCGCGTCAGCTGCGACCTGCGGGTGGACATAGTACGATTAGACCCTAACGATCGTTCGGGTAGGAGGCGAGATGACCGCTCAGGAACACGAATTCCTCGACTACGTCCAGGCCGGCGGCCAGGTCGAGACCGGTGACTGGATGCCCGACGACTACCGGGCGAAGCTGATCAAGTTCATCGAGATGCACGGAAACTCGGAGCTGATGGGAGTCCTCCCCGAGCGCGAGTGGATCCTGCGCGCACCGACCCTTCAGCGCAAGCTCGCGTTGACCGCGAAGGTGCAGGACGAGGTCGGCCACTCGCAGCTCATCTACCGGGTCGTCGAGGACCTCGGCAAGCCGCGGGCGCAGTGCCTCGAGGACCTGATCTCGGGCAAGTCGAAGTTCCACAACGTCTTTCACTACCCGACGAAGACGTGGGGCGACGTCGGCGTCATCGCCTGGCTCGTGGACGCCGCGGCGATCATCAGCCAGAAGGCGCTCCTCAAGTGCTCGTACGCGCCGTACGCGCGGATCATGAAGAAGATCTGCTGGGAGGAGTCGTTCCACATCCTCCACGGACGCGACGTGATCCTGACGATGATGAACGGCACCGACGAGCAACGGGAGCTCGTTCAGGAGGCGCTCAATCGCTGGTGGGCGCCACTGATGCAGTTCCACGGGAACCCGATCCCGTCCGACGAGGATCCGATGTACTTGTGGCGGATCAAGAGCCAGGGGAACGGCGAGGCGCGCCAGCAGTTCCTCGACGGCTACGTGCCGCAGGTCTGGGAGCTCGGCCTGACGGTGCCCGACCCAAAGCTGCGCAAGGACGAGGAGACCGGCGTCTGGGAGTTCACGGAGCCCGACTGGGACGAGCTGAAGCACGTCGTCACCGGGCACGGGCCGATGACCCAGGAGCGGCTCGACCTCAGGCGCACGACCCGGGACGAGACCGAGTGGGTGCGCCGGGCCGTTCTCGCCGAAGCAGCCTGATGATCTGGGAGGTCTTTCGGCAAGAGCGAAAAGGCCAGCCGTTTGCGCACGCGGGCTCGGTCGAGGCGCCCGACGCGGCGTACGCGGACTGGTACGCGCGCGAGCAGTTCGGCCGCCGCGGCGAGTCGGTCGCGCTCTGGGTCGTCGCGCGCGAGCACGTGCACGAGATCGACGAGTTCATCGACGAGCTGGCGCGGAACTACCACCGGGTGGACGGGTACCCCCTCAAGGAAAAGTTGAAGGAGGCACGTGACCGAGCGGGCACAGCTGCTCCTGCCGATCGCTGACGACGAGCTCGTCCTCGGCTGGCGCAACTCCGAGTGGACAGGCATCGCGCCCTTCCTCGAGGAGGACGTCGCGTTCTCGTCGATCGCGCAGAACGAGATCGGCCACGCGCGGGCGCTTTACCAGCTCGTCGCCGAGGAGCTCGGGACGACGGCCGACGAGCTGGCGTTCGACCGCAAGCCCGAGGAGTACCAGTGCTCGCGGTTCGTCGAGCTCCGCTTCGTCCCGGACTGGGCGAAGACGATTGCGCGGCACTACCTCTACGAGGAAGCCGACGAGCGGCGGATCAAGGCGCTGATGGAATCCGACGACTCCGAGGTCGCCGGGCTCGCGGCAAAGATCGACCGCGAAGAGGCGTACCACCGGATGCACTCGCAAATGTGGTTCGACCGGCTGCAAGACGAGCCCCGCTTCATCCAAGCCGTCGAGGAGCTCCGGCCTCTGGTCGACGAGCGCGGTGAGCACACACCGGAGTTCGCCGAGCTCTGGAATGAGATGACGTCGGTCCGGCGCTCGGTCGCGGGAGCGACGTGGTAACCGCCGAGCACGTGTGGGCCGCCCTCGCGGAGATCGCGGACCCCGAGATCCCGACGATCTCGATCGTCGACCTCGGAGTCGTCCGCAGCGTGTCCGTCGAGCCATGTCCCGACACCCCCCGTCCCGGGACCAGGTCCGGGGACATGGCGGGGCCGGACAGCCGGGTACGCGTCGAGTTCACGCCGACGTTCCTCGGCTGCCCCGCGCTCGAGGTGATGCGCGACCAGATGGCCGAGCGGATCCGCGAGCTCGGCGCCGAGCCCGAGGTCGAGGTGATCCTCGACGACTCGTGGTCGACCGACCGGATCACGCCGGAGGGCCGAGAGAAGCTCCGCGCGTCCGGCTTCGCCCCGCCGGCGCCGCGAGCAGCCGGCGGCCCGCAGCTCGTCCAGCTCCAGAGCAACGCCTTCCGGTGCCCGTACTGCAACTCCACGGAGACGAGGCTCGAGAACATCTTCGGCCCCACGCCGTGCAGGTCGATCCGCTACTGCGAGAGCTGCCGCCAGCCGTTCGAGCAGTTCAAGACCATCTGACGGTAGGTTCTCGTCGTGGCGAAGGTCCTGATCCAGTACTGCCCAGTCTGAAACAGCTACGACACACGGGCTGCGAGTCTCGCGGCCGAGCTGAACGACGAGACCGAGCACGAGGCCGAGATCGAAGAGGGCGCCAAGAGCCAGTACGACGTGCTGGCAGACGGCGAGCTCATTTTCTCGAAGCAGCAGGAGGGCCGGTTCCCCGAGCACTCCGAGATCCGCGCGCTGCTCGACTAATTTGCGGGCGCACGAAGTAACCGGCCAACACGCCGACCACGATCAGCGGCAGCGCCATGAGCCCCAGAACCATGACGCTGAACCAGATCGGGATGTCGGCGCCCGCGTAAGCGTCGCTATACCCGGCCGGAACGGAGAGCAGGAAAACAGCTCCCGGTAGCAGAAGCGCCCACCACCGGAGAAGAGCTCCGGCGAGGATCTGAGCCGCGACCAGGATCACCCAGATCGGAGCCTCAGGTAGGTCCCAACCTCGATCCGCGACGCCGTACACCCACGTGACCACGAGGGTTAGGTAGGCGAAGGCAACGAGAAGCTTGGAGCTCATCTCAGTGGCCGCCGGCGAGGACGAACCAACCGAACAGCAGAAGCAGGCAAGACAGCGCCGCAGCAAGTGCCGACATGAATCGCAAACGGCCCCGGCCCGGCAGGACTGCGCTCGCGACGAGGCCGATGATCGTTGCCGACGCCGCTGCCACGGCCAAGACGACCGGGAATGTGCCTACCGATCTTCCGGCGTGCTCCCAGTGAGACACGTCACTCGATCCGTAGTACCCATCCGCGCTCAACGCATAGAGCACGAGCCAGGCCGTTGCCAGCCCGAGCACGACCGCAAGGCCGGGCAAACCGAGACGGGTGGATTGATTGTCGGACGGTGCGAGACGCGCTGTCGAGGACAGCAGAAGGGCGGCGAGCCCGCCGATGAACACCAGCGGCAGAAACACGAAACCGGCGTACTCGGCGAAGTCGGCTAGCACGGGAGTCATGACCGAATGCCTCTGTATGATGATCTCATGTTTGCTATGATAGCAGAGATGCGATATGCACACTGACACGTTCGAACGGCTCCGCGAGCGCCTCGCGCACATCGACCCCGATCAGGGGTGGTTCTTCGCGCGCATCGCGGAGCAGGTCACCGAGCAGCGCAAGGCGCGCGGGCTCTCCCAGAAGGAGCTGGCCGAGTTGACGGGGACGACGCAGTCGGCGATCGCCCGGCTCGAGTCCGGCGGACGACCGCCGCGAATTGACACCCTGCTGCGGATCGCCGAGGCGCTCGACTGTGAGCTGATCGTCGAACTGCGACCGCGAACGCAAGCGAAGGGGGCCAAATGACGATGAGACTCGACGTCGAGGACGTCCAGACGACCAAGGGCGAGAAGCTGCTCGCCGTCGTGCTCGCCGTCTTCTTGCTGATCGGCGGGGTCTGGGCCTACAGCAAGATCGACGACGCCGTCCGGACGTCGACGCCGCCGGACTACTCCTATCGCGGCACGCCCGCCGAACAAGCAGCTGTTGCTCGCCAGGAAGCCGCATTTGGTCGGCTCGCCCGCGCGGAGCGGGGAGCAACGAGAGCGCTGGCCAACCTCAACCTCCGACGCGAGGCCTACAACACGGCGCTGGCCGCGCATCGGCCAGAGGCCAACCAGTTGGGCAAGACGTATGACCGAGCGCAGGCGAGGCTGGCGCAGACTCGGAAGGAAGCCGCCGCTGCTCGGCGAGAAGTCGCGACGACCAGGCCGGCCGGCGACGCTGCTCAGCGACACATAGGCGATGTCCGGACGGGGCGGGCGAACCATCGAGAGTTGCTCGCATTCGTCTTCCGGCTTGCGTTCGTCTTCGCGAGCATCGCTTTCGGGTACTGGCTCCTGGCCCGGCTGCGGCGGCGAGGCTCCCGGTACTACACGGTCGGGCTGGCCTTCGTCGCCTTCGCCGCCGTCCTCGCGTTCGCGATGGCAGTCGACTACCTCACCGACTACTTCCAGCCGCTCGACTACGGCCCGCTCGCCATCTCGCTGTTCGGGATCGCCGTCACGCTACTCGCCTTCGTCGGACTTCAGCGCTATCTCGCGCGACGGATACCCCACCGCCGCGTACGCAAAGGGGAATGCCCGTTTTGCGGGTATCCGGTGCGCGGAAACGAGCACTGCGAGCGCTGCGGCCGAGAGGTGATCGCCCCGTGCGCGAGGTGCCACGAGCCACGCCGGGTCGGCGCCCTCCACTGCGGCGCCTGCGGAGCCGCCTAGGAGCCCGTGAACTTCGGAGGGCGCTTCTCGAGGAAGGCGTTGACGCCTTCCCGGAAGTCGTCCGTCTCCGTGGCCGCGGTCTGGAGCAGGGCCTCGAGCTCGAGTTGCTCCTCGAGCGTGTTCGTGGCGGCTTCGGCGAAGAGGAGCTTCGTCATGCCCACCCCGCGCGTCGGCATTGCAGCCAACTGAGCCGCGAGATCCGCGGCCCGGACGGCCAGGTCGTCGTCGTCGACCACCTCGGACACGAGCCCCCAGGCGTGCGCCTCGGTAGCCGACAGCTTCCGGCCGGAAGTCATCCACTCGAACGCCCGCGCGTACCCCAGTAGCCGGGAGATGAAATAGGTGCCGCCCGAGTCCGGGACGAGGCCGATGCTGATGAAGGCGGGCACGAAGCTCGCCGAGTCGGCGGCGATCCGGATGTCGCAGGCGCAGGCAAATGAGAGGCCTGCCCCGGCGGCGGCGCCGTTGACGGCTGCGATGACCGGCTTCTCGAGCTCGCGGATCGCGATGACGTTCGGGTGGTAGTTGGCCCGCAGCCGGCTGCCGATGTCGCCGGGGTCCTCGCGGAACTCGGTCAAGTCCTGGCCGACGCAGAAGCCACGACCGGCTCCCGTGAGGACGACGGCACGCACGGCCGGGTCAGCCGCTTCCGCCAGGGCCGATCCAAGAGCTTGGTGCATGGCCGCGTTGAACGCGTTGAGCACGTCAGGACGATTGAGCGTGATCGTCAGCACGGCTCCGTCGCGGTTCGCCTCCACTTCGGCCATCGCGCGCAGCCTATAACCGGATTGCTAGCTTCGAAGCCGTGCCGGAACTGAACTTCATCGCCGATCCGCCGAGCGATGCCGAGGTGCTCGACGCGTACTCGCACGCGGTCACGTCCGTCGCCGAGCGGCTTGCTCCCTCGGTCGCCAGCCTCCGCGTCTCGCGCCGTGTCCGCGGAGGCCGCAGGCTCGACGGAGGCGGCAGCGCCGTCGTCATCACCCCTGACGGGTTCCTGCTCACCTCGGCGCACGTCGTCGCCCGGACCGACGGCTCCGGCCGTGCCTCGTTCGTCGACGGGAGCGAGCACGAGTTCACGCTCGTCGGCGCCGATCCGCTCTCCGATCTCGCCGTCCTCCGTCTCGACGCGAGCGACCTCACGGCAGCGGAGCTCGGCGACGCCGACCGGCTGCGCGTCGGCCAGCTCGTGGTCGCGATCGGCAGCCCGCTCGGCTTCGGCGGAACGCTGACGGCCGGCGTCGTCTCGGCCCTCGGCCGCTCGCTCCCGGTTCCGCAGGGCCGCGTCGTCGAGAACGTGATCCAGACCGACGCGGCGCTCAACCCCGGCAACTCGGGCGGCGCGCTCGCCAACTCGCAGGCGCAGGTGATCGGAATCAACACGGCGGTCGCCGGGCTCGGGCTCGGCCTTGCCGTCCCGATCGACGAGGCGACTCGCAAGATCATCGCCGCCCTGATGAGCGAGGGGCGCTTTCGGCGCGCCTACATCGGGATCGCCGGCGGCTCACGGCCGCTCCCGCCGCGGCTTGCCTCGCGGCTCGGGCGCCAGTCCGCGATCGAGGTCGTCGAGGTGATGGACGGAAGCCCCGCCCACGACGCGGGCCTGCGGGCCGAGGACCTGATCGTCGAGGTCGACGGCGTCGCGGTCGAGCAGGTGAACGACCTCCAGCGCCTGATGGCGGGCGAGCGAATCGGCCGCAGCGCGACGATGCAGGTCGTGCGCGGCGGGGACTCGATCTCGGTCGAGATCGTCCCTGCCGAGCTCAGCGTCTAAGCCTCCAGAGGGCGAAGACCGCAAGCCCGGCAAGAAGGATCAGTCCTGGATCGATCGCCGGCTTCCACGTCACCTCCCCGTCCTTGATCACGAAGACACCAGCCGGCTTGGCCGTCAGGCCGAAACCGGCGCCGCCATTGTTCTCGTCGTCGCCGCCTCCGCCTCCGCCGCCGACCACCCTCGCGACGGGCACCACGGTCACGCCCCCATTCTCGATCGGGTCGCCGAAGACGCGCTTGACCGACATTGCGTCGCGGGCTCCCCCGAGGATCTCGTCGATGTTCGGCATCGTCACTCTCCCTTGAACTCGGGTTTTCGCTTTTCGAGGAAGGCATTCAACCCTTCCTTCGTGTCCTCCGACGCGAACGCAAGGTAGAGGAGCCGCCGCTCGTACTCGAGGCCGAGCTGGAGCGGGCCCTCGTAAGCCCGGTCGATGCCTTCCTTTGCAAGCCGGGTCGCGATCGGAGCCTTGGACGCGATCTCCTGTGCCAGCTTCTTGGCCTCGTCGAGCCAGTCCGCTTCGCCTACGACTCGCGCGACGAGGCCGGCCGCCAGCGCCTCCGGCGCGGAGAGGAACCGACCGCTGAGGATCACGTCCATCGCAAGCGCCTTGCCGACCGCACGCGTCAGTCGCTGCGTCCCGCCGGCCCCGGGGATGACGCCGACGCCGGTCTCGGGTTGCCCGAACTTCGCCGTCTCGGAGGCGACGATCAGATCGCAGGCCATGGCCAGCTCGCAGCCGCCGCCGAGGCAGTAGCCCGAGACTGCCGCGACGAGGGGCGTCCAGAGCGCGCGGATCGAGTCCCAGCGATCGATCCGCCGCTGGTAGTAGAGGTCGATCGCCGAGGTGCGCGCGAGCTCCGCGATGTCCGCGCCGGCGGCGAAGGCCTTGTCGTTGCCGCCGAGCACGATGCAGCGCACGGCGTCGTCCCGGTCGAGCTCCACGAGCGTGCTCACGAGCTCCTCCATCAGCTCGTCCGAGAGCGCGTTCAGCGCGTCCGGGCGGTTGAGGAGCACGACCGCGATCGGGTCGTCCCGCTCGACGAGGACGAGGTCGGTCACTTCTTCTTGTCCACGAAGCGCTTGATCGCCGCCTTCGGCTCGTCGGTCGCCATCGAGAGCGCGAGCCAGTCGCGGGCGTGGTTGATCGTCTCGTGCCACGCGAGGTCTTTCCAGAAGTTCAGGTGCTGCTTCGCGTACCGGGTCGTCTGCGGGAGCTTGCGAGCGAGGTTCTCGACCATGCGGTCGACCTCGGCATCGAGCTCGGCCGCTGGAACGACTCGGTTCACGAGCCCCCACTCCTCGCATTTCTGTGCCGGGATCTCCTCGCACATGAGGACGATCTCCCGCGCGCGGCGGTCGCCGACCATGATCGTCAGCCATTGCGTCGCGCCACCGGCGGGAACGGAGCCGTGCTCGGGCCCCACGTGGCGGATGAACGTGTCGTCGACCATGACGGCGAGGTCGCACGCCATCTGGAACTCGTTCCCGCCGCCGACCGCGATGCCGTTGATACGCGCGACCGTCGGCTTGCCGATCTCCCGCAGCCGGTCGTGCGCATCCTTGAACGCGCCGAACCACTTCCAGTACTCGTTCGGCTTGTCGAGGTAGTCCTCGGCCCAGGAGCTGAGGTCGGCGCCGACGCAGAAGGCCCGGCCGGCTCCCGTCAGGACGACGACGCGGATCTCGTCGTCCCAGGAAGCGTCCTCGCACGCGCGCGCGAGCTCCCTGAGCATCTGGAAGTCGAACGCGTTCAGGATCTCCGGGCGGTTGAACGTGATCGTCGCCCGCGGGGGAGCCTTCTCGTACACGATCTTCTCGAAGCCGAGCTCCTCGGGCGCGCGCGGGCTTGGATACGTCGGCTCAGCCAATGTCGGCGAAGTGGACGTGGAACGGCACGCCCATCTCCATCGCGTCCTTGCCGGTGGCCATGAACTCGTCGGTGCGCGCGGCCGCCTTGAACGCGTCCATGTCGGGAAACTCCCATTCTGCGTAGTAGCGGTACTGCGGCTCACCCATCGGTGCGCCGAAGATCCGCCCATGCCGGAAGGTTGATCCGGGCACCTTGCGGCAGAGCTCGGCGTGCTGCTCGTAGCGCTCCGCGTCGGGCTCGGATTCGTAGACCACGAAAGCTCTGACCATTCCCCCTCCTGGTTCGATGACGGGCGCGAGCCTATCGTTCAGGCGTAGCCCGCGGTAGGACCGGCAACACGTCGAAATAGGCCACACGGCCCATTGCCGAACGGTCGCATCGTCGGCAGCCTAGAGACGTGCAGGCAACAGGACTCGCCGCGGTCCTTGTGCGGGCGGATTCGACCCCGCTGCCGCTGCTCGGCGGAATGGCGCGGCCGGACGGCGTCGTCATCGCCAGCGAGCGCTACTTCGCCTTCGCCGGGCGGGACGGATCGCTGCTCGAGGGCGTCATGCCGCGCGTGCCGCGGGTCGTCGGACGCCTGCCGCTCGTGCGTGGCCTGACGCGCCTCGGGATGTCCTTCTCGCCGCTGATGCAACGCGGCGGAGTGGCCGGTCGCCGCGAGCGGGTCTTGCTGACCGCCGTGCTCCTGTCACCGGCGCTCCTTGCCTTCTTCTCGGGCACGGCGACCCTCGTCGCCGGCCTCCTCATGACCGGAGCGATGCTCGCCTGGATCCTGCGGGGACGGACGCTATACCTGCACGGAGCCGAGCACCGCGCGATCGCCGCAGCAGAGCAAGGCACTCTCACCGCCACGTGGGCGGGCGAGGCGAAGCCGTCCCGGTTCGCGCTTCGCTGCGGGACGAACTTCGTCGCGCTCGTGCTCCCCGTCGGTCTCGTCGCTGACCGCCTCTGGCCCTTCGCTCCGGCCCTCTGGACGCCGATCGTCGTCGCGGTGCTCGCGCTCGCGGTCTCGATGGAGCTCTGGCGGGTGGTGCAGGGCTCGACGCGTCCGGCCGCGCGTTTCTTCCTCTATCCGGGCCTCGCCCTGCAGCGGCTGACGACCCGCGAGCCGAGCCTGGACGAGACACGGCTCGCGCTCACGGCCGCCGGGTCCGTTCTGCGCCGAGAGCTCGGCTAGCCGCTGATCTCGGGCAGGCGTCCCAGCAGATACCAGCCCACGAGCGGTCCGATCGAGGCGAGCGCGAAGCCGGTTCGCCACGAGGTCGTCTCCACGATGTAGGCGAAACCGGCGGGGACGAGGACTCCGAGCACCGCTAGCGTCGTCTGCTGGAAGCCGATCGCGGCGCCGCTCCGCGCGCGGCCTGCAAGCTCGGCCGCAGCTGTCACCGAAAGGCCGTTCCACGCCATCGAGATCGCGCCCGCAACCACCATCACCGGTACGACGACCGCCACCGGCGCATGCGTCACGACGGCCGTCAGCAGCACGCCGGCAGCGCTCGCAAGCCCAATCCAGCGCAGCGGGCGGATGCGCGCCTGCATGGCGTCCGAGATGCGCCCGGCCGAGATCCTCGTCACGACGGCGCCCACCTGGAGCACAGCGAGGACTGCCGCCGCAGCTCCCTGACTGAGCCCGTGGACGTCATGCAGGAACAGGACGAGGAAGGCGGTGAGCGAGATCTGGGCGAAGAGGTAGAGGCCGCTGCCCGTGGAGAGCACCCAAAGGCGCGAGTCTCGAAGCGTCCAATCGACGTCCTCGGCCTCGAGCTCCTGCTCGGGTCGCCCGGTCTCCCGAACCGCTCCAGCGGCGACAGCCGCGGCCACCACGCAGATCGCGCCCATGAAGATGAACGACACCTTCAGCCCGCCGGCGCCGTTCACGGCCGGCAAGGTGAGAGCGGCGAGCGCTCCTCCGACCGGAATCGCGGTCTGCCGGACGCCGAGCGCGAACCCTCGCTCCCGGGCAGGGAACCAGTGCATCACCGCACGGCCGCTCGCCGCGTTCACGCTCGCGCCCATGCCGCCGGCGACGGCGAGGAGCAGGACGAGCGAGAGGAACGTGTGCGCCCAGCCAGCAGCCGCCACGAGCACGCCGCACAAGGTCAACCCGCTCACGAGGACGAGCCGTTCGCCGACCCGGTCGGCGAGGAGGCCCCAGGGCAGCAGCGTCAGGATCGGCCCGATCCAGACGCTCGAGAGCGCGATGCCCACGTCCGTCAGCGACAGGTCGTACCGCTCGCGCAGCGCCGGCGCGAGCACCGGGAGCCCGATCAGGACCGCGGAGAAGCTCGCCTGCGCAGCCGTACCGGCCGCGAGGACGACCCAGCGGTAGCGGCGCTCTATAGCCCGAACGGATTGAAGGGCTTCGGGCTCGTCGAGACGATCACGCTCTTCGTCTCGAGATAGAGCTCGAGCGTCTCGATGCCGAGCTCGCGTCCGAAGCCGGACTGCTTGTAACCGCCGAACGGGATTCCCGGAAACGCGGTGTACGGCATGTTGATGCCGACCGTGCCCGCCTTGATCTTTCGGGCTAGGCGGTGGCCGCGGGCGGGATCACCCGTCCAGACGGTCGACATCAGCCCGTAGCGGGAGTCGTTGGCGATCCGGATCGCGTCCTTCTCGTCCTCGAAGGGGATGATCGTGACGACCGGCCCGAAGATCTCCTCCTGGGCGACCTTCATCTTGTTGTCCACCTTCGCGAGCACGGTCGGCGGATAGAAGGCTCCCTTGCCTTCGGCCGGCTCGCCGCCCGCGACGACCTCGGCGCCCTCCTCGCGGCCCGTCTCGACGTAGCCGTGCACGCGGTCGCGGTGATCGGTCGAGATGAGCGATCCCATTTGCGTCTCGGGGTCGAGGGGATCGCCGACCCGCAGGCGCCCGGCGGCCTCCGCGAAGCGCGAGACGAAGTCGTCGTAGACCGAGCTCTCGACGAGCACGCGGGAGCGCGCCTCACAGCTCTGCCCCGCGGAGTAGTAGATCGACCAGACCGAGCTCGGGATCGCGTCGGCGAGCTCCGCGTCGGCGAAGACGAGGCTCGGGCTCTTGCCGCCGAGCTCGAGCGTCAGCCGCTTGATCGAGTCGGCGCCGTCTCGCATGATCTGCGCGCCGGTCTCGGTCGAACCCGTGAATGCGATCTTGTCGACGCCCGGGTGCTTGACGAGATGGGTGCCGATCGTCTTGCCCGGCCCCGGGACGACGTTGAGCGAGCCCGGCGGGAAACCGACCTCGTTCGCGAGCTCGGCCATGCGCAGCGCGCTCAACGGTGTCTGTGAGTCGGGCTTGAGGACGATCGAGCAGCCCGCGGCCAGCGCCGGCGCCAGCTTCCAGGTCGTCATCATCAGCGGGTAGTTCCACGGGACGATCTGGCCCGCCACGCCGACCGGCTCCTTGAGCGAGTAGTAGAGGAGCGAGCCGCCGATCGGGTTTGCACGGCCGGCGATCGACGCGATCGCCGATCCGTAGAAGCGGAAGTTCTCGACGGCCTGCGCGAGCTCGGCCTTGACCGACGAGATCGCCTTGCCGACGTTGCGCACCTCGAGCTCGGCCAGCTCCTTGCGGTTGGCCTGAATCGCATCGGCCAGCGCGTGCAGCAGGCGCGAGCGCTCGGTCGGCGGCGTCCGGCCCCAGTCGCCCTCGAGCGCGGCGCGCGCTGCGTCGACGGCCCGGTCGACGTCGGCCTCCGAGGCCATCGCCACTTTGGCGAGCGGCTCCCCGGTCGCAGGCTCGACGAGATCTTCTGACCCGCCACCCGACGGCTCCGTGTGCTCGCCGTTGATGAAGAGCAGGTATTCGCGCTCGGTCGCGACCGCCATGGAGAGACCCTAGCGAAGGTCTGCCGGCGTGAGCTGCTCGGTCAGCAGCCGCTTGAAGCGTGCGGGGTCGCCGTCGACGAAGTCGCGGCAGAGGTCGTAGCCGTCGGTGTACGTCGTCACGTAGGAGCGCCAGACCGGGTCGGTGATGAAGCGAACGGACTGCTCGGCCCGCTGGCGCGACGTGAGCCCCCAGCGCATGTAGTACTCGACCGCCGCCGCGGTCGATGCGCCGCGAGTGTGCATGAGCAGCGCGGCGTTCACGCCGACATGCCCGAGGGGGCGCCGGGCCTCTTGAGCGGCGTGCGAGAGATCGGGGTCGTAGGCCACGCTGGTGCCGCCGAGGTGTGCGGCCGTCACCTCCTGCTCCTCGTCGCCGAGCAGGATCTCCTGCGCGAGGCCGGCGATGCCCTCCGAGACCAACGCAGCGGGCGTCCCGATCATCACCGCGGCCTCCTCGAGCTCATCTCCCTCGCGCACTCGGAGCTGCTCCTTCCAGGCGTGCTCGGTGTGGTGGCCCGGGTAGGCCTCGTGTGCGACGAGCTCGACGACGAATGTAGGCGTCGCCGCCACGTCGGTGTTGACCGCGATTCGGCTGCGCAGGCTGCCCAGGTAGTAGTTGAACGCGGCCCAGGGCTCGTCGGAGACGTAGTCGACCTCGACGGACTCCCCGTCCGGGAGCCCGAGCATCGCGTCCGTCCGCGAGCGGAAGTCGTCGGCGAGCCCCTGGAAGACCGACGCGAGCTCGTCTCCTTCCAGGCCGTCACCCTCGCGCCAGGCCTGGTAGCGGTCGGCAAGCGAGCCCGCGCCGGGGAGCACCTCGTCGAGCTCACGGTGGGCCTCGGCGAACGCGTCCTCGGGCGTCCACTCGGGGCGAACTCCGTAACAGCGCTCGACCTCGTCCTCGAAGGCGATCTCGTCGCCCGCGAGCCGCAGCGCAACCGTCTCGAGCCCCACGACCTGAGCACGCAGCCAGCGGCGGCGGCTCTCACCGAAGCCGGCGCCGTCGAGCGATTCGAGCAGCGCCGACGCATCTCCGGCCAGGCTCGACGGCTCGCCAAGCTCCTCGGCGTCGATGCGCTCCGCGATCTCCGGCGGGCCGTAGTACGCATCCACGAGGCCGTCGATGTGCCGGCCGAGGCGCAGGCACAGCTCGAGGTAGGAGGTGACGACGTCCATGCGGCTACCCGCGCTCGAAGAGAGCCGCCTGGCCCTGGCCGACGCCGACGCAGAGCGTTGCAAGGCCGTAGCGACCGTTGCGCCGGCGGAGCTCGTGGAGGAGCGTGACTACGAGCCGCGCGCCGGTCATGCCGAGCGGATGGCCGATCGCGATCGCGCCGCCGTTCACGTTCACGCGCTCCGGATCGAGGCCGAGCTCGCGGATGACGACGAGGCTCTGCGAGGCGAACGCCTCGTTCAGCTCGATCAGGTCGATGTCGCCCGCGTCGATCCCCGTGCGATCCAGGAGCTTCCGCACCGCGGGCACCGGCCCAATCCCCATCACGCGTGGATCGACTCCCGCGACAGCGCTCGCGACGAACGCGCCGAGCGGCTCGACGCCGAGCGAGCGAGCGCGCTCCGCGCTCGCGATCACGAGCGCGGCGGCGCCGTCGTTGATCCCGCTCGCGTTCCCGGCGGTGACCGTTCCCCCCTCGCGAAAGGCCGGCTTGAGCGCCGCCATCTTCTCGGCGTTCGTGTCCGGCCGCGGATGCTCGTCGCGAGTCACACCCTCGATCGCGACGAGCTCCTCGTCGAAGCGCCCTGCCTCGTCAGCGGCGGCCCAACGCTGTTGCGATTGCAGTGCGAACGCGTCTTGGGCCTCGCGGCTCACCCCGTACTGTTCCGCGACGTTCTCGCCGGTCTCGCCCATCGACTCGAGCGGGAACATCTCTTCCATACGCGGATTCGGGAAGCGCCAACCGAGCGTCGTGTCCCAGACCTTCTGCTCTTTGCCGGGGTTGGCATCGTCCGGCTTTGCCATCACGAGTGGAGCACGGCTCATGGACTCGACTCCGCCGGCGACGAACAGGTCGCCGTCACCGGCCGCGATCGCGTGCGAGGCCGAGACGACCGCCGAGAGCCCGGACGCGCAGAGCCGGTTCACGGTCACGCCGGCGACCGACTGGGGGAGCCCGGCGAGCAGCGCTCCCATGCGCGCCACGTTTCGGTTGTCCTCGCCGGCCTGGTTCGCCGCGCCGAAGTAGACGTCCTCGATCTCGCCCGCAGGCACACCGGCGCGCTCGACTGCCTCCTTGATCACCGCCGCCGCGAGATCGTCCGGCCGGACCCCCGCCAGAACACCGCCCTGACGCCCGACCGGCGTACGGACCGCGGAGAGGATCACGGCTCGGCTCACGCGGGCGCCGGCCGTGGTCGGCGGACCAGCTCGCCGCTGCAGTTCGGACACACGTGTGCAAGCTCGCCGGCACAAAGCGCGCAGAACGTGCACTCGAAGGTGCAGATGTACGCCTCAGCATCACGCGCGAGCGCCGAGTTACAGCGTTCGCAAGAGCCCCGCATCTCCAGTGCCATTGCCTCCTCCGCGCCCTAGACGACGAACTCCACGTTCACCGGCTCGGTGAACGCGCCGATCTCCTCGCCGCGGCGAAGAAGCTCGTGAACGGCCCGCCGTCCCTCCTCGCCGTAGTCCTCGGTCAGCTCGTTCACGTACATGCCGACGAAGCGGTCGGCGAGCTCGCCGTCGAGCCCGCGTCCCCACTGCGACGCGTACTCGAGGGCACGCTCGCGGTTGTCGAGCCCGGCGCGGATCGACTCGGCGAGAACCGCGGACAGCTCGCGCAGAACCCCGCGGCCAAGGTCGCGCCGGGCAACATTCGCGCCGAGCGGCAGCGGCAGGCCCGTGTCGGCGAGCCACCACTCGCCCAGATCGAGCACCTTGTGGAGCCCGGCCGACGCGTAGGTCAGCTGGCCCTCGTGAATGAGAAGCCCGGCCTCGGCCTTGCCAGTAGCGACCTCGTCCATGATCTGGTCGAAAGGCACCTCGCGCCAGGCGAACTCGCCGATCGCAAGCCGCAACGCGAGGAACGCGGTCGTCATGCGTCCCGGTACGGCGATCTCGATGCGGCACAGGTCGTCGACGGCCAGGGGCTCACGCGCGACGACAATCGGGCCGTAGCCGGCGCCCATGCTCGCCCCGTGCGGGAGCAGGACGTAGCGGTCCTGGACGAACGGGTATGAGTGGAGGGAGATCGCCGTCACCTCGAGCCGGCCTTCGAGCGCCCACTCGTTCAGCGTCTGGATGTCGCGCAGGACGTGCTCGAACTCGAAGCCCCGCGTCTCGACCTCGCCCTCCGCGAGGGCCCAGAACATGAATGCGTCGTCGGGATCCGGGCTGTGGCCGAGCCTGATCTTCATGCGTCGTCGCCCCGTCCGAAGAACCAGCGCTCGAGCGGCCCGAGCAGCTCCTTGCGGGTAAACGGCCGGACGAGCTCGGGCCGCCCGTCGTCCTCGGAGACCCGCTCGTCGTCATCGAGGATGCCGTTCGCGTGCTCGAGGACGTCCTCGAGCTCGTGGCCTTCGAAGACATAGTCGTCCCGCCTGGGCTCATCGCTTGGCCGGTACTGCGGGTTCACAGCGCGGCCGACCGCCCACTGGCCGCCGACCATCCGCTCGATCCAGACGACGATCCGCTCCTCACCGCCGGCCTCGTCGAACCCGTGTATTTCGCGCTCGGCAAAGCGCGAGGCGGTCGAGAGCTTCCGCATGGAGCCAGGATACAATCGCTCCCGATGGCCAGCCTCGCCGCCTTCCTCCGCAACCCCTTCTCTTTCCTGTTCACCCGCTCCAGCCACGAGGACCGGGTCGCCGCATACGTCATCCGCGAGCACGAGCGGGGCCGCTCGCTCACCGACATCCTGGACGACCCCTACGTGCGAAGTCGCTGCACGCCGGAGGAGCAGGCGCGCCTCCTCGACCGGCCCGAGCTGATCCGCGCGCTCGGCGACGACGTCGTTTCGGCTGCGCGGTCAGAACGGGCGTAACGCTTCGCTTCGCTCGCTTCACGGGGAAACCCCTGGTTCCCCCGTGGACCCCCTCCTTGCGACCGGAGGCGTTGTTCAGCTGTAGTAGTGGGCCGGTGGCTGTGGCTGCGATTCAAACGTGCGGTTGTGGGCCTCCCGCCGGGCAAAGCCCGGCTCCGGCGGTGTGCGCGGGTTCTGCTCTCCGCGAGCGTTTAGAGGTCTTGTCCTACTTTCTTCTCACGGGCTCGCTCGAGGGCCGCGGCGCCGATTGCGACGTCCCACGCCGCGAGGCCGTTCGACTTGAAGACGACGATGTCGTCAGGGGAGCTCCGCCCGGCGAGCTCGCCCGCGACCACTTCCTGGAGCTCGTGCACCTCGAGCCAGTCGAGGACGCCGCGCTGGACGGGCTCGATCAGGTCGCCCGACTCGAGCCGCGCCTGCTCGACCGAGTCGCAGCAAACGAACACCGCCCGCTCGAGGACGACGTTGTCGAGCTCTCGCGCGCGCGGCTCGTTCGCGCCGACCGCGCACACGAGCGCGCCCGGCTGCAACCACTCGCCGCGCAGGACGGGATCCTTCGAAGTCGTCACCGTGACGACGACGTCCTGCTCGGCGGGCTCCTGGTGGCTCTCGCCGGCTTCGGCGCCGACCTTCTTGCAGAACGCCCGCAGGCTCTTCTCCGTGCGGCAGTAGGCGACGACGCGCTCGATCCCCGGCAGGGCTTCGCGGATACAGGCGACCTGGCTCTCGGCCTGCCAGCCACAGCCGATGATGCCGAGCGTCCGCGCTTCCGGCTTGGCCAGGTACTTGGCCGCGACCCCACTGGCGGCACCTGTGCGCAGCTGGCCCATCTTGTCGGCCTCGATCACGCCCGCCACCTTTGCCTGCTCGGTGTCGAAGAGGACGACGACGAACGGCGTCCCGCCGGGCAGCCAGGCGTACGACTTCACGCCTGCCAGCCCGAGCTCGCGGTCGGCGGCGGACATGACGGCGAACGCGCCGTCGGGCAGGCGCATCCGGGTCCGCGGCCGGTTCTCGATCTCGCCGCGCGCGAGCCGCTCGAAGCAGGCCTCGATCGCCGCCAGGGCATCGGCGGGCGAGACGAGCTCTTCGACTTGTGCTTCGGTCAGATAGAGGGGCAGGCCCCGAAGCCTATTTCGGCTTCGCCTCAAGCCACCAAAACCACCACCGCTACACTGGGCGCCCGGGCGCCCGTAGCTCAGGGGATAGAGCGCTGCCCTGCGGAGGCAGAGGCCGCAAGTTCGAATCTTGCCGGGCGCATCTCTTCACGCCGAAGTTCCGGCTGACTTTCGTCCCGCGACGGGGCTAGGAAGAGGGTTCGAGCGCGCCGACCATGCCCATGTTCTTGTGGAACTTGCAGACGAAGGTCACCTGGCCGCCCTGCGGGAAGGTGACGTCGGCCTCGGCCTCGTCGCCCGGCTGGACTTCTTGGTCGACGCTCTGCGCGGACACGGTGAAGGTGTGCGCCGTCTGCCCCTCGTTCTTGAGCTCGATCGTCACCTTCTGGCCCGGCTTGCCCTTGAGCACGGTGGGCTCGAAGTAGTAGTCATACATGTCGACCTCAACCTTGCCGGTCTCGCCGGAGACGTCTTTCGTCCCGTGACTCTTGGCTGCCACGCCGCCGATCGTCGTCGTGGTCCCCTCTGCGCTCTTCTTGCTGCCGCCGTACCCACCACCACCGCACGCTGCCAGCCCGAGGATCAGGACGAGCGCGGCCGCGAGCATCGGAAGTTGTCTCATCTTTGCCATCGAGTAATTCTTACGCAGTGAGCGCCCGACCGGTTTTCCGGTCGGCTCCCACCGCGAGTTGAGCGTCCAACGGCACCTCGACTCGCACGTAGGCGAGCGCACGGCCGCCCGCCGCGCTCGTCACCCGGCCGACCACCTTGTCGCTGACGCGGATCTCGTCGCCCTGGCTGGCGTCCTCGACCTCGAGCACGCGCAGTATGCGATTGACCTTGCCTCGATGACGGAGCCTCGCAATCGGCTCTTGCCCCGGGTAGCAGCCCTTCGTGAACGAGACATGCGTCTCGTCGAGACCCGCCTCGGCCGGGAGGATCGAATCGTCGATCTCCTTCCCCCAGGCCGGCATGCCTGCCTCGATTCGCAGCTGCTCGAGCTCCTCGCCCGACAGCGTTGGCTCGACGCCGGCGTCCAGGAGCTCCGACGCGGCCTCTCCGAACTCGCGGTTCGGAATCCCCTCCTCCTCGCCGAAGGCGACGACCGAGGTGTGCTCTTCCTGCTCAATCTTGACCTTGGCCGCGAAGCGCGCGCGCAACAGGGTCGAGGTCACCGGCTCGCCGAGGCCCGGCTCCGTCAAGAGCAGGAAGTCGTCCTCGGCCCGGCGTACGACGGTCACCGGAGCGATCACGCGCGCCTTCGGAGTGAGGAGCAGCGCCCGGCAGGGCGCGCTCGTGACGTCGTTCGAGAGCATGCGCTGGAGGAAGTCCTCCGCGTCGGGCCCGGCGACCCCGACGTAGTCGCGCGGCCGAGTCGCCACTCTGCGCGTCACTGTCGCCACGCTCACTAGTCTAAGGAGAGGGCGTTGGGTTACAGGGCTCGAGACGCGAGCGGACGTCGGCCGCGCAGACCCCCGGTCAACGAGGGCGCGCGGCGGATCGTCCTCAACACGAGCTACCGCACGATCCCGGACGTCGCGGGCAAGGTTGCGACGTTCCTGCTCTACGTCGTGATGGCCCGCGAGGTCGACCCCTCGGAGTTCGGGGTCTTCACGTTTAGCCTGGCCTACGTCGGCATCGTCACGGTCCTCGGCAGCTTCGGGCAGGACTGGATCCTCACCCGCGAGGTTGCACGCGAGCGTGGGGCGATCGACAGGTACTTCGCCAATACGTTGCTGTTGAAGGTTGGGCTGTCCATTCCGGCCCTCGGCCTCTCGCTCGCCGTCCTCGCCGTCGTCTCGAGCCCGCACACGACGTTCGTCTCGCTTCTGCTCGGTCTGAGCGCAGTTGCTGAGCTGCTGACGCAGACGTGCTTCGCCGTTTTCCAGGCGTACGAGCGCCTCGCCCTCGTCTCCGCCGTGCTCGTTCCGCAACGCCTGCTCACAGCGCTCGCGGGCATCGCGCTGCTGCTGGCCGGACAGGGCATCGTGGCGGTTGCCGTCGTCTTCCTGATCGGCTCCGCGCTGGGGCTCGCCGCCTCCGCCGCGCTGATGTTCGGACGTGTGGTCCGCGCTGCCCTCGCGCTCGACCCGTCCATCTGGCGGCCGCTGATGCGCGCGGCGATCCCGGTCGGCGTGGCGACCGTGGCGTCGCTCGTCCTGTTTCGGATCGACACAGCGATGCTCGCCGCCTACAAGTCCTCGAAAGTCGTCGGAACGTACGGCGCTTCGTACCGCCTCCTGGAGGCGAGTCTCTTCATCAGCTGGGGTCTCGGCGCAGCCGTCTTTCCCGTCTTCTCGCGCCTGCACGCGAGCAGCGAGCCCCGAGTGGGCGTGGTCTTCGAGCGCTCGCTGAAGCTGCTCACTGCGCTCACTCTGCCGCTCGCCGCAGGGGCCGGGATCCTTGCCGCACCGCTGATCGACCTCATCTACGGCCGCCACTACGACAGTGGGGTGACCGCACTGCGACTGCTCGCTCCAGCGATCGCGCTCTATCCTGCTGCGTACATCGCCGGCGACTTGCTCGTGTCGCAGATGCGGCAGAACGCCGTCAGCGCCGTCTATGTCGTCGTCGTGATCCAGAACATCCTCTTGAACCTGTTCCTGATCCCGCGGTGGTCGCTGAACGGCGCAGCTGCGGGCACCTCGATCTCGCAGGTGCTGGCGACGGGAGCGCTCGTCTACCTGTCGCTGCGAACCGTCGGGCGTCTGGACTGGAGACGCATGCTGGCCGGACCGGTTGTGGCGAGCGTGGTGGCCGGGGTGGCGATGGCAACGCTGCAAGGCTCGATCGTGGCGGCACTCGCTGCTGCGGCAGTGCTCTACGCCGCTTCCCTGGTCGTCTTCGAGCGCTTCGCCTTTCCCGACGACGCCCGCGTGCTGTTCGACCTCGCCCGGCGCGCGTGAAGCCGGCCCGGGCTGCCTCGGACGGCGGGCGGGGGTGGGTCCTCCTGACCGATGCGGAGGAGCGCTCGACGCTCGCGGCCTGTCGGGCCCTGACCACCGCCGGTTACTCGGTCGCTGCCATTGCCGGCCGCCGCCCGGCGGCCACGCACTGGTCTCGATACTGCCGCGCCCGGCTGGAGGGACCGGATCCACTCGTCGATCCCCTTGGCTTCGTCGATCGCCTGGAGCAACTCGTGGCCGAGAGGACCTATGCCGTCTTGATCCCTGCGACCGATGCCGCGTTGCTCGCGATCTCGGAGCACCGGAGTCGTCTCGACGGCCGAACGCTGACCGGCCTGCCGCCACATGAGAACGTCGTTCGCAGCCTCGACAAACCGCATCTCCTCGAAGAAGCGGCTCGGGCGGGCCTTCCGCCTCCTGCAACGCGCTCGTGCGCGTCCGAAGACGAGGCGGTCGAGGCGGCGCGGGAGCTCGGCTTCCCGCTTGGGCTCAAGCCGACGCGCTCGATCGTCCAATCGGGCTCGTCGAGGCGACTTCGGACGATGCTGGTCGTCAACGGCGAGGCCGAGCTCCTGGCGGCGCTGCCCGACTACGGCTCTCCGGTCACGTTGCAGCAGCTGGAGTCGTTCCGGTCGATCCTGTCCTGTTCGGGCGTGATCGCAAACGGCGAGCTCCTCGCCATCACGGCTGCGCGCGCTCGCCGCACCTACCCACGGTTCGCCGGCACGTTCACCTTCGCCGAGACGATCCGGCTCTCCCCGGAAGTGCTCGAGCAGATGCTTGCCTTCGTCCGGGCGACGGGCTGGCAAGGGATCTTCCAGACGGACACGCTGGAGACGAACGACGGCCGCCTCGCCCTGATCGACTTCAACCCGCGCCTGTTCTCGTCGATCGCGCTCGACGTCGCCGCGGGCGCGAATCTGCCGGCGGTGTGGTGCGACTGGCTGTTGCACCGCGATCCACCGGCGGCTCGGGCACGTGCCGGGTTCCGCTATCGGTGGGAGGAAGGCGAGTTGCGCGCATTCGCGGACTACCTGCGCCGGCGTAGGCTTCGCCCGGCCCTGAGCGTGTTGCGACCCCGTCGCAGGACGACGCATGCGTTCCTGTCGATTACCGATCCAGGACCCTTCTGCCTCGAGGTGCTCGTGTTGACGCGGCGAGCGTTCGCGAGGGCTCTTCGGGCTGCCACGAGGCGGGAAAGAGGAGACTAGGAATCGTGTTCCGCGCCAAGGCAGAGCAGAAGGTCGCCGAGGCGGGGTACGACCCCGCGCGCCTGCCCCCGGGCCAGTACCTGACCGAGAAGTGGCCGGTGCTCCACGCCGGCTCGGTGCCCGCCACCGACCTCGCCACGTGGGACTTCAAGGTCTTCGGCGAGGTCGAGACGCCTGTCACGTTGAGCTGGGACGAGCTCCAGGCGCTGCCGGGCACCGAGATCACGATCGACATCCACTGCGTGACGCGCTGGAGTCGGTTCGACACCCGCTTCCGGGGAGTCAGCTGGGTTGAGCTCGCGAAGCTCGCACACCCGAAGCCGAGCGCGCGGTTCGTCGTCGCCCACGCCGAGCAGGGCTACACCGCGAACGTGCCGCTCGAGGCGCTCGAAGACGAGCACGCGCTGATCGCCTACGAGGCCGATGGCGAGCCGCTCGAGCCCGAGCACGGCTGGCCGCTGCGACTGGTCATCCCGAGCCGGTACTTCTGGAAGAGCGCCAAGTGGCTACGGGGCATCGAGCTGCTCTCCGCAGACCAACCCGGCTTCTGGGAGCGCTACGGCTACCACAACGACGCGGACTACTGGAAAGAGGAGCGATACGAGTTCTAACGAGCCCTGTCCAGGGCCTGGCCCTGGACAGGTGCCGGCCGGCCGCGTCTAGGTTTGTGAATTCCCTCGTTCGGGGGATCGCCCAGCAAGACGGAGGGCCGATACGGGAATCACCCACCTCCCCCCTCCTCATGCGGAAGGATTCACCTCCCAGCCGCATTTGAGATCAAGAGACCGGCGCAAGCCGGTCTCTTTTTTCGCGTAGGTGCCGCTTTGCGGCCCCTCGCTTTCATGGGGGAACCCCTGGTTCCCCCGTGGGCCCCCTCCTTGCAGCCGGCGGCTTGGCCCGAGCGGGTAGTGGGCCGCCGGCTGGAGAGGTGGTTCGTCTGCGCGTAGTGAGCCTCCCGCCGGGCAAAGCCCGGCGGGAGGCTCACAACCGCACGGTTGAATCGCAGCCACAGCCACCGGCCCACTACAACAGCTGAACAAAACCCCCGGGTTGCAAGGAGGGGGCCCACGGGGGAACCAGGGGTTCCCCCGTGATACCGAGCGGCCGCGCGAAGCGCGGCCGCAACGGTTACATCATCCCGCCCATGTCGGGCATTCCGCCACCGACGGGCGCACCTGCCTTCTCGGGTGCGTCGGCGACGATCGCTTCGGTCGTGAGGATGTTCTTCCCAATCGACGCGGCGTTCTGAAGCGCCGAGCGCGTGACCATAGTCGGATCGATGATCCCGGCCTTCACGAGATCCTCGAGCTCACCTGTCTCGACGTTGAGACCGTGGCCCTTGGCGGCCGAGCGGATCTTGTCGACGACGAGAGAGCCTTCAAGGCCCGCGTTGTCGGCGAGCTGACGGATCGGCTCCTCGAGGGCACGGGTGATGATGAGTGCACCCGTTCGCTCGTCGCCTTCAAACGCGTCGAGCTTGATCGCGGACACGGCGTGCAGAAGCGCGACGCCGCCGCCGGGAACGATCCCCTCTTCGAGTGCGGCGCGCGTCGCCTGCAGTGCGTCCTCGACCCGATGCTTCTTTTCCTTCATCTCGGTCTCGGTTGCGGCGCCCACCTTCACGACCGCGACTCCTCCGGCGAGCTTCGCCAGACGTTCTTGCAGCTTCTCGCGGTCGAAGTCGGAGTCCGTGTTCTCGATCTCGTTCTTGATCTGCTTGATCCGCGCCTTGATCGCGTTTGCGTCGCCTGCGCCGTCGATGATCGTCGTCGTGTCCTTCGCGATGACGACCTTGCGGCCCTTGCCGAGCTGCGTGAGCTTCGTGTTCTCGAGCTTGAGACCCATCTCCTCGGTGATCACCTCGGCGCCCGTGAGGATCGCGATGTCCTCGAGCATGCGCTTGCGGCGATCGCCGAAGCCCGGCGCCTTGACGGCGACTGCCGTGAAGGTTCCGCGAAGCTTGTTGACGACGATCGTGGCGAGAGCCTCGCCCTCGACGTCCTCGGCGATGATCAGCAGCGGCCGACCGGCCTGGATGACCTGCTCGAGCACCGGCAGGAGGTCCTTGACGGCGCCGATCTTCTGGTTCGCAACCAGGATGTACGGCTCGTCGAGCACGGCCTCCATGCGCTCGGGGTCGGTGACCATGTACGGCGAGAGGTAGCCCTTGTCGAACTGCATGCCCTCGGTGAACTCGAGCTCGAGCCCGAAGGTCTGGCCCTCCTCGACGTTGACGACGCCGTCCTTGCCGACCCGGTCGATTGCGTCGGCGATGACGTCACCGATCTCCCGCTCGCGCGCGGAGATTGTCGCGACACGGGCGATGTCTTCCTTGCCCGAGATTGCCTTCGACTGCTTCTTCAGGTCCTCGACGACAGCCTCGACGGCTTGCTCGATGCCGCGCTTGAGCGCAATCGGATTCGCGCCGGCAGCGACGTTCTTCAGGCCCTCGCGGACAATCGCTTGGGCGAGCACCGTCGCCGTCGTCGTGCCGTCCCCGGCAACGTCGTTGGTCGCGGTCGCGACCTCTTTGACGAGCTGTGCGCCCTGATTCTCGAACGGGTCCTCGACCTCGATCTCGCGTGCGATCGTGACTCCGTCGTTCGTAATCGTCGGCGCGCCGAACTTCTTGTCGAGCACGACGTACCGACCCTTCGGGCCAAGAGTGACCTTGACCGCGTCGGCGAGGATGTTGACGCCGCGCTCGAGTGAGCGCCTCGCCTCCTCGTCGAACTTCAGCTCTTTATGAGCCATGTATCCCTCCGTCTTTCGTTGATTTGGTTAGGCGGCTGCGCCGGCGAGCTCTTTCTTCTTGCTCGACTTGGCGCCCTTCCCTGCGACCTTCGCGAGCACGTCCGACTCGCGCAGGATGAGAACTTCGTCGGCTCCGACCTTGATGTCGGTTCCGCCGTACTTCGAGTAGATGATCTCGTCGCCGACGGCGACTTCCATCGGCACGATCTCGCCCTTGTCGTTGCGGCCGCCCGGGCCGACTGCGAGGACGCGGCCGCGCTGCGGCTTCTCCTTCGCGGTGTCGGGCAGAACGATCCCGCTCGACGTCGTCTCCTCTTCCTCGAGGGGCTCGACGATGAGGCGATCGCCCAGTGGTTGCAGATCCATTCAGGACCTCCTGTTCAGACTTTGTGACATCTATTGGCACTCAACGATGCTGAGTGCCAGAGCATACTAGCGGGTCTGAACTCCGCTGTGCAACCGGGCTTGGGAAGCCCGCTGGGACCGGGGCTCCGGCAGGGTAGGACCAGTTTGTAACAGGATGGCCGTGGTAGCGTGGGCCGGTGCGGAGGGAGTTCTCGGCCGGTGGCGTCCTCGTGCGGCGTCTGCGCGGGCGCTGGATGCTGGCCGCGATCCGGCCGGCCGGACGAAAGCCGCCGGTCTGGGCATTGCCGAAAGGCCTCATCGACCTGGGGGAGAAGCCGGAGCAGACAGCCGTGCGGGAGGTCGCCGAGGAGACGGGCATCGAGGCCCGCCTGGTGACGAAGCTCGGCGACATCCGCTACGTCTACATGTGGGCAGGCGAGCGGGTCTTCAAGGTCGTCAGCTTCTACCTGCTGCGCTACCGAAGCGGCCGGCTGGGCGAGATCGCGCCGGAGCAGCAGGTCGAGGTCGCCGAGGCCCGCTGGTTCCCGCTCGAGGACGGCCCTCGCCTGCTTGCCTACAAGGGCGAGCGCGAGATGGCGGAAAAAGCACTCGCGTTCGTGCGCGACAACGGCCTATGATGCGCGCGCTTCCCGCCCCCTTGTCCCCATGTATGCACTGAACTTCTACTCGCCAATGGTCGCCGACCAGCTGCGGAGCCGCCGCAAGACCGCGACGATCCGACTCGGCGACAAGTCCCGGAAGTACAAGAAGGGCATGGTCGTCCAGGTGCTCGTCGGCGCCCGCTACGGGCCACGGGACAAGGTCTTCGACGCGGTCATCGACAAGGTCGAGGTGAAGCCGCTCGCGCAGCTCTCGCCGAAGGAGATCGAGCACGACAATCCCGAAGCGCGGCGCCCGGAGGAGCTGGCCACCTTCCTCGGCCAGCTGTACAACCGCGAGATCGCCCAGGACGAGCTCGTCACGCTGATCCGCTTTTCAGAGATCCGCAAATAACCGCGGCGCCTCAGCGGCCGGGCTTGCGAATCGGGCCGCCGAAAGCCTCGGCCGGCCGGAGCTCCTCTCCACAGGCTTCGCACTCGACGGCGAAGACCGAGCTGAACCTGGCGTCGCAGGACGGGCACCGCGAGCGCATCTCGCCGGCGCACTGCGGGCACGCCGGCGGAAGCTCGCCTTCGGAGTCGTCGAAATAGCGCGTCGCGAACCCGCAGGTAACGCAGAAAGACACCCAATCGCCGAGCGTCTTGCGGCGCTCCTCGCGGAGCCAGTCGGATGCCTTGCCCACTATCGGTTTTGGAGCGTGTCGAGCCCGACGGCGAGCGCGACGGCGAGCCGGCGGTCGAGCTTCTTCTCGCGATCGCCGCTGAGATCGAGGATGTACTGGTCGCGCAGCTTGAACTTGCGGTCCATCCCGCCCACCACCTCGCCGCCGATGAGGATCTCGAAGTTGTAGGGGATCGGAATGTACCCGCCGACATAGGGCACGTAGTCGACCACGCGCCGTGCGATCGCGCCGGCCGCCGAGCGCTCGCGCGCGAGAGCGATCTCCTGCTCGTCCGGCCCGCCGACGTGCCAGGCGGTCCTGATCAGGGACTCGCGGAACTTGTGCCAGAGCAACCCGATCTTCTGCTCACCCTCGAGCACGTCGTAGCGCGAGCCGCCGAAGTCGAGGATGGAGCGGGCCTTGATCCGAAAGAGCTCCTGCGTCTCGCCCTCGTCCGCGTAGAAGCGGATGTCCTCCTTGATCTTGAGCTTCTTCTGGCGAACATAGGCGATCGGCGGCCCGGCCGGCGTCTCGCCGACGGCCAGCGGCGTGACCCGGTAGAGGTTCGCGACCGGCCGGACAAGCTGGTCGACGAGGAAGCGGTCGGAATCGAACGACATCGACGGGGAGCCTAGTCGTTAGAGTTTCACGCGGATGGCGATCGCCCGCGAAGCCGAGCCCGTCGGCTCCCTGCATGAGATCCGCGAGGCGGGCCTCGATCGTGAGGACCTGCTCGCGATCTACCGCAACATGCTGACGACGCGCGGGATCGAGGAGCGCGGCCACATCCTCTACAAGCAGGGCAAGATTCCGGGCTCCTTTTACACGGGCCGCGGGAACGAGGCTTCTTCGGTCGGCGTCGCGACCGCGATGGGCCCGGACGACGTCGGGACCCCGCTGCACCGCGACATGGGCGTCCACGTCACGCGAGGCGTGGAGCCGTGGCGGATCTTCGCCCAGTACATGGGCCGGGCCGATGGGCCGACAAAGGGGCGCGACGGCAACGTCCACATGGCCGACGCGAACCTCGGCCTGCTGGCGATGGTCAGCCACCTGCCGGCGATGCTGCCGGTCGCGGTCGGCTGCGCGCTCGCCTTCCGGATCCGGGAGGAGAAGCGCGTCGCGGTCGGCTGGTACGGCGAGGGCGCTTCCGCGCGCGGGGACGCGCACGAGGGCATGAACCTTGCCGGCGTGCGTCGGCTGCCGGTGGTCTTCATCTGCGACAACAACCAGTGGGCCTACTCGACGCCGACGCACCTCGAGTACGCGTGCGAGACGCTCGCCGACCGCGCGCAGGCGTACGGCTTCGAGGGCGTCGTGGTCGACGGGACCGACGTCCTGGCCGTCTACCGCGAGGTGAAGCGCGCGATCGAGAAGGCGCGCGAGGGCGGCGGCCCGACGCTGATCGAGTCGATGACCCTGCGCATGGAGGGCCACGCCGTGCACGACGACGCCTTCTATGTGCCGAAGGAGATGTTCGAGGAGTGGGCGAAGCGCGACCCGATCGAGCGCTTCCGCACCTGGCTCCGCGACAACGCCGATCTAACTGACGCGGAGGAGGAAGAGATCGGCGCGAGCGTCAAGAAGAGCCTGGTCGACGCGATCAACCGCGCCGACGAGTCGCCGCTCCCCGATCCCGCGACGCTGACCGAGGGTGTCTTCGCGACCCCGGAAGACCTCGACACGCCGCACCACAAATAGCGATGGCTGAGATGACCTACCTGAGCGCGATCTCGGACGGCCTCCGCACCGAGATGCGCCGCGATAAGCGCGTCTTCGTGATCGGCGAGGACGTCGGCGTGTACGGCGGGGCCTTCAAGGTCACGCTCGGCTTCCAGGAGGAGTTCGGGTCCTGGCGCGTGATCGACGCGCCGCTCTCGGAGACGGCAATCATCGGCGGCTGTACGGGTGCGGCGATCATGGGCATGCGCCCGGTTGCGGAGATGCAGTTCGCCGACTTCATCTCGTGCGCCTGGGACCAGCTCGTCACGGTGGCCGCGAAGCAGCGCTACCGCGCCGGGACGCCCGTTCCGATCGTCGTCCGGCTTCCGTCCGGCGGCGGCTTCTCCGGCGGGCCATTCCACTCGCAGAACCCGGAGAGCTCCTTCGCGCACATCCCCGGCCTGAAGGTCGTCTGCCCGGCGACGCCGGAGGACGCGAAGGGCCTGCTGATCAGCGCGATCGAGGACCCGAATCCCGTCCTCTACTTCGAGCACAAGCACCTCTACCGGCGGATCAAGGGCGAGGTGCCCGAGGAGCGGTACACGACCCCGTTCGGCAAGGCCCGCGTGCATCGCGAGGGCGACGACATCACCGTCGTCACCTGGGGCGCGATGGTCTACACGGCCGACGAGGCGGCAAAGGAGCTCGAGGCCGACGGCATCTCGGTCGAGATCCTCGACCTGCGCACGATCATCCCCTGGGACAAGCAGGCGGTGCTCGAGAGCGCGAAGAGGACGTCGAAGGTGCTCGTGCTCCACGAGGACAACCGCACCGGCGGCTTCGGCGGCGAGATCGCGGCGACGATCGCCGAGGAGGCGTTCGAGCATCTCGACGGGCCGATCAGGAGGATCGCCGCGCCGGACACGCCCGTGCCCTTCTCGCCGCCGCTCGAGAAGGCCTTCATCCCGCAGGTCGAAGACGTAGCCAAAGGACTGCGCGAGCTCGCTGAGTATTAGGCGCCATGGCCACGACTGAAGCCGTCGACGTCGTCATGCCCCAGATGGGCGTGTCCGTCTCCGAGGGGACGGTCACGAAATGGCTCAAGCGCGAGGGCGAGACGATCGAGGCCGACGAGTCGCTGCTCGAGATCTCGACGGACAAGGTCGACACCGAGGTGCCGAGCCCGGCCAGCGGGGTCGTGACACAGATCCTCGTCCAGGAAGGCGAGACGGTCGAGGTCGGGACGAAGCTGGCCATCATCGGCGGCGAGGCCGGCGGCGCTCCTCCGGCCGCCGAGCCGGCGGCCCCCGCCGAGCCCGCCGTTGCCGAGGCGCCCGCCGAGGCTCCGGCCCCTGCGCCCGCCGAGGCTCCTGCGCCTCAGCCTGCGCCTGCACCCGCGGCGGCCCAGCCGTCGAACGGCGAGCAGGGCGAGAAGAGCTTCGTCTCCCCGGTCGTCGCACGGATCGCAGCCGAGCACGGCGTCGACGTGTCGGGCGTGCCCGGCACCGGCCGCGGCGGCCGCGTGACCAAGAAGGACATCCTCAACTTCGTCGAGTCCGGCGCGCAGGCTGCACCGGCGCCGGCTCCTGCCGAGGCGCCCGCCCCTGCTCCGGCGGCCCAGCCCGCACCGGCCGAGGCTGCCCAGCCCGCACCTGCCGAAGCGCCGGCCCAACCCGCCCCGGCACCCGCGCCGGCGCCCACACCTGCACCCGCACCCGCCGCCGCTGCGCCGGCGCCGGCTCCGGCACCTGCGCCTGCCCCAGCCCCAGCCCCTGCAATGGCCGGCGACCAGCTGGAGCCCATGACCGCGATGCGCCGGGGCATCGCCGACCATATGCGCCGCTCACTCGACACTTCGGCACATGTGACGAGCGCGATCGAGGTCGACATGTCCCGGGTCGTCGCCATTCGCGAAAAGATCAAGCCCGAGTTCCAGAAGCAGTACGGCGTCAACCCGACCTACCTGATCTTCGTCGCGCGCGCCGTCGTCGAAACGCTCAAGAAATACCCGTGGATCAACGGCGAGATCCGTGGCGAGCAGATCGTCACTCGTCCGTACGTCAACCTCGGCTTCGCCGTCGAGCTCGCCGACGGCAAGGGCCTGATCGTCCCGGTCGTGAAGCACGCCGAGGGGCTGAACCTACTCGGAATGGCGCAGGCCGTAACGGACATCGCCGACCGCGCGCGGAACAAGAAGCTGACCCCCGACGAGGTGCAGGGCGGCACGTTCACGATCACGAACCCGGGCGGCTACGGCACCTTCCACGGGACGCCGGTGATCAGCCAGCCGCAGGCGGGGATCCTCGGCACGTACGCGCTCGTCAAGCGCCCGTGGGTGATCCAGGACTCGTTCGGCAAGGACGTGATCGCGATCCGGCCGATCATGAACATCACGCTCACGTACGACCACCGCCTCGTCGACGGTGCGCTCGCGGGTCGCTTCCTCAAGGACCTCCGAGAAGCGCTCGAGACCTGGGACGAGATCGCTTATTGAGGAAAGTCCGGCGCGCTGCGCGCGCCATGACGACTTTCCTCAATTTGTCTTGGGGACCAATGTTTGTGAGTGGAGGCTGGCAAAGCCAGCCTCCACGGCGATCGACCGGCACGCGGAAGGCTTGAACAGACGGCGCTGGCTAGACTCGCGCCGTGGGGCTCGTTCGGTTAACGCTCGCTAATACCCCCTTAGACGCCGAGATGATCCAGTCGCTGCTGAAGACGGAGGGGATCGAGTCAACGTGGCGGCAGACCAACTTCGGCGCCGGATCCACCGACGGCTGGGGCGGCCAGCGGGAGATCCTCGTGGAGGAGAAGGACGTCGAGGCGGCACGGGCGCTGATCGTCGAGCGCTAGATTGACGGCGTGACGCGCGGCGCGTATCTCTACAACCTCGGGCAGGTTCCCTATCGCGAGGCCTGGGACCTGCAACGCTCGCTGGCGGCCGCCGTCTCGCAGGGGGCGATCCCAGACACGGTTCTGCTCCTCGAGCACCCGCCGGTGATCACGCTCGGGCGCCGCGCCGACGAGGGCGAACTGCACGTGCCCGACGGGGCGGAGGTCGAGATCGTCGAGACCGACCGCGGCGGCAAGTCGACCTACCACGGGCCCGGCCAGCTCGTCTGCTACCCGATCTTCGACCTGACGCGCCACGGCCAGGACGTGAAGCGCTACTGCCGCGACCTCGAGGAGGCGCTCATCCGCACGGCGGGAGCCACCGGCGTCGAGGCGACACGCATCGAGGGCCTGACCGGGATCTGGGTCGAAGGCCCTCCCCGGAAGATCGCGTCCATCGGCGTGCACATCACGAAGTGGGTGACGACACACGGCTACGCGCTCAACGTCGACCTCGACACCGCGCCGTTCACTGAGTGGATCACGGCCTGCGGCCTCGCCGACGCGTCGTTCACGACGATTGCGCGCGAGCTCGGCCGGCCGGTTTCGGTCGACGAGGTGCGCCCGCACGCCGCGGCGGCGCTCGAGGAGGTCTTCGGCCTATCCTTCGAGGAGATCCCCGCGGGAGAAGGTGCGGGGCTCTGGCCCCAGCCTCTTCACGAGCGGCTGACCGCGAAACCGACAGGTGCCTCGAGCGCAGGCCAAACAGTCGGCGTCGAGCAGGTCTCCGCGCGGTAGCTCAGGCGTCCGGTAGCCAGCCGTCGCGGTAGGCGCACCGGCTGGACGGTAGGCCGGCGTAGGCCTCGCCGGGCTTCGTCGTCTCGGCTCTGACCCCGGCGCCATGCGCCTGGGCAACCTCCGACACGGGATAGACGAGACCCCTGCGCGCAAGTCCCCGGGCCCCGACCGCGACAACGACAGAACGTTCCTCGCCGGCTCCGACGATCACGTGCTCGGTCTGCGGCGGGCAGTGAAAGAAGTCCCACGCCTTCAGCTCGCGCTCCTCACCCTCGACGATCAGGAGGCAGGTTCCGGCCACCACGAGGAATGCTTCCTGTGCGTTTTCCCGGTGATATCTCCCCAGAGCTTGGCCGGGCTCGAGGATGTTGATGTTGATCCCGAGCTGCCGGAAAGGCCGCTTCCCTTCGAAGTTGCAGTAGAAACCGAGCGGCCCGGTGTCCCGCCATCGGCTCTCCCGCGCGTTGAGCACGAACCAGCCCTCGACGTCGGCGACCAGGCCGTACTTCGTCGTCCGGAGCGGCGCCTCTGGAACCACGGCCCTACCCTGCCAGATACCGCTAAGCGGCTATGGCGACGCGCTCGACGAACGCGAGCAGCGCATCTACGACCCGCGGATCGAACTGGTTCCCGCTTCCGCGGCGCAATTCAGCGACCGCTTCCGAAACGGGCAACGCCTTGCGGTAAGAACGATCACTCGTCATCGCGTTGTAGGCGTCACAGCACGCCACGATCCGCGCGATGAGTGGAATTTCCTCCCCGGAGATGCCGTCGGGATAGCCTTCGCCGTCCCACCGCTCATGACAGGCGCGAACGATGCGCCCGATCTCGGCGAGCAAGCCTCCGACCCGGAGCAACATTTCCTCGCCGTCGACCGTGTGGCGCTCGACGATCTTTCGCTCCTCCGGGGTGAGCTTGCCGGGCTTGTTGATGATCTCATTCGGAACCCGGACCTTCCCGACGTCATGGAGCAGCGCCGCAAACTCTGCGTCCCGCCTCTCAGACGAGGAAAGTCCAAGCTCGTCGACGACCGCGAGGGTCAGCTCGACGACGTCCTTGCTGTGCTCGCCGGTGTACGCGTCATCGGCCTCGACGACGTCCCCGAGGAGAAACGCGGTGCCACGGTATGCGTCCCGCAGCTCGAGCTCATGGTCGATCCGCACACGCCGCTCGCGCGCGAAGACGGCGAGCAGCGCAACGAGTGGCAGGGCGAGGAGCACGCCTGCGGAGGAGCGCGCGCTCGCGAAGGCGACGGCGAGTCCGACCGGCGCGAGGCCGGCGTCGATCACCCAAACCGAGCCCATCGTGCGCAGGTGGAGCCTCGGCGGCACGCCCAGGATGGCCCATTGACGAATTGCCGTGCTGCCGTAGTCGAGCGCAAACTGAGCCCCGAGCGCGCCGAGGTAGAGCGGCCAGCGCCGGAGATCCGGTTGCGCCTCTCCCGCCAGACCCAGCACGAGGGCCGGCCCGACGGCGTACCAGGAGTCGGCAAGCCGCAGAAAGACCCGTTCGAAGTGAAGCATGCGTCTCGCGTACTCGGGCGCGCTGCCGAGCAGGATTCCCGCGGCGACTGCCAGCGGAACCGTTCCCGCGGGAAGCACGAACAGCATCGGGACAAGGATGAGCTGCGTCGGGACAGCCGAGCCGCTGCCCACCTCGAAATCAAGACGGAACGCGAGTGCGTAAGCCCCCACCAAGAGCGCAACGCTGACCATCGAGGGCGACCGGCCCGAAGGCAGGAGCACGGCCAGCGAGCCGGCGACGGCGAGGAAGAGTCCCAGGGAGACGACCAACGTCGTGCGATCGCGCGTGGCAAGGCTGCTGAGCCGCCTGGCCCGCTGCTCCTCGATTACACGCTGGGCATCGGGATCGAGCTCTAGAGAGGTGGTTGCCGCTGTCGCCACATGAGCCAAATCGGCCAAGTGACGGCCCGGCTTGACGGGCGTGCGCCGCCGGAACCCCTCGTTCGAGGGATGACCGAGCCCACGAAGACCCCCTTGTGGGTGATGCAGCGAAACGGGAGAGGCCCAAAGTGCGAACCAGCGGCAAATCGAGAGGGAGGACTCTGTGGCAACGCGGCTTCGTAGGTTGATCGGCCTCACCGGTCTATTGGCACTTCTTGCGGGTCTGGCGATCCCCGCGAATGCGGGTCTGATCGGCACCGGCACCTCGGGCTATTGCGCCAGCGCCTCGACGGTCTTCCTACCCTGGGCTGACAAGTCGAACTACATGCTCACGCCAGGTGGCAGCTTCGAGGAGAGCACAACGACCTGGAAGCTCAGCGGCGGAGCCAAGGTCATGTCCGGTAACGAGCCCTACTTCATTCACTCGAGGAGCGATAGCCGGTCGCTCTATATGCCGGCGGGCTCCTCGGCCACTACCCCGACGATGTGTTTTGCCCCCGGCGACTGGCACCTGCGTTTCATGGGCCGAAGCCCAAGCAACTCGTCTGCGATCCGGGTCACTGTGACCGTCAACAGTCTCCTGGGAGTGCTCAGCATTCTCGATGGCGGCACCGTCTCGAACAACGGCACGTGGAAGCCGTCGACCAAGGTCGCGCTTCTGCTCACCAACGTAACCGGACTGCTGACGACCAAGGCGATCTCGCTTCGCTTCACCGCGACGAGCGGCGCGTCGCAGATCGACGACGTCTACCTGGATCCTTTCAAGGACACCTAGGCTCCCAGGCTGTCTCTAGACTGGGCGGCATGCAGCGCTCGCTGCCTGTCGCCCAGCGGCCTCGCCGGCCCGAATGGATGAAGGTACGCGCCCCGAGCGCGGACTCGCGGTACTTCGACGTCAAGAAGCTGATCCACGGGCAGAACTTGCTCACGATCTGCGAGGAGGCCCGCTGCCCCAACATCTCCGAGTGCTGGGGGCGCGGCACGGCGACTTTCCAGATCCTCGGCGACACGTGCACCCGGGCCTGCCGCTACTGCTACGTCCATTCGGGCAAGCCCGAGCATCCGCCGGACCCGCTCGAGCCGCTGCGGCTGGCGAGCACGGCGGCGCAGATGAGCCTGAAGCACGTCGTCGTCACCTCGGTCGACCGGGACGACCTGCCCGACAAGGGCGCCGGCCACTACGCGGCGACCATTCGCGCGCTGAAGGCAAAGGTTCCCGAGGCATCTGTGGAGGTGCTGACCCCCGACTTCCTCGGCTACGAGGAGGAGGCGCTGCGTATCGTCCTCGCCGCGCGGCCGGAGGTCTTCAACCACAACATCGAGACCGTCCGCCGCCTGCACCGGCGCATGCGCGGCGCGAAGGTCGACTACGACAAGGCGCTCTGGTTGCTTGCGCGGGCGAAGGAGCTCGCGGACTATCCAGTACTGACCAAGTCGGGGATCATCGTCGGCCTGGGCGAGACGAACGACGAGGTCGTCGAAACGCTCCGCGACCTGCGCGCCCACGGCGTCGACGTCGTCACGATCGGCCAGTACCTCCAGCCGTCTGCGAAGCACGCGGAGATCGACCGCTGGGTGCATCCGGACGAGTTCCGCTGGTTCCGCGAGCAGGGCGAGGCGCTCGGCTTCGGCTCGGTCTTTTCAGGGCCGCTGGTCCGCAGCTCGTACCGCGCTGACGAACAACGACACGCAGCCGAATCCGGTAGAGGAGCCGTCGCGTACTAGAAAGAAAGAGGGCCGCCTCGGGGGGCGGCCCTCTTCGTACAGCACCGTCAGGTCAGGCAGACCTAGTGACCGCCATGGCCTTCGTCGTGATTGACCTTCGCGTAGTAGACGTCCTCCTCTGGAGCCGTGCCCCTGACGGGGCGCGTGTCGGCCCAGACGATGTGGGCGTTGTTATGACTATCGGTGTCGACCCACATGTAGTCGCCGATGAACCCGGCTTGGACCGGATTGTTCGCCGGGAGGAGATTCGGCCCGGAGGATGTGCTCACCCGCGTGTAGCTGTAGGACGGGTGCGCCGAGGTGGGATTCCTGATCTCGGCCGCCGTGATGTCGTTGCAACCCGTGAACTCGCAGTTGCCGTACTGGCGGTCGTAGTAGGCCACCCAGAGGCGGCTGCCGTCACTCGTGACCTCACTCCACGACTGCCACTGCGCGTTCTCACCGATTTGCGAGCGCGGAGTGATGTTGTGCGGAGCGCTCCACGTCGTGCCGCCGTCTGTCGAGAACGAGTAGAAGACGTCGTTGTCGCACGGCGGCGTCGCCGTCGAGGCCGGACCGGTGCAAGGCGCCTGACCGTTGCGGAAGTCCGAATAGGTCGCGTACAGGTTCCCGCTGTGATCGACCGAGATCGTTTCGACCGTCTCGGTTCCCATCCGGTAGCCGTTCGGCGGCAGGCAGGTCCGCCCGCCCGCGCACCCGGTGGTTCCATCGGGCCCGACAGGCGAGGTATTGGCCAGCGTGTCGATCCTGACCGGATCCGTCCAGCTTGCGGCGTTGGTGCAGTCCGCCGAGGCCGGGCACTTGACGAACAGCATCTGCTCCTGGCCTGCGCCCGGGACGTTCCCGTTGGCGAAGACGACGTAAATCGTCCCGTCGGGGCCGACCACCGGATCCGAGCCCTGGTCGTCGTAGCATGGGCCGACCTCCGGAACGGTGCAGATCGACGCGTTCGAACCGCTGATCTCGAGCGGTGCGGACCACGTTGCGGCCCCGTCCGTCGACTGGCTGAAGTAGATCGGGCTGTGGCCCGCGGCGTTGAACCGCGTCCACGTCATGTAGACGTTGTCCCGCTTCGGGCTCGACGCATGCGAGTCGGCCGTCAGCAGCTCCTTGTCGTTTGCGAAGTCGTTGCCGTCGTCGTTGGCGACGACGCCTGGTGGGTTGTCGACGTACTGCTGGAACGCACCCGGCGTGGGCGAGTGGTAGAAGGCCCCGCCGTTCCCGGCGTTCGACTTCTCGACGAGGACGGAGTTCGCTCCGCTCGCGACGTCGAACAACACGCCGCCCACGTAGGCGTTCCCGCGGGAATCCCACGCCCCGGTCGGATCGCTACAGGCGTCCGCCGTGTGGTTGTCGAGCTGGACGAACTGGAAGAAGGGCGGCAGCTGGTCGCCCCAGTTCTTGCCACCGTCGAACGACCAGTCGTACCCGCAGTGGTTGAAGCCGATCCGCGAGTCGTTCTGGCCGGCGATGATGTTCTTCTCGTCCAGCGGGTTGATCGCGATCATCTCTTCGGCCTGCCGCCGGAACGAGCAGTCCTGGTTCACGCGCGTGTTCGTCTGCCCGTGGCCGTGGAACACGTTCTGGCAGCCCTCGGTCTTGTTGTCCGAGATGCCGTGCGCGTCCGGGCCGTTCAGCATGGCTCGGCCCTGCGCCGTCTGGGCCCACTTCGCGGACCGCTGGTCGATCACCCCGGTCTTCTCCATCAGGGTTTGCAGCAGGCCCGACGAGAGAGGCATCTCCTTGCCCCTCGCGGGCTCCTTGCCGAGCGCCACAGCGAGCTTGTGCGCGTAGATCTTGTTCCCGACCTGCGCGCTGCTCTTCGCGCTCTGCGGCGCGAGTGCGGCACCGGCGATGACAAGCAAGGCGAGTGCCGTAATCGGCACCAAGAACGTAAGTGCTTTCCGCATGTCTCCCCTTCCTGACAGCCGACCACTGACCCTGGTCGGCGCTTTGACCGCGGGATGATATACGACCCATAGATTCACCGATGTGATACACGAGCCATAGATTCACCGGTGTCGGTGGGTCCGAGATACTGGCCGGGTGATGCGCACAGCAGCGCTGCTCGGGGTCTGCGTGACGGCGGCAGTGGTCGTGCTCGGGTTCACGATGCTCGGGCGATCGCCGGCTGCGCATGCCGCGCGCCCTGCTCTTCACCTCGTCGGCAAGGGGCCGCTCACCGTCCGGGGCGAACACTTCCGGTCGGGGGAGCGGGTCCGTGTGAGCACCGCCGGAAAGGCCGCACGCGCGAAGGCAAACGGTAACGGCGTGTTCGTCGTCACGATCCGCGGAGCCACGCGCTGCGATGCCGTCCGCGTCCTCGCACGCGGTTCCGCGGGAAGCTATGCGGTGGTGAAGGTACTGCCGCTGCCGGCCTGCGCGGCGGCGCGCTCGAGCTAGCGCCGGCCGACGACGAGGCTGACCCGAGATCCGCGGCGACGAACCGCGCCGGGCCGCGGGCTCTGCGCAATGACCCGGCCGACACGCTTGGAGCGTGAGCGCCGGATTCGCCCGACGGAGCAGTGGCGGGCGCGGATCCGCGCGCGGGCTCGGCCGAGCGTCAGGCCGATCACCCGCGGAACGCGGCAGCGAACCAGCGGGGGTGGTGGCGGAGGAGGCGGTGGCGGAGGTGGTGGTGGTGGTGGAGGAGGAGGAGGCGGTGGCGGTGGAGGAGGAGGAGGCGGTGGAGGCGGCGGCGGCGCCGGGGGAGGCGGCCCGGCCGGCGCGGGTACCTGCGCGTAGTAGACGTCGGTCTCCGGTGCAGAGCCGGCGTGCTGGCGCGTGTCCGCCCAGAGCACATGGGCTCGAGCCTGGCCGTCGAGGTCGAGCGTCATACGGTCGCCGAGAAAGCCCGCCTCGAGCGGGTTGTTCGCGGTCGTGAGGTTCGGCATCGAGTCAGTCGTCACGCGCGAGTAGTGGTACGTCGGCGTCTCGGAGGCCGGATCGAGGATCTCGGCCGCGGTGATGTCGTTGCAGCCGGTCTCTTCGCAGTTGCCGTACGCGCGGTCGTAGAACGCCACCCAGAGGCGGCTGCCGTCGCTTGTCACCTTGCTCCACGGCTGCCACTGGGCCGTCTCGCCGAACCGCGCGTTCGCCCGCGGCGTGATGTCCCGCGGCTCGCTCCAGGTCTCGCCGCCATCACTCGAGACCGAGTAGAAGACGTCGTTGTCGCACGGACTGGTGGCCGACGATGCGGCGCCGGTGCAGTCCGGATTCGTGTTGTTGCGGAAATCCGCCCAGACCGCGTATAGATGACCTGCCGCGTCGACCGAGTTGGAGACGGACATCGTCTCCGAGACGCGGTACCCGTTGGGAGGCAGACACTCGGAGCCGATCGGACAGCCCTCCGCGCTCGGCCCGATCGGCATGCCCCCGGTCAGGTCCGAGATGATCACGGGCTCGGACCAGCTCTCCGGGATCGTGCAGTCCTGATCGGCCGGGCACTTCACGAGCAGGACCTGCTCGCCGCCCTTGATCGCGTCCTTGTTCCCGAAGGTGACGTAGATCGTCCCGTCGGGGCCGACGACCGGGTGTGAGCCCTGGTCGTTGAAGCATTCGACCGGGCAGATCCCCTCCGCCTCGCCGCTGATCTCGACCCGCTCCGACCACGTGGCACCGCCGTCCAGCGACTGGCTGAAGAAGATCGGGCTCAGCTCACGAACGCCGTCCGGGGAATCCGACTCCGCCTCGGGCTGGAAACGAGTCCACGTCACATAGACGTTGTCCCGCTTCGGGCTGGACGCACTGGCGTCGGCCGCGACAAAGGCCTTGTCGTTATGAATGTTCGGATCGTTGTCGTTCGCGGCCACCCCGAGCGGCGCCGTGCTGTACTCCTGGAAGCCGCTCTGCACGTCGGGCGAGTGGAAGTAGGTCCCGTGGATACCGGCGTTCGACTTGGCGACGACGATCGCGTTCTCCGGGCTCCCGACGTCGAAGAGGACGCTTGCGATATACGCGTTGCCCTGCGAGTCCCAGGCGACCGTCGGGTCGCTGCAGGCGTCGGCCGTGTGGCCGTTCAGCAGCTCGACCTGGAAGAAGGGCGGCGTCTGGTCGCCCCAGTGGCCGGCTCCGTCCAGCGTCCACTCGTAACCGCAGTGGCCGAAGCCGATGCGCGAGTCGTTCTGTGCGGCAAGCATGTTGCTCTGGTCGAACGGGTCGATCGCGAACGCCTCGCCGGCCTGAGCACGAAGCGAGCAGTCCTGTGTGACGCGGGTGTTGACCTGGCCGTTGCCGTTGAACTGGTTCGCGCAGCCCTCGGTGCCGGGGATCTCGACTCTGGCCGGCCTGAATCCGAGCCGGGTCGCGCGCCGGTTGAGCGCTCCGGTCTGGTCGAGCAGCGTGTAGAGAACGCCGGACGAGATCGGCATTGCACCGGGCTGCGGTCTTGCCTGGCCGAGCGCGACCTCGAGGGAGTTGCGGAGCACGTTGTTCCGCACGGGCGAACGGCTCGAGGCCGAGTTCGGCACGAGCGCGACCGCGATGACTGCCAGCACGCCGATGGCGACTAGCGGACCTATCCGGTACAAGACCAGCTTTTGCAAACTCCCCCTCCCTCGTGGCCGGCCCCCCGGCCGACTCCGTCGATTCCCTCTCAGAATCTAGGGGAGTTCCCGGAAATTGACAAGGGAAGCCGCCAAGAGTGGCTCCGGATCAAGCCTGAGCGGGCTTCGGCGAGCTCGTCTGGCCGTGCGGGTCGGCCATCGCCCGGTAATCGAGCGCTTTGTCGAGCGTCTCCTCGTCAACCCCCGCCGCGAGAGCGACCTCCCGCAGCGACCTGCCGGTGGCGGCGGCCTCCTTGACGATCTCGGCTGCCTTGTCGTAGCCGATGTACGGGTTGAGCGCGGTCGCGGCCGAGAGCGTCAGCTCCGCGTAGCGCTCGCAGGTCTCGCGGTTGGCCTCGATCCCCTCGACACACTTGTCGGCGAGCAGGCGCGCGGAGGCCGCGAGTAGTCGAATCGAGTCGAGCACGTTGCGCGCGATCACTGGGACGAAGACGTTTAGCTCGAAGTGGCCCTGCATGCCGCCCACGGTCACGGCGACGTCGTTCCCGATCACCTGGGCTGCGACCTGAGTCACGACTTCCGGGATAACGGGGTTGACCTTGCCGGGCATGATCGAGCTCCCCTTCTGGAGCTCAGGCAGCGAGATCTCGGCGAGGCCGGCGCGTGGGCCCGAGCCCATCAGCCGCAGGTCGTTGGCGATCTTCGTCAGCGAGACGGCGACGACCTTCATGGCCGCCGAGGCCTCGACGAGCCCGTCGCGGGCCGCCTGCGCCTCGAAGGGATCGGCGGGCGCCAGGACCGCGAGCCCGGTCTCAGCCGAAAGCCGCGCGCGGACCCGCTCGGCAAATTCGGGATGCGTGTTCAGGCCGGTGCCGACCGCGGTGCCGCCGAGCGGGATCTGGCCGACGCGCTCGAGCGTCCCCTCGATCCGCGCGATCCCCTGGCGCACCTGGGCCGCGTAGCCGGAGAACTCCTGGCCGAGGGTGACGGGCACCGCGTCCATGAGGTGCGTGCGCCCCGACTTGACGACGTCGCCGAACTCGCCGGCTTTTGCCTCAAGTGCTCGCGCGAGCCGGTCGAGCGCGGGAACGAGATCGTTCGTCAGCTGGTCGAGCGCGGCGAGGTGGACGGCGGACGGGAAGACGTCGTTCGACGACTGGCCCATGTTCACGTCGTCGTTCGCGTGCACGTCCTCGCCGGCGAGGCTCGCGATCACCTCGTTCGCGTTCATGTTCGAGGAGGTGCCGGAGCCGGTCTGGAAGACGTCGATCGGGAACTGGTCGTCGAGCTCCCCAGCGGCCACGCGGTCTCCGGCGGCCGCGATCCGCTCGGCCTTGTCCGCATCGAGCAGGCCGAGGTCGGCGTTCACACGTGCCGCGGCGGCCTTGATCCGGCCGAGCCAGCGGGCTACGGAAGGCGGAATCGGCTCGCCCGAAACCGTGAAGTTCTCGATGGCCTTCTTCGTCTCCACGCCCCAGTGCTCCTCCATCCAGCGAGTCTATCCCGGCACGAATTCGCCACCCATGCGTGCGGTTTTGGGAGCTACGCTCGCGGCGGGGAGGAGGGTGGTTGTACCGTATTTAAGAGGCGGCGCGGAGCCTGCGGCGCTCGACCGGCCGGTCGCGGAGCGCTCGGCGGGTGAACTCGTTCAGGTCGTTCGGGCTGGCCCAGCCGACGTAGCCGCACCGTGGGCACTCGCCGGTCTCGAGATTGCTGCGCACGGGCGAGAGGACAAAGCGCCGCGCGCCGCAGCCGAGACATTCGAGGGAGCCCGGGGTCATCACGTGTTCGAATCGGCACCGGACTACGCCCGAGCGACCCTCGAACGAGGGATGCGCCTAATCGGCCAAGGCACCGCTTGCGGTGCCGACCATCAGGAAGTGCGGGAGAAAGACGGCCACCCCGGCAAAGCCGGCATGGCCTCTCAACGGCATCGCAAGCGATGCCTCAGCCGCGCTTCCGTCTGCAAACCACCGGCCTACCCCGTTCGAAGAGCGAGCTAATCGGTCGAGTACTTCGGCTGCACCTTTTCGCCGCGGATCTGCGCAATCGCGTTGTTCGCGGCGATCGCGGCCTCGCCCATGCCGATCGTGATCAGCGTGATCTTCCCCGGATAGCCGGCGACGTCGCCCGCCGCGTAGACACCAGGCAGGTTCGTCGCCATCGTCGTCGGATCGACCTTCAACTGGCGCTTGCCCTCGAGCTCGATTCCCCATTCCGCGATCGCGCCGAGATGGGAATGGAACCCGAGAAGCGTGATCAGAGCCTCGCACTCGACCTGCTCCATCTCGCCGGTGACCGTGTTCTCAATCGATACGCCCGCGATCGACCCGTCGCCGTGCACCTCGCGCACCTCGCCGGGAGTGAGGATCTTCACCCGCCCCTCCGACTCGAGCGCCCGGGCTTCGTTGATCGACGACTCGAGCGCCCGGAACTTGTCCCGCCGATGGACGAGCACGATCGGCGTGCGCGCGGTGTCCTGCAGTCCGAGCGTCCAGTCGAGCGCGGAATCCCCGCCCCCGACGATCACGCAGGCCTTGTCCTTGAAGACCTCCTTCTGGCGCACGACGTAATGGAGGCCTTTGCCCTCCCATTCGTCGATCCCGTCGACGCCGAGCTTCCGCGGCTCGAACGCGCCGTGACCCGCGGTGACGATCACCGTTCGCGACAGGTAGGGACCGCCCTTCTCGGTCGTCAGCGCCAGCAGCTCCTCGCCGTTCTGGCTGACGCGCTCGAGTGTCTTCGCCTCCTCGCCGAGGATCACCTCGGCCCCGTACTGGAGGCCTTGCTCGGCGCAGAGGTCGACGAGCGCCTGGCCGAGGATCTTCGGATACCCGGCGACGTCGTAGACGTGCTTCTCGGGATAGGTCGCCGCGACCTGCCCGCCGAGCTGCTCGAGGCTCTCGACGATACGCACGGTTCCGTCGCGGTGCCCTGCGTAGTACGCAGCGGCGAGGCCGGTCGGCCCGGCGCCCAGAATCGTGATGTCGACGACGCCGTTCGCGTTCACACCGGTCATGCTAACCCCGCGTTCTCGGGCTCTGGGCGCGGCTACTGCGGACGGTTCGTGATGTGGACGAACGTTCGGTTGCTGTCGCCGCATTCCTCGCGCAAAGCGACCTGCCCCGAGCGGCCCTGTCCTTTCCAGGAGACCTCGGAGTCGTGGTCCTCGAGCTCGTCGAACAGCACCGTGAAGTCGGCGCCCTCGAGCGCGGACTTGACCTCGTCATGCGCGGACGCGACATTGCCGTCGTAGTACCCCTCGACGATCTGGGTCGGGCCCTGAACGGCCTGCTGCGTGTAGGTGACCCCAGGGAATGTCGGAAACTTGACCGGCAGCTTCGGCGCCGTCGCCAGAGCCGGGCCGTTGCATGCGGCCTGAGTCTCACCGCTTCCGTCGCCCTCTTCGCGCTTGTTGTCGCCTCCGCAACCGGCGAGGACCAAGACGCTCACACCAACGAGTGACAACCAGCGCAGCTGAACCACCGCTTCTCCTCCGAGATGTGAAAGAGGAAAGACTAGGCGCTACAGCCGGAGCCGCAACCGCCAACGGTGGCATCCTCGGGGGCGGTGCCCTCTTCCACCTGGAAGGAGTGGCCGCAGCCGCACGCCGAGGTCACATTCGGATTGTTGATCGCGAAGCCGCCCTGCAACCCGTCGACGAAGTCAATCTGCGTGCCCTGGAGATACGGCGCGCTGAGCGGATCGACGACAACCTGGATCCCGAAGACGTCGAGCGAGTGGTCGCCCTCCTGGGCGCCGGTGTCGAACCCGAGTGCGTACTCGAATCCAGAGCAGCCGCCGCCCTGCACGGCGATGCGGAGGACCCCGGCCTCGCCGTCCGGCTCCTCGGCCATCAGCTCTTTGATCTTCGTTGCGGCGCCCTCTGTCACCGTGACGAGAGCTTCCTGTTCGATTGTCGCCATCTGTCGCATGGTAGCAACGTGCCTCGCCGTCTCAACCCCCGATTGGGGTCGAACTTTGTAACAGCCGATACCCGCGTGGTTGAGCGGAATCCACGCTCACTCGTGCCGTGGTACGTTTCCGCGCGAATTGGCCTGGAACGGCTGGCGCGCAGATGCTCGATAGCTGGCTCCCGTTCCTCATGTACGGGACGCTCGCGCTCGTCATCCCGGCATCGATGATCTTGATGTCGTTCGTGTTCGCGACCCGTCCTGCGCGCCGGACGAAGACGCGACGGCTGCCGTTCGAGTCCGGCGTCTCGGAAGGCCCGCCGCAGGCGAACCGCTTCACCGTCGGCTTCTACCTGACGGCGATGCTCTTCATCGTGTTCGACATCGAGATCGTCTACCTCTATCCGCTGGGCGTCGTCCTGAAGCCCCTCGGCTGGTTCGGCTTCGTCGAGTTCGCGTTCTTCATCGCGATCCTCGCCGTCGCCTACATCTACATCTGGCGGAAGGGGGCGTTGAAATGGCGGTAAAGCGCAAGCAGCGGCTCGCGGACTACGGCCTCAACTCGGAGCGGGTGCAATGGCGCGGGAAGGGGCCCGGCGTCTTCGAGCAGGAGCTGGGGGACGACCTCGCCGACAAGCTGATGCTCACGACCGTCGAGAAGGCGGTCCTCTGGGCACAGGGCCACTCGATCTGGCCGGACACCTTCGGGCTCGCGTGCTGCGCGATCGAGATGATGTCGATCGTCTCGTCGCGCTACGACGTCGCGCGCTTCGGGGCCGAGGTCTTCCGCTCCTCGCCGCGCCAGGCCGACCTGCTCATCGTCTCGGGCCGGGTCGCGCACAAGATGGCGGCGCCGCTGCGGCAGATCTACGACCAGATGCTCGAGCCGAAGTGGGTGATCGCGATGGGCGCCTGCGCCAGCTCCGGCGGGATGTTCAACAACTACGCGATTCTCCAGGGCGTCGACAAGATCGTCGCCGTCGACATCCACGTGCCCGGCTGCCCGCCGCGGCCCGAGGCGCTCCTCGAGGGGATCGTCCGGCTCCAGGAGAAGATCAAGGCGGGTGTGCCGCCGGCGTACGAGATTCGCGGGGTCGCGAGCTGACTTTTGAGGGAGTTCCGGGCCTCGTCGAGCGCAAGGACGCGCACGGCGAGACGACGCTCGTCGTCGATCCGGCGCGCCTGATCGAGGCGTGCCTCTATCTCCGTGACGAGGAGGGCTTCGACTTCCTCTCCGACATCACGCCCGTCGACTACCTCGGCTGGGGCGACGACGGAGTCGCGGGCTACTTCGGCACGAACACCGGCCGCAACCTGAACGAGCCTGCGGCCCAGGGCCTCGCCCGCACGCCCGACCTCAAGCCGACCCGCTTCGCCGTCAACTACCACCTGCTCGCGGTCCGTCCGGGCGCGCCGGTCGTCCGTCTCCAGGTCTGGCTCGAGGACGACCAGAGCGTCGCCAGCGTCGTCTCGGTGTGGCCGACGGCCGACTGGCACGAGCGCGAAGCGTTCGACCTGATGGGGATCCGTTTCGAGGGTCACCCAAACCTCAGCCGGATCATCATGGAGGACGACTGGCAGGGCCATCCGCTCCGCAAGGACTATCCAATCGGCGGCGAGCCCGTCCGCTTCAGCGGGGAGGAATAGGTGGCCGTCACCGAGCGCCCGCAGATCTACGAGGGGTCGCACATCCCGACGCCGACCCCGACCGTGCTCGGGGTGCCCCCGACCCTCCGCGACTCCGAGGAGATCCTCCAGATCAACTTCGGCCCCAACCATCCGTCGACGCACGGCGTCCTCCGCCTGGTCGTCGACCTCTCCGGCGAGCGCGTCGTCGGCATCCGCGCGGTCATCGGGTACCTGCACACGGGCTTCGAGAAGAACATGGAGCACAAGACGTGGTGGAAGGCGATCACGTACCCGGAGCGGATCGACTACGTCTCGTTCCAGAACAACGAGCTCGTCTTCGTGCTCGCGATCGAGAAGCTGCTCGCGATGGAGATCCCCGAGAAGGCGACCTGGATGCGGATGCTCCTCGCCGAGCTGAACCGGATTCACTCGCACCTGATCTTCCTCGGCACCGCCGCGCTCGAGATCGGGGCGATCTCGATGTTCTGGTACTGCTTCCGCGAGCGCGACCAGATCCTCGATCTCTACGAGATGGTTTGCGGCGCGCGCATGCACACGCGCTACTTTCAGGCCGGCGGGCTCGCCGAGGACATCCCGCGCGGTTTCGCGCCCGAGTGCCGGAAGTTCGTCGAGTGGATGCCGCAGGCTCTCGACCAGTACGAGGCGATGCTGACCCGGAACGAGATCTGGCTCCAGCGAACGGAGCGGATCGGGCTGCTCTCGGCGGCCGACGCAGTCGCACTTGGGCAGTCCGGGCCGGTGCTGCGCGCCTCCGGAGTCGACTGGGATCTGCGCCGCGACAAGCCGTACCTCGCGTATTCCGAGGTGGACTTCGACGTCCCGGTGTACAGGGGCGGCGACGTCTACGACCGGTATCGAGTGCGGATGGACGAGATGCGGGAGTCCGTCCGGATCGTCGAGCAGTGCCTGGAGGGGATGCCCGAGGGCCCGTGGATCGCGGACGACCGGAAGGTCGTGCTGCCGCCGCGGCACGAGCTGCACACGTCGATGGAATCGCTGATCCACCACTTCAAGATCGTCACCGAGGGGTACCGCGTGCCCGAGGGCGAGGTCTACGTGACCGTCGAGTCGCCGCGCGGGGAGCTCGGCTGCTACGTCGTCTCGGACGGAGGCCCGAAACCGTGGCGCGTGAAGTTCCGCGCGCCGTCGTTCGTCGCGCTCGAGGCGACGGCGACGTGCATGACCGACGCGCTGATCGCCGATCTGATCGCGATCGTCGGTTCGCTCGACTCGGTCATGGGTGAGGTCGACAGGTGAGCCTGCGCGACGAGATTCGGGCCGCGGCTGCTCCCTACCCGGATCCGCGCTCGGCGGTCATGAGCGGGCTGCGGCTCGCGCAGCAGCAATACGGGGGCTGGCTGCCTCCGGAGGCGCTGGCCGAGGTCGCCGAGGCGCTCGATCTGACGCCTGCGCATGTCCAGGCCGTTGCTTCCTTCTACGACATGTACCACCTGGCGCCCGTCGGTGAGCACCTGGTCGAGATCTGCACCAACGTCTCGTGCGCGCTTGTCGGCGCGCAGCAGGTCGTCGAGGCGTTCGAGCGCGAGCTCGGCCTGCGCGCTGGGGAGACGAGTGAAGACGGCAAGGTCACCCTGCGCACGATCGAATGCGCCGGCGGCTGCGGCTACGCACCGGTCATCGTCGTCGACCACCGATATCGCGAGCCGACTCGTCCCGAGGACGTGCCGGGAATCGTCGAGGAGCTGAACGGTGGCTGAGGCTCAGTCACTCGTCCTCGGCGGGGCCGACGAGCGCGACCTGGCGCGGCTCGCCGAGTACCGGGCAGTCGGCGGCTATGCCGCGCTCGAGAAGGCGCGTGGGATGACGCGGGAGCAGGTGATCGACGAGATCTCGACGGCGACCCTCCGCGGGCGGGGCGGCGCCGGCTTCCCGATGGGACGGAAGCTCAGTCTCGTCCAGCCGCCGGAAGTGGCGGGCAAGCCGACGTACGTCGTGGCCAACGCCGACGAGTCCGAGCCTGGCGCCTTCAAGGACCGGGAGATCATGCGCCGGGTTCCGCACCGGTTCATCGAGGGGTGCCTGATCGCGGCGCACGCAATCGGCTCGAAGCACGTGTTCATCTACATCCGCGGCGAGTACGCCGCCGAGTACGAGGTGCTCAGGGCAGCTGCCGACGAGGTGCGCGACGCAGGCCTGCTGGGCGATATCACGCTCGTCCTCCATCGCGGCGCCGGTGCGTACATCTGCGGGGAGGAGTCCGCGCTCCTCGAATCGCTCGAGGGAGACCGGGGCCAGCCCCGGCCGAGGCCGCCGTTCCCGCCGATCTCAGGGCTGTACGCGTCGCCGACGCTGATCAACAACGTCCAGACCCTGAGCACGGTGCCGGTGATCATCGAGAAAGGCGCGAAGTGGTACGCGTCGCTCGGGCCGGAGGCCTCACCCGGCACGGTCGTCTACTCCATCTCCGGGAACGTCGAGCGACCCGGGAACTACGAGCTCCCGCTCGGGACGACGCTGCGTGAGCTCATCTACGAGGTCGGCGGAGGCATCCCCGGCGGTCGCAAGCTGAAGGCGGTGATCCCGGGCGGCTCGTCCGTCCCTGTCTTCACGCCCAACCAGATCGACACGCCGGCCGACTTCGACTCGATCCAGGCCGCCGGCTCGTTCCTCGGCTCGGCGGCGATCATCGCGGTCGACGACAGGGTTTGCATGGTGCAGCTCGCCCTGCGGGTCGAGAAGTTCTACATGCACGAGTCGTGCGGCAAGTGCACGCCGTGCCGCGAGGGCACACGCTGGATGGTGGGCCTGCTGGAGAAGATCGAGTCGGGCCGCGCCGAGCACTCCGATCTCGACCTGCTGCGGAACGTGTGCAACCGAGTGCTCGGCAAGTCCCTCTGCGCCCTCGGCGACTTCGCCGTCTACCCGGTCGCGAGCTACATCGACAAGTACCGGGAGGAGTTCGAGGCGCACATCGACCAGGGAGGCTGCCCGTTCGGCGGCGAGTCATCGATCGAAGGCATCGTCGCCCCGGTCGACAGACATATCCACAGCCCAGTGGCCGAGGTGTCCGCGTGAGCCAGTTCCAGGGGACAGGCCCTGGGGCATGGCCGGGAGCGACAGGTTTTGTGGAACGAAGCGGCGCGACGGCTGTGCAAAAACTTCGCCCGACTGTCCTTTTGAGCCATTTCAAGGGGACAGTCCCCGGGATGGGTCCGAGATGAGCACGCCGGAAATCGTCACGGTCACCGTTGACGGACGCGAGGCTCAGGTGCCGAAGGGGACTGGGCTCGTCGAGACCGCGTTGGCCGCCGGGATCGAGATTCCCGTCTTCTGTTACGAGCCGCGGCTCGGGCCGGCGATCGGCGCGTGCCGGATGTGCCTCGTCGAAGTCGAGGGGATGCCGAAGCTCCAGGCCGGCTGCACGCTGACCGCACAGGACGGCATGGTCGTGCGCACGGCGCAGACCTCGCCCGCCGCGGCCGAGGGGCAGAGCTCGACGCTCGAGTTCATCCTCGTCAACCACCCGCTCGACTGCCCGGTCTGCGACAAGGGCGGCGAGTGCCCGCTCCAGGACCTCACCTTCCGCTGGGGGCCGCCGGTGACGCGAAACACGTTCCCGAAGCGCACGTTCGAGAAGCCGATCCCGATCTCGCCGACGATCGCGCTCGACCGGGAGCGCTGCATCCTCTGCTACCGCTGCACGCGATTCTCCTCCGATGTCGCCGAGGACAGCCAGCTCGTCGCGCGCGACCGCGGTTCGCAGTCGATCATCGCCACCTTCGAGGACGAGCCCTACCGGGCGCCGTTCTCGGGCAACGTGATCGAGCTCTGCCCGGTCGGCGCGTTGACGTCCACCCAGTACCGCTTCGAGGCCCGCCCCTGGGAGATCCAGGACGTCCCGACCGTCTGCGGCCTGTGCCCGGTCGGCTGCAACATCGACTCGACCACGCGCGAGGGCAAGGTGAAGCGAATCGTCTCGCGCAACCACCCGGAGGTGGACGAGGGCTGGCTCTGCGACAAGGGTCGCTTCGGGTTCGCGCACCTGCGCGCCGACGACCGCGTCGTCGATCCCCTGAGGAGGTCGGGCCCGCGCCGCTACGAGGAGCTCTCCTGGGACGCAGCCCTTGACGAGGCGGAGCAGCTGCTCCGCGGCGCCGGCCAGAACATCGTCACCGCGCTCTCCGGCTCCGAGACGACCGAGCAGGCCTATGCGCTCGGCAAGCTCCTGCGCGAGGGAATCGGCGCGCACTGCGCCGTCATGCCGGAGGACGTGAGCCCGGCACTCGACGCGTTCCGCCTGCCCCTCTCGGCAATCCGCGACGCAGAGCTGATCGTCGTCCTCGGCGACGACCCTGTCGTCGAGCGGGCTCCGATCGTCGACCTCTGGCTCCGCGCGGCAGTCAGGGCGGGTGCCGATGTCGTCACGACTCCGATCGGGACCCCCGACCGCGGCGTCGGCGCGGTCCGCGACGGCGAGCTCGGCTCGCGGCTGCGGGAGAGCGAGCGTGCGATCTTGATCTGGTCCGGCCCGGGCGGCCAGGGCGGCGCAACGGTCGCCGGCCTCGCCGCCGAGCTCGGGTTCGGCGAGAAGCCCGGCTGCGGCGCATTCCAGCTCCTCGAGACCGCGAACGGGCGCGGCGTCGCAGACGCCTGGGCTGCCGCGGCCGACGGCGAGGACGAAGATCCCGAGCCGATCGAGCTGCTGATCGTCTCCGGCGACGAGGCGGCGTCGAACCCCGACGTTCGGGCGCTGGCCGAGCGCGCATCGAAGGTGCTCGGGATCTCGATGTTCCGCTCTCCGCTTGCCGGCTGGGCCGACCTCGTCCTCCCGGGTACGAGCTACCTCGAGCGCGACGGCGCCTACGTGAACCTCGAGGGCAGGCTCCAGCGCCTGCGCCGTGCCGTCATCCCGCCCTGCCCGGACGAGCTCGCGTGGATCGCGAAGCTCGCCGATCGCTTCGGCGTCACGGTCTCGCCCCACCCGCCATTGGTCTTCGCCGAGCTCTCCGAGCGCTGCTACGGAGGCATCGATTACACGGGGATCGGCGAACAGGCGTCGCTGCCCGAGCGGGCTTCCGAGGTCGAGGTGCCGCCGGCTCGGGCCCCGGCGAAGCGCGAAGGGAAAGGCAGTGGCCTGCGTCTCGTCACGTATCGGCCTCTCTTCTCCGGCCCCGCCGTAGAACGCGTCTCGCAACTCCAGTTCCAGCGGCCCGCCCCGGAGATCGAGCTCTCGGCCGAGGACGCCGCGAAGCTCCGGGTCGAGCCCGGCGCCTCCGTCAAGGTCCGTTCCAACGGCACATCCGTCGAGCTGCGCTCACGCGTGAACAGGATGCTCGCGACCGGCGTCGCCCGAGTGGCCGCCGAGCATGCCCAGGACCTCGGCACGCACGTGGAGGTAAACGCGTGAACCCGAACGAGCCGTGGTGGATCGACCTGATCAAAGCCGTCGTGATCGTGAACCTGCTGCTCGGGATGTTCGCGTACCTGACCTGGGTCGAGCGCAAGCTGCTCGGGCGCATGCAGCAGCGCTACGGGCCCAACCGGGCCGGCCCGTTCGGGCTCCTGCAGCCGATCGCCGACCTCATCAAGCTGATCCGCAAGGAGAGCTTCTTCCCCCAGAGCGCGGTCGGGCTCCTCTACATCGGAGCCCCGGTGATCTCGACCGCGGCGGCTCTGGCGGCGTTCTCCGTCATCCCGTTCGGAGCGGGCTGGCACGTCTGGCACTACGACATCACAGGCGAGGTCATCAACGTCCCCATCTCCCTGATCTTCATCTTCGCGCTCGGCTCGCTCGGGGTCTACGGCTTCATCGTCGGCGGCTGGGCCTCCGACTCGAAGTACGCGCTGCTCGGGTCGATGCGCACCTGCGCGCAGCTCGTCTCGTACGAGGTCTCACTCGCCCTCTCCGTGCTCGGCGTCGTGCTGATGGCCGGCTCGCTCTCGCTGACGGACATCGTCGCGAAACAGCAGGACACGATCTGGTTCGCCGTGCCGCAGATCTTCGGGCTGCTCGTCTTCTTCGCGGCGGGCACCGCTGAGACGAACCGGCCGCCGTTCGACCTGCCCGAGGCCGACACCGAGCTCGTCGCCGGGTACCACACGGAGTACAGCGGCATGCGGTTCGGGCTCTTCTCGATGGCCGAGTACGTAAACATGATCACGCTCTCCGGCCTCTGCGTGACGCTCTTCTTCGGCGGCTGGCTCGGGCCGTGGGCGCCGCTCGGCCCGCTCTGGTTCCTGCTCAAAGTGCTGGCGCTCATCTTCCTCTTCATCTGGCTGCGGGCGACGCTTCCGCGCCTGCGCTACGACCAACTGATGGCCTTCGGCTGGAAGGTGCTGCTGCCGCTCGCGACCGTGAATGCCCTCGTCACCGCCGCCCTGGTGGTCGCCTTCAAATGAGCCCGCAGCCCACCGACTCCTTCCGCGGCTTCGGTGTCACGCTGCGGCAGATCTTCAAGAAGCCGATCACGCAGCAGTACCCGGAGTACAAGAGGCCGCTCTACCCGCGCTTCCGCGGCCGCCACCGGCTCTGGCGGCATCAGAACGGGCTCGAAAAGTGCGTCGGCTGCTCGCTCTGCGCGGCTGCCTGCCCGGCCGACTGCATCCGCGTCGTCGCCGAGGAGAACACCGCGGACAACCGCGTCTCGGCCGGCGAACGGTATGCGCGGATCTACGAGATCAACCTCTCCCGCTGCATCTTCTGCGGCTATTGCGAGCTCGCCTGCCCGTTCGACGCGATCACGCTCGAGCAGGAGTTCGAGATCTCCGAGTACTCGCGCGACGACCTGATCTACACGAAGGACATGCTGCTCGCCGAGCCGATCAAGCGCGTGCCCGTCGCCGACCGCGACCTCTACGACACGCCGGTCCCGGCCTACAAGGAGCGCTCGTAGTTGGGCAACTTCGTCGTCTGGGTCGTCTGGCTCGTCGCCGCGTTCTCGTGCCTCGGCTCCGGGGCCGCGGTCGTCAGCTTCTCGAACCCGTACTACTCGGCGCTCGCGCTGATCGGGAACCTCGGCTCGCTGGCCGTGCTCTACCTGCTGCTCTCGGCGGAGTTCATCGCGGCTGCCCAGGTGCTCGTCTACGCAGGCGCGGTGATGGTCATGTTCCTCTTCGTCATCGCCTACCTGGGCCGGCACGCGGACGCTCCCTGGGCCGGCGGCCCGAGCTGGCAGGCGCTCGGCGCAGTCGCCGCCGCCGGGGCGCTGATGGTGGAGATCGTCGTCGTCATCGGGCTGAAGGCGAGCGGCCGGCTTTCGGACGCACCAGACGTGAGCGCGAGCTTCGGCAGCCCGTACGAGGTCGGCAAGCTGTTCCTGACCGACCACCTGCTGGCCTTCGAGATCACGTCGATCGTCCTGCTCGCTTCCGCGGTCGGAGGGGTCGTCCTCGGGAGCCACGCTCGAGGAGCGGACGAGGCGCCGTGAAGGGCCCCGACCTCAGCTGGTACCTGGCGGTCTCGGCCTTCCTCTTCGCGATCGGCACGCTCGGGGTGATGCTCCGGCGAAGCCCGCTGATCGTGCTGCTCTCACTCGAGATCATGCTGAACGGCGCGAACCTGGCCCTGATCACCTTCTCGCGACACCACGGCCAGCTCGACGGCCAGATCTTCGCCCTCTCGGTCATGGCCGTTGCCGCATCTGAGGTCGTCGTCGGCCTCGGCCTCATCGTCGCGGTCCACCGCCGGAAGCTCGAGCTGGACGTCGACAAGCTGTCGACGCTGCGCGGATGATCGCCGCCGCCTGGGTCTGCCTGCTCGCGCCACTCGGCGCCGCCGTCGCGATCACCCTGGGCGGGACGCGGTTGTCCCGGCGTGGCGCGGGGTACCTGGCCACGGTGTCCGTCGCGACCTCGTTCGTCGCGTCGGCGGTCGCGTTCTTCTCGATCCTGGGCGACCCACCGGCGCAGCGAACGCACCTGTCGACCGCCTGGACGTGGCTCTCGGCCGGGAACCTCAACGTCGGCCTGAGCGTCCTGGTCGACCCGCTCTCGATCTTCATGATGCTGGTCGTCTCCGGCGTCGGCGCCCTCATCGTCGGCTACTCGATCGGCTACATGGACGGCGAGGAGGAGGAGCGCCGCTACTTCGCCTACATGGCCCTCTTCGTCTTCTCGATGCTCCTGCTCGTCCAGTCCGGGAACCTGCTGCTGCTGCTCGTCGGCTGGGGCCTCGTCGGGCTCTGCTCGTACCTGCTGATCGGCTTCCACCACGAGCGGCCCGCCGCGGTCGCCGCGGCGAAGAAGGCCTTCATCATGAACGCCGTCGGCGACGCGACGATGGCGCTTGCGTTCTTCCTGCTCATCCAGCGGACGGGATCGCTCTCGTTCGACTCGGCGTTCCAGTGGGCGGGCGGCCCCGCGGGGTCGTGGGCCGTGAACCTCGTCGCGCTCGGCCTGCTCGGCGGCGCCGTCGCCAAGTCGGCGCAGCTGCCGCTCCAGACCTGGCTTCCAGACGCGATGGAAGGCCCGACCCCCGTCAGCGCCCTCATCCACGCGGCGACGATGGTCACGGCCGGCGTCTACCTCCTCGTGCGCACGTCGCCGATCTTCGAGGCGGCTCCGCATGTTCAGGAGCTGGCCGCCGGGCTCGGGGCGGCGACGCTCCTGATCGCGGGCCTCGTCGCGCTCGTCCAGGTGGACATCAAGCGGGTGATCGCCTACTCGACGATGTCCCAGATCGGCTACATGTTCCTCGGAGCGGGCCTCGGCGCGTATGCGAGCTCGATGTTCCACCTGATGACGCACGCGTTCTTCAAGGCGCTCCTCTTCCTCGCGGCCGGCCTCGTCATCCATGTGCTCATGGGCGAGCAGGACATGCGGAAGATGGGCGGCCTCAAGCGCTTCCTGCCACGCACCTACCTCGCGTTTGTGATCGGCGCCCTCGCGCTGACCGGGATCCCGCCGCTCTCCGGGTTCTTCTCGAAGGACTCGATCCTCGCCTCGGCGCTCGCGGCGGGCTGGTACGGCCAGGTGCTCTTCGCCGCCGGCATCGTGGGAGCGTTCCTGACCGGCCTCTACACCTTCCGGATGGTCTTCCTCGTCTTCGAAGGCGAGCCGTCCGCGTATGCGCGCGAGCACTTCCATGAGCCGAACCGCAGCGAGCCGTGGCGTTGGATGGGCCTGACCGTCGGCGTGCTGACCGTCGGAGCGGTCGTCGCGGGCTGGATTCAGTTCGCCAACCTCTGGGCGCCGCTCAGCGACTTCCTGAGGCCGGTCGCCGAGCCCCTCGTCGAGCCGAGCGGGGCGCAGGAGGTGCTCGCCAGCACCCTCGCGGTCGGCCTGGGAGTCGCGGGAGCCCTCGTCGCCTGGGCGGTCTACTCCGCCCGCACGATCCCCGTCCCGCAGGCCCGGGCCGTGCGCGCAACGCTCGAGCACAAGTTCTACTTCGACGAGCTCTACGACTGGGTCTTCTACCGGCCAACCGCCTTGCTCGCCCGGACACTGCGCGACTTCGTCGAGCGGCCGGTCCTCCTCGGCTCGATCGACACGCTCGCAGGAGGCGCACGGCGCATCGGCGACCAGCTGACGGAGCTCCAGACCGGGCTCGTGCGCACCTACGCGCTCGCCATCGCGGGCAGCGTCACCGTCCTCGCTCTCGTCTTCGTGTGGGTGAAGTGACGTGACGGGCTGGCTGGCGACCATCCTGATTTTCCTCCCGCTGGGCGGCGCGCTCTTCGTCTGGCTGCTGCCTGTCGGGCGTCTCGCCGGGTCGTTCGCATTGCTCGTCGCGCTCGCCGAGGTCGGCTTCTGGATCAACGCGCTGACGAAGATGGACTTCGACCGGACGAGCTCGACGCCGAACTTCGACCAGCACACGGTCTGGTTCAGCGACCTCCACGTCTCCTACCACGTCGGCTTCTACGCCTTCTCGTTCTGGCTGGCGGGCCTCGCGGTCGTCGTGCTGGCTGCGGCGATCGCCTACGGCTACTGGGTCGGCCGCGACCGCCCGCGCGCCTACTTCGGGCTGATGCTGTTCCTGACGTCCGCGGTCGTGGGCGTCTTCAGCTCGCAGGACCTGCTGCTCTTCTACGTCTTCTTCGAGGCGATGATGATCCCGCTCTACGTCCTGATCGGGGTCTGGGGCGGCCCCGGTCGGCTGGGCGCGACCGTGAAGTTCGTCATCTACACGATGGCGGGCTCGCTCCTGATGCTCGCGGCGGTCATCGTCTTCGGGCTCTCGAAGAACTCGTTCGACCTCGTCAGCACCGGGCCGAGCAACAGCACCTGGCTCTTCCTCGGCTTCGCGATCGCCTTTGCAGTCAAGGCCCCGCTCTTCCCGTTGCACGGGTGGCTCCCGGATGCGTACCGCGAGTCCTCCCCCGAGGTAGCCGCAGTGCTCTCGGGCGTGATCTCGAAGGCGGCGATCTTCGGTTTCGCCCGGATCTGCGTGGTCAAGTTCCCGGGTCCATTTGACGACTTCCGGAACGTCATTCTGGCGCTGGCTGCAGTTGGCCTCGTCTACGGCTCATTGCTCGCGTTTCGGGCACCCGACATCCGCGGTGTCATCGCCTATTCGAGCCTGGCGCAGATGGGGCTGATCACCATCGGCATCTTTGCGTTCAACATCGCCAGCGTTAGCGGTGCGATTCTGCAGTCGGTCAATCACGGTCTTCTGTCCGCGACGCTCTTCCTACTCGCCGGGACGATCGAGCGACGAACCTCAACCGGCAGCTTGAGCAGGCTTGGCGGCATGGCGCGAGGGCGCCCTGCCCTCGCAACAGCGCTGATGGCAACGGGGATCATCGCGCTCGCCGTACCGGGATCCTCAGCGTTCGCCGGCGAGTTCCTGATCCTGGCCGGAGTCTTCAGCTCCGGTTGGGGATGGGCAGTCGTTGGTGCGGTTGGGATGGTGCTGGCAGCGATGTACATGCTGAGACTGATCTCGGCGGTCTTGCATACGAAGCCCGGCTCGGCGGTCCCTGAGGCGGCTCTCGATCTCAGGCCCGCTGAGCTTGGAATCCTCGTTCCGCTCATTGCCTGTCTCCTGGTCCTGTCCGCCTGGCCCGCGGGAATCAGCGACCGTGTCATCCGGAACTCTCGCGATTTTCCAGCGTTCACGAAGTTAAAGCCGTGATCAACACGCCCTCAGTCGATTGGTTCGCGCTTTCGCCCTCGCTCGTTGCGCTCGGCGCCGCGGCGATCTGCCTGCTCTCGGCGGTGCTCGCTCCGCGGTGGCTCCTGCGGCCGTTCGCGGCCTTCGTCTGCGCGCTCGGGTTCGTCGGCGGCCTCGTCATGGCGTCCCTCGTCTACTGGCGCAGCCCCGACGCACACCTGATCGTCGCCGACGCGGCGAGCCGCGACCGGTTCGCTGCGGTCGCCCAGCTGATCGTCATGGCCTCGGGCCTGCTCACCGTCGGCGTCTCCTACTCCGCGCGCATGCGCGAAGACCACATCGGCGAGTACTACGCGCTGCTGGCCACTGCCGTGGCGGGCATGGCCTTCCTCGTCCAGGCGGGCAACCTGATGACCCTCTTCCTGGGTCTCGAGTGGTTCTCGGTCTGCCTCTACATCCTCTGCGCGATCGAGGTCGACCTCGTCGGTTCGCTCGAGGCCGGGCTCAAGTACCTGATCATCGGCGGGATGGGCTCGGCCGTGCTGCTCTTCGGCTCGGCCCTCGTCTACGGCTCGACGGGCGAGCTCGGCTTCTCGGAGATCGCGAACGCGACCCGCGCACACGACCTTGCCGCCGATCCGATCCTGCTCGTCGGCCTCGCGATGATCCTCGCCGGCCTCGCGTTCAAGGCCTCGGCCGCGCCGTTCCACATGTGGACGCCGGACGTCTACGACGGCGCGCCGACGCCGGTGACCGGGTTCATGGCCGCAGCGACGAAGACCGTCGCGCTCGTGCTCGCGCTGCGCCTGCTCAGCGTGGCGTTTCCGGAGAAGCACGACCTCTGGACGATCGCGGTCGCGTTCCTTGCCTGCACGTCGCTGGCGTGGGGCAACCTCGCCGCGCTCGTCCAGCGCCGCGTGAAGCGGCTCCTCGCCTACTCCTCGATCTCGCACGCGGGCTTCATGCTGATCGCGGTCGCAGCCGCCAACCAGCTCGGAACGCGGGCGCTCCTCTACTACCTGATCCCGTACTCGGCGATCTCGATCGGAGCGTTCGCCGTTGTCGCCGCCCGCGAGCGCGAGCTTGGCGAGACAGTCACGATCGAGAACCTCGCCGGCTTCGGCTGGGAGCGGCCGGTGCTGGGCGCCGCGATGTTCACGTTCATGCTCGGCTTCGCGGGCTTCCCGCTCACGGGCGGCTTCATGGGCAAGTTCCTCATCTTCTCCGCAGCCTCGCAGCGAGGCTGGAACTGGCTCGTGCTCGTCGGCGTCGCCGCAACCCTCGTCAGCCTCTACTACTACCTCGCCGTCATCCGTGCGATGTACATGCGCCCCGCCGCCGAGCTAGGCCTCGCGCCGATCGGCGGCTCGCCGCCGCGAGAGGTGCTCCTCACGAGTGCCGTGGTCGCAGCCATGATCGTGAACGTGGGCGCGTTCTTCGCCATCCAGCCGCTCGTCGACCTGACGAGAACCGCGGCGAAGGTGCTACCGCTCTAGGACGGTTGACGCCGGGCGCCTGAGCTCGACGCTCAGCCCGAGCACGGCCTGAACGCCGAAGACCGCAAGGCAACCGGAGACGGCGAACGCCGGCGCGCCCGCAGCGGCGCCCGCGACGAGCAGGAGCAGCGCAACCGCGAAGAGCAACGGCTCGAGTGCCTCAGCCGGTTCGACCGGCGCCAGCACCCGATTGTCGAGCAATTCGCCGAGAGCGGTAAGCGCGCCGACAGCGGTCACCGGCACGGCCAGAAGCACGAGATTGAAGGCCAGCCCATGCGCTCCGGAGGCCTCCGCGCCTGCGGCGGCAAGCGCGATCGCGATTGGAAGCCAACGTCGCATGGACCGAGGTTCGACGATGCTCACAGCGATCCTTCCAGGTTATGGTGAGCGTCGGCCGTGGCCCGCTGGCTCCTTCCACTCGCACTTCCTCTGGCGGGGCTCGCGCTGCTCCTTGCCCGGCCGCAGGCGGACGCCCACTGGGAACATCACCCCTCGCATTTCTGGCTCGTTCTGATCACGGCGCTCGTCAGCCTCGTGCTCGGCTACCTTGCCGGCGAGGCGGCCCGCCGCCTGGGGGACGCGCGCCTCTTCCTCGTCTCGCTCGCGTTCATGACGAGCGCGGGCTTCCTCGGGCTGCACGCGCTGGCCACGCCCGGCGTGCTGCTTGAGGGCAAGAACGCCGGCTTCGTCGTCGCAACCCCGGTCGGGCTGCTGATCGCCGGCCTGTTCGCGGCGGCCTCTGCGATCGACCTTTCTCCCGAGCGGTCCGCGGCGATCATGCGACGACAGGCGCTGCTCCGCGGAGCTGTCTTTGCGCTGCTGGCCGCCTGGGCCGCGTACTCGCTCGCCTCGCTGCCGCCTCTCGATCACAACCTCTCTGTGACCGAGGCTCACGGCCCGCTCTACACGCTCGCCGGCCTGGGAGTCCCGCTCTACGGGTACGCAGCCTTTCGCTACCTCCTCCTCTACCGGCGCCGCCCGGCCACGATGCCGCTTGCCGTTGCGATTGCCTTCACGTTGCTGGCGGAGGCGATGGCCGCGATCGCCCTGGGGCGCAACTGGCATGCGTCCTGGTGGGAGTGGCACGTCCTGATGGCGTCCGCCTTCGGGATCGTCGCCTTCGCGGCGCGGAACGAGTACCGCCGCCGCCGCTCGACCGCGGCCGTCTTCAAGGATCTCTACCTCGAGCACACAGCGGACGTCGTCGATCGGCGCTACGCGGGCGCACTCAGCGAGCTCGTCGACTCGCTCGAGCGGGGCGAGGATGCCGAGACCGCCCTCGCGACAGTTCGGAGCCGGAACCAGCTCAGCGACGAGGAGGCCACACTGCTCGAGCGGGCAGGCGGCGAGCTGCGCCGCCTCGACCAGCTCTTCAGCCCCTACCTCTCACCTCAGCTCCGAACGCGGCTGCGCGACCTGCCCGGTGCGGCGGATCTCGGAGGCGAGGAACGGGACGTCAGCGTCCTCTTCGCAGACCTCCAGGGCTTCACGGCCTTCTCCGAGCGGTCGACCCCGCCCGAGGTCGTCGCCATGCTGAATGCCTACTGGGCGCAGGTCGTGCCCGTCGTCGCGGCCGAGGACGGGATGATCGAGCGCTTTGCGGGCGACGCGGTGATGGTCGTCTTCAATGCGGCGGCCGACCAGCCGGATCATGCGCTGCGCGCGGCGCGGGCCGCACTTTCGTTCGCCGACGCTTCCGAGGCCGTGGCGGCGGGACGGCCGGACTGGCCCCGGTTCCGGGTCGGCGTCAACAGCGGCCCCGCGGTGATCGGAAACGTCGGCGCCGCCGAGCAGCAGAGCTTCACCGCGATCGGCGACACGACGAACCTCGCCGCCCGCCTCCAGGCCGCCGCAGAGCCGGGCCGCGTCGTGATCGGGCCGGCCACCCAAGCGGCACTCGTCGGACTGGCGGTGTTCGAGCCGCTCGGCCCGCTCGACCTGAAGGGGAAGAGCGAGCCCGTCGAAGCGTTCGTTCTGGTCGAGCTGAGCGGTTAATCTCAGCCGCGTCGCCCGAAAGGAGCTTGCATGCCCGACGTTGCACTCACCTGGCTCGGCCACGCCGCCTTCCGCTTCGACACGCCGGGCGGAAAGCGCGTGTACGTCGACCCATTCCTCGAAAACCCGAAGTGCCCGGACGACGAGCGGGAACCAGAACGCGTCGACCTGATCACGATCACGCATGGCCATTCCGATCATGTGGGGAGCACACTCGAGCTCGCCGAGAAGCACGGCTGTGACGTCGTCGCAATGATCGAGATCCGCGATTGGCTTTCCGGTCAGGGCCTCCCCGAGAAGATCGAGCACTCGCCCAACAAGGGCGGCACCGTCGACGTCGACGGGATCAAGATCACGCTCACGGACGCGAAGCACTCGTCGAGCGCCAACGACCTCACGTACCTGGGCGAGGCGACGGGCCTCGTAATCGAGGTCGAGAACGGCACGAAGCTCTACTTCGCAGGCGACACCTGCGTCTTCGGCGACATGCAGTTGATCGCGCGGATCTACGAGCCGGACATCGCGATCCTGCCCATCGGGGGCCACTTCACGATGGACCCGCGCGAGGCGGCAGTCGCCCTCGAGCTGCTCGGTGTCAGCCGCTGCGTGCCGTGCCACTACGGGACGTTCCCGCTCCTGCGCGGCACCCCCAACGAGCTGCGCGCGCTGGCGCCGGAGGTCGAGATCCTCGACCCGGCGCCCGGAGAGACGGTGCAGGTGTGAGAGAGCGCTGGTTCGGGGCGACGAGGCAGCGCGTGCCCCAGCTTGCCGTCGAAGGGGAGATCGAGTTCCCGGCCGAGCCGCTCGTGCTGGACGAGGTCGACGACGCCCTGCTGCGGAAGGCGCACGCCGACGGGACGCCCGTCGTCATTCGCGCCGACACCGAGGAGAAGGTGCTCGCGGCACTGGCCCGCCCGGAGGTTGCCACCGTGCTGGTGCCGACGCCGGACCTGCTGGCAATCGACCTCGTCGAGGCGACGTATGGCTAGGCCTGGGCCGATCGTCTCCACGTACTCGATCGTCGCGGCCGACCTGGAGGCGGCCCGGTGGGGCGTCGCTGTTCAGTCGAAGTTCCTCTCGGTCGGATCCGTCGTACCCTGGGCCGAGCCGCACGTGGGCGCGATTGCGACGCAGGCCTATGCGAACCCGCGCTACGGCCCGAACGGGCTGCAGCTCCTGCGCGAAGGGCTCTCCGCCCAGGAGGCCGTCGACCGGCTGACCGCCGAGGACGAAGGTCGTGAGCACCGCCAGCTCGGGATCGTCGACGAGCAGGGCAACGCCGCCACCTACACCGGCCAGGAGTGCCTGGACTGGGCCGGCGGCCGCACCGGAGCCGGTTACGCGGCGCAGGGGAACATCCTCGTCTCGGGTGAGACGGTCGACGCCATTGCGGAGTCGTTCGAGGGAAGCGCCGGCCGGCCGCTCGCCGAGCGCCTGATCGACTGCCTCGCCGCGGGGCAGGCAGCCGGAGGCGACAGCCGCGGGCAGCAGTCCTCGGCGCTCCTGGTCGTCGAGCGTGATGGCGGCTACGCGCGCATGTCGGACGTCGTCGTCGAGCTTCGCGTGGAGGACCACGAGCGGCCGATCGAGGAGCTACGCCGCATCTACGTCCTGCACGACGAGATCTTCGGATCCACACCGCGGGCACAGTGGCTCGCCGTCGACGAGGAGCTGGGCACCGAGCTGGGCGAACGGCTCGGGCAGCTCGGCTACGACGGCGATCTCGGGGAAGCGTTTCCGAGCTGGGCCGGGAAGGAGAACCTCGAGGACCGCGTTGACGGAGTCGAGCAGATCGATCCGGTCGTCCTGGAAGCGCTGAGGAGCCGCACGTGAGCGAAAAGGCATACGAAGTCGCGCACATCGACGATCTCGACCGCTTTCCGGTCGACGACGAAGGGCTCCTGTGGCGTCCCGTCCGGCGCAGGCTCGGGATCACGACCTTCGGCACGAACGCGTACACCGCGGAAAGAGGAGACGAGCGGGTCGTCGAGGAGCACTACGAGCGCGATGGAGCCGAGGAGCTCTACTTCGTCGCCGGCGGCCGTGCGACGTTCACGCTCGGCGACGAGGAGATCGACGCACCGGCCGGCACGTTCATCTACGCGGAGCCCGGAACGAAGCGCGCGGCGATCGCCTCCGAGCCGAAGACCACGATCGTCGCGTTCGGCGCGAGGCCGGGTGTGCCACACGAGATCTCGGGCTGGGAGGAGATCTTCGTCGCCTTCGGGCACCTGAGGAACGGAAACGAGGAGGAAGGACGCAGGGCGATTGCGAGGGCGGTCGCCGAGCGGCCGGACGCCTGGCAGGGACATTTCAACGCAGCCTGCTTCGAGAGCCTGACGGGGAACCGCGCCGCAACATTCGACCACCTCCGCCGCGCGATCGAGCTCGATCCTAAAGCCGCCGAGTTCGCGCAGAAGGATTCCGATTTCGACTGGCTCCGCGATGACCCGGAGTTCCCGGCATGAGCGGAACGGCCCGTCTGTCCGACCTCGCTCTCCAGATCGGCTCTGCCCGCTGGGCGATGGTTCGGACGCATTTCGGAATCCAGGCTTTTGGGGTCAACGCGTGGGTCGCCGACGAAGCGGGCGGGCAGCTGATCGGCGAGCACGACGAGCTGGGACAGGCGGCCGGCCACCACGAGGAGCTGTACTTCGTGTCCGAGGGCCACGCGACGTTCACCGTCGACGGCGACGAGATCGACGCGCCGGCCGGAACGTTTGTCTTTGTCCGCGACCCGGCGGCTAAACGCAGCGCGGTTGCGAGGCAGGACGCCACGGCGGTCGTGGTCGTAGGCGGAAAGCCGGGCGAGGCCTTCACGCCGTCTCCATGGGAACGGAACGCCCCCGCCCTGGCCGACTTCGGAGCGGGGGACTACGACAAAGCCGCGGAGGCCTTCGAGCAGCTCCTCGCCGAGACCCCGGACGACGCCGGCGTCCTCTACAACCTCGCCTGTGCCGAGAGCCTGAGCGGCAAGCGAGCAGAGGCGCTCGGCCACCTCAAGCGGTCGCTCGAGCTCGATCCCGACTTCCGCGCGACGGCCGAGAAGGACTCCGACTTCGACGCGATCCGGGACGAGCCGGAATTCGTGTCAGCGGTCGCCGGGCAGCCGGACGCCAGCGGCTCGAGCGCGTAGCGCAGGCACCGGGTCCGCCGCCGGCGCCGCGACCACGAGGACGGCGCCGTAATGAAAGACGGTCGCGCCGGCAGAGCCGGCACGACCTCTATGGTCGGCGTCGCAAGCGAGCGCCTCAGCACCTGCCAGCGCATCGACGAGCAGCTGAAGCCCGATCGCGAGCGCGAACGCCTTGTGCGCCTGCTCGCCGCCGAACGGCACGAGGTCCTCCTCGCTCGCCTCGCCCGCGATCACCTCGCCGTACGTGACGCGGCCCATCGACACGTCGGCAACGACCGGATGCGCGTCCGAGCTGGGAATCGCGATCGCCAGCGGGTTTGTGCCGGCAAGCGCGGGCCCGCCCTCCGGATGGCCGAGTCGCGCAGGCGAGGTCGCGGTCAGAGCGGCGACGAGCCCGCCGTCGGCGAGCTTCCGCACCCAGTGGCCGAGCATCCCGGTCGGGAAGCAGTCCTTGGCAACGACGACTCGCGCGTGAGCCGGCGGATCGGCGAGCTGGGCCTCGCAGATGGCGGCAAGAGTGAGGTAGCCGAGCGCGCCGCGGCCCTCCCAGCGCTCGAAGCCCGGTTCCGCGAGCACACGCTCCGGGCGCGCATCCGGCCTCAGGTCCGGCAGGGTCGCGAGCCAGTCGACCCGGGTCAGACCGTGCCCCACCCGACCTCGCGCCTCTGCGTCGAGAAAGTGATCGGCGAGGATCTCGACGTCGGCCGGCGCAAAACCGAGCCGTCCGAGCTTCTCCAGGACCTCGTCGCGGTTGCTCATCGCGTGCAAACCCTGACAAGATCGGCGGTGGATGCGAAGGCTGAGGCTCTCAACCGCCCGCTTCAGGCGCGGGTGCGGAGAGTCCTCACGAAATCTTTACGAGTAGCACCCGAACTCTTCACGGTCGCGGGGGATCCTCCTGTTGCAGAACCAACAAAGGGGGAATCATCAGCATGCGCCATTCCAAGCATTTTGTTCTACTCGCCGCACTCGGCATGCTCGTCCTCGTCGGGGTGGCTTCGGCGTCAAGGCCGCACCCTTCGAGCTCCGACGTGTCCGCCGCGTTCTCCGCAACTCAGACGGCGATGCGCACTCGGACCTGCACCGTGAATGGGGACATGTTCCGCGTCACGAACGCAACCTGGCGCGGCACCTCGGCGAGCGCCGAGCCGCGCTTGGCCGGGACGCTCGTCGTCACCACGCACGCCGTGGCCAACGAGACCACCGGCGACGGCTGGGCGACCGGCACCTGGCGAACGACGAACAGCACGCCCGCCAACCCGCGCCTGCGAGCGAAGTCGAACGCGCGTCTGTCCGCGGTGATCGACAACGCGAATCATCTCGACGGTCTGGCGACCGGCGTCGTGCGGCACGCCGGCGGACATCTGCTCGGCAACTGGTCGGCGACGATCGTCGGCAACGAGCTGAGCGGTGAGCTCGGGGCAGACGCTCCGATCGCACCCGACAATTCCGCGGTGCTCTACCTCACTGCCCGCGGCTGCCCGTAACGAGGCGGCAAATGGAACTGCGAGGGGCGCCTGCGGGCGCCCTTCGTCTTTCAGGAGACGAGAGGAAGCTGCTTCTTGACCCGCCCGGGCTTCCGGCCGCTTGCCGTGATCGCCTCTGCAAGCTCGACGATCGTACGCGCGGTCTCGTTCTCCGGTTCTGCCCACACGAGCGGCTCCCCCTCGTCGGCGGATTCCCGCAGCCGCGGGTCGAGCGGGATCCTGCCCAGCAAGGGCGCGTCGATCGCCGCCGCCAGCGCTTCCCCGCCGCCCGAGCCGAAGAGCTCCTGCCCGCTGCCGACGAGGTAGGACATGTTCTCGACCGCGCCGATCAGGCGCATCCCGGTCTTCTGGGCCATCTGCGCCGCCCGGAGCGCGACCTGCTGCGCGGCCGGCTGCGGGGTCGTGACGACGATCACCTCGGCGCGCGGAAGTAGCTGTCCGAGGGAGATCGAGACGTCCCCGGTCCCCGGCGGCATGTCGACGACGAGGGTGTCGAGTGCGCCCCAGTGCACGTCGGAGAGAAACTGCTCGAGCGCGCGGTGGAGCATCGGCCCGCGCCACATGACCGGCGAGTTCTCCTCGAGGAAGAAACCGATCGACATCAGCTTCAGGTCGCCGCGCACGGGCGGGACGATCATCTTGTCGACGACGACCGGGCGCTGCGTGACTCCGAGCATGTGCGGGATCGAGTGGCCGTAGACGTCCGCGTCCAGGATCCCGGTGCGCTGCCCGAGCCTGTCGAACGCGGCCGCGAGGTTCACTGAGAGAGTCGACTTGCCGACGCCGCCCTTGCCGCTCGCGACCGCGAGCACCCGCGTGGACGCGTCGACGGAGATCCCCTTCGTGCGCTCGGTGACCCCACCGCGGAGCTTCTGCGTCAGCGCGGCGCGCTCGTCGGGGCTCATGACGTCGAAGTCGAGCGAGACCGACTCGACTCCCGGGAGCGGAAGCAGGTGCTCGCTGACCTGACTCTCGAAGCTCGAGCGCAACGGGCAGCCGACGACGGTGAGCGCAATCGTGACGGCGATGTTCCCGCCCTCGACGCGCACCTCGCGCACCATGTTGAGCTCTGTGACGGGGCGCTTCAGCTCGGGATCGATGACCTTGCCGAGGGCCTCGGTGATCTGCTCGCGAGTGGGCTGCTCCACGATTCGAGCGTACCAGCGGTCATCGAATCAACCGAAGTACGAGGTAACGCCGCTCGAGACAGGAAGATTCCTCATTGGGCGTGCGTCCGGCTCAGGTGGCAACGATGTGGGCCAGCCGCTCGCAGAGCTCCTGCGTGCCGGCGGCGGCGACCGGCGAGCGCGCCGCCGTGTCGAGCGGCCCGGCTTCGAACGGGGCTGCGTCCACGAACATGATCGGCAACCCGACCTCACGCAGGAGCAGCTGGGCAGCCGCGATGTCGACCGCGCGTGCCTCCCTGAGCGAGCAGACCGCGTCCACACGCCCGGCGGCGAGATTGCAGAGCGAGAGCGCGAGCGAGCCCATAATCCGCAGGCGCCGCGCAAAACCGGCGAGGGCCTCGGCCTTGTCGGCTACCGAGGCCGCCACGGTCGCCTCGAGCGCGAGAACCTCGATTTTGTCCTTCGGACGAACTGCTCCGAGCCGCTCTCCGTTCAGCCAGGCACCGCCTCCCTTTGTCGCCATCCATTCCTCGCCGGAGCCGAAGTCGTGCACGAAGCCGAACACGACGTCTTCCATGGTCGAGCCCTCTGCAACGGCGATCGAGACCGAGAAGAACGGGATGTTTCGCTTCGCGTTCAAGGAACCGTCGATCGGGTCGACGACCACGCGCAGCGTCGGTGCGCGCCCGTAGAGACGCTCGCCGAGCTCCTCCGAAACGAGGTGGAAGTCCAGCCCCTCCTCGAAGTGCAACCGCTCCAGACGGGCGACGATCGCATCCTCGGCCGCGGCGTCGACCTCGGTCGTCTCGTCGCCGCCGACACCGGTGCCGAGGACCGGCTCGCGCTCGATCCTTGTCGGCATGCCCGCGAACACGCCGCGCAGGTCCTCGACCGCGGCCCGGCAGAACGCTAGCCACTGATCGTTCGTCACGGCTCGAGTGGGTGGAAGAGCAGGCCCGAGACCAGCTTGGGATAGAAGTAGGTGCTCTTCTGGGGCATCGTCTCGCCGCGCGCCGCAATCTGGAAGACGTCCTCGATCCGGGTGGGCCGCATCAGGACGGCCACGGCGGCCTCGCCCTCGTCGACCGCGCGAACCGCGTCGCGCCAATCGGCCGTGTACGAGAGACCCTCGTGGCCGAGCCGGTCGACGAGCTGGACGTCGAGCTCGCCGGCGCCGTCGACCGCGAGCTCGGTGGTCCCGTCGTAGACGACGACCGCGGCGCGCTCTCGGGGCAGCTCGCCGAGCTCACGGAGCGCCGACTCGGGGTCCGGCCGCGGATCGCCCATGAGCAGATCCCCTTGCGGAGGCTCCCGAAAAACACGGTGCGTGGCGAAGATCGTGAGGCCGGGATCCTCGAGGCTGACGAGCACGACCATCATGTATCCGCTGGCCGGGGTTCCAACCTCCTGGTGGTATGCGAGCGCAGTTTCGTAGCGGTGATGCCCGTCTGCGATCAGGAGCGGCCGGTCGGCAAAGGCCACACCGAGCTGCTCGTCGGCCAGCCGCCAGAGCCGCGTGCCCTCGACCTCGAGGTCTGGGGGGCGCCCGGGCGTCTCGGCGGGAGCGGCGCCCTCATAGAGCAGGAAGATCGGCTCGAGCTCGGCGCGCACCTCGCGCAGCAGGCGGAGCCGGCCCTCTTTCGGCCCGCGATGCGTTCGCTCGTGCGGCAGGACCGTGCCGGCCTCGTAGGGCTCGATCCGCAGCGAGCTGACCAGGCCCGCGCGCGTGCGAGCGACGCCGTCCGGGCCGACGTAGTCCTGGGAGAGCGCCCAGAAGCCCCGCTCCTCCGGCACGAGGATCCCTTCCTCGCGCCACTCACGGAAGCTTCGGCCGGCCTCTTCCTCCGAGTCGGGCAGCGTCAGATGCACCACGTTGTGCGGGCTCTTCGCGAGCAAGGCGGCGCGCTGCGCCGGGTCGATCACGTCGTACGGCGGCGCGACGAGGGTCGATAGAGGCCCCGCCCGCTCACTGTTGTAGCGGAGGGCTCGAAACGGCTTCACGTCGGCCATCGCGGCGGACCGTAGCATCGCGTGCGCCCCTGGCCGGTGTCGGCTCCCGCCGGGCCAAGCCCGGCTCCGCCGCACCTGACGTCGCTCGCGGCACGGTGCTCTCCGGGCCCGTGCCACGCAGCACTGTTCCCTCCGGCCCCGCACCGCCAGCGACGCCCCAGGAACGCACGCGACACGTCCGTTTCCGGGCCTAGACTCAGTGCGTGTCTGCGATCGCCGAGCTCGAGCAGGACCGGGTCGTCGAGGGCGTCTACGCGGTCGCGAAGAAGGAGCGCCTGACGACACGCGGCGGCGCGGCGTACCTGGCGCTCGAGCTCGTCGACCCGAGCGGGCGGATCGAAGCGCGGGTGTGGACCGACGTCGACCTCCTGGACAGCCGCTTCGCCGAGGGCGACGCGGTTCGGGTGCTCGGGCGGGTCGATCGTTTCCGTGATCGCCTCCAGCTCGAGGTGCGCTCGCTAGAGCCCGCGGAAGACCTCGACCCGGCCTCGCTCGCGCCGGCGATGCGCCGCGACGCCGCCGAACTGGACGGCTTCCTCGAGTTCCTCGCCGGCGAGATCTCGCACCCCGGGCTGAAGGCCGCGGTCGGGCGATTCTTCGAGGACAACGAGCTGCGCGGCCGGCTGCGCTCACTGCCGGCGACGGTCGAGGGGCATCACAGCTACGCCGGAGGCCTGCTCGAGCACACGGTCGGCGTGACGACGATCTGCCGCGAGGTCGCGCAGCTCCATCCGCGCCTGCGCACCGACCTCTTGCTGGCGGCGGCGCTTCTGCACGACGTCGGACGCACCGTCGAGCTCACGCGCGGACCGACGTTCCGCCCAACCGAGGAGGGGCGGCTGCTCGGACACGTCCACCTCGGCCTGCGCCTGATCGAGGCGCGCGCCGCGCCGCTCGAGGCCGCGGTTCGCGCAGAGCTCCTGCACGCGGTCGGATCGCACCACGACAGCCGAACCGCGCGCACGGCCGAAGCCGCCGTCCTCTATCACGCGAACCAGCTCGACGCGGTCGCGGCGACGCGACCCGTGCCGGACTAGCGCGGAAGCTCGTCGACGAGACCGGCGATCTTGTCGCGGATCCCGCGCACGACCTCGACCGGCGTCCCCGCGGGGTCCTGAAGGTTCCAGTCGAGATACTTCTTGCCGGGCAGAACGGGGCAGGCGTCGCCGCAGCCCATCGTCACGACCAGCTCGGCCCACTCGACGTCCTCCGTCGAGAGCTTGTGCGGCATGCGTCCCTCGAGGTCGATCCCGAGCTCGCGCATGACCTCGACGACCTCCGGGTGCACAGCGGGTGACGGTTGCGTCCCCGCCGAGCGTGCCTCGCCGCCTGTTCGCTCATAGAACGCCTGCGCCATCTGCGAGCGGCCCGCATTGCCGATGCAGACGAAGAGCACGCGGCTAGCGGGCAACGGTGCTCTCTGCGGTGGCGAGGACGAGCTCCGGCGCCGGTGCGCCGCCGAGCGCGAAGGCGAGCGCCTCGACGGCCTCGGGGACGAGCCGGTAGAAGACCCAGGTCCCGCGCTTGCGCGCGACCTCGATCAACCCCGCCTCGCGCAGGATGCGCAGGTGGTGCGAGATCGTCGGCTGCGAGAGCCCGAGCGAATTGAACTCGCAGACGCAGGCGTCTCCGCGGTTCGCAAGGCGGTTCACGATCGCAAGCCTCGTCGGATCGGCGAGAGCCTTGAAGCGCGTTGACAAATCCTCGAACTCCTTCGCCCGCAGCGGTGGGGCTCCGGGGGAACAACAGGTGACCGTGGCGATTTTCTTCATTGACACTTATCGGGATTGTGTACTACACGCAAGGTAGACTCTGATCGGGCCTCATGGGTACATCGAAATCTATCAATACAACGAAGAGAGCTGGCCCCTCCTGGTGGGAGTCGGGCGCGTCGGCTCGCATCGGCATCAGCGCGGCGCTTGCAAGCGCATCAATCGGGCTTCTCCTCGCCCTCTTCCAGGTGCAGGAATGGAAGATGCCCAAACCGCTAGCTATCACTCTCATCGTTCTCCTAATCGCGATGCTGCTTGCCGCGCTAGCGGTGATCGGATACGACGTTGTCCGTGGCTTTCGTCGTTATCTCGAACACCGCGACACAACCGCTTCGTGGGTTTCAACCGAGCCACCAGGGCTACTCGATTACGAGCCGGACGCCACTCACGCAAACGAGAGGTTCATTGAGGTCCTTAACAAGCTCAATGCCGACACAGAAAGACTTGGCGAGAAGCTAGGGAGGCACGCTAAACGGATGGAAAGGTCAGCAGGAAAGAGCGGGCGAAAGAAACAGCGGCTCGCAAACCGCTCTGCAAGAGAAATCCACAAGAGCGCTGTCTTCACCGAAAAGCGCCTTGAACTGCTCGACGCCGTCGTAAAGGAAATCAGGAGGAACACTGAAGGCGTAGTTGGGTCGGCGGACATTCAAACCGACGAGGACATAGGTGCAGCTAAAGAATTCGCTCAGGTGTTGCTAGATAGCCGCGAGACAACGGCTGAGACCATCGTGTCAGTCAATGGCTATTGCGAAACAGTCAGGGATATAGAGAGGCAGAACCTCGCGAGAACGGTAACCCTGGCGTGTCGACGGCAGAGCGCGGCGCTCGACGGCGTAGTAAAGACGTTGCGAAGGTTCGAGACGGGAGCGCTAAATAACGGTCAAACGCTTGTGGACAAGATCCAGAAGGCTGAAGCCGGAAGGCGAGAGCCGTAATGTCACGACTTCGGCGCTACGAGCTCTCGGTTCAAGTTAGTAGGGACCAACGTCCGATGCGTCTGCGAGTTTTGGAGGAAGCCCACCACGGCAGCCGAATGAGGACTAGAGTTAAAGGTGGGCGACGGGGACCGAACCCGCAACCACCGGATTACAAATCCGGGGCTCTGCCGATTGAGCTACGCCCACCACGAGGCGACCCGCAACGGTCGCCTCGTTCCATTTCATCGGACCTCTCGGACAACAGAGGTCCTGCAAATGGCCTATTTGGAAGCGACGAGCTCTTTGTACGTCAGCGCGTCGCCCTCGACCAGTGCGAGGACGGTGTCGCGGAAGAGAAACGGGTTCGTCCTGTTGTTCCAGCGGAACGCTGCCTCGTCAAGGTAAGCGGGAAGGTGTTTGACGGAGAGCTTGTGGTATGCGCCGATAACCGATCGGTCGAACAGGCTCCACACGGACTCGACCGTGTTCGTATGGATCTGGCCGCGTACCCATTCATCTGCCGAGTGATTGACCCACTCATGCTCGGTGTTCTCGTCAGCGATGCCGCGATAGGCGCGGTTGGAGTCTGTGTAGATCGCTTCCGCGTCGTCGCTCACAACGTCGGCCAGGAAGCCCTTGATCGACTTACTAGAGGCGTCGGGAGCAACGCGCGGCCGAACCTTGCCGCCGCGCTCGACGGCGCCGAGAACGACGGTCTTATTGTCGCGCCGATGCCGCGCAGAGTCCTTCTTGGACTTGAACCCTCCGAGCTTGCCGCCGACGTAGGTTTCGTCGGCCTCCACGATGCCGTCAAGAAGTACCCCGCTCTCGTCGTGCATCGCGGCGCGAATTCGGTGACAGAGGTACCACGCGGTCTTGTACGACACGCCGAGCATCCGTTTCAACTGGTTAGCGCTGATGCCCTTCTTGGACTCGCCCATGACGTAGACGGCCAGGAACCACTTCCACAAGGGGAGCTTGGAGTCGTGAAAGAGCGTCCCGACGCGAACCGAGAACTGGTAGCGGCATGAGTCGCAATCGAACTGCCGGCGTTTGGCGATCCTCGAGATTTTGTCCGACTCGCAGCGTGGGCATTTCACGCCGTCGGGCCAGCGAAGCCCCTCTAGGTATTCGTGGCAGCGGTCCTCGGAACCGAACTGCTCGATCAGTTGGACTAGATCGAACTCCTGCTCAACCGCGCTCACAAGGAGCCTCCTATGGGTAGACCGCGAAAGCCGCCAGCCGAACTGACCACCGAGGAAGCCCTAAAGCGCCTGTTCCCGAAACGAGTCGTAACTAGGGCCAAGAAAGAAGTCAAGAAAGCGGATAGCCAAACCATTAAGAAGGATTCTAGATGAGTTCGTCCCTTGCGTCAAGTATACAATCACGACACTTATCAATATAGCAACTAGCGTTGCATCGACATCCTTCGATGAAAGGAGGAAGCGATGACTGCCCTGTCCTGTTGCGAAGGCGGCGGTTGCTGCGGCGGCGGTTGCTGCTAGCGATCAGACGTTGAAGCGCACGTTGAGGACATCGCCGTCGGCGACGACGTAGTCCTTGCCCTCGAGGCGCTGCTGGCCGCGGCGGGCGGCTTCGGCTCGGCTGCCCGCCTCGACCAGGTCCTTGCTGGCGATCACTTCGCAGCGGATGAAGCCGCGGGCGATGTCGGTATGAATCGTCGCGGCGGCGTCGAGGGCGGTCTGGCCCCGCCGCAGGGTCCAGGCTCGGGTTTCCGTGTCGCCCGCTGTGAAGAAGACGATCAACCCGACCCCGTCGAACACTCCGGCGAGAACCGCCTCGAAGCTCGCCGGGCCGTCGCGAAACTCGGATGCGTCCTCCTCCGAAAGCTCGGCGAGCTCGGCTTCGAGCTTGAGGTCGAAGCCACCGGCTCCGTTGACGATGGGGATCAGCGGCTTCGTCGTCAGCGGATCGAGCGCCGCCGGCAGCGTGCCCGGGTACTCGTTGAGCGAGTTGCCGCCTTCGACGTGGGCGAGCACCCGCTCGAGCTCCTCGACCTCCTTGCGCAGCTGAGGATCGCCGGACTTCGCTTGCGAGCGGACTCGCTCCAGGCGCTTCTCAACGTGATCGCGGTCGGCGACGACGAGCTCGAGCTCGAGCTCTTGCCGGTCGCGGTCGGGATCGGAATTCGAGGCGAAGTTGCCGAGCACGGCGATCAGCGCATCGGAGCGCCGCAGCTCACCCAGAACCGCGGGGCTCAAGCCGGGCGGGTCGACCACTCGGATCGTGGCGGGTGTCGTCTTCGCCGAGCTCTCGATCGCGGCAACCGGGGCGAGGCGCTCATCCGGAATCGGCGCGATCCCGACGTGCGCCTTCCCGTACGCGTCGGCAGGCGCCCCGGTCAGGGCTGTGAAGAGCGAGGTCTTGCCGGAGCCCGGCAAGCCGACGAGTCCAACGTCGAGCGGCACTCTAAAGAAGGTACCGCCGACCTCCTCCCCACCGCGATCCTAGCCGCGGAAAGCGCACGCATGGGTGCCGACTTCGTGCCGACTCTGCGTCGCGTTCAGGTGCGGACGACGCGATTCTGTAACGCCGAGAGGGCCCGGTGCTGGAGCGACTTCACGGCCCCTTCGCTCTTGTCGAGGATGCCCGCGATTTCGGCATTCGCGAAGCCGAACAGGAACTTCAGCGTCAACACCTGGCGCTGCTCGGCCGAGAGCCGCGCGATCAACTCGAGCATTCCCGCGTCACCGAGCGAGTCGAGCGCCTGCTCCTCGGCAGACGACTCCTCTGCGCCACGCGGCTCTGGGACGTCCTCCTCGGCTCGCACCCGCCGCCCGGCTCGAAAGTGATCGATGGCGAGGTTGTGGGCGATCCGGAACAGCCAGGCGGAGAACGGAGCGGACTGCCACTGGAACCGGCCGATCGCCTCCAGCATCCTGACGAAGGTCTGCGTCGTGAGGTCCTCCGCGTCGTGGCGGTTGCCGACGCTCATGTGCAGATAGCTGTAGATGCGGTCGAAATGGAGCAGGTAGAGCTCCTCGAGCGCAGCGCGATCGCCCCGCTGCGCACGTTCGACGAGCGCTCGCACGTTCGCGGCCGGGTTGCGACCGTTGGCCGCCGTCATCTCTTCCGCTGTCATCTCAAAGGGGAATGCCCGGACCGGCGCGTCCCCTAACTTTAGATCTCGCTGAATCCGACCCGGCCCTCGCGGGAAAAACGCTTGACGTAGACGATCCTGGCGAGAGCGACCGTGTAACGGCCGTCCTCGGCGTCGAGCTGGAGCGTGCCACCTCCGCCGGCGGCGAGCGACCGCTCGAGCTCGTCCGCGGCCGCCGTCTCGACGTGCGCGCTCATCACCTGGCCCCCGTCGAAGCCGACCTCGATCCGGACGCGGGACTCAGCCACTGGCAACCAGCTCGGCGAGGACTCCGTGGACGGAGTCTGGGTGGACGAAGGCGACCTCGAGCCCGAAGAGCCCACGGTGCGGCTCCTCGTCGATGAGCTCGACTCCCTGCTCGGTGAGCCCCTTCAACTCGCGCTGAAGGTCTGCCACCTCCCAGGCGACGTGATGCATGCCGGGCCCACGGCTGGCGAGGAACTTGCCGACCGGGGTCCCTTCGCCTAGCGACGCGAGCAGCTCGACGCGACTGTCGCCAACGCGGACCGACGCTGCTTCGACTCCCTGCTCGGCAACCGTGTCGCGATGCTCGACCTCGGCGCCGAAGAGCCGCCGATACGTGTCGACCGCGTCGTCGAGATCCTCGACGGCGACTCCGAGATGATGAATCCCCTTCGCGTGCACGCGAGAGGATCGTATCCGTTGCTAGGCGTCCGACAGTTCAGGCGTTTCGGCCTGGAGGCGCTTGATCGGAACGACCTGGCCGACCATCGCGCTCGCGCTGGACTCGGGCTCGACGTCGGCGAGCATCGCTTCCATCTCGTGACGGACGAGCGTCTCCTTCTCGAGCAGCCCTCCCGCGAGGCGATCGAGTGCGGCCCGATGCTTGGTGATCAGCCGCACTGCCTCAAGATAGGCGTCGTCGGTCAGCCTAGCTTGCTCCTGGTCGCGCACGCGCTTCGTCTCCTCCGAGAGCGCGTAGTTGTCGGCGCGCATCGTCCGCGAGACAACGCCCTGCGACATTCCATACTCGAAGACCATTGCCCGCGCCAGCTCGGTCACCTTCTCGAGGTCGTTCGCGGCGCCGTTCGTGACGCGGCCGAAGACGACCTGCTCGGCCGCGCGGCCTGCGAGCACGATCTTCATCCAGTCGATGAACTCCTCCCGCGTGTGCAGGAAGCGCTCCTCCTCGGGCAGGTTGTACGTGTAGCCCAACGCGTTGCCGCGCGGGACGATCGTCGCCTTGTGGACAGGAAAGCCCTCGCCCATCAGATGCGACATGAGCGCGTGGCCGCCTTCGTGGAAGGCGAGGATTCGCTTCTCCTTCTCGGACATGACCTTCCGCTGCTGGAGGCCGGCGATGATGCGCTCGAGCGCGTCGTCGAAATGGCGCTGCGAAATGAATTGCTTGTCGTCGCGCCCGGCGAAGATCGCCGCCTCGTTGGCGATGTTCGCGAGGTCGGCGCCCGTGAGACCCGCTGTCTGGCGCGCGACCGCGGTGATGTCGACGTCGGAGGCGAGCGGCTTGCCGCGCGTGTGCACGTGCAGGATTGCCTCGCGACCCGCCAGATCCGGCGGTGAGACGAGAACCTGGCGGTCGAAGCGGCCCGGACGCAGAAGCGCGGGGTCGAGATCCTGGAGCCGGTTCGAAGCGCCCATGACGATCACCTGCTCGCGGTTGTTGAAGCCGTCGAGCTCGACGAGCAGCTGGTTCAGCGTCTGATCCTGCTCGCGGTTGAAGCCCTTGCCCGTTCGGGCCGTGCCGACGGCGTCGAGCTCGTCGATGAACACGATCGCGGGAGCAGACTTGCGCGCGTCCTCGAAGAGCTTGCGGATGCGGGCGGCACCGAGGCCCGCGAACATCTCGACGAAGGCCGAGGCGCTCTGCGAGTAGAAGCTCGCGCCGGACTCGTGCGCAACGGCCTTTGCGAGCAACGTCTTGCCGGTGCCCGGGGGGCCGTAGAGGAGGATCCCCTTCGGCACTCGGGCGCCGAGGGCTGCGAACCGCTTCGAATCGCGCAGGAAGTCGACGATCTCCTCCATTTCGGCGCGCGCCTCTTCCAGGCCGGCGACCTCGTCCCAGGTGACGGACGACTTCGACCTCGCGGTGATGTGCTTCGGTTTCACCCGCGGCATCACCTGGAGGGTGCGCCAGAGCAGGTAGATGATCAGGCCGACCATGACCAGGGGTAGCCAGATCAGGGCCGCCGAGCCAAAGTCGCTCGTAAATTGACGCACATCCATGCAGACCTGCTAATCGGCATCCGCGCGCGGGATCTGTAGCTACGCGAACGAGGCGACGGCGTCGTCGGCCGTCGTGAACTCGACGCCGGCCTCTCGCCAGGCGGCCAGACACGCCTTCGTTCGCCCCTCGTCGAGACCGCGCGCGGCATCTTCGACGAAGCGGACACGGCGGCCCCGAAGCAGGAAGCCACGGATCGCCGCGTCGTCGCAGACGTCGGTCGCGACTCCGAAGACGACGATCATGGCCGGATCGAGGGCAGCGAGGAGCGCTTCGGTGTTCGGGTTCGTGAAGACGTTGAAGTTCTTTTTCAGGAGCAGGAGCTCGCGGTGCTCGGTGACGAGCCCGGGCACGAGCCCCGGGGGGTAGGGCACGATCGAGAAGGGGAATGGATTGGCCTGGTCGGTCTCTGTGATCTTCCGGGCACCGGGCGTCCCGCGCAGGCAGTGCGGCGGGTACGTGTTCCGGAAGTCCGGATCGACGGAGATCTCCGGGTCGGTCAGCTCGTGGTCGTCGGCGGAGGCGACATGGACGATCCCGGCCTCGCGAGCGGCGGCGACCAGGCGGCTCATCGCCGGCACCGTCTCCTCCGCGCCCGGGACGTAGAGCTTCCCCGTCGGGAGCATGAAGTCGACCTGTGTGTCGACGTCCCAGAGCACGACGTGGCCGTTCGCTTTCGTCACAGAGCTGACACCCACGAGCACGAAATCCCCCGATACGATCGCATCGGGGAGGAGGCCGCGGGAACCGGGCTAAGTGACACGCTCGAGTCGCGGATTCGGCCGGAAGCGGCGACCGACCTTCGCCGACGGGCGGCCGTCGGTCAGGACCGCGTCCGCCGTGAAGTCGTTCTGGCCTCGGATCAGCGACGAGCCGACACCGTATGCGTCGACGGGCACGCGGTTGCGCTCGAACTCCAGGATCTTGTCGACCGTGAACCCGCCAGAGACGACGATCCTCACGTGCTCAAAGCCGTCGGCGTCGAGGGCGTCCCGCACCTTCCGCACGAGCCGCTCGTTGACCCCCGTCGGCTTGAAGTCGCCCATCTCCTCCCAGAGGGCTCGATCGACGAGGCTCTCGGAGGTGTCCAAGCGCACGCCCCATAGCCGCGGGCCGAGCGCGCGCGCCACCTCGAGCGCGGTTCGCACCGAATCGTTCTCGAAGTCCACGAGCACGGTGACGTTCAGATCCTCCGGCGCCCACTCCGCGAACCTCGTCGCAGCGAGGACGGTGTTCCCGCCGTACGAGGCGATCAGCGAATGCGGGACGGTGCCGACGCCCTTCCCGCCCCACCACGACGCCTGTTCGTCGGTCGTCACGCCCACAGGCGCACCGACGACCTGGCCAGCGACGTACGCCGCGTAGCCGTCTCCCGTTTGCACGCGATGGTGGTCGTGCCGAGCCGGCATGAAGATGATCGGCTTGCCGTTCGCAGCCTCGAGCACGTGGATGACGTTCGTCGTGATCAACGTTCGGCGGGCGAGCGTGCCGAGGTAGACCGTCTCGAGGTGGGCGAAGAGCGTGTAGTCGCCCTCGATGTGCATGACCGTCTCGTAGGGCTCGGCGCGATCGCCGTCGTAGAGCGCGTGCACGGTCAGTTGCTCCCAGTCGTGCGAGCAAAGCTTGAGGATCGCGATCGCCTCGTCCATCCCGCCCAGGTACGAGTGCTTCTTCTGGAAGACCTGCATGACGACCCGCGGGCGACGGCCGTCCTGGAGGAGCGCCGCGCGGGCGTGGTTGAAGTACGCATCCGTGTAGTAGCCGTCGCGCATCTTCTCGACCGGCAGGTCGAAGATCTCCGGCGGGAGCCGGCTCGCTCTAGTCGTCGTCGGCATGCTCGAGCTCGAGGCACGCGGCGAGCGCGGCCTCGGCCACCTCGAGCTGCTCCGGGGTCGGCTCCGCGGTCGCAAGGCGATGCTGAAGCTCGTGCCCCGGGCGGGCAAGCGCCCTGGAAACCGGGTGCTCGGGATTGCGCACCATCCACGAGAAGATCTCGGTCGAGGCTGCGACCGCGCCCAGAGAGGCAAGGCCGCGGGCAGCAAGCCTGAACTGCACCGGTGCGCGCGAGGCCAGGGCGTTTCCGATCGCGAGTGATCCGAGCAGCGGAGCCAGCAGGTGCGAGCCGCAGCGCTCGTGCTCCTTCTCGCGCGCCTCGCCGTGTTCGTAGGTGCCGATCGTGATGTGCTCCGCGCCGTGGTAGGCGGCGAGCTCGGAGCTCCGGAGTGCGAGCGCCGCCGGAGCGAGCGACGCGATCGCCGCCACGAGCTCCTGGGCAGCCGGGTTCAGGCGGCGCGAGCCGCGGGCGACCTGCGTCGCAACGGTGCCGGCAATCATCGCGGTCAGCACACGCGGACGCTGGAACGGAAGCTTGGCGGCCGGTAGCCGCCGCCGCACCTGGGGCAACAGCACCAGCGCCTCGGCCAGCCGCGCGGGGCCGCGCAAGAGCAGGTTGGTGACGCCTGCGGACCGGTAGCGCTTGAGCTCGGCGGCAACCTCGAGCCGTCCATCAGGGTGGCGAATCGCGCAGGCCCAGGCGTTCGGGCCGTGCACGAGGACTCCGTTGGAGAGGGCCATCCCGCCGAGTCGAAGTTGCTCGTCGCTCACGTTCTGAGGGTAGCCGCTGGGGGTCACCCGGCGACTGCCGTGGTCACCCAATGGCCTGCGCCGCGTAGCGCAGGAACTCGACGCCGAGCTCGAGGTCGTCGACCCGCACCCGCTCGTCGGCCGAATGCACGAGCCGCGTCGCGACCTGCGGGTCCATGTACCGCATCGGGAAGAACCCGTACGCGACGGTTCCAAACGCGGCTCGCAGCCAGTGGCTGTCCGTGAACCCCGCGAGGCAGATGGGCGCCACCGTCGCGCCCGGCTCGGTCTTCGCCACCCACGAACCGATCGCGTCCCAGAGCGGGCCCTCCATCGGCGAGCGGGTACCGCCGCGCCCTTCGATCCACTCGAGCTCGTAGTCGCCCTCGCCGAGCAGCTCGCGCACGACTTGCTCGGCCTCCGCCTGCGTCTGCCCCGGCAGCAGCCTGCAGTCGACCGTCACCTCGCAGAGCGCCGGGATCACGTTCCGCGTCTGCGACGCGCCGATCATCGTCGGGGAGACGGTCATGCCAACGAGGGGCTCGATGAACTCGGCCGCAATCGGATCAACCGCCCGCGCGAGCTCGACGACCTGCGCCGCGTCCCCCGGCTGCGCGCCCGTGACCGCTTCGAATAGTGCGACCACCTCCGGCTCGAGGCGCGGCTCGGGTGAGAACTCTCCGAGCCGCTCGATGAGCCGAGCCGCCTTCACGAGCGCGTTGTCGGCAATCCCGGGCATCGACGCGTGGCCACTCCGACCGCGCACGCGGAGGACGAACGGCGAGCTCATCTTCTCGGCCGTCGAGGCCAGATAGAACGAGCGGCCGCTCAGCTCGACTCGATCGCCGGCCCCCTCGTTCAGCGAGTACTCGGCCCGAACGGCATCCGTGTGCTCCTCGCAGAGCCAGCCCAGGCCGAAGCCGTCACCGACCTCCTCGTCGGCCGCCGCGACGAAGATCAGGTCGCCGGCCGGCTCGAAGCCCTGGCGGGCAAGCGAGGCGATCGCAACCGCGCCGGCGGCGACCTGGCCCTTCATGTCGAGCGCGCCGCGGCCCCAGATCTCTCCGTTGCGCAGCTCGCCAGACCACGGATCCGTCTGCCACTCAGCGGGATCGGCGGGCACCGTGTCGGTGTGCGAAAGCAGGGCGAGACGCGGCCCGTCGCTCCGGCCCGGGATCCGCGCGACGAGATTGGCGCGCTCGGGCACCTTTGCGTAGAGCTCGCAGGCGACCCCGGACTCCGCGAGGTAGTCGCGGAGCAACTCGGCCGCCCGAGTCTCGTTCCCGGGCGGGTTCACGGTGTCGAGCCGGATCAGCTCCCGGAGGAGCTCCGCTGCCTCGTCGCGCACGGAGACGGCCGCCACGTCAGTCGCTCGCGTCGCGGCTCGTCACACGAGAAGCATACTTCTGGGCTGTGGGAAACCTCTTCTCGGATGCGGCGGACGAGCGGCTGCCGGAGACGGCACCGCTGGCGCTGCGCATGCGGCCGCAGCGGCTCGAGGACTTTGTCGGCCAGGAGCAGGTGCTCGGCGAGCGCTCGGCCCTCCGGCTGGCGATCGAGGAAGACCGCGTCGGCTCGTCGATCCTCTACGGCCCGCCGGGCAGCGGTAAGACGACGCTCGCGAGGGTGATCGCGAACACGACCGGAGCCGCCTTCGAGGAGCTCTCGGCCGTGTCCGCGACCGTCGCCCAGGTGCGCGAGGTGCTCAAGACCGGCCGGGAGCGGCTCGGAGCGCAGGGCCAGCGGACGATTCTCTTCCTGGACGAGATCCACCGGTTCAACAAGGCACAGCAAGATGCGCTCCTCCCGGCGGTCGAGGAGGGGACGGTCACGCTGATCGGCGCGACGACGGAGAACCCGTATTTCGAGGTCAACTCGGCCCTGCTTTCTCGCAGCCAGATCTACGAGCTCGTCCCGCTCATGGACCAGGAGCTCGCGACGATCGTCCGGCGAGGCGCCGAGGCGCTGGAAACCCAGGTGCCGGAGGAGCTCGTCGAGCTGATCGCGCGGCGCGCCGGAGGGGACGCACGAAACGCGCTCAACATCCTCGAGCTCGCGTCCCAAACGGCCACCGTCCAGGGCCAGGCCCTGGACGTCTCCCACGTGGAGGATGCGTCCCGGAAGCGCCCGCTCGTCTACGACAAGGGCGGCGACGCGCACTACGACTTCGCTTCGGCCTTCATCAAGTCGATGCGCGCCTCGGACCCCGACGCCTCGGTCTACTACCTGGCCGCGATGCTTGCGGGCGGCGAGGATCCGCGCTTCGTCGCGCGCCGCATGGTCATCCTCGCCTCCGAGGACATCGGCAACGCCGATCCCCGCGCGCTGCTCGTGGCGGTTGCCGCGGCCCACGCCGTCGAGCACGTCGGCCTCCCGGAGGTGCAGCTCAACCTCGCTCAGGCGGCGATCTACCTTGCGCGGGCGCCGAAGTCGAACGCTGTCATCACCGCGCTCCGCGAGGCCCAGGAGGACGTGAAGGAGCACGGTCATGCCCGTCCACCGGACGCGCTGCGGGACACCAGCTACTTCGGAGCCAAGAAGCTCGGGCGCGGGAAGGGCTACGTCTATCCCCACTCGGACCCTCGCGGGTTCGAAGTGGACAACATGCCGGAGCCGTTGCAGGGCAAGAAGTACTACCGACCATCGGGCTCAGGGGAGGAGGCCGATGGCGACTAGGGTCACTGCGATCTTCGTCCTCGCATTCGCAATCGCGGCATGCGGCGAGGCCCCCAAGCAAGCAGACCATCAAGCCGATCTCATCGCATTCTCGCGAACCCAGACCTACCGTGACGAGCGCCCGATTGGAATCTACGTCGCTCGGCCTGACGGAACCGAAGAGCGTCTCGTCACTCCGACCGACTCGTGGTACATGGCACCGGCTTGGTCGCCTGACGGGAAACAGCTCGCATACGTGGATGGCGGACAGAACGGTCTCTACACGCTCACGGTCGACGGGATGCAGCGCAGGCTCGTAACAAAGTACGCGTCGAAAGAGTCCGCACTGGCGTGGGCACCGGACGGCCGGTGGATCGCCCTGACGGTCCATCTCGGCCCTCATCTCGCGCCGTCCACGGCCGCTTTGGTGGCCGCACAGGGCGGTGAGCTTCACCACCTGAGTCTTCCGGACATCCCTGAGAGTTCGTACGACAGCGTCGTCTACGGCTTGCCCGCCTGGTCGCCGGACAGTCAACGACTTGTGTACACGCAACGACCAGTCCACCCATGGTTCGGGAACTATTCCGAGGCGCGGATCGCAGATGCGGGGCTCTACTCAATCGATCTCGACGGCCGCAATCGCACCCGGGTGACGAAGAGCGGCCGCGCAACCGACTACCAACCGACCTGGTTGCCTGACGGAAAGACAATCATCTTCCTGAGGCTGGACGAGGACCAGTCAGATCTCTGGGTCGTGCAACCCGACGGGTCGGACCTGAGGCAGCTGACCAAAGGCGAGCATGTAGGAAGCTACGGCGTTTCCCACGACGGCCGACGCATGGCATGGGCAAACGGGGCCGGCATCTACGAGGGACCGACAGACGGCGGTGGTAAGCGCCTTCTCGGCAAATGGGCGGCCTACTCGATCGATTGGTCTCCGGACGGCAAGAGGATCGCGTTCGCCGACTCCACGAGCATCTACGTCGTAGTGGTCGCCACGGGTCGCGTGACCAAGCTCACGCCTCAAAAAACTTGGGGCGAGGAACCCGCCTGGCGGCCCTGATAGCAGCATCCCGGTAGCATCGCCACCGCGAAGCAGACGAATGAAGAAGGGGAGAGATGGCGACTGAGAAGACAGCACGGGCGACGTGGGAGGGCTCCCTGGCCGAGGGCAGCGGCCGTTTTAGCCTCGGCAGCGGCGCCGTGACCGACCAGTCGGTGACCTGGAAGGACCGGGCCGAGGAAGGCGGCGGCACGAGTCCCGAGGAGCTGATCGCCGCAGCGCACGCGAGCTGCGTCCTGATGGCGCTCGCGGGCGGGCTCGCACGAGCCGGGACTCCTCCGACGAAGCTCGAGTCGGAGGCGAGGACGATCTTCGAGAAGGTCGGCGAGGGCTTCAAGATCACGGAGATCGCGCTCAGCATCCGAGGCCAGGTCGAGGGGGTCGACGACGAGGCTTTCCAGCAAGCCGCAGAAGGCGCAAAGGAGAACTGCCCGGTCTCGCAGGCACTCAAGGGCAACGTCGAGGTCACCCTCGACGCGCACTTGCTCTAGCGGCTAGTCCGACCCGCGCTCGATCCGCCTGGCCGCGAACTCGCCGAACTCGCCGGCCAGGGATCGGTAGCCGGCCGCGGCGCGCGCCACGTCGTACTCGGTTCGGCGGAACTCGAAGTCGCCGTCCCACGTTGCCCAGGCCGCGCGCACGTCCCCGTCGAGAGGCATGCCGGCGCTGCCGGGATTGACGAGGTCGGTCCCGTTCGGGCCGGGCCGCCGAAACTGTTGGTGGCTGTGCCCGAAGACGACCGTCCGGTCGCTGACCCCCGCGAGCATGCGCTCGTCGTCGTCGGAGGGCTGAGGCGGGAAGGAATCGACGTCCGACAGCGGCGAACCGTGTACGTAGAGGATCCCGTCCAGCTCCGCCTGCGGCGGAAGCGAGTAGAGCCACTCGACGACCTCTTCTGCCAGAGAGCCTCGGAAGATGTCGTAGCTCGCCATCACCTCCGGGCGGTCGAGCGGCGGCTCTCGTAGCCAGCGCTCACCGTTTCCGCGAATCCATGTCGCCTCTGGCAGCTCCTTCAGGCGGGCGAGAGTCTCGTCGGGCCACGGGCTCGGCGTCCCGTAGTCGCCGCCGAGCAGCCAGCGGTCGATGTCCAGCTGCTCCGCCTCCGCGAGCACGCGCTCCAGCGCCGGCAGGTTCCCGTGGATGTCGTAGAGGACTCCGAGCACCGCGGATAGGGTCGCACCAATGGCCAGCTCGCGCGAGGGGAACAGCTCGTTCCGAGGCTGCTTGACGTCGCGCTCGAGAAGCGATGTGATTGGAGCCCTGTGGCGGCGCAGGGTTCCGAGGGAAGGATCAGGGTTCTGCTGGCGGACGACGACGAGGTCTTTCTCGCCGCGCTCCACGAGCTGATCGCCTGCCAGCCTGAGTTCTCCGTGGTCGGAACAGCGACGGACGCCCTGGCCGCGATCGAGCTCGTCGAGGAGCTCGCGCCCGACGCGGCGGTGCTCGATCTACACATGCCGCTCCTGGACGGCGTGAGCACCGTCGCCCACCTGCGGCGCGACCATCCAGACCTCTGTCTGATCGCGCTCACCGGCGACGAAGCGCCCGCGCTTCACCACGCCGCGAGGGAGGCGGGCGCCGACGACGCGCTGTTGAAGAGCGATCTCGTCAGCCTCCTTCTAGAGCGCCTGTCGGCCACCCGCGTGCACGCGTAGCTCGAGGCGGCACGATGGGATACTCGGCGCGTGGCTGACGCGCTTCCTCCGATCAGATACGCACACTCGGGCGACGTAGAGATCGCCTATACGGTCGTCGGATCCGGCCCCGTCGACCTCGTGCTCGTACTGGGCTGGCTGACGAACCTCGAGGTGCTCTGGGAAGAGCAGAATTTCCGGCGCTTCGTCCAGCGACTGGCCGGCTTCACAAGGGTGCTCCTGTTCGACAAGCGAGGGATGGGGCTCTCGGATCGCACAACGATGGGCACGCTCGAGGAGCGGATGGACGACGTGCGCGCGGTGATGGACGCCGCGGATTCGAAGCGAGCAGTGTTGATGGGCAACAGCGAGGGGGCGCCGCTCTCGATGCTCTTTGCGGCCAGCCACCCCGAGCGCACCGCGGCGCTGATCTTCTGCGGCGGCGAGGTCAAGGAAGTGATCGCTGACGACTGGCCGTGGGGCCAGTCGACCCGCGAGGAGTACGACCAGAGCATGGAACGGATACTCGCCGGTGAGATCTCCTGGGGAGTGCCGTCCCCGGCCTTCTTCGCGCCGAGCCGCCTACGCGACCCGGTGCTCATGGAGTGGCTCGGCCGGCTCGAGCGCTCAGCGGCTTCGCCCGCGGCCGCGGTCGCGTTCATGATCATGGGCAGCCAGATCGACGTCCGTGACGTTGCGCCGTCGATTCACGTTCCGACGCTGGTCATGCACTCGCCGCGCGACACTGTCGTCCCGTTCGAACAGGGTCGCTGGCTGGCGAAGACGATCCCCGGGGCCCGCTTCGTCGAGCTGTCCGGCCAGGATCACGCGCCGTGGTTCGACTGTGCCGAGGAGGTGCTAGGCGAGACGCGTGAGTTCCTGACCGGGTTCCGCGAGCCTCCTCAGCCCGAACAAGTGCTCGCGACGGTGCTTTTCACCGACATGGTCGGCTCCACCGACCGTGCCAGGGAGCTCGGCGACAGTCGCTGGCGCGAGCTCCTCGAGCAGCATCACACCGCGGTCCGTGGGCTCCTCGCCAGCTATCGCGGCAACGAGATCGACAACGCAGGCGACGGCTTTCTCGCCAGCTTCGACGGGCCGGCCAGAGCGATTCGCTGCGCGCTCGCGGTGCTCGACGCGCTCGCTCACCTCGGGATCCCGGCCCGGAGCGGCCTGCACACGGGCGAATGCGAGGTCGTCGCCGGCAAGCTGGCCGGAATCGCGGTGCATACCGGCTCACGCGTGGCCGCGCTTGCGCGCCCGGGCGAGGTGCTCGTCTCCCAGACGGTGCGCGATCTGGTGGCCGGCTCCGGTATCGAGTTCGAAGACCGTGGCCTGCACGAGCTCAAGGGGTTCGATGAGCCTCGCCGCCTGTTCGCAGTCCGCGGCGAAGGCGGAGCACCTTGAGTGTCACTCAGTACTACACGGCGACCAGCCTCGACGGCTTCATTGCCGACCCCGACAATTCGCTGGACTGGCTGTTCAGTCGCAAGCGCGAGGACGACGGGCCGCTGAACTATGGCGAGTTCATCGCCGGCGTCGGCGCGCTGGCGATGGGGTCGACGACATACCAATGGCTGATCGACCACGTGCTCGCGGACAGGGCCCCGGAGGAGTGGAAGTGGCCGTATGACATCCCCTGTTGGGTCTTCACCCACCGCCAGCTGCCGGTGGTGCCCGACGCGCAGATTGAGTTCACCAACGCAGACGTCGCAACGGTGCACGAGGCGATGGCCGCCGCCGCCGGTGACCGGAACATCTGGATCGTCGGCGGAGGAGACCTGGTCGGTCAGTTCGCCGACGCGGGGCTGCTGGACGAGGTCATCGTGTCGATCGCGCCGGTCACGCTCGGCGGGGGTGCGCCTCTGCTCCCCCGGCGGATCGAGTTGCGTCTGGACGAGCTGGGACGGAACGGCGACTTCGCCTGCGCGAGGTACTCCGTCGTTCGCCCGTCCGCCTGACGCCCGACGCGAGTCATCGCGGCAAGGGCCGGCACTGGGCCTGGCTAGACTGCGACGCGCGGCGAGGTAGCTCAGTTGGTAGAGAACTGTGCCGGAGCATCGCCCGGACGACTGGGCCTTGGTCAGATCAGCGAGCGATCGCCGCACCAGATCGGGTTGAACGCACAACGTCGCCGATGGCTCGGCTCGTGGCGGTGGAGATGCTCTCGTCCTCCAGGAGCGCGGCATGTGTCGCGCCGTGGGTCGTCTGGTGGACACTGTTAGCGGAGAGGGTGGCGAGCTTGTTCTGCAAAGCGAACCAGCCCGATTGCTGCCCCAGATCTGCCGTCAAGACGAAGAGTGGTTTTCTACCGAGCGTCGTGAGGGCCTTGGCTTGATCGAAGACCGTCGGTAGCTCGGCGAACTCATCGCGATCGGCCCGCAGTTCTCGTGGTGAGGAACTGAACGCGCGAGCTTCGCGACGGGGATCAGCAGGCAAGTCACTGAAGCTCAGGCCGCTCGTGAGCCGGGCGATGCCAGCGCGCGCCAGCGATGGAAGGAGAGCAGAAACACGGCGCCACATCGAATAGAAGCCGGGATACGCCGGCAGGTTGAACTGGTGCGGGGACGCGGAGTCGATCAGCGCAACGCCGGCGGTCTCCTTCGGAAAGTCCATCGCGTACACGAGGGCGTAGGTGCCACCGACGGAGTGACCGGCAAGGACGTAAGGGCCAGGAACGTGGGCAGCCGAGAGAAGCCGGTGGAGGTCGGCGGCGAGTTCGTGTCCATCCTGCTGCTCCTGCGCTTCGCCGCTCCAACCCTGACCCGCACGGTCAAAGGTGCAAACGCGAGTCTCGCGCGCGACTGTCGGTTGAACCCAAGCCCAGCTTGGGGTTCGTTCGCCGAGGCCGTTGAACAGCACCACGGTTGGAGATCCTGAGCCGACGCAGTTCAGGAAGAGACGGTGGCCATCGACCAGATAGATGCGACCGGCGGAGGGCGAGTTGCTCGTCGTCGCCTCGGCGACCGTCTCGAATGCTCCGCCAATTGCGATTAGCCCCAGGCCGACGAACGCTGGGTAGAGAAGCGCGCGACGCGACCAGTTGTGGAGGGATCGGCGCGCTCCCAGCACCGACCAGGCAACCAGGATGGCGAGCAGCGGAGGCCATACCCACCCGAGCAAGCCGAGAACGTGATCGCTTGGCGTCAGTGCGGTGAGCGCGACGCCTACGACCCCGAGGCCCACGGCAGGAGCGAGAGCCCACTGCTGCGGCTGGTCTGTTCGCCTAACGGAGAGCGCGTAGAGCGTCAGCATGCCGCAGGCGAATGAGATCAGGGCCGCGCCCGTGATGACCGGCTCGCGTGCGCCGGCGAACACAACGAGAACAAGGACGAGGCCGAGAACCAGGCCGCCGAGGATTGACCCAAGCACTATCAGTCCGATGTGTCCGCGGTTCCCTTCATCCCGGTTCGCCAGGACGCTCGAATTGCTCGCCGAGCTCGTTGGTTCAGACACGGGGCGTCGCAATCGCATTGATCGCCGTTGTGAGCATGGCAGCCTCGGCTTCGGACTCCGGGATGCGGCCGCCTTGGATTGCTGCGCTGGCCGCGTGGACGATCGCTCGGACTACTGCGAGGTGCCAGGCGACCGGGAGATCGCTCCGGAAGAGGCCTTGTTTCTGCCCGCGTTCGATCAACGGCTCTATCTGGTCGAGCATGGGGATGTGGCGCCGATGGAGCTCCTCGGCAGAGAGCCGGGCGGTGTTCATTGCGAGCAGGCCGTGGAACTGCGCGAGTTGTCGCCAGGTCGCTTGGAGTACTCGCTCAAGCGCCTCCACCGGCTCGCCGCGCTCGGGTTCGGCGCCTCTCATCGCCTCGACGACCTGCCCGACTGCGTACTCCATGACGGCGTCGAGGAGATCCGTCCGAGTCGGGAAGTGGACGTAGATGGTTGCCCTGACCACCCCGGCGCGGCGAGCGATCTCCGACATGCTGCTGTCGGGATCGCTCGCCAGCGCTTCGAGGGCGGCGTCGAGGATGGCGGCGACGCTGCGTTCGGCGTCGGCGCGGCGGCGCTTGGGGGCAGACGCTTCGGCTGGTGTCGTCGTCAGTTTCGGCATCGTTAGTGGCTGGGCATCGGGCTGGGGTTCAGCCGCATCTTTGGCACGAAGTGGCGTGCCCGCGGCAGGACGGCTAGAGCGACCAAGCTGGCGACAGTAGCGAGGAGCCCACCTGCGATGAAGGCGTGGGCGATCCCTGAGGCGGCCTGCGGGCCGGCGATGGCGCCGCTTCCGGCTGCGATCGTCGAGAAGATCGCGATCCCGATGGTGCCGCCGATCTCGTGCCCGGTCGAGTTGAGTCCGGAGATCATCCCCGTCTCCTCTTCGCGGGAGCCGGTGAGGATGGCGATCGAGACTGAGACGACGGCGACTCCGAGTCCGAGTCCGGCGACGAGCATTCCCGGCAGGACGTCACGGACGTAGCTGCCGTTCTCGCCGACGTGAGCGAGCAGGGTCATCCCGGCCGCGGCGACCAGGAAGGCGCCGGCGAGGGGGCCGCGGACGCCGTGCTTGCTGACGATGTGGCCGGATGCGTGCGCGCCGACTCCTGCCGCGAGAGCGAGGGGAATGAAGGCGAGGCCGGTCGAGAGCGGCCCCCAGCCGAGCACGTTCTGAAGGTAGAGCGAGCTGAGCAGGAAGAGGCCGAAGATCGAGCCGGCTGCGGCGAGCATCAGGAAGAGGCCGCCGCCGACTGCGCGATCGGCCAGCCGCTCGATCCGCAGGAGCGGGGTGTCGGTGCGGCGCTCGAGGGCCGCGAAAGCCGCGAGGCCGACGAGGCCGCCGAGGCCGAACAGGTGAGTCTGGACTGAGGTCCAACCGGCACCCTCGGCCTGAGTGATTCCGAAGACGATCGCGGCGAGGCTCGTGGTTGCGAGCAGGGCGCCGCGGAGGTCGAGACCCTTCCAGCGAGGCTTGCGGGTGTCTGCCGGGATGATCTTCAGTGCGGCGATTGCGAGGGCGGCTGCTACGGGGAGGTTGACGTAGAAGATCATCCGCCAGTCGGTGAACTCGGTCAGGAGACCACCGACGAGCACGCCGATTGCAGCGCCTGCGCCGCCGACGGCTCCCCAGGCGGCGAGCGCCTTCGCTCGCTGGTTGCCCTGGAATGCGGTCATGATGATCGCGAGGGCGGCTGGGGAGAGCATCGCGGCGCCGAGACCCTGGCCTGCCCGAGCCGCGAAGAGCGCACCGGCGCTGCCGGCCATCGCTGAGGCGAACGAGGATGCGATGAAGATGCTGAGGCCCGTCAGGAACATCCGGCGTCGCCCGAGGAGGTCGGCGGCGCGGCCACCGAAGAGCAGCAGGCTTCCGAAGATGAGCGAGTAGCTCGTGATCGTCCAGCTGATGTCGGCGCCGGTCAGGTGAAGGTCGGTTGCGAGACTCGGCAGCGCGATGTTCACCGCTGTGATGTCGAGGATGACCATCAGCTGGGCGATGAGCAGCACGAACAGCAGCGCGCCACTCTTCTTGCCTCCGGCCGCTTTGTGGCCGGAGGCTCCGTGCCCATGGTGTGGGCCATGAGCGCTCTTCGATGTTGCATTGGTTCGGTTGGTCTTGATGTGCATCTGCTTGATCCCCTCTAAGTTGGACATCATTGTCTGGACTACTAAATCAGACAGAGGTGTCCGATGTCAAGGGGAACATTTGCGCAGCGGGTTTCCAAGAACGCAGAACTCAGTCCTCGGGCGCGGCTTCGGAGCAACACACCTTTCGGACTTGCAACACGATTGCTCAGCCCTGCGCCTTGTACTTGCGATGAGTGTCTAGCCAAGCAGGGTGCTACGACTTCCGAAACAGCCCGCGTCTAGGAGCCGGGGTACCCTCATGTCATGACCGAACGCGCCCTCCCGATCGTCACGCTGAGTCCGCAAGTGTCCACGCCCGAGCGTGCTCGGCTAGAGCGTCAGGCTCGCCTCCTCGCCTGGGGCGGGATCGCCTACCACTTCGTTGAGTTTGCCATCGCGCTGATCGCCGGGATTGCGGCAGGCTCCATCGCCTTGATCGGGTTCGGAGCCGACAGCTTGATCGAGGCGCTCGCCGGGTTCGTCGTGCTGTGGCTGTTCACGGGTATGCGTATCGGCTCGGCTTCGGCAGAGCGCCGGGCACAACAGATGATCGCCGGCAGCTTCTTCGTGCTCGCTGCCTACGTCGGCGTACAGTCCATCCGCAGTCTCGTCGGAGGGCTTGAGCCGGACGCAAGCTGGCTCGGAATCGGGCTGGCTGCCTTCACCATCCCGACGATGCCGCTGCTCGCGTACGTGAAGCGAGGCATCGGGAACAAGCTGCACTCGGCGGCCACCGTGAAGGAGGCGTCCCAGACGCAGCTGTGCGCCTACCTCGCGGTTGCTCTGCTAATCGGGCTGCTTGCGAACGCCGTGCTCGGCTGGTGGTGGGCCGACCCCGCCGCCGCGCTCGTGATTGCAGGCGTCGCTACCCGTGAGGGCCTCCAGAGTTGGCGGGGCGAGGGCTGCTGCGACGCTTGCTAGCCCGTACTCCGTCGCCCCGGGACGACCGCCGAGTCGTTCGTTCAACGACGTGTGCCGACATAGTCGATGCGCGTCGGTTGGATGAGCGCAGCATCGATCGCGGCCTGCTCGTCGGCCTCAGTCGTGTCGACGAGATCGGGAAAGAAATAGGGCCCGTGCGTGAGTAGCCGCCGCTCGAACCGCTCGTCCAAGAGCTGGAGCAACACCTCCCCAGGATGAAGCCTGTCGCGTTCTGTCCAATCACGGAGGTAGCTCGGCCACTCGCGGCCTGAGGCAAGCCATTCCTCTCGGCGGCGGTGTAGCCAGCCTGCTCCGTCCTCCGGTCCGAGTCGCTCGAAACACCACGCCGCGGTTTGCTCGTCGAACTTTTCCCAGGCCCACTCGACGATGACGACTGCGCCACCGCTCGCGAGCGTGCTGCTGATTCGGTCGATCACGTCGGCTGGATCGGCGACGTGATGGAGGGAGGTGGAGGCGACGACTGCGTCGACTTGCAGAGGAAGTTCAGCGCGCTCGAACTCGATCCGCCGGTAGGGCGGTTGCTCGGGTGCCTGCGGGTCGATGCCGACGGCGTCGTAGCCCTCGGCGCGCAGCATCGGTACGAAGCCGCCGAGTGGGCCACAGCCGATATCGACCACGCGCGCAGGGGGCGCAGGGAGCCTGGCCCTAACGAGCGGCCAAAGCGTGGCTAGCCAGCGCTCGGCGGGGGTCACCTCCGGCTCATCGAGCAGGCCGTTGACCGGTTCGCGGCATTGGGACTCGCGTGGCACCCGGGCAGAGCATGAAGTATCTCGCACCGACGTGAGACATCCCGGAGCGCTCGCGTCCGTGAATTATTGACCTTCGGGTGTCGGTCTAGCGGCTATGCGGTCGCGTTTCCCGTTACGCCCGGCTCACACCGCGACCGTCACGCGCAGGAAGGTTGCAGGAATGGAGGTGGCCTCGTCGCTCGAGCTTGCGTTTTGGGCGTTGAAGAGGGCGTCCAGCTCGGCCTGCAGATCGGCCTCGTGGCCGTCGGCCGCTGCAGCTTCGAACGCGTTCATGGTCGGTCCGTAGTACGTCCTGAACGCAACCAGAAATTCCGATGGTGTGTCCGGAGAGTTGAACGTGTAGGTATCCCTCTCGAACGAGATACTTTCTTCGGGCACTCCCGCGGCCGCGAATCGCTCGATCACGTTGTCCTCAACGCCCCACGTCATGGGACTGACGAACCCCTCCGGAGGTGGAGGCGAGTAGGAGGAGCTGATCTTCAGGATCTGGGCGACGAACGTCGGGTCATTGGGGATCCAGTTCCCCATGACGATCCGGCCGCCGGGCCGTGTCACACGAACGACCTCCTTTGCCACGTCGAACGGCCTCGGAGCGAACATCGCGCCGAAGATGCTGACAACGAGGTCGAAGCTGTCATCCTCAAGCTCGCTCAGATCGGACGCGTCGCCTTCTTGGAATCTGCAGTTGGTGAGGCCGGCGCTTTGTGCTCGTCCGTTCCCCGCCTCGACGAGGTTGCTGGCGATGTCGACGCCGAGGACGTTCGCCCCGAGCCTCGCTGCCGGCAGGGCCGTGGTCCCGTCGCCGCAGCCGAGGTCCAGGACGTCGAGCCCGTCAGTGATTCCCAACGTCATGACTAGCGCCTCACCGCTCTCCCGCATGCTTTCTGCAATGCGAGTGAAGTCGCCTTTCTCCCAGAGTGCCTTGTTCGGGTTGATGGTCGTGGACATGGTTGCCTCCGTTCTGTGCGAGTAAGGACTGGTCGCGGCAGAGCGTAACGCTTGATCTTCAACTATTCAAGTGATAACTTGAGAATGTGGCAAGTGGCGCAGCGAAAGTGGCCTTGTTCGACGCGTTCGCGTCTGTAGCGCAGGCGCTCGGCAGCGGCCGCCGGGCGGAGATCGTTGATCTGCTCGCGCAGGGCGAGCGCTCGGTCGAGGAGATCGCGAACGAGATCTCGCAGAGCGTTGCGAACACTTCGCAGCACCTGCGTGTTCTGGCTCGGGCGGGTCTGGTTCGTTCGCGCCGGGAGGGGACGCGGATCATTTATCGGCTGGCGAGCGAGCGGGTGGGCGATCTCTGGGCTGCGGTGCGCGATGTCGCGGTGCGCCACGTTGCAGAGGTGAATCAATTGGCGGACGAGTACCTGGGTGAGCGGGACGGTGTCGAGCATGTCTCCGCCGAGGAGCTTCAGAAGCGGCTGGCCCGAGGCGACGTCGTTGTGCTCGATGTCCGGCCGGAGCCCGAATACAAGGCGGGGCACATTCCGGGCGCGCAATCGATGCCGGTGGACGCGCTCGCGTCGCTTGCGGCCAAGCTCCCGCGCCACCGACAGATCGTCGCCTACTGCCGGGGCCCTTATTGCGTTTATGCCGACGAAGCCGTTCGCCTGCTGCAAGCGCGCGGACTGAAGGCGCGGCGCCTGGACGTCGGCTTTCCCGAGTGGCGGCGGGCGGGCCTGCCGGTCGAAACGAGCTGATGAGGAGGAGACCCCGATGCTGCTACGCCCGTTTCTGAACGACGCAACTTCTTGTGCCAGCTACCTGTTCGGTTGCGGCACGCACGCCAAGCTCGCGGTCGTCGACCCGCACACCGACCTCGTCGACGACTACATCGCCACCGCAGCCGCGCTGGGCTCGCCAATCGTGGCGGTCTTCGAGACGCACGTCCAGGCTGATCACGTCTCCGGTCTGCCCGCGCTGGTCGAGCGTACCGGCGCGACCGCCTATCTGCCGGCCAGCGTCGGTGTCGAGTTCGAGCATGTTGCGCTTGCCGACGGCGAGGTGGTGGAGCTCGGGAACACGCTCGTGACGGCTATTGCGACGCCCGGCCACGCGCCCGCCCACCACGCCTACGCGGTCACCGACCGGCGCCGAGGCAGCGATGAGCCGTGGCTGGTGTTCAGCGGCGACTCGCTCCTGATCGGCGACGTCGGCCGCCCCGACCTCCACGTCGACGACGACGTCCACGGCCAGGCGCGCCTGCTGCACGCGAGCGTGCGCCGGCTGCTGGAGCTGCCCGACTACGTCCTCCTTTACCCGAGCCACTACGCAGGCTCGGTCTGTGGCCGCGGCCTCTCGGGCAACGCCGTCTCCTCGATCGGCTTCGAGCGCGCCCACAACCCTCTGCTCGCGCTCGCTGACACGGAGACGTTCGCCGACGCACTTGTCGCTGACATGCCGCCGCGCCCGGTCGATCAGGAACGCATCGTTGCCGCGAACCGCTCCGGACAGGTGGCCGCCCCCGCATGAGGGAGGTCCGTCTGGGCCTTCGGGCAAACGGCCGTCAATTCGCGCTCCTCGTCGGGCTGAACGCACTCGTCGGCGGCATGGTTGGACTCGAGCGAAGCGTGCTGCCGCTCGTCGGCAAACAGGATTTCGGCCTGCGCTCGAGCTCGGCGATCCTCGCATTTGTCCTCGCCTTCGGTGCCGCCAAAGCGCTCACCAACCTCGCCGCCGGCCAGTTGGCCGATCGCGTCGGGCGCAAGCGGCTGTTGGTGATCGGCTGGCTCGTGGCGCTGCCGGTGCCGCTGCTGATCGGGCTCGCCCCCTCCTGGTCGTTCATCATCGCGGCCAACCTGCTGCTCGGTGTCAACCAGGGCCTCGCCTGGTCGATGACGGTCGTCATGAAGATCGACCTCGCCGGTCCGCGACGCCGTGGGCTCGCCCTCGGCCTGAACGAATCGGCCGGCTACCTTGGCGTGGCGGTGGCGGCGTTCGCGAGTGGCGCGCTCGCGGCGACCTTCGCACCGCGCACGGTCATCTGGGTCGGTGCGGCAGCCCTGGCGATCCTCGGTCTGGTGCTGACGGTCGTCTTCGTACGCGACACGGCAGGCCACGTCGTCGAGGAGCAACGGGCGCATCCCCGCACGAACCGAAGCTCGCTGCTGACCGCGCTTACGCGCGGAACGATTGGTCAGCCGGTGCTCCGTGCCTGCTCGCAGGCTGGGCTCGTCAACAACTTGAATGACGCACTCGCCTGGGGGCTCGCGCCACTTTACCTCGCAGCGAACGGAGCTAGCGTCGGTCAGATCGGCGCCGTCGCAGCCGTCTATCCGGCTGTCTGGGGCCTCGGGCAATTGCTGACCGGATGGCTTTCGGACTCCACCGGCCGGAAGCCGCTCATCGTCGGCGGAATGATCGTCCAGGCGGGGGCGCTCACCTTGCTCGTAGCCAGCGGGGGGACCTTCGCCGCGGCGCTCGCGGCGGCCGCCCTCCTCGGTGTCGGAACGGCCCTCGTCTACCCGACCCTGATTGCCGCGGTCTCCGATGCAGTCCAGCCGATCGACAGGGCGCAGGCCATCGGTGTATACCGGTTCTGGCGCGACTTCGGTCTCGTTGCCGGCGCCCTGGCAAGCGGGTTCATAGCGGACGCGTTTGGGATGGGCGAGGCGATCATCCTCGTCGCGGCCCTGACAGCCGGGAGCGGCCTCTGGGTTGCGGCGACAGCGTGGCCCCGAACCATCGGCGTGACGAATGAAACGCATCGGCCGCGCCTCACAGAACGCTTCGGCGGGTTGTAGCTTTAGCGCGATGGCCCTCGAAGTCGAGATCGACGTCGCAACGCTCAAGAGCGAGATCAAGAAGACCTACGCGCGCGTCTCGACCAAGCCCGAGGAAGACTTCATGTTCCCGACGGGCCGTGTCTGGGCCGAGGATCTCGAGTATCCCGTGGAGCTCGCCGGCGTCCCCGACCTCGCGGTGGAATCCTTCGCGGGCGTCGCCAACCCCTTCTCGCTCGGCAGGCTAGAGCCCGGCGAGCGGGTGCTGGACCTAGGCTGCGGTGCCGGGACGGACTCGCTCGTCGCAGCCCAGATGGTGGCCCCCGAGGGACACGTGGTCGGCATCGACATGACGCGCGAGATGCTCGACAAGGCGCAACGCGCCGCCAGTGAAATGGGTGCCGGAAACGTCGAGTTCGTCGAGAGCGAGGCCGAGCAGCTTCCGTTCGGGGACGCGAGCTTCGACGTCGTGATCTCGAACGGCGTCATCGACCTCATCCCCGACAAGGATGCGGTCTTCTCCGAGCTTTACCGCGTGCTTGCGCCGGGTGGGCGAATGCAGATCGCCGACGTGACGATCCAACGACCGGTGAGCGAAGAGGGTCGGCGGAACATCGACCTCTGGACGGGCTGAATAGCCGGAGCTCTGCTGGAAGCAGAGTACGCGAAGCTCCTCGAGAAACACGGGTTCGAGCGGATCGAGTCCGGCAACCTCGTGGCCACTTACGCCCGCTCGAAGTTCGAGGACACCCGGCGGAAGGCGATCAAGTTCGGGGCGCATGGTACGACCACCAAGGCTTTCAAGCCGGAATAGCTGTTGCGGCCATTCTGCGTCGAAGTCTGGGTCGGACTCCGCAGGCGAGGCTCGCCTCCGGGGCGCCGTCCGATCAGCCCCGGAACCAGCAAAAAGGTGCGCTCGCGGTTTCCTCTCTTCGCTCTAGCCACACTGCGAACCACCCGAAAATGACTCGGCAGTGTGTTCGATACGCTGGAATCCGCTTCATTGCGCGGCGAGGTAGCTCAGTTGGTAGAGCACACGGCTGAAAACCGTGGTGTCGCCGGTTCGATTCCGGCCCTCGCCACCTCCGTCTGACGCGAAAAAAGGACGTCCGGGCCGGTGCTACCGTGCCGCGAACGTCCTCTTGCCCCGAGATTACGCGCGGTCGGACTTTCTCGCCACCAGTGCCGTTCCCATCCCGGCCGCAAAGTCTGCAAAGTCCGTAAAACCTCTCGGCGAGAGCTCCCTCCGGAGAACTTCGGGCGAAACGTAGATCGGCGTGCCGGCCCCGCCGGAGAACGAGAAGACGACGCTGCCGCCGGGAGCGACGACTCGCGCAAGCTCGTCGAAGAACGGGATCATGTTCGCAAGCGAGACGAGGTCGAACGACGCGTCGGGATAGGCAAGCCGTTCCGCGTCGGCCTCCTCGAAGCGCACGCGGTCGGCGAGCTCCGGCGGCGTCAGGTCCCGGGCCTCAGCGAGCATCGCGGCCGCGAGGTCCACGCCCACGACCTCCGCGTCCGGATAGCGCCTCGCCAGGAGGAAGGCGGCTCTGCCCGTCCCGGTTCCCAGATCGAGCACGCGCTTCGGCGGCCTGTCGATCGAGTCGAGCGCCGCTTCGAGCGACCCAAACGCATCCGGGCCCCGCATCTGGTCCCAGCGAGGGGCGATCCGGTTGAACTGGAGCCGCGTCAACCGACGAAGCAGCCGCCACGCCCATGGGCGGCGCACGACCTGGTTGGTCGTGAAGCGCGCGAACTTGCGGCCGAGCCCCTCGAGAACGCTCACTCGGCGACCCGGACCCGAACGTCGACTCCCGGACGCGCGAAGAACGTCTCGGCCGCGCTGCCGCCACTGATCGCGATCGCGATGTTGTCGTAGGCGTCCTGGTAGAGAATGATCTCGCCGGCTCGCGCATCGGCGTAAGTGCGGGCCGCGATCGCGTAGTAGCGCTCCGATCCGAGCTCGAGCTCCACCTGGGTGCCCGGCTCGATACCGAGTCGCTCGAGGTGCTCCCGGGTCAGGTTCAGCTGCATGTTTCCGAAGCGGTCGACGTAGAGGCAGCACGCGCGAATCCGCCGGTCGCTGACCTCGGGCTGCGGCACGTCGAGCTGCGCGAGCGAGCCCGGCTCGATCGCGGGCCCAAGCTCCTCGATCGCGACCCCGTTCGCGAGATGCGCCGCGGCCGGAGAGAAGACGTCCCGGCCGTGGAACGTCGCCGAGACTGGCTCGAGCGCGTAGTCGCGATTCGTCACCTCGTGGGCGGCATCGATCCCTCCGAGCTTCTTCGCGGCAGGGATCAGCAGCCCGTTGTCCGGCCCGACGAAGAGACGCCCGTCCCCCGACCGGAGCGCAAGAGCGCGGCGCTCGGTGCCGACATACGGATCGACGACCGCGAGGTGAACTCCTTCCGGATGGTACGGAAGCGTGTTCGCGAGCACGAGCGCGCCCTGGAGCACGCCCTGCGGCTGGATCCCGTGGGTGATGTCGATGATCTCGATCTCGGGCGCGATCCGCTTCATCACGCCGTGGCAGGTGCCGACGAAGTCGTCCTCGAGCCCGAAGTCGGTCAGGAAGGTGACGAACACGTCAGGGCCACGCTAAAGCACTGACTGCGGCGATGAGCCCGTCGATGTCGTGCGTGCCGGCCTCGGCGACGACTTGAAGCCCGGCGGCCTCTGCCGCGCGTGTTGTCTGCGGGCCGATCGAGACTGCCGGGATGTTCGTTCCGAGCTCGGCGAACGAGCGGGCCGCCGAGCCGGACGCGAGCACGACGAGGTCGCCCTCCGGCAGCGCCGCAGGACGCAGGGGATGCGTGCGGTAGAGCGCGACGAAGTCGGCGCCGAGCTCCTCGACCGGCCGCCGGCGTGCGCCCTCTGCCGCCGCAAAGAGCACTCGGCCCTCCGGCCGCGGGAACTCGGCAACGAGGCCGTCCTGCGAGGAGACGGTGGGGACGAATGCGGGCTGGACCCCGAGCTCGCGCAGCGTCTCGGCCGTCCCGGGGCCGACGGCGGCGATCTTCGGCAGCTCGCCGTCCGCCCGGGCGACGAGCTCGCGGGCGCCGTTCGGGCTCGTCACGATCACCCACTCGTACCCCTCGACGTCGACCGGCCCGGCCAGCGGCTCGATCCGGATCAGCGGGCACTCGACGACTTCGTGACCGAGCTCTTCCAGGCGGGCAGCGAGCAGGTCGGCCTGCGCTCGCGCCCGCGTGACGATCACCTTCACGCAGGAACCAGCAACAGCAGCTCGGCGGCCAGCGCGTCGGGATCGTCCCCGCTTCGCCGCTGCACCCAGCCGCCGTCCGGATCCGCGACGAGACCGGTCAGGGTCTCCCCATCGTGGTACGCGGCGATCGGCGCCAGACACCCCCCTCCAATCAGAGCGACGCAGCGCCGCTCGGCGGCGACCCGCCGGTGGGTCTCGGGGTCGTTCGCCCCGGCCACGAGCTCCTCCTCGCCGACCCGCACCTGGAGCGCAAGCGCACCCTGGCCCGCCTCGGGGAGCAGCTCCTCCGGCTCGAAGCGGTGGCCGATTTTGGCGCCGAGCCCGAGCCGGTCGAGCCCGCAGGCGGCGAGAACGACTGCGTCCAGACCACGCTCGCCCCGCTTGCGCAGGCGGGTGTCGATGTTCCCACGCAGCGGCTCGATCGAAAGCGTGGGCTCGAGCGCGAGCAGCTGGGCCCGGCGGCGCACGGAGGCCGTCCCGATCCTCATCTCCGGCCGGACGGCGTCGGTGCCGCAGAGCGCGTCTCGCGGATCCTCGCGCGCCGGGTAGGCGCCGACGACGAGGCCGTCGGTGTCGGTCGAGGTCATGTCCTTCGCGGAGTGGACGGCGACGTCGATGCGCCCGTCGAGCAGCGCCTCCTCGAGCTCCTTCACGAACACGCCGCGCTCGCCGATCTCGCCGAAGGGCTTCGTCCGGTCGCGGTCGCCGGCCGTCGTGATCGGGATGAGCGCGATCTCGATTCCGGGCCCGCGCAGCCGGTCGCAGGCCAGCGCGGCCTGGGTCAGGGCGAGCCTACTTCCGCGACTTCCGACCCGGAGCAGCATCCTCGTCCTCCCCCAGACCGAAGAGATGGCGGGCCGCGTCGACATACCCGGAGCCCTCCGTCGCGGCCGCTTCCTTGAGCCGCACGATCGGGACGTGCAGGAGCTTGTTCACGATCTGCGTCGTCAGCGATTCGACCGTTCGGCGCTCGCTCTCGGAGAGGCCGTCGAGCCGGCCCGCGGCCTTGGCCAGCTCACCCGACCGGATGCTTTCGGCCCGCTCGCGGAGCGATGCAATCGCCGGGACGACGTCGAGCGAGGCCTGCCAGTCGCGGAACCGGCCGGCCTCGTGCGCGACCATCGACTCGGCGCGCGCCGCTTCCCGCCACCTGCCGCTGAGGCTTTCGCTGACGACCGCCTGCAGGTCGTCGACGTCGTACAGGTAGCAGTCGTCGAGGTCGGCGACCGCAGGCTCGACGTCGCGCGGGACGGCGAGGTCGATGACGAACAGCGGGCGGCCCTTACGTTCCGGCATTCGCTCCGCGTTCAGGACATAGCCCGGGTCGCTTGTCGAGGAGACGACGACGTCTGCGCGGGCGAGCTCGCCCTCGATGTTGTCGAACGCGACGGCCTGTCCCCCGAACCGCGCCGCCAGCGCCTCGGCCCGCTCCTGCGTCCGGCTCGTGACCGCCGAGATCGAGGCGCCCCGCGCGGCGAGGCTGCGGGCTGCGAGCTCGCTCACGTCTCCCGCGCCGACAAGTAGCACGCGGCAACCGTCAAGCTCGCCGAACACCTGCTGGGCGAGCGCCGCGGCCGCCGAGGAGACCGACGCGGGGCTTTCGCCGATCGCGGTCTCGGCGCGGACCTTCTTCCCAGCGTGCAGCGCCTGCCGGAAGAGCCGGTCGAGGACCGGACCGCACGCGCCGGACTCGTAGGCGGCGCGCACCTGGCCCAGGATCTCGCCCTCGCCGGGCACGAGCGAGTCGAGCCCGGCGGCAACGCGGAAAAGGTGGAGCGCAGCCGCTTCGTCGCGCAGCCGGTAGAGCTCGATCTCCCCCTCCGCCAGGGCAGCGCCTGCGAGGCGCTCCGCCAAGTCGGGATCTTGGTGAGCGAGATAGAGCTCCGTGCGGTTGCAGGTCGAGAGGCAGACCGCCTCGCCTCCGTCGGCAAGGCGCCGCGCGAGCTCCGCCGCGCCGTCGAGGTCGAGGGCGACCCGCTCCCGCACCTCGACCGGAGCCAGCCTGTGCGAAGTGCCGACGAGAACGAGGTTCATGCGAAATGCCCCGTCTGCAGGCTGAGCTGGAGCGCGATCACGAGCGCAAAGCCGATCAATGCCGTGTACGCGGCCCGCCGGCCCCGCCAGCCCACACCGAACCGCAGGGCCAGGAACGCCCCGTACACGGCCCACGTGAGCACGGTCAGCACGATCAGCGGATCGAGGTCGGACCCGTGCCGCAGGCGCGCGAAGCCCGCGGCCATGCCCAGGGTGAGGACGGGCAGGGAGAACGCGACGGTTCGAGCGACGAGCGACTCGAGCGTGACGAGCGACGGCGCCCGGAAGCGGAGCACCGTGGAGCTGCGCCGCTTGAGCTGCCGCTCCTGCCAGAGGTAGAGCGCCGCGAGCGCGGCGGCCAGCGTGAGGCCCGCGAAGCCAGCGAGCAGGAGCCCGACGTGGAGGACGAGGAAGAGCGTCGAGTACCCGGACTTGCCGGATCCGGCGACGCCGCCCGCCGCATACGACACGGCGAGCAGGAGCGCCGCGAGCGGCATCACGACGAGCCCGAGCAGCCGGTACCGCGGCCGGCAGCCCCAGATCAGGTACGCACCGACGACGAGCCAGACGAACAGGTTGAGCGAGCCGGCCCATGTGTCCCACGGAAAGCCGTCCGCGCGCGCGGCCTGCGCGACGAGCAGCGCCGTCTGCACGAGCCACCCGACGCGGACGCCCCAGGTCCCGAGACGGCCCAGCGAGCCCGGGTGCCGCGCATCGCCCGCGTAGGCGAACGCCGCCTCTCCGTACGCCAGGAGCGCCGGCCAGAAGAGGAGCTCAGCCACCCCGCTTCTCCCGCGCCGCGCGCGCCAGGTCGGCCAGCTCCTGCTCGAGCCGCCCGACCTTCAGCGCGATGATCAGCAGGTAGGCGAGCAGCGCCCCCAGCAGAACGAGATAGGCCGCGGTCACGTACTTCTCCGACGTCGTCACGCCAGTAGCTCCCGCAGCTCGCGCAGGCTCGCGTCGATGCGCTTCCCCGCGAGCTCGACGCGGTAGAGGGTGGCGGCGAGCGTCAGCATTCCCGCAAAGCAGACGGCCACGGAGACGAGCATCGTGCCTGGGAGGTTCGCGCCCTTGTGCGTGAAGATCGTCGGGTGCAGGATCGTCCCCGCGATTCGCACGGCGAGGAAGCTGACCGGGATCAACACGACACCGAAGAGCGCATAGACCGCCGAGTTGCGCTCGCGCCGCGGCCCCGGATCCGTCGAGTAGCGGAGCATGAAGTACGAGGAGTAGAAGAGGAACAGGATCAGGAACAGTACGAGCTGACGCTCACCCCAGGTCCACCACTGACCCCACGAGACCTTGGCCCAGATCGAGCCGGTGACGAGCGTGAGCAGGCCGAAGATGACGCCCATGTGGATCGCGGTGTAGCTCTCGAGGTCGTAGCGCCGGTCGCGCGTGCCGAGCAGCCGCAGCGCCTTCCACGCACCGACGATGAAGCAGGCGTACGCGGTCAGCGCGATCGGAACGTGGATGTAGAAGATCTTCTGGCTGAAGCCCTGGTCGGCGTCCTCGGGCGCCCAGAAGAAGGCGAGCGCAAGCCCCCCGACGAGGAGGCCCGTGGCTGCGACCGCAAGTGCCGCGGCAACCGAGGCGTCGCCGGCTTTGCCGGCTCGACCGTTTCTATTCCGTGACCACGTACTCAAAGCTCGCCCAGCAGAGGATCGCAAAAACCGCGTCGTACAGACCGAGAAAGGCGAGGAAAGAGCCGGGATTGGCCGCGACGCTCGCGCCGACTCCACCGATCACGACCGGAATCACGAGCGGCAGGAACATGAGCGGCAGGAGCAGCTCGCGCGCGCGGCTCGCGGCGGCCATCGCGGCCAGCAAGGTGCCGATGGCGGCAATCCCGACGTCGGCGAGGGCGACCGCGGCCACGAGCTCCCACGAAAGCGAGTGGAAGAAGAGCGCGAACGCCGGCAGCGCGACCAGCTCGGCCAGGACGAGGAACGCGGTCACGCCGAGCGTCTTCCCGAGCCAGATCGCGCTGCGGTCGCACGGCGCGAGGACGAGGCCGTCGAGGGCTCCCTGCTCGCGTTCCGCGGCGAAGGCGCGGCCGAGGCCGAGCAGCGCGGTGAAGACGATCGCAATCCAGAGTAGGCCCGTCTCGGCGCGGGCCGAGGAGCCGGCCGGCAGCGCGAAGTGGAAGACGGTCAGCGCCGAGACGACGAAGAGGAGCATCGCCGGCAGCGTTTCGCGCGAGCGGAGCTCGAGGAGGAGGTCCTTCCGCGCGAGCGCGGCGACGTCTGCGGCGTAGCCGCTCATACGAGGGCGAGCCGCGCGGTTGCCCGGGTCTCGAGCGACCCCGGGTCGTGCGTCGCGACGAGCGCGGTGCAGCCCGCGCGCTCGGCGAGCTCCTGGTGGAGCAGATCAGTGCCCTCGGCGTCCAGGCCGTCGAACGGCTCGTCGAGCAGGAGCAGGTCCGGGTCATGCAGGAACGTGCGGCAGAGGGCCAGGCGCTGGAGCATGCCGCGGGAGAAGGTCCCGGCCCGCTCGTTCCTCACGCGCCAGAGCCCGAAGCGCTCGAGCATGGCGCCGGAGCGCTCGCGCCGCTCCGGCAGCCGGTACAGGCGCCCGTAGAGATCGAGGTTCTCGAGCGCCGTCAGCTCCCGGTAGAGGAGCGCCTCGTGGCCAAGGAACCCGATCGCCGCCCGCGGCGCCTGAACGCCGAGCTCGCCGCCGGTCGGCGCGGCGAGCCCCGCGCAGAGGCGTAGCAGGGTCGTCTTCCCGGACCCGTTCGGCCCCGTCACGAGCACGAACCCGCCACGCGGCACCTCGAGATCGAGCCCATCGAGGACGCGCTTGTCGCCAAACCGCTTGGACAGCTCCCGGGCCCGAATCACGGCATCGAGTGTAGTCCGGAGGGTTCGGCGTCCCTAGCCAGGACCGCTCCATCAGCCTGTCACCAGAGGCCGTGTCCAGTGCCAGGCACCGGACATGTCGGGCAGAGACGTGTCCGGCCTAGAGCGAGTCGGCCAGGACGAACGCGAAGAACGCCACGCTGATGACGCCGTTCATCGTGAAGAACGCGGTGTCCAGGCGGCGCAGGTCTCCCGGGCTGACCAGGGAGTGTTCGTAGAGGAGGAGCGCCGCGACCGCAGCGACGCCGAGCCAGTAGAAGATGCCGACCGAGAGGCCGAGTCCCGCGGCGACGAGCAGCGCCACGGTCAGGGCATGGAGCAGCCGCGCGCCCCAGAACGCGCCGCCCTCGCCGAAGCGGGTCGCGACCGAGCGCAGCCCTTCTCGCCGGTCGACCTCGACGTCGAGGAGCGAGTAGAAGTGGTCGAACCCCGCCACCCAGCAGGCGACGGCCCCTCCGAGCGCCCAGGCCTGCCAGGGCAGCTCGCCCTTGATCGCAACCCAGCCGCCGACCGGGGCGAGACCGTCCACGGCTCCGAGCCACAGGTGCGAGAGCCAGGTGAAGCGCTTCAGATACGGGTAGATGACGAAGCCCACGACCGGGATCGGCCACAGCCAGCGCACAAGCGGGTCGAGCTGGTAGACGGCGAGCAGGAAGATACCCAGCGACGCGGCGCAAAAGAGCGCCACCTGCCAGCCGGTCAGCCGCCCGGCGGGCAGTTCGCGGGTCGCCGTGCGCGGGTTGCGCGCGTCGATGCCGGCGTCGACCAGTCGGTTCAGCCCCATCGCCAGCGAGCGGGCACCGACCATCGCGACCGTGATCCAGAAGAGACCGTGCGCGCTCGGCACGCCGTCGACGGCGAGGAACGCCCCCACGTAGGCGAACGGGAGCGCGAAGACCGTGTGCTCGATCTTCACGAGCGAGGCGAACCGCTTGGCCAAGGAGCCGACTGGGCGGATCCGCATCAAAGGGCGGGCGGGCTTCGCCTGCCCGGCCGGATTGGAACGGCGGCGATCACGACTGGCGGTGGGCCGTCTCCTCGCCGGCCAGCAGCTTCAGCGCATGCTCCAGCGCCGGCTGCAGGACGGCGAACCCGTCGCGGCAGCCTCCGGTCGAGCCCGGCAGGTTGACGACGAGCGTCTGGCCGCGGACACCGGCAACCCCTCGGGAGAGCAGGGCGTGCGGCGTCTTTGCGATCGAGTCGGCGCGGATCGCCTCCGCGATCCCCGGCGCCATGCGCTCGAGGACGGTCATCGTCGCCTCGGGCGTCACGTCTCTCGGCCCAAGGCCGGTGCCGCCGGTGGTCAGGACGAGTCTCGCTTCGCCCGCGAGCTCTTCGATCGCCTCGGCGATCGCGTCCCGCTCGTCGGGCACGACGCGCCGCACGACGTCGTAGCCCTCGCCGCGCAGCAGCTCCTCTAGGAGATCGCCGCTCGCATCATCGCGAGTCCCCATATCAACGCCGTCCGAGACCGTGAGGACGGCGGCCTTCACGCCGGCGCCTTCGTCTTCTCGACGAGGCGCACTTCGGTCAGCTCCATGCCGTCGTCGACGGCCTTTGCCATGTCGTACACCGTCAACGCAGCGACCGTGGCACCCACCAACGCCTCCATCTCGACGCCGGTCTGCGCCGTCGTCTCGGCCGAAGCCGTGATCTCCACCGACTCCTCCCCGACGGAGAGCTCCACGTCCACGTGGGTCAACGGCAGCGGGTGGCAGAGCGGAATCAGCTCGCTCGTCCGCTTCGCAGCCATGATCCCGGCGATCTGCGCCGCCGCGAGCGCATCCCCTTTCGGCAGCTCGCGCAGGCGCCGCGCCGTCGCAGGAGCCATGCGCAGGCTCGCGCGCGCCACCGCGCGCCGCCGCGAGACGTCCTTCCCGCCAACGTCGACCATCCGCACACGGCCGGTCTCGTCGACGTGCGAGAGGTCGCTCACGTCGCCGCCCGGGCCGACCAGCGGTCGAGATCCTCGAGCTGGGTCTCGAGCCAGGCGGCGACGTCGTGGGCCCGCACCTGCTCGCGGATCGCCTCCAGCCGGGCGCGGCGCTCGTCCCGCGGCATCTCGATCGCCGCATGGATCGCCTGCGCCTGCGCCTCGATGTCGAACGGATTGACCGAGAGCGCCCAGGGCCCGAGCTCCTCGTGCGCCCCGGCGTTCTCCGAGAGGATCAGAACGCCGTCGCGCTCGTTCACGAGCGGCCCCTCCTTCGCCACGAGGTTGAGCCCGTCGTAGATCGCGTTCACGAGCAGCACGTCGTACTGCTTGTAGGCAGCCACGGTCAGCGGGAAGTTGTCCTCGATGCGCAGGTCGACCGGCGTCCAGCCGTTGCGCTGAAACCGATCGTTGACGACCCGCGCGGCGCGCTGGATCGCGCCCACGTACTCCGCGTACTCGGGGATGTCCTGCCGCGAAGGGTCGAGGAGCGCGAGCATCCCCACCCGCCCGTGCATCTCGGGGTGGGCGTGCAGATAGAACTCGAACGCCCGAAACCCGCGCACGACGTTCTTGGACGGGTCGGTGCGGTCGACCCGCAGCACGAGGAACTCCGGCCGTCGCGCTGCCAGGTCGGCTTCGCAACGCCGAACCTGCTCGCTCACGGCGAGCTCCTCGAATTCGGCGGGGTCGACCGAGATCGGCCGCGCGGCGACAAAGGTGCGGCCGTCTCGGTGCGTGACGATGCTCTGCTCGAAGTCGCAGTCGGCGACGAGCAGGTCGCGGCTCGACCGGAGAAAGCTCCGGCGCCAGCGTTGCGCGTGGAAGCCGAGCACGTCGTTTGCGAGCAGCCCGTCGTGGAGAGCGTCCCGGATCGGCTCCGGCAGCACCCGCCAGATGTTCGGCCCGGGCCAGGGAATGTGGACGAAGTGGGCCATCGGCACATCCGGCCGCGCTTCCCGGACGTACCGGGGCGCCAGATAGAGGTGGTAGTCGTGGAAGAACACCGCCGCGTCGGGTTGGGCCTCGAGCTCGGCGAGCGTCGCGTCCGCGAAGGCCCGGTTGACCGGGACGTAGCCCTCGTCCCAGGCGTGATAGAGGCCCTGGTCGATATCCGGGGCGTAGGCGAGCCCCCAGAGATAGTGCTGGAGAAACCAGAGCGTCGGGTTCGCGACGACGTTGTAGAACCAGTCGTAGGCCGCAGGGTCGTGGGCGACGAGCCGCAGCCGGTACGAAGACCCGTCGCGCGCGAGCTCCTCGACCGCCTCGCCCCCGGCCTCGTCGACGACCGCGCGGTCTTCCTCCGTCATCGCACTCGCGATCCAGGTCACGTCGTGATGGGCGACCAGGCTGCGGAGGGCGGTGACGAGCCCGCCGCCGCCGCGCCGGGCCACGCGCTTGCCGTCCTCGTCGCGCGAGAACGAGGCGGGGCCGCGGTTCGAGACGACGATCAGCCGCCGGCGCTCAACCATCGCGGGGGACCCTAGCGCTCTAGCGCGCGGAGGCAGTCGTGGCGACGGTGACGAGGCCGGTCTCGCCGAGCTCGTTCCCGTCGAGGCGATTGAACAGCGCCAGCCAGTCCCGCAGCAGACGGGGCATGAGGAAGCGCTGGCGGACGTCCTCCTTCCCCCGCCGCCCGCGAGCCGACGCCGCGGCTGGGCCGTCGAGGATCTCGCGACACGCGTCGGCACACTCCACTGGAGAATTGACGAGCCAGCCGGTCTCCCCGTCGCGGATCTGCGCAACGATCCCGCCGGCGCGGCCCGCGACGGTCGGCCGCCCCTTCCACAGCGCCTCGGTCACGGTCAATCCGAAGCCTTCGCGAATCGACTTCTGGATGACCGCGGCCGAGTGCACCTGGAAGGCATTGACCTCGACGGAACCGATGTTGTTGAGGTTCGAGAGGATGAAGATGTCGGGGTCGCCGGCTGCGTGGGCGACGGTACGGTTGTAGTAGTCCCAGCCCTCGGGATCGTCATGGGCCATCGAGCCGACGAGCGCGAGCTGCACGTTCGGATGGGTCTGCTTGACGAGCCGGTACGCATCGATCACGCCGAGCGGGTCCTTCCACGGATCGAAGCGCGAGATCTGCGTCAGCAGCGGCCGCTCGAGATGGATGCCGAACTGGTCGACGACGTACGCTGCGTCCTCGGCCGAGAGGGCCATGTTCTTTGGAGTCAGCGGATCGATCGCGGGCGCCCAGATGAATGCCTGGCGCAACGGGACGTGCTGGGGCACGTACTCCGGCATGTGGAAGATCGACGCGTCGTAGCGCTCGAGCGACGGGGCCAGGAAGTCGAGGACGGCGCGGTTCGGAGCCGAGAGGTCGATGTGGCAGCGCCAGATCCAGCTCGCTGATGACTCCGGAAAGTGGTCGATGATCGCCGCCGGCTGCGGGTCGTGGACGATCACGAAGTCGTAGTCGTCCTGGAGCTCCGCGGCGTTCATCGCGTTGTACCGGCGGAAGATGTCCTCCTGTGTCGCCGTCAGGCCGTGCAGGTCGCCCTGGAGGGCGTTGTGAATCGCCTTCGTGACCCCGAAGAACTCGTCGTCGCCCATGATGATCCGCCACTCGACGTCGAGACCGACGTCCTTCATCAACGGCACGAGCGCGTAGTTGATCTCGGCCACGCCGCCGCCGAACGCGGTCGCGGACAGGTGCAAGACCCGCTTGCCCGCGAGCGGCTCCGCGAGCGTGCGGATCTCGTCCATCACTCCACGCGAAGCGAGCGACGCATAGTCCGCGATGGACTTCTTTCCGACGTCTACGAGCTGGAGCATGGGAATCCCGGCGGCTGCCCACGATACCCAGGCCGGGCGGCTAGTTGTCGAGGAACTTGACGAAGCGGAGCCGTGAACCGTGGCCGTCGCTCCGGTCGCCTGCCTCGAACTCGTCCGAGACGGCCTTGATGATCGCGATGCCGAGGCCGCCCTCCTCGAGATCGGTCTCGTCACCCCGGTCTCCCTGTACGTCGAAGCCGGGACCGTCGTCGGCGACCTCCACGACGAACCGGTCCGGCTGCAGCTCGTAGAGGATCTCGACCGTCCCCTCGCCGTCCCCGTATCCGTGCCGAACGGAGTTCGAGCAGGCCTCGGTGACGGCGAGCTTGAGGTCGCCGAGCGTCTCCTCGCTCAGCGGGCGCAGGCGGGAGAGGCCGCTCAGGGCCAGGCGGACGAGCGTGATGTATTCGGGCTTCGCCGGAATGGTTAGCCGGACGGTGGGCCCGTAGCCCACACCCGCCGCAGACTGTGTATGTGCAGACATCGAATCGGTCGGCTTGGTTTACCCCAGCGCGGGGTTCCTAACCAAGATGATGGTGCCTCAGCGGCTCGTCTCCGGCGCGATCGGCCGTGACCCGAGCCGCACGCGCACGACCCGCCGCTCGCCGCCCCGGACGATCGTCAGCGCCACGCGCTCTCCCGGAAGCCTCGCGGCCACCTGGCGGACGACGTCATCGGCGCTGCGCACGGCCTGCCCGTTGACAGCCACGATCAGGTCGCCGCCCTTGGTGATCGCCTCGCCGTTGAACAACTCGTCTCCGCTCCCACCCCGCAGACCGGACTCGTCGGCGGGGCTGCCGTCCCGCACAGTGCTGATGATGGCGCCGCGAGCGGTCTTGTAGCCCAGGTGGCGGGCGAGTGTCGGCGTCAGGGTCTCGGTCGTGACGCCGAGGTAGGCGTACACCACGTGGCCGACCGCTGCGAGCTGCTGCATCGAGCGCTGCGCTGCGTTGATCGGGATCGCGAAACCCACGCCCTCTGCCGTCCCACTGTCGGTGCGAATCTGGGCGTTGATCCCGATTACGCGCCCGCGGGCGTCGAAGAGCGGGCCGCCCGAGTTTCCGTGTGTGATCGGCGCGTCGATCTGGATCGCGTCCACGACCTTGTAGGTCGACGTCAGCGACAGGATCGAGCGCCGCACCGCCGAGACGACGCCGACGGCGATCGAGTCCTCGTTCCCGAACGGGCTGCCCATCGCTGCAACCGGGTCGCCGGCGCGGACCCGAGACGAGTCGCCGAGCGGAACGGGCGAGAGCGCATGAGCGTCGGGCGCTACGCGCAGCAGCGCCACGTCGTCGTAGACATCCCAGCCGGTGATCTCGGCCTTGACCCGGTCCCCGTCCCTGAAGCCGATGAAGACCCTGTTCGCCTCCGTCGTCTTGGCCGCATCGCCCGCGTTGCTGATCACGTGGGCACTCGTGAGGATGTAGCCGCGATCCGAGACGACGAACCCGGAGCCCTGGGCCCCGTGCGGGTCGCTCTTGTCGAAGAACGCGAAGACGGTGACGACGCCCGCCGAGCGCGCCGCGTAGATTCGGGACGGGTCGAAGCCGTTGCCGAGCAACGGACGGGCGCTCGCGGAGATCGGTTCGTTGGGACCGCCGAGGCCGAGCCCACGCGCATCCCGCGGCACGTAGACCGTCCTCGTCTGGCGGTCCGCGAGCCCCGTCATCTTCGCTCCGAGCAGCGCGAGCGAGCCGCCGAGAACGGCGGCGGCGAGCGCGGCGAGGACGACCGGCGAGGTTCTGCGCATCCACCAACTGTAGCCAGCCTCCCTCCGCAAGAGGTCGTCCGGCTCGTTGTCTATCCTGACAACTTACTCGACAGGCGGCGAGGAGGTGCGCGAGGAAGCCGGCAGGGACAACGTGAAGGAGGTTCGTCCGGGCTGGGAGTCGAGAACGATCTCGCCCTGCATCGCTTCGGCGAGCTCGCGTGCGATCGCGAGGCCGAGGCCGCTCCCCGACGCTCGGCCGGTGCCGTCCCCGCGATAGAAGCGCTCGAAGACCTGGACGGCCTCTTGCGCGCCGATTCCGGGCCCGTCGTCCTCGACGACGAGCGAGACCTGATCGCCGTTCCGACCGGTGCGGATCCGGACTTGGGTGCCGGCCGGCGTATGGCGAAGGGCGTTCTCGACGAGGGCGCGACCGACCTGGAGAATCCGCTGCTCGTCGCCGAGACCTGTCGAACTGCCGTCGATCTCGGGCTCCAGGCGATGGTCGCTCCCCTGGGCGCGAGCCTCGAACTCCTCGACGAGCAGCTCCGCGACGCGCGAGAGATCGACAGGGTCCCGGTCGACGCGGAGGCGCCCCGCATCGAGGCGGGAGAGATCGAGGAGCTCGCCGGCGAGCTTCGTCAGACGGTCGACCTGCTCACGCATGCGGACGAGGAACTCGCGCTTGGTCGCATCGTCGAGGTCCTCGTCCAGGAGCAGCTCGAGGTGGCCGCCCAGAGAGAAGAGCGGCGTCCGGAGCTCGTGCGAGGCATTGGCGATGAACTCGCGGCGCGCATGCTCGAGCCCGGCGAGGCGGAGTCGCATGCGGTCGAACGCGCGGGCGAGCTGTCCGAGCTCGTCCGGGCTCGAATCCTCGATCGGTTCGTCGAACGTCCCGCTCGCGATTCGCTCGGCCGCCTGCTCGAGCCGGTGGATGCGCCGGGCAAAGAGCCGCGCGCCGCCGTAGCCGAGGCCGAGCGCCGCCGCGAGGGCGATCAGCGCCGAGATCAGCAAGCGGCGCTTCACGAGCCTGACGCTGGACAGCGAGTCCTCGATCGAGCTGGAGACCAGGATCACGTGGGTAGCTTTCGCAGGCGTCGCGGCCTCGGCGTACTGCCGGCCACCGCGCGTGACCACGCCGCGCGCGTTGTCCAGCGTCATAGCCGCCCTGTTTGCGATCCGATCGTCGGCGATGCCGCCGACCGCTCCACCGCCGCCCTGGTCCGCGATGCAGATGAGGTCGAGCGGCGTCCGGGTGGACACCTCACAGATCGTTACGCGCGTGTTCGTCGCCGATGCGAAGCGAAGCGCCAGATCATCCGGCGTCAGCGAGTTCTGGTTGAACTGATCGGCAACGCGCGCAGCGACCGTCGCCATCTGGTCCTCTCTCGACCCGACGAGCCGGTTCTGGAGCGACGGGACGACGATCAGGTAGACAAAAGCGAGGACGCCCGCGACGACGACGAGCAGCGCGAGGCTGAGCCGGGCCCCGACGGTCCGGAACCAGCTCACGGCTCTCGCAGCCGGTAGCCGGCCCCGCGCACGGTCAGGATCAGCTCCGGCTCGCTCGGATCCCGTTCGATCTTCTCTCGTAGATGGCGAACATGGACGTCGATCGTGCGCGGCTCACGGTACGACGAGTCGCCCCAGATCGCCTGGAGCAGGGCGCGGCGGCTGAAGACCTTCCCCGGCTGCGCCACGAGCGTTCGCAGGAGCTCGAACTCGACGTACGTGAGGTCGAGCGCCTTGCCGTCGACCGTGGCGAGCCGCCGGTCGGGGTCGAGCGAGACGTTGCCCGAAACCAGCGGTTCCGCCTCGGGCGCGTCACGCCGGGGTGCGCCGGCACGCCTGAGCAGAGCCCGCACCCGGCTCCTGAACTCGCGAATCGAGAACGGCTTCGTGATGTAGTCGTCCGCGCCGAGCTCGAGCCCGAGCACCGTGTCGAACTCGTCGTCGCGGGCCGTGAGCATGATGATCGGCACCGAGCTCTCGGCCCGAAGCCGCTTGCACACCTCGAGGCCGTCGAGCTTCGGCAACATGATGTCGAGCACGACGAGGTCGATGGGCTCGGCGGCGAAGAGCCGAAGAGCCTCCTCGCCGTCCCGGGCCGAAACGACGCGAAAACCGTCGCGTTCGAGCGGATACGTCAGAAGGCTCTGCACCGAGTCCTCGTCGTCTACGAGGAGGATGGTCGAGGAGTCGGGCATTGGCCTGAGAGCGCTTACCTAAGGGCCATCCCTACTATAGCCGCGCATGGCCGCCCTACCGCCCTCCCGTCAGCGGCACCGGGCGCGCCCGGGCTCGGTCGACCGCCCGGTGAACAGCCGCATGTACCGCGGAACCTGGCTGCTCGTCGGGATTCCCCTGCTCATCGCCGCTTTTGCCGTCTCCCGGCCGCAGCCGTTGCCCAAACCGGACCTGCCGCCGGATTTCGACGGCGCGGCGGCACGGGTCGTGGCCCGGGACTTCGCCAACCAGTTTCCCGACCGGACTCCCGGGTCACCAACCGCCGCCGTAGCGGCCTCGTGGGTGGCGGATCAGCTCTCCCAGTACGGATTCCAGACGGAATTCGACCGTTTTCACGGGAAAATCCCCGGCCGTGGGAGGGTGCAGCTCGAGAACGTGCTCGCCGTTCGCCAGGGGCGCTCCAACGACGTGATCGCGGTCATCGCGCACCGCGACAATTCCGGGGCGGGGCCGGGCGCGAACGACAACGCCTCCGGTACGGCGGCACTGCTCGAGCTCGCCCGCATCTACGCGGCACCGCAGGTGCCGCCGCGGCCTCCGGAGCCACAGCACACGATCCTCTTCCTCTCGACCGACGGCGGCGCGTTCGGAGGGCTAGGAGCCGCGCGGTTCGCGGCGCACTCCCCCTACCGGAACCGTGTGGTCGCAGCGATCAACCTCGACTCGATCGCCGGCGAAGGACCGCCGCACCTCGCTTTCGGGTCCGATCGGCCCCGCTCACCCTCTGCGGTGCTCGTCCGGACGGCGTTCGCCCGCGTCAGCGAGCAGACGCACGTCGAACCGACGCGGCCGAGCCCGCTCGCGCAGCTCGTCGATCTCGCGTTCCCGTTCAGCCTCTACGAGCAGGCGCCGTTCGTCGACAAGGGAATTGCCGCGATCACGCTGACGTCCGCAGGCGACCGGCCGCCGCCGGCGTTCGGCGACAGTCACCTGAACGGAAAGCGGCTGACGGGGATGGGCCGGGCGGGACAGGCCCTGCTGGGATCGCTCGACGGGGGCGTCGAGCTCGCCGAGGGCACGGCGAGCTACGTGTACCTCGGCTCACGGACCGTGCGCGGCTGGGCGATCGTCTTCGTCCTCTGTGCGGCGCTGCTGCCCTGCCTCGCCGTGATCGTCGACCTCTTTGCCCGCTTGCGCCGGCGGCACATTCCACTGTTGCCGGCGCTCAGAAGCTATCGCAGCCGCCTCGGATTCTGGATCTTCGCGGTCCTGCTCTTCGAGCTGTTCTCGATCCTCGGGATCTGGAAGACCGGGGCGGCCAGGCCGCTCGCGCCCGAGCTCTCGCCGGGGACGCAATGGCCGGTCGCGGGCCTGGCCCTGTGGTCGTGCCTGCTCGCCGGGGCCTGGCTCTTCACGCGCGACCGTCTGCTGCCACGGAGGCCGCTCGGCGACGAAGACGCGCTCGCCGGCCAGATCGGCGCACTGCTCGCCCTCGCCGTCATCTCCCTGCTCCTCGTGGCGATGAATCCGTACTCGGTCCTGTTCGTGCTGCCCTCGCTGCACGCCTGGATCTGGCTGCCACAGCTGCGTCGCCGGCCCGCAGCCCTCCAGGCCATTGTGCTCACGGCCGGCTTCGGAGGCCCGTTGCTGCTGCTCGGCTCGTTCGCCGTGCGGTTCGATCTCGGCTTCGACGCGCCGTGGTACCTCGCCCAGCTCGCTGCGGTCGGCTACGTCCCGTTTACCTCGCTGATCGTGGTGGGCGCCTGGCTCGCCGTCGCCGCCCAGCTGACGGCCATCACCGCCGGCCGCTACACGCCGTATCCGAGGGCAGCCGACCGGCCTCGTTTCGGGCCGGGGCGGCGTCTCGTCCGTACGGCCCTCCTTGCAGCTCAGCGCAGGCGCACCTCCGCGCCCGAGCGGAAGCGCGCTGTCGGTCCCTAGAGCCGGAGGAACTCGACCGAATCGCCCGGCGAGAGCGGGTTCTCTCCCATCGGTATGAGAACGAGCGCGTCCGCCGCCGCGGCCCGCACGATCATGTGCGACTCACGTCCGGGGAGCGGGTCAAGCACGGGCCCAACGCCGTCCGAGCCGAGCCGGGCGCGGACGAGCTCGTCGCGGTGCGCGTTCGGCTCGAGCCCGCGGGCGAGGCGGCCACGCTCGAAGCGGGGAAGCGGATCGGCCGCGCCCTGGAGCGCGAGCAGAGCCGGTCGGACGAAGAGCTCGAAACCGACGAGCGCCGAGACGGGGTTCCCGGGGAGGCCGAAGACGAGCCGGCCTCCCAGCACTCCGAACGAGATCGGCTTACCGGGCTTCATCGCGACGCCCCAGAAAACCTCCTCGACGCCCAGCTCGGCCTCGACCATGCGCACGAGATCGTGCGGCCCGACCGAGACGCCGCCCGAGGTGACCAGCACGTCGGCTGCGAGCCCTCGAGTGAGCGCCTCGCGGTGCGCGGCCTCGTCGTCTGCGACCGGGCTCAGTCGCTCGACCTTGGCGCCCGCCGACTCCAGCTGCGCGGCGAGCAGAAGCGAGTTTGCCTCGTAGACCTGTCCCGGCTCGAGCACCTCGCCCGGTTGGCGAAGCTCACTGCCCGTGGCGAGCACGGCGGCCCGCGGCTTCCGCGCTACGAGCACCTCGGCCACGCCGGCGGCGGCAAGCGCGCCGAGCTGTGCCGGCCCGAGGCGCACGCCGGCGTCCACAACCAACTCGCCGCGGCGCACATCCCCGCCTGACGGGCGGATGCTCGCCCCGACGGTCACCGGTTCGGAAAGTTCGATCGTGTTGTCAGTCTCGACAACATACTCGAACGGGATGACGGCATCCGCTCCTGCCGGAACGACTCCGCCCGTCGCGATCCCCATCGCCTCGCCGGGCTCCAGCGCCCGCGGGGCGGGACTCCCGGCAGCGATGCGAAACGAGACCGGCAGCCGCCCCGGACTGTCGGCGGCGCGCAGGGCAAAGCCGTCCATCGCCGAGCTATCGAAGGGCGGCAAGTCGACCACGGCAAGGCCCGGCTCGGCCAGCACCCGCTCCGCCGCGTGTGCGATCGGAACGCTCTCCGCGGGCAGGCGCTCGACCCGAGCGAGGACGAGCCGCTGCGCCTCCTGGATCGAGGCGAGCTTGCGGGTCGGTCCGTCCATCGCGCCATAAGCTACTCGGGTCATGGGGGAGACGATCGCGGGTCGTTACCGACTCGAAGAGCCGCTCGGCGCGGGGGGAATGGCCGAGGTCTGGCTTGCCCACGACCTGCAGCTCGAACGGCGAGTCGCCGTCAAGCTCCTCGGCCCACGAGCCGATCCGATGCGCTTCGACCGCGAGGCGCGCACCGTCGCATCGCTCTCGCACCCGAACATCTGCCGCCTGTTCGACTACGGCAACGAGGGCGGCCGTCCCTACATGGTCTTCGAACACCTCCCGGGAGGAACCCTCGAGGATCACTTCTCACGGGGGAAGCCGCTGGATGACGAGAGCACGGAGAGGATCGCGGGTGAGATCGCCGCCGGGCTCGCACACGCCCACGAACGCGGCCTCGTCCATCGCGACTTGAAGCCCAGCAACATCGTCTTCGACGAGGAGGGTCACGCGAAGATCGCCGACTTCGGGATCGCGCGCGTGACCGGCGCCGACACGCTCACCGAGGATGGGACGCTCCTCGGGACGGCGGCGTTCATGTCACCCGAGCAGGCATTGGGACAGCCGGTCACTCCGGCGAGCGACGTCTACTCGTTCGGCGTGATCCTCTACCGGATGCTCAGCGGCTGGCTGCCGTTCGAGTCCTCGAATGCCGTCGAGGTGGTGCGCCGGCACGTGCACGAGACGCCGCCTCCCCTCTCCGCGGTGCGCCCCGATGCGCCACCCGGGCTCGCAGCGCTGGCCGAGAGCTCGCTCGCGAAGGACCCGGCGCGGCGCCCCCCGGACGGTGGCGCGCTCGTCGACCGGCTCGGCGGGGGCGAGGCACCGACGGTTGCACTGAGTGCGCCTGCGGTCACCCAGGTGATGCGGCCCAGCCCGGGGCGCCGGATCACCGCGCCGCTCGCAGCGCTCCTTGCGCTGGTGATCCTCGCCGCGGCCGGCGTGGCCTTCGCCCTGTTCGGAACGGGCGGCGAGTCGCCCCCGCCGCCGAGCCCGCCGACCGTAACCGGCTCGCAGCCACCGCCCCCAGCACCGCCGCCGACGCCTCCTCCTCCTCCACCGCCGCCTCCACCCCCACCGCCGCCTCCTCCACCGCCGCCTCCTCCACCGCCTCCACCTCCGCCTCCTCCGCCTCCGCCTCCGCCTCCTCCGCCTCCGCCTCCACCTCCTCCGCTGCTGCCGCCGCCGCCGCCGCCGCCTCCACCTCCGCCTCCGCCTCCACCTCCTGCTCCCGGCTAGGCTCCAGGCGTGATCTCGGTCGTCGTCCCGGTGCACGACGAGGAGCGAAGCGTCGCCCTCCTCTACGACGAGCTCGAGGCTGCATTCCAGCCGGCGGGCGAGCCCTGGGAGGCGATCTTCGTCGACGACGGCTCCCAGGACGGGACGTTCTCGGCGCTCACCCGGCTGCACTCGGGGGCGACGAACGTGAAGGTCGTCCGCCTCCGCCGCAATTTCGGCAAGTCCGCGGCGCTCGCGGCCGGCTTCGCCCAGGCGCAGGGAGACACGGTCGTCACGATCGACGGCGACCTCCAGGACGACCCGGCGGAAATCCCCCACCTGCTGGCGAAGCTGGAGGAGGGGTTCGACCTCGTCTCCGGCTGGAAGGCGCGCCGCCGCGATCCCTGGCGCCGGCGGCTCGTCTCACGGATCTTCAACGTCGTCACCGGCCGCGTCTCGGGGCTGCGCCTGCACGACATGAACTGCGGCCTGAAGGCGTACCGCGCCGAGGTCGTCCGCGGGCTTCCGCTCTACGGCGAGCTGCACCGGTTCATCCCGGTGCTCGCCCACTACCGCGGCTACCGCGTCGCCGAGCTGCCCGTGAACCACCGGCCGCGGACGCACGGACGCTCCCGCTACGGGCTCGAGCGCTACGTCCGGGGGTTCCTCGACCTGCTGACGGTGACCTTCATGGGCCGGTACCGCCACCGCCCGCTGCATCTCTTCGGCGGGCTCGGGCTCGTCCTGGGGTTTCTGGGCACGGCGATCCTCGTCTACCTGACCGTGCTGAAGGCAACCGGGTCCGCGATCGGCCAGCGGCCCCTGCTGACGCTCGGCGTCCTGCTCGTCGTCGTCGGCCTCCAGTTCTTCTCGCTCGGACTGATCAGCGAGATGGTCACGAGCCACCACGAGGAACGGGCCGGTGCAGACCAGCGCGAGGTCGCGCAGGTCGAAGAGATCCTCAGCTGAGCGGGTACTAGCTTGCGCGTCCTCTACTTCGGGACCTACGAGCGTGACTATCCGCGGAACGCCGAGGTCATGTCCGCGCTCCGCGGCGCAGGCGTCGACGTGATCGAACGCCACACACCGGTCTGGGAGGGGCGCCGGGACAACTGGTCGGCCCGCTGGAGAACGGGGGCCCGGCTCGCGGTGGCGGAGCTGCGGCTGCGGTTCTCGCCGCGCGACACCTTCGACGCCGTCGTCGTCGGGTATCCCGGCCACTTCGACGTTCCGCACGCACGCCGCATCGCCGGCAAGAAGCCGCTGCTCTTCAACCCGCTCGTCTCGCTCCACGAGACCCTCGTCTCCGACCGGAAGCGCTTCCGTCAGGGGCTGCTCGCCGCCTGGATCCTGCGCGCCGTCGACCGTCGGGCGCTGCGGCTGCCGGACCTGGTCGTCGCCGACACGGAGGCGGACGCGGACTTCCTTGCCGAGCTGGGCGAGATTCCGCGGTCGCGCGTGAGCGTCTGCCTCGTGGGCGCGGAAGACCGCCTGTTCCATGCCGGCTGGCGCGCCGACGAGCCGTTCCGCTTCCTCTTCGTCGGCAAGCTGATTCCGCTCCACGGGCTCGACGTCATCCTCGAGGCGGCCCGGCTCGCGCCCGAGCTTCGGATTCGCCTCATCGGCAGCGGCCAGCTCGACAAGGCGATGGAGCGCCGGCCCGAGAACGTCGAATGGGTGCAGTGGATCCAGTACGAGGACCTGCCGGACGAGTACTGGGGCGCAGGCTGCGCGCTCGGGATCTTCGGCACCTCGGACAAGGCGCTCCGGGTGATCCCGAACAAGGCCTTCCAGGCACTTGCCTGCGGCACGCCGCTGATCACGGCGGACACGCCCGGGGCGCGCGAGCTCCTGACCGACGGCGAGAACGCGCTGCTCGTTCCTCCGGGCGACCCCACGGCGTTGGCGGAGGCCATGCGGCAGGTGGCGGGCGACCCCGAGCTCGCCCGGCGGCTCAGCATCGGCGGCAGGAAGATCTACGAGGAACGGGCAAGTGAGGAGGTGCTCGGCGCGAGGTGGCGGTCCTTGATCGAAGAGCTGCTCTGACCCCGGGGCCGAAAAGGCTCCTGTGGGCGGCGATTTCCGCCTACGCGTGCGGCTTCGGCGCCCTCTCCATCCTCGGCTACCGCTCGTTCAACGTCGGGCGGTTCGACCTCGGCAACATGACGCAGGCCGTCTGGGCGACGGCGCACGGGCACCCGCTGGCAGTGACGAACCTCCAGGGCGAGCAGGTGTCGCGGCTCGGCTCGCACGTCGATCCGATCCTCGTCCTCTTCGCCCCGCTCTGGTGGCTCTGGCCGAGCCCGACCATGCTCCTCGCGGCGCAGGCGGTCGCGGTCGCGCTCGGCGCGCTGCCGGTGTTCTGGCTCGCCCGGAAGTACCTCGGCTCGGAGCGGGCCGCGCTCGGCTTCGCGCTGGCGTATCTCCTCTATCCGGCCGTCGAGTGGCTGACGCTGAACGAGTTCCACCCCGTAGCGCTCGCGTGCCCGCTTCTGCTCTTTGCCTTCTGGTACCTCGACGAGGACCGCCTCGTTCCCTTCGCCGTCTTCGCCGCGCTGGCCGCGCTGACGAAGGAGGAGATCCCGCTCGTGATCGCCGGGATGGGCGTCTGGTACGCCGTTTCCCGGCGGCGCTTCCTCGCCGGCAGCGCAATCGCGGTGTTCGGCGTGCTGCTCGCCGGCATCTCGATCGAGCTCGTCCTGCCGCACTTCAACCACGGCGCCTCGTCCAGCTTCTACGACCGCTACGGCGCGCTCGGCCACTCTCCGCGCCAGATCGTCGCGACCGCCTTCACCCATCCCGGGCGCTTGCTGAGCGCCGCCTTCGACTGGGAAGGGCTCCACTATCTCGCCGACCTGCTGCTCCCGCTCGCGCTGCTCTTCGCGGCGGCGCCGCTCGCCCTTGTCGCCGCGATTCCGGAGCTCGGCCTCAACCTGCTCTCGGCCACGGACACCCAGGTGTCGATCCACCACCACTACACCGCCGGGTTGATCCCGCCGCTGGTCGTGGCCTCGGTGCTCGGCGCCGGCCGACTGGCCAGAGGGAGTGAGCGCAGAGCCGTCGCGCTCGCGGCGCTAGCCGTCGTGGTGGCGCTCGCCGCCAACTACCGGCTGGGCGCATTTCCGCTCTGGCGAGGGCTGCCGGGCGCCGAGGCCTACCAGGCCTACGCCTCGCACGTCTCGGCTCACGACCGCATCGCCGACCGGGCGGTGCGGCTAATTCCCGACGGCGACGTCGTCAGCGCGACGAACTCGCTCGGCTCCCACCTCTCGGCCCGCAGGCGGTTCCTGAGCTTCCCCTACGTGCGCGACGCGCGTTGGATCGCAGCCGACGAGACCCAGCCCGGCTACGCCGACCGCTGGGACCCGTTGGCGACCGCAACCGACCTGGCCCGCCTCCGGCGCAACCCTCGTTGGCGGCTCGTCTTCTCGGACGACGGCGTGCTCGTCTTCCAGAGGCGCACGAAGAGCACGGCGAAGAGCCCGACGAGCGCGGCGTCCCGCGCGACGACGAGCCAGACGATCCGGTCGAGCGCGAAGACGTCGCGGTAGTGGAAGAACCAGATCTGGCCGAGCACGAGCGAGGTCGCGAGCAGCGCGCCCGCCGCCGTCCCGGATCGCCCCGGCACGAGCAGGACGAGCGGGATCAGCCACACGACGTACTGGGGTGAGATGAAGCGGTTGAAGACGAGGAAGCCGGCCGTCGCTGCGGCGAACGCGAGCGCAAGCCGCTGCGGGTCGCGCGGCGCTCGAGCGTAGATGGCCAACACGGCCGCGACCGCCGCGACCTGGAGCACCGACATGACGGTCGCCGTCGTGTCCGCAAACGAGCCGGAGAGGTCGCGCGTGACCGCTCCGGTCGAGCCCCGCACGACGGTCGCGTCGTACAACCCCAGCCGGTGGGCGGCCAGGAGCACCGCGCCGCCCAGGCTCTCGATCTGCAGCCCCCGCGACGACTGCGCGTGAAAGCTGTCCCAAAGCCCTCCCGACGCGAGCACGGCGAACGGCGCGACCACGAGAGCCACGACTCCGCCGAGAACGAGTAACGATCGGAGCGCAGTGCGGCGGCCGGCGACGGTCCAGACGTACGCGGCCGCAGGCAGCACGAGCACGAGCGGGTAGAGCTTCGCGGTCACGGCCAGCCCGAGCAGCCCAAACGCGAGCGGGTCCCGCCGGCGCAGGATCGCAGCCAGGGCGCCGGCGGTCAGCGCAGCGGGAAAGAGATCGTAGGTGTTGAGGGAGATCGGCCCAACCGCGAGCGGGGAGAGCGCGAAGAGCCCTGCGACTGCGTAGAGCCGGCGCCCTCGCACACCGAGCGTCGCCAGCGCCAGCAGCACGGCGAAGAGCGCCGCGAGCCCGCAGAGCGCCATCAGGCTCTTGAACGCGAAGTTGTAGGCGCCGCCGGGGAGCACGGCCGGCGGGAGAAAGACGGCGAAGGCCCCGGGTGGATACTCGACGAAGAGGTCGCGGTACGGAAGCTCGCCGCGCAGGAACCGGTCGGCGTAGATGCCGTACAGATGCACGTCGCGGAAACGGTCCGCTCGAAAGAGGCCTCCGTCGGGGACCGCGCAGGCCGCGAGGAAGACGGGCGCCGTCAGGCCGGCGACGCGGGCGGCGAGTCGCAACTCGCCGGAGCTTGCCGGGCGCCTACGGAACAGGCGGCGGCGGAGGAGGCGGCGGCTCGGGGGGCGGAGGCGGCGGCTCGGGGGGCGGCGGTGGAGGCTCGACCGGCGGCGGGGGTGGAGGCTCGACCGGCGGCGGGGGTGGAGGCGGCGCGTTCGACCGCGTCTGCTGGGCGGTTGTCGTCGAGGGCGGCACGTAGGCCGGCGGCTGGTAGACCTCGCCGGCGTACTGCCCACGCGTGAACGGGCGCCAGACCGGCTCCGAGTGTGCCTCCGGGAAGTCGCGCACCGGAGTCGGCCCGATCGCCTGCTCCAGGAACAGGCGCCAGATCGTCGCCGGGAAGGTGCCGCCCGCGACGGCGATGCCGTGGACGTTCGTCATCGGAATTTCAGCCTGCGGGTAGCCGACCCAAACGCTGGCCGAAAGCGTCGGCGTGATGCCGCAGAACCAGGCGTCGGCGTGGTTCTCGGTCGTGCCGGTCTTGCCGCCCGCGGGGCGCCCGATGTTGGCACCGACGCCCGTCCCTGCCTGGACGTTCAGCACCAGGATCCTCGTCACCTCGGCAGCAACCCAGTCCGGGATCACCCGTCGCCGATTCGGCTTGCCCCAGCCGGCATCCTTGTCGGGCTTGCCGTCGGCAAGAACGACCTTCCGGATCGCAACTGGCTCGGAGTAGATCCCTCCGGCGGCGATCGTCGCGTACGCAGAGGCCATGTCCAGCGGCGAGACGCCGATCGAGCCGAGGCCGAGCGACGGGACGTACGCGCCCTCCTTCGTCTTCAGCGACGAGCGGACGCCCAGTCGGTGCGCCATCGCCGCGACCTTCTCCGGCCCGAGGTCGAGCGTGAGCCGTGCAAAGACGGTGTTGTCCGAGAGCAGCGTCGCCCGCGTGATCGACGTCGACCCCACGTAGGTGTGCGAATAGGTCGAAACGTCCCAGGCCTGCGAATAGGGGTCGGGCTGGTAGTGCAGCGGCGCGGACTCGTAGCTCGTGGTGTCCGGGTTCACGCCCTCGGCGATCGCCTCGGCCAGGACGTACATCTTGAAGGTCGACCCTGCTTGCCGGCGCGCCTGCGCCGCGAGATTGAACTGGTTCCCGGTCCGGCCCGGAGTGACCGCCGTCATCGTCTTGATCGCCCCGTTCCGCGGGTCGATCGCGACGATCGCCGAAGCCGGGTCGGTGCTGTAGTAGAGCGTGTCGTGGACCGCCTTGTTCGCGGCGCGCTGGAAGCGGCGGTCGATCGTCGTGTAGACCCTGAGCCCGCCCGAGCGGACCGTCTCGGCGCCGTACTTCTTCACGAGCTCGTCGCGCACGTAGCCGAAGAAATAGGGCTCGCGAATCGTCGTGTAGATACGGCCCGGCTTCAGCTTCAGGTCTTTGACCCGGAGCGCCTCCTGGAGGTTGCCGTAGCTGATGTCGTGGTTGCGGTAGAGCGCCTCGAGCACATCGTTCCGCCGTTGGAGCGCGCGATCCGGGTAGTCGAACGGGTCGTAGTCCGACGGTGCCTGCGGGAGCCCGGCGAGGAGCGCCGCCTGCAGGACCGAGAGCTTGCTCGCCGGCCTGGAGAAGTACGTCCGCGCGGCGGCCTCGACGCCGTAGGCGTGGTTGCCGTAGTAGACGGTGTTCATGTACTCGGCGAGGATCCGGTCCTTGTTCCATTCCCGGCTGAGCTTGATCGCGAGGCACGCCTCGACGAACTTCCGCCTCAGCGTCCGCTCGTTGTGGCGGATGTAGAGGTTGCGAACGAGCTGCTGCGTGATCGTCGAGCCGCCCTCGGCCGCCCGGCCCGCCTTGATGTCGTTCACGACCGCGCGCACGATTCCCTGGGGATCGACGCCGCCGTGGTTGTAGAAGCGCCGGTCCTCGATCGCGACAGTTGCCTTGCTCATCCAGGGGCTCGTCTCCGCAAGGGTCACGGGCTGACGGTTCCGTTCCGCGGGAATCGATCCGAGCAACGAGCCGTCGGCGGCGTAGATGAACGAGTTCGAGCCGATTCGAGCGGGCCGGAGCGCGCCGAGATCGCAGCTGCGGTTGATCGAAGACGCCGCGCCGAAACCGACCGTGCCGAGCACTGCGACGACACCGCAGAGCACGAACAAGACGATCCCGAGCTTGCGGCGACGGCGGGCTTTCGACCGGCGGCGATCGCGGCGTCGCCCGGGCATGTCGAGCCCGCGGGACCGGCGGCGAGGGCTATTGGCGGGCGGCCGTGGGCTCACAGCAGGCTCTGCTCCCGGAGCCGGCGGGCGATGCGCAGCCTGAGCTCGCTCTCGAGCCGTTCGACGGACGCCGCATCGGGAGCCCAGGAGCGGACGGACACCGTCGCAGCGCCGTTCAGCCCGGTGACGAGCACGTCTACGGCGGGGTCGCCCGCTGTCTCGCCGCGCAACAGGTCGACCACCGCATCAAGATCTCTGTCGAGCGGTACCTGCACGGTCACCTGGGCGAGCTTCTCCCGACTGACGATGGTGGAGTTGCGAATGGTATCCGAGGCCAACTTCTCGTTCGGAATCACAAGTCGCGCATTGTCGGCCGTCTTGATGAACGTGTAGGTGAGGCCGATCTCCTCGACGGTGCCCTCGACGCCGTCGACCGTGACCAGGTCGCCGAGGCGTAGCGGCTGGGTGAAGGCGATGACGAGGCCGGAGACGAAGTTGGCGAGGGGACGCTGGGCAGCGAGGCCGACGACGAGCCCGACGATGGCGGAGGACGCAAGGAGCCCGGCGGCGATCGCCCGCACCTGCGGGACGACGAGCAGCGCGGAGAGGATTCCGACGGCGACGATCGCGGTCATCAGGCTGCGGCGGAACACCCGGTAGCGGGTGACAGCCGCCGGCGGAAGCTCGCGGCGCGACATGCGCCAGTCGACGAGCTTCGCGAGCACCGTCGCGCAAACGACGATCCCCCCGACGATCAGCCAGCGCTGCCAGAGTCCCATGCGCGCTCTATTCGACGGAGGAGCGGGCGATCCTCAGCCACTTGAAGGGTTAGCCTCCGCGAAGCGTTTGCAGCGGAAGATCCTGATCTCGATGGCGGCGTCGGTCCTGCTCGGAGCTGGGGCGGCAGGCTCCCTCATTTTCCTTGTCTTCAACGAGGACGACTTCACGAAGCACGCGAAGCCGATACTCCGACCGGTCGACAAAACCACCGCCTCATTGGGCAACGCCCTGCGCGCAACTGATGCGAGTGGGGATCTGCCCGCCGTGGGCCAGGCAGCGGGAGAGCTCCAGCTAGCCGCCGACAAGGCGCTCACCCAGGCAGACGGCCTCGATTCGTCGGACCACAGGCAGGTTCTCCTCGTCGATTTTCTCGGGGCGACACGGGTCTACGCACTCGACGTCCGAGCGGCTACTGCCAAGTTGACGTTCGCGGCGGCGTCTGAGGCAGCGCGAACGGGCCGCGCAGGCCAGAGCTCACTCCACGAGCTCAGCTCGTCAGACGGCGACCTTCCTCTGCCGAAGAAGGACGACTTCGCCGCGATAGACCACCTGTCCACCCTCGCCCAGCGCTGTGGCGGAGTGCCGCCGGGCTCCGTCGCCGTCGTCGGGGACAGGGCCGTGGCGAGAGCCGAGATCACTGACCTGCTGGCGAGAGCGAAGTACCAGTACCAAGCAATGGGGGATCCCTTCCCGGCACGCGGCTCCGCCGGGTATCAGAGCCTCGTCCGGCAGGCCATGTCGTATCTCGTCAAGCGGATCGAGTTCGCGAAGTCAGCTCAGGACTTGAAGATCACGGTTACGAGTAGCGATGTGGATCGACGCCTCCGGCGAATCAGGCGACGGTTCTTCGGCAACGACCGGAGCGCGTATTGGAGGCAGCTCAAGCGCCAGCACTTGAGCGATGCCGATGTTCGAGACGACGTCCATGGGCTGCTAGTTCAGGAGCGGGTCTATCGCAGTGTGACGCAGGGGTTTCGTGACAAGCGGGCGAGGAGACGCGCGTGGACAGCCGCGATGCGGAAGAGATTTGCGCGGAAGACCTTCTATCGCGCCGGCTATCCACCTCTGGGCGTTCGCGGCGCGCGTCCATGTTGAGCATCAGAGGGGGAGCGGCCTACGGCCCGAGAAGCCCTCCTCGAGGCCGTGCCAGAAGCCGACTTCTGGTTCGCCGAGGCGCCAGCAGAGCAGGACCTCCTCGTCCTCACGCCGCGCGGGGAAGTCGACCAGCCCCTCGTCGAGGTCCTTCACGAGCGCACCCGCCTCGTGGATCCGGGCCACGCAGCGCGCGATGCCGGCCACTGCCTCGTCCAGCCGCTCCTGTACGTCCTGCAGCTCGTGCGGCTCGAGGTCGCCGCCGTTGCCCGCGATCCGGGCCGTCAGGGCAGCCTGCTGTTCCTGCAGATCGACGAGCGCGCGGCGGTGCCCGACGAGCTCCTCGGTCAGCGGCCGGACCTCGCCGAGAGCCTCGTTCGCCTCGTCAGGTGTGAAGTAGCGGGGCGCCACGCCCGTATGATCCCCGCCGTCGTGAGCACGGGTCAACGGCTTCGGGAGCCACACGTCGAGGCGAGCGACCTGCCTCTCGAGCCGGCGCGCAGTCCGGCGGTGGAAATCTTCCTCTGGAGCCGCGCCGCGATCTGGGCGGCCGCGCTCTTCGCGTTCCTCGTCTTCGAGCCGAACCGGCACCCTGAAGCGGCCCGCTGGGATGACCCCTCGGTCACTCGCGACCTCGGGTCGGTGACCGACATCTGGGCCCGCTGGGACAGCATCTTCTTCCTGCGCGTCGCCGAACACGGCTACGAGCACCTGGCCCGCTCGGCCACGGCCTTCTTCCCGCTCTACCCGGCACTGGTCGGGTTCTTCGGGCGCGTCTTCTTCGGCCACTACGTGCTGGCCGGCATCGTCGTCTCGCTCGCGGCGGGTCTCGGCTCGTTCGTCCTCCTCTACCGGCTCGCCGAAACGCGGCTGGGAGCCGAAGGAGCACGCCGCGCCGTCCTCTACCTCGCCGTCTTCCCGATGGCGCTCTTCCTCCAGGCGGTGTACAGCGAGTCCCTCTACCTCCTGCTCAGCCTCGCCGCGTTCACGCTCGCCGAGCGCAGGCGCTTTCTTCCGGCGGGCGTGACGACCGGACTTGCGCTGCTGACGCGGCCGGTCGCCGTCGCGCTCCTGCCCGCGCTCGCGCTCATCGCCTGGCGATCGCCGAACCCGCGGGGCGCCCTCGCGAGGCTCGCCGTGGCGCCGGCCATGTTCACGGTCTATCCACTGCTCCTGTGGCTTCAGCGCGGCGACCCCTGGTCGTTCCTCAACGCGCAGGGGATTTGGGCGCGCCACCTCTCGCCCGCAGGGCCGTTCGGAGGCCTCTGGAACGGGCTCCGCGCGGGCTGGGCAGGAGTTCGCCAGTTCGCATCCGGCTCCCATACGCACACGTACTGGCCTGCGGTGCAAGGGACCGACCCCATGCGGGTCGCCGCCGTCAACCTCGAGTGCCTCGCTGCTCTCGTCCTCTTCGCGATCCTGACCGTCGTCGCCTGGCGCCGCTTTGGCGCGCCGTACGGGCTCTTCTCCGCGCTCAGTCTCGCGATCCCGCTCAGCGTCCCGAGCGAACGCTGGCCGCTCCTCTCGCTGCCCCGCTTCGGGCTCGTGATCTTCCCGCTCTTCCTCGCGCTCGCGGCGATCGGCGGACGGCCCCGGGCCCACACCGCGATCGTCTCGATCAGCTCGCTCCTCCTGGGAGTGGCCGTGGTCCAGTGGGCCCTCTGGCAATGGGTGGCCTAGAGCCCGCGTGACGGTACGTCTCAGCGGCTGGATCGCGTTCGTCGGCTTCCTGGCCGTCCTGGCCTACGTGGCCTACTTCAGCGGCGAGAAGCCTCCGAAGAACGTCGCCTACCGGTGGGACTCGAGCATTCTCGGGCTCATCGAGTACGCAATCGTCTTCGGCCTCGTCTGGCTGCTCACGATCGGGCTCGACCGCCGCCGCTTTCTCGCGTTCCGGCGCCCGACGTCGTGGTGGCGGGCGCTGCGTATCTCGGCGGTCGTGCTCGTTGCCGTCTTTGCCATCGGCGCCGCCGTCGCGCCGTTCGGCGATCCCGAGAAGGAGCAGGGCCTGATCCCCCAGAGCTGGGACTCCCACAAGGTCGCCCAGTTCGCGGCCTTCGCCGTGCTCGTGGCCGGGGTCGCGCCGGTCGTCGAGGAGCTGATGTTCCGGGGCGTCGGCTACGGGCTCCTCGAGCCGTTCGGGCGCAATGCGGGCGTGCTCCTCGTCGGGGTCGCGTTCGCACTCACCCACGGCCTCGTCGCCGGCTTCCCAGTGATCACGACGTTCGGGATCGGGCTCGCCTATCTCCGGTCGCGGACGGAGAGCATCTACCCCTGCATCCTGCTCCATGCGTGCTTCAACGCAGCCGGGCTGGCCATTGGCATCGCGGGCTGACGCTAGCCTTTGTGCCCAATGCGGCGCCTACTCCCGGTCCTGGCGTTTCTGATCTGGGTCGCGCCGGCGCACGCCACTCCGACCGTCACGGTCGGCGCGAATCCCGCGCTCGGCCAGGCGCCGCTGGATGTCACGCTCACGGCTGCCGGGGATGCCCTCTCCTACCACTGGAGCCTCGGCGACGGGTCCGAGGCCGACGGGCCGGTCGTCCAGCACCGCTACGAGGCCGGGCGCTACACCGCCACCGTGACCGCAACCGGGGCCGACGGGACGACGGCTCAGGCGTCGGTCACGATCGCTGCGGTCACGATCAAGCTGACCGCCCCGAGAGTCGGAACCTACGGCGAGCGTGCGTCGTTCGCCGGTCGGGTCGTGCCCGCGCTGCGAGGAGCGCCGGTCTCGCTCTTTGCCGGGGACACCGCTGTCCGCTTCGGCAAGGCAGACAAACGAGGGCGCTTCCACTTCCACCTGCGTCTCAGGGCACCGGACACCTTTACCGTGCACTTGGACTCGGTCGTCTCCAACGAGGCCACAGTGCCGCTCCGGCCCGACCTCGAAGTCGCGCTCCCCGACTCGCGTACGGTCGGGCAGCCGCTCGTCCTGCGCGCGACGCTCCAGCCGCGGGGCAGCGGGAGCCTCCACATCGAGGTCTGGCGAGAAGGCCACAAGCTCCGCGGGCGCACGTTCATCGACCGAGCCGCACTCCCGCTCAGCACCGGCAAGGTCGCCGCCTACGTCGTCCGGATCACCGTCGAGCCGAACGGGGCCTACCGCGGACAAACGACGACCGTCCGCTCGAACGTCCTCGCGCCGTACCTCTCCGTCGGTAGCCGTGGCCCGAGCGTCCGGATCCTCGAGCGGCAGCTCGCGGAGCTGCGCTATGCCCTGCGAGGCGTGGACACCTACTACTCCTACGACACGTCGGATGCCGTACTCGCCTTCCAGAAGGTGCACGGCATGGCCCGAACTGGCCGGGTCGATCCGGCGTTCTGGCGGCGGCTCGAGACAGCGCACGTGCCGTACCCCCGCTACGCCGGCGGCGGCCACCACATCGAGGTGGACAAGACCCGCCAGGTGCTCTTCGAGGTCAACGGCGGCCGGGTGGTGAGGGTCATCCACGTCTCGACCGGCGCGACGGGCAACACCCCGGTCGGCCGCTTCCACGTCTACAGCAAGGTGCCCGGGTTTCTCCCCACCGGCATGTTCGACTCGTCCTTCTTCCTCGGCGCCTTCGCGATCCACGGCTATCCGTCGGTGCCCTCGTACCCGGCCTCGCACGGCTGTGTCCGGATCCCGATGTGGGTCGCCCCGAGCCTCTACGCATCGAACCGCTACGGCGAGACCATCTACGTCTACTACTAACGGCCGGACGATCTTCGCGGTCACGGCGGTGCTCGCGCTCGCCGCGCTGCTGATCGGCTTCAGCCTGCGGCCCGAGGCAAAGGCAAAAGCTGTGGCGTGGCAGGACCTCACGTCGCAGGTCGGCCCGCTCACGATCGTGCGTTCGGAGCACCGACTCTTCCGCGACCGCGCGAAGCTCGTCGGCTACCTGCGGGAAACGAAGGCGACGCGACCGGCGCCCACCGTGGACTTCTCGACCGGGCAACTCCTGCTCGTCTCGCCGGGCCCCCGCTCGAGCACGGGCTACTCAGTCGAGGTCCTGAGCGCACGCGAACGCAGTGGAAAGATCACCGTCCGAGTCCAGGAGCGCACCCCACGAGTAGGCCAGAGGGTCCAACCCCACGTGACGTACCCCTACCGCCTCATCAGCCTCCCGCCCGCAAAGGACGTCTACGTCGACTGGCTGGGCCGCTAAGCCTCTTCTTCGCCTTCGACTGCGAATTGGTCGGGCGAGACGCTGTCCAGGAACCGCTTGAACTCGTCCACGATCTCGTCCTCGTTCACTTCCTCGCCCTCGAACTCGATCGCCGATTCCTCGATCACGTCGTCGGCGGCGAAGATCGGCGCGTCGACCCGCACCGCGAGCGCGATCGCGTCGGACGGCCGCGAGTCGATCTCGACCTCCGAGCCGTTCTGCTGGACGGTGATCGACGCGTAGAACGTGCTCTCCTTGAGCTCGGTGACCGTGATCCGGACGACCTGCGCCTCGAGCTGGTCGAGCATGTCCGTGACGAGGTCGTGCGTCATCGGCCGCGGGGTCGTCGCGCCCTGGAGCTTCATGAGGATCGCGGCCGCCTCGGGGTGGCCGATCCAGATCGGCAGGAACCTGTTGCCGTCGGCAGTCCTGAGCAAGACGATGGGCTGCTTGCTGCCCAAGTCGAAGCTGACCCCGTAGATGACCATTTCCTGCATGGCTGTCTTCAAATCATCTTAGCGCGGTGCCTGGTTAGCCCCCTCCCCCCAAGGAGTGCTCACGCGTGGCTAGAATCGAGCGCCCCGGGCGATTAGCTCAGTTGGTTAGAGCGCCGCTCTGATAAGGCGGAGGTCCGTGGTTCGAATCCACGATCGCCCACTTCGCAAACGGGGCTGGCCATGAGGAGCGCAGCGCTGATCACAATCATCCTCGCCGGCCTCGGCGGGGTCGGCTGCAAAGGGCAGCCGGTGAAGCTCAAGAGCAACTCCAGCCTCGAGGAGGCGCGTGCGTACGAGCGGTTCCCGGTCTACTACGCGGGGGACAAGGTCGCGGGCCTGCCTCTGACGGCTGTGAACCGAGAACCGGTCACAGCCCCGCCGGGAACGCCCACGGCGCCGAAGATTCGCAAGGCGAGAGGGGTGAGCTCCTTCGAGTTCGACTACGGGTCGTGTGTGGTTCCTTCCGGAGCAGAAGGAAGCTGCTCGCTGCCTCTCAACATCCAGGTCTGGCCGGCCTGCGCGCACTATCCCGCGCTCTACAGGCAAGGGCTGGGAAGCCCTGTTCCAAGGAAGACGCGGATCCGAGGTGTCCCGGCGGCCTACTTCGAAGGCGGCTACCGGCTCGAGGTCCAGACCGGAGCCTCGACGATCGTCATCTTCGGAAAACGCGCGAGGATGCGCGCCGCAGTCGCCGCGCTCGAGGGGCTCAACGTCAACGTGGCTCCCGGGCAGAGGCTTCCGCCACCCGTGCCCGGCGCGCTCGACGGCTCGCTTCCTTGCGCGTAGCTAGTGCAGAACCCGCGTGCGGTGGAGGTAGTCGTCCACGGCGAGGAGGAACGCCTCGTTGCGGGCGATTTCGCTGAGCGTGCACTTCGTGAAGTCGTCGAGCTCGGACGTGTCGGCTAGCTCGATGAGGAACGAATCCAGCCGGCCCTCCTGCGACATCGCAGCCATGCGCAGGAAAATCGTGCGGGCTTCAGCGTCCTGGGAGATTGCCTCGAAGGACTCGAGATCCTGCATCCACTCGCCAAACATCAGTACTCCAACGCAGAGGGGACCGCATTGGTTACGGACCCCGCCCGCTCGAGAGCCTCGGCAAGCTCCTCGAGCTGAACCTCGCTCTCGACCGGGATCTCCAGCCCGCGCGCGGTGACCTTGGCGGGGAGCCCGGTCAGCTTCTCGGCAGCGCGCCGGACGCGCTCCGCGAGCTGCGGGTCCGCGGGAGCCTGACGCCTGCGCTTCACCTTCGCGCCGGACCAGCGCGCCTCGCGCTCCGCCGCCCGAACGGACAGCCCCTGGCGAACGATCTTGCGGGCGAGGCGGCGCCGGCCCTCGTTGTCCGGAACGGCCAAGACAGCGCGCGCGTGCCCCTCGGTCAGCTCGCCGCGCTCGACCATCGAGAGAATGTCGTCGGAGAGCTCGAGCAGGCGCACGCGGTTGGAGACGGCCGGCTTCGAACTGCCGACCCGCTCCGCGATCTCGCCCAGCGAAAGCTCGAACTCGTCCACGAGGAGCGCGTAGGCACGGGCCTCCTCGACCGGCGAGAGCTCCTCGCGCGCGACGTTCTCCACGAGACCGAGCAGAAGCGCGTCGCGGTCCGCGGCATCCCGCACGAGCGCCGGCAGCGTCTCCAGATTCGCCTCGCGCGCCGCGCGCCAGCGGCGTTCGCCGGCGATCAGCTCGTAGCCTCCGCCCGCGCGCGGGCGCAGGACGACAGGCTGAATGATCCCCTGCGCGCGGATCGAATCGGCCAGGCCGGCGGTTGCCTCGTGATCGAAGCGCTTGCGCGGCTGGCGCGGGTTTGGATGGATCTGATCGACCGGCACGTGTGCCAGGTCGGACGTGCCCGCACCTCCGATCAGAACCTCGAGCCCACGGCCGAGGCCTCTGCGCTCAGGGACGGTCGACAAGTTCCATCGCCACCTTCCAGTAGGCCTCCGCGCCGGCAGAGCGCGGGTCGTAGGTGATCACGGGCTCGCCGTGGCTCGGTGCCTCGGCGATTCGAACCGAGCGCGGCACGCGGGCGCGGAAGAGCAGCGCCCCGAAGTGCCGCTCGAGTTCGGCGGAGACATCCGCCGAGAGCCTCGTCCGCCCGTCGACCATCGTCAGGAGCACGCCCGCAAGTGTCAGCTCGGCGTTCAAGCGCGTGCGGATCAGGCCCAGCGAGTGGACGAGCTGCGAGAGCCCCTCGAGCGCGTAGTACTCGGCCTGGACGGGCACGACCACACGCGAGGCGGCCGCGAGCGCGTTCACGGTCAGGGGGCCGATCGAGGGTGGACAGTCGATGAAGACGAAGGCGTATGCCTCGGCCGCGGGCGCCAGGGTCTCGGCCAGGAACCGCTCGCCGTCACCCCGGCGCGCAAGGTCGGCCGCGGTGCCCGCGAGGTCGGGCTTGGACGGGATCAGATCGAGGTTCGCAAAGCGCGTCGGCCGCGCGAGCTCGCTCGGCGGCGCCCCATCCAGGAGATCGCAGCTCGATGCGCCGTTCGCGCGCTCACCGAGGCCGGAGGTGGCGTTCGCCTGCGGATCGAGATCCACGAGCAGGACACGCTCTCCGGCCTGCGCGAGGCAGGCGGCGAGGTTCACTGCAGTCGTCGTCTTGCCGACGCCACCCTTCTGGTTGGCGACGGCGTAGATGCGGCCGGCCACGCAGGCCACTCTAGTCAGGCGAGAGGACGTTTCCGGGCCACGCCGGGGCGGCGCGGGAAGCCGGCCGGAGTCGGCCCAACCTTCGGCACGACGACCAAACCGACCCGCCTCTCGGGCGGGCCGCCGCCGAGTTGCTCGGCCACCCAAGCCAGTTGCTCGAGATCCACCGTAGGGCCGAGCCAGAGGACCGCCGCGCCGCCCGAACGAACGAGCGGCAGCGCCCACTCGAGCGCGACCGGAGGCAGGGCGAGCGCCTTCGCCAGCGCGACGCCGAACACGTCTGGCGCCTGCTCCTCCGCGCGGCCGCGGACCACAGTCACGTTCGGGAAGCCGACTGTCGCGCGCTCGAGGAAGTGCGCCTTGCGGGCGTTTGCCTCGAGCAGCGTCACGTCACGGTCGGGAAGCGCAGCTGCGAGTGGGATCCCAGGCGACCCGCCGCCCGAGCCGACATCGACGATCGGGCCGTCGAAGCCGCGCACGACGTCCACGCCGCGGAGCGCGTCCTCCAGAAGCATCGCCCGCGCCTCGTCGCGGTCGCGGATCGCCGTCAGCCCGGGCATCGCCAGCAGGTCGCTCAGCCAGCGCTCGAGCCGGGGGTCGGTCAACCGATCGGCAAGATGACGACGAAGCGGTTCGGCTCGGTGCCTTCGCTCCCCGTCTCGACCCCGTCGACTTCCTTCAGCCGAACGTGGACGGTCTTGCGCTCGACGGCCGTCATCGGCTCGAGCTCGATCTTCGAGCCGGTCGCGAGCGCCTCCTCGGCGCTGCGAAGGGCGAGCGCCTCCAGGGCGGAGCGCCGCCGTTCGCGATACCCCGCGGCGTCGACGACGATGTCCTTGCGATCGTCGGGCCGGGATCGCCAGACGATCGCGTTCACGAGGTACTGAATCGCATCGATCGTCTGCCCGTGCTTGCCGATCAGGAGGCCGAGATTCGACCCGGAGCACGTCGCGGTCAGCACCTCGTCGTCCTCGACGACCTCGATGCGGCAGCGAACCCCGATCCCGGCGCAGATCCGCTCGACCAGGTCGCGAACCTGCCCCGCGAGGTCGCTGCCGGTCTCCTCCACGGCCTCGCCGACAGCGTCCTGATCGATCGAGGCGATCACCCGCGCCGGCGAGTAGCCGACGCCAAGCAGGCCGCGCTCGCCCTCGGCGACGACCTGGAACTGGACGGCGGCCTTGTCGAGGGCGGGATGGAGCTTCTCGAGCTCCCTGAGCGCCGCCCACTTCGCCTCGCCGACGGTCTCGCCCGTCGCTTCGACTTGGCGGTGGTCGTCGCTCATCTGACCCGACCTCGAATGGCCCGCTCACGTGAACATTTGACGCGTAGCGTACTCATCTTCGCGCCTGCTTCTTCTTGCGCTTCACACGCTTCGGGGCGGCCGGCGGCCGCGCAGGCTGGCCGGGCGGGGAAGGCTCCGCGCCATCGCCATCGCCGTCCCCGTCGCCCGCGGGAGGCTCGTTGCGAGGCGGAGTGCGCGACGAGCGCTTCGGCGGCGCAGCCGGCTTCTTCGGGACCAGGCGCCGCGTCACGACCCCTTGGCCGACCGTCCACAGGTTCGTCGTCACCCAGTACAAAACGAGCCCGACCGGGAACTTGACGAGCACGGGCACGAACGCGACCGGCAGGATCATCATCAGCACGCGCTGGTTCTTGTCCATCGTCGCCGACATGAAGTACGTCGAGGCGAGCTGGCTGAGGACGTAGACCACGAGCAGCACGTAGCCCGACCAGTGCGCGTTCGCGTGATGCGTGATGTCCGGGACGAATCCCAGCCACCGGACGTTGTCGCCGATGTGGATCAGCCGGTTCGAGTGCTTCAGCACGAGGTAGAGCGCGATAAAGACCGGGAACTGGAAGAGAATCGGGAGGCAGGGAGCCGCCGGGTTCACGTTGTTGTCGCGGTAGAAGCGCATCAGTTCCTCGTTGCGCTTCTGCTTGTCGTCCTTGAAGCGCTTCTGGATCGACTTCATCTCCGGCATGTGAGCCTGCATGGCCTGCATCGAGTGGATCTGCTTGACCGTCAGCGGGACGAGCAGGATCCGGACCATCAGCGTCAGCGCGATGATCGACCACCCCCACGGCAGGCCGACCGCGCCGTGCGGGCCAATCCATTCGAGGATGCTCCGAAGGACGTTCTCGAGCGGCGTAAGCGGGCTGGCGAGGATCAATGGAACAACCTCTGGTGCTCGGCGTAGTCGACCCCGCCCTTGCTCCAAGGGTTGCACCGCAGGAGCCGCCAGCCGGCGAGGATGACGCCGCGGACAAGCCCGTAGCGACGCAGCGAGTCGATCGCGTATTGCGAGCACGACGGGTAGTACTTGCATCCGCCCGGAAACAGAACGCCGAAGGTGTAGCGGTACGCGTACACGAGCCCGATGCCGAGGTAGCCGGGAAGTCGAAGAATCACGCAGCCGCCTTTCCGAGCACCTCGTCCACGCGCTCGCCGAGCCACTCGAAGCCCTTCGACTGAGTGCCCTCCACGAGCCCGGGGCGCACGATCAACACGTAGTCGCACCCCGGCGGAAGCGTCTCGAGCCGAGCGCGCCAGGTCTCGCGCAGTTGCCGCTTGATCTTCGAGCGGGCGGTCGAGCCGCCGGTGCCCTTCGGCACCGCGATGCCGAGCCGCGGCTCCTCGCCTTCTTCGCGCGGGAACCAGTAGAGGACGAGAAAGCGGGTCGACACGGACCGTCCCTGCCGATAGACGGCGTCGAAGTCCCGTGAGCGGGAGAGGCGGTGCCGGCGTTGCACCTAAGGCGCCGCCTGCGGTGCCGACGCCAGGACGCACGAGCTTTGCTCGTGTGTCCGTCGGAAATGACCGGTCGAGCCAATTCGGGTCACAGACAAAACGCTCTAGGCGGATCAGGCAGAGAGCCGTTTGCGGCCCCGGGCCCTTCGTCGCTTCAGGATCGCACGGCCGCCCCGCGTCGCCATGCGAGCGCGAAATCCATGCCGCCGCTTCCTGCGGCGCACGTTTGGCTGGTAGGTCCGCTTCACGGTAAGAGGTCAGAGAAAAAGAGGAACGAGCGCCCTTTTCCCCGGGCGCGAGGCCAGTATAGACGAGCACCTTACCCCTGGGTTATCCACAGGTTCGGTCTTGTTGCCAGTTTTGAAAAACCGCTGCGAGAGGGCGACTGTCGCACCGATCGTGTCCTTCGCCAACCGTGCTTTCCACACCTGTGGAGGAACATGTGGATCGCGCAGAAGTACCTGCAAAACGGTCGCTTTTTACCCCCGGGGGTACCCGTTGAGCGGCTTTGGTGACGCTGTTATGCTCGTCCCCCTTCCCTGAGCGAGGAGATTGGTCCGGCGGCGTGGCGCACCAGCAAGAACTGACAGCAGAGGGTCTCTGGACCGAAGTCTCCGGCCGCCTCAAGGGGGCGCTGAACGAGACGACTTTCGGCACCTGGTTCGACGATGTCGCGAGCGTGGAGCTCACCGACGAGGTCTTCGTTCTCTCGGTGCCCAACGACTTCACGCGCGAGTGGATCGAGGGGCATTTTCTCGACCTGATCGGAGCCGCGGTTCGCGACGCAACCGGCGCCCCCCGCCGGATTCGGCTGTCGGTCGAGCAGGAGGTCGAATCGGCCGGGCCCGTACAGGAGCCGACGGCGCCGAAGCGGCCCGGCTTCGAGATAAGCCAGAAGTACACGTTCGACTCGTTCGTGATCGGCTCGTCCAACCGCTTTGCGCACGCCGCCGCGCTCGCCGTCGCCGAGGCGCCGGCCCAGGCGTACAACCCGCTGTTCATCTACGGCGGCACCGGGCTCGGCAAGACCCACCTCCTCCAGGCGATCGGCCAGTACGTGGGCGAGCATTCGCGCAAGCTCTCCGTCCGCTACATCACGAGCGAGACGTTCATGAACGACTTCATCAACTCGCTGCGCGACAAGCGCATCGAGGGCTTCAAGCAGCGCTACCGGACCTACGACCTGCTGCTGATCGACGACATCCAGTTCCTCGAGCACAAGGAGCGGATCCAGGAGGAGTTCTTCCACACGTTCAACTCGCTCTACGAGGCCGGCCGGCAGATCGTGATCTCCTCCGACCGGCCGCCGCGCGAGATCTCGACCCTCGAGGAGCGGCTCCGCTCGCGGTTCGAGTGGGGGCTCATCACCGACATCCAGCCGCCCGACCTCGAGACGCGCATCGCGATCCTGCGCAAGAAGGTCAAGACCGACGGGATCCACATCCCCGACCAGCAGGTGCTGACGTTCATCGCCGGCCGCGTGTCCACGAACATCCGGGAGCTCGAGGGCGCGCTCACGCGGGTCGTCGCCTTCTCGAGCCTGACCGGCCGGCCGATGACGGTCGAGCTCTCTCAGGACGTGCTCAAGGACGTCTTCCCGCAAGGTGCCGCGCCTGAGGTCTCGATCGAGCGCATCCAGACGGCCGTCACCGACCGCTTCGGGCTCTCGATGGAGGAGCTCTGCGGCGAGCGCCGGTCTCAGAACATCGTCTACCCGCGCCAGGTCGCGATGTACCTGTCCCGCGAGCTGACCGATGCGTCGCTGCCGAAGATCGGGCGGGAGTTCGGCGGCCGCGACCACACGACGGTCATCCACGCGACCTCCAAGATCGCACGGCTGATTCGCGAGGATCGCTCTGTGTACAACCTGGTGCAAGAGTTGACCGCGCGCATCAAGCAAACCCGGTAAATCTGGGGACAGTCGAACAAGGCCCCTTCAGACATGTGCAAAGAGTCCACTTCCCCACATTTCGCGTCCCCAGGGCAAACGCTCTCCGACAGCCGCGATACGGCATCATCCACAGAGTTCACACTCCTTACTACTGCTACTACAAATTCTTTTAAATAGATGACAGAGACAGAAACCGCAGTTGGAGGAACCGTGAAGATCATCTGCTCGAAAGACGAGCTCGCCCGTGCTCTATCACTGGTGGGTAGAGCGGTGTCGACGCGGGCGTCGGTGCAGGTGCTCGGAGGCGTGCTCTTGCGGGCAACCGGCGGACAGCTCGAGCTCGCCGCGACCGACATGGAACTGTCACTCCGCCTTGTCGTCGATTGCACGGTGGAAGGGGACGGCGCGGTGGTCGCTCCTGGGCGCTTGCTCGTCGACCTAGCTCGGCTACTACCGGAAGGGGAGGTGATCCTCGAGCACAAGCCGGAGCAAGGCGTACTGGAAGTGACCTCTGGCCCGGCGAGCTACAAGCTGAACACCTACAGCGCCGAAGACTTCCCGAAGCTCCCGGACGCCGGGAGCGCGCAGACCTTCACAGTCGATGGCCCTGCATTCCTGGAAACGGTCTCGCGCGTCGCCCGCTCGGCGTCGCGTGACGAGTCGCGGCCCGTTCTGACAGGGATCCTCGTGCGCTTCGAGGGCGGCAAGTTGGTCATGGCGGCAACCGACTCGTACCGGCTCTCGGTCAAAGAGACGGAGATCGCCGGCAGCGAAGGAGCCGAGCTCGAGGCGATTGTCCCGGCGCGGGCGCTCACCGAGCTTTCGCGCATCGCCCAGGACGCGGACGAGCTGCGGATCGGCGTCCAGGAGAACCACGTCGTGTTCGGCGCGGGCGAGACCTGGCTGACGACGCGGCGGATCGACGGGCAGTTCCCGAACTACAAGCAACTGCTGCCGGAGACCTTCGAGCACGAGGTGAAGCTGCCCCGTGAGGAGTTCCTCGAGGTCGTCCGGCGCGCCTCGGTCATGGCTCAGCGCAACTCGCCGCTTCGACTTCGCTTCGCGGAGGGTGAGGTGACCGTCTCGGCTCAGACGCAGGACGTCGGCGAGGCGAAGGAGTCGCTGCCGGTGCCGTTTTCCGGCGAGCCGCTCGAGATCGGGTTCAACCCGGAGTTCCTGCGCGACGGCCTGGAGTCGGTGGCGAGCGACGAGGTCGCGCTCCGGCTGATCAGCTCGCTTCGCCCCGGCCTCATCCACTCCGACGACGAGCACTTCTCGTACCTGATCATGCCGATTCGGCTCGCGGGCTGATCGTCCGGACGCTCACGCTTCGCGACTTTCGCTCCTATGCCTCGCTCGAGCTGGAACTCGAGCCTGGGTTGGTGCTCGCCGTCGGTGAGAACGGGGCCGGCAAGACGAACCTGCTCGAGGCGCTGCACGTTGGCACGCAGGGCTTCTCGCCGCGTAGTCGCAACGACGCACAGCTCGTGCGGTTCGGCGCCGAGGCCGCGCGGATCGAGCTCGCGGGAGAACGCGGCGGGCGGAAGCTCGAGATCGAGCTCACGCTGCGGCCCGGCGATGCGAAGCGGGCTCAGCTGAACGGCGCGCCGCTGCGGGCGGCCGAGCAGCTGCGCGCGGAAGTCGAGACGCTCGTCTTCACGCCCGACCGGCTCGTGGTCGTGAAGGGCGGCCCGGCCGCACGGCGGGCGTACTTCGACCGTGCGCTGGGCCGGCTCCTGCCCGCCCGGGCCGGGCTTCCCGCCGAGTACGGCGCGGCCGTCGCGCAGCGAAACGCGGCGCTGCGGCGGGTGATGGTCGGCGCATCGTCACGGGAAGCGATTGGGCCCTGGACGCAGCGCGTGGCCGAGCACGGAAACGCGCTCGTCACGGCCCGGCACGAGGTGATCGCGGCCCTGGTGCCGCCGTTCTCCGAGCGGGCGGCCGAGCTGGGCCTGGCCGCCGCGGAGCTCGTCTATGAGGCCCAGCCGCTCAGCTCCGATGCGCTGGAGGCTCGCCTGGACGAGGATCTCGAGCGTGGCACGACCGGGCTCGGGCCGCACCTGGACGAGGTTGGGATCGCCGCCGGCGGCCGCGACCTGCGCCGCTACGGCTCGCAGGGAGAGCAGCGGCTGGCCGTGCTCTCGCTCCTGCTCGCGGAGGCGGAGCTCCTCGCAGACCGCGGGCCGGCACCGCCGCTCCTACTCCTCGACGACGTGCTCTCGGAGCTGGACGAGCGGAGGCGCCGCGTTCTCGCGGAGCGCCTGACCGGCCGCGGGCAGGCGCTGATCACCGCCACCGACGCGTCGGCTCTTCCTTTCGCGCCGAGCCAGCTCGTGGAGGTCGAACCCGGCTTTGCGAGACCCGCGTCGTGAAGCCGGAACGGATCGGCAGCGAGGTCCAGCGGGAGCTTTCGCGGTTCGGCCCGGCGGAAGGAATGACCGAGATCGTGCGCGCCTGGCCCGAAGTGATGGGCGAGCAAATCGCCCGCAATGCCTGGCCTGCGCGCCTGGCCCGGGACGGCAAGCTGCACGTCGCCACGGCGTCCTCCGCCTGGGCATTCGAGCTCGCGCAGCTCGAGCCGAAGCTACTCGAGCGCCTCGGCCGGGTGCTCGGCGACGCCACGCCCGCGGGCCTGAGGTTCGCTCCCGGGAAGCTTCCGGAGCGTTCCGCGGACGACGCTCCAAGCGCCTCGAAGGTGTCGCGCGAGCCGACCGCGGAAGAGCACGAGCTGGCCGCGGCGCTCGCCTCCGGGATCGAGGACGAATCTCTGCGCAAAATCGTTGCAAAGGCGGCTGCGGCGAGCCTCACAAGGCCCTCCTGACGGCCGCTTTGTCTGGTACACTTCACTTGCCCCGGAAAGTGAAGATTTGCAGGGCTTTTTTTAATGACTGAAGCTGCGTACAGCGCAAAAGACATCACTGTCCTCGAAGGCCTCGAGCCCGTCCGGTTGCGGCCGGGCATGTACATCGGTTCGACGGGCGCTCGCGGGCTCCATCACCTCGTCTTCGAGGTGGTCGACAACTCCGTCGACGAGGCCATGGCAGGCCGTGCCGACCTCGTCGAAGTAGTCCTGCATCCGGACAATTCGGTCACCGTCACGGACAACGGCTCGGGCATCCCCACCGACGTGATGAAGGACCAGGGGCTCCCGGCGGTGACGGTGGTGCTGACGAAGCTCCACGCCGGCGGCAAGTTCGGCGGTGACGGCTACAAGGTCTCCGGCGGACTGCACGGAGTCGGCGTCTCGGTCGTCAACGCGCTCTCGGCGTGGCTCCACGTCGACGTCAAGCGCGACGGCAAGGTCTTCCACCAGGAGTTCGCCCGCGGCGAGCCGACGACCGATCTCAAGAAGGTCGGCCCGACGAAGGAGACCGGCACGACGATTTCCTTCCTGCCGGATCTGGAGATCTTCGACGAGCTCGAATGGTCGGAGGAGATCCTCATCCAGCGCCTGCGCGAGACGGCATTCCTGACCAAGGGACTACGGATCGTGCTCATCGACGAGCGCGAGGGCGAGGAGCGGCACGAGTTCTACGCCGAGGGCGGGATCCGGGACTTCGTCTCCTACGTGAACGACTCGAAGGAGCCCGCGCACAAGCACATCATCTACTTCGAGACCTTGACGAACGGCGACGCGGCCACGGCCGGGGAGGTCGAGGTCGCGATGCAGTGGAACACGTCGTACGTCGAGTCGGTGTTCTCGTTCGCGAACAACATCAACACGCATGAGGGCGGCACGCACCTCTCCGGCTTCAAGTCGGCGCTGACGCGAACTCTGAACGACTATGCCCGCCGCAACGGGATCCTGAAGGAGAAGGACGACAATCTCGAGGGCGAGGATGTGCGCGAGGGGCTCGCCGCGGTGATCTCGGTCAAGCTCCAGGACCCGCAGTTCGAAGGGCAGACGAAGACGAAGCTGGGCAACGCCTGGGTTCGGGGCCTCGTCGAGCAGACGGTGAACGTGAAGCTCGCCGAGTTCCTGGAGGAGAACGCGACCGAGGCCAAGCAGATCATGCAGAAGGCGCTCGCGGCGCGGAACGCGCGGCAGGCGGCCCGCAAGGCGCGAGAGCTGACCCGCCGCAAGAGCGCCCTCGACAGCATGGCGCTACCCGGGAAGCTCGCCGACTGTTCGATCAGCGATCCCGAGTCGGCCGAGCTCTACCTCGTCGAGGGCAACTCGGCCGGCGGCTCGGCGATCGACGCCCGCGATCGGACCTTCCAGGCGATCCTGCCGCTGCGCGGGAAGGTGATCAACTCCGAGAAGAACCGCATCAACAAGGTGCTGTCGAATCTCGAGATCCAGTCGATGATCACCGCGATCGGCACGGGGATCGGCGACGAGTTCGACCTCGAGAAGCTTCGGTACCACCGCGTGATCGTCATGACCGACGCCGACGTCGACGGCTCCCACATCCGCACGCTGATCCTCACGTTCCTCTACCGCCAGATGCAGGAGCTCGTCGAGGGCGGCTACATCTACATCGCCGTCCCGCCGCTCTACCGCGTGAAGATCGGGAACCGGGAGCAGTACGTCGAGAAGGAGTCCCAGTTCGAGGACATCCTCGTCAGGGAGCGGGTGAAGGACATCGTCGTCGCCCCCCGCGACGAAGATTCTCAGAAGCTGACCGAGGCCCGTTACCGCCGCTTCACGAAGGCGCTGAACGAGTTCGAGGGCTGGACCCAGCGACTCCGCGCCGATTTCGGGCAGGCTGCGGCGACCTTCGTGATCGAGCATCGGCTCGTCGAAGTCGACATCGACGCGGCGGCCGGCAAGGATCTTGCGAAGACGCTCGAGTCGGTCGGCGAAGAGGGCCACGAGCTCTCCGTGCTCGAGCAGACCGATGAGTTCACGACGATCAAGATCGTCGAGGTCGAGACGAGCGCCGCGAGCCATGTGACGATTCCCACCGACCTTTTCGCCTCGCCGGTCTACGCGAACCTGCGCCGCTCCTACGCGCGACTTCACGAGTTCCTGGGGATGCCGCCGTTCACGCTGTCGCTCGGCAAGAAGGAGCGCACGGCCGAGACGTTCGAAGAGCTCCGCCGCGAGGCGCTCGAGCTCGCGAAGGAAGGGATCAACATCGGCCGATTCAAGGGCCTCGGCGAGATGAACCCCGAGGAGCTCTGGATGACGACGATGGATCCCGCGAAGCGGATGCTGATCAAGGTGGAGGTCGAAGACGCCGCTGCAGCGGACCGGATGTTCTCGATGCTCATGGGCGACCAGGTCGAGCCGCGCCGCGATTTCATCGAGTCGAACGCGAAGGACGTCAGATTCCTGGACGTCTGATCGTGGTGAGGGCCTAGATGTCTTCGGTTGAGCCCCTGGGCGCCGGCCGGATCGAGCCCCGCGAGCTCGAGCAGGAGATGCGCTCGAGCTTCCTCGACTACGCCATGAGCGTGATCGTCTCGCGCGCCCTCCCGGACGTGCGCGACGGCCTGAAGCCGGTGCACCGCAGGGTCCTCTTCGCCATGCACGAGGCCGGCCTGCAGCCGAACCGGCCGCGCCTGAAGTGCGCGCGCGTCGTCGGCGACGTCATGGGCTCGTACCATCCACACGGCGACGTGGCGATCTACGACACGCTCGTCCGGATGGCCCAGCCGTTCTCGATGCGCTATCCGCTCGTCGACGGCCAGGGGAATTTCGGGAACATCGACGACTATCCCGCGGCCGCCATGAGATACACCGAGTGCCGGCTGACGAAGCTCGCGACCGAGCTGCTTCGCGACATCGACTCCGACACCGTCGACTTCGTCCCCAACTACGACGAATCGCGTCGGCAGCCGAGCGTTCTGCCGTCCCGCTACCCGAATCTGCTCGTCAACGGCTCGCAGGGGATTGCCGTCGGCATGGCGACGAACATCCCGCCGCACAACCTGGGCGAGGTGGTCGACGCCCTCGTGGCGCTGATCGACGAGCCCGAGATCGACGTCGAGCGCCTGACCAAGCACATCAAGGGCCCCGACTTCCCGACCGGCGGGATCATCGTCGGAAGGGAAGGGATCCGAGAGGCCTATCGCTCGGGGCGGGGTCGGATTGTCATGCGCGCCAGGGCTCACATCGAGGAGCTGCGCGGCGGCAAGACGGCGATCATCGTCAACGAGCTGCCGTACGGGGTGAAGAAGGGCGGCGACTCCGGCGTGATCAAGAAGATCGCCGATCTCGTGAACGACAAGGTCCTCACGGAGATCTCCGACGTCAAGGACCTCTCCGACAAGACCGGCATGCGCATTCAGATCGAGCTGAAACGCGAGGCGATTCCGCAGGTCATCCTGAACAAGCTCTACAAGCACACGGCGCTGCAAGCGACCTGGGGGTACAACGCGGTTGCGCTCGTCGACGGCGTGCCGCGCACTCTCGCGCTGCGCGACCTGCTCAGCCATTACCTCGACTTCCAGCGCGAGGTCGTCACCCGCCGGCTGAAGTACGAGCTGCGCAAGGCCGAGGCGCGTGCTCACGTCCTCCTCGGCTACCTGATCGCTCTCGACAACCTGGATGCCGTGATCGCGCTCATCCGCAGCGCCGCCGATGCGGACGCGGCGCGCGAGGGCCTGATGAAGGAGTTCGAGCTGTCCGAGATCCAGGCTCAGGCGATCCTCGATCTCCGCCTGCGCGCCCTGACGGCGCTCGAGCGCAAGCGCGTCGACGACGAGCACAAGGATCTCGTCGAGCGGATCAGCGAGCTGCGCACGATCCTGGGCGACGAGTCCCGGATCGGAGCCCTCATCCGCGAGGAGTTGCTCGAGATCAAGCAGATCTACGGCCGCAACGACGATCGCCGCACGGAGATCATCGCGGCCGAGGGCGAGTTCTCACTCGAAGACATGATCGCCGAGGAGGACATGGTGATCGCGATCACCCGCTCGAACTACATCAAGCGGCTCCCCGTGACGACCTACCGCGAGCAGCGGCGGGGCGGCCAGGGCGTGATGGGAATGGACTTGAAGGAGGACGACTACATCGAGCACCTCTTCGTCGCCTCCACGCACGACTACGTCCTCTTCTTCACGAACGTGGGCAAGGTCTACCGGCTGAAGGTGCACGAGCTGCCGCTCGGGTCTCGCCAGTCGAAGGGCCGTGCGATCCAGAATCTCCTGCCGTTCCGCCAGGGCGAGCAGGTGCGCGCGGTCATCCAGACGCGCGACTTCGAGGAGTCGAAGTACCTCGTCTTCGCGACGAAGATGGGCATCGTCAAGAAGACCGAGCTCTCCGCGTACAACACACCGCTGAAGGCGGACGGGATCATCGCGATCAAGATGCGCGACGACGACGAGCTCGTATCCGTTCGCCACTCGACCGGCGAGGACGACATCCTGATGGTCTCGCGCAAGGGCCAGGCGATCCGCTTCAGCGAGAAGGAGGCGCGGTCGATGGGCCGCGACACCGGCGGCGTCAAGGGGATGGGCCTGCGCAAGGGCGACGAGGTGATCACCTCGGACGTCGTCGGGATCAACGAGGCCGACCTGCTCGTCGTGACCGAGAACGGCTATGGCAAGCGGACGAAGCTCGGGGACTACCCGCGGAAGGGACGAGGCGGCCTGGGCGTGAAGACCGTGCAGCTGACCGAGGCTCGCGGGCAGCTCGCCGGCGCCCGCATCGTCCAGGACGGCTATCAGGTGATGCTGATCTCGAACGGCGGCACCGTGATCAAGATCCCGGTCGAGGACGTCAAGCGCCTCGGGCGCTCGACCCAGGGCGTCATCGTCATGCGGCTCCGCAAGGGCGAGCAGGTCTCCGCGCTCGCGCCCGTAGTCGAGCCCGAGGACGAAGAAGTCCCGGAATCGGTCGTCGAGCCGGCGCCCGAACCTGCGTCCGACCCGGTCTAGTCAGGGAGGGGTTGGCGAAACATGGTCTGAGCCGCCGGGCCGCGCTGCTCGCCCCGATGCCGGGTCCTCAGTCGCCCCGATAGTCACTATCGGGGCTCCCTGCGTCCGCGGCCTCGGAACAAGCAGCGCACCCCGGCGACGAGCAATGTTCCGCCAACCCCTCCAGGGAATACGCCGCAATTTCAAGCGGTTTCGGGACGAAACACTTCACAAAAAGTGCTGAGAGCGATATATCTTCGCGGAGAGGGGTTTCGTTTTTCCGCCGGGAGAGAGTTGATGGCCGCCAGCAGACAAGTAGATCTTCTAGAGCCGATCGATCTCGCGGAGCATCTGGACAAGATCCAGCTGTACCTGGGCCAGGTGTGCCAGATCGCGGGCATTTCGAAGATGCAGCTCGACTACTGGACGAACAAGGCTCAGATTCCGACTCACGGCCGGAAGCAGCGGATCTACGACATGGATGCGCTGGAGACGGTGATGCTGATCAAGCAGGCCAAGGACAAAGGGCTGAATCTCGGCGCGGCGATCGAGGCCGCGCAGCGCTTTCGCGAGCTGAACGGATCCAAAGAGTCCTCTGACTAACGCAACCGCTGAGCCGCTTCATCGGGCGGCAACCAGTTGACGTAGAGGCCGGCGCCGAGCTCGAGGCCGGCGAAGACGGTGAGCCTCGGCACGATCTCGAAATGCCAGTGGGCGCCGGTGTGCAGCCACGCATTGAGCGGGACCGGGCCTTCCGTCGCGTGCAATCGTTGGACGGCAGCTCGGAGCAGGCTCAGCGCGCCGCGGATGTCTTCCTCGGCCGGCCGCTCGTCATGCGCCTGCGGAGCGATCAGCAGCTCGTACGGTACGCGGCCGGCCTGGGCCGCACGGAGCGAGAGGTCCCCTTCGAATGCGATCTCCAGTGTCTCGTCTCGGAGCACCTCGCAGAGCGCGCAGTCGCTCTTTTGCAACCTGGGTAGCTCCGCGACGACCTCGGGGGGGGCCTCACGGAGCCAGGCGAGCTGGGAGTGGCTGTGCGGAAGGCTTGCGCCCGCCTCCCTGCCTTCGTTGACGAGGAGGAAGGGATGAGCAAAGCCGGCTTCGCGTGCCGCCTCGAGCCGAGCGTTCCAGGCGACCGCAACCGAGTCGAGCTCCTCGTCGTCGAGCTCGGCCAAAGAACGGGCGTGGCGTGGCGTGTGGACGACGACCTCCTGGTGGTCGAACGCGGGGTAGAGGTTGGGGACGACGCGGACCTGCCAGCCGGGCGTGTCGGGCTCGCGGCCCGGAGGCGCGACCGCGAAGGTCTCGGGCGGCGTGCGATCCTCGCGTCCTGCGCAGAACGGACACTGCTCGAGCTCCTCGGCGGTCGCAGGCGCGACCGCTTCCCGCTCCGCTCCGGGCCTCCGCGCCCGCGCCGGCGCGATGGCGACGAGCCGTCCTGAGAGCGGGTCCTGCCGCAGGTTCGCCGGGGTCAGCTCTTCTGCCCGTAGCCCTGCGAGCTCTCGATCAACGGCCGGAAGAGCTCGATCGGCAGCGGCAGGATGATCGTCGACGAGCGCTCCGAGCTGATCTCGAGCATCGTCTGCAGGAACCGGAGCTGAAGCGACATCGGATTCTCCGACAGCACCTGGGCGGCGTCCTTCAACCGCTCGGAGGCCTGGAACTCGCCCTCGGCTGCGATCACCTTTGCGCGCCGCTCGCGCTCGGCCTCGGCCTGGCGGGCCATCGCGCGCTGCATGCCGCCGGGGATCTCGACGTCCTTGACCTCGACGATCGAGACCTTGATGCCCCAGGGCGAGGTCGCCTCGTCGATGATCTGCTGGAGGATCGCGTTGATCTTGTCGCGCTCCGAGAGCAGCTCGTCGAGCGAGTGCTGGCCGAGCACGCTGCGCAGCGTCGTCTGCGAGATCTGCGAGGTCGCGACCATGAAGTTCTCGATCTGCACGATCGCCTTCTCGGGGTCGATGATGCGGAAGTACGCGACGGCGTTCACGCGGACCGGCACGTTGTCCTTCGTGATCACCTCCTGCGGCGGGACGTTCAGCGTCACCGTGCGCAGGTCGACTCGGACCATCTTGTCGAAGATCGGGATGAGCAGGAAGAGGCCCGGGCCCTTCGGCGGCGACTTCAGGCGGCCGAGGCGGAAGATCACACCGCGCTCGTACTCGCGTGCGACTCGGACCGCCGACGAGAGGATGATCAGCGCGAGAACTGCGACTGCGGCAACTGCGATCAGCGCGGCCACGAGCTAGATCCTATGTGACGACGGTCGGTTCTTCAGCGCGTTCGACCTCGAGCACGAGGCCGTCGTCGATCTGGTCGACCCGCACGGGCGTGCCGGGCGGGAGCGGCTCGCCTTCGGTTCGAGCCCGCCAGAGCTCTCCGCGGACGAAGACGAGTCCCTCCGGGCCGAGCGTTTCCCGCACGACGCCGGCCTGGCCGATGAGCTCGCTGGTGCCGGTCACGACCGGCGCCCGCCGCACCTGAACGAGCTTGACTCCGACGAGGGCCATGGACGCCGCGAGCGTGCCCGCGATCGCAAGGACGACGGGGAGCGAGACTTTGTACGCGCTGCCCGCCGGCTCGAACAGGAGGAGCGAGCCGATGACAAAGCAGACTGCTCCCGCGAGCGTGATCGCACCGTGTGTCGGGACGAAGGCCTCCGCGGCGAAGAAGGCGAACGCGAGCAGCATCAGCAAGAGCCCCGCCGCGCTGATCGGGAGCACCTGGAGCCCGAAGAGCCCGAGGATGAGGCAGATCGCTCCGAATGTGCCGGGGAAGATGAGACCCGGGTTCCAGAGCTCGACGATGATCCCGAGCGTCCCGATCGACATGAAGAGGACGATCAGGTTGGGGTCGATCAGCGTGTTCAGGATCTTCTGCCACAGCGACATGTCGACCGTGGTGATCTGCGCCCCGGCCGTGTGCAGGACGAGCCCTTTCGGCGTCGTCGTCCGCCCGTCGATCTTGTCGAGGAGTGCGGGCAAGTTCGGGGCCATGACGTCGATCACGTTCTGCTGCAGCGCCTCGGTGGCGCCGAGGTTCGAGGCCTTGCGCACTGCCGAGTCGGCCCACTGGACGTTGCGGCCGTGCGTCCGCGCGAGCTCCCGGAGAGAGGCTGCCGCGTCGTTGATCACCTTTCGCCGGAGGTCGCTCTGGATGTTGCCGCCGCCGACGTCGATGGGAGTCGACGAGCCGATGTTCGTCTGCGGCGCCATCGCCAGGATGTCCGCCGCTTCGCTGATCCAGACTCCCGCTGACGCGGCCCGAGAGCCCGGAGGCGAGACGTAGACGATGACGGGGATCTTCGAGGCGAGCTCCGCCTTGAAGATCTTTTGCATCGACGTGCTGAGCCCGCCGGGCGTGTCGAGCAGGATCACGACCGCGTCCAAGTGATCCCGGTTTGCGTGCGAGATCTGTGTGTTGACGTAGGACTGCGTGACCGGGTTGACGTCACTTTCGAACTTGACCGCAAGGACATGCGGCCGTGACGGCGTAGCTGAGGCGGTGGCGCAGAACAGCAAAGCCGCGCCTAGCGCGAGAAGAAATACCCGCAGAAGCGGCCCTTTCACTTGTAAGGATTGTATCTGGGACCGGGCGTTCGGCCTTGAGGGTTGCTCCGGTCTCTGCTTCCGTAGAGAGCGCCGCCCATGAAGCTCATCCGTTTCGCCCTGCTCTTTCTCTTCCTCGCTCCTGGCACAGCGCTCGCAGCCGGGACGACGATGACGGCCCGCGATCTGCCGCGAGGCACGCACAGCGCGCACGCGCGGTTCGATCTCGTCGGGCTCCACTGGCAGGGGATCGGCACTGTTTCGTTCCGTACACGGAGCGTGTCCGGACGGTGGAGCGGGTGGCATGACGCAGCGCCCGAGGACGACCGCCCCGACCTGCGCACGCGTGAGCTGCGAGCCCGCGGCTGGCAGCTCGGGAGCCCGTACTGGACCGGCCCTTCGAACCGGCTTCAGGTGAGAACCTCTAGGGGCGTCACCCGGCTGCGCGCGTATTACGTCTGGAGTCCCGTGAAGGCTCGGCCCCTGCGCGCCGTCTCGATCGCCGGCTCGCCGCTCATCCTCTCCCGGTCAAGCTGGGGCGCAAACGAGCACATCAGGCGCGGCCCGCCGCATTACGCAGACTCGGTGCGGTTCGCCATCGTCCATCACACGGCCGGCTCGAACTCGTACACCCGAGCCCAATCGGCTTCGATCGTCCGCGGGATCCAGCGCTATCACGTGCTCGGGAACGGCTGGGACGACATCGGCTACAACTTCCTCGTCGACAAGTACGGCCAGATCTTCGAAGGCCGCTACGGGGGAGTCGACCGGAGCGTCGTCGGCGCCCATGCCCAGGGCTTCAACTCGGGCTCGACGGGGATCGCGCTGATCGGGAGCTACACAGACACCCCGCCCTCGGCCGCTGCCCGCGACGCACTGACCCGTCTCATCGCCTGGCGGCTCGACGTCGCGCACGTCGACCCGCTCTCCACGCTCACCTATCGCTCGAGCGGAAACCCGCGCTTTCCGGCGGGCCGCAACATCAGGCTGCGCTCGATTTCGGGCCACCGCGACACGGGCTACACGACGTGTCCGGGCAACCGGCTCTACGCAGCCCTGCCCGCGCTTACACGGAGCGTCGCCGAGACCGGGCTGCCGAAGCTCTATTCCCCCGTTGCGTCGGGCTCGCCGGGAGGCTTCGTGCATTTCACCGCGACCCTCACCGAGGCGCTGTCCTGGTCGGTCGTCGTCACCGAGCCGGACGGGAATGTCGTCGCGAACGGTGAGGGGACCGGCACGGACGTCGACTGGACGTGGGATGCCAGGACGGTTCCGGCCGGGCGCTATCGGTACGCGATCGACGCCGGGCCCACGCTTCGGCCGGCAACGGGGGTCGTGGCCGGCACCTCCAACCAGTCCGCGCTGACCGCGCTCGCCCGACCTGCGCTGATCACGCCCAACGGCGACGGGCTCCGCGAACGAACGGTGATCAGCTACCACCTGCGCGAGGCGTCCCTCGTCACGGCGACCGTGGTCGACTCGACCGGTACCCCCGTGACGACGCTCTTCGTCGAGCAGCGCAGCGCGGGGTCGTTCAGTTTCCCCTGGGATGCGACCGGGCTGGCCGACGGCCGCTACGGGATCGTGCTCACCGCGCGCAACGCTCTCGGCATCGACACGACGGCGACGGTCTCAGTGACCGTGGATCGAACGCTTGCGGGCTTGAGCGCCGTGCCGCGGGTCTTCTCGCCGAACGGGGACGGCCGTCTCGACACGATCGGCTTTCACTTCCAGTTGAACGGCCCCGCCCAGGTCTCGCTGAACGTGCGCCTGGGCCAGCGGGTGCTCGGGCAGGTCTTCGCCGGCCCGCTCGAGGCAGGGCCGCAGACGATCGAGTGGAACGGCCGCTTCCGGCGCGGAGCCGGCGAGCGGGAGTACCGGGCCGACGTGCGCGCGACCTCGGCCGTCACGACGACTCGCTTGACCGTGCCCTTCGCGGTGGACACGACCGGCCCGCGTCTGCGGCTGCTCTCGTCCACGACGTTGACCTTCTGGGTCAATGAGCCGTCCGACGTGACCGCGGTCTTCAACGGGACACGGACGGTCACCCGGCGCCGCCTCCGGCCGGGCCGCTTCAGGATCGCTCCCGGCGGCGCCTACTCGACGTTCCGTGCGGTCGCGCGCGATTTCGCAGGAAACGACGGCCGCGTCTTCACGTACCCGTAGCGACCTCTACCCACCGGTCGTAGCGGCGCTCCAGCGCGACGAGGAGCTCGACAAGCAGCTGAGCGCGGTCGACCTCGTGGCCAGTCTCCACGAGCAGGGAGGTCGCGGGCCGGTCGACCTCCGTCGGGAGCTGCCCAGCCGGCACGTTGACGTTGATCCCGATGCCCAGCACGACTCGGCCGTCGCGCGCCTCGGCGAGGATGCCGGCCGCCTTGCGGCCGCCGAGCAGGATGTCGTTCGGGAGCTTGATCTCCGGCTCGAGCCCGGTGACCGTGGCGATCGCCTCGGCGCACGCTTTGCCCGCGACGAGGGAGAGCTCCGGCAGGCGGTGGGTCTCGACCGGCGGCTCGAGCAGGATCGAGCAGAGGATGCTGACGCCGGGAGGAGAAAGCCACTTCCGGCCGAGCCGGCCGCGTCCCTCGGTCTGCTCCTCGGCGACCGCGACCGCGCCCTCGGAGTGCTCCTGGCCGAGCATCCTCTGGGTCGAAGGGCAGGTCTCGGCATAGAGATAGGGTCGACCGAACCTGCCGCGCAGGCGCGGAACCACGAACTCCGCTGCGAGCGACTGGGACACTCCTGACTACACTAGGCCGCTGGTGGAGACGAAGGTGCCGCTTGGGAAGGCAGAGATCGAGGCGATCCTGCCGCATCGCGATCCCTTTCTGCTGATCGACGAGGTCGTCGAACTGGAGCCGGGAGCGCGTGCGGTTGCGCGCAAGCGCGTTCAGCCCGACGAGTGGTACCTGGCCGGGCACTTTCCCGGCCGGCCGATCATGCCCGGGGTGCTGATCGTCGAGGCGATGGCTCAGACGGGGGCCGTCGCCGTGCTCTCGCAGGAGGAGAACCGAGGCCGCCTGGCGCTCTTCGCGGGGATCGACGGGGTCCGCTTCAAGCGGATCGTGGAGCCCGGCGACGAGCTGGAGCTGTCCTGCGAGCTCGAGCGCGCCCGCGGCCCGATCGGCAAGGGACGGGCGGAGGCTCGCGTCGGCGGCGAGCTCGCCGCACGCGGAACCCTGACGTTTGCGGTGGACCGGTCGTGATCGCGACCGCGACCGCCAACGGACGCATCTCGATCACCGGCATCGGCTCGAACGCACCGGCGCGCGTGATGACGAACGACGAGATCGCAAAGCGGGTCGACACCTCGGACGAGTGGATCCTCGAACGGACCGGGATCCGCGAGCGCCGCGTCGCCGGCCCTGATGAGGCGCTGTCGGACGTCTCGCTGCCCGCAGCCGAGGCGGCCCTCGAGCAGGCCCGGCTGAAGGCCTCGGCGCTTGACCTGATCGTCGTGGCGACCGTGACGCCCGACATGCTCTTCCCCTCGACCGGCGCCATCATCGCCGACCAGCTCGGCGCGAAGGATGCGGCCGCGTACGACCTCTCCGCCGGCTGCACGGGCTTCGTGTACGCGCTCGTCCAGGCACACGGGATGATTGCCGGCGGCCTGGCGAGCAATGCGCTCGTGATCGGCGGCGACGTGCTCTCGAAGATCGTGGACTGGGAAGACCGCAGCACGTGTGTTCTCTTTGGTGACGGAGCGGGCGCGGTCGTGCTCGAGCGGGTCGGCGAGGGGGGCTTTCTCGGCTTCGAGCTCGGCGCAGACGGCTCGGGCGGTCCGCAGCTCTACATGCCCGCAGGGGGCTCTCGCGCCCCCGCGACCGCCGAAACGGTCGCGGCACGGCAACATTTCGCGAAAATGAACGGCCGCGAAGTGTTCAAGTTTGCGACCCGGGTGCTCGTCGACTCGGCCGAGAAGGTGCTCGGCGAATGCGGCGTGGCCGTGGACGACGTCGACGTCTACGTCCCGCATCAGGCCAACGTGCGGATCATCGACTACGCACGGAGGAAGCTCGGCATCCCGGAAGAAAGGACAGTCGTTAACGTAGACCGCTATGGCAACACGTCTTCGGGATCGATTCCGCTAGCGCTCGGCGATGCGGAGGCTGACGGGCGGCTCGCTGCGGGCGAAATGGTGCTGATGACTGGAATGGGCGCCGGCCTCACATGGGGCTCAGCTTTGATGGAATGGACGGCGAACGGGAAAGGTGGCACAGCATGAGTAACGTCGCGTTCTGCTTCCCGGGGCAAGGGTCCCTTGAAGTCGGGATGGGCAGAGAGATCGCCGAAGCCGTCCCGGAGGCGATGGAGGTCTTCCGCGAGGGCAGCGAGGCTTCGGGCCTCGACCTGCAGCGGCTTTGCTTCGACGCTCCGATCGAGGAGCTCGTGGAGACCGAAGTCCAGCAGCCGGCGCTCGTCGCCACGAGCCTGGCCATGCTCGCCGCCCTGCGCGCCCGCGGCCTCGAGCCCGACTACGTCGTCGGCCATTCGGTCGGAGAGTTCACGGCGCTTGCGGCGGTGTCGTCCATGACCCCGTCCGAGTCGATCGCGCTCGTGCGCGAGCGTGGGCTCGCGATGGCCGAGGCCGCACGGATCAGCAACGGCTCGATGGCTGCGATCCTCGGCCTCGACGACGAGATCGTCGAGCGGCTCTGCGCGGACATCGAGGGCGTCTGGCCCGCCAACTACAACTGCCCGGGCCAGATCGTCGTCTCCGGCGAGCAGGAGGCCGTGAACGAGCTCTGCGCGAAAGCCGAGGAGCTCGGCGCCCGGCGCACGGTGAAGCTCAAGGTCTCCGGCGCGTTCCACAGTCCGATCATCGCCCGCGCCGCCGACCGTCTGCGCCCGGCGATCGAGCGCGTGCGGTTCCGCGACCCGGTTGCGCCGTTCATGTCGACGGTCACGGCGAAGATCGAGCCTGCGCAGCGCATTGCGTCGCTGCTCGTCGAGCAGCTGACGGCTCCGGTTCGTTTCACCCAGGCCGCGCGTGGTCTCATCGAGGAGGGCGTCAAGACCTTCGTCGAGGTCGGGCCCAGCACGGTGCTCACCGGCCTTGTCAAGCGGATCGATCGCACGGCGAAGACGATCTCGGTGAACAACCTCGCCGGGCTGGACAAGGCTGAGGAGAAACTCTCCGCTGCATAGGAGGGTTTGGCGAAATATGGCTGAGCCACCGGGCCGCGCTGCTCGCCCCGAGGCCGGGTCCTCAGTCGCCCCGATAGTGAGAACTATCGGGGCTCCCTGCGTCCGCGGCCTCGGAACGAGCATCGCACCCCGGTGACGAGCAACATTCCGCCAAGCCCTCCTGAGTTCTGCTCGCTCGAAGGGCGGACGGCTCTCGTCACCGGGGGCTCGCGTGGAATCGGCCGGGCGATCGCGGTCGAGCTCGGCAAGGCCGGAGCCTCGGTCGTCGTCGGCTACCGATCGGGCGCGGAGGAAGCGGAGGCGGTCGCCCAGGAGATCGGCGGCCGCGCGGTTCAGGCAGACGTCTCGAACCCGGACGAGGCGCGCGCGCTGGTCGAGGAGGTCGGCGACCTGAACATCCTCGTCAACAACGCGGGGCTCACGCGTGACGGCGTGCTCGCGCGAATGACCGACGACGACTGGCGCTCGGTGATCGACACGAACCTGAGCAGCGTCTTCTACACCTGCCGTGCGGCGTCGCGGGGAATGATGAAGCGGCGCGCTGGTTCGATCGTCAACGTCGCGAGCATCGTTGGCCTGCGGGGCAACTGGGGCCAGACGAACTACGCCGCATCGAAGGCCGGAATCATCGGCTTCACGAAGTCGCTCGCCCGCGAGCTCGGCAGCCGCGGCGTGCGCGCAAACGTGGTCGCACCCGGGTACATCAATACGCGGTTGACCGACGTGCTGCCCGAGGAGGCCCAGAACGCGATGCTCGCGAATACGCCCCTCGGCAAGCTCGGAGACCCGGAGGACGTCGCAGGAGCGGTACGGTTCCTGTGCTCGGACGAGGCCTCGTTCATCACGGGCGAGGTGCTGCTCGTCGACGGAGGGTTAGGGATGTGAGGTTGTGAGCAACTACTCGCACAACGGACGCCGCCGTGTGGTGGTGACAGGGATGGGGGCGGTGACGCCGCTCGGGAACGACATCGAGACGACGTGGACGAATCTGCTCGCCGGCAAGTCCGGCGCCGCGGTGATCAAGCAGTTCGACGCGAGTACGTATCCGGTCAACTTCGCCTGCGAGCTGAAGGACTTCGATCCAAAGCAGTGGATCGACCACAAGCAGGCGAGGCGCATGGACCGCTTCGCGCAGATGATCGTCGCCGCCGCCCGCCAGGCCGAGGCCGACTCGGGCTTCGACGTCGAGCCCGAGGCCGAGCGGGTCGGGGCGTCGATCGCGACCGGGATCGGCGGGCTCCAGGCGTTTCAGGACTGCTATGACATCCTGCTCGCCCGCGGCCCCGACCGGGTGAACCCGTTCGCGATCCCCCAGATCATCCCCAACATGGGCGCCGCCTGGGTCTCGATGGAGCTGGGAAGTCGTGGCCCGCTCTCGTCCCAGTGCACCGCCTGCGCGGCTTCGAACATGGCGATCGGCGAGGCGTCGGACATGATCCGGCTCGGCCGGGCGGACGTCGTCTTCGCGGGCGGCACCGAAGCGGGCATCACCCCGGTCGGGATTGCCGGCTTCAGCGCGATGCGGGCCCTCTCACGCAGAAACGAGGAGCCCGAGAAGGCCAGCCGTCCGTTCGACGCCGATCGCAGCGGCTTCGTGATGGGTGAGGCCGGCGGGGTGATCGTCCTCGAGGATCTCGAGCATGCGCGCGCCCGCGACGCGAAGATCTACGCGGAGCTGCTCGGGTACGGCCTCTCGTCGGACGCGGCGCACATCACGGAGCCCGACCCCACGGGCGCCAATCCGGCGCGTGCGATGACGATGGCCTTCCGGGACGCGGAGATCTCTCCGGAGGACATCGACTACATCAATGCCCACGGCACTTCGACGCCGCTCGGCGACGCGAGCGAGACCAATGTGATCAAGCTCGCCCTCGGCGAAGAGAACGCCCGGAAGACCCCGGTCTCGTCGACGAAGGGAGCGACCGGGCACTGCCTGGGCGCGTCCGGCGCGGTCGAGGCGATCTTCTCGATCCTCGCGGTGAACAAGAACGTGCTGCCGCCGACGATCAACTACGAGACGCCGGATCCCAAGTGTGATCTCGACTACATCCCGAACGAGGCGCGCGAGGCCGACGTCAAGGTCGCCGTCTCCAACTCGTTCGGGTTCGGCGGGCACAACGCCTGCATCGTCCTGCGCGAGCTCGTCGACTGAGCCCCTCCGCCGCCTCAGTTTCGACACAAAGCCGGCACAGACATGTGCGGATTTCCGGAATATGCTCGTCGTGGGGAGGAGGCCGGGCGCGCCATAACTAGGCTTCAGCGTCATGGCCGCTCCGCGCTGGGCAACGTTCGACTGCTACGGGACCCTGATCGACTGGAACCTCGGGATCCGTACCGAGCTCGAACGCATCTTCGGCGTCGAGCAGGCGCCTCGGTTGCTCGAGCGTTACCACGAGCTCGAGCCCGAGCTCGAGTCCGAGCCGTTCCGGAGCTATCGCGAGGTGCTGTCGCTCGCGCTCGAGCGGCTCGCCCAGGACGAGCGGATCCAGATCCCCGAGGGCGAGGCGGGCGCGTTCGCCCACTCGCTACCGAGCTGGCCGCCGTTTTCAGAAGTCCCGGCCGCTCTCGCCGAGCTCCGTGAGCGCGGCTGGCAGCTCGCGATCCTCTCGAACACCGACCGCGACCTGATCGCCGCCTCGCAACGACAGCTCGCAGTGCCGATCGATCTCACGGTCGTCGCCGAGGACGTCCGCTCGTACAAGCCGGGCCACGCCCACTGGGAGCACTTCTTCGAGGCGACGACGGCGGAGCGCGAGCGGCACGTCCACGTCGCAGCGAGCCTCTTCCACGACATCGCGCCGGCCCGAGAGCTCGGCCTGCGCTCCGTGTGGATCAACCGGCTCGCCGAGCAGGCCGGGCCCGAGCCCGACCGGGAGCTTTCCGACCTCTCCGATCTGCCGGACGTCCTCGACGAGCTGGTGCCGGCATGAGCGAAACGTTCACCGTGCGCCCAGCTCGCATGGAGGAGGTCGACGCGGCCGCGAGGCTCCTGAACGAGCACTCGCGCCTGCTGCACGGTGTCGACGACGAATCGGCTTCCCAGCTCCTTCAGTACTGGGAGTCCCCGGACCGGGACTTCGAGCGTGACGTCCTCCTCGCCGAATCCGTTGACGGCTCTCTCCTCGGCTACGCCGCTCTCGGCGTGCACGGCGAGCACGTCTGGCTCGACGTGAGAGGGCTCGAGGCGGAGCACCTGCGGACTCTCCTGGAGGCGATCGAGTTGAGGGCCTCCGAGAAGAAGCCGGGCGCCGGGCTCCTCGGCTACACCTCGGAAGCAGATCATGTGGTCCGCGGCGCCTTCGAGCAGTCGGGCTACCGAGTGATCCGCCACGGCTATCGCATGGAGATCAGCCTCGACGGCGGGGCTCCTGAGCCGGAGTGGCCGGAGGGCTTCACCGTGCGGACGATGCGCACGGGCGAGGAGGAGCGCGTCTACGAGGCCCAGATGGCGTCCTTTGCAGACACCTGGATGTTCGCGCACGAGCCCTTCGACGTGTGGTCGCACTGGTATCTGAAGGACCCCGGATTCGACCCCTCGCTCTGGTTCCTCGCCGAGGCGGGCGACGAGCTCGCCGGCATCGCGATCACGCGAGAGTCCGAGAACGAGCCCGGCCTGGGCTGGGTGTGCATCCTCGGCGTCCTGCCGAGATTCCGGCAACGCGGGCTCGCAACGGCTCTGCTCCGGCAGACGTTCAGCGAGTGTGCGAGCCGCGGTCTCGAGCGCGTGGGCCTCGGCGTCGACGCCGAGAATCCGGCGGGCGCGGTGCGTGTCTACGAGCGGGCCGGGATGCACGTGGCCAGGACGAATCTGATCCTCGAGAAAGTTCAGGGATAATCGAAGCCTTGGCCGAGCCCCGCATCGACGTCTCCATCGAGCACAAGAACCTGCCGGAGCAGCGGCAGGACGGCAAGGCGCACCCGAACACGTGCCCGTCGTGCGACTCGCACTACCGGGAGGACGAGCTCGAGGCGAACCTGCGCGTCTGTCCGCAGTGCGGCTACCACTTCCCGGTGCGGGCACGAGCGCGGATCGAGCAGCTGGTGGACGAGGGTGTGTTCGAGGAAGAGGCGGCCGAGCTCCGGTCCGAGGATCCACTCGGCTTCTTCGATCTGCGGCCGTACACGGAGCGCCTGGCCGAGGCGGAGGTCTCAACCGGCCTCGGCGACGCGATGTTGATCGGGCAGGCGGCGATCGAGGAGCAGGCCTGCGAGCTGGCCGTGATGGATTTCGCGTTCATGGGCGGCTCGATGGGGAGCGTCGTTGGCGAGAAGCTCTCGCGGGCGTGTGAGAGCGCGGTCGAGCGCAGGGTGCCCCTGGTCACCGTCACCGCCTCGGGCGGTGCGCGCATGCAGGAGGGCATCCTCTCCCTGATGCAGCTACCGAAAACGGTGTGCTCGATCGAGGACCTCCGCGACGCACGCTGCGGGTTCATCAGCGTCATGACGCACCCGACGACGGCCGGCGTGCTGGCGAGCTTCGCGAGCCTCGGCGACGTGATGATCGCCGAGCCCGGCGCGCTGCTTGCGTTCACCGGCCCCCGGGTCGTTCAGCAGACGACTCGCGAGAAGCTTCCGGATGATTTCGGCCTCGCCGAGGCGAACCTCCGCTTCGGCCACCTCGACGCGATCGTGCCGAGGACGGAGCTCCGGCCCTACCTCGGCCGCGTTCTGCGACTCTTCTCCAATGGCGAATGAGGCCGAGCGACACCTGCGCGAGCGGCTGAGCCGCCTCCGCAGCCTGCCGCTCCTCCGAGGGACCCGGCTCTCCGGCGAGCTCGAGCGGCTCCAGCGACAGCTCGAGCGCATCGAGGCCGAGCCGACCGACGAGGAGATCTGGCGCTCCGTCGAGCTGGCCCGCCACTCGCAAAGGCCGTACACCCTCGACTACGTCGAGCGGCTCTTCGAGGACTTCGTCGAGCTCCACGGCGACCGGGCACGGGCGGAGGATCCCGCGCTCGTGACCGGCCTGGCCCGCTTCGGCGGGAGGACGATCGCCGTCATCGGCCAGCAGAAGGGGCGGGACATCAACGAGCGCACGCGGCGGAACTTCGGCATGCCGCATCCCGAGGGCTACCGCAAGGGGATGAGGATGATGGAGATCGCGCAGCGCCACGGGTTCCCGATCGTGACCTTCCTCGACTCTCCGGGTGCCTACCCTGGTGTCGCTGCCGAGCAGCACGGCCAGGGCGGTGCAATCGCCCGTTCACAGGCGCTGCTAGCCCGGCTGACCGTTCCGATCGTCGCCTGCGTGATCGGCGAGGGAAACTCAGGCGGAGCGATCGCGATCGGCCTCGTCGACCGTGTGCTGATGCAGGAGAACGCGATCTACTCGGTGATCACGCCCGAAGGCTGCGCCGCCATTCTCTGGCGGGACGCCGGTGAGGCGAGGAAGGCTGCCTCCGCGTTCAAGCCGGATGCGGTGCACTGCCTCGAGCTCGGCGTGATCGACGAGATCGTGACGGAACCCCAGGGCGGAGCCCACCTGAACCCGGACGAGTCCGCACGCATGCTCGGAGCGGCGCTTGGCCGGAACCTCGACGAGCTGGTCGGGATTCCCGGTGAGGAGCTTCGTGCGGAACGGCGCGACCGGTACCGCCGGCTGGGCATCTACACGGCCAGAGCGGCCGAACCGGCTCTCCAGCCTGGTTCCTGAGCCGTTTTTTCCACAGAATGGGGCGTCTCGATATCCACAGCATCCACAGTGTTTCCCCCAGCCCCTGAATGCGTCGAGACCGGCCCGAAAGCCGGTCTCGAACGCTGACCCCCTGGTGTAGGGCTGAGTTTTTCAGGACGTATTCGTCCTGTCTCTCTGTTGTGATCTTTCCGGCCCGCCGATCTTGAAACATTCCGTGCAGCGCGCTCACAAGGCAAGCTAGGCCTGTATGGCCAAGCTGGCCGAGTACAAGCGCAAGCGCGACCCGAAGAAGACGCCCGAGCCGTTCGGCGGAAGCAAGCGCGGCCGGGAGCCGATCTTCGTCGTGCAGCGCCACGATGCCCGCCGACTGCACTACGACTTCCGTCTCGAGCGGAACGGCGCGCTCGCGAGCTGGGCAGTCCCGAAGGGCATTCCCCTGGAGCCGGGCCAGCAGCATCTCGCCGTCCACGTCGAGGACCACCCGCTCGAGTACGCGACGTTCCACGGTGAGATCCCGAAGGGCCAGTACGGCGCGGGCACGGTCGAGATCTGGGACACGGGCACCTACGAGCTCGTCGAGGAGAAGCCCGACGGCGGCCTCACGGTCCGGCTGCACGGGAAGCGGCTCGAGGGCACCTACGCGCTCGTCCCGGCGCATCTGTCCGGCGACGAGCGCAACTGGTTGATCGTCCGCAAGAAGGACGACGCGGCGCCCGCCGCACGGAAGCTGCGCAGGTACCAGCCCATGCTCGCCACGCTCGCCGACGCCGTCCCGAAGGGCGACGGCTGGCTCCACGAGATCAAGTGGGACGGCTATCGGATCATCGCGACGGTCTCAGGCGGTGATCCGGATCTCAGGTCCCGAAAAAACCAGGACTACACCCAACGCTTCGAAAATGTTTCGAAGGAGCTCGTGAAAGCTCTGAAGACGCCCGACTGCGTGGTCGACGGCGAGGTCTGCGCGCTCGACGAGGACGGACGTCCCAGCTTCTCCGCGATGCAGCAGGCCAAGAGCGGGACGCCGATCGTCTACTACCTCTTCGACCTGCTCGAGGTCGAGGGCGAGCCGATCATCGACCTCCCGATCGAGGAGCGGCGCAAACGGCTCGAGAAGCTGCTCGACAAACGCAACAAAACGGTGCGCTTCTCGGAGGGCTTCGAAGATGGCGAGGCGTTGCTCGCGGCCGCAAACGCACAGGGCCTCGAAGGAATCATGTCGAAGCGCCTAGGCTCGCAGTATCTCCCCGGCAAGCGGTCGCGGGACTGGCTGAAGATCAAGGGACACGGCCGACAGGAGTTTGTGATCGCCGGGTACACGCGTGGCCAGGGGCGGCGTGAGGGAACGCTTGGTGCGCTGGTGCTCGGCATGTACGAGGGGAAGGAGCTCATCTACGCCGGGAACGTCGGGACCGGGTTCAACGACCAGGAGATCGACCGGCTCCTCGGGAAGCTGAAGCCGCTCGAGCGCGACACTTCGCCGTTCGAGAACGCCCCCAAGATGCCGCGCATACGGAAGGGCGACGTGATCTGGGTCGAGCCGAAGCTCGTCGCGGAAGTCGAGTTCGTCGAATGGACCCACGACGGCCGGCTGCGTGCGCCGGCCTACAAGGGCCTGCGCCAGGACAAGGCGGCCACCGAAGTGCACCGCGAGGGACCGGAGCCGATGGAAGACGTGATCCGCAGGGGCAAGCGCATGCTCAAGCTCTCCAACCTGGACAAGCCCTTCTGGCCCGAGGAGGGGATTACGAAAGGCGACCTGCTCTCGTACTACCGCCGCGCGGCGCCGGCGCTCGTCCCCCATCTCAAGGACCGGCCGTTCACGATGAAGCGCTATCCCGACGGCTGGCAGGGGAAGTTCTTCTTCCAGAAGGATGCGCCGAAGGGCATGCCGGAGTGGATACGGACGGCCTCGATCGTCGTCTCGACGCGGGACAAGCCGCGCCAGAAGCGCCGGATCGAAGCGCCGATCGTGAGCGACGAGCTCGCGCTCCTCTGGATGGTGAACATGGGCTGCATCGACCTGAACACGTGGTACTCGCGGATCGACAAGCCCGACCGGCCTGACTGGGTGCTCTTCGACCTCGACCCGTCGCCCGACGTCGGTTTCCCGGAGACCGTCCAGGTCGCGCTGCTCGTGAAGCAGGTACTCGACACGCTTGGCCTGGAAAGCTTCGTCAAGACGAGCGGCGCCGACGGGATCCACGTCCTGGTCCCGATCGCGCGCCGCTACACGTACGCCGACACGCGCGAGTTCTCCGCGATCATTGCCGGCGCGCTCGCGCGCACGCACCGCGGGCTCGTGACGACCGAGTGGTCGAAGGCGAAGCGCCGCGGGGTGCTGATCGACTCGAACCAGAACGGCGAGGGCAAGACGATCGCGTCGGTCTACTCGGTGCGCCCGAAAGAAGGCGCCCCGGTCTCGACGCCGCTGCGCTGGGACGAGGTGAACGACAAGCTCGATCCGGCGGCGTTCACGATGGAAGTCGCGCTCGCCCGGATCGAGAAGCACGGCGACCTCTTCGCAGGCGTGCTGAAGACCAAGCAGTCGCTGTCAGCAGCGCTCAAAGCAGTGCGCTGACTCGTTACAGAGGGGTTACATCGGCTTGCGAGAATCGTGGCGTGCGATACGCGTCGAGCGTTGTCTTGCTTGCTCTGGTCGCCATCAGCTGTAGCTCGAAGGCGGCGGAGAATCCGACGCGATCGACGGGCATCGGCACATCGCTGACGGCGATCGGTGGTGTTCCGGCCGAGGGAGTCGTCATCAGGCGCAACTGGGCTCGCGTACCGAAGGCGCTCCTCATGGTGGGTTTGGACGGCCAGGTCGTCGCTCGGATCTCTCCTACGTTTGACATCGACGCCGAGTCCCAGCTGCTACAGGGAAAGGTGATCCTGCGCGAGCATGGGCGGCGGTTCATCCTCGACCCGAAGACACGCCGGTTCGTGTCCTTCCGCGCGGTCTCGTCCACTCCCTCGGCGAAGCCTGCTGGGCTTTCGCGAGACTGTCGGGCGGAGGCGAACCAAGGCCAACGCTGGTATCTCGTCTGCGGTCCGAGCGTGAGGAGCACGGTTCATCCCGCGACCATCGAGGTTCTGGACCACGGGCGCATGAGAACGATTACCGGCGCTCCGCCGCGTGCGTATCGTGGGCCGCGTGCGTATCGTGGACCACTCGCGGACGGCCTGTGGCAGAGCGCCGCGCTCTCGCCGGACGGGAAGACCCTGTTGGCGCTCTGGTCCGCCGATTGTGAGGAGCCGACCTCCTTCTTCATCGACGTTGCGACCGGGCGCATGCGGGCTGTTACGGGCGAACGAGACTGGAAGAAGGCGCCGGAATCGATTCCGTTGGGGTGGTCCAGCCGCGGCCAAGCGGTCGTCAATTTGCTGCCTGGCGGATGTGGCGACGGCTCGGAGCCGGCAGGCATCTACTTGATCGAGCCGACGACGTTCCAGCGGCACCTGGTGTACGCGGCCGACGGCTGGGCCGTCATGTGGCACAGCTGATCCACTGCGAGGCGGCGATCGATCCGCATTTGACCCGGGCTATTCGTCGCTGTCGGGCACCTCGCCCCCGAGGACATGCTCCTGGGCGGCGACATCGTCCTTCATGGCCTCGTAGTCCTCAACCGCCGCCGGCTGCTCGGCGCGATCCTCCTGAAGCTGTTCTTCGACGCGCTCGGCCTTGTCGCCGCCGGTGAGTCGGTTCCAGAGATCTCCTAGCCCCATCAGTCCCTCCTCCGTAGAGTCGCCGCGATGCTACTTCGCCGCGGGCCGGACGAACTCGTACACGCGGCCGATCTCGTCGAAGCCGAGCTTCCGGTAGAGCTCCTTCGGCCAATCGTCCCGGTCGGCCATGAGGAACGTCAGGTCGTGGCCGGCTGCGCGCGATGCCGCCAGCGCGCACGAGACCGTAGCGCGGGCGAGGCCGCGGTTGCGGAACTGCTCGAGCGTCATCACCGCCTCGATCTGGCCGGTGCTTCCGTCCGAGTAGAGATCGCAATAGCTCCCGATGGCACCGTTGATGCGAGCCGCGAAAAACGCGGTCTCTCTTGCCGCGACGACGACCCGCTTGTTGGCGACGAGCTGTCGGACGACCTCCTCGTCGGCGCCGAAGGGCTCGCTGCGGATGCCCTCGGCCCAGACCGGCTCGAGCTCTTCGATCGAGACCTCCTCGGCCTGTGCGAGATCAACGGTGCGATCGGGCTCGCGCCGCGCGACCATGAGCACGTCGCAGTGCACGTCCCAGCCGAGCTCGCGAAACCCCGGCTCGAGCCGAGCGCCGGCCTCCTCGTCGTAGAGCTCGACCTTGCGATGTCGCATGCCGGCCTCGCCCAGGATGCGGTTGGCCTCGTCCGCGAGCAGCTCGGCCGACGCCTCGTCGAGGTCGGTGTCGGCCACGAGGTAGTTGCGGCTCCAGACGCGGGGCAGCTGGGAGTGGAGGTAGGCCGTCCCGAAGCGAAACGCCGCCTCCAGCTCTGCGGAGCGCCGGTCGAGCTCCCTCAGGAACGCGACGATTCGCTCCCGTTCAGTCATCGCCAAGGCCTCGCGGGTGACCGAGCATGCTCAGCTCGGCGATGTCGCGGCGGAAGAAGAGCGCGACCGTCCAGTCGGCGACGACGCGAAGCTTCCTGGAGAGGAGAGGCAGCTGGTAGAGGTGGTACGTCCTCGTCACGAACCAGCCGAGAAAGCCGCGCAGAGGGAGGCCGAAGACGAGCGCGATGCCCTTGTGCCGGCCGAGCGTCGCGACCTGTCCCAGCGAGCGGTAGCTGTAGGGCTTCGGCGTTCCGCCCAGGTTCTTCGCCAGGCGCCGGGCCTGGCGGAGTGCGTGCTGTGAGGTCGGCGGATCCGGCAGGCCCGGCGTCGCAGAGTTCGGAATGTGTGCACAGTCGCCGAGCGCCCAGAGACCCTCGTGGCCTTCGACTTGCAGGTCGGCGCCGACCTTCACACGTCCACGCTCGTCGACCGGCAGGCCGAGCTTGGCGAGCAGCCGGTTCGGGCTGACACCCGCAGTCCAGACGAGCGTGTGTGACGGAATGCGCTCTCCTCCCGCCAGGACGACGGAGCTCCGCCCGACCGATTCGAGCGTCGTCGACGTCCTGATCTCGATGCCTCTCGCCGCGAGCTGCTTCGCGGCATAGTCGCCGAGGCGGGATGGCACCTCGGGCAGGATCTTCGGCGCCGCGTCGACGAGGATCCACCGCGTACGGAGCCGTGGGAGCTGCGGATAGTGCCTGAGCGCATCCCTGACGAGGTCGGCGAGCTCGGCGAGCGCCTCGACCCCGGCATAGCCCGCGCCGACGAAGACGAACGTGAGATGCGCTTCGGCCGCGCTCGAGTCCATTGCGGCCGCTGCCGCCTCGAGCTCGCGGAGGACGTGGTTCCGTAGGTAGATCGCGTCCGCGAGGTCCTTGAAACCCAGGGCGTGCTCGGCCAGGCCGGGAATCGGCAGCACGCGCGCGTGTGAGCCGAGCGCGAGCACGGCCTGCTCGTAGCCGACCTCGAAGGTGCCTGCTCCGGTCTCGACCGTCGCCGTGCGCCGCTCCGCGTCGAGCCCGGTCAGCCGGCCGAGCAGCAGCTCGGCATGCGGGCACATCACCCGCAGCGGAACGACGACGTGGCGCGGCTCGAGCGTTCCGGACGCGGCCTCGGGCAGGAGCGGCGTGAACAGCATGAAGTTCTCGAGGCTGACGATGGTCGCCCCGCGCCGGCCGAGCAGCCGGGCAACGTAGGAGCCCGCAAAGCCGCCGCCGAGCACGAGCGTTCCGCCACGGGCCCGTCGCGCCTCTACCATCCCCGGGTGATCCAGGTTTCGGTGATCGGGAGCGGCTCGGAGCACGAGGCTCGCGCCGAGGAGGTTGGGCGCCTGCTGGCCGAGCGCGGTTGCACCGTCGTGACGGGAGGCCTCGGCGAGGTGATGGCCGCGGCGGCTCGCGGGGCGAAGAAGGCGGGAGGCACGACGATCGGCATTCTCCCGGGTGAGCGGCGTGCTGACGCGAACGAGTGGATCGACCACGCCGTGGTCACCGGCATCGGGCATGCGCGCAATCTCGCGGTCGCCGGCTCCGGTGACGCGGTGATCGCGGTCGGCGGCAGCTGGGGCACTCTGGCGGAGATCGCTTTTGCGATGCGGCTCGGACGTCCGGTCGTCGTTCTGGATCCCGGCTGCGAGCTGGAAGGGATCGACCGCGCCGAGACACCGGCGGCTGCGGTCGACCTCGTGCTCAGCCGCGTAGCAGGGGAAGGGTCAGACACGTAGGCCCTCCCTCGCCCTTGCGAGACAGCTCCTCGCCCTGGTAGACGCGCACGTCGACGCCCGCCGCTTCCATGCGCCGCCTTGTCTCCGGGTTCCCGTCGAGGGCGAGGGCCTTCCGTGCCCCGAGTGCGAGGACGTTGCAGCCGATCGTCGCGAACTCCTCGTCGGGAACCTCGACGAGACCGATGCCGCGCTCCTCGAGAACCTCCACGAGGCGCACCGGCAGCAACGGCAAGTAGACGAGCGCGAGGTCCACGTCAAGCGGGCTGATCAGGGTCAGCATGTGCATGCAGTGCTCGCGGCCGTGGTAATGCGGCAGATCGACGGTGATGACCTGAACGCCGGGCAGAGCCGCTCCGAGCTGGGTGGCGCCCGCCTCGTTCGTCCGGTAGCCGAGGCCGACGACGAGCGTCTGCTCATCGAGCCAGAACGCGTCGCCGCCCTCGGCCAGCGCCGGCTCGGTCAGCTCGGCGGCGATCGGGATGCCGGCCGCCACGAAGTCGGCCCGCAACGCCTCGACCTCGCTTCGCCGGAGCTCCTTTCCTGGTCGCATGAGGATCGCGCCCGCCTCGGTGACGAACGCCGGATCGAAGACGTAGACCGCGTCGGGGTTTCGATCGGCGGCGGTGGCGGCAACCACGACCTCGGCTCCTGCGTCCGCAAGCGCCTCACGGAGGCCCTCGTGCTCTTCCGCGATTCGCTTTGCATCTGGCTCGGCGCGCCACCGGTATTCACGCCACCGCGAGAAGTCCGTGCCAGGCGGCCGAACGAGGACCCGCCGCAGGGTGCCCGTCATGCTCTGGATCATGAGGCGAGCATCCGGTCGAGCAGCTCGAGCGCGCCGGCCTTGTCGAGCGGCTCGTTGAGGTTCCCGCACTTCGGAGACTGGACGCAGGAAGGGCAGCCGCTCTCGCACGGGCAGCCCGCGAGCATCTTCGCCGTGTCCTCGACCCAGCCCTCGAAGGCCTCGAAGCCGCGCTCGGTGATGCCCACGCCGCCGGAGTGGCCGTCGTAGACGAAGACCGTCGGCCGTCCGGTCTGGAAGTGGAGGTTCGTCGAGAGGCCGCCGATGTCCCATCGGTCGCACATCGCCCAGAGCGGCAGGATCGCGATCATCGCGTGCTCCGCGGCGTGCAGCGTGCCGAGGAGGCGGGGCATCTCCTCGAGCCCGGCCAGCTGCTCAGGCTCGGGCACGTACCAGATCGCCTCGGTGTCGAAGGTCGTCGCGGGCAGGTCGAGCGGGACAAGATCGAGCGTCGATTGGTCACGGATCGACTTCTTCTGGTACGCAATCACCTGCTCGGTGACGCTGACGCGTCCGAAGGCGAGCTCGAGGCCGAGCCGCCGCTCGGTGCGCAGCGCCTCCTCGATCGCAGTCGTCGTCTCCTTCTTCGTCTGCGTGTAGTAGTCGCCGGCGAACGGCTCGACGAGCGCGCTCCGCGCCGTCAGGTCGAGCGCCACCACGCGGTAGCTCTCACCGAGGTGGAGGTAGATCGCGCCCTCGTGGACGGTCGAGTACGCACGCTCGCGCTCGATCGTGCCGAGGACGGAGCCGGTGTCGGTTGTGACCATCGTGAAGACGTCCGGGCTCGTCGACCGGAGCCCGAAACGGCCCGCCGGGTAGTCGCGACCGGCCCAGACGTAGCCGGCTTTCGTCTTCTCCAGCTCGGGATGCTCAGCTGCGCGGCGGAGGGCCTCGGCGCCGAGGATCTCCGCGTCCGCCTCGTCGATCGGGGCCTCGAAGGCGGCAGCGGCGACGTGCCCGTCGAGGACCCGGCGGTTCTCGTGGTCGAGGATGGCGGCCTCGACGCGACGGCCGAGCAGCGTCTCGGGCTCGCGCATGAAGTACTGGTCGAGCGCGTCCTCGCTGGCGACCAGGACGGCGAGCCCGTGTCCGCGCCGGCCGGCCCGGCCCCACTGCTGGCGGAGGCTTGCAACGGTGCCGGGAAAGCCGACCGAGAGCACGGCGTCGAGAGCACCGACGTCGATCCCGAGCTCGAGCGCGTTCGTGGCACTGACGCCGAGGAGCTCGCCCGCAAAGAGCCGATGCTCGATCTCGCGGCGCTGCGCAGGGGTGTAGCCGGCGCGGTAGGGCGAGAGGGCGGAAGCGTCGCCGACCCGGTCGGCCGTGAACTTGTGGATCAGCTCCGCCGCCCGGCGGCTCTTGGCGAAGACCAGGGTGCGCAGGTTTCGCCCCACGAGGTCGGCCATCAGCTTCGACGCCTCGGCCAGCGCGCTTCCCCTCTCTCCGAGCTCCTCGTCGAGCAGCGGCGGGTTCCAGAGCGCGATCGTGCGCTCGGCCTTCGGCGCTCCGTCCTGTCCGATGACCGTGAAGTCGAGCCCGACGAGCGATTCGGCAAGCTCGCCGGGATTGCCGATCGTTGCCGAGGCGAGCAGGAACTGTGGATCCGATCCGTAGACGCGGGCCAGTCGCCGGAGACGGCGGAGCACGTTGGCGACGTGCGAGCCGAAGACGCCGCGGTAGACGTGCGCCTCGTCGACGACGACGAAGCGCAGGTTCGAGAGGACGTCGCCCCAGCGGTCGTGATGCGGCAGGACGCCGACGTGGAGCATGTCCGGGTTCGTCAGGATCAGGTTCGACCACTTGCGGATCTGCCAGCGTCGCTCGCTCTCGGTGTCGCCGTCGTAGATCGCCGGCCGGACGCGCTTGACCTTCAGCTCGTCGAGCGCCCGCACCTGATCCTGGGCGAGCGCTTTCGTCGGATAGAGGTAGAGCGCGCGGTGTTTCGGCTCCTCCGCGATTGCCGCCAGCACGGGCAGGTTGAAGGCGAGGCTCTTCCCGCTCGCGGTGCCGGTGGTGACGACGAAGTTCTCGCCGCGCGCCGCTGCGTCCCAGGCCGCCGCCTGGTGCGAGTAGAGCGAGTCGATCCCGCGGGCCTCGAGCCGCTCTCGCAGCGCGCTCGGGAGATCCGCTGGCAGCGGGGCCGTCTCAGCGTCCCGGGCCGGCTCCGAGCCGAGGTATGCAAGCTCCTCTCCGGTGAGCAGATCGTCCCACCGAGCGACGCCGACGGCCATGAGGGCGATGGTAGCCTTGAGCCACCGGGGTGCCTCGTCGCCGAGGCTGAGAACACACCCGCTGAACCTGATCCGGGTCATGCCGGCGAAGGGAGTTCATGGCAGTACCACGTTGTCTGACGATTGCCGGTTCGGATTCCGGCGGCGGCGCTGGGATCCAGGCCGACCTGAAAGCGTTCGCCGCGGCGGATTGCTTCGGCATGACCGCGATCGTCGCGCTCACCGCCCAGAACACGCTCGGGGTGACGGCGGTCCAGGAGCTTCCGCCGGGATTCGTCCGGGCTCAGCTCGAGGCGGTCTTCGACGATATCGGCGTGGACGCAGCGAAAACGGGAATGCTCTTCTCGCGTGAGCTGATCGAGACCGTCGCCGACTACCTTGTCGAGCATCCCGTGCCGCTCGTCGTCGACCCGGTGATGGTTGCGAGCTCAGGTGCGAAGCTGCTGGAGGACGACGCTGTAGAGACCCTCGTCGACCGGCTGTTCCCGCTCGCGACGGTGGTCACGCCGAACCTCCCCGAGGCCGAGGCGCTGGCCGGCCGCAGCGGTTCCCGAGCCGAGCTCGCCGAGCGGATCCACGAGCTCGGCGCCCCCGCCGTGATCGTGACCGGCGGACATGGCGAAGACGCTGTCGACCACCTCTTCAACGGGCGGGAGCACGTGGAGATCGAAGTGGAGCGCCATGACGTCGCGGCGACGCACGGCGCCGGCTGCACGCACTCGGCGACGCTCACCGCGCTCCTCGCCCGAGGCGAAAGCCTCGAGGAGGCGGCGCGAGAAGCCGCACGGGTAGCGTCCGAAGCGGTGCAGAACGGGCTGGCCGAGATCGGAGCCGGCGAAGGGCCGGTCAACGTCCTCGCATGAGAGCCGGAGCCGACCTCGCTGCGATCCGGGAGCGCAAGCCGCTCGTCCATCAGATCACGAACTACGTCGTCATGAACGAGACCGCCAACGCGACGCTCGCGCTCGGAGCGCTGCCCGTGATGGCGCACGCGATCGAAGAGGTCGAGGAGCTGGCGCCGATCGCCGGCGCGCTCGTCCTCAACATCGGCACGCTCTCGAAGCACTGGATCGAGGCCATGCTGCTGGCCGCGACGGCCGCAAACCGTGCCGGTGTGCCGGTCGTCCTCGATCCGGTCGGCGCGGGAGCGACGAAGCTCCGCACCGAGACGGCGACGCGCCTCCTCGTCGAGGCTGAGATCGCGGTCGTCCGCGGCAATGCGGCCGAGGTGGCGACCCTGGCGGGGCGGCGGGCGGAGATCCGCGGCGTGGAGTCGATCAGCACGAGCGTCTCCGGCGCGGAGCTTGCGCAATCGGCTGCCTCTGGGCTCGGCTGTGTCGTAGCGGTGACCGGCCCGGTCGATCACGTTTCGGACGGTGACCGCGTGCTTGCGCTGGCCAACGGGCATGAGCTGCTCGGCACCGTGACCGGAACGGGCTGCATGTCGAGCGCGATCACCGGGTGCTTCCTCGCGGTCGCGCCGGACCGCCCGCTCGAGGCGGCCGCGGAGGCGCTCGTCGCCTTCGGCGTCGCTGGTGAGGACGCCGCGCAGGGTGCGAAGGGCCCCGGCTCGTTCCATGTGAATCTGTACGACGCGCTCTACAACCTCGACTCCGGAACGCTCGACGAGCGGGCGAGGGCTCAAACCCTCCAGGGATGAGGCTGCACGCGATCGTCACCGACATCGAGACCGCCCGCGTCGCGGTCGCGGGCGGCGCGACGGTCGTCCAACTGCGCCTCAAGGGGGCAGCGACCGAGGAGGTCGTCGAGGCGGGGCGGCCCTTCCGTGAGCTGCCTGCGATATTCGTTGTCAACGACGACGTCGAGGCGGCGCTGGCTCTCGATGCCGACGGGGTGCACCTGGGTCGCAGCGACCCGGGGGCGGAGCGGGTCGTCGGGGCGGGCCTGCTGCTCGGCATGTCGGCTGCGAGCGCCGAGGAAGCCAGGCTCGGGGAGGCGGCCGGGGCCGCGTACATCGGTGCGGGCCCGGTGTGGGCGACGCCGTCGAAGCCCGACGCCGGTCCGCCGATCGGGCTCGACGGCCTCGCGGAGATCTGCGCGGCGGTCTCGGTCCCGGTGATCGCGATCGGGGGAATCGATGCGACGAACGCGGCCGATTGTGTTGCCGCGGGAGCGGCCGGAGTCGCGGTCATTCGAGCCGCCTCCGATGCGAAGGCGATCAATGAGGCTCTCGCAACTCGGTGAGCTCGGCCTGCTGGCCGAGCTCGAGCAGCGCGGGCTGGCGCGGCAGATCGAGAACGACGCGGCTCAGCTCGACGGCGGCCTTGTCGCGACACAGGACGCGCTCGTCGAGGGCGTCCACTTCCGCCTCGACCGCCTGACCTGGAGAGAGCTCGGCTACCGCGCGGCGGCGGTCAACCTGAGCGATCTTGCCGCGAGCGGCGCCGATCCCGACGGCCTGCTCGTGACGATCGTGCTCCCCGGCGGGACCGAGCTCGACGACGTGCTGGAGCTCTATCACGGACTGAACGAGCCGGGCGTGCCGGTGATCGGAGGAGACACGAGCCGCGGCGAGCGCGTCACGATCAGCGTCACCGCTCTCGGCCACTCGGAACGCGTGCCCGGCCGTGGCGGCGCTCGGCCGGACGACGTGCTGGTCGTGACGGGACCGCTCGGAGCGGCCGGCGCGGCCTTCCGCGACGATCGCTTCGCACCGCCACCGCTTCGCCTGGGAGAAGGAAAGGAGCTCGCCGCTCACGCGCACGCGATGCTCGACATCTCCGACGGAATAGCCGTTGACGCCGGGCACATCGCCACCCGCTCTGGCGTCCGCTGCGTGATCGCCCTCGAGCAGGTTCCGCTCGCCGAGGGTGCACGGATCGAGGATCTCGGCTTCGGCGAGGACTTCGAGCTGCTGGCCGCGGTCGCTGAGCCCGGCCGCTTCACCGAGATCGGGCGCTGCGAGCTCGGCGCAGGAGTGACGCTCTGGCACGAGGGATCCCCGGTCGAGCTCGGCGGCTGGGATCACTTCGCGCCCGCTTGACGTAGCGCGTTTCTTCCGCGACCCTCGTGGGGCGTGTTCGGGTTCATCGTCAGGCGTTCGATCTGGGCCGTCGTTCTGGTCATCGCGATCACGATCGTCACGTACGACCTCTTCTTCCTCATCCCCACGCAGCCGGGCGCCGTCGGCCCGCGACGGGCCCAGAACACGTCGAGCGTCCGCGAGTCGCTCGACATCAGCGGCCCGGTCTACAAGGAGTACGGGATCTTCCTCTGGCGCCTGGGCCACGGGTCGTTCGGCAGGTCCTGGGCCACCGATCGGAATGTGAACGAGGTCATCTTGGAGGCAGCGCCGGTCACGCTCTCGCTCGTCCTGGGCGGGGCGATCTTCTGGCTGTTCATGGCCATCCCGGTCGGCATTCTCTCCGCGCTCAGGCCCCGCTCGATGTTAGACAGGCTCGCGACCGTGTTCGTCCTGATCGGGATCTCCGCCCACCCGGTCTGGCTCGGGCTGATCCTGTCCTACACGCTCGGCTTCAAGGCTCACGTCTTTCCGATCCAGGGATACTGCGACCTGACCGGCTCCGCGTACGGCTGTAACGGCTTCATGCAGTGGTTCCAGCACCTCGTCCTGCCCTGGCTGACCTTCGCGCTGCTCTACGCCGCCCTGTACGCGCGGATGATCCGCGCCTGCGTCCTGGAGACGATCGGCGAGGACTACGTGCGCACGGCCCGTGCGAAGGGAGCCACGAGCTGGCGCATCCTTCGGGTGCACGTGCTGCGGAACGCGATGCTGCCCGTGGTCACCATGCTCGGAGTCGACCTCGGCGTCTGGATCTCCAACGCGGTCTTCGTCGAAACGGTGTACGGGCTGCCCGGGGTCGGCAAGCTCCTGACGGCGGCCCTTTCGCGGCGCGACCTGCCCGTCGTGATGGCGATCGTCGTCTTCGTCTCGGTGCTGATCGTGGTGCTCAACATGATCGTGGATGTGATCTACGCGGCCATCGACCCGCGGGTCCGGGCGAGCACGCATAGCAGTGGCGGAGCTGGGCGCAAGGACCGCGCGCGGATGCCGGCGCCGGTCGGCCCCATCGTCAGCTCGAGCGAGCAGCCCGCTTAGCTCGAGCCGAGCCAGGGCGCCCAGACGCGCTCGTAATGCGCCCGGGGGCGGGCGCCGACGACGGTCTCGCGTGCCTCGCCGCCTTCGAACAGGATCGTGGTCGGGATCGACAAGACCCCGTAGCGCGCGGCCGTCTCGTAGTGCTCGTCGATGTTCAGCTTGGCGAACTCGACGCGGCCCGCGGTCGCCTCGGCGAGGTCGGCCAGGATCGGCTCGACCGCCTTGCACGGGCCGCACCAGGGAGCCCAGAAGTCGACGACGACCGGCCGCCCGGCCTCGAGCACCTCGTGCTGGAACGTCGTGTCGGTCAGCTCGCGCATGCCGGAAAGCTACAGACGCCGGAGCAGAGCGCGCCCTCGCAGCACCGGCACCCTCCAGATCGCCTCGAGGACGATTCCCCTGCTCATCTTCGAGCCCCCCACCTCGCGATCGGAGAACGTGATCGGAACCTCGATCACCCGGAAGCCCGCTCTCAGCGCGCGGTATGTCGTCTCGATCTGGAACGCGTAGCCCAGGGCCGAGATGCCGCCCAGGGCAATCGTCTCCAGCACCTTGCGCCGGTAGCACTTGAAGCCGCCGGTGAGATCACGGACGCCTGACTGCAAGAGCACCTGGGCGTAGAGCGAGCCGCCCCGCGAGATGAAGCGGCGCACGAATCCCCAGTTCCGCGTGCCTCCGCCCTGGACGTACCTCGAGCCGAGCACGAGATCGGCGTTCGCGGTTGCCGCCGCGAGCCGCGGGACGTCGGCCGGGTCGTGCGAGAAGTCGCAGTCCATCTCGAAGACGAGGTCGGCGCCCAGCTCGAGCGCGCGGCGGAAGCCCGCGAGGTACGCGGGCCCGAGCCCCTCCTTCCGCTCGCGGTGCAACACGTGGACGTGGTCGTCCTCGGCGGCGAGACGATCGGCGATCTCCCCGGTCCCGTCCGGGGAGTTGTCGTCGATGACGAGCACGTGCAGGTCGTCGAGCTCGAGACGACGGAGCGCGGCGACCATCTGCCCGAGGTTCTCGCGCTCGTCGTAGGTGGGAAGGCAGATGACAGTTCGCACGGCGCCTATCATCGCTGGGGTGGCGAAGACACTCCCCCGCAACGCAGAAGTGGCCGAGCAGTTCGAGCTGCTGGCCGACTTCCTCGAGCTCGAAGGCAGCGACCAGTTCCGGCCGCTCGCCTACCGTCGGGCCGCGCAGCGGATGCGCGAGACCGGCGGCTCGATCGCGCAGCTCGCCGTCGAGGGCCGCGCCAAGGATCTCTCAGGAATTGGCAAGGTGATCGAGGAGAAGATCGTCCAGATCGTCAACGACGGGCAAATCACCGCCCTCGCCGAGCGCAAGGAGCGCATCCCGGCCGACGTCGTCGAGTTCATGCGCATGCCGGGACTGGGCCCGAAGACCGCGCGGCGCATCTGGCAGGAGCTCGGCGTCTCGACGATCGACGAGCTGAGACAGGCCGCCGAGTCGGAGCGGCTCCGGACGCTGGCAGGACTCGGCGCCAAGACTGAGGAGAACGTCCTCCGGGCTCTCGCCACTCCGCGCAAGGAGATCGAGCGCAAGCCGCTTCTGGGCCAGGCGCTGCCTGCGGTGCGCGCCGTCGTCTCGATCCTCCGCGAGCACCCGGCGGCCGAGCAGGTCAGCGAAGCGGGAAGCGTCCGCCGCCTCAAGGAGCAGGTTCGGGACATCGACATCATCGCCACGGCCACCGACCCGTCTGCTCTGATCGACTACTTCACGCAGCTGGCCTGGGTCGACGAGATCGTCGCCAAAGGCAAGACGAAGGCGACGGTCGTCTCCAACGAGGGCCTGCGCTTCGACCTGCGCGTCGTGCCCCCCGAGTCCTACGGCAACCTCCTCCAGCACTTCACCGGCTCGAAGCAGCACAACGTCGCCCTGCGCGAGGAGGCCGTGCGGCGCAAGCTCTCCATCTCCGAGTACGGCGTCCAGGCGCTCGAGACCGGCAAGGTGCACACCGACCGCACCGAAGAGGGGCTCTACAAGCGGCTCGGCTATGCGTGGATCCCGCCCGAGCTGCGCGAGAACATGGGCGAGCTCGAGGCCGCGCGCGAGGGCAAGCTCCCGCGGCTCGTCGAGCTTGGGGACATCCGGGGAGACATGCACACACACTCGACGTGGTCGTCGGATGGCAAGAACACGATCGTGGAGATGGCGAGCGAGGCTCGCCGCCTTGGGCGCACGTACATCGTCGTCACTGACCACTCGCACTATCTGCGCGAGGGCCGAATGGCGGCCCAGGACCGCGAGATCGACAAGGTGCAGGAGGAGCTCGGGCGCTTCAAGCTCCTGAAGGGGGTCGAGGCGAACATCAAGGCGGACGGGTCGATCGATGTGACCGACGAGGAGCTCGCCGAACGCGACTGGGTGATGGCCTCCGTCCATTCCGGCTTCAACAAGGACCTCACCGAGCGCGTCCTGGCCGCGATGGAGAACCCGCACGTGGACTGCATCGGGCATCTCACGGGCCGCAAGCTGAACCGCCGCGCGCCCGCCGACATCGACTTAGAGCGCGTCGTCGAAAAGGCGCTCGAGACTGGAACGTTCCTCGAGATCAACGCACAGCCCGACCGGCTCGACCTGCGCGACGCGCACGCACGGCTTGCCGGCGAGGCGGGCGTGAAGATCGTCATCTCGAGCGACGGGCATCAGCTGAGCGCGCTCTCGAACCTCGAGTTCGGCGTCGCCCAGGCGCGGCGCGCGTGGCTCGGGCCGGATCAGATCCTGAACACGCGGCCCTGGGGCGAGGTCAAGAAGCTGCTCAAGAAGTGAGGTACCGCGCGGTCATCTTCGATCTCTGGCAGACGCTCGTGCCCTGGAACGTGGAGGAGGCCAACCGCTTCTACGACCAGATGGCCGATTCGATCGGCGCCGAGCGCGGGCGCTTCCGGGAGGTCTGGCTTGCGGGGCGGCGGGACCGGGAGACCGGGCCGATCGCCGATCACCTGCGCTCGATCGTCGCCGAACTCGACGGAGAAGGCGATATCGACGAGCTGATTGCCCTCAGGCGTGACTGGGCGAAGCGGACGCTCGTTCCCCGACTTGACGCCGTCGAGACGCTCGCCGAGCTCCGGCGCCGCGGCCATCGCCTCGGCCTGATCAGCGTCTGCACCGAGGACGTCCCCTACGTCTGGGACGAGACGCCGCTCGCCGGCACCCTCGACGAGACGGTCTTCTCGTGCGACGTCGGCTTGTCGAAGCCGGATCCTCGAATCTACGAGCTCGCGTGCGAGCGGCTCGAGGTCGAGCCGGCCGAGTGCCTCTTCGTCGGGGACGGCGCGAACGACGAGCTCCCCGGCGCGGAGCGAGTAGGGATGACCGCCGTCCAGCTAAGGGCCCCAGGCGAGGAGCTGACCGAACCCGGTAAGGCGTGGCAGGGCACGTCGATCGAGTCGCTCAGCGAGGTGCTCGCGCTCGCCTAGTCAGAGGCGCCTCAACAGCTCCACCAGCTCCGCGGGGGAGCCGACGACGATGTCCGCGCTGCGCACGAGGTCCTCCGGGGCTTCGTCCGACGAGACGGCCACGCGCACGCCGACCTCGAGCCCGTCGAGGGCACGGAAGGCGTCGAGATCGGTCGTGTCGTCGCCGGCATAGAGAGCGCGCTGGAGATCCGCCTCGACGAGAAGGTGCCGGACGGCAGTCCCCTTGTCGGCGCGCACCGGAGGCCTGATCTCGAGCACCTTCCGGCCGAAGCGCGGCACGAGGCCCTCCCCGCGCGCTCGCTCCGCCACCTCTTCGAGGAGCGCGAGGGCGGCGTCCTCGTCGCCGGCCTGCCGGTAGTGAAACGAGACCGTGAGCCCCTTGTCCTCCACGGGCCAGTCGACGCTTGCCGCAAACGACCGGATCCGCTCGCGCCACTCGGCCGCCTCGGGCTCGAGCTCGAGCCCGTGCGACCCGACGTAACGGACGCCGTCGACTCCGACGAGCCGCCGGGCATCCTCGCCGGTCCTGCCGCTGATGCACGCGACGAGCGCGTAGGTTCCGGCAAGGCGCCTCACCTCGCCCCGCGCATCCTCGGGGACGCGCGCGGCATCGGGTTGCGGGACGATCGGCGCGAGCGTCCCGTCGATGTCGAGCAGGATCGCGGCGCGCTGCGGCGCCTCGGCCAGGGCGGCGAGAGGATCGGCGTGCACGGGCCCTAGGATATGGCCGTGCGGCTCGTTCTCATCGGGCTCGTCGCCGGCTTCTTCAGCGCGCTCTTCGGGGTCGGCGGCGGAATCATCATGGTCCCGCTGCTGATCCTCGTCGCCCGCTACTCCGAGCGGCCGGCGATGGCGACCTCCCTCGCCTCGATCGGTCTCATCGCGCTCGTCGGCACCGTTTCCTATGCGCTGCACGGAGACGTCCGGGTCGGCTACGCGCTCCTCGTCGGGCTGCCGGCCGCTGCGGGCGCCGTTGTCGGATCCTCGATCCAGCAACGCCTGACGACGAACGCGCTCACATTCGGCTTCGCGGGGCTCCTGGCGGCGATCGGAGTGTGGCTCCTCGTCTGATGATCGAGATCGTGCTCGCCATCGGTCTCGGCTTCGCTGCCGGGATGCTCGCGGGGCTCTTCGGGGTCGGCGGCGGGATCCTGTTCGTGCCGACGCTGATCATCCTGTTCGGTCTCGGTCAGGTCGAGGCGCAAGCGACGTCGCTGCTGGCGATCCTGCCGACCGTAGCCGCCGGCGCCTGGCGCCAGCACGCGTACAGCAATGTTCGCTGGCGTGCCGCGGCCGTCATCGGAACGACGGCGATCGTGGGCGTCGAGCTCGGGATCCTCGTCGCGAAAGCGCTCCCGGAACAGACGCTCCGCCGACTCTTCGGCGTGCTCGTGCTCGCCGTCGCCGCACAGCTGGCCTGGCGGGCGAGACGAAGTATCCTGGCCCCGTGACGGAGCAGGACGACGCCTGGCTGAGCTTCGCGGACGAGCCGATCGCGGCGATCGTGGACGAGATCGAGGCCGGGGATCCCGAGCTGCGCGCTCTCGTCGACTCTCCCGAGAAGCTCCTCGCCTTCCGCACCTTCGCGAGCATTCGGGTGGGCATCGTGCTCGGCCGGCTGCTGATGGACCACGAGGTCGTGGCCTACGACGGGACCGAGACGTGGGTCCAGGGCCTGCTGCGGTCGCCCGCCCACCGAGACGAGATCGCCGCCGAGGTGCGCGCGGTCGCCGAGGAGCTCTCGGATGCCCGGCTGGACGAGGCTCTGGGCCCGGACGACGCGACCCGCGAGCGCTTCCGCGACTTCGCCCGCCGCGAGCTCGGCTGAGGAGGGTTTGGCGAAATGTGGCTGAGCCGCCGGGCCGCGCTAAGAAGGCCCTGACGGCAAAGCCGCCAGGGCCTTTGAGTCGGCGTCGCAAGCGACGCCTCAGCGCCCCGAGGCCGGGTCCTCAGTCGCCCCGATAGTGACTATCGGGGCTCCCTGCGTCCGCGGCCTCGGAACGAGCATCGCACCCCGGCGACGAGCAACATTCCGCCAAACCCTCCTAGATCCGGTTGACCAGCGCTCGGCTTGAGGCTGCGAGGACGAACGAGCCGGCTGCGACGAGCACGATCGCACCCCCGGGCGCGATGTCCGCGTAGTACGCGGTCGTCAGCCCGGCGAAAACCGATCCGACTCCGATCGCCATTGCGATCACGAACGTCGACCGCACGCTCCACGCGACCCGGCTCGCAGCGATCACAGGCAGCACCATCAGGGCGGCGATCAGGAGGATGCCCACGATCCGCATCGAGACTGCGATCGTGACCGCCATCAGAGCCGCAAGCGTGATGTTGAGGAAGCCGACTCGAACGCCCGCGACGCGTGCGCCTTCCTCGTCGAGCGCAGTGGCGAGCAGAGCCCGATAGAGAACGCCGATCAGGAGGAGCCCCGCGACGCCGAGCGAGCTGACGAGCACGAGGTCGCTTTTCGTCACCGTCAGGATCGAGCCGAAGAGGAACGCGAACAGATTCGCGTTCAGCGCGCCCGCGGCCGAGATGAGCACGACCCCGGCCGCGATCCCGGTGTAGAACACGAGCGCGAGCGCCTGGTCGCCGGCCGTGCGGTGTTTGGAGCGCAGCCACTCGATCGCCACCGCGCCGACGACCGACGCGACGAGCGCGGTCGCCACGGGCGAGATCCCGAGTAGGTATCCGGCAGCGACCCCTGCGAAGGCGACATGTCCGATCCCGTCTCCGATCAAGCTCATCCTCCGCTGGACCAGGAAGAAGCCGACCGCGGGCGCGAGCAGGCCGACGACCGCCCCGGCCGCGAAGGCGTACCGCATGAAGTCGAAATCAAGAATGGACATGCGACGGGTCGTGCCAGGTCGTGGGGAGTGCGGCCGGATCGCCATCGAAGGCGATGCCGCCCCGAACGAGGACGAGCCGGTCGACGAAGCGCTCGACGGCGCCGAACTCGTGCGAGCAGAAGAGGATCGTGACGCCGAGGTCCTGATGGAGCTCCTCGAGCAGTCCGGCGAGCGCCTCTTGCGCATCGACGTCCACTCCTGCCGTCGGCTCGTCGAGGACGAGGAGCTCCGGCTCGGCGGCGAGCGCCTTCGCGAGGTACGCGCGCTGCTGCTGCCCTCCTGACAGCTGCGTGAGCATGGAGCCGGCCTGGTCCGAGAGCCCGACGCGCGCGATCGCCTCGTCGACACGCTCGCGATCCCCGCCCTTCAACAACCCGACGAGGCCGCGCCGCGGCACCCGCCCCGTCTCCACGACCTCCCTGACGCTCACGGGGGCATCGATCCCGAGCTCGGTGCGCTGCGCGAGATAGCCGATTCCGGAGCGCCGGCTGAAGCGGGCCGTCGGCTCGCCGAAGAGCAGCGCCTGCCCGCGCAGCGGTTGCTCGAGCCCGACGGCGACGCGCAGCAGTGTCGTCTTACCGCCGCCGTTGGGGCCTGCGATCGCGACGAACTCGCCCGCTTCGACGACGAGATCGACCTGGTGGAGAACTTCAGGACCGCCGGGATAACCGAAGCAGACGTCCCGGAGCTCGACGGCTACCGGCATCCGAGCGCGGTCCGCAGATGCGCGAGGTTCGACCTCATGACGGTGAAGTAATCCTCTCCGGCTTTCGCCTCGGACGGCTTCAGGCCCTCGATCGGGTTCAGGACCGCCGTTTTTGCGCCGGTTTCGTGGGCAACCGTCTGGGCGATCCTGGGCGAGACGAGCGTCTCGAAGAAGATCGTCGTTGCGTGCGTGGAGCGGACGAGCGAGACGACGCGCTGGAGGTCTTTCGGAGAGGGCTCGGCCTCCGGGGTGAGCCCGGTGATCGCGACCTGGCGCAGCCCGTAGCGCTCGCCCAGGTACGCGAAAGCCTCGTGGCTGGTGACGATCTCGCGCCGCGCGCAGTGGGCGAGGCCCCGCCGATATTCACCGTCGAGTACGTGGAGCCGCGCCACGAGCCGCTGGGTCGGACCGGGTGCGTGCAGAGCGCTTCCGATCCGCTTCACGATCAGCGAGAAGCGAACCGGGTCGAGCCAGACGTGTGGATCCCCGTTCGAGTAGCGGTTGAGACCGGGCGTATCGAGAAGCAGCAGCACCGAGCCGCTCCCGCCCGCAGCCTTCTCGAGCTGCGGCTGGAAGCCATAGCCAAGCAGAAGGACGAGGTCTGCGCCGCGCAGCTGCCGGACCGCGCTGGGCGTGACCTCGAGATCGTGCGGCTCGGCTCCCGCGGGGGTGAGGTTGACGACGTCGACCTTGTCTCCACCGATCTCCTGCGTCGCGAACGCGAGTGGATAGAACGCCGCGACGACGCGCGTCTTGCCGCTCGCCCGGCTCGACTCGCCGCAGCCCGCAGCGAGGATGCCGATGCAAACGAGAATGATTATCGCTTTCATCTAGTGGTATCGTATGCGTGTGCCGCGGTCTGCGCAACAGCTCCTCGCCGAACGCGGTATCCGCACGACCCGTCAGCGAATTCGCGTGCTCGAGGCGCTGCTCGCCGAGCCGAACGACGCCACCGCCCAGGAGATCTACGAATCCCTTCGCAAGCGGCGCGACCGAATCGGCCTCGCGACCGTCTACCGCACCCTCGCCCTGCTGAGCGAGCACGGCGTTGTCGACGTCCTCATGCACCATCCCGGAGAGGTCTGCTATCGGCTTTGCGGCCAGGGCCACCATCATCACCTCACGTGCACGGGGTGCCACCAGGTCGTCGAGCTGGGCGACTGCGAGCTGGAGCCCTGGCTTTCGAGTCTCGGAGGGGTTCACGGGTTCACCGTGACGAGTCACGCAGTGGAGGTAGCCGGCATGTGCGCAGATTGCGAAAAGGCGGCTGCCTCCTAGAACGTGGCGGTCGTCTGCCGTCTTGGCCAATAATGGAGGGGTGGCACGCCCTGTCTTCCTCGCCTTGGCGCTTGCGCTGCTCGCGGCCTCGGTCGGTTCGGCCGACGCAAGCCGCACCGGCGCCAATCTGACGACGGCTCGGGCCTTCGCAGTTCAGGTGGCCGTGCCCGGACAGGGCAACGGCTCGGCCGCCGACGTTTCGGCGCCTCCCGACGCCGTTGGCGTGGGCAGCTCGTACGCGTATCCGACGACGGACGGTTCGGTTGTCACGGTCGGGTCGATGACCTCCGGCGCCTTTGCAACGCCTGGCACGTCGCCCGCTTCGAGCGCTTCGTCGGAGATCTCGACGATCTCGGTGCTCGGCGGCGAGGTGACGGCGACGGCGGTGACCGCGAAGTCGAAGGCATCGGCGAGCGCCGGCGCCGCGACGGCCGACTCCGACGGGTCGACGATCACGGGCCTCGTCATCCTGGGGCAGCCCGTGCAGCCCGGCCCGGGCACCCAGTTCCCGCTCGGCGACTACGGATCCGTGGTCACGCTCCAAAGCGGAACGACCTCGCTGGATGCGGGGAGCTCAAAAGGCGCCCGCGGCTTCGTGACGGGATTGCACGTGCGCTTGACCGTCGAGCACAACGGACTTCCTGCCGGAACCGAGGTCATGATCGGCTATGCCGAGGCTTCGGCCAAGACGGCCGCGGTCGCGCCGCCGCCCGTGAAGAAGCACAAGCCCCCGAAGCCGGGCATTCCGCACAAGAAGAGGAAGAGGAAGCAGCAGCCGGTACGAGGCCCGGGAGTCGGCGCGGAGCAACCCGGCCTGACGGTTCGCCCGCCGCCCGACGTGACCCCGCGCCTCACCGCCGGGGGCTATGTCTTCCCGGTCTACGGTGACTCGTCGTTCGGTGACACGTTCGGAGCGCCTCGCGGGGACGTCTCGGGAGGCTGGCACCACGGCGAGGACATCTTCGCCACGCTCGGGACGCCCCTGCTCGCGGTTGCCGACGGGACGATCTTCTCGGTCGGCTGGAACACCCTGGGTGGGTGGCGCCTCTGGCTCCGTGACCACGAGGGCAACGAGTTCTACTACGCGCACCTCTCCGCCTATTCGCCCGCGGCCGTTAACGGGCGCGAGGTCAAGGCCGGCACCGTGGTCGGCTTCATGGGCAATACGGGCGATGCCGAGACGACGCCGTACCACCTGCACTTCGAGATCCACCCCGTGGGCCTGCTGTTCGAGGGGTATGACGGTGCGGTTCGGCCTTACCTCTACCTGCTGGCCTGGAAGCACCTGAAGGACATTCAGTTCGCACAGGTCGCCGGCTGGGCAGGGCCGGTCTCAGCCTCGAGCACCGCGCCGAGGCCCGGCGCGATCCTTCTTTCGTCGTCCGACATCTCCACCGCCGACGGGCTCGACCCAGGGTCGCTCGAGCGCACGCTCAAGCAGGCGAACAAGCCTGCCGGTTAGCTCGGACTATTTCGAGTTTTCCTGGCGGTACTCGAACTCTTCGCCTTCGCCGAAGACCCTGTTCTGAAGCCAGCGGCGGGCTCCCGGCCCCGTGACGGGGTTGAAGAGAACGCCGAGGGTGATCCCGGTGAGGAGAAGCGTCGTGTTGCGCGCAGAGTGCGATTTTTTGTCCTGGACACGGTCGGCGGCGTCGCGCAGGTCGTCGATCGCGTCGCGCAGCTGCTGCTGGATGTCCTTGTCGCTGACGACCTTGGCCGCCGCAGCGCCGAATGCGCGTCCGCCGAGCAGCTGGTCGTAGATGTCGCGGGCGGTTGCGATCGCGCTCTTGACGTCCTCACGGACCTGCTCGTCCTTGAATGCACGCTCGATGTAGGGCCTGACGTCGCTCGCCTTGTCTAGGGCCCGGTCTTGAAGCTTGGCCATTTCAGATTCCTTTCGGCTCGTGTGCCAGCGACTCTACCCGGCTCGCTGAGCCTGCAAACGACTACCTGGCGGTTGCGGCCTTGCGCTCGCGGGAGATCGCCTGGGCAGGCACGGCCTTCGGCAGCGACCCGTCGAACGCGACCTCCAGTACCTCCTGGATCCAGTCCACCGGAATGAACTCGAGCGCCTTGCGCGTCTCCGCCGGCAGCTCCTCGAGGTCGGGCTCGTTCTCGCGCGGGAAGATCACCTTCGCGATCCCGGTGCGCTGAGCGGCCAGCACCTTCTCGCGCAGGCCCCCGATCGGCAGCACCTGTCCGGAGAGCGTCAGCTCGCCGGTCATCGCGACCTCTTCCGAGACGGGCTTGCCGGTGGCCACCGAGGCGATCGCGGTCGCCATCGTGATTCCCGCCGAGGGCCCGTCCTTCGGCACGGCGCCGGCGGGGATGTGCACGTGGACGTCGTTCTCGTTGAACCAGTGCGGATCGATCCCGAGCTCGAGCCCGTGCGTTCGCACCCAGGAGTGCGCCGCCTGCGCCGATTCCTGCATCACCTCGCCGAGCTGGCCGGTCACCTTCAGGCGTCCTTCGCCGGGGTACGCCGTCGCCTCGATGAACAACACGTCCCCGCCGACGGCGGTCACGGCGAGGCCGGTCGCGACTCCGGGCTCTGAGGTGCGCTTGCGAACGTCGGAGGCGAATCGGCGCGGCCCGAGCCACTCGCGAACGCGCTTGTCGTCCGCGCTCATGTGCTCGGTGCCGCCCTCGGCGATCCGGCGCGCCGCCTTCCGGCAGACGGCCGCGATCTGCCGCTCCAGCTGACGCACCCCCGCCTCGCGCGTGTACTCGCGGATGATCGCGCGGAGGCCCTTCTCGGTGAACGTGAGCTGCTTGCGCTTGAGCCCGTGGGCCTTTAGCTGCTTCGAGACGAGGTAGCGCCTGGCGATACCGAGCTTCTCTTCCTCGGTGTAGCCCGAGAGCTGAATCACGTCCATCCGGTCGAGCAACGGCGGCGGGATCGTGTCGAGCTGGTTCGCGGTGCAGATGAAGAGCACCTTCGAAAGGTCGAACGGAAGGTCGAGATAGTGATCACGGAAGCTCGAGTGTTGCTCGGGGTCGAGCACCTCGAGCATCGCGCTCGCGGGATCACCGCGGAAGTCGGCGCCCATCTTGTCGATCTCGTCGATCAGGAACACCGGGTTGCCCGCTTCGGCGTCGCGGAGGGCGCGGATGATCGTTCCGGGCATCGCTCCGATGTACGTGCGCCGGTGCCCGCGGATCTCGGCCTCGTCCCGGACGCCTCCGACCGAGATCCGGATGAACTTGCGACCGAGCGTGCGCGCGATCGAGTGGCCGAGGGAGGTCTTGCCCACTCCGGGCGGGCCGACGAAGCAGAGGATCGGCCCCGTGAGGTCGTTCTTCAGCTTCGAGACCGCAAGGTACTCGATGATCCGCTCCTTGACCTTGTCGAGGTCGAAGTGGTCCTCATCGAGGATCTTGCGCGCCCGTACGAGGTCGAGGTTGTCCTCGGTCACCTTGTCCCACGGGAGGCTGAGGATCCATTCGACGTAGGTGCGGATGACGCCGTACTCGGCCGCCGCCGACGGAAGCTTCTCGAGCCGGGCGAGCTCACGGTCGACCGCCTTGCGGGCTTCCTCGGACAGCTTGACCTCGGCGGCGCGGTCGCGGAGCTCCTTGAGCTCGGCCTGCTCGGGGTCGCCCTCCCCGAGCTCCTCCTGAATCGCCTTCAGCTGCTGTCGCAGGAAGTACTCGCGCTGCGAGGACTCCATCTCGGACACGACCTGCGACTGGATCTTCGAGCCGAGCTCGGCGACCTCCAGCTCGCGGTTGAGGATCACGAGCACCGCGCGCAGACGCTTCTCGACGTTGGCCAGCTCGAGCAGCTGCTGCTTCTCCGCCGTCTTCAGTCGCAGCGTGGAGGCGACGAGGTGGCAGAGGGCGCTCGGCTCGTCGACGTTGGCAGCGGCGAACGCGAGCTCTTCGGGCAGGTATGGCATCAGTCCGATCAGGCGTGCGAAGAGCGTCTGCACGTTCTGCATCAACGCCTGGGTCTCGGGCGATTCCTCGTAGACGTCCGCGACCTCCTCGAATTGGCCGACGAGGTACGGGTCGTCCTGAACCCGGTCGACGAGGTGGATCCGGCGGATCCCCTGGACGAGCACGCGCAGCGAGCCGTCGGGGACGCGGATCATCTTCTGCACGACCGCGGCGGTGCCGACCTCGTACAGGTCGTCCCAGTCGGGCTGCTCGACCTCGCGGTCCTTCGAGGCCACGAGCGCGATCAGCCGGTCGTGCGAGACGACCTCGTCCACGAGCCTGACCGATCGTTCCTGGCCGATCGCGAGCGGGAGCACGGAGTCGGGGAAGACGACCGTGTCCTTGAGCGGGAGGACCGGGAGCGCCGAAGGAAGCTCGAGCTCGTCGACGTCGACCTGCTCGTCGAGCAGGTCCGTCATCGTCCCCTCCTGATCGGGATCGCCACCCGCTCGGGCGCGCTCGGCTTCTTCGCCAGCGGCAGCACGATCGTCAGGATCCCGCGCTTGTACGTCGCCTTCGAGCCGACGACGTCCACGTCGGCGGTCAGGGCGACCTGGCGCGTGAAACGTCCGTAGTCGATCTCCATCTGCTGGTAGGTGCGGCCCGCGCTCGCCGGCCGGCGGCGCTCGCCGGAGATGACGAGCGTCCGCTCGTCCGCGTAGATGCGGATCTTCGAAGGGTCGATGCCGCCGAGCTCGACGACGACGGTGATCGCGGCGGGTCGCTCGGTGCGGTAGCAGTCGATCTGCGGGCGGAAGCCTCCCCGCCGGCGCGTGAAGCGAGGGACCTGCCAGAGGTCTGCGAAGAGCTCTTCCATCTCGCCTCGCAGCCGGTCGATCGGGTCCTGGGCCATCGGCCCGGATGGTACCGGCGTACCTCCTTGACTCCGTGGCTAGTGTCCACTAACCTAGCCGGCGCTAACCTCGCGATCCGACCGACTGGAGGACTTGCATGGCGCGCTGGGCCCGAACGATGATCCGTTTCCGCTGGGCGGTCTTGGCCGTCTGGATCGTCGCCGTGCTCGCTGCGGGAGCGGCGTCGTCCGGCCTTTCGGACCTCCTCACGAACCGTTTCGCCCTTCCCGGGTCGGAGAGCGAGAAGGCTGCGAACATCCTCAAGAACGACTTCGGCCAGAAGCCTGAGGGCTCGTTCTCGCTCGTCGTGCAGGGCCCCGCCGGCTCCTCGGCGCACAACCTCCCGAAGGTGCGCGCGGCGGCCGGGCGCGCGGCTGCTCAGCTCCCGACGGGGAAGGTCGCCGGCACGCGCGCCGTCTCCTCCACGGTGGTCACCGCCACGATCGTCTCGCAGCTTCAGACCGCGGACGCGAAGTTGCACACGGATGCCATGCGCAAGGCCGCGGGCCCGATTCCCGGCGCGCAGACCTACCTCACCGGGCAGTCCGCGATCGAGCACGACCTCGACCCGGTCCAGAACCACGATCTCCTGGTCGGCGAGCTCTTCATCGCGATTCCGATCGCGATGCTGATCCTCATCTACGTCTTCGGCTCGCTGGCGTTCCTGCTGCCGTTCATGCTCGCCGCCGCCGCGATCCCGGTCACCCTCGGGTTCGTCTGGGTCTTCGCCCACTTCATGGACCTGTCGACGTACCTCCAGAACATGGTCATGCTGATCGGACTCGGGATCGCGATCGACTACACGCTGCTCATGGTCTATCGGTACCGGGAGGAGCATCTCTCGGGCCGCAGCAGGGAGGAAGCGGTCGAGCGGACGATGGAGACCGCCGGCCGCGCGGTCGTCTTCAGCGGGACGGCCGTTGCCATTGGCCTCGCGCTCATGCTCTTCATGCCCGTCCCGTTCATGCGCGGCTTCGGGATCGCGGGCCTCTTCATCCCCCTGGTCTCGGTGTTCGCCGCGGTCACGTTGCTGCCCGTGCTCATGTACTGGCTCGAGGACCGTCTCGATCGCGTGCGCTTCATCCCGAAGCGCCTCGTCGAGCGGCGCGCCGATCCCGTCAACGGCTTCTGGCCGCGCCTCGCCCGCTGGATCATGCAGCGCCCGATCGTGGTCGCGACCGCGACTATCGCCGTGCTCCTCGCCGCGGCCGCGCCGATTCTCTCGATGGATCTCACTCCGGGCTCGAACACGGGCGTTCCCCAGAACATCGAGGCGGTCCGGGGCTTGAACGTCCTGGCGGCCGCGGTCGGCGACGGCGCGATCGCGCCGACGGACATCGTCATCGACACGGGCAGAGCGGGCGGCGCGTCCGATCCGCAGTTTCGTGCGCCGGTCGAGCGGCTGATGAGCCAGCTTCGAGGCGATGCGGAGGTTTCCGAAGTCGTGGCTCAGAGGCCGGACCCGACAGGTCGCTATCTGCACGTCCAGGCAATCGGCAAGCACGACTACGGGATGCCCGAAAGCCAGTCGTTCGTCCGCCGGCTCCGGGACGTGATCGTGCCTGCGTCCGCATTCCCTGCCGGAGCCGAGGTGCTCGCCGGCGGCGGGCCGGCCGGGGGCGTGGACTTCCTCGACATGACCTACGGGGCGTTCCCGTGGCTGATCCTCGCGGTCCTGCTGCTCACGTACGGGCTGCTCGTGCGCGCGTTCCGGTCGCTCCTGCTCCCGCTGAAGGCGATCGTCATGAACCTGCTCTCAATCGGCGCCGCGTACGGCCTGCTCGTGCTCGCCTTCAAGGTCGGCTGGGGGAAGCCGTTCGGGCTCCAGCAGTTCGATCAGATCGAGGGCTGGATCCCAGTCTTCCTGTTCACGATGCTCTTCGGCCTCTCGATGGACTACGAGGTGTTCCTCGTCTCCCGGATGCGCGAGGAGTGGGACGAGCGCAAGGACAACGTGGTCGCCGTGACGGCCGGGCTGGCCAAGACCGGCAGGCTCGTGACCGCGGCCGGGATCATCATGTTCGCTGCGTTCATGGGCTTCGTCGCCGGCTCGCTCGTCGGGCTCCAGCAGTTCGGCTTCGGCCTGGCCGCCGCGATCATCATCGACGTCACGATCATCCGGGCGTTGCTCGTCCCCAGCATCATGAAGCTGTTCGGCCGCTGGAACTGGTGGCTGCCCGAGCGCGTCGCGCGCGTAGCCCGGGTCGAGCCCTCACCGCTTGCTTCCCGGGGCTCGCCGCAACCGGCGCTTCGACCCGCAGGTCGGTAGCGGCACTACGATCACGCGGACATGAAGGGCGTCATCCTCGCCGGCGGCACCGGTAGCCGCCTTCATCCGCTGACGCGGATCACGAACAAGCACCTGCTGCCGATCTACGACCGCCCGATGGTCACGTACGCGATCGAGGCGATCGTCACGGCTGGGATCAGCGAGGTGATGTTGGTGACGGGCGGTACGCACGCGGGCGAGTTCTTCCGGCTGCTCGGCGACGGGAACGCGCATGGCATCGACCGGCTCTCGTACGCCTACCAGGAGCGCGAAAGCGGCATCGCCGACGCACTCGGCCTGGCGGAGCGGTTCGCGGGTGACGACCGCATCCTCGTCATGCTCGCCGACAACATCTTCGAGCGGTCGATCCGGCCGGCGATCGAGAATTTCACCCGTCAGGAGCGCGGCGCGCGCATCGTTCTCTCGAGGGTCGAGGAGCCGGAGCATCTTCGTCACCTCGGCGTGGCCGAGCTCGAAGGCGATCGCGTGCAGGGGATCGTCGAGAAGCCCGACAACCCGCCCAGCGAGTACGCGGTCACGGGGCTCTACTTCTACGACTCCTCGGTCTTCGAGTTCCTGCCCTCGCTCTCGCCGTCGGCGCGCGGGGAGCTCGAGATCACGGACGTGAACAATTGGTTCGTCGAGCAGGGGACGATGGAGTACGACGTGGCCGAGGGCTTCTGGGGCGATGCGGGCGAGTCGATCGACGCGTACTACGCGGTCAACGACTTCGTGCGCCAGAACGGCGCCAACAAGTGATCGACGGGCTCCGGCGCATCCCGCTGCAGCGGTTCGAGGACGAGCGCGGCTGGTTCGCGGAGATATATCGGGCGAGCTGGCTCGAGAAGTCGATCAAGCAAACGAACGTCTCGTTCTCGCTAAAGGGCGTGATCCGCGGGCTGCACTATCACCAGCGCGGGCAGGACGACCTCTTCTTCTGCCTCGGCGGGAAGTTGCGCGTGGTTGTCCTCGACCTCGAGACCGGCGAGACGTTCACCGAGGACATCGGCGACGGCAACCCGACCGCGATTTACGTGCCGGGGCGCTGCGCGCACGGGTTCGAGGCGCTCACTGATGTGGTTTTTCTCTACCACGTGACCGAGGAGTACGACCCCGCCGATCCGGACGAGCACGAGATTCCCTGGAACGACCCACGCGTCGCCGACCTATGGAGCACCCAATCGCCAATCCTGTCGGAACGGGACAAAGCGTCCTGATCACGGGCGCGGGCGGGCAGCTCGGTGTCGCGCTCGCCGAGGTCTTCCCGGAGGCGGACGCGCGCGAGCGGAGCCGGTTCGACGTGACGAGCCCGCCGCCGCTCGAGTACCGGCCGGAGCTCGTGCTGCACGCTGCGGCCTGGACCGACGTCGACGGGGCCGAGTCCGACCCGGCGGCGGCGGCGCGGGTCAACGTCGAGGGCACTCGAAATGTCGTCGCGCTCGGCGCTCCGGTCGTCTACTTCTCGACGGACTACGTCTTCGACGGCCGCAAGAGCGGGGCCTACGTCGAGTCCGACGAGCCTCTGCCCGTGTCGGAGTACGGCCGCACGAAGCTCGCCGGCGAGCGGGAGGTGCTGGAGGGCTGGATCGTCCGTTCGTCGTGGCTCTTCGGCTGGACGGGCAAGAACTTCGTCAGGACGATGCTCGATCTGGGGGCGAAGCAGGACGAGGTGTCGGTCGTCGGCGACCAGCGAGGCTCGCCCACCTACGTCGGCCATCTCGCGGAGGCCACTCCCCAGCTGCTCGACCTGCCCGAGGGCCTGTACCACGTGGCGGGAGAAGGGGACTGCACGTGGGCCGAGTTCGCCGAAGCGATCTTCGAAGAAGCGGGCCTCGACTGCCGAGTCCGCCGAATCACCACAGCGGAGCTGGGCCGACCAGCGCCAAGACCGGCCAACTCAGTCCTCCGCAGTGAGCACCGGAGTTCTCCACAGCTCCCGCACTGGCGTGAAGGGCTTCGCTCCTGCCTTCACCGTCTCAAGTAGCCATGTCCCGGGGACAGGCCCCTGGACGTGGCCTTTAGGTCCAGGCGGTCTCCGCGATCTGGAGGCGCTCCCTGAGCGGCTGCCACCAGGCTCGGTTTGCCGCGTACCACTCGACCGTCTCGCGGAGGCCGTCTTCGAAGCCGATCTCCGGCTGCCAGCCGAGCTCGCGCTCGATCTTCGACGCGTCCAGCAGGTAGCGCCGGTCGTGGCCGGGCCGGTCCGGGACGATCGTCTTCAGCGACTCGGGCTTCCCGGTGAGCTCGAGGATCCGGTCGGCGATCTCCTCGATCGACGCTTCGACACCAGAGCCGACGTTGTACGTCTCCCCCGGCACCCCCTGATCGAGGGCGAGCTCGATCGCCCGGCAGTGGTCGCGCACGTGCAGCCACTCGCGCCGGTTCTGCGTCGACGCGTACATCGGGAGCGGCCTGTCGTCGAGGGCGTTCGTCACGAACAGCGGGATCACCTTCTCCGGGAACTGGTACGGCCCGTAGTTGTTCGCGCAGTTCGTGATCGTCGTCGCCAACCCGTACGTCTCGCGATAAGCGCGGACGTAGTGGTCGGCGGCCGCCTTCGAGGCGTTGTACGGCGTCCGCGGCCGGTAGGGCGACTCCTCGGTGAACGACTCCTCGGAGTCGAGGGGCAGATCGCCGTACACCTCGCAGGTCGAGATGTGATGAAAGCGCTCGACCTCGACCTTTCGAGCGGCCTCGAGCAGGAGCTGCGTCCCGAGCACGTTCGTCCGCGCGAAGAGGCTTGGATCGACGACCGCGAGGCTGTTGTGGGACTCGGCCGCGAAGTTGACGACGACGTCGAGCTCGTGCTCGCGCAGGACGTTCTCGACGATGTCGACGTCGGCGATGTCCGCCTGGACGAACCGGACCCGGTCCTCAACGGCCGCCAGGTTCGCCCGGTTTCCAGCGTAAGTCAGCAGGTCGAGCGCGACCACGGTGTCGCCGGGGTGCTGCTCGAGCCAGTAGTGGACGAAGTTCGAGCCGATGAAACCGGCCGCGCCGGTGACGAGGATCCGCACGGCGTCATCGTACGCGGTGGCCCTTCTTCTTCTTCCCTTTCTCGCAGCCCCTGCGCGCCTCGTCGATTTCCTTGCGCTGGCCCTGGAGCTGCTGCGAGCGATCGAGGTGCGGCAGCGCCTCGTCGCAGCGTCCGAGCTGGGCAAGCGCCTGTCCGAGGTCGTACTCGGCGTAGGCCTCGTAGGTCTGGCCGCTGCCGTGGAGGGCGGCGACGGCCTCTTGCGCGATCCGCTCTGCGCCCGAGTAGTCCCCTGCCTGGAGCAAGCGCGTCGCCTGGTCGGTGAGCGCGACCCCGTCTCGAGCCGGTGGCGGTGGCGGAGGTCGAGTCGGGGGCGGGGGCTGGGCGCTCTGATGCGTCGTGACCCGCGTGCTCGGGGTCGGGGTGGCCGTCCCTTCGCCACGGTCGGCGAGGATTGCCGCGAGGCCCGCGCCCGCGAGCGCTGCGGCCGCGACGAACGAGACCACGAGCGGCACCCGGGAGCGGCGGCGGCGTACCGGATCGAGCGGTCGGGTCGTCAGCGAGCCCGGGTCGAGCGCGTTCCGCAGCGCTCGTACAAGCTCGGCCGAGGTTCCGAATCGTTGCCCCGGATCCTTTGCGAGCGCTCGCCGGAAGACCGGGTCGAGCCGCTCGGAGACGAAGGGGATCTCGGCGTTGATGTGAGCGGCCGCCTCGGCCGTGGGGCTGTCCGACTCGAAAGGGCGCCGTCCGGTGAGCAGCTCGAAGGCGACGACCCCCAGCGCGTAGCGGTCGCTCGCCGGCCCGGCGCGCTCGCCCTGAGCCTGTTCGGGCGACAGATAGCCGGCGGTGCCGAGCACCGTCCCGGTCATCGTCAGCGAGTCCATGCCGGCCGCGCTCGCGATCCCGAAGTCTGCGACCCGCAGGCTGTCGTCGTGGTCGAGGAGCAGGTTGCCGGGCTTGATGTCGCGATGGACGACGCCGTTGCGGTGTGCCGCGTCCAGCGCGTCCGCGGCCTGCTCGAGCCAGTCGAGCGCCTGGGCGGTCGAGGGCTTGCCGTCTCTCAGCCGCTCCTCGAGGGAGCCGCCCTCGAGATGCTCCATGACGATGAAGGGGCGGCCACGCCACTCGCCGACGTCGAAGATCGTGATCGTGCTCGGCTCGGCGGAGAGGCGCGCGGCGGCGAGCGCCTCGCGGGTGAAGCGCGCCCGGAGCGCCTCGTCGCGTGCGTAGCGCTCGGCGAGGACCTTGATCGCGACGGTGCGCCCGAGGACCTCGTCTTCGGCCTGGAAGATCTCGCCCATGCCGCCGTAGCCGATCCGGCGCGCGTTCTTGTAGCGGGGCGGGAGGATGTCGTTCTCGTGTGCCATTGGGGGGCGCTGAACGCTGCTTCCCCTTCACTTTGCCGCAGGTCAGCGCCCGGAAACACACAAGTAGTGGAACCTTCCTGAAGTTCCTGTAAAGAACGATGCCGCCCGCGGGCCTATGCGCTAGCCTCAAAGCCTCTGCACCCGGCTCAGGAAACCGAGTCCGGGTGCCGAACCCACTGCCGACATGGCTCCTTCGAAGCTCCTACTCGCGGCACTCGTTTCGGCTTCGCTTCTCGCCGGATCGGCCGTCGGCTACTCGAACGACACGAGTGCGCGAGCTCAGACCCCACCCCCGCGCGCGACCCCGACCTTCGTCGTCAGCGGGCGCGGCTGGGGCCACGGTGTCGGGCTCGCACAATGGGGCACGTACGGGTACGCCCAGCATGGGCTCACCTACGACCGGATCCTCGCTCACTACTACACGGGCACGACGCTCGGCCCGGCCGCGGTGGCGCGGGTCCGCGTCCTGCTGGCCGTGGGGCGCCAGCGGCTGACCGTCGGCTCGGAGGCTCCCTTCACCGTGCGCGACGGGATCGGCCAGCTCTGGCATCTCCCTGCCGGCGAGCAGACCTTCGGGCCTGGGCTCCTCCTGAGGACGACCGACGTCCAGCAGCCACAGCAGCTGCCCGATCCGCTGACCTTCCTCCCGGGGGCAGCTCCGCTCCGCCTCGGGGGCAGTCCGTATCGCGGGCAGCTCCTGGTGTCCCTGGCCAACGGCTCACTGCGGGCGGTCAACTCCGTCGGTCTCGAGGGCTACCTCTTCGGCGTCGTGCCGTCGGAGATGCCGTACACGTGGCTTCCGGAGGCCTTGAAGGCACAGGCGGTCGCGGCGCGCTCGTACGCGCTTGCGGTCCGCAAGACGGGCACGTGGTTCGACCTCTATGCCGATACCCGGAGTCAGGTCTACCGAGGCATCGCCGGCGAAAGAGCCTCGACGACGGCGGCCGTGCAGGAGACGGCCGGCCGCGTCGTCCTCTACGGGGGCCATGTCGCGACGACGTACTTCTACTCGAGCTCGGGCGGGCGCACAGCGGCGGCGAACGACGTCTGGCGAGGGCCCCCGGTTCCATACCTCGTCTCGGTCGACGACCCCTACGACACGATCTCTCCGTATCACCGTTGGGGGCCGTTCGTCATCTCTGCCGCACGTCTCGGCAGGGTGCTCGGGTCCCCAGGGCGCCTCACGGACGTCCGCATCGCGAAGGCACCGTCGGGCTTCGTCCGCACCGTGACGGCAGTCGGGGCCCAGGGTGAGGCGACCGCGACCGGCAGCGACGTCCGCCGCGCTCTCAATCTGCGCTCGAGCTGGTTCCGAATCGGCGTGCTCTCGCTCGCGACGCCCGATGCGCCCGTGACGTTCGGCGCCCGAGTCTCGTTGAACGGCGTCGCGAGGAGCCTGCCTGCTGTCGAGCTCGAGAAACGTGAGGGAGCTTCGGGTTGGAGCCAGCTAGGCCCCGTCGCACGGGGAGCGAACGGCGCGGTGACCGTCGCGGCGAGGCCGCGGGCGACGACCGACTACAGGCTCGCGAGCGGCTCGGCTCGCAGTAGGCTCGCCCATGTGGCGGTCGCTCCGCTCGTACGCTTCCGTGGGCTGACGGACGCTTCCACTCTGCGTGGCTACACGCGCCCGCTCTTCCCGGGAGCGACCGTCGCCGTGCAACGGCTGGACGGAAGCAGGTGGACGACGGTCGTCCGCGCTCCGATCGACGCGTCCGGCCGCTTCCATGCTCGGCTTGCCTTGTCTCCGGGGGACTACCGGGCCCGGCTCGCCCCCGGCCACGGCTTCGTTCCCGGCTTCAGCCCGACGCTTCGGGTGGGACCGGCATGAAACGGCTCGCCCTCGCAGTCTTCCTCCTTGCGCTTGCGGCGCCGGCCTCGGCTAGTGCGGCCCGCTTCGCCGTCGGGCTGCAAGACGGCGCCTCACCCCGCCTCGTTGCCCGGCAGATCGAGGCGCGAACCGGCCGCCACGTCTCGGAGATCGGCCCCTTCGCGCTCACGGTCAACGCAGTCAGTGCGCGCGGCCTCGACTCGATTCGTGGTGTCACCTGGGTCGAGCGACTGCGCGACTCGCGCCGCCTCTCGTTCACGCCGAACGACCCGCTCGTCGTGAATCACCAGTGGTACCTGAACCGAATTCATGCGTTCGACGCCTGGGCCCAGGTGCCGTCCCTGCCGAGCGTTCGAGTGGCGGTGATCGACTCGGGCATCGACGCGAGCCATCCCGAGCTCCAGAATCAGATCGCCGTGGGCGCGAGCTTCGTCGCCAGCTCCTGGCAGAGCGACACGAACGGGCACGGCACCTTCGTCGCCGGCGAGATCGCCGCCGCGCTGGACAACGGGCAAGGAATCGCGGGCATCGCCTTCCCGGCGCAACTCCTCGTGGCGAAAGTCGTCCACAACGACGGGACGATCTCGCCCGACGCGGAGGCCAAGGCCATCCGTTGGGCGGTCGACCACGGCGCGAAGGTGATCAACCTCAGCTTCGGCGGCATGCGCGACCCGGACGACAGGACGCGTGACACGTACTCGCCGCTCGAGGCGGCCGCGATCCAGTACGCGGTCAGCAACGGCGCCCTCGTCGTCGCTGCCGTCGGGAACGGGGACGGCGCCCCCTCCGAGCCCTGGGGCTACGCCGGCTATCCGGCAGCACTGCCGCATGTGGTCGGAGTCAGCGCCGTCGCACGCGACGGATCGGTGCCCTCGTTCTCGAACAGAGATGTGGTCTACAACGACCTCGCTGCGCCCGGCGAGGACATCTTCTCGACGCTGCCGCGAGCACTCACATTGGACACCCGCCCGGGCTGTGTCCTCCAGGGGTACTCCGACTGCGGGCCGATCGAGTTCCGCCGCGGCGAAGGGACGTCTTTCTCGGCGCCGCAGGTGTCCGCGGCCGCCGCGCTCCTCCTCGCCAGCGATCCGCAGCTCCAGCCGGACCAAGTCGCAGCGCTTCTGACGGGTGCGGCCAACGACGCGGCGCCCGCCAGCGGCTGCGACCGGTGTTCGTCGGGCCACGACCCGCTGACCGGATGGGGCGTTCTGGACGTGGAGGGCGCGATCCAGTCGCTCGACGGGACGCTCCCCGCGGCGGATCATTTCGAGGCCAACGACGAGGCCTCGACCGCGGCCCGGATCTGGGGCCGTCGGGGGCAGCAGATCCACGCGACGATCGACTACTGGGACGACCAGGTCGACGTCTACAAGATCAAGCTCCGGCGCGGCCAGCGTCTCGTGGCACGGCTCCGGGGCCCGCGCGGCACCGATACAAATCTCTTCCTCTGGAAGCCCGGAACTCGCCGGGTCGCAGGCTTCGCGGTCGATCGCCGCCTGCTCGCCGCGCAGTCCAAGTCTCCGGGCTCGCTCGAGCGAATTCGCGTGCGCGCGCAACAGAGCGGCTGGTACTTCCTCGAGGTGAAGGCTGCGAACCCCGGCGCGGGCAGGTACTCGCTCAGGTTCCGGAAGGGCCCCCGGCGGGCGGCGCTCCGAGCAGTTCTTCCGTAGCGACCTCGCGGATCTGCCGCGCGGGATTGCCGACGACGACTGCCCGCGGCGGGACGTCCCGGATGACGACGGCGCCGGCACCGACGTAGGCCTCCTCGCCGATCTCGACCGCCGGGCAGAGGACGGCTGCGCCCCCGACGCGCGCGCCGCGGCGGATCGTCGGGCCTCTCCGCAGCTCGTGTCGGCGCTCCGTCCGCCCCATGAAGTTGTCGTTCGTCGTCGTCACGCAGGGCGCGATGAAGACCTCGTCCTCGAGCGTGGAATAGGCCGTGATGTAGGCGTTCGCCTGGATCTTCGTCAGCTTGCCGATCGCCGTGTCGTTCTCGACGAGCGACCCGCGGCCGATCACGACGTCGTCACCGATCGTGCAGCGCTCGCGGACGCAGGCCTGATCGCCGACGATCACCCGCGCGCCGATCGTCGTCCCGGCGAAGACGATTGCGCCCGCGGCGACGACCGTTCCCGCTCCCAGCTCGAGTGGCGGCAGTTCCTCCCGGCTCGCCGTCGAGCGCGGCGAGAGCGCAGGCTGCTTGCCGACGACGGCGTGGTCGCCGATCACGCAGCCCTCGCCGATCACCGTTCCCGGATAGATGACCGCGGTCTCGGCCGTCTGGTAGCTCACACCGCGGCTGTCTCGAGCGATGCCTGAAGCAACTCCAGCGCCTTGACGACGGCGACGCCCTGCCGGCCCGGCTCGAGCGGGTCGCCCGCTCCGGAGACGAGCGACAGGAAGTGCGCGCACTCGCGGCGCAGCGGCTCCTCGCGCGCGAGCTGCGGAATGTTGATGTCGCCCTCGCGTACCTGCCACTCGGTCGCGGGCCGCAGGACCGGTCCCTTGTCGTAGACCGTCACCTTCCGCTCGGCCTCCATGTCGTCGAAGACGGCCATCTTGTCGCGGCCGACCACGGTCAGCTTGCGCATCTTGTGCGGGTCGAGCCACGACACGTGCATGTGGGCGACGACCCCCGACGGGAAGCGGAGGAAGCAGAAGACGACGTCTTCGATCCCGGGGTTGAGGTACGACTCGCCGCGTGCCCAGGCCTCGACCGGCTCCTCGCCGATCAGGTGCATCATGACCGCGAGATCGTGCGCGCCCAGCGACCAGAGCGCGTTCTCGTCCGACCGGATCTTGCCGAGGTTCTGGCGGTTTCCATAGAGATAGAGAACGTCCCCCAGCTCGCCGCCATCGACCATCTCCTTCAGCTTGTCGACGGCAGGGTGGTAGAGCAGCAGGTAGCCGGGCATGAGGACGAGCCCCCGCTCCTCGGCGAGCGCGAAAAGCTCCTCCGCCTCTGCCGTAGTCTGGGCCTGCGGCTTCTCGACGAAGACGTGCTTGCCGGCGGTCAGGGCCTGCCGTGCAAGCTCGTAGTGCGTGACGACCGGAGTCGCGATGACGACCGCGTCCAGCTCCGGGTCGGCCAGGAGCTCCTCGAAGTTGCTCGTCGTCCGCGCCTGCGGGTGGCGCGTGGAGGCTTCCGCGAGCAGCTCCGGGGAGAGATCGCAGAGCCAGCGCAGGTCGGCGAGCTCCCCGAAGTTCCGGGCTAGGTTCGGGCCCCAGTAGCCGAGCCCCGCCTGGCCCACGCGCAGTGGGCTCAGAGCTTCCACACCTTTCCGTTCGCCGTACCGTTCGTGCCCGTCGCGTTTCGCAGGTCGACGACGAGGAGCGCCTGCTCCACGAGCTGCTCGTAGTCGATCCCGGAGTGCGCCGTGACGATGACGACGCAGTCTGCCGCCGGCACGTCGAGAGGCACCGACGCGAGCCCTTGCTCCTGCAACTCCGGCACGAACGGATCGTGGTAGGAGACGTCCGCGCCCTCGTCCTGGAGGAGTTCGATCAGCTTCAAGGCCGGTGACTCACGGGTGTCCTCGATGTCCGATTTGTACGCGACGCCAAGGACCAGGACCTTCGAGCCTTTCAGTGCCTTCTCGTGCTGGTTCAAGGCGCGAACGACCTTGCCGAGGCACCAGTAGGGCATGTTCTCGTTCACCTTGCCCGCGAGCTCGATGAACTCCGTGTAGAAGTCGTACTCGCGCGCCTTCCAGGTCAGGTAGAAGGGGTCGATCGGCATGCAGTGCCCGCCGAGCCCGGGGCCCGGCTGGAAGCTCATGAAGCCGAAGGGCTTCGTCGCCGCCGCGCCGATCACCTCCCACACGTCGATGCTCATGCGATCGCAAAGCTGTGCAAGCTCGTTGACGAGCGCGATGTTCACCGAGCGGAAGATGTTCTCGAGCAGCTTCGTCAGCTCGGCCGCCTCGGGAGTCGAGACCGGGTGGACGGTCTCGAGCGCGCTGCTATAGAGCTCGACCGCCCGCTCTGTGCACGCGGGGGTGATTCCGCCCACAATCTTCGGCGTGTTCTTCGTCGTCCAGTCCTCACGACCCGGATCGACCCGCTCGGGAGAGAACGCGAGGTGGAAGTCCTCGCCGACTCGTAGGCCGCCCTGCTCGAGCAGCGGCAGTAGACGTTCGCGGGTCGTGCCCGGATAGGTCGTCGACTCGAGCACGACCAGCTGGCCCTTCTGGAGCCGCGGCGCGAGGTCCTCAACCGCGCGCAAGACAAACGAAAGGTCGGGCTCGCGCTGCGCCGAGAGCGGTGTTTGCAGTGCGATCAGGATCGCCTCGGTCTCCTTGAGCGCGTCGTAGTCGGAGGTGATCTCGATCGCCCCCGACTCGACGTGACGGCGCAGGTCGGCCGAGTCGACGTCTCTGATGTAGCTCTCGCCTCGACGGACGGCGGCCACCTTCTCCGGATTCGACTCGAGCAGCATGATGCGGCGGCCGGCGTCGGCGAAGACCTGGGCGAGAGGGAGGCCGACATAGCCGGCTCCGATGATTCCGATGAGTCCCTTCACCGGCGCGATAGTACAGAGGCCGCCCTGCTGCCTCTCGGGCTCAGCGGCTGACGAACCAGCGTCGTGCAGTGGGATCCGTCTTGAAGAACGTGATCAGGAGGTTGACCACCTTCTGCACGCCTGACTTCGACGGATGGGTCCCATCGGACTCGACGTCATCGCACGTCCAGGTGAGGCCGTCGCTGCGCTCGATCAGGCCGTCCGTCCAGAGATACGAGCCCCAGCCGAGCCACGGTCCCTTCAGCTTGCCGACCATGCGATCCTGGATCACGCCTCGTACCGCATAGCCGCTGTCGTAGGCGGCCGGCTCCGGGTTGAGCCCGGTGATCGCGTAGCCGCCGTAGGTGCGGCTCGAGAGGTAGATGAGGTGGAGGTTCGGGTAGCGGACGCGCATGGTGCGGACAATCGCCCGGAGGTCCGCCTGGAGCGCTCGCGCATCCTTGGGGAAGCGCCGGTCCTCACCGGCGATTGCCTCCTTCAGCCAGACCGCCTGCACCTGGTTCGCCGAGACGCCGGCTGCGATCAGTCGTTGATCGACGCTGTCCCAGTAGGAGGGGTCGGTCTTGACACGGGTCGCGTCCCAGCCGTCCTGCGCGCCGTCGACGATCGTCACGTTCGCGTTCTTCGCCGGGTCACGGTCGGCGACGCGCTTGAAGGCGGAGAACTCGGCGGTCGCGTTCGACATGCCGATCGAGAGCAGGACGATCTTCCCGTCGATCGGCCGGACCTTGCGCGCGGCCGCGAGCCCTTTGCGCAGGTAGGCCGCCGTCGGGTGGTTGCGCCCGGCGGGATAGAGACCGCCCCGGAAGCCGCGGTAGCGCCGTTTGCCCATGTCCGTGAGCGGGACCAGGCCGGTCGAGGTGAGCGAGCAGTCGGCCCGCTGTCCCGAGCGGCTCGCGGGCGCGCTCGACGTCGACAGGGCGACTGCCACCGCCATCGCGGCAGCGATCGTGAGCAGGATCTTCATGTCGCTTCGAAGCGTACGCCGGGACCGTTATGGCCCTGTTAAGAGCCGAGTGAGAGGCCGAAAACACGCGGCTATACTCGGCTCTCAGGGCCGTTAGCTCAGTTGGTAGAGCAGGGGACTCTTAATCCCAAGGTCGAAGGTTCGAATCCTTCACGGCCCACCACGCTTCCCCCCACGCTTCCCTGACCGGCGTCCCGCTCCCGCCCGGCGGAGCCGGGCTCCGCGGGACGCCTCGCGCCGCTCCGCACCCTCCTGCGAGCGGCCCGTGCGACCCAGCACTGTTCCGCTCGCATACGGGCACGGAGCGACGCGTCAGGAAACCGTGGGGCGGCCTCTCACGACACGGCCCACCACGCTTCCCTGACCGGCGTGCCCTCCCGCCGGGCGGAGCCCGGCTCCGGGCACGCCTCGCGCCGCTCAGCCCCCTCCTGCGAGCGGCCCGTGCGACCCAGCACTGTTCCGCTCGCATACGGGGTCTGAGCGACGCGTCAGGAAACCGTGGAACGGTCTCTCACGACACGGTCCACCACGCTTCCCTGAGCGGCATCGCGGTGCTGGCGTAGGCGCGATGATGGCGTCATGTCCTCACTCGAGGAGATCGCGCCCGGGCTCTGGCGGTTCGCGGTCTCCCGGAACGGCATTCCTCCGACCATGACGGCGTATGCGTTGCGCGACGGCGAGGACACGATCCTGGTCGACCCGCTCGTTGCCGGCGAGACCGCGCCGCTGCTGGCGGGGCTCGACGAGATCGTGCGCGGACGCGTGCGCATCTTCGTCACCACCCCGTTCCACGTGCGCGGCTCCGAGCTTCTGTGGCGGCGCTGGCGCGACCGGCACGAGGTCACCATCTTCGGGCACGAGCATTGCGCCACGCGCCTCGACGACCGTTCCGCCTTCCGGGCGCTGCGCGGCGGCGAGACGCTCGACGGCGGCGTGCGCGCGCACCCGATTGGGCAACCGCGGCGCGCCGAGATCCCGTTCGAGCTGCCGTCGCACCGCGCCCTGGCCTTCGGCGACACCGTGCTCGAGATCGACGGCGAGCTGCGCGTCTGGCCGAGGCACCGCGACCTCGAGCGTCGCCGCACCTGGTACGAGCAACGGTTCCTGCCGACGCTGGAAGCGCTGACCCGGCTCGACGTCGAGCGGGTGCTCGTCACGCACGGCGAACCGGTGCTGCGCGACGGCGCCCGCGCGCTGGCGGCGAGCCTGGCCCGGCACCCGTGGAGCAGGTCGTCGCTGTATTGATCGTGGATATCCGCCCTTCCGGCTAGCCTGAGCAGCCGCATGGGGGACTCGGCGACCAAGGGACATGCGCGCTGGTACGGGCTCTATCCCGCGCTCGTCAGCGACGTCAAAGATCCCGAGGGGCAGGGCCGCGTGAAGGTGAAGCTTCGGGCGCCCGACACCGGCGCGGCATACGCGGAGTGGGCCCGGCTTGCGACGATGATGGCGGGGAAGAATCGCGGCAGCTGGTTCGTGCCGGACGTGAAAGACGAGGTGCTCGTCGGCTTCGAAGGCGGCGACCCGCGCCGGCCGTACGTCATCGGCGCGCTCTGGAATGCCGGCCACCCGCCGCCGCAGACGATGGACCCCGCGGGACACAACCCGAAGAAGGTGCTGCGCTCCCGCAACGGCGTCAAGGTCACGCTCGACGATACCGACGGGCGGGAGCAGCTCGTTCTCGAGACGCCCGCAGGACAGAAGGTGACCTTGAAGGACGGCGCCTCCGCAATCCTTGTTGAGGACTCGAACGGAAACTCCGTCAAGCTCGAACCGAGCGGGATCACGGTCACAGCGTCGGCGAAGGTCACCGTGAACGCGGGGACGGCCGAGATCTCGGTCGGCACGCTGACCGTCAACGCAGGCATGTCGACCTTCAGCGGCGTCGTCAAGGCTGACACGGTGATCACGAACTCGGTCGTGTCAAACTCGTACACACCCGGCGCGGGGAACATCTTGTGAGCGCGCACGAGGTGCGGTAGGCGACCGCGACGCCGCCCGCCTAGGTCACCGCCACATCGTGGACGCCAGGGTCACAGCAGGTGCCGCTACGAGCTCAGCACGCTACGCCGACGATCCTCGTCGGGCAGTCCGCGATCGAGGCGACGAAGATCGCGGCCTGGTGATTCCGCAGGCTCTCGCCCGGGATGAACTCGTCAGGTGGGTAGAAGGTGCCTCCGCTGAGCTCGATCGTGATCGGGTAGCGGTGCAGTGCTCCGTACATCCAGTCGTTCCAATCCCCGTCCGTGATGTAGAGGTCCGACGACTGCTGTGAGTGGTAGCCGGCCGTGCGCTCCATCTCCGCGCCCATCGCCACGAACGTGTTGTGGTCGACGAGCGTCATGTCCGGCGGGAGGTCCTCGTATGTGTACCCGTACGGGTAGAGGATCAGGTTTCCGTACGAGTGGTAGCTGATCCCGGTCTTGACGTTTGGGTGAGCGATCATGAAATCGGCCATGCGCGCATCTTCGGGCGTCGAGAGCGGGCTCGGGCCGCGGTAGATGTCGCTCTCTGGATCCCCGCTCGACCCGCCGCAGCAGCCCCACCTATAGCTGTAGTTGCGGTTCTGATCGGTGCCGTAGATGCCCTGATATGGCTGTCGGTTCTTGCGCCAATACGCGTACTGACCGGTGGCGATGTCGTACTCGCCGCCGTCGGGGTTCAAGCTCGGGACGAGGTAGATCTGGCGCGTGTTGACGAGATTCGTGGTCAGCGGCCTCTCGGCGAACAGGTGTACGAGCGAGAGGACGACCTCGACGGTCAGATGCTCGCGGGCGTGGTGCTGGCCGACGAAGAACACGCCTGGCTCGGACAGGTTGTCGGTCGCGTCGTTTGAGATGCGCACGCCGATCAGGTTCCGGCCCTCGTACGAGGTCCCAAGTGAGAACAGGTGCACGGTTGCCGGATGCGCTGCCGCTACCGCCTCGAGGTCGGCGACCATCTCCGAGTAGTTGTGGTAGTTCGAGTCCGGCGGCGGGAAGTCGTCGGGCTCCGCTTTCGGTACGACCCGGAAGCCACGCAGGGCAAGTGTCAGTGCCTGCTCGTCGCTCCCGAACAGGTCGACATGATCGGCCCAGGCGGCCTCGCCGATGTCATACCCCTCACTGACCAGCAGGGAACGCTGCTCCCGCGTGTACACGCCGTACACAACGAAGGGCTTGATCGATGTGCCGCTCGCGTGGTCGTGCGCGGAATCGACGATCGGCTGCGCAGAAGCCACACCCGGCGCCAGTAACAAGGCAAGGGCCGAAACACTCGCAACAACGAGATTTTTGAGCACCCGCTCGCAAGCCTATCTCCGGCCGCGTGAGAAGAGAAGGCCCGCCCCCGACGGGGGCGGGCCTTGTGTTCGGGTCAGCCCGAGGAGGTTGTTAGCCGGCTCCTCGAGGCCTGGGTCAGTGCACCTTGAAGCTCAGCTTGAAGGTTCCGACAGCGGCGCCGTTGCCGTCGAGCGCGACGTGGTACGTCGTCCCGGCCATCGCCGTGAAGGTGATCCTGCTGCCCGTTCCGCAGGCGTCGTCGTTCGCGGCGATCTGAGTGAGCGTGCCCACCGAGTTGCCCGTGTACGCCGCGAGGGTCGTATTGAAGTTCGTTCCCCTACAAGTATCGAACCTGACCGTGCTCGTTCTGGCCTCCGTGAACGCGTACCAGATCGAGTTCAGCGGAATCGAGACTCCGGCGTGGTTGGGCTCGCCCGTCTCGCCGGTCGCGCCCGAGTTCGAGCCCGTTCTCGCGCCGCTACCGGCGATCCGACAGATCGCGGACGCGTCGGCGAAGGTGTCGCAGGCCACCGGGGGAGGTGGAGGTGGCGGGGGAGGTGGTGGAGGCGGCGGAGGTGGCGGCGGAGGTGGTGGTGGAGGAGGTGGTGGCGGGGGTGGTGGCGGAGGAGGTGGAGGAGGTGGTGGCGGAGGAGGTGGAGGAGGCGGCGGCGGCGGCGGCCCGGTCTCCGGCACCTTGTCGTAGAACTCGTCTTGCTGCGGGTTACCGCTGATCAGGACCCGGCCGTCGGTCCACGACACATGGAAGAAGCCACCGACCGCATGGCTTCGCTCGTAGTCGCCCGCGTAGCAGGGCTGGACGCTCGGATCGGGCTGGAGCGGCAGCGGGCTTGTGGCGTCGCTGATCGCCGCGTCGGGCTGCCACGTGGCTCCGTTGTCCGAGGACAACCGTCCCCAGCGCTCGTAGCTCGACCCACTCGTGTTACGGGCGTCGTACCAGCTGGCGAAGACCTGGCCGGCGGCGCTGACCGACAGCGAGGGCATCCATTGCGAGCGTGTGCTCGCGTCCGTGTTGAGGCGGAGAGGCGCGCTCCAGCTCGAGCCATTGTTGATCGAGCGGGTGTAGTAGATGTCGCCGTAGTCCGCGCCCGGGCCGTGCTGGGCGTAGACGTAGTGGATGACGCCACTCGGGCCTGCGCCGATGTCGCCCCAGCCCATGTGCCGCCAGTAGCTGGGGAACATCGCGGCGAAATAGCCGCACGTCGACTGGCCCGGGCCGGGGAACGCCGCGCCGGTCGTCGTGCTCGTCCAGGTCGTACCGCCGTCGGTCGAGCGGTAGATGATGTTCGTCCGGTTCCCGAGGCCACCGCCGCCCTCGTCCATGCTGGCGATGAAGACCGTCCCATCAGGGCCGGTCGTGATCTGGACGTCGCGGACGAAGGTCGAGGTGACGTTGACTGGCAAGCTCCAGGTTGTGCCCCCATCATCGGAGTGGGTGACACGGATCTGCTGGCTCTGGCCGTAGTCGTTCCAGGAGACGTAGATGCGGCCGTAGTGCGGGCTGGCCGGGCTGTTGTCGGCCCAGCCCGACTCGCGGTCGTCCCCGGTCCCGCTGTGGGCGCAGGGACCGGTCGACCACGTGGAGCCGTCGAGAGACGTCCAGACTCCAAGGCCTTGCCCGCCGCAGCCGGAGGCGAGAAAGACCGCGACCCACTTGGAGTGCGCCTGGTCGTAGACGACCACCGGGTCGCCGAAGCCCGTGCCGTGGCCGCTACAGAATGGGCGCGAGTTGAGGCTCGCCCAGGTTGCGCCGCCATTGAGCGAGTAGGACCCGCCCGAGTAGCAACTCGGTGCGGTCCGCGAGTCGTTGTAGGCCATGACGACGGTGGTGCCGTTTGACCACGTCTGGCTCTCGGACTGCGTCACATGCGGGTACACGCCCTCGCCTCCGCCGACGACGTCGACGTCGACCCCGCCATAGTTGGCCGGAGCCGATGAAATGAGGGGAAGGGACGAGAAGGGCGTGTCGAGACTCGGACCGGACGCCGAGGAGCGGCCACAGGCCGCGAGCACCTGGGCTGCGTGGGCGTTTACCTGCTTCTCGAGGCCGAGCCTTTGGATCGAGGCGCAGGAATACGTCTGCTCGCGACTCGCGCTTGCGCTCGAGTAGGAGGCGGGGACAGCCACCACCAGCGCAAGCGTTGCTGCAAGGAGGTAGCGCATGAGGCGCTCCTTTCTAAGAGCTTCTTTGGCCGAGAGAGCGGGCGCGGCCGTGGCGGATACATCGGCTCGAAGAGCAGCGGAGCCGCGGCGCGGCTGTCCAGAGCCGAAGATCTTTCCTTGAGCCCTTTCGGGCGTGAGGGTCACGAACCTGGCTCGCCTTCCTCGACTGACGGCAGCGGGGATCGTAAACGATCAGGCGTGGCCGTGAGCCTCGAATTTCGTGCCGGCGGTGAACTAGGCGACGAGCTTGGTCAGGTCTGCCTGCACCGCTGCGAACGCTTCCACGACCTCGGCGTCGAACTGGGTCCCGGCGCAGCGAAAGAGCTCCCGCATGGCCTCCTCGCGCGTGAGCGCCGTGGCGTACGGCCGGTTGGAGGTCATGGCGTCGAAGGCGTCGCAGACGGAGATGATCCGCGCTCCAAGAGGGATGTCGACTCCGGCGAGCCGGTCGGGGTAGCCCATTCCGTCCCACCGCTCGTGCGTCGAGCGGACGATCGTCGCGGCCTCAGCGAGCACGGGCGCCGAGCCGAGGATTCGCTCGCCGATCACCGTGTGGCGCCGGACGAATGCCCACTCGTCCTCCGCCAGCGGGCCGGGCTTGCCCAGGATCTCCTCCGGGATCGCCAGCTTGCCGACGTCGTGCAGCTCGGCCGCCTGCCTGATCGCCGCCAGCTGCGGCTCGGGCACGTGCAGCCTGCGGCCGACCGCTTCCGCGAGGTCCGCGACGTCCGCCAGGTGATGAGCGAGCGCCGAGTCCCGCTCCTCGAGGACACTGATGAGCACGTCGATGCTCTGGCGGTCCGTGCCCGGATGGTTCCGCTGCTTGTCGGCGTACATCCGGTCGTCTGCGATCCGGAGGGCCTCGGTCAGATCCTCGGCTTCTGAGGGGATGAGGACGGCGCCGTAGGAGCAGGTGACGGAAAAGCCTTCGCCCTCCGCCGTCAATGCGGCGGTCGAGCGTTCGATGAGGGCGCCGGGACCGGCGTCGTCCGTGGTCGCGAGGACACAGAACTCGTCCCCGCCGAGCCTGTATGCGCGCCCATGCTCCTCGGGCGTCAGAGCCAGCCTTCTGGCCACTCGTGCAAGCATCGCATCGCCTGCGGAATGGCCGAACGCGTCGTTGTACGCTTTGAAGCCGTCGAGGTCGAACACGATGAGGACGAGCGCCGCGGAGCCGTCGGTGAGAAGCTCCTCGAGGTCGGAGACGAACCTGCGCCTGTTGCCGAGCCCCGTGAGAGCGTCGGTGAGCGATTCCTCACGGGTGTACTCGAGAAGCCGAACGCGTTCCCGGAAGGTGAGGACTGCGCGCACGATCACCATTCCGATAGCGGCCGAGGCTAGAACGATGGCGACGACGTTCACGCGCACGAAGTGGTCGTAGACGAGGAGCGTGAGGCTGACGAGCGCAAAGAACGTGGGGAGGGTGAGCGTCTTCCAGCTCTCGCTGCGGACGTCCCGGAGCCTCGTCACTGGCTGCCAGGCCGCGCACGCGATCAGCACGAGCGCAGCAGGCCAACCGGCGTCGAGGATGCCGCCCTCGACGTAGCGGCCCTCGGCGGTCTGATAGAGGTACGCGGTGTCGGCGATCGCGAACACGCCGTAGCCGGCGGCGACGAACGCCCACGTGCGGTCGAAGCGCCAGCCCGTCAGCGCGAACATCGCGACCACGAGCGAGAGCAGCAGAAGGTCGGCGAGCGGGTAGGCGAGGTTCGTCGCGACGACGAGCGCGCTCCCTCCGGTTGTGCTCAGCACCTTGTCGAAGACGACGGCGGCGCCGAGGGCCCCGACAGCGAGCGCGGCAATCACCCCATCGAGCCAGAGATTGCCCTGGAACCTGCGCATCCGCCCTCGGAGCAACAGCGCTAGCGCCACGTAGCTGACCGGGTAGAAGGCGAGGTAGAAGAGGTCGGCGACGGACGGGATCGGAACGTTCTCCAGGCCCGACAGGAAGAAGTAGTAGTAGAGGTCGCCGGTCGTCCAGAGGAGGAGCGCTGCGCTCAGGAGCAGCCAGGGAAGCCGTTCGACGCGAACGAGCATCGCCCGGGCCAGGCAACAGGCACCGGCCGCCACCAGCAGGCCGTTGTAGATCCAGTTGTTGAAGAGACGATCGATGCTCCCCTGCGTCCCGAGGAGGGCTTCGAGGGCGTACGCGCCGACGACCACGAGCAGGGCTGCGCAGACCAGTCGGCCTATGCGTAGGTTGACCCCAGCGGGGGCGTTCTGCCGATCTCGGTTAAACCGCAAGAGCTGCCCTCCGATGGGATCTGACGCTTGACCGAAGTATCGGGCGCGGCAGACGCACCGGCGTCCCTCGTTTTGGGGATTCGATCCCTCGTTTGAGTTCCCCCTCTTCAGGGATGTCCGGGAAACCCTGGCGACCGATCCAGATTCGGATCGCAGATCGCCATGAACCGCCTTCTTGTAGTGACTTTGATATTTGCCGTTACAGCGCCTTTGGCGTTTGCCAGCGCGACCCTCGGGGCAGATGATCCGGAAATCGCTGCCGGAAACCCTGAGATCGCCGCGCTCCAAGTCGGACTTCTTGGGCAAGGCCTGTACACCGGCACGGTCGACGGCGTGCTCGGCCCGGTAACCAAGAAAGCTTTGCGCAGGCTCCAGAAACGTGCGGGCCTGGTGGCGAACGGTGTTCCGAATCAACGCACGCGCAAGGCACTAGGCGACTATGGACGGCGCTCCCCGCTCGGCGCCCGCCCGCTCAGCCTCGGCGCCAAAGGCTGGGATGTGGCCGCGCTGCAATTCGCACTCGCCTGGCATGGATTTCCTTCGTCGACCTTCGACGGAGTCCTCGGCTCGCACACCGATGCGGCTCTCCGCAGCTTCCAGGCTTGGGCCGGAATCAAACCCAAAGGCCTAGCCGGACCTTCGACGGTGGCGGCCTTGCGCGCACCACCGCCCCGATCTCCGCTCAAGCTTGCCCGCCCCCTCCCGGGGCCAATCGGAGACGGATTCGGGCCGCGCGGCGCACGGTTCCACGCAGGTGTCGACTTTCCGGCCGCGATGGGGACCGCGATCGCAGCCGCGGCCGCGGGGCGGGTCGTGTTCGCCGGCCCGAGTGGCAGCGGCTGGGGCAAGCTGGTCGAGGTCGCTCACGGCCGTGGGGTCCGAACGAGGTACGCGCACCTCTCTCGGATCGACGTTCATGTCGGTGACCGCGTCGCTGGCGGCTCCACGGTCGGCCGCGTCGGTGCGACGGGAGAGGCGACCGGCCCGCACCTCCACTTCGAGGTGCTCGTCCGCGGAGCGAATGTCGATCCGCTGGCAGCCCTGTAGGAGGCCGCGCCGGGGCCAGGACACCGCCTGACCCCGGAGAAACGCCGGGGCTCTAGGAGCCCGGACCCGGCGGGGGGCCTTCTTCGACGTACGTTGCACGCCGCCGGCCGCCCACGCCACCCCACGACGACCAGAAGATGATCGAGAGTACGAGGCCGACGATCCCGACGACCATCAGGATGACCCCGATGGCGTTGACGTCGAGGCCTGCCACGTGGCCGGTCACTCCCCAGACGAGGATTGCACCGCCTGCGATCAGAGCGAGACTTGCTCCAATTCCCATCGAACCTCCTTTGTTTGTCTGCTACTACCCCCGGCGAGCCCGTCGCTAACTACGGCATTGCATCGATGCGTTGAGTAGGCTCGGTCCCAGTGCGCAGGGGAGCAATTGTCCGGGTCGTCACGATCGGTCTTCTGGCTGCTGCGGTGGCCACCGCAGTCGCGCTCTTCATCCCGTGGCTGCCCGCTGACGAGTCGAAGGAAGGCGGTCGGATCGACTTCGTCTTCTGGTTCGTGGTCGCGATCTGCATCTCGGTCTTCGGGGTCGTCGCGGCGGTCACGATCTACTCGGTCGTCAACTTCCGTGTTCGCCCGGACGACGACTCCGACGGGCCGCCGATCCACGGGCACACGGGGCTCGAGATCGCCTGGACGGCGATCCCGACGGTGCTCGTGACGGTGATCGCGATCCTCAGCGCCGTCGCGCTCGCGGAGAACGGGAGGCTGAAGTCGAACCGCCTGGTGGTCGACGTGACCGCGCAGCAGTTCGCCTGGCACTTCAAGTACCCGCAGTACGGCGGCTTTCAGTCGGATCAGCTCCGGCTCGTCGAAGGCCGTCAGGTCGAGCTTCGCCTGCGGTCGCTCGACGTCATCCACTCCTTCTGGGTCCCCGAGTTCAGGCAGAAGCAGGACGCCGTGCCCGGGATCGTCACCCACCTCGGAATCACGCCGACGAAGGTCGGGACGCGGACGCTCATCTGTACCGAGCTCTGCGGGCTCGGGCATGCCCTCATGCGGGCGCCGGTGATCGTGATGACGGAGGCGCAGTTCGACGAGTGGGCCCGCTCACAACAGCAGGGGAGCGAAGGGACCCCTGGGTAATCTGACCGCCCCTTGACCGAGCTCGCCGAGCAGACGCCGCACGCGCCCCCCAAGCCGCCGCCGACGGGCTGGCGCCGCGTGCTCGCGCCGGGCTGGTTGCGCGTCCCGTGGATGACGGCGCTCTTCTTCGGCATCGGGCTCGGGCTCGTGGTCGGGCTCCGGGCGCTCGCGGGCTGGGACCCCGTTTTCAACTGGCTGATCATCGTCTCGATCGGAGCGCTGATCATGGCTCCGATCGGCTTCCTGGCCGGGATCGGCGCCTTCGACTACTGGGTCAAGTACGCGCTCGGCCGCCCGACGGAGCCCGAGGACCACTCCGGCCACGGCGCCCGCAGCTGGCGCGACTACTTCCGCGTCAACACCGACCACAAGGTGATCGGGATCCAGTACCTCGTGACGACGATCTTCTTCTTCCTCGCCGGCGGCATGATGGCGATGATCTTCCGGGCCGAGCTGGCGAAGCCGGGCGCGCAGTACCTCGATCCGCAGGAGTACAACGGCCTCTTCTCGGTCCACGCCGCGCTGATGATCTTCCTGTTCGTGATCCCGGCCTTCGCGGGCCTTGCGAACTTCGTCATCCCGCTGATGATCGGCGCGCCCGACATGGCGTTCCCACGCTTGAACGCGCTCTCGTACTGGCTGCTGCCGATCGCCGGGATCATGATGCTCTCGAGCCTCGCCGTGCCCGGCGGCGGCTTCGGCGCCGGCTGGACGGGTTACGCGCCGCTCTCGGTGGTAGGCACGGACAGCAACGTCTGGTTCAACATGGGCGTCCAGTGGGCGGGGGCGTCGTCGATCATGACCGCCCTCAACTTCCTGGTCACGATCATCACCATGCGGGCGCCGGGGATGACCTTCTGGCGCATGCCGCTGCTCGTCTGGGCGAACTTCACGACGTCGCTACTCGTCGTGCTCGCCACGCCGTTCATCGCCGGATCGCAGTTCTTCGTCATGTTCGACCGGCTGATGCACACGAACTTCTTCAACTACCACGCCGGCGGCTACGTGCTCGGCTACCAGCACATCTTCTGGTTCTACTCACACCCGGCCGTCTACATCATGATGCTGCCCGGGTTCGGGATCGCCTCCGAGGTGATCTCCGTCATGTCCCGGAAACCGATCTTCGGCTACCGGCTGATGGCGCTCTCGCTCTGCGCGATCCTCGTGCTCGGCTTCTCGGTGTGGGCGCACCACATGTTCGTCTCCGGGATGGCGCCCTGGCTGCGCGTGCCGATGATGATCACGACGCTGCTGATCGCCGTCCCCACGGGCATCAAGGTCTTCTCCTGGCTTGCGACGACGTGGGAAGGTCGGCTGCACTTAACCACGCCCATGTTGTTTGCCCTCGGCTTCGTGTCGATGTTCGTGATCGGCGGGCTCTCGGGGATCATGCTCGGCGCGGTCCCGATCGACATCCACACATCCGACTCGTACTTCATCGTCGCGCACATCCACTACGTGCTGCTCGGTGGCTCGCTGTTCACGATCTTCGCCGGGATCTACTACTGGTTCCCGAAGATGACCGGCCGGATGTACAACGAGCGGCTGGGCAAGCTCCACTTCTGGCTCACGTTCATCGGCTTCAACGCGACGTTCTTCCCGATGCACATCATCGGCGTGGAGGGAATGAACCGCCGCGTCTACGACTACCCGCCGAGGTTCGCGGCGTGGAACATGTTCATCTCGCTCGCCTCGTTCTTCCTCGGCGCATCGTTCATGGTGTTCGTCTACAACATGATCGTCAGCTGGTTGCGAGGGCCGCTCGCCGGCTCGAACCCGTGGCGTTCGATGACGCTCGAGTGGCAGGTCTCGTCGCCGCCGCCGATCTTCAACTTCGACGAGATTCCGCAGATCGTCGGCGGGCCGTACGAGTACGGCGTGGAGGGAGCGCGGCACGCGGTGTTCAACGGCGAGCGGGTCCACGGGGTCGAGGAGGTGCAGAGGACGTGAGTCACGTCTTGGTGGTCGCCAACGAAACGGTCGCCGGGCCGAGCCTGATCGAGGCGCTGAAGCGCCGGGCCGCCGACGGCGCGGATCTGATCACCGTTCTCGCCCCGGTCAGCCATCCGCACACGGCGTACGTCGTCTACGAGGACACGCGGCGCGCGGCGGCCGGCCGGCGCCTCGACCGAACGCTCGACGCCCTCCACGAGGCGGGCATCGCGGCCCACGGGCTCGTGGTCGAGGCCGATCCGGCAGACGCCGTGCGCGACGCGATCGGGATGCTCGAGCCGAAGCCGACGGAGATCATCGTCTCGACGCACCCGAAGGAGCGCTCGGCCTGGTTGAAGCGCAAGGTGATCGACCGCATTCGCGACGCGGCTCAGGGCCTGCCGGTCGAGCACGTCGTCGTCGATCTGAAGGCCGAAGGCGGTGAGGCGAACGTGCTCGTGATCGCGAACGAGACCGTCGTCGGCGACCCGCTGCTCGCGCGCATCCGGGAGCGCGCCGCGCGATCGCCCGCGAGCTTCCTGATCCTCAGCCCGCAGAGCGACCCGAACCGCGCCGAGCATCCCGAGGCCGAGCGCCGCCTGCGAAGGGCCCTCGCGATCCTGCGCGGCGAGGGCATCGACGCGCACGGCCAGGTCTCGCATCCGGACCCGTACACGGCCGCCATGCAGGCGATCCACGACGACCGCACCGACGAGATCATCGTCTCGACCTTCTCGCCCGACCGCTCGCCGTGGCTGCGCAAGAACCTCGTTCAGCGGCTCCACGACGACTCCGGGCTGCCGGTTGAGCACGTCGTCGTCTCCGAGGCCCCGGTGTAGTGGCCCTCCCGGCAATACATGCCGGCTTCTGGCCCGCGATCACGCGGCGCCAGAGCCCACCCTCGCCCTTGTCAAGGCTACTAGCCTTGCCCGCGGTCGAGTGCGGCCTCTGGCTTGGTGCTCGCGACCCAGAAGCTCGGCGGCATCACCGGAAGGGCCACTAGTGACCGTCCACGCCGAAGCTCATCACGGTCCGCCGATCGCGAACCAGAGCTCGCGCGTCGACTCGTCGACGCTCGGGATGCTGCTGTTCATCGCGTCCGAGATCATGCTCTTCGGCTCGTTCTTCACGGCCTATTTCTTCGTCCGGGTCGTCGGCGGCGCTCCCGAGTGGCCGCCGCATCCTTTCCACCTGCCCGTGTTCGTAGCCGGGGTGAACACGCTGATCCTGCTCACATCGAGCTTCACGATGCACTGGTCGCTCCAGGCGATCAAGCGCGGCAACCGCGCCGGCATGCAGGCGGGCCTCGTGTTGACGCTCGCCCTCGGGCTGACCTTCCTGCTCACCCAGGCTCGCGAGTACTCCCGGATCGGATTCGCGCCGCACGACGGGGCCTTCGGCTCGAGCTTCTACGGCCTCACCGGCTTGCACGGAGCCCACGTCTTCGTCGGGCTGACGCTGCTCAGCTTCGCGACCGTGCGCGCGTTCCGCGGTCATTTCACGCCCGAGGACCACCGAGGCGTCGAGATTCCGGGGATCTACTGGCACTTCGTCGACGTAATGTGGATCGTGGTCTACACGACGGTGTACATCCTCTAGCCATGATTAACCCGTTCCGAAGCGAGGAGGAGGCGTATCGATTTCTCCTGGTCACGGTCGGGTATTTCGCTGCGATCGCGATCGCCGCGCTTGCGATCGACAAGTGGGCCGGGCTCGCAGTCTTCGTCCTGCTCACGCTCGCGGGGGTCGTGTACCTGGTCCGCGCGCGCCGCGCCGAGCCTATGAGGCAGACGGTCTCCGCCCGGCGTGGTGGTGAGAACGAGCACCGCATCCTCGTGATCGCGAACGAGACCGTCGGCGGCGGGCTTCTGCGCGAGGAGATTCGCCGCCGCTCGGAGGGCTACGACGAGCACGTGCTGGTCGTCTGCCCCGCGCTCAACACCGCCGTTCGGCACTGGGCGTCCGACGAGGATGGGGCGCGCGCGCAGGCCCAGGAGCGGCTGAACGCGAGCCTCGCCCGCCTCCGCGAGGCCGGGCTGGACGCGAAGGGCGAGGTCGGCGACGCCGAGCCGCTCCAGGCGATGGAGGACGCGGTCCGGCTCTTCGGCCCCGACGAGATCATCATCTCGACCCATCCGGAGGGCCGATCGCACTGGCTCGAGCGAGGGATCGTCGATGCGGCCCGGGAGCGCTTCGCAGTCCCGATCACGCACGTCGTCGTCGACCTCGAGGCCGAGCAGGGAAGCCGCGAGCCGACCCCTTAGAGGCGGCTACTTCTTCTGCTTGATGAACTGAACGAGCGTCTTCGCGTCGGCCTGTGAGACCTGCCCCTTCGCGATCACCGCGCTCATCACCCCAGGCTGGTAGCCGGTGACGATCTGCTTGTCGGGGTCGAGGATCGCCTCGAGCAGGTACTGGTCGTCGGCCTTGACGCTCTGGCCGTTCGTGAGCTTCACGGTCGAGCCGTAGAGACCCTTGAACGTCGGCCCGGTCGACGGCGAGCCGTCCAGCGAGTGACACCCCTGGCAGCCGAGAGACGCGTAGAGGCCCATTCCTCCGCTGCCCGCGACGATGCCGGGACACGCCACCTTGTCCGTCGAAGCGGCGCACTGGGCGACGTAGGCCGAGACGTCGTCGGCATCCTGTCCCTTGACGAGATTCTTGGGCATGCCGCTGACGCTCGTCGGGAAGCGGATCTGGTCGAGGACGACGTTCTGGATCGTGCTCTGCTTGATGCCCTCCGCCTTCGAGCGCTCGAACGCATGGTCGAGGTTCGGGCCGACGTTTCCCTTCGAGGCAGCGTCCTTCAGCGTGTGGCAACTGCCGCAGCGCCCCGTGCTCAGGAAGAGCTTCTTCCCATTGTTCGCATCCCCGCTCTTCGCAACCCCGCCGGTACCGCAGCCGCTCGCGACAAGGACCAGCCCGGCCAGCAGAGCGCCAAACAGGGCGCGCAACGTTACGTAGGCTGGCTGGAGGCGCCGGTCTTGGCGAGCGCCTCGTCGCGGGTCGGGTAGATCGTGAAGACGCGGTCGAGCCCCGTGATCTCGAAGATCTTCGTGATGTTGCGGTCGCTACAGACGAGCGAGAGCCGGCCGTCCTGCGCCCGCAGCCGCTTGACCCCGCCCACGAGGACGCCGAGCGTCGTCGAGTCGATGAACGTCGTGTCGGAGAAGTCGACGACGACGTCCTGGCCGCCCTCGCTGATCACGTCGAGCAACTGCTGCTTGAACTCGGGCGCGGTGTACAGGTCGACCTCCCCCGTCAGCGAGATGACGTAGGTGCCGTCGTCGACCTTGTCGGTCTTCACATCGAAGTTCACAGGCCCCTCCAAGACTGGGTGAGTCTAACGGCCAGGAACACGGCGGGCCTGGAGCTTGATCAGCTGGACGAGCTGCTTGGCCTGCGCTGCCTCCTGGCTGTCGGGAGCGAGCCTGATCACCCGCGCAGCGGCCTTGAGCGCGACCGGCGCCTGTTGCGCCTGGTACGCCGAGTTGGCGAGCAGGAGCTGGAGCAGGACGTCGTCGCGCCGCACGTTGGCGACCGCCTGGAACAGCTGCGTCGCACGTGTGTTCGCGGTCGTGCTGCCCGAGTACAGCTCGGTCAGCTTCGTGTTCGCCGCGGTAGTCAACTCCTGGTCGATGCGCGGGGTACCGAGCGCCCGTCCCAGCACCGTGTTCTGCGGGAGGGAGAAGGTCGTCCCCGCGGTCGACGCGGCCAGGCTCTGCTGGATAGCCGTTCCCTCTTGACTGAGCCTCGAGGCCTTGCCCTGGTACTCGCCCGCGAGCGCCCGCATGAACTCGTAGTCCTTGGGCCGCGCCTGGACGTACTTCTCACCGGCTGCGATGGCGGCGTCCTCGTTACCGTCGGCCCGGTAGGCCTCGGCCAGCTCCTTGTACGCGGTCAGGTCGCCCTTGGCGATCTTCTTCTGCGCATCGCCGACGGACGGGCCGCTCGAGGAGGTCCGTTGCAGGCCCTGGAAGATGTCGCCGATCCCGTTGCCGCCGCTCCCGACACCAAAGGCGACGAAGCCGATCCCGAACGTGAGCGCGAGGAAGACGAAAACCCACTTCGCCTGGCGTCGGAGCTTCGGGAAGAACATCGCCGCTTCGACCGCGCTGAACTCGTGCCGCGTCGGAGCGGAGCGCGAGCCGCGCGGCGGCGGCTTGGGCGTGGGGCGTTGTTTGCGACGAGCGCCTGACCTGGCCATACGTTCTTAGACTAGCTTGGCCTCAGCCAAACGGGCCCAGTCGCAGTTCTTGCCCACCTCGCGCAGCCGTTCCCGGGTTGCCTCGTCGCAGAGCGCGCCCTCGATTCCCGCCTCGTAGGCGGACCGCGCATCGACCCCGAGGGAGGCCGCCGCGTCGTAGTCCCGGGTGAGATCGGTGTCGAACATGGCGGGGTCGTCGGTCGAGATCGAGCAGCGCACGCCGGCCGCAACGAGCGCCGGCAATGGGTGGTCTGCAAGCGTGGCGACGGCTCCGGTGCGGAGGTTCGAGATCGGCGTGATGTCCAACACGGTCCCGCGCTGCGCAAGCTCGGCGACGAGCTCGTTGTCCTCGACCGCGCGGAAGCCGTGCCGGATGCGATCTGCCTGCAGCGCGTCGAGCGCGCCGCGGACGGATGCCGGTCCGGCGTGCTCGCCTGCATGCGGCACGGAGCCCAGACCCTCGGCCTTCGCCTGTGCGAACACCTCGGCGTACGGCTCCGGCGGGAATTGCGCCTCCAGACCGCCGAGGCCGACGCCGACCACGCCGCGCTCTCGGTACCTCGCCGCGTAGCGGACGACGGTGTGCGCCTGCTCCAGCTCCGCGCCGCGGTAGATGTCCGGCGTGAGACGGACCGTGACCTCGTGTAGCTCCTCGGCCTCCTGGACTCCGTCGCAGTAGCCGCTGAAGATCTCGTCCCAGTCGACGCCGCGGGAGATGCGCTCCGCCGGAGAGAAGATGGCCTCGAGGTAAACGGCCCCGTGCGAGGCGGCCTCGGCCGCGTAGTCGACGACGACTTGGCGGAAGTCGTTCGCGGTTCGCATGGCGTGCGTCGTCAAGATCCAGACCTCGATGAAGTGCTCGAAGTCGCGAAAGGCGTAGAGCTCCTGGAGGCCCTCGACCGTGTCCACCGGCAGCGCGTAGTCGTTCCGCCGCGCGATCTCGAGCAGCGTCTCGGGCCGGACCGTGCCCTCGAGGTGGACGTGCAGCTCGATCTTCGGATAGCTCAACGGGCTGCGGCCGGCTCGGTCTCGGCTCGGCGCCAGCGCTTCTCCATCAGCACCGAGAGCCAGATCGAGAGCTCGTAGAGCACGAGCAGCGGGACCGCCTCGAAGACGAGCGAAACAGGGTCGACCGTCGGGAGCAGGACTGCGATCACGACCATGATGGTGTAGCCGATGCGCCGATTGCGTCGCAGCTTCTCCGTCGTCAGGACCTGCAGGCGGACGAGCGCGAGCACGAAGATCGGCAGCTCGAACACGAGGGCGATGCCCACGATCAGGAGCGCCGCGAACGAGTAGTAGTAGCTCGCACGAACCTGGACGTTGTAGAGATTGTCGTCGTAGTTCGTCAGAAAGTGCACCGCCGGAGGCAACACGACCCAGTAGGCGAACGCGACGCCGCCGGCAAAGAGCAGCGTCGCGAGCGTGACGAAACCCGCAACGATGCGCTGGGCGTGCTTCTCGATTGCGGGCGCGAAGAAGCTCCAGAACTCGTACAGGATGACCGGCAAGGCGAGCGCGAAGCCCGCGTAGAGGCTGACCTTGATCGAAGTCACGAACGGCTCGGTGACGCCGAACGTGACCGGCTTGCGCTTCCCCGCGGGCAGGGCCTGGTTCAACCAGTCGAGCAGATGCGCGTGGAAGGCGAAGGCGACACCGAACGCGATCCCGAGCGCGACGAGTGAGATGACGAGTCGGCTGCGGAGCTCATCGAGGTGCTCGACGAGCGAGGCCTCCTCACCGGGGCTCAGCCGCCGTGGAATCCTCATCGGCGCTTAGGGGGTCGTGTCGTCGCGGCGCGGGGCTGCGGGAACTGCCGCCTCTTCGCGCGGGGGTGGAAGCTCCGTGTGATCGTCGTCCTTGCCCGAGATCGAGTCCTTGAACTCGCGCATGCCCTTCCCGAGCGACCGGCCCATCTCCGGAAGCCGCTTCGGCCCGAAGATGAGCAGCACGACGAGGAGGACAATGAGGATCTCCCAGAGGCTGACGTTCGGAAGCACGGTTCTCAGGTTAGCACCGGGGGTCACCGGGAAGGGGTCAGCTACGATGAACAAAGCGGAGCGAAAACCCGCTCCGGGAAAGGGTTAGGGACCGCACAAAGTGGCACTGCTAGAGCTGAAAGACCTCCACGTCGCGCTCGAGGACGGCACCCAGATCGTCAAGGGCGTCGACCTCGCCGTGAACCCGGGAGAGATCCACGCGCTCATGGGGCCGAACGGATCGGGCAAGTCGTCGCTCGCCTATGCCCTGATGGGACATCCGGCCTACGAGATCACCTCCGGCGAGGCGCTCTTCGACGGCCAGGAGATCGCGCAGCTGGGCGCCGACGAGCGCGCGCACCTCGGGCTCTTCCTCGCGTTCCAGTACCCGCATGCGGTTCCGGGCGTGACCGTTGCCAGCTTCATGCGCACGGCGCTGAATGCGACCCGCAAGGCGCGGGCCGGCGGTGAGGACGACCCGGTGCCCGTTCGCGAATTCCGCACAGAGATGCTGGCGGCGATGGAACATTTGAAGATCCCGCGCGAGCTGGCGCAGCGGTATCTGAACGACGGCTTCTCCGGCGGGGAGAAGAAGCGAGTCGAGATCCTGCAGATGGCGATGTTGAAGCCACGCGTCGCCGTGCTGGACGAGACGGACTCGGGTCTCGACATCGACGCGCTCAAGATCGTCGCGACCGGGGTGAAAGAGCTCGTCGGCTCGGAGACCGGCGCCCTCATCATCACCCACTACCAGCGGATCCTGAACTACGTCCTGCCCGATTTCGTGCACGTCTTCGTGGACGGGCGTATCGTTGAAGAAGGAGGCCCGGAGCTCGCGCACAAGCTCGAGGCCGAAGGGTACGAGGCGTTCATGCCTGAAGCAGCCGTAGGAAGTGAGGCCTAGTGGCCAGCACCGAGTCCGAAGTCGTCGGCGGGATCAAGACCGAGTACAAGTACGGCTTCCACGACCCCGAGGATTACTTCTTCAAGTCGGGTCGCGGGCTCTCGCCTGAGCTCGTCGCCGCGATCTCGGAGCACAAGAACGAGCCGGACTGGATGCGGAAGTTCCGCCTCAAGTCGCTCGAGTACTTCATGGCCCGCCCGCTCCCGGAGTGGGGCGGCAACGTCGGCGAGATCGACTTCGACAACATCTTCTATTACATCCGCCCGACCGAGAATCAGGCCAAGTCGTGGGAAGACCTGCCGCCGGACATCAAGAACACCTGGGACCGGCTCGGCATCCCCGAGGCCGAGAAGAACTTCCTGGCCGGCGTCGGCGCGCAGTACGAGTCCGAGGTCGTCTACCACAAGCTCAAGCAGGAGCTCCAGGACCAGGGCGTCCTCTTCCTCGACATGGACTCCGGCCTGCGCGAGCACGAGGAGCTCGTCAAGGAGTACTTCGGGACGATCATCCCGCAGAACGACAACAAGTTTGCGGCGCTGAACTCGGCCGTCTGGTCGGGGGGCTCGTTCATCTATGTGCCGCCGGGCGTGAAGGTCGAGATGCCGCTCCAGGCCTACTTCCGCATCAACGCGGAGAACATGGGCCAGTTCGAGCGCACGCTGATCATCGTCGACGAGGACGCTTACGTGCACTACGTCGAGGGCTGCACCGCCCCCGTCTACTCGACCGACTCGTTGCACTCGGCGGTCGTCGAGATCATCGTCAAGCCCGGCGGGCGCTGTCGCTACACGACGATCCAGAACTGGTCGAACAACGTCTACAACCTCGTCACCAAGAGAGCCGTTGCCTACGAGAATGCGACGATGGAGTGGGTAGACGCAAATCTCGGCTCGAAACTAACCCAAAAATATCCGGCCATATGGTTAATGGGCGAGGGCGCCCACGGCGAGGTGCTCTCGATCGCGTTTGCGGGCGAGGGCCAGCATCTCGATGCAGGCGGCAAGGCCATCCACATGGCTCCCAACACCTCCTCGATCATCACCTCCAAGTCGATCTCGCGGGGAGGTGGGCGCGCCAGCTACCGCGGCCTGCTCGAAGTGGCGAAGGGCGCCGAAGGCTCGAAGTCGAAGGTCGTCTGCGACGCGCTGATCCTCGACGAGGACTCGCGCTCGGACACGTATCCGTACATCCGCATCGACGAGTCCAACGTCGACATCGGCCACGAGGCGACCGTGTCGAAGATCGGCGACGAGCAGCTCTTCTACCTCATGTCGCGGGGCCTCTCCGAGGCCGAGGCATCCGCAATGGTCGTGTCGGGGTTCGTCGAGCCGATCACGAAGGAGCTCCCGCTCGAGTACGCCGTCGAGATGAACCGTCTGATTCAGCTCCAGATGGAGGGGTCCGTCGGTTGACGCTGATCGAGCGCACCGACTTCATGTCGGTGCCGGTTCAGGATATGGAGCGGGCGAAACGGTTCTATCGCGAGACGCTCGAGATGGGTAGTCCGGATTGGGATGCGCCGTGGCCCGAGATCGAAACCGGCAACGTCTCGCTCTATCTCATCGATCCGACTGCCGTCGGCTGGGACTTTGCGCCCCATACGGCCCACGTCGCACTGCGAGTCGCCGACGTTGCGAAGGCAAGAGAAGCTCTCGAGGCAAAGGGAGTTGAGTTCGACGGCGACGTCCACGACTCCGGGGTCTGCCTGATGAGCTTCTTCCATGACACAGAGGGCAATCGGCTGATGCTCCACCGCCGCTATGCGGACTGACGCGCTCGAGCGCTACCGCTCGCTGCCGATGCCGACCACGACAGACGAGTCGTGGCGCTTCACGGACCTCAAGGGCTTCGACCCGGACAGCTTCACGGCGAACGGCGCCCAGGCCTCGCAACAGTCTGTTGCAAAGAAGTCCATGTTGGACATCGACGTGGCCGGTTTGGCCACTGTTGACGGCCGTGGCATCGAGATCGAGAGCGCGCCGGATGGAATTCGCTTCGAGCTGCTCGACGATTCGCACCCGCAGCTCGGCGAGCTCGTCGGATCGGACGAGAAGTTCGCCGCCCAGAACGCTGCGAGCTGGCGCCACGGCCTGCTTGTCCACGTCCCGAAGGGCGTGGTCCTCGAGCGTCCCCTCTACGTGCGGATCGCGAACCCGCCCGACGGCGGTGCGCTCTTCTGGCGCTTGCTCGTGATCGCCGAGCCCGGGAGCCGCTTCAGCCTGATCGAGGAGCTCTCCTCGACCGATCCCGAGCTCGCCGGCTACTCGAACTCCGTCGTCGAGCTCTTCGTCGGCCAGGACGCGAAGGTCGAGTACGTCTCGCTTCAGAATCTCGCGCGGGAGACTTGGCACTTCGCCTCGCACCGCGCGCGGGTCGGCCGCGACGCCGAGCTCGACTGGGTCGCCGGCGGCTTCGGGTCGAAGAAGGGCAAGGTGCGGATCGAGAACGACCTCGCTGGGCAGGGCGCGACCTCGCGCGTCACCGGCGCCTACTTCGCCGACGGCGACCAGCACCTCGACTTCGACACGCTCCAGGAGCACATCGCGCCGAACACGACCTCCGACTTCGCGTTCAAGGGCGCGCTGCGCGACCGGGCGACCGCGGTCTGGCGGGGAATGATCCGCGTCGAGCCTACTGCCCAGAAGACGAACGCCTACCAGGAGAATCGCAACCTCCTGCTCTCTCCGCAGGCGCATGCCGACTCGATCCCGGGGCTCGAGATCGAGGCGAACGACGTCCGCTGCACCCACGGCGCGACGGTCAGCCAGGTCGACCGGGAGCAACTGTTCTACGCGATGGCGCGCGGCCTGACGCAGGCCGACGCAGAGCGCCTGATCTTGCGAGGCTTCTTCCAGGACGTGCTCGACCGCATCGAGCTCGAGCCGGTGCGCGAGGCTCTCGGCGAGGCCCTCGAGGCCCGCATCCCGCAGGTCTAGCCCGAAACTCCTTTCGGAACCCGTACCGGACCCTCACATTGGGGTCCTATGCTCGGCAGCGTGCGGCGCATCGTGCCCCTCGCAGCTTTGCTAGCCGCGCTCGTCCTGGTCCTGCCTTCCGCAGCACAGGTCGGCAGCGGAAAGATCGCTTTCGGGACGCAAGCGGGGGTCTTCACGGTGAACCCCGACGGGAGCGGCGCCGCCCTCTTTAGAGCGAACGCGACGGCGCTTAACTGGTCACCGGACGGCTCGTCGGCCGCCTACCTGACGGGTGTCTGGCCGGGTCCGGCGAGCTTGATGGTCGCGAACGCCGACGGAAGCGGGGAGCATGAGGTCGTTTCGGGGTGCATATCGGGGTGCATCGACTGGCCCTACGTCTTTCCGCCTTTGCGCTCCTGGTCTCCGGACGGCAGCCGGATCTCCTACACCCGCTCTCTCTATGATGGCGCGGCCGACGTCTACACGGCAAGTGCCGCTGGGGGCGACGAGCGACGGCTGACGTTCGACGGGCTTGAGAAGGGATGGCCCGTCTGGTCTCCGACCGGGTTGCTGCTCGCCTACTCTGCGTACCTACGGCAGAGCGGGTCGAGCGAGCTGTTCGTCGTCGGTGCCGACGGCACCGGGCCGACGCAGATCACGCACAGCGGCGGCCGGAACGGACGGCCCGCCTGGTCTCCCGACGGGAGCTTGATCGCCTTTGACCGTACGCCCGATCCTTACGGCAGCAGCCACAACACGATGTTCGTGATTCGTCCCGACGGCTCCGACCTTCATCAAGTCGCGGATACGGATGGCCCAGGCGAGCCTGCATGGTCGCCAGACGGAACAAAGATCGCCTTTACGACGTCTGCGACCTCGGCCCGTTCCCGGTGGGGTTCCGGCAGCGAAATCTATGCCGTCAACGCCAACGGCTCCGGTGTGACGCGCCTGACCGAGCTCGGCCCGCAGTTCGTCGCGGACTCGTGGCCGAGGTGGTCTCCTGACGGAGACCGCCTGCTTTTCGAGAGAGGAGGGAACAGTGGCCCAACGAGTGGTCTCTACGCGATGAATGCCGACGGCAGCTGCGAGGGATTCCTGATCGAGAACGACTTTAGGTTTGCGTCCTGGCAGCCGGTTCCCGGCGGCGTGCCGATCGGCGAGAAGCGTTGTCACGCCCTCTCGGTTGAGGCCAAGCTCACCGACATCGCCGTGGGGACGTCCATCGAAGCCAACGTCAAAAACGAGGGAACCGAACCCTTGACGACCGTGACGCTGATCGCGGCGGCTGGCAACGATCTGAGTCTGACGGATGTGAGTATCCCGATCGAGGGTGGTGAATGCTCAACCGCGAATGCTTGGGTCACCTGCCGGATACCCCGGCTCGAGCGTGGGCAGACGATCAAGGTCTCGATGACCGGCCGGCCGCGTCGTGTCGGTCTAGATCGACGAAGCCGGGACATCGCCATCACGGCGGACATCGTGGTCAGCGCATCCGAGCAGCTCTTGCCGACGTGGAGGGAGGGCGTCACGATCCGCTTCCAATCCGCGCGCTGCAGCGTCCGCGATCGGGGTGCCGGTCTCATCGACGGCACCCGTTTCCGGGATCGAATCTGCGGCAGGCGGGGAGCCGATCGGATCTATCCCGGGGCGGGGAAAGACATCGTTACAGCAGGCGCGGGAGACGACGTGATCTTCGCGCGGGACCCCAACGCAGATCGCATTTCGTGCGGCCCAGGGCGGGATCGGGTCATCGCCGACGCGAAGGACCGGGTGGCTCGCGACTGCGAGCGTGTGAATCGCCGCTAGCTCCTGCCGACCAGCAGGTGAACGCGGGTTGGAGAAAGTTCAACTCAGGATTCGCGCTGCGGCGGTACTGACTAGGGCTTTTCGAATTTCGCCGCTATTCTCAGAGGCAGTGGGTCTCGACTTAAAGCAACCACGCGGGCGCCTGCTCGCGTTGATCGTCGGCGGGGTGGTCGTGGCCGGCGCGATCATCGTCGGCGCGGTCGTGATGGCTGCGGGCGGCAGCGGCGGCAACAGTGCCGCGAGCGGAGAGATCGACACGAGTTTCACGCAGCCGCACTCGTTCTCGAGCATCGACGCGGTCTACCAGCAGGAGGATTACAGCTGCGCTCCGACCGACAGCGAGTGCGTCCGCAAGTACCTCGTCAAGATCACCGACGACTACGGCCCGAAGGCGGCTCTCGGTGTCATGGCGCGGCTTCAAGCCGACCACCGAGTCGACCCGGCGGTCAACGATCACGACATGGCTCACTCCGTCGGCCGCGAGACTGCCCACGACTATGGCTCGAACTTCAAGGCCTTCGACCTGTGCCCGATCACCTTCAACTACGGGTGCGACCACGGGTTCTTCGAGTACGTGCTCGCGAGAACGGACACGCCGAGGCAGGCTGCGACGACGATCTGCGAGTCCCTGAACGGCGCCAACCACTTCCTCACGGCCGGCTTCTCGTGCTACCACGGCGTCGGCCACGGGATCATGATGGCCGAGGCCTACAACGTCCAGAACTCGCTGAAGGCGTGCAACACGATGCCGAAGGAGACGGCGAGGGACGGCTGCTGGCAGGGAGTCTTCATGGAGAACGTCAATGCCGGCATGAGAGGGCGGGCTCTGCCGGGAGTTTTCAAGCGCTCCGACCCACTCGCGCCGTGCGACAAGGTCGCCGACAAATACAAGCACGAGTGCTACATCAACCACTCCGGCTGGTTGATGACGGTCTCGCACGACGACATCGCGAAGGGAACCAGGTACTGCCTGAAGGTGAAGGGCAAGTACCTCTCGAGCTGCATGCAGTCGATCGGTCTCATGGTCACGAACCCCGTCTGGCAGGCCACGCTCGCGCCTGAGCTGCGCGGGCAGCCCCAGGCTGAGGTTGCGGCGGCTCTCTGCAGCCGCTTCCCGGCCAAAGGCCAGGAGGACTGTGTGGTCGCGGCTGTGGACAACATTGCGAACTTCGACCAGCTGAACGTGACGCGGGAGCACGCCTTCTGTTCAGCCATCCCCAAGGCCCGCCAGGAAAGCTGCTACCTCCGGATCGGCCTCGACCTCCGGGCGCGCACGCAGGATCAGCCCCTGATCAGGCGCAGCTGCGCCGGCGTCGGCTCGAAGCAGCGCTTCTGCCTCCAAGGGGCGGGCCTCACGTGATCGCCCGCATCGCCCTCTTGCTCGTCGCAGGCCTCCTGTTCGCTGGGTGCGGAGGCGGCGGCGGTGGTGGTGGCGGCGGCAACGTCGTCAAGTTCACCGGCACAGCGTTCGAGCCCTCGACGCTCACGATCAAGGCGGGCGACACCGTCACGTTCGAGAACAAGAGCGGTGACGACTTCTGGCCCGCGTCGAACGTCCATCCGACGCATCTGCTCTACCTCGGCTTCGACGCCAAAAAGCCGATCCTCGACGGCGGCACGTACTCCTTCACCTTCACGAAGAAGGGGAGCTGGGGCTACCACAACCACTTGACGCCGGACATCCAGGGCACGATCGTCGTCCAGTAGGGCGGGCTACCCTCCGAGGGGAGAGCGGCGGTGCGGCAACTGACGGACTTGACTGACGGCCGAACAGGCGACCTGTTGGCGCGAGGGCGCGCGCTGGCCATCGGCCTCGGCCCGTTCTGGGGTGTCTTTGCGATTGGCGCTTGCTCCGGCCTCGCGTCGCTCCTGATGTACCGGTCGAACGGGTACAGCCGGTCGATGCTCCTGCTCTGGCTGATTGGATTGCTGGGGCTCTCAGTCTTCTTCTGGAGCAGAAACCGACTCCTGCCGCGGATCTCGACAGGTGACGTGCTCGCCCCGCTGGGGCTCGTGGTCGCGTTTGCGCCGCTGTACCTCCTGGGCCTCTACCGCTGGCCGGTACAGGTCAGCGGCGACGAGGTGGCGATCATCGACTCCGCGAAGGGCTACGCGCATCCTCCACCTGGAGTCGATCCCTTTGGGGTGAGCATTTACGCGAGCCGGCCCGCGCTCCTCTTCCTCGGCTGGGCGAAGTTGGGAGAGTGGTTCGGCGGCTTCGACCTCTACCACATGCGGCTCTTGCACGCGGTCTGCGGGCTGCTGACGATCGTGGCCTCGTACGTGCTGATGCGGCAACTGCTGCCGCGCGGCTGGGCGATCTTCGCCACGTGCATCTTCGGCGTTAGCCACTCGTTCTTCATGATCAGCCGGCTCGCGATGCGCGAGAACACGGCGGTGCTCGTCGAGGTCGTCGCGCTGACGCTGCTCCTCTGGGGCCTGCGCCGGAACCATGCGCTCGCGACGTTCTTGGGCGGGGTCGTCGCCGGCCTGGGCTTCTACGTGTACTTCCCCGCTCGGGCGACGCTTGCGCTCTGGCTTGCGTTTCTTGTGGCCCTAGGCGTGTTCTCGCGGCGGACCTTCCCGGTGCGCAAGCTGCTTCTTGCCGGCTCGATCGCAATCGCCGGCTTCGTCCTGATGGCGACCCCGATCATGATCGCCGAGTCGAAGATCCCGCATGTCGCGGGGCCGAGTGAAGCCGAGCCGCAGCGCCAGACGTTGATGATTTATGAGGAAGCCCGGATCAAGCAGAGGGACTGGATGCACGCGTCCAGCGTCGCGGAGGGTTTCGAGAAGAACATTCGCTGGGGATTGGGCACCTTCAACAACAAGGTCGCTGACGAAGGCTTTATCTACTTCAACGTCGGTCATGGGTTCGTTGACCCCTTGACCGGCATCCTCCTCTGGCTCGGAGTCGGCGTGCTCGGGATTCAGCTGGTTCGCCGCCGGGCCGATGAGGGCGTGCTCCTGGCCGTTTCCGGGTTCCTCATCCTCTGGCTGTCGTTTGCATTTCTCATCAACAAGGCGCCCAACTACACGCGGCTCCTGATCACGCTGCCCTTCGTCGCCTACCTGGTCACCGAAGCTGTCCGCTGGCTGGTTGGCCGCTGGCGTTCGGTCCGTCACGTGCCGGCACTGCTGACAGCCGTAGCCCTCGTCGCGCTCGTCAGTTGGAATCTGGCCATCGCCTGGGACTTCATCCAGACCGGGCGGCGTGACGGAGAGACGCTCGGATCGACCGGGCGGTACGTCTCATCCCACCGAGACACCCCGGGGAAGAAGTTCTACCTCGTCACCTCTGAGCGCGGATCGTGGGACTACTACAGCTACGGGACCGTGCCAAATCAGGTCGACCGGATAACGCTGTTCGCGGATGACAAGCAGATCGGAACGCCCGTCGTGCCCGAGCAATTGGCGGGCTTCGAGGCCCCGCCGCCGTTCGCGCTGATCATGAGGCGAGACCTCTGGCAAAACGATGCCCAGGAGCTCGCCGATCGGTATCCGACGGGACGTATCAAGAACGTCACCCCCGACGGGAGCCGCGTGGCGCTAGAGGTCCCGCCGGCCTAGGCGCCGGCGCCGGTCAGGCACTGGCGCAGGTCCTCGCCCTGGGCCCACTGCGAGCAGGCCTGGTTCTTGCTCGCGGAATCGGGCTGCTGGGTGCCGAGGATCGTTCCCATCCCAAAGAAGCAGTAGGCCCTGAACTTCGGGTTCACTAGCTTGCAGAAGGCCTCGCCCTGCGGGTCCTGCGGGTTGTTGTTCATCACGTCCCGGATCGCGCCGTAGATGCACTCCCTCTCCCCGCTGCCGGCCATGTGGCAGAGGCTCTTCATCTGCGCCGGATTGCGCACTGCCGCGCCGGCGACGTCCCGCCCGTAGGACTGGAAGCAGTACTGCACCCAGCCGCGCTCGCTGCGCCTGCACCAATCGGCCGTCTTCACCCAGTCGCCGCCGACGTACTGGAGGATGTGTGAGGTGACGAGGAGGTAGCAGTAGAGCTTGTCCTGCCGTTCGACCTGCTTGCTGTTACAGGGGTAGAGCAGGTTCTTCGTGCTCAGCCAGGTCGTGTGCAGGCCGAACGAGGAGCTCTGGTTCTCCATGAAGACGCCCCCGCTGCACGCGATCTGGTCGAACTGCGTGATCAGCTGGTGGCAGTAGTTGAGCGCTGCCGGAAGGTCGTACGAGGTGTAGAGCATGAGCCCGTGTCCGAGCCCGTGGTCGCACTGGTAGTAGTTGAACGCGTTGGCCTTGATCTTCGGGTCGTTGCACGCGGTTCGAGCGACGCTCGCGACCTGGTCGGCCCTGACGCCGGCGAGCTTCCACTGGAGCAGCCCGTGGTAGTACCCCGAGCCGCACGTGCCGTTGCCTGCCGCGAACGCGGCGCCCACGTCGCCCTTGTACTTCAGGAGGGCTCCCGCGCCGATCTTGTGGGCGATCGGGTGACAGCCGCCCCGGATGAGCGGATTCGTGTTCGAGAGCTCGGCGAGCTTGTCCAGAGCCGCTTTCGGCCCGTCGTTGTATGCCAGGTTGCCGAAGGCCTGCTCGTAGCAGGCCTGGTCGCTCGCGCAGTCGTCGACCTTCTTGTCGTCGGGGACGAAGGAGATCTTCCCGGCCTGCCCCACGCCGGCAGCGGTGGCGACGAAGCCTGCGACCTCCTTGATTTCATTCGGGCTCAGTTTGCTCGCGAACGACGGCATTCCGTTGCCGCCCTTCTTCACCTGGAGCTCGACGCGCTGCTGGTTCGGCCTCAGCTCGTCGAGGTTCGGCCCCACCTTGCCGGTCGCACCGGCCGTGGCCATCGTGTGGCAGCTGCCGCAGCCCGCGTCCGCAAAGACCTTGGCGCCGGGCGACCCGCTGCCCTGCACGCCCTTGGGCGATGAGGCGCTCTTCTTGCTGCCGCAGCCCGAAGCAAGGAGCGCGACACAGAAGAGGGCAAGCGCAAACGGGGCGATACGGCGCATCGCTCACATTGAAGCGCAAAGCTCCGCCGGAGTGAAACCACTACCGCCGTTTCGAGTGCCTTAGACCGCGATCTCGTCAGGGACACGAAGGGGCTCGAGCCTCCGCACGTACGATAGGCACGTGGCCGTGACGAGCCCGCCGAAACTCGACGCGCGAAAGATTCGCGCCGACTTTCCGATCTTCGAGCAGGAGATCCACGGCAAGCCGCTCGCATATCTCGACTCGGCGGCCACGTCACAGAAGCCCCGCCAGGTGCTCGACGCGCTGCGGACTTTCTACGAGACCTCCTACGCCAACGTGCACCGCGGCGTCTATGAGCTCAGCGAGCGCGCGACCGCTGGCTACGAGGGGGCGCGCCAGAAGCTCGCCACGTTCGTGAACGCGCCTTCGGCGAAGGAGCTGATCTTCACGCGGAACGCGACCGAGGGCCTGAATCTCGTTGCCTACGCGTGGGGGCTCGTCAACCTCGGGCCGGGCGACGTCGTGGTCGTGACCGAGCTCGAGCACCACTCGAACTTCGTGCCCTGGCAATACGTCGCCAAGCGGGCCGGCGCGGACTTCCGCATGATCCCGCTCGACGATCAGGGAGAGCTCGACCTCAGCGACCTGGACGGCGCGGCGGGTGCTGGGAACCTGCGCGTCGTGGCCGCGAATCTCGTCTCCAACTCGCTCGGAACGGTCAATCCACTCGATCGGCTCGCGACCTGGGCGCACGAGCGCGGCGCGATCATGGTGGTCGATGCCGCCCAGGCGGCGCCGCACCGCGCGATTGACGTGCAGGGTCTCGGCTGCGACTTCCTGGCCTTCTCGTCGCACAAGATGTGCGGGCCGACGAGCGTCGGCGCTCTCTGGGGACGACGGGAGCTGCTCGACGCGATGGAGCCGTTCAACCTCGGCGGGCACATGATCCGCTCGGTGCGGCTCGAGGAGACCACGTGGGGCGAGGTGCCCGCGAAGTTCGAGGCCGGCACGCAGCCGATCGCTGAGGCGGTCGGGTTCGGAGCGGCCGTCGACTACCTGACGGAGCTCGGGCTCGAGGCGATCGAGCGGCACGAGCACGATCTCACCGTCTACGCCCTCGAGCGGCTTGGCGAGATCCCGGGCATCAAGCTGTACGGGCCGCCGCCGGAGCGCCGCGCGGGCATCGTCTCGTTCAACGTCGGCGACATCCATCCCCACGACGTGGCTCAGGTGCTCGACCTGGAAGGCGTGGCGATCCGCGCCGGTCACCACTGTTGCCAGCCGCTGATGCAGAAGCTCGGCGTTGCGGCGACGAACCGGGCGAGTTTCTACCTCTACACAGTGCCCGAAGAGGTGGATCGGCTCGTCGACGGCTTGCACAAAGCGCGCAAGGTCTTTGCCTAAGCCCTAGCGGGTACCCTCAGTGCTGTGAGCGACTTCTACAGAGAGGTCATCCTCGACCACTACAAGAACCCGCGCGGGCACGGCGTGATGGAGGCTCCGGACGCGAGCGCTGACGGGTTGAACCCGCTGTGCGGCGACGAGGTGACGATCTCGGTCGCGCTCGGCAAGGACGGGGAGACGATCGAGGAGGTCATGTTCGAGGGCCGCGGCTGCGCGATCAGCCAGGCGGCGACCTCGATGCTGACCGAGCTGGTCAAGGGCCGCTCCGCCTCGGAGGTCGCCGCGCTGCCGAAAGAGGAGCTGCTCGAGGAGATCGGGATTCCGCTGACGCCGATTCGGCTCAAGTGCGCGCTGCTCGGCCTCGGCGTGCTGAAGGTCGCGCTCCACCGGGCGAAGGGAACGGCGTTGCCCGAGGAGTGGGCGGGGCTCGCCAGCGAGCTCGAGATCTCCTAGCGCCTTGGCGCTCGTCACCGTCGCGCCGCTCGAGGAGTTTCCGCCGGGCTCCGTGAAGATCGTTACCGCCGGAGAGATCTCGGTCGGGGTCTACAACCTGGGCGGGAAGCTCTGCGCGCTCGAGGATCGCTGCTCGCACGACAACGGGCCGCTGTGCGAGGGTGATTTCGATGCCGAGGAGGGCGTCGCCGTCTGTCCGCGCCACGGCGCGCGGATCGAGATCTGCACGGGGAAGCCGCTCTCCCTGCCGGCGGTTCTTCCGGTCGAGACGTTTCCGGTGACGGTGGAGGAGGGCGTCGTGAAGGTCGATATCCGCTGATGCTGGACGACAAGGTCAGGGCAGTCCTAGCCCGGCTCGAAGCCGAGGACGCGCAGGAGCGCGAAGAGGGCGTCCCGCGCGAGCTGCGCGCCCGCCAGGTGGCGCGCTCGACCGGCCAGTTCCTCTTTGCACTCACGGCTCCGCAGGTGGATTGCGAGGTGCTCGAGATCGGCGGCTCGCGGGGCTACTCGTCGATCTGGCTCGGTGCGGGAGTGCGTCACTTCGGCGGTCGCGTCCTGTCGCTGGAAGCAGATCCGCTGAAGGTCGAGGCCTGGGAGCGCAACGTCGCCGAGGCCGGTCTCGAGGACACCGTGGAGCTGATCCCGGGAGACGCATTCGCGAGCCTCCCCGAGATCCAGGACGTGTTCGACATCGTGTTCATCGATGCGGAGAAGGACGACTACGAGCGGTTCTTCGGGCTCTCGCGAGACAAGGTCGAGCCCGGCGGGCTCTTCGTGGCGGACAACGTGCTCTCGCACCAGGAGACTCTCGGTGCGTACTCCCAGGCACGCCAGGCCGACCCGACCCTCGAGAGCGTGACGATTCCGCTCGACCGAGGCCTCGAGCTCTCGGTCGTCCTCACCGACCTCACCTAGCCCAACGAACCATGTCCAGGGCCAGGCCCCGGACATGTCCGGCAGGTCCGAGGGCGAGGGTGGCATACGTCCTCGCCGAACGGCTACAGTTCGGCTAACCGCGGAAAGGAGGTGGTCCGGCTTGACAGATTCCAGTACGGGCAGTGGAGGTACCAGCGGGTAGAGGCGCGTCCCCGAGACCTACGGGGAATCGTCTAGCCAACGTAGGGGGCTCGCGCTACGCGCCGCCAGCTCGGATCCGAGCCGGCCGGAAGCGCCTCTACTAATCCAACGTTGGTCACCGGACTGGGGGCTGTCTTCGGGCAGCCCCTACTCTTTTTGGTCCCGGGCCACGGGCCCGGGACTCGCGCAAAGCGCTTCGCACTTTCCGCGACTTAGAGCACACGAGCCGAGGAACGACAGTTCGACCGGCCCGCCCTTGCCACGATCGATGGTCCCGAGATCTCCGCCCTATGCGAGGAACCGGGGCTCGATGGGCGTCTCGTTGCCGGGCTCGACTCGGTAGGCACGGGCGCCCTCGCGTGCCGAGACGACGTCGCGGAGCTCGGTCCCGACGTAGTGGAGCGCGACGGAGTCGTCGGCCGCGATTCCCGGCGGAAACCCGTCCTCCACGAGCTCCCGGTAGCGAGGCCGCCGCCGCTCCTCCCCGTCGTAGTGCGGGCAGGCGCTCCCAGCCAGGAGACCGAGGCCGTCGCGCATCCCCTCGAGCTGCGGGCCGAACGAGTCGGTGACGCCGGCCTCGAACCAGCAGATCATTCCCGCGCTCGACCCGGCGAGCACGATCCCCTGCTCCCACGCCTCGCGGACGATTGCGTCGAACCCGTGGGCGCGCCAGATCGCCAGCATGTTCGCGGTGTTGCCGCCGCTGACGAAGAGCGCGTCCTGCGAGAGGACGAGCTCGCGTAGATCGGCCGGAGGCCACGGGAAGAACGAGATGTGAGAGCAGTCAGCCACGCCGCTCAGCTCCTCGTAGAACCGGACGATGAACTCCGGCTTCTCTGCGCTCGCGGTCGGGACGAGGCACACGCGAGGCCGCTCCTTGCCGGTGAGACCGAGTACGAACCGGATCAGCACGCCCGCCTCGTCGTCCTCGCCGAGGCCGCCGCACGCGACGATCTGCCGTTCCGCCATCAGGCGGCGCGTCGCAGCTGCTCGTCGAGGGGGACGAGCGGGAGCTGGAACGTCTGCACGGCGTCGTCGTTCGTCACGACGTTGTCGCCGGCCTCGAGCATCTTCAGGAGGTCGCGTGTCAGAGGGATGTTCCCCGGCAGCCGCTCCGTGACGAGCGCGTTCACCTTCATCAACCCGACCGGGACGTGAACGCTCGGTCGCCGCAGGCCGAGCGTGCGCTTCAGCCGCTCCCAGAACTCGTTCCAGGTGACCGCCTCCGGGCCGCCGAGCTCGAACGTGCGGTTCGTGGCCGCCTCCAGGTCGACCGCCTGGTCGAAGTACGACCCGACGTCGTCTGCCCAGATCGGCTGGATGCGCTGTCGGCCCGAGCCGATGATCGGCGTCACCGGAGCGAGCTTCGCGAGCTTGCGAAAGGTCGGCAGGATCCCGCCGTCGCGTCCGAAGATGAAGCTCGGCCGGAAGATGACGTACGGCAGGCCGGAGCCCTGCACGTCCTGTTCCTCCTGCCACTTCGCGCCGTAGTAGGGGACGAGATCCTTCGTCGCCTCGCTCGTTCCGAGAGCGCTCATGAGGACGAAGCGCTTGACGCCGCCTTCCTTCGCCAACTCGAGGAGAGTGCGGGTTCCCCCGATCATGATCCGCTGGAACTGCTCCGGCCGCCCCTGGCGAATGGCCACGAGGTGGACGACGACGTCGACGCCCTCGATGGCCCCGCGCAGGCCGGCCGGGTCGGTCACGTCACCCTCGGCGAGCTCGCAGCCGAGCGCGCCGAGCCTCCCGGCCTTGCGCCGGTTGCGGACGAGGCAGCGCACCGGCTTCCCCGACTGGCGCAGCGCGTGCACCACGTGCCCACCGACGAAGCCCGTACCGCCGGTGACGAGGATCACTTCGCGGTTTCCCGCTCGAAGTTCTGCCAGTACCGGCTCGGCGTCGGCCCCTGCTGGCCCTGGTACTTCGAGCCGAGCCCTCCGGAGCCGTAGGGGCTCTGCGCCGGCTCTGACAGCTCCATGAACGAGAGCTGGCCGATCTTCATCCCGAAGTAGATCGTGATCGGGAGGTTGGCCACGTTCGAGAGCTCGAGCGTGACGTGGCCGTCCCAGCCGGGGTCGATGAAGCCCGCGGTCGAGTGGATGAGCAGGCCGAGTCGGCCGAGCGACGACTTCCCCTCCAACCGGGCCACGAGGTCGTCCGGCAGCCGGATCCGCTCGAGCGTCGAGCCGAGCACGAACTCACCGGGATGCAGGATGAACGGCCGCTCGCCGTCGATCTCGACGAGCTCGGTCAGATCCTCCTGCGGCTCCTTGACGTCGATGAACGCGTAGCGCGCGTTGTGGAAGACGCGGAAGAAGCGGTCGACGCGGACGTCCACGCTCGACGGCTGGAGCAGCGCCGGGTCGTACGGCTCGATCTCGATGCGCCCCTCCTCGAGGAGCCGCGAGATGGTTCGATCGGAGAGAACCACGCCGCGATTCTATGGTTCGCCCTGTGCCGCTCTACGACGCTGTCGCCGAACTGCCGCTCGAGATCGAGTCCTACGCGCTCGAGGGGCTCGAGCTGACCGTCTCGCCGGAGTTCACCCGCGTGACCACCGTCGTGCACCTGAGCGGCGGCGGCGAGGAGGGCATCGGCGAGGACGTGACGTACACCGCCGGCGACCATCCCCCTCCTGACACCCTCCTGCTCGCCGGTTCCTACACCCTCGACTCGTTCTCGCAGCACCTCGACGGGCTCGAGCTTTTTACCCAGGAGCCGCAGATGGCGGCCTGGCACGACTATCGCCGCTGGGCCTTCGAGAGCGCAGCCCTCGACCTCGCACTGCGCCAGGCTGGTCGGTCCCTCGCCGATGCGGTCGGCCGCGAGCCCAGGCCCGTGACCTTCGTCTCGTCGATGCGCTTCGGCGAGCCTCCGTCGATCGAGCCGCTGCAGCAGTGGCGTCAGGCCTATCCAGGCCTTCGCTTCAAGCTCGACCCGACGAGCGACTGGACCGAGGAGCTGATCGAGGAGCTGGCGAGCCTCGGCGTCGTCGACACGGTCGACCTCAAGGGCCAGTACAAGGGCACGGGTGTCGACCAGCCGCCTGACCCCGAGCTCTATCGGCGGGTCGCCGAGGCATTCCCCAGCGCGTGGATCGAGGACCCGGCCGTGACCGACGAGACGAGGCCGATCCTCGAGGACCACTCCGCCCGCGTGACGTGGGATGCGCCCATCCATTCCGTGCAGGACATCGAGAACGCCCCGTGGCCGCCGCGCTCGATCAACATCAAGCCGTCGCGCTTCGGCAGCGTCCGTCGGCTCTTCGAGGCCTACGACTACTGCGCGGCGCGCGACATCGCCGCCTACGGCGGCGGGCAGTGGGAGCTCGGCCCCGGACGAGGGCACATCCAGTACCTCGCCTCCCTGTTTCATCCCGATACGCCGAACGACGTGGCGCCCGGCGGCTACAACGCGAACGAGCCCCCGACGGGCCTGCCGACGAGCCCGCTCGAGCCTCGGCCGGGCGAGACCGGCTTCCGCTGGACAGGTTAGGGTTTCGCACCCCACTACAAAGGAGTCTCCGTGAGCGGCTACAGAGGCGTCTTCTTCACGATCTACCGCTACTTGCAGGGCCTGTTCGTCGTGCTGCTCCCTGTTCAGTTCTACCTCGCGGCCGCGGGCATCTTCCGGTCGCTTCCGGGCAAGGACAATTCGGTAACCCAGAAGAAGATCGAAGACAACTTCGGGCCGCACGCCGGGCTTGGCACGCTCCTGACCCTGATCTCGTTCCTCCTGTTGCTGATCGTGCTCGTCGCACGGCCGGGTAAGAAGTTCGTGTTGGGGGCCCTCGCGCTGGCGGTGCTTCTGATCATCCAGAACGTGCTCGCGTGGACCGGTGAGGACGTGCCCTGGGTCGCGGCCCTGCACGGTCTGAATGCGCTCATCATCCTCGGCGTCTCCGGTTTCCTCGCGAGCAGCGTGTGGCACGGTCACCGCAAGATGGCGAGGGCAGAGGCGCCTCCCGCTTAGGCGAGCGCGAGCTGTCCGTGCGGCTCGAAGCCTGAGACGCCGACTCCGACGAGCCGTAGCGCTCCCGGGCGATCGTCGAGTGCGCGGTCGAGGCAGGCGCACGCGAGCTCGGCGATGCGCTGCGGATCGTCGGTCCCCACCGGGATGCTCGTCGAGCGGCTGCGAATCGAGAAGTCTGGGTAGCGCACCTTCGTCGTCACGGTGCGCCCCGTCTCGCCGGAGCGCTGCAGGTGCTCAGCGAGGCGTGCGGACATCCGGCGGAGCTCGTCCTTGAGCTGCTCGCGGTCGGCGATGTCCCGCTCGAACGTCTCCTCGGTGCTGATCGAGACTCGCTCCGACGACAGCTCGAGCCCGCGGGGATCGATGCCGCGGGCCCGGTCGCGGAGGAGCGCTCCGACCTTGCCGGGGAGGAGGCGCTTGAGCTCGTCGTCCGTCAGCGCGGCGAGAGCGCCGATCGTCTCCAGGCCGGCCGCCCGCAGCCTCGCCTCCGAGCGCGGCCCGACCCCGGGGAGGCGACGCACATCGAACGGCGCCAGGAACGAGGCCTCCCGGCCAGCCGGGACGACGGTCAGGCCGCCGGGCTTGCGCCGGTCGCTGGCGATCTTGGCGACGACCTTCGACGTGGCGACGCCCATCGCCGCGCTCAGGCTGGTCGCTCCACGCACGGACGTCTGCACCGCCTCGGCCAGCGCCCGCGCTTCGCCGAAGGTGGCGGCCACCTCGCCGAGATCGAGGTACCCCTCGTCCATTCCGGTGCGCTCGACGGTCGGCACCACCTCCCGCACCGAGCTCCAGACGGCCTGCGAGTACTCCTTGTAGACGCCGTGGCGCGGCCGGACGAAGACGGCGTGTGGGCAGCGCCGCAGCGCCTCGGCGCACGACATCGCGGAATGGATCCCGAACTTCCGCGCCTCGTAGTTGGCGGTCGCCACGACTCCTCGCCCGTGCGGGTCTCCTCCGACGACGAGCGGCTTGGAGCGAAGGTCGGGATTCTCCAACTCCTCCACGGCGGCGAAGAAGGCGTCGAGGTCGAGATGTCCGAGGATCACCCCACTACGGTAATCACGGGCTCAGCCGTTCGATGACCCAGTTGGCGTGTTCGCGGTGGTAGCGGAAGCGGTCGTGCAGCCGGTTGTCGCGGTGCTCCCAGAACTCGTAAGCCTCCGGGACGAGACGGAAGCCGCCCCAGTGCGGAGGGAGCGGCACCTCTCGGCCTTCGTACTCGGCCTCGACCTCGCGGAAGCGAGCCTCGAGCTCCGCGCGCGAGCCGATCGGTTCGCTCTGCGTCGAGGCCCAGGCAGCGAGCTGGCCGCCGCGCGGACGGGTCCGGAAGTACGCCTCCGACTCGGCGGTGTCAACGCGCTCGACCTCGCCCTCGACCCGCACCTGCCGGCCGGGCTCCTGCCAGTAAAAGAGGAGCGCGCCGCGTGGGTTCTGCGCCAGCTCGCGCGCCTTGCGGCCCTCGTAGCTCGAGTGGAAGACGAAGCCGCGCTCGTCGGCTCCCTTCAGGAGCACCATGCGAACCGAGGGCGCTCCGTGTTCGTTGGCCGTCGCCAGCGCGACCGCGTCCAGCCCGCCCGCCTCTGCGTGCCAGCGCTCGAACTGACGCAGGGGATCCGGGTCGAGATCGCCACGTCCGAGGCTCATGTATGGACTCTATTCATCTATACAAATGGCCGTCGCGTGCTGTATGTTCAAAGCGATGGCAGTCACCAAGTCGATCGAGATTCGAACGGAGCTTCCGGGCCCGCGCTCGCGTGAGATCGCGGAGCGCAAGGAGCGCGTGGTCGCCGCTCCGCTTTCGCTCGTCCACCCCATCTTCACGGCCGAGGGGCACGGGGCGACGCTCACCGACGTCGACGGCAACACGTTCATCGACCTGACCGGCGGGGTCGGCTGCCTGAACGTCGGGCACTCGCACCCGCAGGTCGTCGAGGCCGCGCAGGAGCAGCTCGCGCGCTTCGCGCACACCGACTTCACGATCGTGCCGTACGAGATCTACGTCGAGCTCGCGGAGCGGCTGATCGCGGTCTCGCCGTTCTCCGGCCCCGCGAAGGCGGCCTTCTTCAACGCCGGCACCGAGGCGGTCGAGAACTCGATCAAGTTCGCCCGCTCGTACACGAGGCGGCCCGCCGTGATCGCGTTCGAAGGGGCCTTCCACGGCCGCACGATGCTCTCGATGACGATGACCTCGAAGACGCATCCGTACAAGGCCGGCCTCGGCCCGTTCGCCCCGGAGGTCTACCGCGTGCCCTACCCGCACGCTTATCGCGGGATCGACGTCGAGGCCGCGCTGAAGGCGCTGCGGCGCGCGTTCCTGACCCAGGTCGCGGCCGAGACGGTCGCCGCGATCGTGATGGAGCCGATCCTCGGCGAGGGCGGCTTCGTCGTCGCGCCGACCGAGTTCGTCCAGGGCGTTCGCGAGATCTGCGACGAGCACGGGATCGTCTTCGTCGTGGACGAGGTGCAGACGGGATTCGGACGGACCGGGAAGATGTGGTGCATCCAGCACCACGGCGTCGAGCCCGACCTGATGGTCGTGGCCAAGTCGATCGCCGGCGGGCTTCCGCTCTCGGGCGTCGTCGGCAAGGCCGAGATCATGGACTCGCCGCCCGACTCCGCGATCGGCGGCACCTACGTCGGGAATCCGGTTGCCCAGGCGGCTGCAATCGCCGTGCTCGACGTCTTCGAGGAAGAGGAGCTCGTCGCGCGCGCTGCGGCGATCGGCGAGACGATCAGAGCCCGGATGACCGCCTGGCAGTCGCGCTGGGACGTGATCGGCGATGTGCGCGGCCTGGGCGCGATGCTCGCGATCGAGCTCGTCCAGGATCCTGTGACGAAGGAGCCGGCGGCGGACCTCGCCTCGGCCGTGATCGAGGAGGCGTTCCGGAACGGGCTCCTGCTCATCAAGTCCGGGACCGACGGCAACTGCATCCGGGTGCTGACGCCGCTCGTGATCACCGACGCGGAGCTCGACGAGGCTCTCGGCGTCTGGGAAGACGCCCTCGCCGCCGCTATCGGCGCGTAGTCCAGCTGGTCTCAGGGAAACTTCAATCCGTGGTCGGTGAGCTGATAGCCGGCCGTTACGAGCTCGAGAAGCTGGTCGGCTCGGGCGGCATGTCGAACGTCTTTCGCGCGCACGACCGGCTGCTCGAGCGGACGGTCGCGCTGAAGATCCTCCACGAGCAGTACACACGGGACGAGGACTACGTCGAGCGGTTCCGCCGCGAGGCGCGGGCGGTGGCGCAGCTCACGCATCCGAACATCGTCACCGTCATCGACCGGGGCGAGCAGGAAGGCCGTCAGTTCATCGTCTTCGAGTACATCGACGGCGAGAACCTGAAGGAGCTCTCGAATCGGGGGCCGCTCGAGGTGCGGGAGGCGATTCGGCTCACGCTCCAGGTGGCGCGGGCGCTCGCCTTCGCGCACGAGCGGGGCCTCGTCCACCGCGACGTGAAGCCACAGAACGTGCTGCTCAACGAGGACGGGCAGGCGAAGGTGACCGACTTCGGCATTGCGCGCTCGCTCGACGTCCACGGGGTCACGCAGACGGGCACGGTGCTCGGGACGAGCGACTACATCGCGCCCGAGCAGGCCCGCGGCCAGAAGGTCGACCCGAAGACGGACATCTACTCGCTCGGGGTCGTCCTCTATGAGCTCCTGAGCGGCGAGGTGCCGTTCTCGGGCGACAACTTCGTCGCCGTCGCGATGCGGCACGTGAACGAGCCGGCGCCGAGCGTGCTCGACACTCGGCCGGACTGTCCCATGCGGCTCGCCGTCGCGATCCAGCGCGCGATGTCGAAGGATCCCGAGGAGCGGTTCCCGTCGATGGGCGACTTCGCGGTCGAGCTCGAGGCCTGCCTTGCGGAGATCGACGGCCGCGGCGACGAGGGCGCGACGATGATCGTGCCGGCGCCGCGGCGACCCCGGCGGGAGCGCTCGCACGAACGACCGGCAGTCGTGATGCCGCTCGTGCTCGCCGCGCTCGTCGTCGCGCTCCTCGCGGCGGGAGCGTTTCTCCTGTTCCACACCGGGGGCGGCAAGAGCGTCCTCCAGCGGGATGGCGCCGCGCCGTCGAAGCCGGTCACGCTCCACGGAGTGACCGCCTATGACCCATTCGGGAACAACGGGCAGGAGCACGACAACGAGGCAGCGAAGGCGACCGACGGCAACCCGAGCAGCGGCTGGACGACGGAGCACTACCGCGAGTTCACGAAAGCCGGCGTCGGCCTCGTGCTGAGCGCCCCTCGCGCCGTCGCTCTTTCACGCCTGACGGTCGTGGCGGTACCCGGCTTCGAGGCCAAGATCCAGGCGAGCAACTTGTCGAACAGCGGCTTCGTCGACGTGTCAGGGGACTGGCAGACGGTCGTGGCTCGCACGAGCTTCAAGATCGACACGCACGGCAAGGACTACCGGTACTACATGGTCTGGTTGAGGCTGCCGAGCAGCGGTGGGCAAGCCGAGATCGACGAGGTGACCGCTAGAACTTAAGCCGGCTGCGGCGCTCGTGGCGCTCGAGCGCGAGCTTGACCAGCCGGTCGAGGAGTTCCTCGTACGGGATTCCCGAGGCCTCGAAGAGCTTCGCGTAAACGCTCGTCGCGGTGAAGCCCGGGATCGTGTTCAGCTCGTTGACGAGCACCTCGCCGTCGTCTCGTACGAAGCAGTCCGCGCGGGCCATGCCTTCGCACTCCGTGGCGCGGAAGGCCTGGACGGAGAGCTCCTGCACGCGATCGATCGCCTCCTGCGGGACCCGCGGCGGGACGATCAGGTCCATGCCGCCCTCGTCGTACTTCGCCGAGTAGTCGTACCAGTCGGAATTCGCCACGATCTCGCCCGGGATCGACGCGAACGGCTCCTGATTCCCCAGCACGCCGACCTCGACCTCGACCCCCGAGACGAACTCCTCGACTAGCACCTTCTCGTCGTGGCGGAAGGCGAGCTCGATCGCGGCGCGCAGCTCGTCCTCGCCGCGCGCCTTGCTGATCCCGACCGACGAGCCGAGCCGCGCGGGCTTCACGAAGACCGGAAAGCCGAACGGATTCTCGAAGCCGTATGGCGAGCGAAGCGTCACGCTTTGGGTGACGGGGATGCCGTTGTCGCGCAGGACGGACTTGAACAGGTCCTTGTCCATGCACAGCGCCGAGGCCGTCACGCCCGCGCCGACGTAGGGCACGTCCGCCAGCTCGAGCAGGCCCTGAACGGTGCCGTCCTCGCCAAACGGCCCGTGCAGCACGGGGAAGACGACGTCGACCCCCGCGAGCGTCGCCGGAACCTGCGACGTGGGAACCGGCAGCGTCTCCACCGCGGACCGCCCCATGCGCTCGAGCTCCGCGAGCGATCCGGGGCCGAGCTCCCAGCGCCCGTCGCGGCCGATCTCGACCGTCACTGCTTCGTAGCGCGCCGGGTCGAGCGCTGCCAGCACGGAGCCAGCCGACGCGAGCGAGATCTCGTGCTCGCTCGAGCGACCTCCCATGACGACCGCGACGCGAAGCCTGGGCATCACGGCGGTGGCAGCAGCCGCCCGACGACGATCGTAACCGTCGTGCCGGGCTTGGCCTTCGTGTTGCCGGGCGGGTCCTGGGAGAGGACGATCCCGTCCTGCGACGGGTCGGTCGTGTCTTGCTCCTGGACGTCGACCGAGAAGCCCGACCGCTCGAGCGTCTGGGTCGCCGTGTCCTGGTCATAGCCCCCGACGTCCGGGATCGTCGACTCCTTCGGGCCCAGCGAGACGTAGAGGGTGACCGTGCCCCCGCGCGCGAGCCCGGCCCCGCCACTGGGCTTCTGGTCCACGACGACGTCCTTGGGCTGGGGTGACTTGATGTCCTTTCTCGCAACGGCGAACCCCTGGCCCTGGAGCTCACCGGCGGCGCTGTCGTATAACGATCCGATGACGTTCGGCACCGTCAGCGGCTGGACGCCCTTCGAGACGTTGATGTGGACGGTGGAGCCCTTGTCCACCGTCGTATGCGCCGTCGGGGACTGGGCGATGACCGTGTTCGTCTGCTCGCTCGAGAACACGGAGAGCACCTTCACCTTCAGGCCGAGCGAGGAGAGGGTGCTGACCGCTTCGTCGCGTGAGTTGCCCATCACGTCGGGCACCTCGACCTTGGGCACCCCGGTCGAGACGTAGAGGTCGACGTTGCTCTTCTTGTCCAGCCGAACCCCGCCGGCCGGATCCTGGCGGAAAACCTTTCCCTCCTTCTGGGTCTCGTTCGGCTCACGGTGCACCGTCGCCTTGAGTCCCTTGTTCCTCACGTTCGCGACCGCGAGGTCTTCTCGCTGCCCGACGACGTACGGCACCGAGACCGATCCCGAGCCGCCGAGCGAGTCCTGGATCTTCCCGAACGCGTACCAGCCCGCGACGCCCGCGAGCACGACGAGCACCAGCGCGGCCAGCCAGGGCCAGACGGGCCGTCGGCGCGCAGGCGGATCGGCGTAGCGATACGAGGGGCGGTCGGCCGTGGGCGGGCGCCGCGGCGGCACGATCGCCGTCGGGGCACTCGAGAGCGCGGTGCCCGAGAGGACGGCCGTTGCGGCATCCGCAGTCTCGGCCGTGACGCCGGCGCCCTGAGCGACCCGGTCGAGCTCGGCGTCCATCTCCTCGGCGGTCTGGAAGCGGTCCTCGGGGCTCTTCGCGAGGGCCCGCAGCACGATCATGTCGAGATCGGGCGGGATCTCGGGACGCTCGAGCGATGGTGGCCGCGGCGTGTCCGACAGGTGCTTCATCGCGATCTCCACCGGCGAGTCGCCCGTGAAGGGCACCGTGCCCGTCAGCATCTCGTAGAGGAGGACGCCGACGGAGTAGAGGTCGGAGCGCTGATCAACGGCCGCGCCGCGGGCCTGCTCCGGCGAGAGGTACTGGGCGGTGCCGATGATCGAGCCGGCCTCGGTCATCTGGCTGACCCCGGCCCGGGCGATGCCGAAGTCCGTCACCTTGAGGCGCCCGTCGGCGTCGGCCATCACGTTGTGCGGCTTGATGTCGCGGTGGACGACGCCCTTCCGGTGCGCGAAGCGGAGCGCGCCGAGCACCTGACGGGTGAACTCGATCGCGTCGCCGATCGGGAGCGGGCCACGCGCCACGACGAGCTCTTTCAGGCTCCGTCCGTCGAGGTACTCCATCGCGATGTAGTAGGTGCCCTCGGCTTCGCCCCGGTCGTAGATCGAGACGATGTTCGGATGCGAGAGGCCGGCGGCGTTCTTCGCCTCGCGGCGGAAGCGCTCGACGAACGACTCGTCGTTCGCGTGCCGGTCGTTCAGGATCTTGATCGCGACCCGGCGTCCGAGCTCCTCGTCCTCGGCCAGGTAGACGTCTGCCATCCCGCCCGAGCCGAGCTTGCGGACGATCCGGTAGCGCCCGTCGAAGAGCGTGTTGATCAGGCTGTCGCCGAAAGCCATGTCCTCACCAGGGTACGTTCGACATTCACGGGAGAAGTGCTTCCATGATCTGCTTGGCGATCGGTGCCGCGGTCGTGCCGCCGGTGGCGCTCTGCCGCTCCAGGACGACGGCGACGGCGACCTTCGGGTTCTCGGCGGGCGCGAAGCAGATGAACCACGTCGTGTTCACGTGACTCTCCGAAGTCTCGGCGGTGCCCGTCTTGCCCGCGACGCGGATGCCGGGCAGTTGCGCTGCGGTTCCGGTGCCGCCCTGGACGACGGCCTCCATCATCGTCGTCACATCGGCGGCCGTGTTCTCGCTGACCGCGCGGCCGAGCGTCTCGGGCTTCGTCTTTGTCACGGTCGACCCGTCCGGCGCGACGACGCGCTCGACGACATAGGGCCGCATGACGAGGCCGCCGTTGGCAATGGTCGCGGCCACCATGGCCATCTGGATCGGCGTCACCTTGATATCCGCGTTGGCCGGTCCCTGCCCGAACGCAAGCCGACCCGAGTCGACCTGCGAATCCTCCTTCGGGAAGAAAAGCCGATGATTGTTGTACACGCCGCTGATCGCGCGCTCATTCACGGGCGTCTCGAGCGGTGGGACGGAGTAGAAGCCGAAGCGCCTCGCCTGCTCCAAGATCTTCCGACCACCCAGCGTCAGTCCGATATTGCAGAAGACGGCGTTGATCGAGTGCTCGAGCGCCTGCGTGAAGTTGACGGTGCCGAAGACTTCAGGTCCGTTCTGGTCGGCAAAGTTGGAGACCTTGTCGCCGTACTCGATGCAATAGCCGGGGTCGTGGAAGGTCGAGTCGATCGTGAACTTGCCGCTTTCCAGGGCGGCCGAAGCAGTGATGACTTTGAAGGCAGAGCCCGGGGTGTACAGCCCTTGCTCTGCACGGTTGAACAGCGGCCCGCAGCCCCACTTCGGCCTCGAGGCCAGGTTGTACTGGTCTTCGATCAGATTCGGGTTGTAGGTTGGGCTCGAGACGCTGACGAGCAGACGGCCGGTGCGCGGCTCGATCGCAACCGCGGCGCCGCACTTGCCGCCGAGCGCTTTCAGCGCGATCGCCTGGGCGCCGGCCCGCAGGGTGAGGTGGAGGTCGTTGCCCTTGACCGTCGTGCCTCTCAGCTTGTCGAACGTCGTGTCGAGGACCGTGCTCAGGTTCGTGTTGGAGCCGGTCAGGAAGTCGTTCTCCGTGTCCTCGAGGCCGGCGCGCGACCGGACCTGAGTCGAGTAGCCGACGATGTGAGCTGCGAGCCCGCGCTGCGGATACTTGCGGAAATAGAGCGTCTGCCCGCCCACCTTGCGCCGCACGTTGTCCGCGAGCACGGTTCGTCCGTCGGCGGCATAGATCTTCCCGCGTTTGATGGTGAATTGCGCGACCCGTTGGATCGAGTTGTCCTGCCGGTCGGCAAGCCCGCTTGCGGCCCAGGCCTGCCAGTAGGTCGTGCCGACGATGAGCGCGGCGAGCAGGACGAGCCCGACCACGGCCATGCGCGTGATCTGGCGGTTCACCGGTCACCGCCCATCGGCAGCTGGGCGACTGAGTTCGCGCGGTGCGAGACGAGCAGGAGGCCCGCGAGCAGGATGAAGTTCGCGACGACGCTTGACCCGCCGTAGCTGACGAACGGCAGCGTGATCCCGGTCAGCGGAATGATTCGCAGGACGCCGCCGACGATGATGAACGTCTGCAGCGCGAATCCGAACGTGAGCCCGACCGCGAGCAGCTTCGAGAAGCCGTCCTGCGCCAGGAGCGCGATCCGGAAGCCACGCAGGCAGAAGAGCATGTAGAGGAGCAGGAGCGCCGCCGAGCCGATGAGCCCGAGCTCCTGCGCGAGCGCCGAGTAGATGAAGTCGGTGTTCAGCTGCGGTATCAGGGTGTGGCCGTTCGTCGTCGCAAAGACGCCTTTCCCGAGACCCTTCCCGTCGAAGCCGCCGTTTCCGATCGAGTACAGCGACTGCGTGATCTGGTACCCGCTCGTGGTCGCGTGCGACCAGGGATCGATCCAGATCGAGACCCGCTCCTGCACCCTCGGGACGAAGTGGTAGAGGAGCCCGGATCCGCCGACGAACAGGACGAGCCCCGCGGCGGCGTACCAGGCTCGCGCAGTGGCCACGTACAGAACCGCCAGGAAGATCCCGTAGTAGAGGAGCGCGCTCCCGAGGTCGTTCGTCTCGACGATCACGAGCATCGCCGCGCCCCAGATCGCGAGCAGCGGCCCGAAGTCCTTGAGTCGCCCCTGCGCCAGCACCTCGCGCTTCTCGCGGAGGTAGCCGGCGAGAAAGACGATCAGCATGATCTTGGCGAGCTCGCCGGGCTGGAACTGGATGCTGCCCACATGCACCCACAGGCGGGCGCCGTTGATCTGCTCGCCGATCACCGGCAGGGCGGGCAGGAAGAGGAGCCCGACGGCGGTCAGGCCGAAGATGTACTTGTAGCTCTCGAGCCGCCGGTAGTCGTGGCGCAGGGCGAGCAGCGTCACCGCGAACGCTGCGACGCCGACTACGATCCAGAGCCCCTGGCGAAACGCGTTTCCCGGGTCGAGCCGGTAGATCTCCGTCACGCCGATTGCGGTCAGGAGCGCCGCCATCGGCAGCAGGTACGGATCGGCCTGGGGCACGGCCAGACGCGCAATCACGTGCGCGACGAGGTAGAGCGCGAAGAAGAAGAGCGCGTACGAGAGCGACCCGGTCGAGACGATGTCCGAGCGCGCGATGTAGACGCTCGCGAAGCCGAGACCGGTGATGATGGCGACGACGAAGAGGTTGGCGAGCTCGCGGTTCCGGTAGCTCATCTGCTCTGGCCGAAGAGCCAGTAGACGAGCAACCCGAGGGCGGCGACGACGGCGAGCGCGATCACGAGTCGCGCGGCTCGCATGCCGAAGCGCTCTTTCGGCTGCTCGTGCTGCTCCGGCTCCGTCCCGTCCGCGGTCGCCTGTGCCTGCGCTTGTTCGGGCGAAATGACTGTCGTCTGGACGGTCGGCACGCCCTCGAGGCCGGAGAGCGTGTCCTCGTCGGGCTCGGCGGCGGGAGGCGCAGGCGCCTGGACGACCGGCATCGCCTTCGTCTCGGCGGGGGGCTCCGGCGGCGTGTCGGTCATCTCGAAGCAGACGACCGTGATGTTGTCCTCGCCGCCGCTGCGGTTCGCCGCTCCGATCAGTTCCTTCGCGGCGCTGTTGAGATCGTCCCTGCGCGGCTCGACGATGCCGAGGATCGTCTCGTCGTCGATCATCGAGGTCAGCCCGTCCGAGCAGATGAGGAAGACGTCGCCGGCGCTGGCCTCGACCGTGAAGGAGTCGACGTCGACGTCGGGATCGACGCCGAGGACGCGGGTGATGACCGAGCGCTGCGGATGGATCTCCGCCTCCTCCGGCGAGAGCCGGCCACTGCGGACGAGCTCGGCGACGAGCGAATGGTCCTCGGTCAGCTGCTCGACCTTCTGGTCGCGAATCAGATAGGCGCGCGAGTCGCCGACGTGGCCAATCGCGACCACACCGTCCTCGACGAGCGCGACGGTGATCGTCGTCCCCATGCCCGTTGCGTCCGCGTCGTCTCGCGCCCGCTCGAAGACCTGCCGGTTCGCCTTCTTGATGAGCGCGACGACCCGCTCCTCGCCGCTGCCGTCCACGGCCTCCCCGAGGGCGGTTGCGGCCACGCGCGAGGCGATCTCGCCGCCGCGGGCCCCGCCCATGCCGTCCGCGACCGCGAACAGCGGCGGCTGGAGGACCCAGGCGTCCTCGTTGCGGCGGCGCTTTCGCCCGGGGTCGGAGAGTCCGGTACTGCGCCCGAGGTAGATCACGCGCGCCCCTCACCGGCGGTGGCTCCCGGGCGGCGGAGCCGCCCTCCGCCACCGCCTGGCGCCGCTGCGGGCACGGTGCTCTCCGGGCCCGTATTGCGAATACTGTGCCCTCCGGCCCCGCACCCGCAGCGACGCCTGAGGAACGCGCGATCCCCGCTTGGCGTGAGCAGTCTCATGCCTCAAACCTCAAGTCGGTCTCGCCCACGCGGACGAGGTCTCCGGCGGCCAGCTTGCGCGGCTTCGAGAGCCGCACGCCATTGACGTAGGTGCCGTTCGTCGAGCCCACGTCCTCGATCCAGACGCCGTCGCGTCGCGGCTCAACCCTGGCGTGTTGCGCGGACGCGAAGTCGTCTCCGTCGAGCCTGACCTCGTTCGGCCCGCCGCGGCCGATCGAGATCCCGGAGGAGTCGAGCACGAACTCGGTGTTCTCGTCGATCGCCGTGCTCTTGAGGACGACGAGACGGCCCATGTTCATCTGCGGCTCGGGCCGGAGGCCGATGGCTGCGGCCTCTCGAGGGGCGAGCACGAAGCTCTCCTGCGGCAGGCGGAGGTCACGGCTTGCGGTGCGCACGATTCTCCAGATGAAGAGGTAGAGAAGGATCAGAAAGCAGGCCTTGAGGAGGAGCAGGACCCCCTCGACGTCGACAGAAGCCGCAATCATGATCTGCGAAAGACAAGCTCGGTCGAGCCTACGGTGATTCGGTCCTCGTTCTCGAGCTTTGCCCGCTGTTGACGGCGCCCGTTGACGGTCAGCCCGTTCGTCGAGCCGAGGTCGAGGATCCAGAACGAGCTTCCCTCCTGCCTCACCTCTGCGTGGCGCCTGGAGACGTTCGGGTCGGCGAGCCGGATGTCGCAGTCCCGCGAGCGGCCGATGACGACGCTCTCCTTGTCGATCGTGTGCTTTGTTCCGTTTGCGTCGAGGGTGACGACCTCGGGCTCGACCCCGAGCTGGCCGGGGGTCGCGGCCTCGGTCGGAGGGCCCTGGGGCTTGTAGACCATCGTCGCGCCCGGGGGAGCGGCCGGCATGGGCTCGGACGGCCCCTGACCGGGCTCGGGCTGCACCATGCGCGTCGCGATCCCGAACTCGCCGACCTCGAGGTCGGCGTCGGTGTTCATGAGCACCTTCGGTGAGCTGAGGAGGACGTACGACTCGCGGCGCGCGTGCTCGCCGAGGTACTCCTGGAGCTCGCTCAGCAGCGACTCCTCGTAGCTGTCGAACTGCTTGCGGTCGGCGGGAGAGAGGTAGACGGAGTACTCGTTCGGTGCGTAGACGCGCGAGACCGAGATCATGCGGTGGTCGTCCATCTCCTTCGCGAGCTTCCGCGCCAGCTCGACGGGCTGGACGTTGGTACGGAACGCGCGGCCGAAGACGCCCTCGAAAAGCGCCTCGATCTTCTGCTCGATGTTTCGAAGCACGGTCACGGGCGGGTCCTACCCCGTCGGCGAGTTTACCGAGCGCCTGCCTGCCTGAATCGCCTCTGCGCGCGGGGCCACCGCGGACCACCCGCCGCTTTCAGCCTATCTCGGAAAAGCGCACGCGTCTGTGTCAGAACCCTGCCAAAACGGTTCGGTTCCGCGACTTGCTGTGGGAGTCGGCGCGATTGCACCGTGAGCACGAGGTATGTGAGCCAGCTGGTGCAGACGAGCGGAACCGCGCCCGCGCGAGGGGCCGCCAGCAGCGTTGCCGCGAGGAGCACCGCCGTGAACGCCGCGATCGTGAGGTCTCCTCTGCGCGTCACGTGCGGGAGCGCCCCGGCGGCCGCCGCGAGGAGCAGGGTCTCGACGCCCAGCGCGGGGCTCGCCAGAACCCATTGCCAGAGCGAGTGGAAGACCGCGATCGGATGCTCGCTCCCGGTGATCCCGAGCCCTGCTGCGTGCACGCCGCTGAACGGGATGACCGACCCATGGATGCCGGCGGCGACGCCGGCCAGGAGAACCGCAGCGAGCGCCTGCGCCGTGCGCCGCACGGTGCGTGGGACGTGCAGGACCGCCAGTGGCACCAGACCGAGCAGGCCGACCGGCCCCAACGCGATGCCGGATCCGAAGAGGAGACCGCGCCGCGGGTCGCCCCACATGACCGCGAGCCACACGAGCGCCAGTCCTGCGTACGCGAGCGCAAGCCCGAGCGACACGTTGCCCAGCGGAAACACGGGCACGGCCAGCGTGAAGGCGAGCCCGAGCCTCGCTCGAGCCGCCGTCAGCGCCGCGGCGACCGCGGCGAGCAGGAGCGGCCAGCGGGCGGGGTAGAACGGAAGCGCGGCAGCCGTCCAGCCGGCCACGAGCGCGGCCAGCGCGGGGGCTGCGCTTTGCACCAGCACGCGCTTCGGATCGATCCGGACCGGGGCCTTCGGGCGCGTGCGCCTCGGCGCGCGCTCCAACCATGCGGCCCGAAGCTCCTTGGACAGCGCCGCCGCCGACGGTCTCCTGGCCGGATCGACCGAGAGCGCACGGTCGACGGCGGCGACGAGGCGCCGACGAAGATCGGGCCGCACCTCGCCGATCGACGGAGCGCCGGTCTTGATCACCTCTCCGGTCTCGAGCGGCGACGCGCGCCAGAACGGGTGATGGCCGGAGAGCGCCTCCCACAGCAGCACCCCCACGGCCCAGACGTCGGCCGGCGGCCCGGCGGTCTCACCGTGCAGGCGCTCGGGCGAGATGTACGCCAGCGTCCCCGGGACGTCGCCGACCGCGGTCAGCGTCTCGGCGTCTGCGAGCTGCGCGAGCCCGAAGTCGAAGAGCCGCACCGAGACCTCGTCCCCGTCGACGACGAGCACGTTCGAGGGCTTGACGTCGCGATGGACGATGCCCTGGGCGTGCGCAAAGGCGAGCGCCTCGAGAATCTGAGCTGCCGCCTCGACAGCCCCGTCGTCGCCCAGCTCGCCTGCGCGAATCGCCTGCCGGAGCGTCAAGCCCGGCACGTACTCGTAGGAGATGTAGAGATGCTTGTCGTCGGACTCGAGGCCGTACGCGCGCAAGCAGTGAGGATGGCGCAGCCGCGTCGCCGCCTCGGCCTCTCGCTCGGCGCGCGGAGCCGCTCTTCCCTCCTTGGCGATGATCTTGAGGGCGACCTCGAGGCCCGAGGTTTCGTCCCGTGCAAGCCAGACCGTGCCGGAACCGCCGGTCCCGAGCGGGCGCAGGGGTCGATAGCGGCCAAGGACGAGGCCGTTTGGCTCCACGGGTTCGACGACGCTCGACACCGGCTCTCCGACTTTGGCGTCCTTCGCCAAAACTCCTGCACCAGCCGGGGAACGCGATACAGTGACGCGGCTCCGTCTCCTGCCGACCCCTATGAGCGACCGAGAGAGCGATATCGAGTTCGACTTCTTCGAGGAGTCGGACACCCGGGAATCAGCGGAGGAACGGCCTCGCCGCCGAGGGCCGCGCCCGCCGGTTCGCCCTCCCACAGGGCTGACGCCGCTGCTGCGCCTCGTCGGGCTGATCAGCTTCGCGATCCTGATCGTGCTGCTGCTCATCCTCTGGGTGAACGGCTGCCGCGCGGACCAGCGCAAGAACACGTACAAGCACTACGTGCAGAAGGTCGAAGGCTACGCGACCCAGTCGCAGCGGCTTGGGAGGCGCCTGAACACGCTGCTCACGACACGAGGGACGAAGGAGAGCGTCGTCGAGACCGAGCTGTCCGGGCTCGCCCAGCAACAGGAGAAGCTGGCCGCGCAGGCTCGGAGCCTCGACCCACCCGGCCGACTCCGCCAGGAGCACGACCACATGCTCGACTCGTTTGACCTGCGGACGAACGGCCTGAAAGGGATGAACCTCGCCTTCAGGAGCACGGTCTCGTCGAACAAGGCGAATCAGGCGGGCGCGGAGCTCGCGCAGCAGATGCAGCGGTTCGTGGCGAGCGACGTCATCTGGGAAGACCTCTTCAAGGAACCGACGAAGAACCAGCTTCAGAAGCTGAGCATCACGGGCGTCAACGTGCCGGACTCGATCTTCTTACCGAACCCCGACATCGCCACGACGGCCTCGATGAAGGCCGTCTGGCAGCGAATTCACGGCGCCGCGACCGGCGGCTCGGCGTGTAGCCCGCGCGGCACGGGCATCGTCTCCACGAAGGTGCTTCCTGGGAGCAAGGAGCTCTCGACCTCGACGACGAACCAGGTCACGTCGTCGACGGATCTCGCGTTCGCCGTCGCGATCAAGAACTCCGGCTGCCAGCAGGAGGTCGGCCTGAAGGTCCGGCTTACGATCCAGCAGCAGACGCCGATCACCAAGCAGGCGACGATCGACCTGCTGAATCCCGAGGAAGAGAAGACGATCACCTTCAGGGACATCCCCTTGCCGCCGCTCGATCAGAAGACGACGCTGACGGTCGAAGTCGATCCCGTGGACGGGGAAACGAACAGGGACAACAACACCGAGACCTACGACGTGCTGTTCGCGCCGAAGGGCTAACCGGCCATCGCCTTCTCGACCGACTCCTGCTCCTCGGGTGAGAGCGCAACGTTCGGCTGCCCGCGGTCGAGCTCCTTGACGTAGATGCGCGCGTAGTCGCGGCCCTGGATCGCGCTGATGACGATTCCCGAGCGGCCCGCGTCGAGCAGCGCGATCGAGGCGGACTGGTGCCCGCCCGCACCCTCGTAGGCGTCGTAGCGAACGAGCGAGCTGTTCGTGATCGAGCCGTCGACGCGGCGGTCGACTCGCGCGAGTGCGGCCGCGACCTCGTCGACGGCGCGATGGAGGTCGTCGATGCGGCCCTGGAGCGAGACGGCGAAGTCGACGAGGTCGTCCTTGCCCCCGCCGAGCAGGACGAGCTGGCTCGCGCGAACGCGCCGAATCTGAACGGCGAGGTACACCGAGACGGCGAGTGCGGCCGCGGCTGCACAGGCCGCGGCGATGGCGATCCAGGCTGCCGCAGAGAGGGTCATGAGAAGGAAATCCTAGAAGCGATGCTGCGATTCGCGCGCGAGTCGCTACATTTTTTGTGTCATGACGCAGGTCCTGGTGCTCAACGCGAGCTACGAGCCCCTGAACGTCACGTCGGTGAGACGTGCCCACGTGCTCGTCTTCAAGGGCAAGGCGGAGGTGCTCGAGAAGCTCGACCAGCCGCTCCGTTCGGCGAGCGACACGTACCCGTGGCCGCACGTGATCAGGCTCGTCCACTACGTGCGGGTGCCACGCGCGGTCCAGCGCAAGATCTCCCGGCGGGCGCTCTTTGCCCGCGACGGCTGGCGCTGTGTCTACTGCGGCACGAGCAGCGGCCGGCTCACGCTGGACCACGTCGTCCCACGGAGCCGCGGTGGCGACTCGGTCTGGGAGAACGTCGTCACCTCGTGCGCGCCGTGCAACTTACGCAAGGGAAACCGGTCGCTCGAGGAGGCGCGGATGACGCTCGTGCGCCAGCCGCGGCCTCCGCAGCCGGTGCTGTTCATTCGCCTGGCCGCGCCGAAGATCCCGCACGGCTGGCGTCAATATCTACCCGCGCTCGAGGGGCAGACCTAACCCTTCCCACTCGCTCCACGAGCCTGGATAGAGCTTCGCGTCCGCGCGGCCTGCCTCCGAGAGCGCGAACAGCGTCACGCAGGCGGTAACGCCCGAACCGCAGTAGGCGACGATCTCGTCGGCCGCTAGGACGTCTTCGGGTATCGGCCCGCCGTCGGTGTGGGGCAGGTTGCGCGCGCCCGGAATGCGGCCCGGCACCTTGTCGATCGGGTTGGGCTCCCCGCGGAAACGCTCCGGGACCCGAGCGTCGAGCAGGATCAGCGCGGGGTCATCGAGGCGGGTTGCCAGTTCCTCGGCCTCGATCGTGTCGTCCTCCCGCGACCGCGGCGTGAACCGAGCGGGCTCGATCGCCTCCTCGCCGGTCCGCAGCGGCCCGCGCCAGGCTTCGATCCCGCCGCGCAGGACCGCGACGTCGTCGTGGCCGAAGTGGCGCAGCAGCCACCAGAGCCGCTCCGCCCCGCCGAGCTCGCCATAGGCGACGACGAACACGTCCTCGCCGATCCCGGCCCGCGAGGCGGCCGCCGCGAATTCGTCTGCGTCCGGGAGCGGGTGCCGTCCGCGCTCGCCGGGCGGAGCAGCCAGGTCCTCGTCGACGTCGAGGAACGACGCGCCGGGAATGTGGCCCGCGAGGTACAGCTCTCGCCCGCGCCCGGGGCTCCCGAGCTCCCAGCGGCAGTCGACGAACTGATAGGCGAAGCGAACTGGAGCGTCTTGAGCCTTGCGTGATCCACGGCTTGGCATGGGACGAACGCGCGGTGCTAGGACCGCGTAGCCGCGGCGACGAGCGAGACGGCCGGAAGTTCTAGACCATCCGGTGCTCTAAATGGCTCGAGGCGCGTTGCGAGGTTTGCCCGGACATCGGCGCGCGCTTCCCCGTCGAGCCGCTCGAGCGCCATCGAGATCGCCCCAGCCACGCCGGTCAGGAAACGCCAGTAATCATCCTCATCAGTGAACGGGAACACGAACGGCACCTCCTCGATCTCCGGGTCCGCCAGCCCCGCGTCCGTGAACAGCTGCCTTAGCCGAGCGACGTCGGCAAGCGCAAGGATCCCCGGTTGTCCGGGCTCGGGGGGCGGAAGATGACCGGAGTCCACGAGCACGGACATCGGCAGCGCCGCCCACGGGTTCTGCCCCGGCCCGGCAAAGACGGCGCACGAAACGCGCCCGCCGTCTCGAAGGACCCGTCGCGTCTCCGCGAGCGCCCTTGCCGGGTCGGAGAGCAGCATGTATCCCCATCGGCAAAGCACTCCGTCGACAGATTCATCCGGTAGTTCGAGCGCCTCGGCGTCGAGGACGCTGTATTCGACATGCTCGAATCCGAGCGCCGCGCCCTGGCGTCGTGCCGCCTCGACCATCGCCTCTGCGAAGTCGCTGACGATGAGGCGGGTCTCGCCGCCCAGCGCCGCCAAGGCGGTGAAGCCCACGACGCCCGTCCCGGCGGCCAGTTCGAGGATTGTCGCTGCCGGGCGCACCTGCAGGGCTTGGAGCATCCGCTCGGTTACCGGGCCTGCGGCGGCCTCGAACCAGCCGTGTCGCTCCTCCCAGCCTGGCGCCATCGCCTCCCAGACGGCGTGGCTCGCACGCTTGAACTCATTCGGCTCCACGGAGCGCAAGCCTAAACCGTCTTGGATGTGTGACGGCGAGGCGGCGCGGCGGCGTATTCGGTCGAACCCTCGGAAGGAGCACGTCATGAAGCTGATCCGGATCGCAGTCGTCGTTGCGCTCGCCGCTGCCGTGGTTGCCCTCGCCGGCGTCGGCCGGCCCGAGGCGGCCGGCGGTGCCTCGAAGCCCTCGGGCGGCATCACGGTCACCGGCCTCGGCACCGTCACGTCTGTGCCGAACGAGGCCGAGTTCTCGCTCGCCGTCCAGACGAAGGCCGCGACGGCCCGCGAGGCTCTCGCCGGCAACGCCGGGCAGATGCGCCACGTGCTCGCGGCGCTGAGGTCGGTCGGTGTCGACAAGCGCGACGTGAAGACGCAGGACGTCTCGGTCTCGCGGTCCTACGGAAACGACGGACAGCCCGACGGCTATTCGGCCAGGAACTCCGTCTCGGTCAGGATCCACGGCCTGTCGAGGGCAGGCAAGGTGCTCGATGCAGCGTCGAACGCGGGCGCGGACGAGGTCGAGGGCCCGTCGCTGTCACGCTCCGACCAGGACGCGCTCCAGGCGAAGGCCCTCCGCCGCGCGGTCGCGGACGCCGCCAGGAAGGCCCGCGTACTCGCGGGCGCGGCAGGCGTATCACTCGGCGCGGTCACGGCGATGACGGAGGGCGCCAGCGGCAGCCCTCAGCCCTACTTCGCCCAGGCCGGCGCGTTCCTCGCTGACAGGGCCGCCGCCCCGATCGAGCCCGGCACCCAGGACGTCCAGGCATCCGTGAAAGTGACATTCGCCATTACCTAGAGACTCAACGGGCGCCGAGCTTGTCGAGCGGAGTTCCGTCGTCGCAGCTGACGGTGTGGCTGCGTTCGAGCTTGTGGAGATACGTCCTCACCTCGTTCCTTCTGACGTACTGCAGGACGGCGCAATCGAGCGGATACAGGGGCCGCCGGTCGCACGGGATCGTCGTGGTCGAGCCGCCAGGATTCAATCTCACTGCCGAGCAGGCGGTGCCGCCGAGGACGTAGAGCTGGGCGCCGATGCTCAGCGTGCCGTCCGCGTAGACCCAGCCCTTGCGAGTAAACGGCTCGCAGTACGTGCGCTGGACGTAACTTCGAATCTTCGCGTCGCCACCGATGCGATCGAGGAAGCGCTGGGTGCACCGCTCGACGCGGGAATCCGTCTGGACTGCCTTCTTGTCTCCCGAACTACAGCCCGCCAGGGCGAGGAGGACGGCGATCGCGAGCCCGGCGCGCACGCACAGATACTGCCTGACAGCGCGTGTTTGCCCCGAAATGGGCGAGGTCTTACCCATTCTGTAGAGGGCGCGAGCGCACTCGGAAGGATTCCCGGCGTGAAGGGGTCGAGCGACCATGAGATCGTCCAGAGTCATCGACCTCGGGAGTCGTTCTGCCAACGCCGCGTTCTACCTCTCTCCCACGCAAGATCGCAGCCTCGCTCACGCTGCTCGCGGCCGCAGCCGGCATCGCCGGCGTCGGAGCCTACGCCACGTTCGGCGATTCGACGAGGCCGATCCAGGTTGTCTCGGCGGGCGGCGTCGACTTGCAGGTCAATGGCTCCGACACGAATCAGACCGTGAGCGATGTGACCACGAGCGCACCGGGCGACTCGATCACTCGCACGGTCTCGGTCGAGAACAACGGCACCGTCGCCTTCGCAGACGTGATGCTGACCACCAAAGGATCTTCCTCGAACGCGCTCACCGCGGCGTCGAGCGGCCTCCAAATGGTCGTCGACAAATGCTCGGTTGCGTGGACCGGCGCCGATGCGGCCGCCACGTGCGGGGGCACGGTCACCGCGGTCATCGCCTCGACCGACTTGGTCGGATCGAATCGAAGCCTGTCGCTCGCTCTCAGCCCCTCGGCAGCGGCCTACGTGCGCATCAAGTTGACGCTCCCGTCCAGCTACGACGACAACACGGGGGTCTCGAACGCGACCAGGATCACGTTCGACGCTCTGCAGAGCACGGCAACCGCGCAGTAGGTCAGCTCAGAAGGAGCCGGCGCTTCATGCGGCTGCCTCGGTCTCGACGACCGGCTCCGGGTCGTGCCGGTGTGGACGGCCAATCAGATGCGAGTGGGACTCAGTTCCATAACCGCCCGGGACCGGAATGTAGAACTCGGGATAGCCCCACATGCCGTGCTCGGCGACGTCCAGGCCTGCCGTCTCGACGTGCTCCTCGACGCGGATGCCCCAGAGCTTGTTCAGCGTCCAGAGGCAGCCGAACGAGGCCGTGAACGTGAACCCTCCGACGGCAATGAGCCCGAGCGCCTGGATGCCGAGCTGGTGGAAGCTGCCCGTGTAGACGAGGCCGCCCGAGCCCGTAGCCAGGTTCGAGGCGAGCGCCGGGACGGCGAAGATGCCCGTGGCTAGCGTGCCCCAGACTCCGGCCATGCCGTGCACGGCGACCGCGCCGATCGGGTCGTCGATCCCGATCCGCTCCACAGCGAGGACGCCCACGACCGCGATCGCACCCGCAACTGCGCCGATCACGACCGCGGACCACGGCGCGACGAAGCCTGACGCGGCCGTGATCGCAACGAGCGCCGCAATGACGCCGTTCAGCATCATCGAGACGTCCGGCTTGCGCAGCACGAGCCACGCGACGCCGATGCCGCCCATCGCGCCTGACGCGGCCGCGAGGTTCGTCGTCAGGGCGACGTAGCCGAAGTAGCCGATGTGCTTGCCGGTGACGACCGCGAGCGTCGAGCCCGGGTTGAACCCGAACCAGCCGAACCAGAGGATGAGCGTCCCGAGCACGGCGTACGGCATGTTGTGGCCGGGGATCGGGTTCGCACGCCCGTCGTGGCCGAACTTCCCGATCCGCGGCCCGAGCAGCAGCGCGCCCGCAAGCGCTGCCAGCGCGCCCTGGTAGTGGACGACCGTCGAGCCGGCGAAGTCCTGCATGCCGAGCGAGAAGAGCCAGCCGCCCGAATGCCAGATCCAGTGCGAGACGACCGAGTAGAGGACGGTGAAGAAAGCGCCGAAGACGAAGTAGACCCAGAGCTTCGCGCGCTCGGCCATCGCGCCCCAGACGATCGCCAGCGAGACGCCCGCGAACACGACCTCGAACAGGTAGGCGGCGGCGCCGGGAATCGTGGAGAAGAAGGTGAACGGCGCCGCGCCGACCGAGAGAAACGCGTCGGTCGACGGGAAGAAGCCGCTCGTGCCGATCAGCGAGCTCCCGTCGCCGAAGGCGAGACCGAATCCGACCGCCCAGTAGACGAGCGAGCAGACGCCGAAGATGAGCACGTTCTTGCCGGCGATGTGCGCGGCGTTCTTCATCCGTGTCAGGCCCGCCTCGAGGAAGGCGAAGCCGGCCTGCATGAACATGACGAGGATCGCCGCGACGACGACCCAGACGGTGTTGACGGCGATCAGGAGGTCGGCGTTCTTCATGCGACCTCGACCTCGCCAAGCGCGAGTCCGGTGCGGTTGTGCCTGACGTTCTCGATCGGCGTCGTCCACACGATCCCGTCGCCGGACTCGTGGCCGGAACGCGCGGCGTCGGTGATCGCGGCGACGACCGCCTGGGCGAGCGAGTCCTCGACGACGAACGTGAGCAGAGCCTTCGGCAGAAAGCGCGACTCGAAGACGCGGCCCCGATACTCGTGCGTCACGCCGCGCTGCTGTCCGTGGCCGATCGCCTCGACGACGGTCACGCCGACGTGCCCGGTCTCCGCCTCGACTGCGTCGATCACCGTCTCGACCCGCTCCCGGATGACCACTGCCTCGACCTTCGTCATGTCAGATCTCCTCGCTCCGTCGTTCGAGGACGACGACGTCGCGCCAGACGCCGTCGAGCTGTCCGAGCCGTTCCTGTGTGCCGACGACGCGGAACCCGCACTTCACATGCAGCGCGAGGCTCGCCTCGTTCTCCGGGAAGATCCCGGTCTGGATCGTCCAGATGCCGTCCTGCTCAGTGTCCGCGATCAGCCGCTCGAGCAGGGCGCGGCCGACTCCCTTGCCCTGTGCGTCGGAGTGCACGTAGACGCTGTGCTCGACGACTCCCCGGTAGCAGGGACGTACCGAGACCGGGTGCACTGCGACCCAGCCGACGACCCGTCCGTCCTCGACGGCCACCAGGCGATGGTGGTCGAGCTGCGAGCGGTCCCACGCGTCCCAGTCGCGAGCCACCGTCTCGAAGGTCGCGTTCCGGCCGGCGATGCCTTGCTCATAGATCTCCCGCACCGCCGGCCAGTCCTCCTCGTGTAGCTCTCTGATCTCCATTGCGTCTCAGAAATGCGAAAAGCCCCGGGACAGCCGATGTCCCGAGGCTCCATTGCCTCAGCGCCCGCCTTCTCCGGCGAGTACGTGCCTGTCAATCTAGGGATGGATCCGGACGGATTCAAGTAACACTTCCGGCTCGGGACGCAACAAGAGGGCGAAGTGCGACAACGGACGGACAGCGAGCTCGTCGCGGCGGTGCGTGCGGGCGACAGGGCCGGCTTCGCCGAGCTCCTCGACCGTCATGAGCGCGGGGTGCGGGCAGTCACGCGTCGCCTGCTCGGCGAGAGCGACGCCGAGGACGTCGCGCAGGAGGCGTTCCTCCAGGCGTATCTCGGCCTCGACCGGCTGCGGAATCCGGAGCGCTTCGGAGCCTGGCTCACCGCGATCGCGGTCAACCTCGCGAAGATGCGGCTGCGGGAGCGGAGGGTGATCGTGCCGCTCGAGGAGTACTCGGCCGCCGACGGAGAGCGAGATTCGCCGGAGGTCTCGGAGCTCGTCGTCTCGGCGTTGGACGTTCTGCCGACGCAGGAGCGCGAAGCCGTCCTTCTCTATCACGTCGAGGGCCTGTCCTCAGCGGAAGTCGCTGCGCTCACCGGCGAGCGTCCCGGCACCGTTCGGGTTCGCCTGCACCGGGCCCGCGGCCGGCTCAGGAAACGGCTGGAAGCCCTCATCCCTCAAGCTGGAAAGGAGACCCCCATGGTCGAGGTCATCGTGCATGACGTGGTCGTCCGGACGACGACGAGCAACGGCGGTGAGCCCGAGGTCGTCGGCGACAAGCGGATCGTGTTGCTCAAGGAGAAGACCGGCGAAAGGATCCTGCCGATCTGGGTCGGCCCTCCGGAAGGTGACGCGCTAGCGATGGGGCTGGGAGGCGAGGCGACGCCCCGGCCGATGACCGCGGATCTGATGGCGAAGCTCCTCGAGGCGGCTACGGCTCGCGTGGAGAGAGTTGTCGTGAACAGCCTGCGGGAGAACACGTTCTACGCGTCGATCGTGCTGGCCACTCCCGGCGGGGCGCAGGAAGTCGATGCCCGACCAAGCGACGCACTGAACCTCGCCCTGAGAGTTGACGCGCCAATCTTCGTCGATGACCCGGTGATGGAGAGCGCGTTCACGGGCGACCTCGACACGAAGGTTCGAGAAGAGGAAGCCCGCCTGGGGTTGGAGGCCGAGGGCGAGGGCGATTGGTCGTCGCTCTCGCCGGAGATGGTCAAGGCCATGCATCCGCCCTTCGGGAAGGAGGAGAAGTCGGCCTAGCTCGTTTGTCGGCGAACGTGCCGCGCTCCTGCTAGCAAAACTCTTGCCTTCGTCTCGCGCCGCAGCTACTGTGATCGGCGCGATGTTGCGCCTCGGCTGATTCCGGTTTCTGCGCGCGCCACCCGCCAAACGGGGAGGCGCGCCGGTTCGGTGTCCCTGCAAGTCGAGTCTGGAGCAACACGTGCACGCAGTCGAAGTCCACAACTTGCGCAAGGAGTTTGTCCGCAGCAACGGGCGGCGCTCCGGCCTGCTCCGCCGTAACCGCAAGCGCGTCGAGGCGCTGAAGGGCGTCTCCTTCGACATCGCCCGCGGCGAGTGCGTCGCGATCCTCGGCCAGAACGGCTCGGGGAAGTCGACCCTCGTCCGGCTGCTCTCCACCTTGCTCCTGCACGACGGCGGCACCGCGCACGTCTTCGGGCACGACGTCTTCAAGGAGACCCGCGCCGTTCGGCGGCTCGTCAACCGCGTCTCGGTCGAGGCGTCGTTCTTCAAGAAGATGTCGTCGACCGAGAACCTGTCGTACGCCGCGCGCTTCTACGGGATGACCCCGGATGACACGCGTGACGAGATCCCGCGGATCCTCAAGCGGGTCGGTTTCCCATCCGATCGCCGCGGCGAGGCGATGGAGACGCTCTCACGTGGGATGCAGCAGAAAGTCGCGCTCGCGCGGGCGCTCCTGACCCAGCCCGTCCTCCTGCTGCTGGATGAGCCGACGACCGGGCTCGACCCGCGCTCGAAGCTCGAAGTCCAGGACTTCATCCGCGAGGTCCGGCAGACCCACGACGCGACGATCCTGCTCTGCACGCACGACCTCGACGAGGCCGAGGCCCTGGCCGAGCGGATCGGCATCCTCGACGACGGCGAGCTGATCTGCCTCGACACCGTCGACGCGATCAAGCGCAAATACGACGCCAAGACGCTCGAAGAGGCGTTCTTCACCGCTACGGGTCACGGCCTCGAAGACGTGAAGGAGGACGACGACTGATGCCCGGCGCAGCAGCAGCCCTCCGACATGAATTGATCGGCCTCGCCGGCGTCTTCGAGCGCAACGTCTACCTCGTCAAGCGCTACATCTGGTGGGACGTCGCGTTCTTCCTCTGGACGGTCGCGAACACGCTGACGATCGTCTTCATCGCGAAGGGCATCGAGGCCGGCGGCGGGACGATCGACGTCGACCGCGTGACGACCATCCTGCTCGTCGGCGCCGTCGTCTGGGCCTACCTCGGGATCATCTTCGAGATCCTCACGGAGACGGTCGCGTGGGAGCGCTGGGAAGGGACGATCGAGTACACGTTCATGGCGCCGCTCTCGCGCCCGATCCACCTCTTCGGGATGGGCGCGTTCGCGATCGTCTACGGCGTCATCCGTGCGGTCCTGCTCTTCGGCGTCGTCGCCATCTTCTTCAACCTCCAGCTCGGACAGGCGGACTTTCCCGCAGCGCTGCTCGTGCTCGTCGTCGCCTCGATGTCGTTCATCGGGATCGGGATGATGACCGCCGTCCTGCCCCTGATCTCGCCCGAGAAGGGGACACAGCTCGGCTTCGTCGCGCAGGGCCTCCTGCTCGTCGTCTCCGGCGTCTACTACCCGGTCAGCATCCTGCCGGACTGGATGCAGTGGATCTCGGTCATCTCGCCGGCCACCTACGCGCTGGACGGGATTCGCGACGCGATCATCAACGGCGCCGGGGTGACCTCGATGTGGCCGCACATCTGGCCGCTGATCATCATCGGGTTCGTCTCGATCCCGCTCGGGCTCGAGGTCTTCCGGCGCGGCGAACGCTATGCGAAGAAGCACGGGAAGCTGAAGAGATCCGGATGAGCGTCGAGGTCCGCCGAGCAGAGAGCGACGCAGACCAATGAGGCGCCTGCCGGCCACGACCGCCTTCTACGGCATGGAGCTCCTGCTTTCCATGCCGACGTTCATCGTCGTGGCGGTCTATCTCGTCCGCGACCTTCATCTCTCGCCGCTCCAGCTCGTGCTGATGGGGACGGCGATGGAGGCAACCGTCTTCCTCTCCGAGGTGCCGACCGGGGTCGTCGCGGACACCTACGGGCGCCGGCTCTCGCTGATCATCGGCTTGCTTGGCACCGGCACCGCTTGGCTGCTCGTCGGACTCGTCTCGGCACCGTGGCTCGTCATCGGGCTCTGGGCCTTCTGGGGGTTCGCACACACGTTCCAGAGCGGGGCCTACGAGGCCTGGATCACGGACGAGGTCGGGGTCGACCGCGTGGGGCCGGTCTTTCTGCGCGGTGCGCGTTTCTCGTACGTCGGCTCGATCCTCGGCCTGGTTGCCCTGGTCGCGCTGGGGACGCAGTCAATCCGCGCGGCCGTGATCGCGGGCGGGGCGATCGAGATCGCCTGTGCGATCGCGCTGATCTTCTTGATGCCGGAGACAGGGTTCCGTCGGCGTCCCGTCGCTGAACGAAAGGGCCCGCTGCAGGAGCTCCGGATGACCGCCGCCACGGCCGCTCGCTACGTGCGCGCGGCGCCGCTGCTGCTCATGATCATCGGGATCGCGGTCTTCGCCGGTGCCTCGAGCGAGGCGTTCGACCGGCTGAAGGAGGCGCACTTCCTCCGCGATGTCGGGCTGCCGTCGATCGGTCACTTCCCCGCGGTCGTCTGGTTCGGGGCGATCGCGGTCGTCGCGATGCTCTTCGGCTTCTTCGCCATTGGCGCTCTGCAGAAGCGGTTCGAGCGCGCCGGCACAGGTCGGGTCGCAAAGCTTCTCTTCACCTTTACGGCCCTGCTGGCGGGCTCTCAACTGCTCTTTGCTCTTACGGGCAGCCCGGTGCTCGCAATCGGGGCCGTCCTCGGTGTGCTGATCGCCCGCGAAGTGATGTGGCCGCTCTGGATCACCTGGGTGAACCAGCAGATCACGGACTCGAGCGTGCGGGCGACGGTGCTGTCGATGACGGGTCAGGCCGACGCGATCGGCGAGGCGGCCGTGGGGCCGGTGCTCGGCGTGATCGCCAATGCGTACGGGATCTCGTCGGGGCTCGCCGTCGGAGCGTTGCTTCTCCTGCCTGCTCTCGGCCTCTATGCCCGCGCCCTCCGTCACGGAGGCCGTGAGCCGGAGCTCCAAGAGCTGGCCGCGCCGGCCGCGTGATGAGACGCGCGGACGCCACACGGCTCTACTACGTCCTGCAGGTCCTGCTCTTCGTGCCGACCTGGGTCGTCATGGCCGTGTACCTCGTCCGCGTCGTGCACCTCTCGCCGCTTCAGCTGATCCTGATGGGGACGGCGATGGAGGCTGCCGTCTTCCTGTTCGAGGTTCCGACCGGCGTCGTGGCCGACACGTACAGCCGGCGCTTGTCGCTCATCGTCGGCTACCTCGGGATGGGCGTGGCTTGGATGCTCGTCGGCGTCTTCTCGGCGCCGTGGGCGATCATCGCGCTCTGGGCGTTCTGGGGCTTCGCGTACACGTTCACGAGCGGCGCCGAGCAGGCCTGGATCACCGACGAAGTGGGCGTGGAGAAGGTCGCGCGAGTTTTCCTGAAGGGCTCGCGGATCCGGTACGTGGGCTCTGTTGCGGGGCTGATCGGGCAAGTCGCCATAGGGCTCCTCTCGCTGCGGGCAGGAGTGATCGCGGGCGGGGGAGTTACAGCTCTGTGCGGTCTTCTGTGCATCTTCCTCATGCCCGAGACCGGCTTCCGACGACGGCCGCGCGCAGAGCGTGGATCTGCGCTGACGGAGATGCGTTCGACAGCTGTGAGCGGCGTTCGCTACGCCTGGGCGGCGCCCGTCATCCTGCTCCTCGTCGGCGTCGATTTCTTCATGGGGATGTCGAGCGAGGCGTTCGACCGGCTGAAGGAGGCGCACTTCCTGCGCGACGTTGGGCTCCCTCCAGTCGGGAATCTGAATCCTGTGCTCTGGTTCGGAATCTTCTGGCTCGTCGGAATGGTGCTCGGTTTCGTGGGCACCGGTCGGATCATCAAGCGCTTCGAGCGCGGTGGCCGCGAGATCGTGACGAGCTCGCTCTTCGCCCTCACCGTCATGCAGCTGATCGCGATGCTCCTGTTCGCGCTTACGGGGTCGACCTGGCTCGCTATCGGCGGGCTGCTCGGTGTTTTTCTCGCCCGCAACCTTGCCGGGCCGCTCTACACGATCTGGCTGAACGATCAGATCACCGATTCGAGCGTTCGCGCCACGGTGCTCTCGATCAGCGGCCAGGCGGACGCGATCGGTCAGGCCGGCGGTGGGCCCGTCCTGGGCGTGCTCGGCAACCTACGGGGCATCCGTTCCGCGCTGGCGGTTGGAGCCCTCGCGATCGCCCCGGCGCTTGTCCTCTACGCGCGAGCGATTCGACGCGACGGCCGCGAGCCGGAGCTTGAAGAGTTGCCCGCACCAACGGCATGAAGGCGATGCACGCAGACGAGTTGGCCACGGACGCCAGTCTGGTTCGACGCCTGCTCGGCGGACAGTTCCCGGAGTGGGCAGACCTGCCGATCGAGCGGGTCCCTTCGTCGGGGACGGACAACGCGCTCTACGGGCTCGGCGACGACATGGTCGTGCGGCTCCCGCGCATCCATTGGGCTGTCGGGGGCGTGGACAAGGACTCTCAGTGGCTGCCGAAGCTCGCGCCGCTGCTTCCGGTTGCGATCCCGGTGCCCCTCGCGAAGGGCACGCCTGCCGAGGGTTACCCGTGGGAATGGGGGATCTACCCGTGGCTCGAAGGCGTGAACCCGACGGTCGACCGCATTGCCGACTCGGGCTCTCTCACAAGGGACGTGGTGCAGTTCGTCGACGCGTTGCACCGGGTCGAGCTCGCAGACGGACCGCCTACTCGTCGCGGCGCGCCGCTGAAGGGGCAGGATGAATCGGCTCGCGCCGCACTCGTTGCCCTCGAGGGGATGATCGACACCGACGCGGCGAGGATCGCCTGGGAGGAGGCGCTCGCGACGCCGGACTGGTCCGGTCCGCCCGTCTGGATCCACGGCGACCTCTTGCCCGGGAACCTGCTCCTCGAAGGCGGCCGGCTGACCGGCGTCATCGACTGGAGCTTGCTGGGGATCGGCGATCCGGCCTGCGACCTCATCATCGCGTGGGGGCTACTCGCCGCCGAAGCGAGGAATGTCTTCCGCGCCGAGCTCGAGGTCGAGGATGCGACCTGGGCTCGAGGTCGCGGGTGGGCTCTGTCCATCGCGCTGATCGCACTCCCGTACTACAAGGACACGAACCCCGTGTTCGCGAACATTGCGCGCCATCTCATACGGGAAGTCCTGGCCGAGAATCCTGGTAATCTCAAGTTGTAGTGAGGCGACGAGGCCTCGGGCGAATTCGTCCGGGGCTTTTTGCATTTCTATAGGAGGTTTTCCGTGGCTGAACAGGTGGAGTCGAAGAACAGAGCGACGTCGAGCGAAGAGGCTCGCAAGGACGCGCTCGAGAAGATCAAGGCAGACGGCGTCGAGTTTTTGCTCCTCTGGTTCACCGACCTCGAGGGGCACCTGAAGAGCTTCGCGGTCACGCCCAGCGAGATCCCCGGCGCGCTCGACGACGGGATGGGCTTCGACGGGTCGTCGATCACCGGGTTCAACGCGATCGAGGAGTCGGACATGGTCGCGATCCCCGACCCGGGCACGTACCGGATGATGCCCTGGAAGGAAGGCGAGACGAAGGTCGGCCGGATGATCTGCGACGTCGTCACGCCCGACGGCAAGCCCTACGAGGGCGACCCGCGCTATGTCCTGCGCCGCGCCCTCGACCGGATGCAGTCGATGGGCTTCGAGACGTTCAACGTCGGCCCCGAGCTCGAGTACTTCCTGTTCAAGGACGACCGGGGCACCGAGACGCTCGACGAGGGCGGCTACTTCGCGATGACGACGTTGGACGCGGCCAGCGAGCTGCGCCAGGAGACCGTCCGCGGCCTCGAGCAGATGGGGATCCCGGTCGAGTACGTCCACCATGAGGTCGGTCCCTCGCAGCACGAGATCGACATCCGCTTTGCTCCCGCGCTCGAGATGGCCGACCACACGCTCACGTACCGGCTGATCGTCAAGGAGATCGCGAAGAAGGCCGGCTTTCACGCCACCTTCATGCCGAAGCCGATCTTCGGGGAGAACGGCTCGGGAATGCACACCCACCAGTCGCTCTTCACCGACGGGCGCAACAGCTTCTTCGACGCCGACGACCAGTGGAACCTCTCGGAGGTCGGCAAGGCGTTCATCGCCGGGCAGCTACGGCATGCCCGCGAGATCTCGGCGATCTTCGCCCAGTGGGTGAACTCCTACAAGCGGCTCGTGCCCGGCTTCGAAGCGCCGGTCTACGTCGCCTGGTCGCGGCGGAACCGCTCGGCCCTGATCCGGATCCCGCTCTACAAGCCCGGCTCCGAGCAGGCGACGCGGGCGGAGATCCGCTGCCCCGACCCGGCCTGCAACCCCTACCTGACCTTCGCGGCGCTCCTGCATGCGGGGCTGGAGGGGATCGAGCACGGCTACGAGCTGCCCGAGCCGATGGAGACGAACCTCTACCACTTGACGGCGGAGCAGCGGAAGGAGCGCGGCATCGTCTCGCTCCCGGAGACTCTCGGCCAGGCGATCGACGCGCTCGCGGAGTCCGAGCTCGCCAAGAAGGCGCTCGGCCCGCACATCTTCGACCGCTACGTCGAGCTCAAGCGCAAGGAGTGGGACGAGTACCGGGTCCAGCTCACCGACTGGGAGATGGATCGTTACTTGAGTGTTCTCTAGCGCAAGCGATAAAATCGAGCTCTCACCGGTCCTCGCCGCTTTGCGCGGCAAGGACCGCTGACGGCCGACTGCGAGCTGCTTCTCCGAGCAGCTCGTGGTCGTTCTGCGACTAAAGAAAGGAAAGGACGGCGTCGCGGTCGACACTGAGGCCGATGACGCCACTGTTGGTGTCGATCTCGGAGATGGCGGCTGCCGGCACGAGGCGGCGACGGCGCGAGAGGAAGCCCGAGCGGACCGAGATGGCGTCGGGGACATCCGGAGCGCTGCCGTACATCGGCGCCTCGACGGTGCCGACGATGCGGCCCTTCGCATCCGCCACGAGGTAACCGATCGTGCGGAGGAGGTCGGCGCGAGCAGGGCTCATGAGTCGCAACCTACCCGGGGCGTGTGACGGAAAACGTGGCTCGGCGTAAGGGTTTTGTTAAGCATCGAGGGAGGATTCGCCACGGGGTCGCCGGCTCCCTTCTTGGGGACTTTCCCGCGGTGTTCCTACAATCGGCAGATGGACGCTCCGGCTCGATACCTGCGGTTACTGACGGAGACGATCGCCGCGGTCAACTCGACGCTCGATCTCGAAGAGGTGCTCGGGCTCGTTGCCCGCAAGGTGGCAGAGGCGCTCGAGGCCGACGCGTGCTTCGTCTACCTCTACGACGAGCAGGCGGACGAACTTCTGTTGCGCGCGACGCACGGGACCCGGGTCGAGGAGATGACCCGCACCCCGCGGATGCGGCCCGGCGAGGGCATCACGGGCACTGCGGCCGCGGAGCGCTCGCCGATCATGATCCCTCGCCAGGCGCACCTCGACGAGCGGTTCAAGGCGTTCCCCAACCTGCCCGAGGACGAATACGAGTCGATCCTGGCGGTCCCGATCCTTGCTCGGACGAAGCTCGCCGGCGCCTTGAACGTTCGCACGATCGAGCCGCGCGAGTTCTCGCAGGCCGAGATCGACCTGCTCGTCGCGATCGCCGCCCAGGTGGCGCAGACGATCGAGCACGCGAAGCTCTACGCGGACGCGCAGGCGCGCGTCTCCGAGCTGGAAGCGCTCGCGAAGATCTCCGAGGCGGTCTCGGAGTCGCTCTACCTCGAGGAGTCGCTCGAGGCGATCGTCAAGACGACGATGGAGGCGGTCAGCGCGACCGGCGCGGCGCTCGTCCTCGAGGACGGGAACATCGCGTGGCCCGAGGGCCGGCCGGGCGCGCATGCGATCCGGCTGCCGCTGCGTTGGAAGCGGCGCGCGATCGGTGAGCTCGTCTGCGACCGCGATACGCCGTTCACCGAGCAGGAGCGGGCGCTCCTCGGGTCGATCGCACATCACGCAGCGGTCGCGCTCGAGCACGGGCGCGCGGTCATGCGCGGGGTCCTGGCTCAGGAGATCCACCACCGGGTGAAGAACAACCTCCAGACCGTCGCCTCTTTGCTCCGCCTGCAGGCGCGCTCGGACGAGATCGACCCCAGGAAGGCGCTCGAAGACTCGGTCAACCGGATCCTCGCGATCGCCGCCGTGCACGAGGTGTTGACGCTCCGGAGGGACGAGGAGGTCGATCTCGACGAGCTGCTCGACCGGCTGCGCTCGATGCTCGTGCAGGGCCTGGGTGCGGAGAAGCACGTCGAGACGGCCCTCGCCCATGTGTCCCTCGCGGGCGGGCGCGCGACCGCGCTTGCGCTCGTGTTCAGCGAGCTGCTCCAGAACGCGCTCGAGCACGGCGGCGACTCGGTGCGAGTCGAGCTGGCCAAGCGCGACGGCGAGGTCGTGCTTGCGATCGCCGACGACGGGGGCGGGATCGCGGACGAGGCCGACGGCACGGGGCTCTCGATCGTGCGCGCCCTCGTTCGCGACGAGCTGCGCGGCACGCTCGACCTTCGCTCGAACGGCGGCCTCCGCGCCGAGGTCGTCTTCCCCGCATGACCATTCAGCCATGTCTCGGCCCGGGGTCCGGCCGCTGGCCTCCCTCCGGTTTCAGGCTATCGGCGTCGGGCGCACGCGTGTGAAACGGAACTGCGACAAGGGCGCGCCAACCTCATGAGAGTCCTCATCGCCGAGGACGAGACGATCATCCGGCTCGACCTACGGGCTCTGCTCGAGCGAGCCGGGTTCGAGGTCTGCGCTGAGGCTCGTGACGGCGAGGAGGCGGTCGAGCTTGCGCGCTCGGAGCACCCCGATGTGGCCGTGCTCGACGTCAAGATGCCGCGCCTGGACGGGATCGAAGCGGCTCGCCGGATTCTCGACGAGCGGCCGATCCCGATCGTGATGCTGACGGCGTACGGCCAGGAGGAGCTCGTGTCGCGGGCCGTCGAGGCCGGGGTCTTCGGCTATCTCGTCAAACCCTTTCGTGAACAGGACCTGCTCCCCGCGATCCACACGGCGCGCGCCCGCCACGACGAGCTCGCGGCGCTCCGCGAGGAGGCCGATTCGCTGTCGGAGGCGCTCGCAGCGCGCAAGGTGATCGAGCGGGCGAAGGGCCTCTTGATGGCGAAGGAGCAGCTGTCCGAGGACGAGGCCTTTGCCCGGCTCCGCAAGGCGAGCCAGGTCTCTGGCCGCCCGCTCAAGGTCGTGGCGGAAGCCGTCGTCGCGACGCTCTCCGCTTAGGCCTCCTTAAGCTCGCTCGAGGAGCTGCTCCCAGCGCCCAAACAGGTCCTGGAGCTCGTCGCGGGCACGGCGGTGGGCTGCGACGACGTCCACGTCCGCCCAGTCCTCGGCGAGCTTTCGCTCCAGCTCGGAGATCTCGGCCTCGCGGGCGGAGATCTCGGCCTCCAGGCGCTCGAGCTCTGATGGGCCTGCCGGTTTCGGGGCCCGCGCAGGCTTCGGCTTCTTGGGCTTGGCCTCCGGCACGGCGATCGCCTTCTTCGCGTCCCGGGCCGCCACGTACTCCGCCCAGCCCCCGTCGTACGAGCGGATCGTCCCGTCTTCCAGCGCGAGCGTCCGATCGGCGATCCCGTCCAGCAGGGCGCGGTCGTGGGACACGAGCAGGATCGTGCCGGGAAACGCGTCGAGCGCGGCCTCGAGCGCCTCGCGGCTCTCGAGGTCGAGGTGGTTCGTCGGCTCGTCGAGCAGGAGCAGGTTCGCGCCGGAGGCGACGATGAGCGCCAGCGCGAGCCGCCGGCGTTCGCCGCCCGAGAGCACCGCGACCGACCGCTCGTGCATCTCCCAGCCCGTGAAGAGGAACCGGCCGAGGAGGTTCTGCGCCTGCGGGCGCGCAAGCCCGGTCTCGCTCTGCGTGACCGAGAGCACGGAGCGGCTCTCGTCGAGCTCGATCTCGTGCTGTGAGAAGTACGCCGTCTCGACGCCGTGCCCGAGTCGCAGCTTTCCGGCAACGGGCTCTTTCCGGCCGAGCAGGGTCTCGAGCAGCGTCGTCTTGCCCGAGCCGTTCGGCCCAACGAGGCCGACGTGCTCGCCCCGCTCGATCGCGAACGACACGTCTGCGAGGAGCTTCTTGTCGCCCGCGGCGAGCTCGACTCCTTCGGCCTCGACGACCGTGCGGCCGCTCCGTTTCGGCTGGAGGAACTCGAAGCCGAGGCTCTTCGCCCGGCGTGTGAGCAGCGAGATCTCGCCTTTGACCTCTGCCCGCTCCTTTTCCAGCCGGCCGATCTGCGTCACCTTCGCCTGCGCGCGCTTGGCCAGGTTCTTCTTGGCGCGGAAGCGCTCGACGAAACGCTCGAGGCGGGCGATGTCGACGTCGTAGCGCCGCGCCGCGGTCGTCGCCGCGGCCAGCCGCGCAGCCTTCTCGCGGCGCCAGTTGTGCCAGGGGCCGGCGAAGTACGTCGAGTGGCCCGCCTCGAGCTCGAGCACCGCGGTCGTCACGGCTTCGAGGAACCAGCGGTCGTGCGCGACGAGGACGACCGCGGCGTCGATCGATTGGAGCTCGCGCTCGAGCCACTCGAGGCTCGCCACATCGAGGTGGTTCGTGGGCTCGTCGAGGAGCAGCAGATCGGGGTCGCCGCCGAGCGCGCGGGCCAGCGAAGCCCGGGTCAGCTCTCCGCCCGAGAACGTTGAGAGCGGGCGCTCGAGCTCGGCCGAAGTGAAGCCGAGGTTGCGCGTGACCGAGTCGAGCCGCTCGCGCCAGGCGTAGCCGCCCGCGTGTTCGAGCCGGGCCTGGGTCTCGGAGTAGCGGCGCAGGGTCGCGGCCTCGTGGTCGCCGGCGGCCATCGCCTCCTCGAGCCGGCGGAGCTCCCGCTCGGCGTCGGTCAGGTCGGCTGCGCCCGAGAGGACGTAGTCGCGGAGGGAGGCGCCGCTCTCTGCTGGCGGGCGCTGGTCGTGGAGCGCGATGCGGGTGCCCTTTGCCAGCGAGAGCTTGCCGCCGTGGAGCTCGGTCTCGCCGTTCAGGATCCGGAGCAGGGTCGTCTTGCCCGCCCCGTTTGGCCCGGAGAGCGAGACTCGGTCCCTGCGGCCGACCTTGAACGAGACCCCGTCGAAGAGCGGATCGCCTGACAGCTCCTTGCGGAGGTTGGTTGCCGTGACGACGGACATGCCCTAAGGGTAGAGGCGCGGATTCACAAAGTCGGTGCGTCGGCGGCACAGATGCGTCGCAGGTCTCGCGGTACGCTCATCGCGGGTGGCGGGTGGAGCTCTCCCCACCCGGGTGGGGATGTGGGTTGGCGTCGTGGGAGGCGAGGTCTCGTTCCTTTGTCGCGCCGACTGTGGCGCAGGCGGGGGACATGTTGCGGTCCGGCTCGACGAACGGGGGACAGAAGTCGCTTCCTCCTCGGAAAACAGGGGACAGTGCCCCGGCGCCCCGAGCCGAGAGGTACAACATGGCTCGCGGAATCAAGATCGCTTTCGTGACCGCCGTTGCGGCGCTCGCCCTCACGGGCCAGGCGCAGGCCGTCGGCGGCAACTACGTCTTCGACGGCGGCAGCGCGAAGCAGCGCACCCAGGTTCGCTCAGCCCTGAACGCAAGCTCCTTCAACTGGAGCCTCGTGCCGGCGCAGATCAAGATCCACATCGGCCCCTTCGGGACCTCCGACGCGACCTCGGGTGAGATCTGGCTCGACGGCCGCCTCCTCAACAGCGGCAAGTTCGCCTGGGCGACGGTCCAGCACGAGTACGCCCACCAGATCGACTTCTTCCTCGTCAACGCCGCGACGCGCCCGCGGCTCTTGGGCCAGCTCGGCGGAAAAGGCTGGTTCCAGAGCCCGGGTCTCGCCCACGCACAGCTCGGCTCCGAGCGGTTTGCGTCGACGCTCGCCTGGGCCTACTGGCCGTCGAAGGACAACGTGCTCAGGCCGACCTCGAGCAAGGACGAGTCGGCAGCGATGGCACCGCAGAAGTTCCGGGCATTCGTCAAGCAGATCGTGGGCGGATGACCCGCGGCGTTCAAGCTCCGCTCCCTGAGGCCGATACGAAAGTCAAGGCCCAGTCAACCGGGGAGTTGTCTTGCCACCGAGAGTTCTTGTCTGCGACAACGAAGAGGCGCTGCGCGCCCTCGTCCGAGGGGCGCTCGACCTTGGTGACTACGAGATCGTCGAAGCCCGTGACGGCGACGAGTCCCTCGACCTGGCCCGGTCATGCGATCCCGATCTGATCGTCCTCGACATGATGATGCCCGGCCGGACCGGGCTCGAGGTGCTGGCGGAGCTGCGCCGGGACGCTCGCTACTCGGAGACGCCGGTGATCATGCTGACGGCGCGGACCCAGGCCCAGGATCGCCAAGCGGCCGTCGACGCGGGAGTCAGCCGCTTCCTGCCCAAGCCCTTCAGTCCGCTCGAGCTCGCATCCGTCGTCGAAGAGCTTCTGGACGGGCACTGATGAAGCAGTCGAGCCGGCTCCTGAGGCTTTCGACCCTCCAACTCGGCGCGATCTTCGCCGTCGTCAGCATCGTCCCGCTCGCTCTTCTGACGTACTTCAGCGTCTCGCTCGCCGGCGACGCAGTCAAGCGCGACGCCAAGGCGCGCATGACCCTGACGGCGGCGCTCAGCGCGGAGAGCGTACGTCAGGAGATGCAGGGCCTCAAAACGCTCGTGGAGTCATACGCCGAGCGTCCCTCGCTGGTCGCCGCTCTAAGCACGGGCACGCCGACAGTTCGCGAGGGGGCAACACTTCGCCGGCAACTCCGCAACCTTCAGGGCGCCCAGGAAGGCATCTACACGGCCTTCGTCGCCGAGCCCGACGGCACCTTGATCGACGTCGTGCCGGCGACGCCCTCGGTTGTCGGCAAGAACTTCCGCTACCGAGACTGGTACACAGGATTGGAGAGAAGCGGAACGACTTACGTCTCGGAGGCGTATCGAACCCAAGCCACGGGCCACGGGCTGGTCGTCGCTGTCGCCACGTACGTTCGCGCTGGCCCTGCCGGACAGGTCGGGATCCTCGTCGCGGCCTACAGCCTCGACCATCTCCAGGACCTCGCGCAGCTTGCCTCTACGCAGAACGTGGCGTTTACGCTGACCGACCAGCGTGGCGTGATCCTGGCGGCGACGGGTAGGACGCCGACAAGCCTTGTCTCCCGTCGCTCTGATCCCCGCGTCGCCTCCGCGCTCGCTGGATTCACGGGGACCGTCGAGCTCGATGAGCCCGGCGGGCGGACTCTTTCGGCCTACGCCCCGGTGGTCCCCGATTTCGGCTGGACCGTGACCGCGTCAGTACCGGCGAGCTCCGCCTTCGCTGCGGTGGGCAGGCTGCGGTCGACCGTCTTCACCATCGCTGGTGTGCTCGGCCTGGTCCTGCTTGGCTCGCTCCTGCTGCTCATACGCGTCCTCTACGAGCGACAGAAGTTCAGGTTCGAGGTCGAGCGCATGGCCAACATCAACCGCGCCGTGCTGGACTCGGCGCCCGACTCGATCTTCCTGGCCGATCCCCAGGGCAAGCTGATCCTGCAGAACGCCGCTCTCGATCGCATGTCTGAAGGCCGCTCGGCGGGTTGGTTCGAGGGCACCATCTATGACCACCTGCTCGCGGCGTCTGAGCGTCTGGACAACGCGTCCGAATGGCACCGCAGGATCGAGGAGATTGCCGCCGACCCCGACCTCGAGACCACTCTCGAGGCCGAGCGCTCGGACGGAACGACCTTCCACACGTACACCGCGCCCGTGCGCGACGGTGTCGGCGGCGTGAGCGGGCGGATCTTCGTCAGCCGCGACAAGACTGCCGAGCGCCAGGCGGAGCGGCTCAAGTCCGAGCTCGTCGCCACCGTCTCCCACGAGCTGCGGACGCCGCTGGCGAGCATCGTCGGCTTTGCCGAGCTCCTCGTCGACCGTGACGTGGACAAGGAAACGCGCGAGCGGTACGTGGCGACGATTCACGGCGAGGCGATGCGCCTAACCGAGCTGATCAACGACTTCCTCGACCTGCAACGGATCGAAGAAGGCGATTTCATACTCGCGCTTGAGCCCTTCGAGCTGACGGAGTTGCTGCGTGAGCAGGTCGAGCTCTTCTCCGCTCAAAGTCGAGCACACGAGATCGGGCTGGAGGTACCCGAAGGGGAGCTCAATCTACTCGGAGAGCGAGACCGCGTTGCGCAGGTCCTCGGCAACCTCGTCTCGAATGCGATCAAGTACTCGCCCGCGGGTGGGGCAGTGTCGGTCGCCGCCGAGAGGAGGAATGGAGCCGTCAGGGTCTCGGTCAGCGATTCCGGCCTCGGCATTCCCGCCGACCAGCAACGAATGCTGTTCACGAAGTTCTACCGAGTCGACTCGTCCGATACTCGCGAGATAGGCGGCACGGGGCTCGGCCTCGCGCTCTGTCGGGAGATTGTCCAAGCGCACGGCGGCCGGATCGGCTTCGACAGCGTCAAGGGCGAGGGCTCGACCTTCTGGTTCGAGCTGCCTGCGCCCGAGCAGCGGAACGGACATGGTCCGCGACGCGTGCTCGTGATCGAGGACGATGCGTCGGCGTCGTCGCTTCTCGCCGAGTACATCGGCGGGAACGGCTACGAGGTGGAGATCGCCGCGACCGGCGAACAGGGCCTTGCTCGGGCGATCGAGGACCCTCCGGCTCTGATCTGCCTCGACATCCGTCTGCCGGGTGAGCTCGACGGCTGGCAACTGCTTGCCCGCCTCCGCGAACGCCCGGACACCGCCGAGACGCCGGTCGTCATCTGCACGGGCCGAAACGGACGCGATCGCGCTTCAGCCCTCGGCGTGACGGACTTCATCAGCAAGCCCTTCTCGCAGCGCCAGATCCGGGACGCGATCCAGCGACTGCTTCCCGAGGGTCGAGGCAGCGTGCTCGTGGTCGACGACGACCCGGCTGTCCGTCGGCTCGTGTTCGAGACCTTGGACGGCGCCGGCACCGATCTTCGCGAGGCCGCCGACGGCGAGGCGGCGCTGGCCGAGATCGCGGCAAGAAAGCCCGACGCGCTGATCCTCGACCTGATGATGCCCGGGTTGGACGGCTTCGACGTTCTCGAGCGCCTCCAGGCGAGCCCTGAGACGAAGCTGCTACCGGTCATCGTGCTGACGGCCAAACGCCTGACTACGGGCGAGCGCGAAGGGCTCAGGGATCGGGCCATCTCGCTGCTCGAGAAGAGCGCCTATTCCCCGCAGGACTTACGGCGTCTCGTCGACCGGGCGCTCGCTGAGTAAGCGCTCGATCGTTTCGAGCAGCTCGAGCGGGCTGAACGGCTTCGTCAGGAACATGTCGACCCTGAGCGACTCCGCGAGGCTGCGATGGTGCTCGGCGATCTCCGCCGTCAGGACGATCACCGGGAGCTCCGGATGCCGGCTCTTCAGCTCGTCCAGCACGAGCGAGCCGTGGCGTCCTGGCATCTTCCAGTCGAGCAGGACGAGATCCGGAACGCGGTCGGCGAGGAGCGCGAGGGCCTCCTCACCGTCGATTGCCTCCTCGACCTCGTACTCTCCTTCCGGCAGGGTCATCCGAAGCAGGCTCCGAACCGACTCGTCGTCGTCGACGATCATGATCCGGCGGGGACTCATTCGGATTGGCCCTCGTCTCGCGCCCGGCGCCCGGCAGCCATGGCGTCGACGAGGCGAGCGCCGAGGTCGCCCTTGTCGGCTGCAACTCCGGCGAGCAGGTCGTCGAGAGCGTCCCGGAGGCGTTCGGAGGCGTCCGTGATTCGCTTCGCTGCCTCGACGCGTGTGCGCTCGTCGTCGCGGGCGCCCAGGAGCTCCGCGAAGCCGACGATGATCGCCAGGGGCGTCTTGAGCTCGTGAGCGAGGGTAGAAAGCTGTGCGCCGGACTGACGGTCGCTCACAGCAGCCCGCGCCTGTGGGCCTCGGAGACCGCCTCCGCTCGCCGGTGCGCGCCGAGCTTCGCGAATGTTCGGGCCAGCAGTGTCTTCACCGTCTCGTCTCCGATCGAGAGCTGCTTGGCGATATCGCGGTTGGTCGATCCAGACGCGACGAGGCGGAGCACCTCGCGTTCCCTCGGGCTCAACGCTCCCCGCCCCGGCTCACGTTTCGGATGCCGAGCGTCGAAGGATGGCCGTCCGGCGACGACCGTCCCAAGCGATGAGAGAAGCTCCTCGGCCTTTCCGGTCTTGAGGACCGTCCCCTGGGCGCCCGCGTCCCGGGCGGCTTCGTTGAACCCGACTTCGGCGTTCGCCGTCATCAGAAGAGCGGGCACGTGGATGTTCTCACGCCGCAGCTCGCGGATGAGCTCGGTACCGGCGAGGTCCGGCAGCCGCTGGTCGACGAGGAGGAGCGACGGCCGCCGGCGTTCCAGGAGATCGATGGCCTCGGCCGCCGTGTTTGCGATGCCGACGACCCGGTAGCCCGAGTCCTCGAGTGCGAGGCGAAGCCAGTCGCGCACCATCGCGTCGTCCTCGACGACGAGGATGGAGACCTCGCCCAGGTCAGTTGCCGCCGCGGGTGGAGATTCGGTATCGATTTGTGCGCCCGAAGAGGATTGTTGCCACCTGGCAACAGGGACGGACTACGTTGCCCCCCGCGGCGGAGTCTAAGCGGCGCGACGAAAGCTGCGCACGAGCATGACGAACTCGGTCACGATCGAGGGGTCGAACTGGGTGCCCGAGTTCTTCTCGAGCTCGTCGAGGGCGGCCTCGATAGGCATCGCGTCTCGGTACGGTCGGTCGTTCGTCATCGCGTCGTACGCGTCGACGACGGCGAAGATTCGAGCGGCGGACGGGATCTGCGTCCCTCGAAGGCCGGCGGGATAGCCGGTTCCGTCCCAGCGCTCGTGATGGCAGGCGACGACGTCTCGTGCCAGCCCGGACAGATATGGGATCTGCTCGATGACGCGCTCGCCGAGAACCGAGTGAAATCGCATCTGTTCGAGCTCGTCCGGATCGAGCCGCCCCGGCTTGCGGAGGATCGCGTCGGGGATCCCGATCTTGCCGAGGTCATGGAGCAGGAATCCGTACTCGAGCTGGGGCTCGGCGGCGAGCTCGGGATCGACGCGCCGGGTCAGCTCCAGCGCCAGGGTCGTCACGCGCTGGGCGTGTCCTCCGGTTTCGTCGTCGCGCAGCTCGACGGCGGCCGCCAGTGCCCGCACGGTCGTGGCGTACGACGTCTCGAGGCGCTCGAGTGCTTCCTCGAGCATGCGGCGCTGGTCACGCTCGGAAGCGTGGAGCTGCCGCAGTTCCTGTGCGTATTTCATCGCCTGGGCGACGGCGAGCTTCTCGTCCATCAGCCGTTCCGGCCTTCGACTGTTGACATCGCTTTGTTTTCGGCGCCGGAAGCCGAAAGGTTTAGCTCAGGGGCTCGCGCATCGGGCTCCGATTATGTGAAGCTTTGGAGCTATGAGCACCGACCTTGACGCTCTCTGCGTCAACACGATCAGGACGCTCGCGATGGACGCTGTCCAGGCGGCAGGCTCGGGCCACCCGGGCACGCCGATGGCGATGGCCCCTGTTGCGTACACCCTCTGGCAACGGTTTCTGCGCTTCGACCCTGACGACCCGATCTGGCCGAACCGCGACCGGTATGTGCACTCGATGGGGCACGCCTCGACGCTCCTCTACGCCCTCCTCCACCTGAGCGCCGTCAAGGCGGTCAATCCGGCCTACGAGACGCTCGGCGAGCTGACGGTCCCACTCGACGACCTGAAGCGCTTCCGGCAGCTCGACTCGAAGTGTCCGGGACATCCCGAGTACCGGTGGACTTCGGGGATCGAGACGACGACGGGCCCGCTCGGTGCCGGGGTTGCGACCTCGGTCGGGATGGCAATCGCCGGCCTCTGGCAGGCGGCGTACTTCAATCGGCCCGGGCACGAACTCTTCGACTACGACGTCTACGCGCTCGGCGGCGACGGCTGCATGATGGAGGGGATCTCCAGCGAGGCCGCCTCACTGGCCGGGCATCTCAAGCTCTCGAATCTCTGCTGGATCTACGACAACAACAAGATCACGATCGAGGGCAACACGTCTCTCGCCTTCTCGGAGGACGTCGCCACGCGCTTCATCGCGTACGGCTGGAACGTCACCCGCGTCGGCGACGCGAACGACCTCGAGATGCTTACGCGGGCGTTCGAGACCTTCCGCAAGGAGCCCGAGCGGCCCACGCTCATCGTCGTCGACAGCCACATCGGCTACGGCGCACCCTCGAAGCAGGACACGAGCGCGGCGCACGGCGAGCCACTCGGCGAGGACGAGATCCGCGCCACGAAGCGGAACTACGGCTGGCCCGAGGATGCCCAGTTCCTCGTTCCCGACGGCGTGCCCGAACACTTCGCCGCCGGCATCGGCAAGCGCGGCCAGGAGGCACGCGGGGCCTGGATGGAGCTCTACGACGCCTACGCGCGCGAGTACCCAGAGCTCGCCGACCACCTCCTCCGGATGCAGCGGCGCGAGCTCCCGGACGGCTGGGATCGCGATCTGCCCGAGTTCCCCGTCGACGAGAAGGGCGTGGCCGGGCGTGACGCGTCCGCTCAGGTGCTGAATGCGATCGCACCGAAGGTCCCCTGGCTGATCGGGGGCGCCGCCGACCTCGCGCCGTCGACGAAGACGCGGCTCACCTTCGACGGCGCCGGCGATTTTTCAGCGGAGGACCGGAGCGGACGGAACCTTCATCTCGGTGTTCGTGAGCACGCCATGGGCGCGATCGTGAACGGGCTCTCGCTCTCGAAGATCCGGCCGTTCGGCTCCGGCTTTCTCATCTTCTCGGACTACGGGCGCTCGCCGATTCGCCTCGCCGCGATCATGGAGATCCCGGCGATCTACATCTTCACCCACGACTCGATTGGCGTCGGCGAGGATGGCCCGACGCACCAGCCAATCGAGCAACTGGCCTCGCTGCGCGCCATGCCGGGGCTGATCACGCTCCGTCCTGGTGACGCGAACGAGGTCGCGGAGGCCTGGCGTCTGATCATGGAGACGCAGCACGATCCGGTCGCGCTTGTCCTCTCCCGGCAAAACATGCCGACTCTCGATCGGACGAAGTACGCGTCCGCCGAGGGCTTGCGCCGGGGTGCCTACGTGCTCGGAGATGCGAACGGCGGCGAGCCGGAGGTCGTTCTCATCGCGACCGGCACGGAGGTCGGCCTGGCGGTCGGCGCCTACGAGCAGCTCGTGGCGGAAGGTGTCGGCGCCCGGGTCGTGAGCATGCCGTCCTGGGAGCTCTATGAGCGCCAACCGGCCGAGTACCGCAATCAAGTGCTGCCGCCACAAGTGACAGCGCGCGTTGCAGTCGAACAGGCGTCGACCTTCGGCTGGGAGCGCTACGTTGGCTTGTCGGGCCAGGCGGTGGGCATGACGACGTTCGGCGCCTCGGCCCCGCTCAAGGACCTCCAGACGAAGTTCGGCTTCACTCCCGATGCGCTCGTCGCAGCCGCGAAGGCCCAGCTCGAGTCGGCTGCGGTCCTGGGTTCCTAGACCGCCGCGCCGGCCGTGGCCTCGACGAGGCGCCGGGCCGCAGCTGCGATGTGCTCGGCGTCGATGCCGGCGGCTGCCAGGAGCTCGGCCGGCTTCCCCGAGGTCGGCATCTCGCGCACGGCGAGCTGGATCACGCGTGGCCGCTCCTCCGCGTCGGCGAACGCCGAGAGCACGGCCTCGCAGAGCCCTCCTTCAGGCCAGTGGTCCTCGGCGGTCACGAAACGCCCGCTGGTGACTTCGGCCGCCGTCCGCAGCGTCTCGACGTCGACCGGCTTCACGGAGTAGAGGTCGATCACGCGCGCATTGACGCCGGCCTTCGCGAGCTCGTCTGCCGCCTTCAGCGCTTCGTGCAGCGTGATGCCGGCGCCGACGATCGTCACGTCGTCGTCGTCCGAGGAGCGGACGACCTTGCTGCCGCCGACCGGGAAGTCCTCGTCGGGCCCATAGATGACCGGGGTCGCGGCGCGCGTCGTGCGCATGTACGCGATCCCGTCGAGGTCGGCCATCGTCTCCACGAGCTTGGCCGTCTGGTTCGCGTCCGAGGGGTATAGGACCGTCGAGCTGTGGACCGCGCGGAAGGCGGCCAGATCCTCGAGCGCCATCTGCGACGGCCCGTCCTCGCCGATCGAGACGCCGGCGTGCGAACCGCTGAGCTTGATGTTCGCGCGGCTGACGGCGGCCATGCGCACGAAGTCGTAGGCGCGGGTGAAGAACGCTGCGAAGGTCGAGGCGAACGGCTTCCAGTTGCGCACCTGGAGCCCGACCGCGGCGGCAACCAACTGCTGCTCGGCGATGAACATCTCGAAATAGCGCTCCGGGTGGGCCTTGGCGAAGATCTCGGCAAAGGTCGAGTTCGAGACCTCCCCGTCGAGCGCCACCACGTCGCCGCGGCCGTCGCCGAGCGCCTTCAGCGCGTCCCCGTACGCCTTGCGCGTCGCGACCTCTTCGCCCAGCTCGTAGGTCGGTAGCTCGAGCGGGCCCGTCTCGAAGACGTGTGGCTCGCCCTCGAAGTCCGGTTTCGCCACGTCGACCACGATGTTGCGGATTCCGCCGAGCTCCTCGATCGCGGCCTCGGGATCGTCGAGCGCCTTTCCGTGCCAGCCCTCCTTGTTCTCGACCGCCTTGACGCCCTTGCCCTTGATCGTCTTCGCGACGATCACGGTCGGCTGCCCCTTCGTCCCGATCGCCTCGGCGTAGGCCGCGTCGATCGCCTCGACGTCGTGGCCGTCGATCTCGATCGCATGCCAGCCGAAGGCCTCGGCCCGCTTTGCGTAGGAGTCGAGGTCCCAGCCGTGCATCGTCTCGCCGCGCTGGCCGAGGCGGTTGACGTCGATGATCGCCGTCAGGTTGTCGAGCTGCTCGTAGGCGCCGTGCTCGAAGGCCTCCCACATCGAGCCCTCGGCCATCTCGCTGTCGCCGCACAGCGCCCAGACCCGGTACGGGAGCTGGTCGAGCCGCTGGCCGGCGAGCGCGATGCCGACGCAGAAGGGAAGGCCCTGCCCGAGCGACCCGGTCGCGACGTCGACCCACGGGAAGACCGGAACCGGATGCCCTTCGAGCTTGCTGCCGAACTTTCGGAAGGTGAGGAGCTCCTCGTCGCTGATGGCTCCGGCCGCCTTGTAGAGGGCATAGAAGAGCGGCGACGCATGGCCTTTCGAGAAGACCAGATGGTCGTTTCGCGGGTCCTCGGGGTGGGCGAAGTCGTAGTGGAAATACTTCGCGAACAGCACCGCCATCAGGTCCGCGGCCGACATCGACGAGGTCGGGTGGCCGGAATTCGGCACGGCAGCCGCCCGGATCGAGTCGACGCGCAGCTGCTGGCCTAGCTCGCGCCAGAGATCTGAGTCGCTCATTCCGTTTAACCTAACGGTTGTGGAGGGAGTCGGGCCATGAAGATCGCCGCTGCCTTCGACCATCGCGGCGTCAAGCTCCGGGAGCGAGTCCTCGAGGAGATCGTTCGCGCAGGTCACGAACCCGTCGACCTCGGCACGGACGCGCCCGAGCCGAAGATCGACTACCCCGACAAGGCCCAGGATATTGGCGAGGCGATCAAGGCCGGCGCAGCCGAGCGCGGCGTCCTCGTCTGCGGCTCGGGCGTTGGCGCGTCGATAGCGGCCTGCAAGGTCGACGGTATCCGCGCAGCCATCTGCCACGACACCTACTCGGCCCACCAGGGCGTCGAGCACGACGACATGAACGTGCTCTGCATCGGCTCCGAGGTGGTCGGCGCCGAGCTTGCCGGGGAGCTCATCCGCGCCTTTCTGGGCGCGCGATTTGACGGCGGCGAACGATACGTACGTAGGCTGGAGAAAATCGAAGCATTGGAGAGGACACATGGGTAATTCAAGGCTCCATCAGCTCTCGGAGCTGGGTCAGTCCGTCTGGATCGACTCGCTCTCGCGCGGCTGGCTCAAGGACGGCGAGCTGGCCCGGATGATGAGCGAGGACGCGGTTGTCGGCGTCACGTCGAACCCGACCATCTTCCAGAAGGCGATGGCGGAAGGCGAGTGGTACGACGACCAGCTGCGCGAGGTCGTCAAGGAGCACGACGAGACGAAGGAGATCTTCCTCCAGCTCGCCGTGGAGGACATCAAGGACGCGTGCGACCTCTTCCGCCCGGTCTGGGACGCGACCGGCGGGACGGACGGGTACGTCTCGTTCGAGGTCGATCCGAACTTCGGCTACGAGACCGGGGCGACGATCGACGAGGCGGTCCGCTTCCACGACTGGATCGACCGCCCGAATCTGCACGTGAAGATTCCCGCGACGCAGCCGGGCCTGCCCGCGATCGAGGAGATGATCTCGCGCGGCCGCAACATCAACGTGACGCTGATCTTCTCGCTGAAGCGCCACCAGGAGGTGGCCGAGGCGTACATCAGGGGGCTCGAGCGGCTCGTCGAGGCCGGCGGCGATCCGTCGATCGTCGCGTCGGTCGCGAGCTTCTTCGTCTCGCGCGTGGATACCGAGGCGGACCGGCGGCTCGACGAGGTCGGGCACCCGGAGCTGAAGGGCAAGCTCGCGATCGCAAACGCGAAGCTCGCCTACCAGAACTACAAGCAGACCTTCTCGGGCGAGCGCTGGGAGCCCCTCGCCGCGAAGGGCGCGAGCAAGCAGCGCTGCCTCTGGGCCTCGACCTCGACGAAGAACCCGGAGTACCGGGACGTGATGTACGTCGAGGACCTGATCGGCCCCGAGACCGTGAACACGATGCCGAAGGAGACGATCGACGCGTTCCAGGATCACGGCGAGGTCGCGCTCGCGCTGGAGGCCGACCTCGACGAGGCGCATCGCCTCTTCGAGCAGCTCGCCGAGGCGGGCGTGGACTACGACGACGTCTCCGACACGCTCGAGCGAGAAGGCGTCCAGAAGTTCATCGACTCGTTCACCGAGCTGCTCGAGGGCATCGAGTCCAAGCGCGGGCAGCTAGCGCCGGCGTGACCGAGACCGCGCAGGCCGAGCTGCACTACGAGGTCGCGGGCGAAGGCCCACCGGTCGTCCTGATCCACGAGGGCATCGCCGACAGCCGCATGTGGGAGCCCCAGTGGACGAGCTTTCCGCCGACGCATCGGACGGTGCGCTACGACATGCGCGGCTTCGGCGAGACGCCGATTACGCCGGGGTCGTTCTCGAACGCGCGAGACCTGGTCGGGCTGTTGGAGCGGCTGGCTCTCGGCCCCGCCGCGCTCGTCGGCGTCTCGCTGGGTGGCCGGGTTGCGCTCGAGGTCGCCGTTGCCCGGCCGGAGCTCGTCTCCGCGTTGGTGCTCGTCGGCGCCGGTCTGCCCGGCCATGACTGGACCGAGGAGACTCAGGCCGGCTGGGCCGAGGAGCAAGCGGCGCTTGAGCGCGGCGACGTCGAGGCCGCGGTCGAGTTGAACCTGCGGATGTGGGTCGATGGCCCAGGCCGTAGCCCCTCGGACGTCGACGCGGGCGTGCGGGAGCAGGTCGCCGTGATGCAACGGCGCGCCTTCGAGCTGCAGCTCCCGGTCGGGGACGCAGCCGAGGAAGAGCCGCTCGTTCCGGACCTCGCCGAGCGCCTGACGGAGATTCGTGCCCCGACGCTGATCGTCGTCGGCGAGGAGGACCGCCCCGACATCCACACGATCGCCGATCGGCTGGCAGCTGCGCTTCCGCATGCGCGCCGGGCATCCATCCCCGCGACCGCGCACATCCCGAGCCTCGAGCGTCCGGACGAGTTCGACCGGCTCGTGCTGGAGTTCCTGTCGTGAGCTCGCTGGAAGCCGTCGAGCTGGTCGACCGGATCTGGGCCCGCGACCCGACCGTCTGGACCGGTCGCGACGAGGCGCACTGGCTCGGTTGGCTCGACGAGCCCGGGCGCATGCTCGAGCGCCTCGACGAGCTCGATGGGCTGACGCGCGACTTCGACGACGTCGTCCTGCTCGGCATGGGTGGCTCGAGCCTCGGCCCCGAGGTCATTCGCCGCACCTTCGGCATCACTCGTCTGCACGTGCTCGACACGACGCATCCGACTGCCATCCGGCGGCTCGAGGAGCAGCTCGACCTCGACCGGACGCTCTTCGTCGGCGCCTCGAAATCGGGAACGACCCTCGAGACGCGCTCTCAGCTCGACTACTTCCTCGAGCGCGGCCAGGGCACGTTCGGCGCGATCACCGATCCAGGCACCGAGCTCGAGCACTTCGGGCGCGAGCACGACTTCGCCTTCGTCGTCAACGGAGAGCCGACGATCGGTGGGCGCTACTCGGTGCTCTCGCCGTTCGGGATGGTGCCGGCCGCGCTGCTGGGCCTCGACGTCAAGATGCTGCTGGAGCGCGCCGACGCGATGTCCGAGTGGTGCCGGCTCGGCGAGGAGAACCCGGGCTTCACCTTCGGGCTCCAGCTCGGCGAGGGCTGGAGCGAGGGCCGCGACAAGATCTGCATCGACGACACGCCCGGCGGGTTCGGGCTCTGGGCCGAGCAGCTCATTGCCGAGTCGACCGGGAAAGAGGGGAAGGGGCTCGTGCCCGCGCCCGGCGAGGATCCGCAGGCGGGCCCCGACCGCCAGCATGGGCCGGTCCGGCTCGACGATCCGTACGACCTGGGAGCGGAGTTCTTCCGCTGGGAGTTCGCGACCGCGGTCGCCGGCTCGATTCTCGGCATCAACCCCTTCGACCAGCCGGACGTGCAGGCCGCGAAGGACCGGACGAGCGCCATCCTCTCGTCCGGCCATGTCCAGGGACCAGGTCCCGAGACAGGTCCTGAGGGGTCACTCGACGAGTTGCTCGCCGCGGCGAAGCCCCCGCAGTACATCGCAATCCAGGCTTTCATCGACCCGGCGCGAGAGAGCGAGCTCGACGGGCTTGTCCACAGGGCGCGCGAGACGGGGTGCGTCGTCACGAAGGGCCTCGGCCCTCGCTACCTCCATTCCACCGGGCAGCTGCACAAGGGTGGCCCGAACGCGATCCTCGCCGTCCAGGTCGTGGACGACTTCGGCGAGGAGCTCGAGATCCCCGGGCACGATTTCGGCTTCCGGCAGCTGATCGCGGCCCAGGCCGCGGGCGACCTCGAGGCACTGAAGGAGCGCGGCCGGCAGGTCTGCCGCGTGAGGCTGGAAGACCTATGAAATTAGGAATGGTCGGTCTCGGGCGCATGGGCGCCGGGATGACGGAACGGCTCCGGCGCGACGGCCACGAGGTCATGACCTACGACCCGAAGGTCGAGTCGACCGCCTCGTCGCTCGAAGAGCTCGCTACGCAGCTCGAGGCGCCGCGTGCAGTCTGGATGATGATCCCGTCGGGCGAGCCCACCGAGGCCGTCTTCCGCGAGCTACTCGGGATCCTCGAGTCCGGGGACACGATCGTCGACGGCGGCAATTCGAACTTCCACGACTCCAAGCGGCGAAGCGCCGAGGCGTCCGGGCACAGAATCGACTTCGTCGACGTCGGCGTCTCGGGCGGTATCTGGGGGCTGAAGGAGGGCTTCTGTCTGATGGCCGGTGGCCCCGACGAGCCCGTCAAACGGCTCGACCCGATCCTGAGCTCGCTTGCTCCCGAGGACGGCTGGGCCCATGTCGGCCCGTCCGGCGCCGGCCACTTCGTGAAGATGGTGCACAACGGGATCGAGTACGGCCTCATGCAGTCCTACGGCGAAGGGTTCGAGATCATGAACGCCTCCGAGTACGACCTCGATTTCGAGCAGATCTCCGGCATCTGGCGGTACGGATCGGTCGTCCGCTCCTGGCTGCTCGAGCTCCTGCACGACGCGTTCGATCAGCACGGCGGCGACCTGCACGACATCGCCGGCTACGTCGCCGACTCCGGCGAGGGACGCTGGACGGTCGACGCGGCGATCAACGAGAGCGTGCCGGCCCCGGCGATGACGATGGCGCTCTTCATGCGCTTCGCCTCCCGGCAGGACGAGTCGTTCGCGGCCAAGGTCAGCGCTGCCCTGCGCGCCCAGTTCGGCGGCCACGCGGTGAAGTCGCAATGACCGACACAGAGCTCGCCGAGAACCCGCTGCTGACAGGCCTCGGCCCGCGGCGCGCTCCCGAACCGTGCGCGATGGTCATCTTCGGCGCCTCCGGCGACCTCTGTCACCGCAAGATCTTCCCGGCCCTGTATGCGCTGGCCTACCGGCGCCTGCTGCCCGAGCGCTTCGCCGTCGTCGGCACGGCGAGACGCGACTGGACGAACGACGAGTTCCGCGACCGCATGGAGCGCGCCGTGCGCGAGTTCGGCCGCGACGACTTCAAGCAAGAGGTCTGGGACCGGCTCGCAGAGGCGACGCACTTCCTGCCGATGGACTTCGCCGACGAGGGCGGCGAGGACCGGCTCGCCAAGCTCCTGAACGAGCTCGACGAGGAACGCGGCACCCGCAGCAACCGCGTCAACTACCTGGCCGTTCCGCCCGCTGCGATGCCGACCATCGTCAAGGAGCTCGGCAAGCGGCGGAAGACCGAAGGCTGGGTCCGGCTGATCATCGAGAAGCCGTTCGGGCACGACCTCGCCTCGGCGCGGGAGCTCACTGAGCTGATCAGCACCCACTTCACCGAGCAAGAGGTCTTTCGGATCGACCACTACCTCGGCAAGGAGACGGTCCAGAACATGCTCGCCCTTCGCTTTGCGAACGGCATCTTCGAGCCGATCTGGAACCGCCAGTTCATCGACCACGTCCAGATCACGGTTGCCGAGTCGCTGGGCATCGAGGGGCGCGCCGGCTTCTACGAGCAGGCCGGCGCGATCCGGGACATCGTCCAGAACCACATGCTCCAGCTCGTCGCGCTGACGGCGATGGAGCCCCCGATCGACTTCACCGCGGATTCGGTGCGCAACGAGAAGGTAAAGGTGCTGAAGGCGATTCACACGCCCGGCCCCAAGCACATCGTGCGCGGCCAGTACGGGCGGGGCTACGTCGAGGGCAAGGAGGTGCCGGGATATCGCGAAGAGGAAGGCGTCGCCCCGGACTCGATGACCGAGACGTACGTCGCCGCGAAGCTCTTCGTCGACAACTGGCGCTGGGCGGACACCCCTTTCTACGTGCGCACCGGCAAGCGCCTCGCCCGCCGCGAGACGACGATCGCGATCCAGTTCCAGCGGGCCCCGCACCCGCCCTTCGAGGATGCGGCGACCGAGGAGCTGCGCCCGAACCTCCTGCTCGTGCACGTGCAGCCGGACGAGGGGGTCTCACTGGCCATCGGCGCAAAGGTGCCCGGGCAGGGGATGCTCATCCGAACCGTCCACATGGACTTCATGTACGGTGGCACCTTCCGCCCGGATCTGCCCGAGGCCTACGAGCGGCTGATCCTCGACGCCATGCTCGGCGAGCAGACGCTCTTCACGCGCTCGGACGAGGTCGAGGAGCAATGGGCGCTCGTGGATGCGATCGTCGCCGCCTGGAAGCGCGACCGTCCACCCTTCCCCAACTATCCGGCGGGCACGTGGGGCCCCGTGACTGCGGAGGAGCTGATGCGCCGCGACGGCAGGGAGTGGCTCCGTTGAGCGCGACCGAGGTGCAGGCCGAGGAGTGGAGCGCAAAGGACGTCTCGATCGGCGACGTCGTCAGTGCGCTCTACCGGCTGCGGACCGAGTCCGCCGGGGAGACGGAGGGGCCAAATCTGAGGACGAGCGTCATGACGCATCTCGCCTGGGTTCCCCCCGAATGGCAAGAGGCTGCCGTGGAGACGCTCGCCGGGCTCGGCGACCGCCACCCTTCCCGCGGCGTCCTGCTGTTCCCGGAGGAGTCGGCGACCGATGGGATCGACGCGAGAGTCTCGGTGCTCGCGTTCCCGCTCTCCCACCACCGGAGGCACATCGCGGCGGAAGTGATCGAGCTGCACCTTCGCGGACGCACCAGGGAGGCGCCGGCGAGCATCATCATGCCCCTGGTCGTCACCGGGCTCCCAGTCTTTCTGCGCTGGCGGGGACGCCCGCCGTTCGGCGAGCCCACCGCCGAGCAGCTGGTCGACGTCTGCGATCGCTTGATCGTCGATTCCGGCGAGTGGCCCGACGTGCCCGAGGCGTACCGCGACGTTCCCTTCGATCGCACGGCGTGCTCCGATATCGCCTGGCGGCGCACCGAACCGTGGCGGCGCGCGCTCGCCGGCCTCTGGCCGGGAATCGCGAAGGCGGGCGAGCTGAAGGCGGCCGGCCCGATCGCGGAGGCCTCGCTGCTAGCCGGCTGGCTGAGCTCTCGCCTGGGCCACAAGGTCGAACTCGTCCATGAGGACGCCGATCAGCTCGAGTCCGTCAGCGTCGACAGCGAGCCGTGCCAGCTACCGCGTGAGCGCTTGAGCGGGAGCGATCTCCTCTCCGCCGAGCTCGACGAGTTCGGGCGCGACCCGGTCTACGAGGCCGCGGCGCAAGCAGCGACCGGCTGAGCCTGGTTGCCGGCTAGGGCCGGACGATCTTGAAGCGCGGCTTCGCGATCTTGAGCGCGACCGGCTTCGACCAGGTCATTTCCGGCTTGCCCGGAAGCAGCGGGTTGAGGCCGCGGACGCGGTAGTACCAGCGACCGGGCGTCAACGGGAGCACCGCCGACGTCGCCCCGCTCTTCAGCGATCCCGGCTGGGTTCGCCACGGGTTCAATGTGCGGCTCCACTGGATCTCGTATTCCTGCGCGGCGGCGACCGGCTCCCAGGCCACGAGCGGCTGGCCGTAGAAAGAAGGGACCGCCTTGGTCGCGGGCAGGAGCTTGCTCCCGGTCGGTGAGAGGCCCGAAGCGTACGGCGCCTTGTCGCCGACCACGACCGGCTTGCTCACCTTGCCGAAGCGGGCCGAACCACCGGCACGGCAGACGTCCTCCGGAAGCTGGATGTCGCGGTAGTCGATGATCTTGGTCCCGTCCAGAGGGTCGGGGCGCGCGAAGATCGGCACGACGGTCCAGTAGTAGCCACCGCTCGGCCAGAAGGTGTCCCAGAGGTCGTTCCCCGTGCTGGATGCGTCGGCGGCAGTGACGACCGTTCCGTCCAACATCAACGTCGGGCCCTCGGGACCGTACGTGAGCATCGTATTGCGATCCGCGTTCAGGTCGGCGAACGTGCCGGGGTACGCAAGGGTCTGGCCAAGCCTCGGCGCGTACGCCGGGCCGCCAACGATCGCGCTCGTGTAGACGCGGTTCACGCACTCGCTGTCGGTGTAGACGTAGACGTGGAAGAGCTCGGTCGAGGTGTCGAGGAACCACGGCTGGCCCCAGGACCGGTAGTTGCCGGTCCACATGAAGGCCGGCAGCAGCTCGTGCGCCCGCGGGGCGGCCGGCGTGCTGACGACGTCTCCGGACACGGTTCCCGAGAGAGCGATCTCGGCCGGCGTCTGGCTGTAGGGCGAATTGAAATCGGTGTTGAACGGCGGATTGAAGTTCGTGAACCAGTCGCTCCAGGCGCCGTAGGTGACTCGCGGCATCCCCGTAGGGATCTCGCCGTAGAGCTTGCGGACGGCACGGATGCGCCAGTTGACGGACTGGATCCACCACGGCTGCGTGTGAAATGCGTAGAACTCGCGCTCGTCGGCGACGTTCGTCGTCGTCAGGAAAGTCAGGGCCGATCCCTGGAACCAGACCTCGTACATGGTGGCGCCCTCGATCGGCGTCCAGCGGACGAGGCCCGGGAACTGCGGGTCGAGCGGCCTCGGCCGATCGCGCCAGCGCGTGTTGAACCCGTAGGGCTTGCTCCAGCGGCCGTCCCGGCCCTTCGGTGTGATGCCGCGCACCCGCGCATAGAGCGCGTACGGGTTGCCGGTCATCCACGGGAGCGAGATCGGGACCGTCGCCGCGGGGCTCTTGAGTGTCACGCCCGAGGTCGAGCTCGACCAGACGACGGCGCTCTCGGAGAAGTTCTCGCTCGTTGAGAGCTCGAACTCGTAGGTCTTAGCGCCTGCCACGGGATTCCACGCGAACGCGGGCGTTCGTGGGAAGTTCCGGTTGTAGAGCGACTCCGGCTCGTTGACGCGGAGGAGGAAGGCCTTCAGGGCCTTGGGCGCTTTGGGCGAAGCCGCTGCGGCCGCGCTCTGGACGCCAACGGTAAGCGCGAGCAGCGCGAGGACTCCGGCGACAGTGAGTCGGGTAGGCATGGCAAGGAGAGTCTTCGGCAGGAATGACTCATCTGGGCGTCCCTCGATCGAGGGACGCCCTCGCTTCCCTGAACCGGCGTCCCGCTCACGCCCGGCGAAGCCGGGCTCCGCGGGCCGCCTCGCGCCGCTGAGCGCCCTCCAGCCGGGGGCCCGTGTGGCTAACACTGTTCCGCCGGCCTACGGGCGCTCAGCGAAACGTCAGGAAACCGAGGACATGATCTCGCGCTCGAGCAATCCACCAGCTGCCAGCACAAGCGCGTCCGAGCCCTGCCGCCCGACTATTTGCAGCGAGGCGGGCAATCCGTCCTCGGCGGGGCCGCACGGAAGTGCGAGCGCCGGCCAGCCGAGAGCGTTGAACGGGATGGTCCGGCGGATCGTCCGCTCCCGAATCTCCAGATCGTCCACCGGGAGCGGAGGCGCTACAAACCCCAGGGTCGGGGTCAGCAGCAGGTCGACGCCGTCGAGCGCGGCCCCGGCGCGCTCCGCGTACTCCGCGCGGGCCCGCAGGCCCCGTTCGTAGTCCGCGTCGGTCACCCGCAGGCAACGCTTGATCTTCGTGTGCACGTTCTCGCCGTAGGAGTCCTCGAACTCGGCGAACAGATCGCGGTGCACGTCTGCGACCTCGCGCATGAACACGACGCCGATCTCACCCGGGAACGGGAAGTCGAGCTCGCGGCTGCGCGGGAACAGCGCAGCGGCCTCGCGTACACGCGCGTGGACGAGAGGATCTGCGTGCTCGAGCCACGCGATCCCCACTTGGACCTCCTCGAGCGACGCGAGCTCGACCGGCTCGAACACGTCGGCGAGCACTTGCAGCATCCGGGCGCAGTCGCCGACCGTGCGCGCCATCGGCCCGACGTGGTCGAAGCTCGGCGCGAGCGGGAAGCAGCCCTCGAGCGAGACGAGCCCGTAGCTGGGCTTGAAGCCGACGATCCCGCAGCAGGCGGCTGGAATCCGGATCGAGCCCCCCGAGTCGGTGCCGAGGGCCGCGTCGGCAAGCCCGGCCGCCAGCGCGGCCGCCGAGCCTCCGCTCGACCCGCCGGCCATTCGGCCGGGATAGGCGGGGTTCGGCACCGTGCCGTAGTGCGGGTTGACCGAGGTGGTCCCGTAGGCGAACTCGTGCAGGTTCGTCTTCCCGACGTTCGCGTAGCCCGCCGCTTCGAGCCGGGTCACCGCTTCGGCCGACCGCTCTGGCACGTGCTCGGCGTAGACGATCGAGCCGTAGGTCGTCGCGAGGCCGGCCGTGTCGAAGAGGTCCTTGACCGCCAGCCGGGTGCCGTCCCCGATCGATTCCGGCCTCGCCAGGAAGATCCCCGGAGGCGTAGGATCGGCCGGATCCCGACCCGAGGAGGCGGCAGTGAACATGTACGTGATTCTGCGCAGAAGCGGCTGGCGAACGCCCGAGGACCTGGAGGAGGCTGCCGGGCGCTCGGCCAAGGTCGGCGACGAGGAGATGTCGGACCAGGTGCGGTGGATCCGTTCCTACGTCCTCGAGGAGGACGGTGGCTCCGTCGGCACGGTCTGCATCTACCAGGCGACAAGCCCGGAGGCGATCCGGGAGCACGCATCGCGCGCCGTGCTGCCGGTCGACGAGATCATCCCGGTCGCCGACACGGTGCTTGTGCGGCCCGATCCGGAACCCGCAGAGGTCTAGCCGGAAAACAGGGGGGCCGGTGCGCGTCCACGACCGCAACTGGATGCAGCTGGAGGAGTACCTCCGGAGCGACGACCGGATTGTCGTGCCGACCGGTTCCACCGAGCAGCACGCCTACCTGTCGCTCGGCACGGACAACATCCTCGCCGAGCGGGTTTCTGTCGAAGCCGCCGAGCCGCTGGGCGTGCCGGTGCTACCCGTTTTGCCGTACGGGATCACGCCGCGCTTTGCCGCCTACCCGGGCAGCCCGACGCTTCGGGTCGAGACGTTCATGGCAGTCGTCACCGACCTGCTCGATTCGCTGGCCGGGCAGGGCTTTCGCCGCATCCTGATCGTCAACGGCCACGGCGGAAACACGCCGGCGCGCGCGGCGGCCTCGGAGTGGGGCGCGAAGAACACCGGCGCGCGCGTGCGCTACCACGACTGGTGGGCGAGCCCGCGCGTGCTGGGCGTCGTCCGCGAGATCGACTCCGACGGCACGCACGCCTCCTGGATGGAGAACTTCCCGTGGACCCGGCTGCCCGGCGTCGAGCTGCCGAGCGAGCCGAAGCCCTCCGTCGAAACGGCGGCCGATGATCCGGCCGAGTTTCGCCAGATCGTCGGCGACGGCTCCTTCGGCGGCGCGTACCAGCACGCCGACGAGGACATGCTCCGCGTCTGGCAAGCTGGGGTCGAGGAAGTGCGCGACCTGCTCGAGAGCGGCTGGGAGCGCTAGTCGAGCGCGAGATAGACGAACGCGATCCCGACCGTGCCCGCGAAGAGCAGCAGGAAGACGCCGAAGAGAGCGAGCCCGAAGAGCGCGTTGCTCCGCTCGTCGGTGGAAGCGGGCTCGCGCGGTGGGACGTAGGGCTCGGGCGTTCGTTCACTCATGCGATCACCGCGTCCAGGGCCATCGCGATGAAGAGCAGCGCGAGGTAGGCGAGCGAGTAGTGGAAGAGCAGGCTTGCCCGAGCAGGCGTTCGCTCTCGCCGCAGTTGCCACGCGAGCCAGAGGAAGCCGCCGCCGAGGGCTCCCGCCGCGACGAGATAGACGAGCCCGAACTGGCCCCAGAGCGCCGGGGCGAGCGTGAAGGCGACGAGCGCGGCCGTGTAGAGCACGATCTGCCGCGCCGTCTCGTCCTCGCCGCGGACGACCGGCAGCATCGGCACACCGGCGGCCGCGTAGTCGCGCTTGATGAGCAGGGCGAGCGCCCAGAAGTGCGGAGGCGTCCAGAGGAAGACGATCGCGAAGAGCACGAGCGCGGGCAGGGTCAGGTTCCCGGTTGCGGCCGCCCAGCCCACGAGCGGCGGCACCGCGCCCGCCGCGCCGCCGATGACGATGTTCTGCGGCGTCGAGCGCTTCAGGAGGCGCGTGTAGACGAGCACGTAGAAGAGGTTGCCGGCGAGAGCGAGCGCAGCGGTGAGGACGTTGACGACCCCGGCCAGGAGCACGAACGAGAACGCGGAGAGCGCAAGCCCGAACTCGAGCGCGTACGGCGCCGGGACTCGTCCGGCGGCCACCGGCCGAGAGCGCGTGCGCTTGCCCATCAGCCGGTCGATATCGGCGTCCAGCACGTGGTTGAGCGCGCTCGCTCCGCCGCAGGCAAGCGCGAGCCCCGTCATGGTCGCCGCGGCGAGCCAGAGCGGTGGCAGCCCGCCGGCGCCCACGACCATCCCGCAGAAGCCCGTCAGCAGCAGCAGCGTCATGATCCGCGGCTTCGTCAGCGTCACGTAGTCCCGAACAGCGTCACGACGACGCCACCTTCGAGCCTTAGCAACAGTCTGTTGCAAAGTCTGATGTCGGCTCCACGACTGGGCTGCGACCACGAGTGTGGCCGCGAAGGCCATGGCTGCCAGGGAGAGGTGGAGGCCGGGGGTCGTGACCGCCGCGGCGAGGCCGAACAACACCAACGCGGCGCAGGCCGCCGGCAGCAGCCGCCGGTAGCTGATCCACGCGGCCGCGGTGACTGCGGCGAGCGGGGGCAGCGCAAGCGCGGCGAGCACCCGGTGGCCGGCTCCGAGGTGTGCGGACCCGGAGACGACCGCGAGCAGCGTCCCGCCCGCTCCTCCGAGCGCGGTCAGCCGCAGCCAGGGGCCGGGCCTCATGCCCGCTGCTCCCAGATGCGCCGGCGCAGGTCGCGCAACGGTCTCGCGCTCGTCACGTACGGAACCTTGTCGAAATTGTGCGGCGGAGGCGGCGAGGTCGTGTACCACTCGAGCGTGTCGGCGAGCCACGGGTCGTTGCCGGCGCGGGCTCCGGGCCGGTTCCTCGTCCAGACCACGTTGACGACGAAGACGAGCATCGCCACCGCCATCACGAACGCGCCGATCGTCGAGATCAGGTTGTACGTCTCCCAGAGGCCGGTCCTCTGGTACGTGTAGATCCGCCGGGGCATCCCGTCCAGCCCCAGCAGGTGCTGCGGGAAGAAGGCGAGGTTGAAGCCGACGAAGAGCAGCCAGAAGTGGGCCTTGCCGAGCCCCTCGTGCAGCATCCGGCCGAAGATCTTGGGCCACCAGTAGTAGAGCCCCGCGAAGATCCCGAACATCGAGCCGCCGAAGAGCACGTAGTGCAGGTGGGCGACAACGAAGTACGTGTCGGTCACCTGCCAGTCGATCGGGAACGTCGCGAGGAAGATCCCCGAAAGGCCGCCGATCGTGAACAGCGCGATGAAGCCGAGCGCGAACAGCATCGGCGTGTCGAAGATGAGGTTGCCGCGCCAGGTCGTCGCGAGCCAGTTCAGGATCTTCACGCCGGTGGGGACGGCGATCACCATCGACGAGATCATGAAGAAGCCGAGCAGCGGGGTGGCCAGGCCGACCGAGAACATGTGGTGGGCCCACACGAGCAACGAGTAGAAGCCGATCGCGACGGTCGAGAAGACGATCGCCGTGTAGCCGAAGATCGGCTTGCGCGAGAAGACGGGGATCACCTCCGAGATGATCCCCATCACGGGCAGGATCATGATGTAGACCTCGGGGTGGCCGAAGAACCAGAAGACGTGCTGCCAGAGCACGGCGTTGCCGCCCTTGTTCGGGTCGAAGAAGTGCGTTCCCGCCTGACGGTCGAGGAGCAGCAGCGTAAGCCCGGCGGAGAGCGCCGGCAGCACGACGATGAGTAGCGCCGCGTAGACCTCGATCGACCAGACGAAGAGCGGCACGCGCATCCACGACATGCCGGGCGCCCGCAGCCGGTGGATCGTAACGATGAAGTTGATCGCGCCGGCGAGCGACGAGATCGTGAGGACGTGCAGCGAGAGGATCAGGTAGTCGACCCCGTTGCCGCCGAGTCGCTCCGAGAGCGGCGCGTAGATCGTCCAGCCGGTCTTGGCCGCCCCGCCGGAGGCGAAGAAGCTCCCGAAGAGAATCAGGCCCCCGAGCAGGAAGAGCCAGTACGAGAGCGCGTTCAGGCGCGGGAAGGCGACGTCTCTCGCCCCGATCATGAGCGGGACGAGGAAGTTGCCGAAGCCGGCGAGGATCGGAACGATGACGAGGAAGACCATCGCGGTCCCGTGCAGCGTCATCACCTCGTTGTAGGAGTCGCGCGTCAGGAAGTGCTCGTTCGCTTGCGCGAGCTGCGTCCGCATGAGGAGCGCGAGCACCCCGCCCGCGCCGAAGAAGACGAGGCACGTGACGAGATAGAGGATCCCGATCCGCTTGTGGTCGACGGTCGTGACCCAGCTCGCGACGCGACCGCGGTACCACGGCACCGGGTACACCGGAAAGGCGTCGGACCTAACCGCCACTTCCGAACTCCTTCTGCACGTACTGGATGAGGGCGGCGCGCTGCTGCGTGTCCCACCCGCGCCCGACCGGCGGCATCGCGTTTTTGCCGTTCTCGAGCAACTCGACGAGCTGTGCGCGCTGCGCGAGCGCTGCGTTGTTCTCGAGCGGTGGGCCGATCAGCCCCTTGCCGGTGAGGCCGTGGCACGGCCCGCAGGCTCCCTGGTAGGTCTGCTTGCCGAGGTCGGCGCCGTTCTCGTTCCGTGCGGAGACCCAGGTCCAGAACTCGGCAGGCGGCATCGTCTGTACCTGCGCGAGCATGAGCGCGTGCTGGACGCCGCAGAACTCGGCGCACTGGCCCTTGTAGAGCCCGGAGCTCGCCGGCGACACGAACTTGAGGTGATTCACCTTGCCCGGGATCGCGTCCATCTTCCCCGCGAGCGCGGGCACCCACCAGCTGTGGGCGACGTCGTTCGCGGGCGCGGTGATCTCCAGGTCGACGGGCCGGTTCGTCGGCAGGCGGAGCTCGTTCACCGACACGGCGCCGTTCGGGTAGGTGTAGAGCCAGTAGAACTGCCGGCCCTGCACCTGCACCGTCAGCTTCGGGCCTCCCGCCGCGTTCGCGCTGGGCACGTCCTTGATCCCCGGCAGCTTGTAGAAGGTGAAGCCGATGATCCCGGCGAGGATGAGCACCGGGATGATCGTCCAGATCAGCTCGAGCCGCGTATGCCCACGGATCTGCGGGCCCTCTTCTGCACGCGGCCGCCCGCGACTCCGGTACTTGACGACGAACATGACGAGCGTGACCTCGACGATCAGGAAGATCGCGCCCGTGACGGCCAGGACGAGCCAGTACACGTCCCGGATCCGCTCCGCGTTCGGTGTCTTCCCGGGAGGTGCTATGCCCCCGTTCCCCGCAAGAGCGCTCCCGGCCAGCACGAGCGCGACGGCGAGGAGGCTCGAGCAGGCGAGAGGGAGCTTCCGGCGCACAGGCGCTGCCATTCTATGAGGGTGCTTTGGAGGCGGCTACATTGAGCCGCGTGTCGCATGCCTGAGCACTCGTGGGTGACCATTCCCGACGGGGTCACCGCGCCGTACGAGGTCTTCCTGAACGGGGTTCCGCAGCAGGCCGGGCGCGACTTCCGGGTCGTTGGCCGGACGCTCGTTTTCGAGCGGCCGCTCGCCCGCGAGGGGAGGCTCGGGTTCTGGCGCTGGCTGTCGCTCTTCCTGGGGGTCGCCGGCACCTACCGGCAGAACGACAGTGTCGACCTCGTCTACAAGTCCGGGGGCCGCCGGAGGGTGGCGAGCGGGCTGCCGTTCGAACGATCGGAGCCGGACGACCGACCCGGCTGACCCCGGGAGCGCAATGCCGCATTCGCGCTCGCCATCAGAAGCCCGGAGTCGCCCGGCTCGGTCACTAGATGCCGCCCGGAGCCGGTTCCTGCGGTGAGCACTAACGCTTCTCAGCGCGAATGCCACTGGCGGAAGGCGCCGAGTAGGGCGGCCTCTGCGGCGGGGTCGAGCTGCTCCGGCGTCAGTTGGCCGGTGAGCTCGATCGTCGTCCGGATCTGCTCCAGGTAGTTGCGGCAGCCGTCGCACGGCACGATGTGCGCCTCGAACCGGGCCCGCTCCCCGGGCGGCAGGGCGTCCTCGAGGTACTCGGTGACGAGCTCCACAAGCTTCTGGCAACTGATCTCGATGACGGTGTCGGTCATACGTCCTCCGCGAGGTACTCCTCGAGCGCGCCCCTCACCTTCGAGCGGGCGCGATGCAGAAGCACTCGTTGATTGGTCTCGGAGAGGTCGAGAGCGTTACGAACCTCCTCGGCGCTCCAGCCCTGTACGTCGCGAAGCGTGATCACCGCCCGCTGCGTTGCGGGCAGGCTCTCGATCGCGCCGTCGATCACGTGCAAGGTCTCGTCGCCGAGCAGCCGCGCCTCCGGCCAGTCGGCCGGCAAGCTGGCCCAGTGGCCGCGGTCGAAGCGGTCCGGCTCGACGGCCGGCTCGGAGTCGCCGTCGCCGAGAGCCGAGAACGGGATCGTCCGGCCCTCGCGCTGGGCGCGCGTCTTCGCCCGGTTGGCGAGGATGCGGAAGATCCAGGTCTTGAGCGAGGAGCGGCCCTCGAACCGGTCGATGCCGTTCAGCACCGCAAGCCACGTCTCCTGCACGACCTCCTCGGCGACCGCGCGGCTGGAGACGTACATCTGAGCCACGCGCAGGAGCGTGCCCTGGTACATGCGGACGAGTTGCTCGAAGACCCGCTCGTCGCCGGCACGCAGCGCCTGGACGAGCTGCAGCTCCTCGAGCTGAGCGGACTGCTCCACGTCCCGACTGTAACGCCTCCTTTCTTGCGAGACTGACGCGGACGTGAAGGCGATCGCCGTGCATCCCGGAAAGGCGCGCTCGATCCACCTCGTCGAGCTTCCGGAACCTTCCGTCGCTGACGTGCCCGGCGGCCGCGGGGTGCTCGTCGAGGTGCTCCGCGTCGGCGTCGACGGGACGGACAAGGAGATCAACGAGGGGCTCTACGGTGCCGCGCCGCCCGGCCAGGACTTCCTCGTCACGGGCCATGAGAACTTCGGCCGCGTGCTGGAGGTGGGGCCGAACGTCCCGACGACGATCAAGCCCGGTGGCCTCGTCGTCTCGACCGTCCGCCGGCCGGGGCATTCGCTCTACGACGAGATCGGCCTCCAAGACTTCACGACGGACGACGTTTACTACGAGCGCGGGATCAACCTGCTGCACGGCTACCTGACCGAGCGCTACGGCGAGGACAGCCAGTACGTCGTCCCGCTCCCGGAGAGCCTGCACGAGGTCGGCGTCCTGCTCGAGCCGACGACGGTCGCCGAGAAGGGGATCAACCAGGCCTACGAGATCCAGCGGCGCCTCAAGGTCTGGCGGCCCCAGCGCGCGGCGGTGCTCGGCTCGGGCACGATCGGGCTCCTCGCATCGCTCATCCTGCGGCTGCGGGGACTCGAGGTCGTCTGCTGCTCACTGCCGAAGGCGCCGTACCTGAACAGCGACCTGATCAAGGAGCTGGGCGGGACCTATGTTTCAACGCAAGACCTGACACCGGGCCAGGCGGCGGAGCAGTACGGGCCGTTCGACCTCATGCTGGAGGCGACCGGGTTCAGCCCGCTCGTCTTCGAGGCGGCTGAAGCGCTTGGGCGAAACGGCGTTCTCGTCGTTGCCAGCGTCACCGGGGGCGACCGGAAGGCTGAGGTGCCCGCGGACAAGATCAACCAGGGCTTCGTGCTCGGCAACAAGGTGATGGTCGGGACGGTCAACGCCTCCCGCGACGACTTCGAGCGCGGCGTCACGGACCTGATCCGGGCCGAGGCGATCTACCCGGGCTGGCTCGGGAAGCTCTTGACGACGCCCGTGCACGGGCTCGACCGCTTCCAGGAGATGATCGACCACCTCGAGGCGGGCGACGGGATCAAGACCTACGTGCAGGTGAAATGAGCGACACGTATCGTTTCGGTCGATGCGCGTCCGGCTGCTGATCGGCCTGCTCGCCGTCGTTGGGATTGCGAGTGCTTGCGGTGAGCAGAAATCGGTTCTCGACGAGGGCGTCGGATCGCGCGGCACGTCGCACGTGATCAGCCGCACCGAGGCGCTCACCAACGCGCGACTCCGCGTCGCCGGTTGGAAGAGCGAGATCCGCAAGCGAGCGCAGGCCGATCCAAAAACGCGATTCCAGAACCTGGATCCCGACCTTCTCCTCCAGCGCATTTCGGACGCGGCTTCTCGGTATCACTTCGAGGTGGTCTCCGTCGAGCTCCTGCGGCCACGGCAGCTGGCGCCGAAGCTCATCGTCAGGACGACGCACTACCTCGATCTGGCCCGCGATACTCGGGAGATCCTTCGCAGTCTCGATCCGAAAGCCCCCACGTCAGATGACCGAACAGGCTGGAAGTTCGAAGGCTTTTACTTCGAGGCGCAAGACGAGCACGGCGTTCCGTTTCTGACCGTCTTCAACTTCATGCGGGGCAACGGCCCCGGCGGCGGCCAGTGGGCGCGAAGCGAGCGGCTCTACCCTTTCGACCACTTCTAGGCGGGTTTGGGCAAAAGACCGGGAGGGCGGGCGATTATTCCGTGCCCATAGTTCAGAATCCCAGCCGTGGAAACTGCGAGGGTCTACTCCGCGGGGGTCGTCTCCGGCGCAACCTTGGTCGCCACCGTTTGGCTCTACACCTACCGCGACTGGGACACCAGTTCAATCCGCGACCACGGTGTGGTCGTCGGATACGCGGTACAGCCAAGAGTTCACCCTTGGTGGGCTGTGTTAGGGGCGCTCATCCTGCCCTTCATCGGTGCCGGAGTGAGCCTGTGGCTCTTACCCGGGGGTCGTCGCCTAATCGATCGGTTCTTCACTCGTTTTCGCGGAGTAAAGGGTCCGAGGAAAGAGGAGGGAGGCGGCCACGAGTCGTCACTCCTCGTTTTGTCCACAATCCGCAGAGTGAATGAGATGAGGGTCTACTGCGCAGGGGTAGTCCTTGGGGGCACCTCGGTCGGCGCCGTGTGGCTGTACACCTCCAGCACGTGGGACACCACTCTTTGGTGGGCGCTGCTCGTGGCCTACAGCCTGCCCTTCATCGGTGCCGGAACAAGCCTTTGGCTCTTGCCGGAGGGTCGACGCCTGAGCCAGCGGTTCGCCCGTTATTTCGCCAAACCCTCCTACTAGGAAGGTTTGGCGGAAACACCGTCTTTGGCCGCAGCGTCGTATTCTCCCCGTGTGCTGCAGGACTTGGAGCGGCTTCTGCGAGAGACCACGCTCACGACCGTGGCGTTCGCCATCGCGCTCGGCTGGTCGCTCTACCAAGTGGCTTCGGGCCTGGGGAGCCTCATCGTCCTGGCTCTTCCAAACTCGGATGGCGGTGGCCCCTACGGGCTAAGCATTGGCTGGACGTGGCGCGGTCATGTCTTTGAGTTCCAAAGCCTCCTGCAAGGGCTGATCGAGTTCGCGGTGATCCTCGCAGTCATTCTCGTCGTGCAGCGCCGATCTCGACCAAGCTGACGTGCGAAGCGAGCTGAAGCTGCTGTTGCGAAACACAACGCTGACGGCGCTGGCGTTCGTCATCGCTCTGGGCTGGTCGCTCTACCAGGTCGCCGTGGGCGTGGGGAGTCTCATCACCCTCGGCCTCCGAAACACAAGTTCAGAGGACGGCAATCCACCGGTCAGCGTGGTCTGGGGTGAACACGTGTTCTATTTCCAACCGCTCTTAGGGGATCTCATTACGCTCGCGGTCGTTCTCGCGGTCGTTCTCGCCGTGCAGCGGCGGTCGCGAGCAAGCTGATCCGCCACCCACGAGCCGTCACTCTCCGTTTTCGCGCCAAACCTTCCTACTACTAGTAGTCGGCCGGGAGGCCACGAATAAGCAGTACGCGCGCTGGAGCGCCGTCCGAGCCCTCGATCTTGAGCGGCGCCGCGACGAGGAAGTAGTCGCCCGGCTCCACTCCGCGCAGGTCGAGGCCTTCGATCGGAACGACGCCCGCGTCGAGCAGGATGTGATGCACGTCTTCGTGTCCGACCGAGAGCCAGTCGACGCCGACGAGCTTGACGCCGCGATCGACGAGGAGCTGCGCCGCCTCGGCGTCGAAGCGCGCGAAGTCCTCCGGGAACTCGTTCTGCGCCCAGAGCTCCGAGTTCGAGGTCTTGAACAGGACGCGCTCGGCGCCTTCGGGAGCGCGCGCCACATCGCTGCGGGATAGCCCCTCGGTTGCGACGACGACGCACGGGCCTAGGAGCACGTCCAGCGAGAGCTGCTCGGCTCCGGCGGCGCCTTCGATGAAATGCACCGTCGCATCGACGTGCGTCCCGGAGTGGACGCCGAAGTCGAGCTTGCTCACGTTCGCAGGCGCGCCGTCGGCGATCGAGGCCACTCGCTCCAGCCGCACCTGCGGGTCGCCCGGGTAGGTGACCATCCCGGTGCGGATCGGGACCCTGATGTCGAAGATCTCCATTCGGTTCAGACTCTGGTACGTGTAACGCGCAGCGAACGCACAGGACGGAGTTCACCACAAGAAACACCCAAGCGGAGGAGGCTCGCTGATGGAGCACTACGACCTGATCGTCCTCGGCTCTGGATCCGCGGCGCGCGACGCCGCGGCCAAGGCCGCGTCGAAGTACGGCGCGAAGGTTGCGCTCGTCGAGACCACCCGCTGGGGAGGGAGCTGCCCGAACGTCGCGTGCAAGCCGACGAAGGCGTACCTCGTCGTCGCCGAGCTCGTGCACGACATCAACGAGCTCGCCGGGAAGCTCGGAATCGAGGTCGGGCCGGCGACCATCGACATGGCCCGGGTCAAGGCGCGCAAGGACTCGCTGAAGAAGGCGCAGCCGAAATGGGTCGAGGATCTGAGCTCCGCCGGCTTCGAGACCTACGACGGCGAGGCCTCGCTCGTTGATGCGCAAACGGTCAAGGTCGGCGAGGAGGAGCTGACGGCCGAGCACATCCTGATCGCGACGGGTTCCCGCACGGCGATCCCGCCGATCCAGGGGATCGAGGAGATCGACTGGGTCGACCATGTCTCCGCGCTCGAGCTGACCGAGCTGCCGGAGTCGCTGCTCGTCGTCGGCGCAGGCCCCGTCGGCCTCGAGTTCGCCCAGATCTTCGCCCGGTTCGGCTCGCGCGTGACGATCGTCCAGTCGCCCGACCGCATCTCGCCCCGCTCGGACGGGCAGGCCGCCGACGTGCTCCAGGCGGCGCTGGAGGCGGACGGGATCGAGGTCATCCTCTCCTCGCGCGTCAAGGCAGTCGTGCGTGACGGCGACGAGATCGTCGCGACGGTCGCCCCCAAGGACGGGAACGGCTCGCGCGAGCTGCGCGTGACGCATGTGCTGCTCGCCTCGGGGCGGGTGCCGAATGTCGAAGCGCTCCGGCTCGAGGAGCTCGGCATCGAGCGGGACCGCATGGGGATCGTCATCGACGAGCACATGCGCACCGGAGTCGACGGGATCTGGGCCGCCGGGGACGTGACCGGCAGGCACCAGTTCACCCCGATCGCCCAGTACCAGGCGCGGATCGCCGTCGACGACATGTTCGGCGGCGACGCTCCGGCAGCGGACTACTCCGTCCTGCCGACCGCGATCTTCACGGAGCCCGAGCTGGCCGGGGTCGGGTTGACCGAGGAGGAAGCGCAGGAGCAGGGAATCGAGCACGAGATCGTCGTCCACGACATCAAGTACGTCCAGCGTTCCTCGTACAAGGACCAGAAGCTCGGGCTGTACAAGGTGCTCTACGACCCCCGCTCGCGGCGGGTGCTCGGACTACACGTCGTCGCCCCCGGCGGCAGCGACGTCGTCCAAGGCTTCTCGCTGGCGTTGCGCCTCGACGTCACGGTGGACGACCTGGCTCGGATGCACCACGTCTTCCCGACCTTCGGCGAGGGCTTGAAGGCCGCGGCCGAGCAGGCGCTGCCGGAGCCCGCGGAGATGGTCGAAATCGTCAGCTGAATAGATAATCGCGCCATGCCCGAGAAGCGGGACCGCCTTCGGGCGCTGCTCGACGCCGGCATTGCGCTCACCGGGGAGCTCTCCCTGGACGGCGTGCTGCAGAAGATCGTCGAGGCGGCGGCCGAGTTGACCGACGCGCAGTACGCGGCGCTCGGCGTCATCGATCCTACCGGTCAGGAGCTCGAGCGATTCGTCATCACGGGCATCGATGCCGAGACGCAGGCTGCGATCGGCGATCTCCCGCGCGGACGGGGCATCCTCGGCCTGCTGATCACGGATGCGCGGCCGCTTCGGCTCGACGACCTCGGCCAGGATTCGCACTCGGTCGGGTTCCCGGCCAACCACCCGCCGATGAAGACGTTTCTCGGCGTGCCCATCCTCTTGCGCGGGGTCGCGTACGGGAACCTCTACCTGACAGAGAAGGCCGGCGGAGAGGCGTTCACCGAGGAGGACGAGGAGCTCTCGCAGGTGCTCGCGGCCCAGGCCGCGGTCGCCATCGAGAATGCCCGGCTGTACGAATCGGCGACCCGCTGGCTAACCCAGCTGGAGTCCTTGAACGAGATCGTCGACGCGCTCGTCTCGGAGGTCGAGCTGCCGAAGCTGCTCGAGCTGGTCGCGACGCGGCTGCGCGAGCTGGTCAAGGCCAGGCTCGTCCTGATTGCGATGCCATCTGCAGGCGGCGACCTCGTCATCCGCACGGTCGTGGGCGAAAGCGCCGAGGAGCTCCTCGGGACCGGGCTCGAGCGGCGAGGCTCGAAGTCCGGCCGCGTGCTCGATCGCGGTCGCAGCGAGCGGGTCGACTCGATCATCGATGACCCCGAGGTCGATCAGGAGGCCGGACGGCGGATGGGTGCAAGAACCGGTCTCTACGTACCGCTCCTGCTGCGTGGGCGGCCGATCGGCGTCGTCTCGGCGCACGACAAGGAGGGCGCTGATCCGCGCTTCACCGACGAGGACCTGCGGCTGGCCGAGACCCTCTCGGCCCGGGTCGCGGTCGCGGTCGATCTCTCGCAGCGCGTTGCGCGCGATGCGCTGCGCAGCGTCGTCAGCGCCCAGGAGCTGGAGCGAGAGCGGCTGGCGAGGGAGCTCCACGACGAGACCGGGCAGGCGCTGACCTCGATCCTGCTGGGGCTGAAGGAGCTCGAGGACGCAGGAAGCGAGGCGGACGTGAGCGCGGCGACCGCGCGGCTGCGGGAGCTCGTCGTGACCACGTTGCAGGACGTCCGCCGGCTCGCGGTCGAGCTTCGCCCCAAGGCGCTCGACGATTTCGGTCTCGTCCCGGCGCTCGAGCGTCTCGTCGAAACGTTCCAGGAGCAGACCGGGATCGAGGTGATCATGGAGCCGCAACTCGGCCGGGAACGGTTACCGTCCGAGATCGAGACCGCGCTCTACCGGATCATCCAGGAGGCTCTGACGAACGTCGTCAAGCACGCACAGGCGAGCAGGGTGAGCATCGTCCTCTCGCGCAGGGGCTCGAGCGTTTCGGCCGTGTTCGAGGACGACGGCCGCGGCTTCGCAGTCGACGACACGCGCGACGGCGGGCTCGGCCTGCTCGGGATGAAGGAGCGGCTCTCGCTGCTCGACGGCCGCCTCCAGATCGAGTCGTCATCGGACGGCGGGACGACGCTCGTCGCGGACGTTCCGATCCCGTGAGCATCAGAGTCTTGATCGTCGACGACCATGCCGTCGTCCGTTCCGGGTTGCGGCGGGTGCTCGAGGCCGAAGACGACCTCGAGGTCGTCGGCGAGGCGAGCGACATGCGGACAGCGATCTTCGAGGCGAGGGAGCAGAAGCCGGACGTCGTTCTCATGGACCTCGTGATGCCCGGCGGCAGTGGGATCGAGGCGACGGCCGCGGTGCTGAAGGAGGCGCCGGACGCGATCGTCCTCGTTCTGTCGATGCAGGACGACCCGCGCTACGTGCGGGAGGCGTTCGAGGCGGGGGCGAGCGGCTACGTGCTGAAGGAGGCCGCGGACGCGGAGGTCGTCGACGCGATCCGCGAGGTTGCCGGTGGACGGAGATACGTCCATCCGGCTCTCGGAGCACGCCTCGTCGCGGCCGACGCGGAGGAGCGTGCGCGGGCTGATGCGGATCCACTCTCCGACCGCGAGCACGAGGTGTTGAGGCTCCTCGCCCTGGGTCACACGAACCATGAGATTGCGAAGATGCTCTACCTCTCGGTGCGAACGGTCGAGACGCACCGCGCGCACATCATGCAGAAGCTCAGGCTGACGACGCGCGCCGAGCTCGTGCGCTACGCGATCGACACCGGACTGCTCGAAGAAGAGCCCGGGTGAGCCAACGCTGCGGTGCCCGGGGCGAGGTCGTCATACTCGTATAGGGAGACCTGTGGCTGAGACGATGTGGGCGATTCGAAAGCTTCGTGCCGAGCCGGGGCTCGTTCTCGACGAGACGCCGGTTCCGGTTCCCGGGGACGACGACGTCCTCATTCAGGTCGAGGCCGCGAGCCTCTGCGGGACCGACCTGCACATCTTCCACTGGAACGATTGGGCCGCAAACCGCGTCAGGCCCCCGCTCACGCTGGGCCACGAGTTCGCCGGCACCGTCGCCGAGGTCGGGCGCAATGTACGCCACGTCCAGCAGGGCGACTATGTCTCCGCCGAGAGCCACGTCACGTGCGGCATGTGCTTCCAGTGCCGGACGGGCCAGGCGCACATGTGCGAGCGGACGCAGATCCTCGGCGTCGACCGGGACGGCGCCTTCGCCGAGTACGTCGTCGTGCCCGAGTCGGTGATCTGGCGCAACGACCGATCGAAGCTCCCGCCCGAGATCGCGACGCTCCAGGAGCCGTTCGGCAACGCCGTCTTCGCCACGAGCAAGCACGATTTCGCGGGCAAGACGGTGGCGATCCTCGGTTGCGGTCCCGTCGGGCTCTTCAGCATCGCCGTCACGCGCGCCTCGGGAGCCGGGCGCGTGCTGGCGTCCGATCGCGTCGCCTTCCGGCTCGAGCTCGCCCGCACGATGGGTGTGACCGAAGCGCTGAACATCGAGGACGTGGCCGATGTGCCGGGCTGGTTCCTCGAGCAGAACGAGGGCGAGCACGTGGACATCGTCTTCGAGATGTCGGGCTCGCCGCAGGCGATCGGAGATGCGTTCACGATCGTCCGGAACGGCGGCCACGTCGTCCTCTTCGGGATTCCTGCCCATCCGGTCGAGCTCGACATCGCCGAGTCGCTCATCTTCAAGAACCTGACCGTGACGGCCGTAAACGGCCGGCAGATCTTCGGCACCTGGTACAAGACCCGCTGGCTGCTCGAGCAGGGCGTCGTCGACCTCCGACCCCTGATCACGCACCGCTACGCGCTCACGGACTTCGAGCGCGCGCTCGAGGAGCTCGACGCCGGGCAGGCGTGCAAGGTCGTCTTCTTTCCCGGAGGACAGGGTGAGGCGCCCATCGCGACCGCTCCTGCACAGGAGCGTAAGGCAGGCCAACGAGTGCGCGACCTGGCGCGGTGGGCTCACCGATGAACGAGCGCCTGCGTGCCGACCTCTCCGCGCAGCTCGACGAGTTGCGGGAGGCCAACACCTACAAGACCTTCCTTACGTTGCGTTCCCCGCAGGGGCCGGTCGTCGAGATGGAGGGTCGCGGCGAGGTGCTCGTGCTCTCCTCGAACAACTACCTCGGGTTGGCCGCGCACCCCGAGGTGGTCGAGGCGGCGAAGGACGGCCTCGACCGCTACGGGGCCGGCACCGCGTCCGTTCGCTTCATCTGCGGCACGTTCGAGCCCCACCTCGAGCTCGAGGCGGCGCTCGCCGAGCTCGTCGGCACCGAGGCGGCTTTGACGTATGCCTCCTGCTGGAATGCAAACGAGGCCCTGATCCCGTCGTTGACAGACGAGAACACGGTCCTCATCTCGGACGAGTTCAACCACGCGAGCATCGTCGACGCGATGCGGCTCGCGAAGCCCGCGCGCAAGGTCATCTTCGGACACTCGGACCTGGACGAGCTTCGTGCGGCGCTCCAGTCCTGCGAGCCGGGCCAGCGGAAGATCGTCGTCACCGACGGCGTGTTCAGCATGGAAGGCGATCTCGCCCGGCTGCCCGAGCTCGTCGAGCTGACGCGCGAGCACGATGCGATCCTGATCGTCGACGACTCGCACGGCACGGGTGTCATGGGCGCGACGGGCCGCGGCGTCGCGGAGCACTTCGGCCTGCTCGGCGAGATCGACGTCATCACGAGCACGCTCGGCAAGGCCCTCGGCGGTGCCGCGGGCGGCTTCGTCGCCTCGAGCCGTGAGGTCTGTGACCTGCTTGCGCAGCGCTCGCGGCCGCAGCTCTTCTCGAACGGGATCCCGCCTTCGGTCGCGTGCGGTGCGCTGGCCGCGGTGCGCGTCCTTCGCTCTCAGCCGGAGCTCGTCGAGCGCCTGCACTCGAGCTCGCGCACGTTCCGCGAACGGCTCGCCGAGGCCGGCTTCCGCCCGCTCGAGGGCGAGGCGGCGATCATCCCGATCATCGTCGGCGACACCGCCTTCGCGATCGAGGTCAGCGGGCGCCTGCTCGACGAGGGCGTCTTCGTGACCGGCTTCGGCTATCCAGTGGTCCCCGAGGGAACGGCTCGTGTCCGGGTGCAGATGTCCGCGGCGCTCGAGCCAGAGCATCTCGACCGCGCGGTCACGGCGTTCGAGAAGGTCGGCCACGCCGCCGGCCTGCTGGTCGCGTAGTCCGCTCGCAATGCTCGAGATCTCTCAGATCGCGGATGGGGCCGGCCTGGATCCAGGCGAGATCGAGCTCTACGGTCGCGACAAGGCGAAGATCCGGCTCTCGGTGCTCGAGCGTCTCGCCTCGCGCCCGAACGGCAAGCTGGTCGCCATCACCGGCATCACGCCGACGAAGGCCGGCGAGGGCAAGACGACAACGGCCGTCTCGCTCACGGAGGGGCTGGGCTTCATCGGCGAGCGCTCGCTGGTCTGCCTGCGCGAGCCGTCGGTCGGGCCCGTGCTCGGCGCGAAGGGCGGGGGCACCGGCGGCGGCCAGGCCCAGGTCGTCCCCGGTGATGACATCAACCTGCACTTCACCGGCGACCTGCACGCGATCGCCGCCGCCACCAACCTCCTCGCCTCCGCCGTCGACGCGCACCTGATTCACGGCAACGAGCTCGGCATCGACCCGTTGAACATCTCGTGGCGCCGCTGTCTGGACATCGAGGATCGGCTTCTGCGCCGCACCACAATCGGAGTCGGAGAGGAGGAGCCGTTTCCGCGCGAGACGGGGTTCGACATCACCGCCGCCTCCGAGGTGATGGCGCTGATGGCGATGGCCGCCGACCGCGACGACGTCCGGCAGCGCCTCGGCGCGATCACGATCGGGATGACGTACGACGGCGAGCCGGTGACGGCCGAGCAACTCGAGGTCGCCGGGGCGATGGCCGTTCTCCTCAAGGACACGCTCAAGCCCAACCTCGTGCAGACCGTCGAAGGCCAGCCGGCGCTCATACATGCCGGGCCCTTCGCGAACATCGCGCACGGCAACAGCTCGCTCATCGCGGACCTCGTTGGGCTGAAGCTCGCCGACTACGTCGTCACGGAAGGCGGCTTCGGGAGCGATCTCGGCTTCGAGAAGTTCGTGCACATCGTCTGCCGTGCGGGCGGGCTGACACCTGCCGCCGTCGTCCTCGTCGCAACGGTGCGGGCGCTGAAGCGGCACGGCGGCGACCTCGACGGAGGCTTGCCGGCGCTCGAGCGGGGAGCGGAGAACCTCGCCGCGCACCTGCGGGTCGTCAAGGAGCTCGGCTTCGACGCCGTCGTGGCGGTCAACCGCTTCCCGGACGACTCGCAGCCGGAGCTCGACGCCCTCGCGGGGCTCGCGCTCGAGCACGGTGCTTTCGCCACGGCCGTCAACGACGGCTACGCGCGGGGCGGCGCCGGCGCGTCGGAGCTGGCCGAGGCGGTCGTTGGAGCGGCCGCAGGGAACGCTCGCGCCCGGTTCCTGTACGAGCTCGAGGACTCGGTCGAGACGAAGCTCGACGTGCTCGCGCGGCGCGTTTACGGAGGCAAGGGCGTCGAACTGTCCCCCGCGGCGCGCCAGACGCTCGACAGAATGCCGGCGCCGCTGCACCGCCTCCCCATCTGCGTGGCCAAGACCCATCTCTCGCTGTCGCACGACCCGGAGCTCCTCGGCGCGCCGAGCGACTTTGTGCTCCCGGTGCGCGAGCTGCGGCCCTACACCGGAGCGGGCTGGATCGTGGCGGTCTGCGGCGAGACCCAGACGATGCCCGGCCTACCGTTGCACTCGGCAGCCGAAACCATGGACCTAGACGCCGACGGCCAAATAATCGGGCTCATCTAACTCCGCTCGGCACTCTCGGCCGACCGCGGAATGGCCCCAGATGTGCCAAGTCCCGCAGACCCGAGGGCCCACAGGACTTGACTCACCAACCTTCGCACACCTCCGCGAGCGCGTCAAGTAGGTGCGGGTTTTCCGCAGGCCTCTTCCGGGCTGCACCCGATGCGCCGAATTGCCTTTGCGCCGAGCCTGCGTGCATGAAGGCGAGCTACGCAGTGACCTGGCAGGAAGGTGCCGGACCGGTTCGGCACGGCAAGCTCGAGCTCCGGACAGGGTCATTCGTCCTCGAAGGCTCCAGCTGCTCCGGATCGGCGCAGAGGCGAGACATCGCCTACCACGACCTGACGAGTGCGCAGATCACGCGTGTCTCCCGCGAACGCCTGACCGGCCGCCCGACGCTGGTCGTCGATCGCCGCGGTGCGACACCCCTCAGAATCGCCGGGGTGGGGCAACCAGGCATCATCTCGGAGCTCGCCGAGAGCCTCACTGTCCTTCGACACGCCGGAGTGGAGCGCGCCATGAGCCGTCTTGTGATCGTCGTTCCGCTGCAGCAAGGCAAACGGGAGACCGCCCGCGTCCTGCTCGGGGATGGCCCTCCTTTCGATCCCGACACGGCCGGCCTCGAGCGTCATCACGTCTTTCTCACCGACGACGAGGCCGTGTTCGTCTTCGAGGCCGACGACCTCGGTGCAGTCGAGCGGCTCGCCTCCGATCCGACTCTCTGGGAGGCGATCGCGGGCTGGAACGAGCTCGTCGCCGGCCCACCGCGGATGGCCGAGGACGTCTACTCGTGGATCAGGCCGCACCCATCCGAGGAAATCTCCTTCGCGGCGACGCCGGGCCCGGGCGACAGCGAGGGCGGAGATGTCTTCGCCCCTTAGTGCGGGAAGGAGCTCGCTGCCCTGGCACGATCGTGGCATGGGCGGGCCTGTTCAGGTGTCGTTCCTCGGCTTGCGTGCTTTTAGTCGCGGAAAGTGCGAAGCACTTTGCGCGAGTCCCGGGCCCGTGGCCCGGGACCATCCAGGCCCGGGCGACAGCGAGGGCGGGGATGTCTTCGCGCCCTCCGTTGGTTAGGGTCGGCTCGTGAATGCGATCGAGGTGGAAGCGGTTCGACGGCGTCTCGCGGCCGGTCAGGGTGGCTACGAGATCGTTCACCGTTCGCCCGGGCTCGAGGTCGGGGTCTACGTGCTCGTCGCGCCCGAGCCGGATCACCAGCAGCCGCACGAAGACGACGAGCTGTACGTCGTCCTCGAGGGCAGCGGCGTGCTGACGGTGGAAGGTGAGGAGACCGCGCTGGCCGAGGGACAGGCCGCATTCGTCTCGGCCGGCGCCGACCATCGGTTCACCGGCTACGAAGGCCTCAGCGTGCTCGTCATCTTCACCCGGCCCAAGTAACTTGCCGGCCGGGTAGTCCAGCGTTCCCTGCGGTAAATCCGCAACAGCTCCGCGGGCGCTCACCGATGGCGCCGCGACGCAACGACCCGAGACTCCGACCAATGAGTAAGAACGAGAAAGGAGTCGCCACCATGCGCAAGCTTTTTGAGTACGGCGGCATCGCCGCCAGCGTAGTTCTCATCGCCTTCGGTGCCGGATCTGTAGGGATCGGCGCCTGGGGGATCAACAACGTTCGGGACAACCTCAAGCTCGAGCAGATCTCCGGAACGCCGGACATGACGCCGAGCGCGATCAAGGCCGAGGGCCAGAAGGCCGGCCTGACCAATGTGAGTTATCCGACCTGCAACATCGCCGGCCAGGCAGTCGACACCGGAAGCAAGGCCCGGTGCTTCGCCAGCTACATGCGCATCCATGCGCTTGAGGCAACCGGTGGACAGACCTACTCCCAGATGGGTCGCTTCCTCGACAAGAACGGCAAGGCCACTTCGGACGAGGCGCTCGCCGCCAAGGGCCCGACGGGCCAGCCGGTCGAGAACGGGCTGCGCAATCTCTGGGTGACCGAGACCGCACTCACCACGGCGCTCAACACGGCGTTCTTCGCCGAGCGCGTCGGCGTGTTCGGAATGGTCATGGGCATTGCCCTCCTGCTGACGGGGATCGGCTTCCTGATCCTCACGCTGGGAGGCGCGCTGCGCCGGAGAGAAGTAGTCGCCAAAGAGGCGGTGCGGAATCCGGTGGTAGCCACAGGCTGAGCGGCGACTCCGCTCGGTGACGAAGAGGCGGCCCTCGGGCCGCCTCTTTCTATGGTCCCGGGCCACGGGCCCGGGACTCGCGCAAAGTGCTGCGCACTTTCCGCGACTTAAAGCACGGGAGCCGAGGGACGACAGTTCAACAGGCCCCCCTGAGCCACGATCGATGGGCTGTAACAAAGTCGGCGTCAGGCAGACTGTTATGCGATGACAAAAATTCAGAAAACAGAACCGGAGTGGAAGGCCGAGCTGAGCCCCGAGCAGTACCACGTGCTGCGCGAGAAGGGGACGGAGCGGCCGTTCACAGGTGAGTACGACCACGTCTTCGAGCCGGGCACCTACACGTGCGCCGGTTGCGGGGCCGAGCTCTTCGTCGCCGAGACGAAGTACGACTCGGGCTGCGGCTGGCCGGCCTTCTACGCGCCGGCGAGCGAGGAGGCGATCGACGAGGAGACCGACGTCACGTTCGGCATGAGTCGCACGGAGGTCATGTGCGCGAACTGCGGCGGCCATCTCGGCCACGTCTTTCCCGACGGGCCGCGCCCGACCGGGCAGCGCTACTGCATCAACTCGGCAGCACTCAAACTGGAGGAGGAATAGTGGAGCGGAAGGCAACCTTCGGAGCCGGCTGCTTCTGGGGCGTCGAGGCGGCGTTCCGGCAGCTGGACGGCGTTACGAAGACCGAGGCCGGGTACGAGGGCGGAACCCTCGAGAACCCCACCTACGAGGATGTGTGCTCGCACACGACCGGTCACGCCGAGGTCGTCCAGGTCACCTACGACCCGGAGCGGATCTCCTATGACGACCTGCTCCAGGTCTTCTGGGGCAAGCACGACCCGACGCAGCTCAACCGCCAGGGCTGGGACGTCGGCGACCAGTACCGCTCGGCGATCTTCTTCCACGACCCCGAGCAGCAGGAGACGGCCGTCCGGTCAAAGGCGGCGGAGCAGACGCGCCACGGCAAGCCCGTCGTCACGCAAATCGAGCCCGCGAGCACGTTCTACGTCGCCGAGGACTACCACCAGCAGTACCTCGAGAAGCGCGGCCGCTCGAGCTGCACGCCGGCGCTACGGGGAGCCGCGACAGCCTGACCGAAAAGGCTGCCTCTGGGTGGGCCCATCGCCGCTTCTGGCCCAGCGCCTCGACTTTGCAACAGACTGTTGCAAAGTCTCAAAGGTGCCGGGGCTAGGGCAGGCGCGAGGGATACAGCTTCGGACGGGCGGCTCTCGGCCGTCCGTGCGGGAGCCTACGGCCGGCCGTCGAGGAACATGCGCAGCCGCGCTTGGGTATCGGCGGTTTCCTCGCCGGCGAGGTGCCCGTTGACGGCCCGACAGACCCACCCGAGCCGCATTGCGATCTCGGAGGCGGGCTCGAGGTCGGCACTCTTGGCGATCCGGGTGAACGGGGCCAGGTACGCGTCGCGGAACGGTCCCACCTCGACCGAGCCCTGCACGTCGTCGAGACCCCAGGCGAGGCCGCCCTCGAGCGTGACGGACAGCGTGAAGAAGGGATGGGAGACGCAGGCATCTCCCCAGTCGAGCAAGAGGTAGCGACCGTCACGGACGAAGACCTGGCCGTCGTGGAAATCGTCGTGCTGAATCGTTTCCGGTAGCCCGTAGCCGGCGAGCTCCTCGCACATCTCCCGAACCCGAGGCATGTTCCCTTCGAGGCGTCGGCGGTCGTCTGACGGCAGGTCGACGACACTGTCGAGCAACTCCTCGTACCTCGATGGGAGCGTCGAAAGCCGGAGATCCGGGACACCGAAAGCGACCATTTGGTCCACCTGGTCTGCGAGGTCGATCTGTACGCCGGCATAGAGCGGCAGAATCTCCAGCCAGCAAGTCAAGTCTTGCTCTCGCTCGACATACTCGCGCAGCCGTGTACCTGCATCTGCCATGAGCATCCACCCCCGCTCGACGTCGACGGCCAGCAGCGGCGGCACGCAGTCGGGGCGCCGAGCGGCGAGAATCTCGACGAGCGCAGCCTCGTGCCGAAGTGCCGGGGTGTTTGCCTTGAAGTACACGTCGCCTTGCTCGGTCGGCACGCGCATCACCGTCGACCACGGCCGGACGTGGTGCTGATCGATGACGCCGACGCCGCCCACGCCGAGCCGCGCCAGCTGCTCGTGGATCCATTCATGCGCCTCCGCGAGCCAGAGTGGTTCGGTCCACGGCACCATGACTCACGACCCTAGAGGACACTTGCGAAGCCGTCTCGGGCTGGGCCTGGCGGCTCTCGGCCGTCCCGGCTACATCAACCTGGGCCATGGCGAGGACCTCGCAAGCGAGACCGATGTGCCCGCGCTAGAGAGCCGGGCACACGCGGTTCTCGATGCCGCTCTTGCCGGGGGCGTCGAGTACTTCGACGCAGCTCGATCTTACGGCAGGGCCGAAGAATTCCTGGGCACCTGGCTCCATGAACGCGCGATCGGTCCCGCGGACGTCACGGTCGCGTCGAAGTGGGGCTACACCTACACGGCCGGGTGGCGCGTCGATGCCGAACAGCACGAGGTCAAGGACCTCTCGCTCGAGAACCTCACGCGCCAGTTCGCCGAGAGTCGCGCACTGCTCGGCGATCACCTCCAGCTCTACCAGATCCACTCGGCGACGCTCGAGAGTGGCGTGCTGGACGATCGGCCCTTGCTGGCGGAGCTTGCGCGCCTCCGCGAGGCGGGGCTCCATATCGGCCTCACCGTCTCCGGGCCGAGACAGCGAGAGACGATCGAGCGGGTGCTCGAGGTCGGCGGCTTCGACGCCGTCCAGGCGACCTGGAACCTCTACGAGCGGTCGGCGGGCCCGACGCTCGCAGCGGCCGAAGACGCCGGTCTGGCCGTGATCGTCAAGGAGGCGCTCGCGAACGGCCGGCTGACTGGACGGGGAGGAGACGCGAGGCTGCTGGCCGCTGCGGAGAAGCGCGGGGTCCCGCCGGATGCGCTCGCGCTCGCTGCGACGCTTGCGCAACCCTGGGCATGCGTGGTTCTGAGCGGAGCCGCTACGGTGCGCCAGCTCGAGAGCAACCTGGGCGCACGAACGATCGATAACGCCGGCGGGCTCGACGAGGAGCTCGCATCACTGACCGAGGACCGAGACGATTACTGGGCGACCCGGGCCGGCCTCAGCTGGAACTAGGAGGTTTCGGCGAAGCATCGCTGAGCCGCCGAGCAACGCTCCGCAAAACCCTCCAGGCCTTGACAGCCGGGCTCCGACTCCGTTACATTTCTCCGAACGATGTTCGGTAATGTCGAATATGGCCCGAGCCTGACGTACAGGGCGACGGTGTCATAAGAGGACGGAGAGCGGTTCGCGCCCTCCGGCTCGAATCGCCAGAAGGAGGATTTGGGCTATGGAGGAGCACACGATCTGGCAGCGATTCGGCGCCGAATTCATCGGAACCGCGCTGCTTGTGTTCATCGGAGCAGGGTCGGTGCCGGCGATCCTGCTACTCGAGAGCGGCACTAAGGCTCCGTTCTCGGGAGCCGATCTCGGGTTCATCGCGATCGCGTTCGGTCTGGTCGTGACCGCGATGGTGTACGCGATCGGAAAGGTGTCCGGCTGTCACATCAACCCCGCTGTGACGTTCGCCCTCGCCGCCACCAAGCGCTTCCCCTGGCGTGAGGTTCCGGGCTACTGGGTCAGCCAGGTCGCGGGCGGGATCGCCGGAGCTTTGGCCATGTGGGCTAGCTTCGGGAGTCGTGCGTTCGACCTCGGCGCGGGCTTCGGCGTCGTCGACTTCAACCACGCGGTCACGAGCTGGGGCTCGGCGATGTTCATCGAGGCTCTCGGCACGGGAATTCTCATCTTCGCGATCCTCGGGATCGTCGACACCCGCTCGCCCGAGGGCTGGGCGGGGCTCGTGATCGGGCTCGTGATCGTGGCGATCATCATCACGGTCGGCCCGGTGACGAACGCGTCGCTCAACCCGGCGAGGGCCCTTGGCCCGCTCATCGTCTCCGACCTGAACGGCTCGTTCCACAACTGGACGGAGCAGTTGTTCGCGTACATCCCGGCCAATTTGATCGGCGCAACGGTCGCCGCCTTCGCCTACGACGCGATCGCGACACCGAAGATCATCCAGCGTCCGATCATGGAATCCGTCACCGAGCCCGACCGCGCCAACTCACAGCCCGACCACGCCGACTCGTATGAGTCGGTCACCCCCTAGGAGGAGAGCATGAGCGTCACCGAGCAGCAAGTAGTCAAGAAGTTCCTGAACAACCCGGGGGACATCGTTCCGGAGTCGCTCGCCGGCCTCGGCGCGGCGCATCCCGACCTCGTCCGGATCGACCTCGAGAACCAGCTCGTCATTCGCAAAGGCGCTCCGGTGAAGGGCAAGGTCGCGCTGATCTCGGGCGGCGGCTCCGGGCACGAGCCGCTGCACGGAGGCTTCGTCGGGCTCGGCATGCTCGACGCCGCCGCTGCGGGCGCGGTCTTCACTTCGCCCGTTCCCGACCAGATGCTCGCCGCGACGAAGGCCGTCGACGGCGGCGCCGGGGTGATTCACGTCGTCAAGAACTACACGGGCGACGTGATGAACTTCAAGCTCGCGGCCGAGGAGGCTGCAGACGAGGGCATCCAGGTCGAGTCCGTGGTCACGAATGACGACGTCGCCGTCGAGGACTCGCTCTACACGGCAGGTCGCCGTGGAACCGGCGCGACGGTGCTCCTCGAGAAGATCGCCGGCGCGAAGGCCGAGGCAGGCGGGTCGCTCGCCGAGGTCGCGGGCGTTGCCCGCAAGGTGAACGACCAGGCACGGAGCTTCGGCGTCGCGCTCACGTCGTGCGCAACTCCCGGCTCGGGGCCGACCTTCGACATCGGCCCCGACGAGATGGAGTTCGGAGTCGGCATCCACGGCGAGCCCGGACGCAGGCGCGAGAAGATTCGCTCCGCGGCCGAGATCGTCGCCGAGATGAGTGAGGCGATCCTCGGCGATCTCAACCCGGCGAGCGGCTCGAACGTGCTCGCGTTCGTCAACGGGCTCGGCGGGACACCGCTGATCGAGCTCTACGTCATCTACAACGAGCTGCACAAGCAGCTCGAGGAGCGCGGCCTGACCGCGACTCGCACGCTCGTGGGCAACTACATCACGAGCCTGGAGATGGCAGGCGTCTCGATCACGATCCTGACGCTTGACGACGAGCTGACCGAGCTCTGGGATGCTCCCGTGCACACACCCGCGCTACGCTGGGACGCGTAGGCGTTGGGCGTCAACGGAAAGGCGAACGTGAACGCCGGCACGCTTCGGGCCTGGTTCGTGGCAGCCGCTGCTTCGCTTCACGAGCAGCGCGACTACCTGACCCAGCTCGACGCCGCCATCGGTGACGCCGATCACGGCACGAACATGGACCGCGGCTTCACGGCCGTCGTCGAGAAGCTGGACGGTCTCGAGGACGTCCCGCCCGGCAAGGTCCTGACCACCGTCGGCTCGACGCTCGTATCGACGGTCGGCGGCGCGAGCGGTCCGCTGTGGGGCATGGCCCTGCGGCGGGCCGGCCGCTCCCTCGGCGACAGCGAAGAGTTCGACGGCGCTCAGCTCGTGGGCGCCTTCGACGCCGCGCTCGAAGGGATCGTCGAGCTCGGCGCCGCCCGGGAGGGCGACAAGACGATGGTCGACACGTTGGCGCCTGCGATCCGTGCGCTCAAGGCCGGCATCGACGGCGGTTCGTCGGTCGCCGAGGCACTGTCTGCGGCTCTGGCCGCCGGCGAGGAGGGGATGAAAGCCACGGTTCCGCTCCAGGCCCAGAAGGGCCGAGCCTCGTATCTCGGAGAGCGGAGCATCGGGCACCAGGACCCCGGCGCGACGTCGACGGCGCTCATCCTCGCCGCTCTCGAGCAAACCGTCGCAGCAGAGAAATGAGCGAACGCGAGCTGCTCGGCCTCTCCGCCGCGGGCGGGGTTGCGGTCGGCCGCGCTCTCATCTTGCGCGACGAGCACCCCGTGGCCCAGGGCGAGGGCGGCGAGGAGGAGCAACGCCGTGCGGCGAGAGCGCTGAGCGACGTGGCCGCCGAGCTCGGCCGTGCCGCGGAGCGTCTCCGCACGGCCGGCCGGGTCGACGAGGCGGAGATTCTCGAGGCGAATCGGCTCATGGCCGAGGATCCCGCGCTCGCGCAGGAAGTGCAGGCGCTCGCCGCAAAGACCGCCGCCGCGTCCGCGGTGCTGCAGGCGACCGAGCGTCACGCGGCGTTGCTGGAGAGCCTCCCGGACGAACTGCTCGCGGCGCGTGCTGCCGACGTGCGCGGTCTCGGCCGGCGGGCCGCGCGCTTGCTCGCCGGCGAGCCGACCCAGCTCGCGCCCCTGCGACCGGCGATCGTGATTGCGCGCGACATCGGGCCGGCCGACATGGCCGAGCTCGATCTGGTCGGCGGCCGCATTCGGGGCTTCGCGCTCGCCGAGGGCGGGGCCACGTCCCATGCGGCGATCATGGCCCGCGCGCTCGGGCTTCCGCTCGTGGTTGGCCTGGGCGACGAAATCCTGACGGCGGCCGACGGGGAGCTCGTCGCCCTCGACGGTGGCGAGGGCTCGGCCGTGCTCGACCCGGGCGAGGAGCGGCTCGAGCGCGCGCTGCGCATCGTTCACGAGCAGAAAAGGTCCCGGCGCCGGCGAGCCGCATCGCGCACGCTGCCGGCGGTGACTCGCGACGGACGCAAGGTTCGGCTGCTCTGCAACGCAAGCACCGCCGGCGAGGTGAGCTCCGGGCTTGCGGCCGGAGCGGACGGTGTCGGACTGCTTCGCACCGAGCTCGCCTTCCTCGAGACCGGCGACTGGCCGACCGACGCTCAGCACGCAGACGCCTTGGCGCCTGCGCTGGCCCTCCTCACCGGGAGGACTGCGACGGTTCGCACGCTCGACTTCGGCGCCGACAAGACGCCGCCGTTCCTGGCCGGGATCACCCAGCGCGGGCTCGCGCTCTCGCTCGCACATCCCGCTGAGTTCGAAGCTCAGCTGCGCGCGATCCTGGAGACGGGCGCGTCGACCGATCTGAGGGTGCTCCTGCCGCTGGTCAGGGACGCCGAGGAGCTGAGCAAAGCCCGCGCGCTGCTCGACAAGGCGCTCGAGTCGGTTCGGTGGAGCGGCCCGCCGCCTGCGCTCGGCGCCATGATCGAGACGCCCGAGGCTGCTTCCCGCGCGGACGAGATCGCGGCGGAAGCCGATTTCCTGTCGATCGGGACGAACGACCTCGTGCAGTACACGCTCGGGCTCGACCGCGACCTCCCACTCGCCACCGTGCAGGCTGCCGCCGACCCGGAAGTGCTCGGTCACATCGCCGAGGTCGTCAAAGCCGCGCGTGCCAACGAGCTCACGGTCGAGGTTTGCGGCGAGGCGGCGGGGGAGGCCCCGCTCGTCGTTCTCCTCGTCGGGCTCGGAGTGGACGAGCTCAGCGTCGCTCCGGCGCGGCTCGACGAGGTTCGCACCATTGTGCGGCGGATCTCGGCGGCGAAGGCAGCGCAGGCGGCCGGCTGGGCGGTCGCCGCCGATTCGGCGCGCCAGGCGCTCGCGTTCGCAGACGAGGTGCTGTCAGTCGGCGAGCCCGGCCACGACCGTGGCGAGCTGCTCGACGGCCTCGGCGGCGTCGTCGCCTGAGGCCGACAACGTGAGCTCCGTGCCCCCTGTCGCGCCGAGGGCGAGCACCTCGAGAATGCTCTTGGCGTTCGCTTGCTTCCCGTTGGCGGCGACGGCGACGTCTGCGGTGAAGCGCGCCGCCTCGCGGACGAAAGTGCCCGCCGGCCGTGCATGCAGAGGCACGTCATCCGGCAGCGTCGCGCAGAGCTCAGAACTTGGCGGCACTGCGAGCCTCTCGGGCTGCGGCGGCGACCTCTTCGGGGGTCGCTCCTCCCGATGCGGTGACTCCTGCGGCGACGGCGCCCTCGACGAGCGGTGCGTCGGCCACGATCACGCGCTCGAGCTCCTCCGGCGTCAGCTCCTCCTGCGCCGCGCGAACGGCGAGCACGGAGCTGCCGAGATCCATGAGCACGACCGCGCCGGAGCCTGCCGCAGCCTCTCGCAGCACCTCGAGAACGCGGCCACCGTCGGTGCCGAGCGACCCGTCGGCAGCCCCCCCGATCGCTACGATCGGAACGCCTGGGCCCGCGACCTGCGACACGAGGTCGGCCAGTCCCTCGGCGATCGCTGCGCTGTGCGAGACGAGTACCAGACCTACGAAACCGTTCTCACCGGCACCGGCGTTCATCGGAGGCCTATTCTACAATGTCGAACGTCATTCGACAAGCCTGAAAGCTAATGATCCAGTCGGTCGATCGCGCGATACGGATCCTGAAGGCTCTCGCAGCCGGTCCCGGCAGGCTGGGCGTGAGCGAGCTCTCCAATCGCCTGGACCTTGCGAAGGGCACCGTCCACGGGCTGCTGAAGACGCTCGTCGCCCACGGTCTGGTCGAGCAGCACGCCGACAGCGACAAGTACCAGCTCGGCCCCGAGCTGCTTCAGCTGAGCAACCGGTACCTCGACCTGAGCGATCTCCGCTCGCGCTCGCTCGCCTGGTCCGAGCTGCTGGCGGCCCGGGCAAGCGAGGCGGTCCGCGTCGGAGCGTTGCACGGAGACATGGTGCTCATCGTCCACCACGTCTTCCGCCCCGACTCGAGCCTGCAGATCCTCGAGGTCGGCGAGGTTCTGCCGATGCACGCGACCGCCCTCGGCAAAGCCGTGCTCGCCTACCTGCCGGGCGACGTCCAGCAGGATCTGATCGGCGACGAGCCGAGGAAGCTCACCGGCCACACGTTGATCACCCGCGCAGCGCTCAAGCGCGAGCTGACGGCGATCCGTTCCCGCGGCTATGCGGTCGAGCGCGAGGAGGCGGTGATCGGGGAAGCGGGGGTTGCCGCCCCGATCTTCGACAGCCGGACCCAGCCGGTCGGCGCGGTCGGGATTGCCGGCCCGCGCTCCCGGCTTCTGCGGAAGGGACACGAGGCGACCGTTGCCGTGGCCGTCGTCGAGGCGGCCCGAGGCATTTCTCGCGATCTCGGCGCTCCGCGCTGGCCCGCCTCGCCCTGAGCCAGCGCGGTTCCGCCTATGCATTTCGGGGCCCAGGCGCTAAAAGATCCTCATGGTGCGGCGACTCGGGGCTCCGGCACTCTCCCTCGGCATCGTCGTGCTCGCGCTGCTCGCCCTACCCGCCGCGGGCGCCGGTTCGGGCGCGACCTTCCGTGTGAGCGCCTCGACCGGCGGCGGGGCGGCGAACGGTCGCAGCTTCTTCCCCGCGATCAGCTCCGACGGGCACTTCGTCGCGTTCTACTCCGACGCTTCCAACCTCGTCGCCGGCGACACGAATGGCTCGCGCGACGTTTTCGTCGACGACTACCAGACCGGCGAGCTGACCCGCGTGAGCGTGGACAGCTCCGGCGTTGAGGCGAATGACGACAGCTTCGCGCCGGCGATCAGCGCCGACGGTCGCTTCGTCGCCTTCTCCTCGGCCGCTTCGAACCTGGTCGCCGGCGACATGAACGGCGCCGACGACGTCTTCGTTCGCGACCGGCAGGAGGGGACGACGACGCGGGTGAGCGTCGCTCCGGGCGGCGCCGAGGCGAACGGCGGGAGCTTTTCGCCCTCGATCAGCGGCGACGGGCGCTACGTCGCGTTCCTCTCGGATGCGACGAACCTCGTCGCGGGGGACACGAACTCGGTCCGCGATGTGTTCGTCTTCGACCGCCAGACCGGAACCACGATGAGGGCGAGCGTTGACAGTGCCGGCGTGCAGGCCGACATCGACAGCGCGACGCCGGTGCTCAGCGCCGACGGGCGGTTCGTCGCGTTCTCGTCGTTTTCCGACAACCTGATCCCACTCGACCAGAACGAGAGCTCCGACGTGTTCGTCCGCAACCTCCTGGCAGGGACGACGACGCGCGTGAGCGAGTACCAGGGCGGCTTCGAGTCGGACTTCGACAGCCTCAGGCCCGCGATCAGCGCCGACGGCCGCTTCGTCGCCTTCGACTCCGACGCGGATAACCTCGCCTTCGGCGACGTGAACGACGCCTTCGACGTCTTCGTCAAGGACCGCCAGACGGACGTCCTGACCCAGGCGAGCGTCGACGACTCGGGAACGCAGGTGAGCGGCGACAGCATACGGCCCGCCGTGAGCGCGGACGGCCGCATCGTCGCGTTCTACTCGGACGCCTCGAACCTCGTCCCCGGTGACACGAACGGGTCGACGGACGTCTTCGTCCACGACCGGCGCAGCGGCGCAACGAAGCGGGTCAGCGTCGCCGCCGGGGGCGTCGAGGCGAACGGCGACAGCGTCCGGCCCGCGATCAGCGGGGACGGCCGGCTCGTCGTCTTCGATTCGGATGCCTCGAACCTCGTCGCGGGAGATTCGAACCATTTCACCGATGTCTTCCTCAACGATCCGTCCGCGACGCCGCCTCCGCCGCCCGCGCCTCCGGCGCGCTGCACCGTGCCGCGGGTGATCGGGCTACGGCTCGCCACCGCGCGGTCGCGCATCCGCCGGGCGCACTGCCGGGTCGGCCGGGTTCGCCGGGCGCGCTCTCGCCGGGTGGGGCGGGTGCTCTCGCAGAGCCCGAGAGCGCATGCGCTGCGTCCACGCGGCACGAAGGTGAACCTGGTCGTCGGGCGGCGGTAGCTAGCCTATCGTCCGCCCGGGCTGGCTCAACCGCGGCGTCCTCGCGATCGGCGGCGCGAGTTTCTTCGCCGACCTCGGCTACGAGATCCCGACGTCGCTGCTGCCCGCGTTTCTCACGTCGACGCTGCGAGCGCCTGCCGCGGCGCTCGGCGTCATCGAGGGGGTGGCAGACGGTCTCGCAGGCGTCGCGAAGCTAGCCGGAGGGGCGCTCGCCGACGATCCTGAGCGCCGGCGGACGACTGCCGTCGGCGGCTACACGGCGACCGCAGTCCTGACCGCCCTGATCGGCACCGCGACCGCCGTCTGGCAGGTCGGGGCCCTGCGGGTGGCAGGCTGGGTCGCGCGCGGACTGCGAGGGCCCGCTCGGAGCGCCCTGCTCGCCGATGTCGCTCCGCCCGAGGCCTACGGGCGCGCGTACGGGCTCGAGCGGGCGATGGACAACCTGGGCGCGATCGGAGGTCCCCTGCTCGGCCTCGCGCTGGTCTCCACCGTGGGCATCCGAACGGCGATCCTGCTGTCCGTTGTGCCCGGACTGATAGCTGCCGGCGCGATCCTGCTCGCGGTCAAAGCAGCTCCGAAGCTCGAGCAGCGCGAGCGTCCACCCCTACGGCTTCGCGTCCGACCCGTGCTCCGGGGCGGGCTCGGCCGCCTCCTGTACGCGATCACGGCGTTCGAGGTCGGAAACGCGGCTGCGACGCTGCTCATCCTGCGGGCGACGGATGAGCTCTCTCCCGGTCACGGCCACGGCTCGGCGGTCAAGCTCGGGCTCGTGCTCTATGCCGGGTACAACCTCGGCGCGACGGTCGCGAGCCTGCCGGCTGGGAGGCTGCACGACCGGAGAGGCAGCATCGTCGTGCTCTCGCTCGGCGTGGCGTCGTTCCTCGTCGCCTACGCAGGCTTCGCGGTCGTCGGCGGCACCCTCGTGCTGCTGGCGGCGCTCTTCCTCCTCGCGGGGGTCGGCAAGGGCCTCGTCGAGACCGCGGAGCAGGCCGCGGTCGCGGCGCTGGCGCCCGTCGACCTACGCGGCTCGGCCTTCGGCGTGCTGGCGGCGATCCAGAGCTTCGGCAATCTCGCCGCCTCGGCGATCGCCGGCGCGCTCTGGACGCTCGTCTCGCCGAAGGCGGCGTTCTTCTATCTGGCCGGTTGGATGCTCGTCAGCCTGTTCGCTCTGAGCCGGGCACGCGGGGCGTAGGGCTTTACCACTTCGAGCGGCGGCCGCGGCGACTCGTGTACAGGATCTTCGCGCGCGCGGACTGGAGCCCGGATTCCTCGTACTGCTCGCTGTGACCGAGCCGGCGGGCGACGCGGCTCGTATCGGCCTGCTGTTCGGGCAGGACAAACGTGATCGCCGTTCCGCTTCGGCCCGCCCGGCCCGTGCGGCCGGTGCGGTGCACGTACCCCTTGTCCTCTTCGGGCGGATCGAAGTTGATCACGTGCGTGATGCCGTCCAGATCCAGGCCTCGAGCGGCGACGTCGGTTGCGACGAGCGTCGCCACCTTGCCCCGCTCGAAGTCGGCCAGCGCCCGCTGCCGGGCGTTCTGGGACATGTCCCCGTGCATGGCCGCCGCCCGTACGCCGTGGCGCTTGAGCTTCTGGACGAGCCGATCGGCGCCGCGCTTCGTTCGGACGAAGACGAGCGTGGACTCCGACTTCGAGATGTGCTCGACGAGCGTCTCGACCTTCGACTCCGGGGTCACCGCCACGAAGCGGTGCTCGATCTCACCCGGATCGTCGGGCAGCAGGTCGGCCTCGAAGCGAGAGGGGCTGTTGGTGTAGGCGCGGGCGAGCTCGCCGGCTTCCCCGTCGAGCGTTGCCGAGAAGAACATCGTCTGGCGGTTCTTCGGCAGACGGCGGACGATCCGGTCGACCTGGGGCTTGAACCCCATGTCGAGCATCCGGTCGGCCTCGTCGAGGATGAAGGTCTGGACTCGGGACAGGTCGACCAGCCGGCGCTCTGCCAGGTCCTCGAGGCGGCCCGGCGTTGCGACGAGTATCTGGGCGCCCTTGGCCCGTTTCGCCTGCGCCCGGAGGGGCAGGCCGCCATAGGTGGCCGCGACGGACAGGCCCTTGGGCTTTCCGAGCCGTGCGAGCTCCGCGGTCACCTGGGCCGCGAGCTCTCGTGTCGGAACGAGCACGAGCGCCGTCGGGCAGGCGTCCGTCGGCAGCGTGCGCTCGACGATCGGCAACCCAAAGGCGAGCGTCTTGCCAGACCCGGTCGGCGCGCGGGCGAGAACGTCCAGTCCGGCAAGCGCGTCGGGAAGGACGAGCTCCTGGATCCGGAACGGATGCTCGATCGAATTGTTGGCGAGCACGGCGACGACGGGTTGCGAAACGCCGAGTTCGCGAAAGGACAGCTTGGACATGTAGTTCGACTCCTTACGGGTTCGAGACTTGCCTACCTCGAAACACCCGAAGGAGGAACGAGAAGCTCATCTCACCGGACGGCCCGATTGCCGATCCGTTCTCACACAGTAGCACCAACCCCATTTTAAAAGCTGAAACGCGCCGACGGGGCGAGTGTGGGCCTCGACGCCGACCAGCTACAATGTGTCTTGTCGAACGCGAATCCGGTGGCCGCGCCGCGCCCTCCGCCTTCGTTGGGAGGTGCTGTGCAAGCGGCTGGTGTGCCGGATCGGATCGCAGTTCCCCGGTGCAGTTCCGTGCCGCGAACTGACAAGTCTCGACTGAAAGGGAGGGCCTGAATGGCCTCGAGCTCCAAACGACAGCAGACGATGGCGAAGAGGAACCGAGAACAGGCGGTCAGGGAGAAGCGGGAGTTGAAGCTGGCGAAGAAGCACGCCGCGGCCATCGCTCGCAACGCGCCGCCCGAAGAGGTCGAGCTCTATGGACCACTTGCCGAGAACGGTCTGACCGGACCAATGGCAGACAACGATTTGCCGGAATCGCCGGCAGACGCCGATTTGCCGGCAGCACCGGCAGAGACCGATTTGCCGGCAACCCCGGCTGAGGGAGTCATCGATGACATATCTGGCAGCTGATCCCGTGCTCAACCCCCAACCAGCCGGGCAGGAAGAGAGCGGGACGATGCTCTGGTTCAACGAGGAGAAAGACCACGGCTACATCTCCACCGAGGCCGGCGAGCGCCTGTATGTCGCCGGTACGGGCTTTGCGGGAGGCGTGCGGCCCAAGGGCCGGTGCGCAGGGCTCGCGGTCACCTTTCGCGTGACGAGAGACGGAGGCGTTCGGCAGGCGGAGGAAGCGGTCCTGCTGACCGACGCTCCGAATCAGCGCGCGCGCCGGCGCCACGGCGGCACCGGGCGCGGCCGCTTCTAGGGTAGGTCCCCGGCCACGGACCGGGGACTCGCGGAAAGTGCTGCCGCACTTTCCGCGACCTAAAAGCACGGGAGCTGAGGAACGACGGCTCGACCGGCCCGCCGTATGCAGCGGTCGAGATTCGTGTGACGTTACGATCGGCCGGACGTGACGCTCGTCTGGTTCCTGATCTGGTTCATCTCGGACCGAGTCGGCGACCGAGAGGCGCTCAGGTTCGATCCGGTGAATGCCTGGGCCTGGACGCTCATGCTCGTGGTCGCGCTCGACCTCAGTGGACGGAATGTCTTCAAGCGCGGACGCAAATGAGCGAAGCGCGCGGTGCGTCCAGGCACCGGGCGCGCAGCTTCCAGCTCCCAGCCGTTAGTCCGTGAAGACCGAGAAAGGCCTGGCCGGAGTCGCCGCCGGCCTTGTTCTGGTCGCCGCCCGCGCTCATCCTCCGGCCCGGCTCAAACACTGCGCGTAAGCGTCTGCCTTCACTGCGAACTGCCGGCAGGCCTCCTGCTTGCCGGCCGCGTCGGGGTGCTGGAGACCGACCATGAAGCCGATCGTGCGGTAGCAGGAGGCCGCGAACGGGTGCCTGACGCTGTCACAGACGGCGCTCACGGTTAGATCGGAGGGGTTGTTGTTCAGCACGTCGATCACGGCTCCGATGATGCAGTCCCGCTCGCCGCTTCCGGCCTGGTGGCAGAGCGTTCGCATTCGCGCGGCGGCCGCGCTTGTCGTTGCGCGGCCGGCGGAGCGCGTGGCGCTCGCGACGGAGCGGCCGAAGGACTGGAAGCACTCGTCGGCCCACCCCGGCTCGCTGCGGCGGCACCAGTCCGCGGTCTTCTTCCAATTGTAGTCGACCGCGGGGAGGATCCGCTGCGCGACAATCGTGTAGCAGTAGGTCTTGTCGCTCTCGCTGACGACCTTGCTGTTGCAGGGGTAGAGCAGGTTCTTCTTGTTCAGCCAGTTCGTCTTCACGCCGAACGACGAGCTGAGGTTCTCCATGAAGACGCCGCCGGTGCAAGAGGTCTGGTCGAAGTTGGTCTGGAGCTTGTGGCAGAGGCGCAGCGCCTGGGGTAGGTCGTAGGCCGTATAGAGCATCAGCCCGTGACCGAGACCGTGATCGCACTGGTAGTAGTTGAACCCGTTCGTCTTGATCTCGGGGTCATTGCATACCTCGCGCGCGATGCCGGCCACCTGGCTCGCCTTGACCCCGGCAAGCTTCCACTGGAGGAGCCCGTGGTAGTAGCCGGAGCCGCAGGTGCTGTTGCCCTCTGCGAACGCCTTGCCGACGTTTCCCTTGAAGTGGAGGAGGCCACCGGCGCCGATCATGTGCGCGATCTGGTGGCAGTTGACGAGGACGGCTCGGTTACTAGCCTCGAGCTGCTGGAGCTCGTCGAGTGCGGCCCCCGGCCCCTTCTCGTACGCCAGGTTTGCGAATGCCTGCTCGTAGCAGCGATCCACGGGCGCCTTGGCTGCACAATCCTCGATCTTCGTGTTGTCGGGCTTGAAGCCGGCGGGGATCCCGGCCGCCGTCCTCGCCGCCGCCGCGACGAAGTCGGCGACGTCGCTGATCTGCCCGGCGCTCAGCTTGCCGCGGAACGAGGGCATTCCGACTCCGCCCTTCACGACCTGGCGGGCGACGCGTTCGGCCGAGGGCCTGAGCTGGTCGAGGTTCGGTCCGAGCGTGCCCTTCGTGCCCGCCTCGTGAAGCGTATGGCAGCTCCCACAGCGTGAGCCGGCGAAGACCTTGGCGCCGGCGGCGCTCAGGGTGGTCAAGGAGCCGGAGGACGACTTCTGACCTCCGCCGCAGCCCGCGACGATGAGGATGAGGCCGCCGGCGAGTGCACCCCAGCGAATCCGGCTCGGAAACTGCATTCGCCACATTGAAGCGCACGTGGCCCTAGCACAGCTACTCGGCTCGCTCCATCATTCAGGCGAATGCGCGAGCTCCCGGCCGGAACCGTCACCTTGCTCTTCACCGACGTCGAGGGCTCGACCGCGCTCCTGCACAGCCTCGGTGACGAGTACGCCGACGCGCTCGCGGAACATCGACGGATCCTCCGGGCCGCGTTCACGAAACGCGGCGGCGTCGAGGTGGACACGCAGGGAGACGCGTTCTTCTACGCCTTCACGAGGGCCGGAGATGCCGTCGAGGCCGCGAGCGTAGGGCAGGACTCTCTGGCCGAGGGCCCGCTCCGCGTCCGCATCGGCGTTCACACCGGTGAGCCGCTCGTCACGGCCGAGGGCTACGTGGGGATCGACGTCCACCGGGCCGCACGCATCGCCGCTGCCGCCCACGGTGGGCAGGTGGTGATCTCGCAGACGACGCGTGATCTGATCGACGACTCCGGTCTCCGCGATCTGGGAGTGCATCGCCTGAAGGATCTGACCGCGCCCGAGCGCCTCTATCAGCTCGGAGACGACGAGTTCCCGCCGCTGCGCACGCTCGACGCGACGAATCTTCCCGTCACGGCGAGCCCGCTCCTGGGCAGGGAGCAGGAGTTGGCGGAGCTCGTGGCGCTGCTCTCGGACGGGACGCGCCTCGTGACCGTCACCGGTCCGGGCGGGACCGGGAAGACCCGCCTTGCGCTCCAGGTCGCGGCTGAGCTGGTCGGCACGTTCTCGGGCGGCGTGTTCTGGGCTCCTCTGGCCGGCCTCGCCGATCCCGAGCTCGTCGTGCCGGAGATCGCTCGGACCCTGCCTGCCCGAGACGACCTCGTCGGCTATCTGCGCGGGAAGCAGTTGCTGCTGCTGCTGGACAACTTCGAGCACCTGCTCGCTGCCGCGCCCGAACTCGCAGCGCTGCTCGCCGCGGCTGACGGGCTGCGCGTGATCGTGACGAGCCGAGCGCCGCTGAGGATCTCCGGGGAGCGTGAGTACCCGCTCGAGCCGCTGCCTCCGGAGGATGCTGTGACGCTGTTCCTGGAACGAGCCCGCGGGGTCGGGAAGGACTTCGCGCCGAGCCCGACGATCGAGTCGATCTGTCTACGCCTGGACGGCCTGCCGCTGGCGATCGAGCTCGCCGCTGCGCGCACGAAGCTCCTCAGCCCGGACGCGCTCCTGGAGCGCCTCGATCGCGCTCTGTCTCTGCTCACCGGTGGCGCGCGCGACGCGCCCGAGCGGCAACGAACCCTCCGCGCGACGATCGAATGGAGCCACGACCTCCTCGACGAGGAGTCGAAACGCCTCTTCGCGCGTCTCTCGGTCTTTCTCGGGAGCTTTCCGCTCGCCGTCGCCGAGGAGGTTTGCGACGCGGACCTCGACGCCGTGTCAGCGCTCGTCGACCTCAGTTTGCTGAAGCCGATCGCCGAGGACCGCTTCCTGATGCTGGAGACGATCAGGGAATACGCCGCCGAGCGGCTCGAGGCATCAGGCGAGGCCGACGAGTTTCGTCGTCGCCATACAGACGCATTTCGCTCTCTGGCCGCCGAGTGCTATGCGCGTCGCGTGGACGCGGAGGCCGAGTGCTCGGAGCGCCTTGAATCGGACCACGACGACCTCCGCGCTGCGCTCGAGTGGCTCGCCGCTCACGACCCGGATGCCGAGCTCGAACTGGCCGGCGCCCTGGGGTGGTTCTGGTTCTCTCACTCGCATCTTCCCGAGGGAAGACGCCGCCTCACCGAAGCGCTGGCCCGATCGCCGGTCGGGGGCTCCGTCCGTGCCGCGGCGCTCACCGCCGTCGGAGGGATCGCCGGCTGGCAGGGCGATGCCGACCGCGGTCCTGGCTGGGTCGGCGAGGGGATCGCCCTCTGGCGGGAGCTCGGCGATGTCGCTGAGCTGGCCTACGCCCTCGAGACGCTCGGCTGGGTGTTCTTCGTGCTCGGCGACAACCTGCCGGGTCTTGCGGCCTTCGAGGAGAGTCTGGAGCTCCGGCGCACCTCGGGCGACGTGCTCGGTGAGATGCGCGCGCTCGCGGGTGTCTGCCAGATGCTCGTGGCCGAGGGCGAGGTCGACCGTGCCGAGCCGCTCTCGAGGGAGCTGCTCGAGCTGGCCCGCGATCGAGGTGACCCGCGGGCGGAGCATTGGGGACACCACTTCCTGGGCGATTGCGCGCTCATTCGCGGCGACTGTGACGATTCCGAGGATCTGTACAGGGCGAGCCTGCGGGCCGCGCTCCCGCTGGCGGATATTCTCGAGACGAGCTTCGAGGTGCAGGGCGTCGGCATGTCGGCGGCCGGTAGGGGCGACTGGGCGCGAGGGCTCCGCCTGGTCGCAGCCGGCTACGCCATGTGGGAATCGATCGGCGCCACTTTGGAGGTGCCGTTCTGGAACGCGCTCCTGGATCGCTACGCCGGTGTCGCCCGAGAGGGGCTCGGCTTAGAGGCCGAAGCCGTTTGGGCCGAAGGTCACGCGCTGCCGTTCGACGAAGCGGTCACGCTCGCCCTCGGCTGAGTGTGTTCTTACGGGAGGGGTTGCGCCAACACGGCGACCATTCCGTCGCCTCCGTCGGAAAAACCGTCCGGGGCGACTCGAGCCAACACGACCATCGGCCCATCCCCTCCGTCCGAAAAACCGGTCGGGGCGAGTTTCACCTGTACGACGACCGGCCCATCCCCGCCGTCCGAAAAACCGTTCGGCGCGACCTGTGCCACCACGGCCACTCCGTCCCCTCCGTCCGAGAAGCCGTCGCCGCCGTCCGAAAAGCCGTCCGGGGCGGGTTGCGCCAACACGGCGACCAGCTGCCCTGCGGCAGGCGCGTCCCCTCCGTCAGAAAAGCCCGCGGGGGCCGGCTGCGCGACTACGGCTACCAGCCCGTTCCCATTGGCCGAAGAGGTCTCGGGGACCATCGCCGAGGCGCCGGCGCTGGCCAAGACCAGTAGGAGGATCACTGCCCAGTGTTTGTTGATCACGACGTTCCTCCTAGAAACGGAAGTCCTGCAGGGTTTCGGCCGCTCGGCGGTACAGCTTCAAGGCCTGCTCCTGGTCGCCACGGCGGATGCTCAACTCGGCTTGCGCAGCCCAGGCAGCGGCACGATGGCTCGTCGAAGATAGCTGGTCAAAGGTGGCTTCGCTCGCGGCCAGAGCTTCCGCGGCCTCGTCGAGCCTCCCCTGCTCGAGCAGGGCGCGTCCGAGCACGAGCTGGACGTTCCCCTGCTCATCGAGAAAATCGACTCTTCCCTCGAGCAGGCTCAGTGCGTGCCGTGCCTGCTCCTCGGCGAGCTCGACCTCGCCGGTGCGCAAATGCACCTGGGCAAGCGACGAGACGGCCTGAGCCGCGTCCGGCTCGCTGCCGACTTCCAACGCGACCGAGAACGCCTCCTTCAGGAGACCGACGGCCCGCTCGGGGTTGCCGAGCAGGAAGGTCAGGCCGCCCAGGTTGTTCAGGAGCCTGCCCACGTTGAGGCGGTCGTCCTGCTCCTCGTAGAGCGATTTCGCGCGCTCCGCGTACGAGCGTGCGAGCACCCACTGCCCGTTCCGTTCAGCGATGATCGACGCCTGAAAGTAACCGTGGGCGAGGGCGTCGCGGTCGTCGAGCTGCTCGGAGAGCTCGAGCGCCGCTTCGACGTCCCCCCGCGCCGCCTCCCAGTCGCGCTGGCGACGGTAGCACCGGGAGCGCCAGCGGAAGATCCGCGACCGCAGACGATCGTCGATCAGGTCGGAATGGCGCATCAGGTCGAGCGCTTCCGTGAAGAGCGCGACGGCAGTCGGGATCGACGACAGCTTGTACCGGCACTGGCCATTGTGGAAGAGAACGTTTGCGCGGTCGACGGCGGTGAAGGGGTCACCGTTGACGAGATCGCCGGCTTGCTCGAGCAGGGCGAGCGCCTCCTTGACCCGTCCCAGCTCCGTGCGAGCGGTCGCGCCTGCCAACATCGCGCGCAGAGCCAGTTCGGGCTCCCAACCCTCGGACAGCGGCCCGGCGTTGTCGAGGCACGTGAGCGTCTCCTCGAACTCGCGCGCTGCGACAGCCGCCTCCGCGCGTGAGATCAAGCCGATCGTTCGCTCGTGCTCGTATGAGGAAAGACCCGTCTCGAGGAACCGTCGCGGGGTTCCCAGCCGCTCGGCGAGCCAGTCCAGCGCAGCCGGCGCCGGACGCGCGCGACCCCGCTCGATCTGGCTGATGTACTCCTTCGAGAACCGGCCGAGACCGAGCTCGGTTTGTGTCAAGCCCCGCGCGATGCGCAGCTGCCGGACTCGCTCCCCGATCGCTGAAGGCGAAGGCCGGCGGACCGTCTTTGTCCGAACATCGCTCATGTAGCCCCCACAGTAGACGGTTTGGCAAGGGAAGTGAAGAAAAGTGAAGTAACGAAGGGATCCCCCAAAAGGGGTATAGGTCAATCGGCGCCCCATTTGGTTGACTCATGTTGCGGCGTGGCGCGCCACCGAAACGGTCGGGAGCGCCACGATTTGATCCAAGCGAAACTCGTGGGGCATGCGGCGCCCCACGGAGTTTCGCTTTCGCGTGGTCTTGCCCACAGGCCTCTGCTCGCCTCAAGTTCCCTCCTCGAGTCGCCGATGCTGCAGCGGATGAACGGACGTGTGAGAGGGCTCATGCTCGGAGCGGTCGCGGTCGCCGTGCTGGCCGGGTCGAGTGGGACGACGAAACCTTCCGTCGCCGTGGCCGCTACGGCGGACGTCTCGGACGGTATGCCGTCGCAGGCGACTGTCGACCTGTCCTCGGCCGACCCAGACGGCACCGGCCAGGCCGGCTGGGCCGACATGACCGGCGGAGTCGACGGTCGTCCCTATGTCAAGTCACTCACCGTCATCAACGGCGCGACGGCCACCCCGGTAATCACCGACGGCAGCACCGCCTCGGACCCCCCGGACGACGGCGGCGTGACTACGGTCATCTCGCCTCTCAACCTCTGCCGGGCCGATCAGGCTCCGGCGCATGGGGTCTGTTACGCGACGCCGAACCGGGTGGCGCTGACAGTCACCTATCAAGTGGGCGACGTCAACGGCTGGGACTTCGCCGATCCGCAACTCCCTGTCACTCCGGACGTCAACGCCGACACGGTGATCGACCTGACCGTGGCGCTCAACTCGCTCGGGAAGAGCCTGCGCTGGACAGGGGTGTCCGGCAACCTCCTCTACTGGCGCACCACCAACCTCGGTCAGGACGATGCGACGGTCCACATCAAGTTCAGGCCGGCGCCGGTGCCGTACGTGGCCCAGTTCCCGAACGGCAACGGCTGCACCGCCACGCCGATCTTCAACTGCTCCATCTCGAGTGCGGACGACGACGCCCTCACGGCCGCCATGGTCTTCAGCCTCGACGACACGCTCGATCCGGTGCTGACCGGAGCCGCCTTCGCCACTCAGCACGCGATCGCCGGTTATCTCCAGCCCGGCGGTACGGCTCAGGCTCCGTCGCTCGACATCCAGGTCTCGTCGACACATACGCAGTCCGACGGCACGCCCCAGCTCGGAACGCTCCAGGCCTTCATTCCGAGCGCGGGCCTCGTCAACCTCTACGGAGTGCTCCCGAGCGACGCTTCCGCCTTCACGACGACTCGGGCCGGTGATGCCGGCACGAACGACGCGCCCATGTACACCCCCTGGGCCGCCGCGACGCACGGCTCGGACGGCTTGCTGATCGGCGTCCAGGGCATCACGTTCAGCGTTCCGAAGTACAGCCTGGCTTCCAAGCTGAGGCCGATTCGCATGCACGCCGGCGTGCGACGCGCGAAGACGGCTATCCACGCAACCGTCCCTGGGTGCGGAGCGAGGAGCAAGTGCCTTGCGACGGTCTACGACCTGGGGCCCTCAGGCGCCCCGCGTTTCACCCTCACCAGGAGGCTCGTGCTCCGTAACAAGGCGGTGTACGCCAGGGCGCTGTCGCTGACCGCGTCCGCCTCGAGGCTGAAGCGAGGCCATCGGTTCCTCCTCGTCGTTCACTCCGCCAGGCACAACAAGCTGCTTGCATCAGCCGTCGGCATCGTCACCTGACGCGACCGTGGGACCGCCGGCCTCGGCGCCGCTACTGCTCAACCTTTACGCCGCCGCTCGCTCCAGGGCGGCGAGCAAGGTCTCGAGATCGTACGAGTCGTCGTGCCTCGCACCGTTGATGTAGAAGCTCGGCGTACCGTTCACGCCGCTGCGCACGCCACTCATGAAGTCCTTGTGGACGCGCGCGGCGTGGACGTGCTCGGCCAGTTCTCTGTCGAACGACTCGAGGTCGAGCCCGAGCGTCTCGGCGTAGGCACGCAGGTCATCGTCGCTCAACCGCTTCTGGTTCTCGTAGAGAAGATCGTGCATCTGCCAAAACGGGCCCTGGATCGCTGCAGCTTCGGCAGCTTCAGCGGCTTGTTCGGCATGCGGGTGCGAGGTCGAGATCGGGAAGTTCCGAAACACGAACCGGAGCCTGTCGCCCATCCGGGCCTGCACCTCTTTGACGATCGGATACGCGGCACCGCAGTACGGGCATTCGTAGTCGCCGTACTCGACGAGCGTCACCGCCGCGTCCGCCGGCCCCTGGACGTGGTCCCGCGCTTCGGCGACCGGCATCGTCAGTGCGGAATCCCACTGAGTTCTGCTCATGATCCTCCTCCCTCTGACAGGTTCATGCCGGGTATGACTCTAGAAGCTTGCGGTGCGCGGTCGTAGGCTTTGAGCGTGATCGTCTGCCCGAGCTGTTCCCAGAAGAATCCGGCCGGCGCCCGTTTCTGCAGCGCTTGCGGCGCAGCGCTCGAGGCTTCCCCCACCCAGGCGCGGGAGGAGCGCAAGGTCGTGACCGTGCTGTTTGCCGATCTGGTCGGGTTCACGGCTCGCTCCGAGCAGCTCGATCCCGAGGACGTGCGCGGGTTGCTGGCGCCGTTCCACGCCCGGCTGCGCGAAGAGCTCGAGCGCTTCGGCGGCACCGTCGAGAAGTTCATCGGCGACGCTGTGATGGCGCTCTTCGGCGCGCCGACCGCTCACGAGGACGACCCTGAGCGCGCCGTCCGCGCGGCGCTCGCGATCCTCGACTGGGTCGGCGAGCAAGAGAATGAGCTCCAGCTGCGACTGGCGGTGAACACCGGCGAAGCGCTGATCACGCTCGGCGCGCGAACGGCGGAAGGGGAGGGAATGGCGGCCGGCGATGTCATCAACACGACCGCCCGCCTTCAGTCGGCGGCGCCCGTCAACGGCATCCTCGTCGGCGAGACCACCTATCGGGCGACGAAGCACGTGATCGAATACCGCGAGGCGGAGCCGGTTGGGGCCAAAGGAAAGTCGGAGCCGATCCCGGTCTGGGAAGTGGTCGCGCCGCGCTCGCGCTACGGCGTCGATCTGGCCGAGGCGCGAGCCCCGCTCGTCGGGCGCGAGGGCGAGCTCGATGCGCTCCGCGACGCGCTCGCGCGGGCCCGCTCGCAGGTCCTCCAGCTCGTGACGCTCGTCGGGGTTCCGGGGATTGGCAAGTCCAGGCTCGTGTACGAGCTCTTCCAATCGGTTGAGGCCGAGCCCGACTTCACGACCTGGCGTCAGGGTCGCTCGCTGCCGTATGGCGAAGGCGTCAGCTTCTGGGCGCTGGCCGAGATCGTCAAGGGGGAGGCGGGAATCCTCGAGTCCGACTCCGAGGCGGACGTCGAGAGCAAGCTGCGAGCCGCAGTCGCAGCGGTGGCCGCCGACGAGAGGGAGGCCGACTGGCTCTCGGCACGGCTCGGCAACCTCGTCGGGCTACAGACGACGGACGAGGTCGCGGGCGCGTCTCTGGGTGAGAACTTCTCCGCCTGGCGGCGCTTCGTCGAAGCGCTGGCCGAGCGGCATCCCGTCGTTCTCGTCTTCGAAGATCTCCACTGGGCTGACGAGGGGCTGCTCGACTTCGTCGACCAGCTCGTGGACTGGGCGCGCTCCGCGCCGATCCTCGTGCTTTGCACTGCCCGGCCCGAGCTGCTGGAGCGCCGGCCGGGCTGGGGTGGGGGCAAGGCGAACGCGTCGACGCTCTCGCTGCCACCGCTGGAGGACGAGGACACAGCACGGCTCTTTTCGTCGTTGCTCCAGCGGGCGGTCCTGCCTGCTGAGACGCAGTCCGTCCTCCTTGCACGCGCCGCGGGGAACCCGTTATACGCCGAGCAGTACGCACGGATGCTCGTGGAGCGAGGCGACGCCGAGGACCTGCCGTTGCCCGAGACGGTGCAGGGAATCATCGCGGCCCGCCTCGACGGGCTATCGGATTCGGAGAAGGCTCTCCTCCAGGACGCTTCGGTGGTCGGCAAGGTCTTCTGGCTCGGGTCGCTCCGAGCGATAGGCGGGGTCGAGAGCGGCCCGGCAGAGGAAGCCCTGCTCGGGCTCGAGCGCAAGGAGCTCGTCCAGCGCGCAAGGCGTTCGTCGGTCGAGGGCGAGGGCGAGTATGCGTTCCGTCACCTCCTGGTCCGAGACGTCGCCTACGGCCAGATCCCGCGCGCGGCGCGCGTCGACAAGCACCGGGCTGCGGCCGAGTGGGTCGAAGGGCTCGGCCGCGCCGACGACCACGCGGAGATGCTCGCGTCGCACTACTCGCGCGCGCTCGAGTACGCCCGGGCGGCCGGCAGAGAGGACGGCGAGCTCTCCGAGCGCGCACGAATTGCGCTGCGCGATGCCGGCGATCGCGCAGCGTCACTCCAAGCCTGGCCCGCCGCCGCCCGCTTCTACACCGAGGCGCTCGAGCTCTGGCCGGAGGACGAGCCGGAGCTGCCGCACCTGCACTTTCGGTGCGGACGAGCTCGTTTCAACACGGACGGCACGGGGCTGGACATGCTCGAAGCTGCGGTCGACGAGCTCGAGGCCGCCGGCGACGTGGAAGCCGCGGCGCACGCGGCCGTCGTGACAGGGCGCTGCCACTGGCAGCACGGCGAGGTCGCCGAGCACAACGCGTTCATAGGGAGGGCCCTCGAGCTCGTCGGTGAACGGCAGGAATCTGCCGCAAGGGTGTGGGCGATCGCCGCTCAAGCCTCCAGGCATATGTTCGATGGCGAGTTCGGGGACACCATCGCCCTGGCTGAGGAAGGCCTGCCTATCGCCGAGCGTCTGGGTCTCGGTGAAGTTCGCGTGCGGTTGCTCGAGTTGCGCGGTTACGCGCGGAACGCGGCCGGCGACGCCGGCGGATTCGCCGACTTCGAGCAGGCGATCGCCCTTGCCTCCGAGATCCATGCTTTCGAGGAACTCCACACCGCTTTGAACAACCTTGCCGTAGTGCAGATCAGCATGGGACAACTCGAAGCCGCTCACGAGTCATTGGCCGAGATCAAGCGGAACGCCGAACAGCACGCCACCCCGTCGAGGCTTCGCTGGGTTCAAGTCCTCACCGCGGAATTCGGCTTACTGGAGGGCGACTGGGCGGAGGTCAGCCGCGTAACGAATGAGCTGATTGCGGAGTCGGAAGCCGGCAATCGGCACTACACCGATTATTCGTGTCGCCTACTCCGCGCAACGATCCGCCGCGCGTCCGGTGACCTGCCGGGTGCAGTCGCCGACGTAGAGCAATCCCTCATGCTCGCTCGGGGTAGCGCAGACGCACAGGTGCTGGCACCAGCGCTCATCGGTGCCGGGTCCGTGTTTCTCGAAGCGGGGCGCAGCGACGAAGCCGCGACTCTGGCGCGTGAGGCGCTCGAGATGGGCACTCGCCTCGTCGTCGTCTCGAACGACATAAACGTGATCGACGCTGCCTGGCTCATGCGGGACCTCGGGTTCCAGGCTGACTATGAGCAGTTGCTCGAGAAGTCGCGGGCGACCCCATGGGTCGAAGCGGCGTCGGCGATCTGCTCCGGCGAGTTCCGGCGCGCCGCCGACGTGCTCGGCGACATCGGCTGCCGAAGCGGCGAGGCGTACGCGCGGCTGCGGGCGACGAAGCAGCTCGTCGAAGAAGGACAGCGCGCGGAGGCGGACGCGGAGCTGAACAAGGCGCTCGCGTTCTATCGAGAAGTCGGCGCGACCGGTTACGTCCGCGAGGGCGAGGCGCTTCTCGCGGCGTCGGCGTGACGAAACTCGCCTCGTGCCGCGAATGCCCGAGTCGCGCGACTACTCGCTGGACTTGGCCCAGAGGTTGATGCCGCTCTCGGTCGCGTAGCGATCGATCTCGGCCAACTCCTCGTCTGTGAACTCGAGGTTGTCGAGTGCTCCCACGTTCGCCTCGAGTTGCTCGACGCTGCTCGCGCCGACGAGCGCTGAGGTGACCCGCGGGTGGCGGAGCGTCCACGCGACTGCCATCTGCGCCAGCGTCTGTCCGCGCCGCTGCGCGATCTCATTCAGGGCTCGGATCTTCGCCAGCGTTTCATCGGTAATGAGACTCGGCGACAGCGAGCTCCCCCGCGTTGCTCGCGAGCCCTCGGGGATCCCATCCAGGTACTTGTCGGTGAGCATCCCCTGGGCGAGCGGCGAGAAGACGATGCAGCCGACCCCGAGCTCGCCGAGCGTGTCGAGCAACTCGTCCTCGATCCAGCGGTTCAGCATCGCGTACGAAGGCTGGTGGATGACAAACGGGGTTCGGAGCTCGTGGAGGATCGCGTGCGCCTCGCGCGTGGCCTCCGCCGAGTACGAAGAGACCCCGACGTACAGCGCTTTGCCCTGCTTGACCGCGGTGTCGAGCGCGCCCATCGTCTCCTCGAGCGGCGTCTCCGGGTCGAAGCGGTGCGAGTAGAAGATGTCGACGTAGTCGAGCCCCATCCGCGCGAGACTTTGATCGAGGCTCGCGAGCAGGTACTTCCGTGAGCCCCATTCGCCGTACGGGCCGGGCCACATGTCGTATCCGGCCTTCGTCGAGATGATCAGCTCGTCGCGGTAGGGCGCGAGGTCCTGCCGGAGGATCTCACCGAAGTTTCGCTCGGCGGAGCCATACGGGGGCCCGTAGTTGTTGGCGAGGTCGAAGTGCGTGATCCCGAGGTCGAACGCTCGGCGGATGATCGCGCGGCCCGTCCCGAGCGGATCGTCCTCGTCGCCGAAGTTGTGCCAGAGCCCGAGTGAGATCGCGGGCAGGAGCAAACCGCTGCGTCCGCTCCGCCGGTACGTCCTCCGCTCGTAGCGGTCTTCCGCCGGCATGTAGCTCATGCTCAAGTATCCAACAGGAACGCCCGATGTCAGACGCGTGTCACGTGCGCTCACGCGTGTCGCGATCATTGCGGCCTCTCTCTTCCTAGTCAGCGGCTGCTCGGCGGGTCACCACCGAGCGCCGGCGGCCGGGACAGTGCTGCGCGTCACCGAGCGCGACTTTCGGATCTCGGCGCCACAGCTCGTGTCCTCGCCCGATGTTCGGCTTGTCGTGCACAACCGAGGTCCCGATGCTCATGAGTTGATCGTCGTGCGGGCGCCGAGCTCACACTTGCCGCTTCGGCCCGACGGGGTGACTGTCGACGAGGATGCGCTGAAGCGGGCGACCGTGGGAGTGCTCGAGCCCGGTGCACCCGGCAGTGTGCGTGAGTTGCTCGTGCATCTGCGCCCCGGTCGCTACATGTTGATCTGCAACATGTCGGGCCACTTCCTGGGCGGCATGCACAGGGAATTGGTAGTGCAATGATGATGCCGAGGAGGCGATCCTTCCGGCCCTTCAGCGCGCGAGGCCGTGGCGTCGTTGGCGCGATCCTCGTCACCTTCGGGGTGTTCTCAGCGATCAGCGTGCACTCGACGATTTCAGCGACGCAGCGCTCGCAGCACCGGGCAGCCGTCGTCGAGGTCGCGGCGCGACAACGGACGCTCGCCGAGCGCTACGTCAAGGAGGTGCTGTTAGCGCGCGCCGGGGCGCAGGCTGACCCGAGCTACACGGCCGTGGCCCTCACTCAGAGTGCCCACGCCCTGCTCGACGGAGGAATCGCGCCCGCAGTCAACGGAGATGACGACGAAACGACGCTCTCGCCGGCTTCCGGGAAGGTCGTCCGTGCGCAGCTCAAGCAGAATCAGCTACTGGTGGCGGATCTGACAGCGACGGGCAGCGCGTTGCTTGCTCACCGGCCCGTGACGACGATTCCGCTGACAGCCCACGAGCACGTTGTGATCGTGGATCCGGTCGGGCGGCTGCGTGTGCTCGCCGAGCTGACCGCGAACGTGTCGCTCAACGCAGCCCGCACGATTGCGACTCAGTCCGACGCCAACATCAGCCACCTGATCAATCTCCAGGTGGTGCTGGGCATTGCCGGGCTGCTCATGTCCCTGCTCCTGGCCTTTGCCCTCATGCACGCAACTCGAAGGCAAACGGCACATTTCCGCAGCCTGGTCACTTCCTCGACCGACCTCGTGGTGGTGTTTGGACCGGGCGGGTGCCTGTACGTGAGCCAATCCGTCACGCGCACCCTGGGACGCCCTGAGCAGGACATGCTCGGTCGTGGATTTGCAGACTGCGTGCATGTTGACGATCGTGTCTCTTTGCTGGCCGCTTCCGAACACGGGGAGCCGCATCAGATCGTCTTTCGCCTGCTGGACAGGTTCGGTGAATGGCGACATCTCGAGGCGAACGTCACCAATCTCCGGAACGACCGGCGGGTTCGAGGTGTCGTGCTCAACGCCAGGGACGTCACCGAGCGCATTCGGCTCGAGGAAGAACTGACGCACCAGGCGTTTCACGATGGCCTGACCGGCCTGGCCAACCGTGCACTCTTCCGCGACCGGCTCGACCAGGCCATCGCACGCTCCGAGCGATCGCAAGAAGTCCTTGCCGTGCTGCTGGTCGACCTCGACGGCTTCAAGCAAGTCAACGACGGTCTCGGGCACGATGCCGGAGACCAGATCCTGCAACAGGTCGCCGACCGCTTTGCGGAGGTGATCCGCCCCGGTGACACGCTTGCCCGCCTGGGCGGCGACGAGTTCGCCCTGCTCCTCGAAGGTGCAAACGAGCCAGGAGCCATAGCCGGCGCGAGTCGGTTGCTGGACTGCCTCTCCGCCCCCGTCGACATCGCCGGTCATCAGCTCGCGCTCGATACCAGCATTGGGATTGCTCTTCATCCCGGCGGGCCCGGCGAGGGCGAAGGCCTGCTTCGGCACGCCGACCTTGCGATGTACGAGGCCAAGGGAGCCGGCAGGGGTCACTACGAAGTGTTTCGCCACGAGATGGCGCGTGAGTTCGGCGAACTGCTCGGGCTCGAGCACGAGATGCGGCAAGGGCTCGAGCAAGGAGAGTTCACGGTCCATTACCAGCCGGAAATCGACGTCGACACTCAGTCGATCGTCGGCGTCGAGACGCTCGCCCGTTGGACTTCACCGACTCGGGGCGTCGTCCCGCCCGTGCAGTTCATCCCGGTCGCCGAAGCGACCGGGCTGATCATCCCGCTCGGCGAGTTCGTCTTGAACGAGGCCTGCAGGCAGACCGCTCAGTGGTGCAGTGAGGGACTTCTGCCCGAGCCTTTCGTTACATGGGTCAACCTCTCCGGCAAGCAACTTTCGCACGGTGGAGTCAGAGAGCTCGTTCAGAAGGCGCTCGAAGCGGCGGCTCTCGCCCCGGGCCTGCTGGGACTCGAAGTGACCGAGACAGCCATCATCGTCGAAGGAGTCTCCGGTGATCGAGCACGGGCCGAGCTCGAGGACCTGCATGACCGAGGTGTGCGAATCGCGATCGACGACTTCGGCACGGGGTTCTCGTCGCTCGGCCACCTGCGTCGCTTCCCGGTCGACGTCATCAAGGTCGACCGCTCGTTCGTCCAGGGTGTCGAGCACGACGCGAAGGACGCGGCGATCACCGCGAACCTGACCAGCCTCGCCCACGCTCTCGGTCTGACCGCAATCGCCGAGGGCATCGAAACCGAGGGCCAACTTGCGTCCGTGCGCGAGCTCGGCTGCGACCTGGCTCAGGGCTTCCTGTTCGCGCGCCCCATGCCAGCCGAACACATGACCGACCTGCTCGCCGATGACGCCGGCTCGCACACCAGCGAGCGCTACCGAGCCTCGGCCTAGCCGACGGGTGCGGCCGCGGCTCGCCGCAGTTCCTCGCCGAAGCGCGCTCGGCGGATGAACTCGCCGACACCTGGTTGCCCGACGAGCTCGTCGCCCTCGACGAGCACTCGGCCACGTAGCAGGACAACCTGCGGTGCGCCCGTGACCTCGGTGCCCTCGAAGAGGTTGTAGTCGCACTTCGAATGGTGCGTCGCGGCTGAGATCGTCACCTTGCGCTCCGGGTCGAAGACGACGAGGTCGGCGTCCGAGCCGACGGCGATCGTGCCCTTGCGCGGATAGAGGCCGAAGTAGCGCGCCGGGCTCGTCGAGAGCAGCTCGACCATCCGGTTCAGCGAGATCCGGCCGGCGCGCACGCCGAACTCGTGGATCATCTGCAGCCGGTTCTCGAGGCCGGGCCCGCCGTTTGGGATCTTCGAGAAGTCGTCACGGCCCATCGTCTTCTGGCCGTCCCAGAGGAATGCGCAGTGGTCGGTCGAGATCACCGACAAGACGTCGTTCTCGACCGCCCGCCAGAGCACCTCATGGTTCTCCTTCGCCCGTGGCGGCGGCGTGTACACGTACTTCGCGCCCTCGAAGTCGGGCCGCTCGAGGAACGAATAATCGATGAAGAAGTACTGCGTACAAGTCTCGCCCCACACGTCCCAGCCCTTCTTGCGCGCGAGCTCGATCGGCTCGACCGACTCCCGGCACGAGACGTGGACGACGTAGAGCTTGCAGCCGGCCACCCGTGCGAGCTGGATCGCCCGGTTCGTCGCCTCGCCCTCCGTCTCCGGCGGCCGCGTCAGCGCGTGGAAGCGCGGCTCGGTCTTGCCCTCGGCCAGAGCCTCCTTCACCAGCACGTCGATCGCGTCGCCGTTCTCGGCATGCACCATCACGAGCGCGCCCGTCTCCGCGGCGACCTGCATGACCCGGAAGAGCGTCTCGTCGTCGACCATCAGCGCGCCCTTGTAGGCCATGAAGAGCTTGTAGCTCGTGATCCCCTGGTCGGGCAGCGCCGCGAGCTCCTCGAGCGTCCCGCCCTCCTTCAGGTCGGTGACCGCCATGTGGTAGCCCATGTCGATCACTTGCTTGCCGTTCGCCTTCGCCTTCCATTCGTCGACGGCGGCGGAGAACGACATGCCAGGCGGCTGGATGATGAAGTCGACATGCGTCGTCGTCCCGCCGAACGCCGCGGAGGTCTGGCCGGACTCGACGTCGTCGATCGTCACCGTGCCGCCGAATGGCATGTCGAGATGCGTGTGCGGGTCGACGCCCCCAGGGAGCAAGTACTTCCCGGTCGCGTCGATCACCTTGTCCGCCTGCTGGTCGAGCGACTCGCCGATCAGCGTCACCGTCTCGTCCTCGACGTAGATGTCGGCGACGTAGTCGTCGGCGGCGGTGACGATTCGCCCGCCTTTGATCAAAACGGACATGGAGCGAGCGTAATCGACCGAGCGCCACACGGCTAGAAGCAGTAGTTCACCGCAGGGCTCTTCGGCGTTCCTCCGATGCGCCGGCGCCGGTTCGAGGCCACGCTTCCAACGTGACCGACGATTCGCGAACTGGAGTCGACCTCTACTGGCTCCCGCTGGGTGCCGGCGGTCATTCAGTGCGGCTGAATGGACGCATCTTCGAAGCGGTCGCTGCGCGACTTCAGAAGCGGCCGACGAAGGACATCTACCACTCCGCGCTCGAAGTCACCGCGCCAGAAGGAAGGTTCGTGATCGAGATGGCCCCCGTCCGTGACAGAGATGGCGCGCTGCGAGGCGTGGTCTCGGAAGGCCCAGTCGGCAGCCGCTGGGCTCGCTGGCTGCGGATTTTCCGATACGAGAACCGACGCTGGCCCGACGGTCTGATTCCAGACATCGGCGAGGCCGTCGAGAGCCCACAACGGCTGACCGACGATGCAACTCTCGCTCAGCGGGTCCTCGAGCTCGTCCCCAGTGTTCCGACGCCGGTCTGGGGGCGCGACGAGCTCGCCGCAGGCGAGATGTGGAATTCAAACTCGTTGATCTCGTGGCTGCTCACGCGCGCCGGCCTCGATGTCGAGGGGCTACATCCGCCGTCAGGTGGGCGTGCTCCAGGTTGGCATGCCGGTCTGGTCGTCGCGCGCCGCCGCAGTAAGCTCGCACGGTGCCGCTCGACCCCAAGCGCACGGTCGCCGAGCTCCGCGAGTTACAGGAGCTGACCGGCGACGAGAACGGCGCCCAGCGCGTCGCTTGGACTGACACCTGGGTGCGCGCGAAGGACTGGCTGGACGAGAAGGTTCCGCTCGAGGCGGAGATTGACGAGGCCGGCAACCAATGGTGGACGCTGCCCGGCCGCTCCGAGAAGGCGGTGCTGATCGGCGGGCACATCGACTCGGTGCCGAACGGCGGCTGGCTGGACGGGGCGCTGAACGTCGTCGCGGGCGTCGAGGTGCTGCGGCGCCTCGCCGAGGATGCGGAGCCGGCAGCGACCGTTCGCCTCGTCAATTGGGCTGACGAGGAGGGCGCGCGCTTTGGCCGCTCGCTCTTCGGCTCGAGCGCCGCGGCCGCCTCGATGGGCGACCAGGAGGAGCTGCGTGCGCGGAGGGACGCCGACGGGAAGTCCCTGCCCGACGTCCTCGCCGAGCACGGCGTCGCTCTCGACAAGGCATCCGAGGCGAATCTCAGGAATGCTGCGGCTTATCTCGAGCTGCACATCGAGCAGGGTCCCGTGCTGGAATCGCTCAACCTGCCGCTCGGCGTCGTCCTCGGCACCTTCGGCGTCGAGCGCCACCAGGTCACGTTCCGCGGCCAGGCCGCCCACGCCGGCTCGACGCCGATGGACAAGCGGCGCGACGCGCTCGCCGGCGCGGCGAGGCTCGAGCTCGAGATCCGCGAGATCGCGAAGCGCACGGGCGCCGGGGCCGTCTGCACGATGGGCAGCGTCGTCACGAAACCGGGCATCGTCACGTCGGTCGTCGAGACGGCCGAGTGCCTGCTCGATCAGCGCAACCTCGACGCGGCGACGCTCGCCTCGATGCTCGGCGAGGCGAAATCAGCCTCCGAGCGGATCGCCCAGGAAGAGGACATCGAAGTCGAGTGGGAGCGCATCTGGCAGATCGAGCCGATCCTCTTTGACGACGAGCTGATCGAGCTCGCCGACGAGTCGATCCGGGAGGTCGCCGGCACGTCGCATCGGCTCCCGAGCGGGCCGCTGCACGACGCGGCCGAGGTCTCCCGCGCCGGCGTGCCGACGGTGATGCTCTTCGTCCAGAGCCTGCGCGGCCTGTCGCACACGAAGCTCGAGGACACGAAGGAGGAGCACCTGGAGCTCGCGGTGCGGGCGCTCGACCGGCTCGCGGACCGGACGATCGCCTTCGTCGCAGCCCGTTCCTAGAAAGACACGACCCGCCGGGAGGCGGGTCGAAGTCTGGTGAAGCGGGGAACCACCCCGCGCGTGGCCCAGAACCGATTCGCATCGTAGCGAACCTTTCCACTCCAGCTTCGACCCGCCGCGTCGGCGCGGAGGGCGCCGGACTCGAACCGGAACCGGGGATTAGCCGGTCGCTGCGGTTCTGGGCCGCGCATCTCGCCTTGAGATTTCACCCTCCGCCCCCGCGAGCGTACGGGCGAAAAGTCGGTGTCTCGTATCAGCTCCGCCTTTTTGAGCAAAGTTGGCGCATTCGCGGCGGCCCCTAGAAAGACCACGACCCGCCGGAAAGCGGGCCGAAGTCTGGTGAAGCGGGGAACCACCCCGCTCAAGGAGAGATGCGCGACCGAGAATCGGTTGGAATCCTAGCGCGCCTAGACAGGCTCGAAGAGCCGCTCGCAGTTGCGCCTCGCGATGACGAGATCACTCCAGGAGTATGCTCCGAAACTTGCTGAGCTTCGGCGTCACTGTCATGCCGGACCCGCCCTACGGGCGCCTGATCGAGCTCTTTCAGCGTGCCGAAGAGCAGGGCTTCGAGTACGGCTGGACGTACGACTCGCACATCCTCTGGCAGGAGTCCTACGCGCTCCTGCCGCTCGCCGCGGCCCAGACGAAGACCCTCAAGCTCGGCCACTGCGTCACGAATCCGGGCATCCGCGATCCGACGATCACGGCGAGCTGGTACGCAACCATGCAGGACGTCTCCGAGGGCCGGATGGTGATGGGCATCGGCCGCGGCGACTCCTCGCGGCGCGTCGTCGGCCTCAAGCCAGTCAAGATCGTCGAGTTCGAGCGGCGCCTGCGGATGATGAAGGACCTGATGAACGGCCGCCCGGTCGAGTGGAACGAGAAGGACCTCACGCTCGAGTGGGCCCGCGAGCTACCGGAGATCCCGATGCACGTCGCGGGCTACGGGCCACGAGCGCTCGGCGTCGCGGGCCGTGTCGGCGACGGCGTCATCATCCAGCTCGCCGACCCGCAGATCATCCAGTGGATCATGGAGACGGCCCGCACCGCGGCCACCGAGGAGGGCCGCGACCCCGACGCGCTCGAGTGCATCGTCTGCGCGCCGAGCATCCTCACGGACGACATCGCCGGCGCCCGCGAGCAGGTGCGCTGGTTCCCCGCGATGGTCTCGAACCATGTCATGGACCTGATCGAGCGCTACGGCTTCGACTCCGCGATCCCGGCGGCGCTGACCGACTACGTGAAGGCGCGGAAGTTCTACGACTACAAGGACCACAGCCGGGTCGGCGCCAAGCACGGCGAGTTCGTCACCGACGAGATCTGCGACCGCTTCTGTGTGCTGGGGACGGCCGAGCAGGCGACGGAGAAACTCAAGGAGCTCGAGTCGATCGGCGTCGACCAGTTCAACATCTACCTGATGACCGAGGGCCAGGACGAAACGCTCACCGCCTACGGCAAGGAGATCATCCCGCAGTTCAGCGGTGTCGCGGCTTAGGGCATCAACGTGACGGCCATCCGAGCGCGTCGAAGACCGCCACGGGGTCGAGGTAGTCGCGCCAGTGAGTGACCTTGCGATCGGTGATCGTGAGGACCGAGATGTACCGGTTGGTGTACGGGGTCCCGGTCGAGACGACTCGGCCTTCGGAGGCGTACTCGAGCACAACGACGCCGGTCTTGATGTCGTGATGGACCGCGAGGTCGTGACACCGGTCTAGGACGATCATGGTGCCGTAAGGGCGGTAGAGCTCGGCGACGGCCTTGCGGCCCTCGACGTGTCTTGGGTAGCCGGGAGTCGTGATGATGTAGTCGAAGACGACGTCTTCGGCCAGCAGGTCGAAGAAGTGCCCACCATTGGCTATGCCATCGAGGCCCTTCTCGATGATGCGAAAGAACGGGTCGAGCGCCTTGAAGTCGTCGAGGTCGGTGATCGTCGTCGTCACGATGGTCCCCGCCTATGTACACGCCCGCGCGGTTCGCCGGGCGAACTTGCGGGGACTTCTCGCGAAATCGGCTCCGCTAGTGGGTATGCCCCGGCATGAATCGAACATGCGCAGGCGGTTAGGAACCGGCGTGCGGAAACGCTATTTGCAGGGTAAATAGTTAGGCGCACAGCTGTGCGCGCCGGTGAATGCGCCAGGCCGCTTAGCTTCTGATGCAGAGGGCGGCGAAGTCCATCTCATAAAGCGGCTGGAAGATCTGGCAACCGATCCGCGCCGAGAAAAAATCCCGCCGCGCCGGGTTCCCAAACGCCGCCCAGGGTGCGGCGTCGCGAGCCAGGGCGACGTCCAGGCCGCCGTATGCGAGGTAGCGTCGCCTTCCGGAGAGGCCGGCCGCCTGCGCAAGGCGCCGGTTGTACGTGGGATCGTCGAAGTGAGCCTGGTTCGGACTGTTCCTCCCCGTGCCCGCGAGGAGAACGTTGAGAAAGTCGTCCGGGTCCGGGTAATCGGCGACCCAGGGTCGAGGGAAGGCTCCGATGTCGAACGGTTCGTTTCGCCGATAGAGGCGTTCGAGCAAGACGTCGACCGCGAACTCTCGAACCACCAGCCGGAGTCCGATCTTCTTGAGCTCGGCGGTAAGTAGCTGGCCGATCTGCGGGCACGGAGTCGTGTTGCAGGTGTAGAGGACCGCGGTGCGTTTTCCGCTTCCGGCCAACGACCGCGCTTTCCGTACGTCAGGCGTCAAGGGGTAGACCTGCGCGTCTCTGAAGCCGGGGATACCCGGCGGGAGGTACTGATCAGTGGGTCTCGTCGGCCGGCCGCTCAGCGTCACCTGGCGCGCCAGCGCTCGTCGGTCGATCGCGTAGTTCACGGCCCGGCGCAGCCGCACGTTCGCGAAGAGCGGGCGGCTCGTGTTCATGGCCAGGTAGATCACTCCCAGCTCGGAATGCACGAAGTACCTCTGGCCTCCCCGTCTCGCCACGTCGCTTCCTGCGCCGTACCTCGCAGCGAGCCGTTGGGCGGTCCCCGGCGGGACGTCGTCGGCGGCGTAATCGGCTCGCCCTGCCTCGACGTTCGACACGCTCTGCGCTTTGCCCACGCCGAGCACGACGTCGATCTCGGAGAGATGCCGCGGCCTGGCCCCGGTGTAATTGGGATTCTTCTTCAGTACCACACCCTGGCCCGGTGCGAACGAGGCGACGTAATAGGGGCCCGCGGAAGGCACCACCCGCTCACCTCCAGGCGTCATCGGGGTCCCGGACGGTACGGCGCAGAAGAACGGAAGCGCGATTCGGGCCGGAAAGTCCGGCGCCGCATGGATCAGCCGGATCGTCAGTCGGTTTCCGCGTGCCACCACGCCGGCTAGGTGCGGTGTCTTCCCAGCCTCGTATGCCGTTTCGCCGACGATGTCGCCGACGAACGCGGCACCCGGACCACGCAATCTCGGGCTCAGGCTCCGCTCGATTGTGTCTTTGAACGTTCGCGCCGTGACCGGCTCGTTCGAGGGCGGCGAAAAGCGAAAGCCTCGCCTGATGAGGAACGTGTAGGTCCGTCCGTCACGCGACCGCGAGGGCAGCGCAGCTGCTACCTCGGGCACGAGCTGGGATCCCGCGGCGCCGGGACGGTCGGGGTAGTTCAGGAGCTTCGCGCACGTTGCATATTCGAGCTGCCATGTCTGAGCGGCGAAAGCGAGTGCCGGATCGACCGTCTGGAAGAAGTCGCCTTGCGACTCGACTCGCAGACGTCCTCCGCTCGGCGAGCTGGGCACGAGAACACGACTCTCCACGCTCACCCAGACCTTTCCGGCTGCGACAACCATTCCCTGAGGGCTACCCCCGAACCTGATCGTCTTTGTGACGTCGTTCGTCCTCGGGTCGATGCGCGAGACCGTGCCGTCACGGCTGTTCGCAACCCAGACCGCGCCCGCGCCGACCGCGATGCCTCGCGGTGATTCTCCCACCGGGACCGTCGCCGACACCTCATTCGATCCCGGATCGATGCGAAAGACGGCGTTGTCGAGGCTGTCCGCGACCCAGACCGCACCTTCGCCGACGGCGAGGCTGCTCGGCGCATGGCCGACCGTGATCGTGGCCGCGGAGACGCCACTGACCGGGTCGATGCGGGTGATCGTTCCGGCGAGATCGTCGGCCAGCCAGACAGAGCCTGCGCCAACCGCTACGGCGCGGGGCGTACCGCCGAAGTCGATCTCGCCGGCGATGGTGCCGTTCGCGCGGAGCCGCGAGAGAAGACCCAGCTCGGGCGCGACCCAAACGGTGCCACGGGCAGCCGCCACGTACGCCGCGCCGTACGACAGGCTGGGCACCCGTGTGGTCGTGGCAATCTCTGCGTAGCGCGCATCGATCCGCCGCAGGTTGACAAACGCGCGGGATGAAGCAGGGCTCGCGACCCAGACGCTGTCACCGGCCGCTGCGAGCGCCGCGGGAACGCCGCCCGTCGGGATCGTGCGGGTGACTCTCCGGGTCTTGGCGTCGATGCGCGAAACGGTCCGGTCGTCGAGATTTGCCACCCAGACGGCGTCTGACCCGAACGAGATGTCGCCCGGTCGTGCCCCGACGGGAATGTCGCTGACGATCCGATTCGTCGCCGGATCGATGACCGCCACGGAGTTGCCTTGCACCGTCGAGAGCCTGGATCCGCCTGAGTCGCCGAGCGCTACGGCGAAGAGGAGGACAACGGTCACGGCTGACCCCGCCAATCCGGCCAGCAGCAGTCGCGAGCGGGTGACGTGAGCCGGGCCGAAAGTCTCCTGCGGCTCCTCGACCCCCTCCGGGCCCCGAGCTGCCCGAGGGAACGCATCGAGCTCCCGGTCCTGACGGAGGATTGCCTGTTCCAGCTCCTTCAGCCGATGCCCTGGCTCGATTCCGAGCTCCTCGACGAGCGTGCGCCGCGTGCGCCGGTAGACCTCGAGCGCGTCAGCCTGCCGGTCCGCTCGATAGAGCGCGAACATCAGCTGGGCGACGAGTCGCTCCCGCAGCGGGTGCTGTGTGACGAGCTCGTCCAGCTCGGCAACGAGCTCGGGTCCCCGCCCGAGCGCGAGCTCCGCCTCGATTCGGCTCTCGAGAGTCTCGAGCCGAAGCTCGTCGAGCCGCGAGCTTTGCTCGTGCACGAAAGGCGCGAAGCCGAACTCTGCGAGTGGCCGGCTGCGCCAGAGCGAGACCGCCTCCCGTAGGGTGCGCGCGGCCTGTTCGGCGTCTCCTCGGGCGAGCTCCCCCTCGCCCTGTGCGCGCAGCCGCTCGAAGCGCTCGAGGTCGAGCTCGCCGGTTTCGACTCGCATGCGATATCCGCCCCGCTCGGTTTCGAGACGTCGTTCGTCTCCGCTGTCGCCGAGGGAGCGCCGGAGCCGGGAGACGTAGATCTGGATCATCTTGGACGCGCTCGGCGGCGGGGACTCCCAGAGGAGGTCGGTCAACCGGTCGGTGGAGACGGTCTCGTTCGCGTGCAAGAGGAGGATCGCGAGGAGAGCGCGTTCGTTGCCCGGCCCGAGCGCGATTCTGCTCTGACCTCTGAGGACCTCCAGCGGGCCGAGGATGCGAAACACGTACGCGTCGGCGGACGCCACCGCTCGACGCTAGCACGGTCGGCTCGCGGCTTCTAGACAGGAGAATTCCAGCGGATTTACCTTTGAGCAGGAGCAGGGCAACCGTGGCGGGCCAGGCTCTCCGGGATGAAGAAGACGTGCCTGATCGCGGGTCTTGCAATCGCGGTCCTCATCCCTTCCTCCGCGGGCGCGACACCAACTGCCGTCACGCTCCACCTGGACGGATTCCATGCAGTCGACGTCGACTACCACCAGGGGACATTCACGGCGCCTTCGCCGCTGTGCTCCTCGGGTCGCTGGCAGGGCAACGGCCAGAACGCACGTGTCTTCACCTGCGCTGACGGATCGGGCACCTTCACGGCGAGCTTCAACGGCGAGCTGGAGCACACGGCGGGATCAACTGGCCCATGGGCCATCACCGCCGGAACCGGCAGCTACACCGCGCTGCGCGGGAAGGGGACCGGAAAGGTCGATTCTTCCACCGGTCCGACGCCCCCGGTCTACTTCAGCGACACCTGGACCGGAGTGGTCGACTTCGACGCGACGGCGCCGACGGGGTCGGTCACCCTCAAGGTGACTCGGCTGCGCGGCCATCGTTGGCGGGTGCGAGCCACGCTTCTCGCAAGCGACAACGTGGAAGGCAATGCCGTCTCGTACCGCGCGACCGCGAGCGCCGGTTCGTACTTCGCATCGAGAAGCGGAACGGTCTCGACCGGACGCCGGTCGCTCGCTTTCGTCTTTCGGGCGAGGCGCGGTCGACGTTTCGAAATCGAGCTCACGCTCGCGGATCCGTGCGGGAACACGAGCACGATTCGGCGGGCAGTAAGGCTTCGGTGAGCAGGGGTCGGCTCGTGCTGATCGTCGCGGCCGCTGCGCTCGCCGCAGCTGGAGTGGGTGCTGCCGGCGCGCGCGATTCACACGAGCCGGCACTCGCCAAGTCGTGCCGTGCTGGTTCGGTACGAGGGGTGATTGGCGGCAAGCGCGTCTGCCTGAAGGCGGGGCAGAGGTGTTTGCGCAGGCTCGACGCCCAGTACCACCGTTTTGGATTTCATTGCCACAGCGGTCGGCTCACGCGCAGAAGTGGCCCCACCCGGCCAAAAGGCGCTCCGCCGAGGCTCAAGGTTCTCAAGCGAAGCTCGCTCGACGGGCCCGGGTACGTCCTGATCGCACCGAAGAACGGCTCCACGGCAGGGGGGCCAGAAATCGTCGATGACCACGGCCGGCCGATTTGGTTCCACCCCAACTCGAAGGGCGACGAGGCGACCGATTTCCGCGTCCAGCGCTTCCGCGGCCAGCCGGTGCTGACCTGGTGGGAGGGACAAGGTCTCGCCGGCTCCGGCGCGGGGGTCGATTACGTCGCCGACGGTTCATATCGCGTGATCGCGACGGTGCATGCCGGTCACGGCCTCGATGCCGATGGGCACGAGTTCCTCCTCACGCCTCAGGGAACCGCGCTGATGACGATCTACCACGACGTGCCCTACGACCTGTCGCCGGTCGGAGGCCCGGCTGACGGCGTGGCGGTCGACGGGATCGTGCAGGAGATCGACGTCGCCAGCGGACGGGTCCTCTTCGAATGGCACAGCCTCGACCACGTGGGGATTCGCGAGAGCTACCTACCGGTGGAATCCCCTTACGACTACTTTCATATCAACGCGGTCAACCTCGACAACGACGGCAATCTGCTCATTTCGGGCAGACACACCTGGACGGTCTACAAGGTCGACCGGCACAGCGGTCAGGTTCTCTGGCGCCTCGGCGGGCGCAGGAGCGACTTCAGCCTCGGACCGGGAGTGGCGTTTGCGTGGCAGCACAACCCACTGCCGGCCGGGGAGAACACGATCCGGCTCTTCGACAACGAGACCAACGGATCGAACTCCGTCTCGCCCCCCTCGCGCGTGATCTGGATCCACCTCGATGCCGGGAATGCGACGGCCACCCTGGAGAAGGCAATCACGCATTCCCCGGGCCTCATGGTCCAATCACAGGGGAACGCCCAGGCGCTCGAGAACGGCGATACCTTCGTCGGCTGGGGCCAGCTTGGGCGGGTCTCCGAGTTCGACCCGCAGGGCAACCTCCTCTTCGACGCCTATCTCCCTGGTCGATATGACACCTATCGCGCCTATCGGGCCGCGTGGACCGGCCAACCGCAGACGCGGCCGGTGGCGACCGCATGGACGAACGCGGACGGGAGCACCACCGTCCACGCAATCTGGAGTGGCGCAACCGAAGTCGCAGCCTGGCGCATCCTCGCCGGCTCGAAACCGAGCTCGCTCGTGCCGACCCGCACGGCTCGCTGGAACGGCCTCGACACGAGGATCAAGATCCGCGGCTTGCCCTTGGAGGTGGAGGTCGTCGCTCTCAATGCACAGGGCAGCGTCATCGAGATGTCGAAGCCGGTCCGTGTCGGCTGACGGCGGCGGGCCGCTTGCAAATTTCCGATGCGAGTAGAAGTGCCCCCGGCATGAATCGAACATGCGCACGCGGTTTAGGAAACCACTGCTCTATCCACTGAGCTACGGGGGCGTTTGTTGCTCGTATGCAGGTCTTTTTGGGTTTAAGCGCTTTGGAGTGTATCTCGCGGCTCGCTGGTCTCTTGTCGCTTATGTTCTATCCACGCCGCTTCGGCGGACTTCGAGTGCCACGGCTTCCAATCGGCCTCGTCACGAAAGACGAGATCAGGCTGCCCCACAAAAGGATGAAGACGAGCCTGCTCATAACCCTGCGGCGCAAAGGCGACTGTCGCGAAAGCCCTTTACTCATCGAACTCCTCGAGCAACTCTGCGAAGGAGCCTCGGGAAAGCTGTGACATCGAGACCACCCTTACGCGCGAGGCTGTGGAGGCAAGCGGCGTCGACGAGATCCTTTTGAAGGAACGGGCCACTCTCGGATGCAGTGCGGAACACATAAGTCATCCGTTGGCGTACGGCTGTGGTGGTCATTCGCTCAGAGCCGCCGGCGAAGCGTTACTTATTGGTGGCAAACGAAGCTAAGCTCTCGCCCGCGTGGCGTCAATAGTCAGCGATCGGAATATAGGGCAAGACCTTTCCGAACGGGCGTCATGAGTGGCGACAATAAGCCTCTGGCGGTCGGCGACGTCCTCTACCTCCATGACCACGTGACTCGGTTCTCGAAGAAGGACACGCGCCGCTGGTGCATCGTCACTGCGATCATCGGCGGGGACGTCCGGGTGGCCGGCCGCTCGACGACGCGCCAGGACGGGGTGCCCGTGCCGGAGACGGCGATGAAGGAGTTCGACAAGGACGGGTGGGTACCGTCGCCGGCAGTGCGAATCTCCCGCGCCGAAGCTGACGCAGTGCAGAACATCGGTTCGCTGCCAGACCACTACCGCGACCAGGTGCTGTTCTTTCTCAACGAGGACCTCGGGTGAACGACGCGCGCCTACGAGAGCTCCGCGGTCGCGTCCGACAGGGGCACCTTGATGGCGACCTTCTCGACGAGCTGAGAGGAATCGTCGCACGACTCGTCCGCCTCCGCCTGTTGCCGCCGTCATACGCACCGTACGGGCAATGGAATGACGAGGCGGCTGAAGAGGTCTTCGGCGACTGGTACGCGAAGCGGCTGCTTGGTCGCAGTCACCTGCAGCTCCTCCTCGACCGCGCTCGTACCGTCGGCGGCTTCCGCCGTCTCGCCGAGTACTCGCTGCGCCAGCATCTGCTGAACCAGCGCGCGCGGTCGCAGGCGCAGAATCTCTACTGGCGCGTCGTCGAGCTCCTCGCCGGCGACGATAATTTTGAGCTCGCGCGCGACGCCGCCCGTGCCCAGGACAAATGGTGGCGGCTCGCCGGCACCGACGTTGCAGAGTGGGGCGGAGACGACCGTCTCTTGGTCGCTCACGCCTGGGCGCTAGGCGACTTCACGATCATCCGCTACCGTGCCGATGCCAAGAAGCTTTCGCCGCTTCTCGACGCCGACGAGCTGAAGCGCTTCGTGGTCGGCCTGCTCGACAGAGCTGAGGCGGCCCTGACGGCGACCTTGATCATGCGCGCGCTCGAGCAGCGTTTCGACCTCGGCGCCGTCTCCGAGGAGGAGTTGACCGAGGCGGTCGCGCCCGCGGTTGACCCACCCGACATCGCGAGCGACGTCGCCCTCGAGGACGCGGCGCGGTCGGTCATCGCCGAACTGACGCCCCGCCAGATCGAGGTCTTGCGCCGGTCTGACGAGGAGACGGTCGATCAGATGGCCCAGGCCCTTCGCTGCTCGGCTGGGACGATCCACAACGAGCAGCGGCGGATTGGCGCCCTGATTTCAAGGATGAGCGAGGATGACGAGCGTGAAAAATTGTTGAAAATTGTCAGCGATCGCCTGTACTGACCAGGTGAGTGCGCCTATGAGTGACGCCCGCTGCCCATCCCTGATCGACCTCTTCGCCCAGGAAAGACAGCCCGGCATTGACGAGCACGTCGCAGACTGTGTCCGCTGCCAAGCCCTCCTCGCCGGTCAAGAAGAGCGCGTCGTTGTCGACGCTGCTGAGGCGAGCGAGTGGCAGGAGAGCGCGGATGCTGTTGAGGCCGGCGCTGTTGTCCTCCTCTCCTCGCCGGACACCGACGAATACCTCCCTGCCGTCGTCGCAAAGGTCGCCGACGACGCCGTCACCATCGTGCCGGTCTCGGAACACGTCGAGCTGGCGGCCGAGTGGGACTTCATCCTCGACGCCAGCGTCCTTGGGTATGAGGCGATGGCCGAGGTGTGGAATTTCGGCAGTGTCTTGCCGGAGCAGGTCGCCGAACACGTCGTGACGCTGCGACAAGAAGTGCTCGAGTCACTGCGCCAACTTCTGCGCGCCGCAGTCTCGAGCGGCGAAGTCCCAGAAGGTGTTCCTGTCGGTGTGCCCGTTTTGAGCGGCGACGACGTTCGCCTCCTCTTTCACGACGAAGAGTCCGAGCGCACGCACGCTTACTGGGAGCCGACGCTGGCGCTGGCCGGGGCAGCGAATCTCGCACAGCTGGTCGCGCACCGGCGCAGTGAACTCGCGCTTGCGGCCGAGGAGCTCGAGAGCGTTTCGCTGGCCGAGCGCGGCTGGCTCGAACGCCTAGAGCAGGGAACGCTCGATATCCAACGCGTGTTACGCCCGCCGGCGCTTGCCAGTCTCATGCGACGCCTGCAGATCGGAGCTAGCCGACGCCTCGCGCGCATCGCGGCCTGGACGCTCGAAGAACAGAGCCAGACGAGCGAGTTCGCCACGGGTGCCGCACTCGCACGAAAACGCGTTGGCACCAGGGCCTCAGCCGGCGAAGAGAGCGTCGCCGACTACGTCGACGCGTTCATGCGCGAGTTGCAGCGCCAAGAGCGCGAGTAGATGGCCGTCTGCCGCTGCCGCGAGTGCGGCGCGCGCGTGGTCACTCGGTCGCGCTTCGAAGTCGACTGCAGCGAGTGCGGCGCCGAAGAGGGTCTCGTCGCCGAGGACGCGTACGACCCTGAGCCGGAAGAGCTGCGCTGTTCGCGCTGCGCTTACGTCGTCGAGGGCGGAGGCATCGACGAGGAGCACGACGACGACTACGCGGGCGCGCTCACGGTCGACGACCCGTGTCCACGCTGCGGCGGGGAGCTTGTACCGAAAACAGCATCGCCCGGCCCCACTACCACCGTTTCAGAGAAGCCGGAGTCCGGCGTCGCTCGTGCCGTGGCACGCCGTCTTCTTATGCAGCATTGGACTGGCGAGATGCCGGTCGACGTCGACCGCATCGCCAAGGCGGTCGGCCTCAAGGTGGTTCGTGGCCCCTTCAGGCATCAGGGCATGCTCAGGGACGGCGTCGTCGAAGTCCCGGAGAGCGAGGCCTCGACCGCGCAGCGGTTCGCAATCGCGCACGAGACGGGGCACCACGAGTTGAGGCACCAGGTCTCGTCGGAGAAAATCGAACGGGAGGCGAACGCCTTCGCTTCCGAGCTGTTGCTGCCACGTCAGGTCTTGAAGCGCGCCGTCGAGGCCGGAACCCACCTCGACGAGCTCCGCGACCTCTTCCAGGTCAGCCGCGAAGCGTTGCACTGGGCCCTCCAAGACGCACGGCTGCTGAACAAGATCAAGAGCTGACTCGCCGGCCATGGCGAGCGGCCGCGTGAAGTCGCCGTTAGGCGACCGCGAGCGGCAGGCGCAAGTCCCCTCCATGCGCTGGCGTCGGTCGGCTACTCGCTCAGACGCCGACGTACGCGCCGGCGTAGGGCACGGCCGCCGCGTTCTCGACGACGCGAACGCGGCTGGGGTTCTTCAGGCTCAGGTCGATGACCTCGTACTGCGGGCCGCCGACTACGGCGCGGCAGACCTCGGCGACTGACAAGGCGGCGGCGACGCAACCGACGAAGGCGGTCGCGACGCTCGCGCCAGCAATTTCAAGGACGCCGCATTCGTCGCCAGTCTCGTCAACCATTTGCTGATAGGCGTGGTTGCTGTCGACGAGCGCTTGCGCGCTGCGCGGCCGCGCCTTCCACAGCTCGATCTCGCTCGAACGGCGGCTGGCCGGGAACGAATGCAGCATGATGTCGAGGTAGCTCTCGGGCCCACCGCCGAGGCCGGCGTCGACGACGAGGCTGAATCTGCCATCGCTCAACTGCCGTCGCGCCTGTGGGTTGTCGAAGCCGGCGAGGGCCACCGTCGGCTCGGTCGCCTGGACGCGCTGGTGCTCGTCGAACAGGCGCTCCGTCAAGCGCGTTTGGAACCCGAGGCCCTCGAGGCGGCGTGCGACCAGCCGCGTCTTCATCTCCCCGATCGCGTCGTCGTCGAGCAGCATTGAGGTCGCCTCGTTGGCGGGAACGATCTTGTCTGTGTCCTGCACCATCACCTTGACGGACGTCGGGTCGGGGTAGGGAAGCAGGCCGACCGTCCAGGCGTTGGCCTGGCCGAGATGGCCGAGCCCGAGCAGCGACAAGCTCGACGGCAGGTACTGAAGCGCGCCGCCGCCGGCCTCGTCGGTCGCCCAGTCGAGATCAGGCTGCCACAGCGAAAAGCCGGTCGTGCGCCGGCCGGCGATCTCGTTCCCGCGCAGATGCTGAAAGACCTCGGAGACGGCGATCGCTCCCGCGAGCGACCCGGCGGGTGCGAACGGCGGCGACGGCGAGAGCGCAAACGACGGATCGGTCGTGACGCCTCCGCGCCAACCGCCGACTCGGACGTAGACGACGCCGTCTGCCGCCGGTATCGCCGCCGTCCCCAACACAACGACCGGATGGGCGGCCGAGAGCTCGTCGACGGCGTTGCAACCGAGGTGGGCTACGGCGTCGGCGACGGTCGCATCCTTGGCCCACGGCACATCGAGGACGGCGCCGGTCGCGCCAGCCACGTCAACTCCCCCGAGGCAGGCACGTGGTCCGGCGTTGGCGATCGTGACCAGCGCGGCCTGCAGCTGCGGATCGTGCTCGACGTCGTCGCCGACGTAGACGCCGAAGCGATAGGAGCGGAACAGCTCGAGCGCCTCCTCGTACGCGGCGACCTCGCCGCGATCGACGGCTGCCTTTGCGATCCGGTTCAGGTCGTCGCGCCTGATCAGCGGCATCAGGCCCACCGGCCGATGTAGAGGAACGTCTTCGCCTCGCCGCCTAATAGCGACGTCCAGCGGTGCTCGCCGTGGTAGAGGTGGACGCCGACCTCGTCGGAGTCGACCGCGCCCTGCGTGAAGTCGGGGACGATCAGCGCCACGTGTCCGGCCTCGGCGATCATCGGGTTGGCGCTGTCGGTCGGGCTTTGGTCAACCCACCGGCCAGGGTGCGTGTGCACGTCGGCGACTACCGTCAGCCGCTCGCGTCGACACAGCGCCCATAGCTTCCCGTACGCGGCGCCGCGGAACGAGATCGCCCCGTTGAGACAGGTTGGGTCGAGGTCGTCGAGGTAGACAAAGCGAACAACGCGCCGGCGGTTGCCGTCGGCGTCGGCGAGCAGGAACGCGCCGCTCTCGCGCCGGCCGCGACCGCGGCGGGCGAGCTCGGCGATCAGCTCGTTCCAGAGCTCGCGCCGGATGCGAAGCCGGCTACGCCGCCTGATCAGCCGCGAGATAGACATCGTCGTCGAGGAGTCGCCGGACGTGCTTGAGGTAGGTGGTGATGTCGCACTCGGGTCCCCAGCCGTACTCGGGGCGGGTCGTGAGCCAGCTCTCGTGTCCGGGCAGCGCCGCGCGGTCGTAGGGGATGTAGAGAGCGTCCGTCTGCCACTGCGGGTTGAAGGCGCGGTTCAGCGCCGCGCCTCCGCGGGGCCACTGCCCGGTGTCGAGCGGCGCCGACGCCTCGACGTCCCACGGCGCCGCCGTCGGCGGGACGGAGCGATAGCCGTCGAGGTGGAACCGCAACGCGACCTCGCGCCGCACGTCGCCGCGCTTGACGGCGACGACGATTACGGCGTGCGGCCAGTCGATCGCGACGAGGCGCCAATGGCCAGCGGCGACACCGAAGAGGAAGCGCGCCCCGTACTCCACCTCGTGGCGGAACAGCCGCTCGGCTGGCGACATCGGCGCCGGCTCTGAGACCTCCTCCGGCATCAGCCCTCGAAGCGGTGCTTCGGCACGAGGTCGAACTCGGCGGTGCACTCGTCGCTCGCGTAGGCCTCGAGGTGCGCGTCCTCGTCGGCGGCGGTCTCGGTGCCGGTAATCACGAGCATGTGCTCGGCCTTGTCGGTGGGGCTGAGCTTGAAGCCCTTTGGGCCGGCCGCCCATTCGAAGACCGCGATCATGGCGGCGTTCGGCGGGAACTTGCGCGACCTCGAGTCCTCCTTGAAGTTCACCGTCGCGGTGACGCGGCGGCAGCGGGCGACGTGGATGTGATCGTCGTCACCGACGCCGGCCTCGGCCAAGGTCTGCTCCGAGTCGGCCGATTCCTCGCCATCGTTGATGAACACGAGCGCCTCGCCCTCGGCGCCGTGCTGGGCGGCGACCTCGCGGATGCTCGTCGCGTCGTCATGCTCGATCACCTCGAGCTCGGGTGTGCCGGCCTTGTGGATGAAGTTTCGCATTTCGTTCTCCCAGTTCGTGGTTGTCGCAGCTCGCCTATCGGAACTCACGCGCGGGGCCTGTCACCGTCCCGCTTCACAAGTTCAAAACCCCGGATCGGGCGGCGCGTTCAAACTTCTCTCGCGATCGCAGCGGAGATGTCGTTGAACGAACCGCGCGATCCGCGGTTTCAGGCACACGTGCAGAGAAGAAGGCCGAGGTGATCGAGTCCGACTGCTTCCGCGAGTTTGCGCTGGCGTCGGCGGCGCACGCCGCTTCGGTCGCCAACTACTGCGACCACGCCGAGCACAACGAGGTCGTCGACGCGGACTGGGTCGTCGGTGCCGCCGACGCGCTACGCGAGCTCGCGCTCGAATTCGCTACCGCCCACGGGCTTGACCTCCTCGAGCTGTACGCGCGGCGACTGGCCGCGATTGAGAGCGGCAACGTCCCGCGGCGCGACGGCGGGTTCGACGGGGCGGCGGCGGCACGATCGGCGATGAACTGGCGTGAGCTACAGCTGGTGCAGGTCGACCACGACCGCGCCTACCACCCGGACGTGATCGGGCTCGCCCGCTTCGACCAGCTACGCCATTACGCCTTCCACCTGGCAAAGATCGTCGGCGCCTTCGCCGCCGCCACAGACGAGGCCGAGCTCGTCGAGCGCCGACTCCCGGACACGCTGCTGTTCGCGCTCAAGCTGCGGACGGTGATGGCGCAGTGGCTTGAAGATGAGCCACTGCCGCGCCCGACATGACGGTCAGTTCGCCACCGCGAGGCCGAGCTGGAGCTGCGCCACAGGTGGCAGTCGGTCGTTGAGGCACCACTTCGGCGGGTAAAACAGCTCGAGGGGCTCGGGGGACGGCGTGAACGCGGCCTTGATCCGCGAACGGTTGCTCTTCAGCTCCGGGAAGGCCACGCGGGCATACTTGTCGAGCTCGCAGAACAGGTTCTGGCAGTCGACGGCGTGGAGCCGCCGGCCGTAGAGCGTCGGCAGCTCGATGCCCAGCTTCGCCGCCTCTGCCTCCTGGTTGTCGGTCATCCACTGAATGATCCGCGTCATGTCTCGGCGCCGCGCCGTCGGGAAGATCTTCTGGATGCCGCGCTCGGCACCGGGGCCGCCGATGGTGAAGTCGTCCTCGTCGAAGTCCACCAGCTCGGAGTAGTTGATGTCTATCGCGAGCTGGTACCCCATGAACGGTCCGATCAGCGGGTAAGCGAGGAGCGCTTCATAGAGTGCGCCGAGCGAACGGGCGCTGGCGACGGCTGTCGGAAGTCGACGCGCGCGGAACATGTCCCTGACGAGCGCGATGTGGTTGAGGAATTTGCGCGTATGCCCGTAGGCGTCGTTGGCGCAGAGGATGAAGGCACTGGTGTAGATCGGGCCGCGTGCGTGCAGCCGCTCGAGGACGTGGGCGAGACGCCGGGTCGAGATCGTCGCGCGCCGGATCGGGCCGAGCTCGCGCTCGAGCGCTTGCCAGGTCGAGGTCTTCGAGAACAGCCGGAAGAGCACGATCCGAAGCAGCGTGTCGTCGGCGGAGAAGCCGTCGCGGTAGATGACGTCGCGGATCAGGAACTGTGAGACGCGGTCGGACGCGCGGTAGGCGTTCGTGAACTTGAAGCGGTTGATGATCGAGTCGTCCGTCCACGGTGGCGAATCGCCTGCGGCCCGGCGTAGGAACGCCTGCTGCCGCTTGGCGGCGAAGGCCCAGTAGGCACGGTAGACCGGGTCGCGGCGGCCGAGCACCGGCCAAGGATGGCACGGGGCGGCGACGGCGGCGGCCGGCCTAGCCGTCGTCAGGAGGGCCAGTCGGTGCGTGACGCTCGATCAAGGCCTCGAGCTCGCGCCGTTTCGTGGCTGGGAGCTCGAGGACGGCGTGGCCGGCGAGGACGGCGAGCTCGCCGGGCATGAACCCACTCGCCGCCGCCATGTACCGCTGCAGTTCGGCCAGGCCGAGGTAGTTGCCGTAGCCCTTCCGCATCAGGTCGTGGCTCCGGTAGGTCGCCATGCAGTCGAGACGGTCGCCGTCGAGGTGTAACGACAGGTGGCTCATGCAAGGGAAGCCGCGCTGCTTCTTGCGGTCCTTGAACTCGGAGTAGATGTTGATTTCGTAGATGGCCTTCCACTTCGCGCCAGCGCGGGCACGACGCAACTTCGCAGCCGTCGAGGCGAGCTGATTGGCGGTCGTGCCGTCGGTGCGCGGATAGCCACACATGCGGCCGAAGTAGGTGCCGTGAGGGCTGCCGAGACCCTTGATGAAGTCGTAGTGCTCGACGTAGTCACCGCTCAGGTCGTCGGGGTCGGGCAAATCGGCGGCGACTTCCGCGGGAAAGATCGTGTTCCTGACTTCGTCGATCGGCTGGTAGCCGAGCGAGGCGATCAGGGTCTCGGCGTCGGCGCGGATCGCGCCGTCTTCGGGAAGCGGGTTACTCATCCGGATCAGAAGGTGGTTCGCCTCGCGTGGGCCAAGCAGCGCCTCGCAGGCACCGAGCCAGCCTTCAGAGACGCTCGCCACCTCGACGGTCATGGCCGATCCGGTCACGTCGTCGCCGCTCGCATGAGCGGCGGTACGTACAGGCCTTCGCGAGGCCGTTCCACTACCAGCTCGTAGCTGACCTTGGTCGTCCCTTGCGAGAGCACTATCCTGGCCGGCCCGGCGTCCATGTCGACACCAAGGTCGACGACCGTCGGCGAAGCAGCCGCCGCGAGCAGGTCGGCCGCCGGTTCGTCGGACTCGGTGGCACCGCGTGGGAGCTGCTCGATCGACCACGCGCCCGGCAGCCCGACGATCAGGCGGTCGCCGGCGCGGACGACGAGCGGCTCGTCGCTGTCGCGCTCGTTCAGCGCCCACACATCGTTCGCCCAGCCGCCGAGCGGTGGTGTCGGCCTCAGCGACTGTTTCACCTTCTTGAGCGCGACCTTCGCCCAATCGTGGGCGTCGGCGACGTCGGCGCGCTTCAGGCTCGGCAAGTGGACACACGTCGCGGTGTAGCTCGTGCCGAAGCGCAAGGCGAGGGCATAGACGTCGGCCGGAGACTGTGGGCGTTCGATGCCAAGCGTCTCGAGCGCGACGTCGGCGCGCTCCGGCGGCATCAGGAACCAGGCTGCGAAGGCCTCGGCCAGCATCTCGTGCGGTGGCAACGCGCGGCGGCTCAAGCGCAGCTCAACTTCGTTGTCGACTTGAGCGCCGTGGTCGAAACGGTGATGACCGAATTCATGGGCGCCGCTGTAGCGCTGCAGCGCGAGCGGGTGGTGCGAATTGATCAACGCACCTGGACGGCTGCCGAGGACGGATGGAAGGTAGAGCGCGGCGCAGCCGGCAAGTGGCTTGAAAATCACCTTCAGCCGCTGATGCGCCATCGCCGCGAAGACGTCGATGCGCGCGAATGCGTCGATGTCGAGCTCGTCGTGGGCGTCGGCGGCGGCGATGATCGCCTCTTGGTGCGCCTGGCGCCAGCGCACGGGTTAGCGCTCGCTGCGCCCGACGTAGCGCAGGTAGGTCGCGAAACGGAGCATCTCTTGGCGATCGGCCTCGGTCATGTCGCCGGCCAGCCGCGCCAGCGCCTGCACCGTCTCCTCGGGCACCGGTTCGTCGTCACCGAGGAAGTACGAAGTCGGGTAGCCGTAAAGGCGTGACAGCCGCTTGAGCTCGAGACTCTCCACGCGCCGGCGCCCGTTCTCGATCTCCGAGACCGACGAGCGCGCCAAACCGGTCTGCTCGCTGACGTAGTGCTGGCTGAAGTTGAGGTAGGCGCGCGTCTCGCGCAGACGGCGCGCGAGCTCGAGCAACTCCGCGTCCGGGCTCACGCGGCCGTCCTCTTCGCCGCGAGCGAGTCGAGCAGTGTCGCCAGTGCTTCCACCGACTTGAACGACTGCGCGATCTTCGCCGACGGCTTGATCTTGAACCCGAGCCGGCGGGCGACCTTGACCGCGACGCGCGCGAGGTAGATCGAGTCAAACGGGCACTCCGGTCCGGCTTGCTTCAGTTCGCGTTCCATCTCGGTCGAGTCGCGGCGCTTCATCTGCGCCAGGGTGTCCATGACCAGTTCGCGGGTTTCCCCTTTCATCGCGTCTCCTGTCGGTTTAGCTCACAGCTCTGTCGGGTTCTCCGACAGTAGCGGAAGCGGCGGCTGGGGCCGGATCCCAGTCGTGGAGCGTCACGGCGACGTCGTCGGCGGCGACCGCGACTGCGCCGACGAACCCCGGCGCCGGATCGAGGTCGATGAGGGCGAAGGAGTTGATCTCATCGTCACCGGCGGCGATGAGACGGGGCGCCGCGTCCCCGGCACTGACATCGATCTCTGCCATCGCCCGTTCGGCGATCCCCTTCCCGATCGCCTTCAAGTACGCCTCCTTCCGCGTCCAGACGCGTAGGAATGCGTGCCGCCTCCTGGGGGGGTCGAGCGCCGCGAAGGCATCGAGCTCGCGCCTCGTTAGGCTGAACTCGGCGAGGTCGTCGAGCTCGTCGTCGGGCAGGTCGTCCATCCGCTCAAGGTCGACGCCAACGGGCGTCGTCGCGAGCGCGACGAGCGCGAGGTCACCGGAGTGGGCGAGGCTGATCTCGAGCCGTGCGTTGGCGAGCCGCGGCTTGTCGCCGTAGCGCATCTCCATCCGCAGCTCGCTCGGCGGCACGTCAAGGTAATCCGCGACGATCGCTCGTGTGGCGGCGTGGCTAACCACGAACCGGCGGCGCTCGTCACCGATGCGACGTTCGGCACGCATCTGCTCGGCGGCGGACAGCGACGCGTCATTCGCGTACGTCCCAAGAGGGACGCGCCAAACGTCGACGGCACCGGCCGCCGCGAGGCGACGGAGGTATGCGCGCGGCGCGTCGATGCTCACACTGACGTAGTACCGCGGATCGCGGACGGCGTTCAAGTGCTGACCACTGTGTGCGACCGGACTTGGGCCTGGGCGCAATGATTATTTGTTCTCGCGCGCCGTAACGAGCTTGGTTGCGGCCGCCGAGGGTGGACCGAGGTCCAAGGACCTCGACAAACCTCCTGGGGCGCAACTAGGCGCCTCCGTTACGCGTGGTCGGGGGCGCTTTCGATGCCGTGCTTGGCGGGATCGCGCAACTCCGAGGTGTACAGACGTAATCTGACGGAGTGTTCACGCGTTTCCGCAGGATCGCTAGCCCACCAAAGGGTGTTCGCGATTGGGTGGCGCTGGCGGCAGGGCTCGTCGCGATCGTCGGGTTTATTGCCACACTCGCTCTGGGTGGCTTCGAGCGGTTGCGCGGCGATTCGCAATCCGCTGGGACAACCACCTCATGCGAACGGATGTTCAGAATCACGCACCCCTCGGATCTCACTGAAATCTCCGGCAAAGCGGGAGTCGAGATACGGGGGACTGCCTGCGAAGATGACGATGTCTGGCTCTTAGACCGCGACCCGTTTGACGGATTGCTTTATCAGACAAACCGTCAGGCTCTCGATGTCGTCAACGGAGCGTGGGCTTTCCGCGACCAGCCGGTTGGCAACGCCGAGAACGATGACCTTGGAACGGTCTATACCATCGTCGCAATACGAGCGAATCGGGCTTGCAATGCGGCGTTTCAGGAAGCACCGACAGTTCAGGGCCGTTCTCCAGCCTTTCGCGTATTGCCCGAGTCGTGCCCGGATTTGAACGATGGGGAGCGGGTGCGCAAGGTTCGGGTCAAGAAGCTGAGGCCCTGATTGTGGATACGCTCGGATGAGCGCAGCCGGGTTGCCCTCCTCGTGTGCGAACAGGATGCAACCACGTGGAGGTTCGGTTCAGGTTGAGTTGCGGCGGACTTGCCAAAACTCGCGCGAATGCCGTCGCGGGGTGGTCGTCGGCGCCTAAGTGCTAGAGCCGCCCCGGTCATTAGTCTCGGATGGGTCTTTCCGCTTTCTCATGAGGCGACCAGGGAGTTCTCGGTCGGTCAGCCTGACCATCCGGATCTGTTGCATCGAGTTGAAGCGGATCCGAGCTCGCCCCCGAGCCCAGCCGGCGCTCTGCGCGGTCGACGAATTCAGGCAACGCCCGCTCGCTGAAGCCGGCAACGAAGCTGAAGAAAGCGAAGAAGTAGAACCCGCGGGCTTCTTGCCCGATGTCGACGATGTGACCTTCGAGGCCGAAGTAGATCGCGAGACCGAAGATCGCGCCAAGCGAGGGTCGGAGAGCTCCCAGCCTGGGCAGAGCGCCGATGCCGGCGGCCGGGTCGAGTTCGAGGCTTCCGAGTGCGGCCCGCCAGCTCACGCTCGTCGTCGCTCCGAGAGCGCCCGCGATCGCACAACCAAGACCGGTCGCCACGGCGCGATCATGGAACGAATAACCGAAGGGCCAGATGGTCAGGCCGACCAGGGCCGCGATGATTCCGAAGCCGAGCAGCCCGAGGAGCGCGCCGGCCATGTAGAAGTACTGCGCGCGGCGGTGTGCCGCTTTGTTGAGCTCGGTCTGTACTCGGTAGAGCTGTTGGTAGTAGTGGGCGATTCCTGCCGATATCTCGCGCTCACTCATGGGTCTCTTCGCCTCGCGCCCTTGAGCGGCGTCAGCGATCTCGAGCAGAAACTCCTGTACCTCAAATATCCTGGCTAGAACGGTGTGACGCGATAGGTCGCCGAGCGACCACGCGGCGCGGACACCCAACTCGTCCCCGTCGTGTGCTGCCTCGTGCATCTTCTCGGAGAGGTCTTCTGGCATAGGCGTCGCGCGATGCAGCCGCATGATCGGCGGCCGCCTTAGGAGACGCTTGAGCGGTCCTCGATCCTTCTCGGTGAGAACCAGGCCCATCGGGATGTTGTGGCCCCAGTACTCGCGCTTGACCCGGCCTTCATTCTCTTCGAACCGGGCGCGAATATCGTGGTACTGCTCCGCCCGAAGGGCGCCGTCCTCCAAGGCACGAAGGCGAGCCTGTACGACGTCGGCAAATGCAGGAGGCGGGGAGTCGCTCCGCTCAGGCCCTTCCTTCACTCGCCCGCAGTGTGACGAGGTTTTGCTTTCTTCAGCGCTCGCTCCAAGCGCTCGTCAGCCGGCTCGGTACTCTCGGAAGCGCGGAAGGCCGGTCGCAATTTGCTGTCCAGCGACCAGTCTGCGACCGCCCAGAGATCCTCTGGAAGGTCAAGCTGCGAACCGGGTAACGCCTCCTGCTGGTCGACCTTCTTGCGGTGAACCATCGAGAACAGCTCCTCGTGCCGCCACGGAGAGAACCCGATGAACGCATGAAAGCCGACCCGCTCGTCGTCGAGATCGCGCGGCTCATCATTCTCATCGCCGTCGACGACGGCGTCGTCGTGGAGCTCGAAGACGCGGCTCTTCGGAAACGGCTCGATGTAGATGACTCGCCTGATGCCAGCCGCGATGATGTGCCTGGCGCACTCATGGCACGGGAACGTCGTGGTGTAAAGCGTCGCGTCCTTCACCGAACGTCCGAGCCGCGCTGCTGTTGTAATCGCGTTCATCTCTGCATGTACCGAGCGTCCGTACTCGAGCATCGCACTGAAGCTGGTCTTCTTGACCATAGGGTCCGTGAGCAATGCAGCTGCCCAAGCGCGCGCTTCGGCTTCACGCTTCGACTCCTCGTCCTTGCTCGAATCGACCAGCTTTTGGAGCCCCGCTTGGCTAAGCAAACCGCGTTTGTCCAGCATTTCGACTAACCGCTGGTCGTTCAGTAAGCCCGACACGCGGGCGAGCATTTCTTCATGGGAGAGCCCACTCTCGTCCACGCGATGTTCGAGCTCATCTGCGTTTAAGACGTCGAGCTTCTTCAACGTCCTGAGCAGATTCGCCAAGATCACGAAGCGAATCCGCGAGTTCGAATCGCCGACCTCCAGCGTCGAATCAGCCCCAAGCATGTGGTCGCGAGAGTCCAAGACTTTTGCCGAACTCTCGATCCCGAAAGTGCTTAGGAACGGAAGATTGGAGTAGTGCTGGGCGTACACGCCGCCTCCCGGAGCCGGAACGTCGTTCCAACCTGTAGCAATCAGATCGTGGTCCTCGGAGACGATCGCCGCCCCTACCTGCCGCCCGAGCGAGGACGAGCTGACGCGCGCTTGATAGGCGTGGGCCATCGCAGTTTCATGGGGGTCGGGCGTCGAAAACGGATAACCGACGATCTGTGCGACGAGTTGATGGAGCTTCGCGGTGCTTCTCTCGTCAAGCGGACCCCTGTTGTCGGCGGTGGCCGTGGGGGGCTGCGTGCCTCGTTGCGCGGTGAGAAAGAGGTCGGCCAGCGGGAATGTCTTCTGAAGAGCGGGGCGGAAGCGGGCCTTCTCTGCCGATGCTACGGCCCGGCACGAGGGAATGGCACCAGCGTATTTCTGCATCACGTCCCTTGCCTTCCACGTGGCATCACTGCGCGAAAGGTGACTTCTCCCCTTACTACCTTGGTATCGCCTGATCAGATTGGCCAATCTGTCGCTCTCAGGTTCGAAGACCGCGATCACGAACACACGGGCACCGAACTGATCCCTCAAAAGATGAACTTCATCGGGCTGGACGAGATGGCTGACAAGCCAAGCGACCCCTCGATGCCCTGCCTCGCGGGCGCATTTGAACTCCGCCTCGCGCCGCTCGCGGATTCGATTCAAGCCGAGGTGCATCACGGTATCGACATCGCCGGAATCTGCACGGAGCCGGTCGGCGATCTCTAGAACAAGAGGCTCGCGCTCGTAATTGACCTGCTCGTAGTACTTCGTCCCAAACCATTTGTTCCAGAGGACTTCGTCCAGCGAAAAGCTGTCCACATGAAACCCCGCCTCGCCGAGCGCGCGGGCGAGCATCGTCTTGATGGGATTGAGGTCCGTCCCCTGAGCTCGTGTGAACGCGAAAACCAGCTCTTCAAGATCGTTGGAGTCCGATCGAGGCGAAGGCTCGTGTTGTTCGGCGATGTCGTCGAAGTGGCGCTCTCTTTTACGAGCGACGGGCCGCTTCCTCGAATGCACACCGGCGTTGAGCGCCTCGGTGACGTCCTTGTGTTCCGGATGATCAGGAGATTCGGTCATCGCTCACCCGCCTGCTTGGTTCGGGCAATCGACCAAGTCGCCGCAGGTCGGCCGCCATTGTCAGCGATATTACTCCCCTTGGGAAAAGTTGACTAGAGGAAAGCGAACTGCCTGATTTGACGGCGCTAGCCGCCTCCTGGTCCTCGACCAGAGGGCGCCTTTGGAGACGGAGTGTCGGGCCCGCCCGAACCGGTCCTTCCGCAGCGTTGCGAACGCTGGAAGCGCTCGCGGCAGAGGCAAGCCGGGATCGCATGACCTTCGAGGAAGCTGCGGAGGCAACTTCCACCGGATCCTGAAAGTAGCATCAGGCCGGCAGCAGATAGGTCGCGACGAATGCGGCAAGGTAGCCATCGCGGGGCTCGACATCCTCGACCATCGCTCGGAACGGGCCGCCCTCACGGACTACCCGGATGAAGAGCAGAAACGCTGATGCGGACACGATCGCCACGCCCAGCGATATTGCGAACAGCGCCGTCGAATGGTGAAACGAACGGACGGCGAGGATAAGAAAGGCCGGCGAGTAAGAGCTGAGGAAGAGCCCGAACGCGAATGGTGTATTCGGCACAAGCCGATCTTACGGCCCAGAAAACCGCGAGTCTCCTCACGCCTAAAGCGACCGCCTGGGGAGCAAGTGTCCGGCCAGCCGCAAGCGAGCGCCTCGAACGCAAACGTCCGCTCCTGCCCGAAACCGCTCGGTCGCAGATCGCCCGGGGCTCACGGATCGTGGGCGCTGAAATCGCTTACCCTGCAGGCGGTGGGGGGTCGTGTCGCTCACAGTGGTGCCTGACGAAACGGATGCCGAGATCGTCTGCGGGATGCTGCAGCACAGCGGGATCGAGTGCGGCTACCGGAAGACGAACATGGCGGGCGCGTGGACGAGCAGGGGAACCATCGGTGGCCCAGCGGAGATCCTGGTCGACGAGAAACAGGTCGATGGAACGCGCAAGTTGCTCGCCGCGCCGACCGCCGGTTAGGCATCTACGCCGTCTCGCTGCTTGAGCGCACTGTGACCTTGCGACGGCAGCGGGGCTTTCGCTCGCCACTAAGCAAACACGGCGTTCCTGAGGCACGCACCTGAGAGCCGATTCCTGTGCGGCCCGCAAGTCCAATCACTACGGGTGGCATCGGAGAAGCGTCTCCGCGCTGGGCCTCGCCGCCTCGCCCCGTTGACTTCCGGCCGCTTAGAGCAGAGACTCGTTTGGCCGGCTAAGCGGGCACGCTACTCGACTATGCCCGGCGTCCTTGGCAGCAGGAGGTGCCAACAGTGCGTTGTCTCATCGGTCGGGTCGCGTCACAACCCTTGCTGCGATCGCTCGGTGGGATGACGAGCGCCACGAGCGTCACTTCCATCCCGTCTATGTGCTGGACGGCCGCATCCTCAACCGGGACGGATCGTGAATCGACTTAGCACAGAGACGAATCCGACTCAGGCGCGCACCGTCGCTCCGACATTCCTGCCCCTGCTCGGGCGCCGCTCGAGCCGCCGGCAGTGGCAAGTGCGATGACCGAGACGGTGTCGAACGCGCACGTGATTGAGACGCAGGCCGACGGCAAGCTCAAAACCTCAACACTCCAGGTCGACGCGATCGTTAAGGCGCTGGAGGACGAGTCGAAGCTCGTGCTGCACTTCCACGGAGGCCTCGTCAACGCCGCTGCCGGGCGTCGCATTGCCGAAAGCCTGACGCCGGTCTACCGCGGTGCGGGCGCCTATCCGGTCTTCTTCGTCTGGCACGGCGGCCTGCTCGAGGTCGTGCGCGGAAACTTGACGGAGATCGCGGCGGAAGAGGCCTTCAGCCTGCTCGAGAAATGGGTGACGAAATTCGCGGTCGGCAAGCTGCAGCAGGTGCCCGGTAGCCGCGGCCTCACGATCGGGGCGCCGAGCGACTACGAGGTCGCGCTCGAGCTAGCCCGCCGGCTCGAGGGCGGTGAACCTTTCAGCGGGCTCGTCGTCGAGGACAATGTTTCAGAACTCGACTCTCGGGAGCAGGCGGAGTTCGAGCAGGCGCTTGCGAATGACCCCGCGGCGCGCAGCGTAACGGCGGCGATCGTCGAGTCGGCCCTGGACGAGGACGAGGTCGACACTTCGCGAGGAATCGAGGTCACAAGACGGCGCTCGCAAAGGACGCTGATGTCATGCGAGGTCGTCGCAGAGTTCCAGCGCGAGGCAGAGAGAGAGGCAGAAGGGCAGAAGGGCTTGATCTCCGCGGCCCTGCTTGCGCGCAAGGGCGTTGACGTCCTGCTGAGGGTCGTGGAGCGGTTCCGGCACCACAACGACCACGGGCTCTACCCGACGGTAGTGGAGGAGATCCTGCGCGAGTTCTACCTCGGCAACGTCGGCGCACACGTCTGGGCGGCGATGAAGGGCGAGACGAAGGACACCTTCGACGCCGATCCGCCAACCCGCGGCGGGCGCCACTTCATGTCGCAGCTCGGTGACCTACTCCGGAGCGGGAAACGCCTCGAGGTGACGCTCGTAGGCCACAGCACCGGCGCGGTCTTCATCGACAACCTGCTCCGGCACGTCGAGCAGATGCGAGACGACGCCGCGGAGGCACTGCCGCCTGACTTCCGCTTCAAGAACGTGATCTTCCTCGCGCCGGCCTGCACTTTCGAAGACTTCGCTTCAACCGTCCAGCGCCAGAAGCAGCTCTTTAGGCGCTTTCGCATGTTCGCGATGAGCGACGAGGCCGAACAGAAGGATCACCTACTCTCGGTTGTCTACCCGCGCTCGCTCCTCTACTTCATCTCCGGCGTGCTGGAGACCGAACCCGACGGCAGCAGTTCACCTGCCAAGCCGCTGGTCGGCCTGAACCGTTACTACACGAGCGCGGCGAAGACTCCCGAGGCGCTCGTCCTCGGTCGCAAGTTCGTCCTGGCCCAGAAGACGCGGGTTGTCTGGTCGCCCAGTTCCGGCGGTGATGGCCTCTCGGCGCAGGCATTAAGCCATGGTGCCTTCGACGATGACAGCGAGGTCCGCAAGAGCCTTGCCTACCTGATCTCCGATGCCTAAACGCCGAGACGGACGAGACCTGAACGACCTTCACTACGCGGTCGTGGTCGGAATCAACCGCTACCCCGGCGTGCGAGACTTGAAGTACGCGCGTCGAGACGCCCACGGCTTCAAGAAGTGGTTGCTCTCGTCCGACGGCGGCCGCTTGCCGACCCCCAACGTCCGCTCGATCGTTGCTCGCCCGAGGGATGAGAGCGCCTTCAGAACCGCTCGCCAGGCCTGGCCGACGGTGCGCTGGGTAAACGACGCGCTCGAGGACATCAACCTCGCCGTCACGAAGCACGTACAGAAGGATCCGCGTTGCTTCGAGCGGACACGGCTCTATCTCTACGCCTCCGGCCACGGCATCGCGCCCGCGAACGGCTCAGGCGCCGTCCTCATGGCCGACGCAGACCTGCAACGCGATGCGCTCGGCTACAACATCGAGCTTTCGCTCTACCAGCGGTGGTACGTCGACTGCGGGCTTTTCCGCGAGATCGTGATCTTTGCCGACTGCTGTCGGGACCGCTTCTTTACCGCGCCAGGCATGGGTCCGCCGTGGGCAGCCTGCCCCAACCCCTACGGTCCGACCCGCTTCGCCTTGGGTTTTGCGACCACGTTTGCGACGAGCGCATTCGAGCCTCGCGACGTGACCAACCTCGACGCGGCGCGTGGCTACTATACGAAGGCGCTTCTCGACGGACTAGGCGGAGGGGCAGCTGATCCGGCCGGCCAGATCGATAGCACCAACCTCGCGACCTACGTCCGGCTCTCGGTGCAGGCGCTGACCGAGACGAAACGCTTTGGTCAGCGGCCAACGATGGTCGCTGACCCTGGGGATCCGGTGATCTTTCGGCCACCCGGAGGTCCGGCGCCCGCGCGCCCGCGACGCAACGCCGTGATCACGTTTCCGAAGGGCTACAAGGGCCGCGTCACGCTCCGGCGCGGGCAAGAGCGGACCGGTAAGAGCTGGGCCGCGCGGAACGGGTCGTGGCAGCTTCCACTCGAGGAGGGTCTTTACGCGGTCGTGTCTCAGCGGAGCGCGGATGCAGGGCTCTTCCAGAACGACGGCTTGTTCCGCGTCTTGGCAAAGGACGTCGATGTCCAGCTCTAAGAAGGCGCGCCTGGAACTGCGATCACCTCAGGCAGGGGTAGAGTTCGCGCTGCTCGACGCACGCTTGCAGCAGGTCGCGAGTGGCGTCGGAGCGCTCGACGCCCGTGTTGACCCCGGTCTCTACCAGCTTGAGGTGCGTGCCGGCCCTAGCGTCGAATCGCAGCTCCTGAAGCTCGGCGCCGGCGAGGTTCACCGAGATCTCCGAGTCTCGCTTGCGTTCCCCAGCGCAGCTCCGTTTGAGGGAACGACGACGTCCTACGAAGTGCAGCAGCGGGCTGCGTTCGAGGGCAGCGAGCGGGTCGCGACCGAAACCGGTCCGCCTGCCGGGATCGTCCTCGTCGTCCGCAACGTTCGCGGCCACGAGGCCACGCCGGTGGACAAAGCGACGACCACGCGCCTCACCCTGCTTGATCAACGACTCCGGCCAGTCGCTCGCTTTCGTAGTAGCTGGCAGGTCAATTCGAACCAGGGCTGGGCGAGTTGGAGTCGACGTCTCGAGCCCGGCGCCTACGTCCTTCGAAGCGAGACTCGCGCGAGCGCCCGCCGCCGCTCAGAGACGCTCGACCAGTCGCTCTGGCTCAGTCGCGGCTGGCAGACGCTCGTCTTTGTGCCAAACACGCCCCTTGGGCCAGCGAGCGGCAGCGCATCAATTCACATGACTCGGCTGGGTGAGCGTTGGGCGCCCGGGTGGGATCCGATCTCGCAAGAGTCTGCGAGCGCTCTCGAGCTCGCACTCTGGGGCCTGCGCGAAGGGCGAGCCGTTGTATCGGACGATCTGCTTCGTCTGCTCTTGAACACGAAGTTCACCAACCCGATGCTGGGTATCGTCGGCGCCCATTCACTCTTGCTCGAGCCCCCGTTCAACTCGCGGCGGTTCGAGACGGTCATAAAAAACCTCAAGCGGCTTCTGCCCGAACATCCCGACGTTGCGGCGCTCTCCTGGCTTGGCGCCGAGGCAAAGCACCGCGCGCACGCAACGAGCAAGGCGAAGCAGTTCCCGCTGATCGACATCGGATGGCCGCCGATGCTGGCGGCGGCGTACGCCGGCCTGGTTAGGCTCGACGCTGTTGCGCGCGGGGGTGTGGCGCCCGGAAGCTTGGCCGAAGCGATCGCACCGAACATCGTTGTTCGTGGTGTCTGGACCTCGTGGCGACCCGTAGCTACCCGCGGCACGTCCAAGGCGGGGGCGGCACGATCGATTGCAGTCTCCCGCCCGCGACCGGGAGTCGGCCGATCGAGAAAGTCGGCGGCTACGAGCGGAGCGAGAAAGGCCGCGAAGGCACCGCATCGCCGGCCGCGGTTAGATGCTGGGAGCGCCAGCGGATCTGACATCGCCGTCACCGATGCCGCGGCCGAGCGAGTGGCCATTTACGTTGACGAGGTTCAGCGGACGCACGAAGTTGACACCCGACGCGAGGCGATCAATGCGAGCGGCCATGATCAGATCAGCATCGCCACGGGCCTCCCGGTTGCTTCGGTTGAACGCGCGATCGAGCGGCTCGGCAACTCGTGGCTCAGTTCATAGTCGTCTTCTTCTTGGCCAACCATCCGAGCGAAGAAATCCGCCAAACGGAGAGACATCAGTTGCAACGAGGCGACCGTCTATTGGTGAGTGGCCTCCTGGGGGTACAGCCAGGTAGTAGTCGATCCACCGCGGGTGCGACAACTCTGGTCGGGCTGCAGCGAGGGGCTGTCGGACACGAGCGCTGCACGCCGCGGGTGATCGCGGGCGCGAAGGCGACGTGAGCTGTGCGAGCGCGGGGAGCGGTGGCGGGCGCTCGAGGGGAGGGCTAATGGCGCTACGCGTCCGGCCGGCCGGACGCGTCCTGCCGCCGGGGCTCGTCGGCCTTGGGGCGGCGCATCAGTAGGAGGATCCCGCCGTCATCGGTGGGAGGCTGCATCGCAGGTGTGGCGTCGGGCCCCATCGAGACGATCCCTGCCGTAACCCGTGACAGCTCACCAAGCCGACGGTTGATACTCACGGTGACACCCTCCACGCGAGCGAGACATTGGAGCGCGTCCAAGGGGGACTCGACGTACAGGATCTGATTCACGCGGATCCACGGGGCATGGTTTATGAGCGTCAGCTTGACGTCCCGATCGCCCTTGCGTTTCCAACTCGCCTGCGCGGGCTGAAGGGCGGTGATTCCCTCACCGACAGCAAACTGCGTGATGAGAGAGCCGATTGCCTCGAGGAGCTGGTCAACCGCACGAAACGCTAAGTAGTAGCGGCTGAGGCGTTCCTCGGTGAGTACAGAATGCTCGCACCGCTCCAAGGCGGCGCGACGAGCAGCGTCGTCTGTCATGAGCCGGGCCGTCGCGGAATCCTCGGAGGCTAGGCAGTCGGCCCGGAATTGATCGACTAATGCGTCGAGCTTTGAGCGATCGTCATCGTTGAGCTCCCCGTGAGCCATGGCAAAGGCACGCCATTCGGCCGAAGCCCATAGGGCGGAGCGCAGCCGGTGAAGGGGTGCGATCAATAAGACTGGGTCGAGCTCGAGCACCAGCCCAAGCTGGTCGTCGACCTCCGGAACAAACTGGAGTGACGCTCGCCTCATTTCCATGGGCCACGGCAGTCGCTGGTTCGGGAAACCGCGGCGAGTAACGCGCGAAGCGTGAGGGTCGAGATGTGGGAGACGGAACGAGACCGGATAGCCAGGAAGCCAGCTACGCAACCATTCGATCGTCAGGAGGAGAGCGCTTGCCGATCGGTCAGCGCAATCAAGGAAGGCGCTCGCGTCGGACATGCGAGATAGTTGCTCCCTCTGAGGCAGGACAGACAGCCACCAACCAGTTAGCAGCGGCTGGCTATTGAATGAGCCACTCGTGAGGAACATCTGCAGGATCTGGTGGTATGGCGCTGGAGGTTTTTGCTCATCGTGGGTCAGCGCGGCCCGTGACTCGTCTGCGAACCGGCGGATAACGGGCGAATCCGACCAGATCTCTCCGACGTAGGCAGCAGCTGAGAGCAGTTCGTTCACTACCGCAGATCCTGGCGGGGCGCGAGCTTCTCGAGCTCGTCCACGAGAGCCTTGAGCGCACTTCCATCCGGGCTCTGTGCGAGGTACGTGTCGAGTTCCGCGCGAGACGCTAACTCCGTGGACTCTCCGTCAACAGCCACGGCGACATCGAGTTCGGCAGTCCTTGTGTCGTAGGCGAGCCAACGGGTGCTTGCGAGGAAGCCTGGTCCCAAGTTGATCGCTGTCGGTGGAAGCAGCCGCGCCTTGAGACCGTGCCAGCCGATCTCGGCGACCAGTCGGTCGGCCATGGTCGGGAAGATGTCGTGCGCATAACGGTCCAGCGCGTCTCGGCGCTCGCGGAAGTCGTTCGCAATACGTTCTACGATTTCGTTATCGGTGTGAGGCAAGACGCGTGGCCCTCCAAGCGCGATCTGGTTCGTTGTGAATGCGAGAACCTCTCGCCAGACTGCGAAGGCAATTGACAGGGGGCCGCCGTCTCCCGGCAGAGCGAAGGCGTAGAGCGCGTCTTCCAAGACCTCGAGGAAGCGTTCCTCTCCGAGGAGCTCAGCCGCCGGGACGTCCGCCGAAGCTAGCGCGACGTATCGGTGTTGCGGCGCGTAAGAGACGGTGACGCGGAGATGCTCGGGGTCCAGGCCCTCGGGCCACCGGCCGAGGTGGCGAACGAGCACGTAGCGAATGAGCTCCGGTGTTTCGGCTGCTCGGTCCCCGGTGCGATCGCGGTCGAGTGGTGCAAGCAGCGCGCAAAGCGGCACACTTGAACCTGCGGCGATCACAAGAGGTGGTGTCACACCTGTGACTTCGGCGAGCATTTGCAGTGAGGGTTCCCAGGACGCACCGACTGTTGTAGGTATCCGAGCCGGATCCTGATGGAGTGCGCGAGCGACGAAGTAGTCGCGAAACGAATCGTGGATGAATCCGACCGCAGCCCGTTCCGCCGAAACCGCCAGCAGGCCAGTTGCCTGAGCCTCCGCCAGAATTGCCTCCGCCGTCATCCCGCCGAGGTCGTACATTCGCTCTTCGTTGACTGCGTCCATCGCTTGACGTAGAGCCACGAGCCACCAGTAACGGTCAGCCTCGTAGGCTTCCGCCGCAACGAGATCGAAGGCGACGCGGGTAACCACCTCCAACGCGCCGTCCCTTAGCGCGACATCGGATCGCTCTCGCAACGCTTCGAGCGCGGCTGCGTAGAGCTGCATCCGTGTCGTTGGTGCATCGCTCCGATCCCAAAGTCTCAGAGCCATCGTCAGGATGAGCGGGCTCGAAGATCCATCCGGAAGGCGTGTCTGGATCTCGTCGAGCGCCTCTTCGGCGCGCTCTTTGCCGACGATCGAGCCGGCAAGCTCGATAGCTTCGTCCCTGCCTGGCCCTTGTAGGAAGTAGATCGTTAGCCCGAGACGTCTCAGCAAGGCAGCGTCACGGTCGGCCGCACCAAGCATCAAGCCGGGGATCTCTTCCCGTACGCGTCTCAGATCGCTCAGCAACGCCTGGCGGGCAGAGTCGGCGAGACCCGTCAAGCCATCCAATAGGAGCCAAGCCCCCTCGCTTCGGAGTGCTGCATCGGCGATGCCGGGGCGCACGCGGCGGCCGCTCTGGCGCTGGATCAAGCGGTCTAGGCGTGGAAGTAAATCTCCCTCGACGTACGAAGCAACTGAGATCAGGAAGGGGAGCCCGCCGCCTTCTGCACGCCGTCGAGTGAGCACCCTCAGAGTCGTCGACTTGCCACTCCCGGCCGGCCCTAGGAGCCCCGGCATGCGCTCGGGACGGAGGTCTCGAGTTGTAGGTCGTTTGCCAAAGAAGACTGTTGTGTCACCCTCCTCACTGATCTGAAGATCAACCTCGACGTCGCTCCGAATGACGGCCGGCTCCGGTGGGACATTGGGGTTGTTGCCCTCGCGAACAACGCTGGAGAGGTAGGCAGCGCGGATCTCGGATCCCCAGCCAGCGCCGCCGTCAATGATTTCGAGGCTGATCCCGAGAGCATTCGCAAGTTCCGAGCGTGTGAAGGTGCGCTGACCTCGATCAGAAGAGCCGCCGCTTACTGCAATCAGTTGGAAGAGTCGCGCGACAGCATCCTCCGCGTCGCTGGGCGAGCTCTGAAGTAGCGTCGCCACGCGGAGAAGGGCGTTCGTCAGGAGTTCCGTTGTCCCGCCGGCCCGAGTCCGGAACGAGACGCGGCCGATTGCACCGCGATCGACGTCAAGCGTGAAACCAGCTACGTAGGTGACATCGTCAGCGAGGTCTAGGCCCGCCGCATAACGCTCGAGAGCAGGAATGAGTTTGCGCGCCGAATCCCTGCTGAGTGACGCATCGCTGACGAATTCGAGCGTTTCGGTCGGATCCGGGTTGGTGGCGATCCAGGCGGCGACCACGGCAGCCAGCTCGGCGGGTGGCCAGTTTCCTGGCTCTGCGCGTGAACGGGCCTGTATGGCACGGCTGTTTGCCTGCGTCGTGACAAGGAGATCGATGATGTCGGCGTCGCCTTCGATCTGCAAGGCGATGCCGTTCGCTGCCTCGACAAGATCAAGCGCCGCCGCGATGGCGACCGCGTGTTGAAAGCCGACGCCCCGGAGCGTGTCCCACCCCGCCATGGCGAGTCACTCTACGGAACGGCCTTACCGAGATCTAACACCCGTCGGTCTCCCTTCGGGTTCTCCTTGTGGAGGTCGAGCGTTCCGAGCGTTTCCTGCGACTGCGCTTGGAAGCGCTCCTCGATGTAGTGGAGACGAAGAACGCTGAGCTGACCTGGTAAGGCGCAAGGAGCATCCGACCGACCTCTAGGGCGCAACCGGGTTTTCCTTGTCCCGCAGGAAGCCAATGAGCGGATCGCCCATGGTCGCTCGCGAGAGGATAGAGGGCTGGCACCACCGACAGCAACCACTCGACGCCAGGGTACGAACTAGGCAAGCCGAACCTTGCCCGCAGTCCCGTCGCCGGTCACAGCCGAGAGGCTCGTGAGCGAAGCCGGGCCGAGGATCCTCATCTGGCTCACTCGCTGGCGTATTCCCAACGATCGTCAGGCCAGCCCTGCGTGCGTCAAGCGGATGCACCGCGTCGTCGAGGATCCAGGTGACGACTGGCCGGGAACACTCTTCTTCGAGATAGGCGGCCGGACCCACGTCAGCTCGTTCAGCTTGCTGGGATCAGCGAAGGCGACGTGAAGCGACTGGCGACCGTGTCTTGCCGCAGGTATTGCTCGACAGCGGGGCGCGCCCCTGCTGCCGGTGACGCCGAGCTTGCGTTACAGGACTGGGAGCCGATGAGCGGGATCACGCTTGGACATCCGAGCTGAAACGTCTTGTTGTTTCCGGACACACGACGGGTAGGAGACACCGCTTACGCTGGTACGCGGCCCGCTGCGACCCACTCAGAAGGGATGCTTTGCCCGACTCGCCGCCGGACCCAGCTCGACGGGACCGCTTCACCGCCGTCTATGACACGTACTACCACCGGATCCTCGGTTACGCCCGTCGGCGCGTCCGCCCGGATGATGCTGCCGAAATAGTGGCCGAGACGTTCGCCGTCGCCTGGCGGCGCTTCGACGTCGTTCCCGACGGCGATCAGGCGCTGTTGTGGTTGTACGCGACGGCCCGGCGTGTTCTCGCCAATCACAGACGCGCCGAGCGTCGACGCGCCGAATTAATGCGCGCCATCGAGAACGAGCCGGTAGCGATGACGACTCCGGCGCTCAGTATCGAGTCGCCTCGGGTCGGCATGGCGCTCGGGCGCTTACACGAGCACGAGCGCGAGCTGCTGCTTCTCGTCGCGTGGGAGGGACTCGACGCAAAGGACATTGCCGCCGTGCTTGGTTGTTCGCGAAACGCCGTCCGCATTCGCATCCACCGTGCGCGCCATCACTTTGCTCTTGAACTCGCGGACGATGACGACGATCTGAAACATCCGGGCAGCAGCGGACATCTCCTTCGTGCAAGGCCGAGCGGCCCCGACGAACTGGAGGACTCGCAATGAAGAGCAACGCACACGTCGAATGCCTCGCCGAGCTGGCGCCGGTGCAGGACGAGGATCTGGCCGCGGAAACGTGGACGCCTGACGCGCGGGCGCTCTTGGACCAGATCCTGGCGAATCCAGTCGAGGCTTCGCCACAAGCGAGACGGATCCGCGTGCGCACTCACCGCCGCCGCTGGCTCGCCATGCCGGCCCTTGCCGCTGCAGCCGGCGCCTTCGCGGTCGCCATCCTCGTAACGAGCGGCGGCCGTGGGACGGCGAGCGCCGCTGCCGCGAGTCTCGAGAAGGCAGCGACTGTCGCTCGCGTTCAACCGTCGCTGGTCCCCAACCACCATCAGTACGTCTATACGAAGTCCATCAACGCCTACACTGACACGGTCGTCCCCGTCGCGGGCGTGGCCACTTCCTTCACCGCCCTCGTCCCGCATGTTCGCGAGTTGTGGCTCGGACCGGCTGGCGGCCGGCTCTACGAGACGGCCGGTACGCCGGAGTTCCTTACCGCCCAGGATCGGGAACGATGGGTGGCGGCTGGTCGTCCGGAGCTCGGTAGCGGGCCGTCGGAGGACAATCTGCCGCCAGCCCGTCCCCTCGATCTCCCGAGCGATCCCGATGTTCTCTACGCCCGCCTCAAAAGGGATGCGGCCGGCCACGGTAGTGGCCTCTACCGCGAGATGTTCACGCTCGTCGGCGATTCATTGCGCGAGACCGCCGCGACACCGGCGCAGCGCGCAGCTCTCTACCAGGTAGCCGCACGCCTGCCTGGCGTCGAACTGGTGGGCTCCGTCACAGACAGCATCGGACGTGCCGGCGTCGCAGTCGCTATGAGCGACCAAGGGATCCGGTTCAGTTTGATCTTCGACCCTGACACGTCCGCGCTTCTTGGCGAAGAACAGGTCGCCCTTGCCGATAACCCTTTCGGCGTCCGAACGGGCACCCGCGTCGGCTACGCGACCTACGTCGTTCAGAAGATTGTCAGTTCTGACACCGCCAGGTCGTAGCAACAGAAGGGGGCCGAGAACGCTGGCGCCCGACCGCCCTCGCGTCCGTCAGGGCATCCACGTGAAGACAGTGTTCCACCGATTCCTTTGTGAGGCCACCGACAGTGCCGTCCGGAGTGACCCCGCGTTTGAGATGGCCGCTGATCGCCAGCCATCGCACGCGCTTGGCAGAGAGAGCCCGAGCCTTTCGGCCACTTGCTGCTCTGTAAGAAGCGCGCTCTCGAGGACTTCGCGCGTTTCTCGTGAGGTGCGTCCCGCGCGAGCCTGGCTAACGCTCTAAACGGTCGCGCGTACCTTCGAACGGGGTCCCATCCAGGAATGGTTATGTCGGCGAGCGCGAGTTTTCTGCCAGCGTCGACCGCGAAGAGGGGCCGGTTGCATACCCACGCTACGACCCCGAGGCCGGGATCTTCACCTGGTTCGTTTCGATCCCTCGGGCAATCACGGCAGGGGGTCGATTGCCGGAAGGGTGGTTCCGTGTTGCGGCTTGCCGCCGATTCGATCTTGGCCCGAAGCGATTGATCGGGCGTCGGGCCGCGGTATCGAGCGGACGTTAACGGGAAGCGCGGGCTCAAAGGCCCTCAAGAGGATGATCGCTAACCCCGCCAGCGCAGCGCCCCCAATCAGCGCCAACGACGGTGAGACTGCCAATAGCTGTCCGCCCAGCGTGGGGGCGAGGGCGAGTCCCAGCCACCAAGACAGGCCAGCCGTCGCCATGTATCGCCCCCGTAAGGCGAGCGGCGCGAGGTCAGCGATCAGCGGCATGAACGCGGTCGCGTGTAGACACTCGCCGACGGCAAAGGCGACGGCCGCCGCGACCAGGCAGGCGAAGGCGAGCTCGGGGCTTACGGCCTGTGCGAGGACGGCGAGGAGGCAGGCGACGACCCAGGTGCTGGCTCCGAGCGAGAGGGCGCCGACGCGACTTCTGCCCTCGGCGGCCTTCACGATCGGAAGCTGGGCAAGAACAACCGCGGCGGCGTTGGCCAACAGCAGCAAGCCGATCAGGCTCGGCCCAATCCCGATCTCGCGGGCGTATGGGGGCACGATCCAGGCCAAGACACCCCAGCCGACGGCGATCATGGCGACGTTGATCAGGGCAAAGCGCAGGAGTGCCCGGTCTCGGATCACTTGCCGGTAGCCGCCGGCGATGGGCTCGGGACGCACCTCGTCGCGCACGGCCGTGACAAGGATCGCCAGGTAGAAGAGGTAGGTCACGGCGTTGGCCAGGAAGAGCAGGATGAAGCCGTTGAGGCCGAAGCTGGCGACGACGCCCCCGATCGCAGCACCGAGGCCGATGCCGACATTGACCGCGACGCGCGAGACGGCACTGGCGCGCTGGCGCAGCTCGCGCGGCGCAAGTGCAGCCATCAACGCCGACTGGCTTGGGTTCAGCCCCCCGTTGCCGACCCCGGCCAGGGCCGCGGCGGCGAAGGCCGTCGGCGCCGTCGTCGTGAACGCGAGGCTCCCGTAGCCGCCGGCCAGAGCCAGGCCGGCGCCGACCGCCGTCGTGCGGGCGCCGACCCGATCGATGACGGCCCCGGCAACCGGGGCAACGAAGATGGCGACGCCGCTAACGAGACCGACGACGAGTCCGGCGACGCCGAGGCTGAAACCGCGCGCCTCGTGCAGGTAGATGATCTCGAACGGGAAAACAGCGCCGTAGCCGAGCATGTTGAGGAAGACCCCGGCCTCGATGACCCACAGCTGGCGCGACAGGCCGAAGCTCAGCCGACGCATGGGCATCCATCGGCGGTAGCGGTTCAGCCTGACTCCAGAGCCGACCCTAGGGGGCGCCGGGCCAGATAGACGCCGGCGAGGCAGAGCCCGCCGCCGACGGCCGCAAGCCAGGGCGGCGTCTCACCGAGGAGCGCCCAGCCGAGCACAATCGCGACGACCGGAATCAGATACGCGAGTGAGGCCAAGCGGCCGGCGCTCATTCGGCGCAGGGCGTACGCCCAGGTCGCGAAACCGAGCGCTGTCGGAGCGACACCGAGGTAGACCATCCAGCCGATCGCCGTAGCGCCGGCGTCGTGAAGCTCGCCGACGAGCCTCGCGCGAACGGCAGGCAGACGACCAGTCCCAGCGGCGCAGCCAAGCCACGTCACCTGCAGCGGCGACACGCGGACCAGCACCGGCTTCTGGATCACCACGGTGCGCGCCTCGCCGCCTGCGGTAGCCGCTGCGCTTGCATTATTGTAGTACCACAAAACATGATAACGTTAACCTACAATATGGTAAGGCAGGGACGGGCACAAGCCATAGCTCTCGAGTTCGAACGGCGGATCCAGGCCGGGGCCGTAAGCGCTGGCGAGCGGCTGCCTGCGGTGCGTGCTTTGGCCGTCGAGCTTGAAGTAGACCCCGGCACTGCGGCCGCCGCCTACCGCTTGCTACGCGAACGGGGCTTCGTCATCAGCGACGGCCGTCGCGGCACGCGCGTCGCGGCGCAGCTGGAGCTGCGTCCGTCGCGGGTCAACCAGCTGCCCGCGGGCATTCGCGACCTCGCGTCCGGCGTCGTCGACCCTGTGCTCGTTCCCGAAGTCAGCCAGGCGCTCAAGCGCGTCGCCGCCCGTAGCCCCCGTGTGACCCGTTACGAGGAGAACGCCAAGTTGGATGCCCTCGTCGCGCATGCCGAAGCCGAGTTTGGTCGCGCCGGCGTCGACGCGACTGCGCTTAGCTTCGTCAGCGGTACCCTTGACGGACTCGAGCGTGTCCTACAGGCGCACCTCCGGCCCGGCGATCGGGTCGGGGTTGAAGATCCGGCCTTCCCGCGACTGCTCGACCTGCTGCAGGCATTGAACCTTCGGGCAGTACCGATCGCGATCGACGACGAGGGCCTCGATCCTGATCAGCTCGACCGCGCGTTGACGCGCGGCCTCGAGGCGTTGATCGTCACACCCCACGGCCAGAACCCGTTCGGCGCGTCGCTAAGCGATGAGCGCGCTTCGACCCTAGGCCGCCTTCTAGGAATGCACGAACTCCTACTGGTCGAGGACGCGCACGGGTGGGAGGTCGAACAACGCCCCTCGACGCTGACTGGTGGAGAAGGACGCTGGGCGGTGATCCGGTCGATGTCGCGGCTGCTTGGCGCGGACGTCCGCTTGGCCTTCGTCGCTGGCGATCAACAGACGGTCGCCCGCGTCGAGGCTCGCCAAGCTGTGACGACGAGCTGGGTCAGCTGCCTCCTGCAAGAGGTCGTCGCCGAGATGCTCGCCAGTGCGGATGTCCGCCGCCAGTTGCGGCGGGCGTCGGCCGAAACGAGCAAGCGACGCCTTGCGCTGCTGACCGCGCTCGAACGGCGCGGTGTTCGAGCGCACGGCCGCTCCGGGCTGCACGCTTGGATCCCAGTGCGCGAGGAGGTGTTCGCTGTCCGTCGCCTCCTCGATGCGGGCTACGCGGTGCTGGCTGGAGAGCGGTTCCGGCTGCGGACACCGCCGGCGGTGAGGGTAACGACGGCCAAACTGCTGCCGGCTGAGGTGGAACCGCTGGCCGACGCGCTCGTCGAGGCCGCAGCCAGCCAATCCCTGATCAGCTACTAGACCCGAACCCGGCCTGTCTGGCATCGACCCGGTCAGGGCGCAGGGCCTGGACGATGGCTCGCGCCGGTGTCGAATCGTGCCACCTGCGCCCATATCAGCCGACGCGCTCGATGATGCGGATCAGTTCGTCGACGCGATAGCCATGCTGGCGGGCAAAGTGGACGAGGTCGCGGGCGTGCGCCGTGACCGCGCCCTGCTGTGGTGTGCTGGCGACCGTGATCCCGCGCCCGCGACGGAACTCGAGGAGATCCTCGTCCCGCAGGACGCGCAGCGCGCGGAGCACCGTGTTGGTGTTGACGCCGAGGACGGCTGCAAGGTCGCGCGCGGGCGGCAGTCGCTCGCCTGGCTTTGCTTCGCCGTCGGCGATCGCGCGGCGGATCTCGGCCGCAACCTGCTTGTGCAGTTGGGTCGGCTCGTCGCGGTCGATCTTGACACCGAGCATGGTGCTAGCAATACTAGCTTTATCATTCCCCGATCTGGGAAGCGCCCTCATGAGCGTTATCGCACCACCGCCATCGCCGCGTCCGCGCAAATCAGACGATCTTGAGGCGCTGATTGAAGAGGCGCGTCGGCATGCGCGACGGAGACGCCTCGCCCGCGCCGCTGCCGCGATCCTCGCCCTCGGCGCCGGTATTGCCCTACTCGCGAGCATGCGCGGCGGCGGCGGGGGCGGGGACGCGAACGTCGCGCATCACGGGCAGGGGCAGCCGGCCCTGCCAAAGGCTGGCGCGGTCGTCGGGACGCTGCCGTTTTCCCCGCGGGAGACCGAGCTGTTTGCCGCGCGTGGCGGGTCGTTGTTCCTGCTCGTCGTTCCGCCCAGTCGGGCTGCATCGATCACCGTCGAGCGGCTCGACTCGGATGGGACGGTCGCCAGGAAGCGGGTGCCGTTCGATCGGGCTAACTACCTGATGGATGTCTCCACTGGGCGTGACGGTATCTATGCCGGAACGGCCGTGATCAAGCGGTTCACCGGCATGCAGGACGAGTTGGTGCGCATCGACCCGAGGACGCTGACGATCGTGGCGCGAGCATTCTTCCCCTCGAGCGTCGCCGCAGTCGAGCAGGGTGGAGACGTGTGGGCCTCGATCAGCGACGGCCGGGTCGTGCGACTCGATCCGCGGACGCTTGCGACCGAGGCCTCGCGACAGGTGCTTGCGGTGGCTGTGACGGCGAGGGGGACCGGCTTGTTGTCGAAACCAGCCTTCGGCCTGGGCAGCCTGTGGGTGCTCGCCGGCGACGCGTCCGATCTCGAATTGGTGCGCTTGGACCCGGTGACCCTGGCGGTTCTGTCGAAGACGCGCGTGCCGACCCGCGGCGACCTGCACCAGGCGCTGAACCGCGTCGTGGCGGACTCCGGTCACGTGTACCTCGTCGGGAGTGCGATCACGGCGGTCGACGCGACCGGGAAGCTGATGGGACGGCCGGTTCCCGTACCCGGACTCGCCACAACCGAGACTTGCGGAACGGGCTTGGTTGGGCTAACAGGCGGCAACCCCTCAATGGTGTTGCCCTCACTTCGAGATCGAAAAGGGCGAGTTCTTCGGCCTGCTCGGCCCGAATTGGTGTTGCTTGACGCGCACGGGCGGGTCCTAGCAAGGACAGGCTTGATCGACGCCGGTGCCCGGCTCGCCATCAGCGGGAACGATGCCTGGTTCGTGGGTGACGCCGGCCGAGGCAACGGCATCATCCACGTCCGCCTGGCGAACCACTGAGCAAGGCGACCCAGCGGTCGGCGGCAACGAAGGGCGGTGGGCGAAGTAGCGATGGTCAACGCGGCAACGCGGCGATCGCACCCGGTTTGACAGGAGCCTCGCGCGTGACGACCAGTCCCTGTCGCGCAGCGACAGCTCGCGTGCCACCTCCTCGTCGCTAAGGCGAGGCGCCCCCGCGTAAGCGCACACCCCCGACGCCCACCGGCGAAGTTACGGCACCGGATGAAACCTATCCGCGCCTCCGGGCTGACGACCCTTGCCCTCAACCTGCTCGGTGGCGTTTGCGATCACCTCGAGAAAACGAACCTTTGATGCCGTCGCTCCCTCTATACCCATGCCGGTGGACAAAACGAACGTAACCGCGATCGCTCGCCGAGCCGTCAACGGCGACACAAACGCCCTAGCGGACCTCCTAGGCGAGCTCGCCCCATTTGTTGTTCGCACGACTCGGCTCATCGTCGGCGCTGGGACCGCGGCTGCGGAGGACGCGGCGCAGGAAGCGCTGATCGATGTGGCGCGACGAATCGCCACGCTTCGCGATCCAGAAGCGGTCGTATCCTGGGCAGCACAGATCGCGACGCGACGGGCGCTACGGGCGGCGCGGTCGGAGCGGCTGCGCCGCCAGAGCGACGTTGAAGTGCAAGCGGTTCAAAGCCCAGAGCGGGTGAATGACCATCGGGCTGCGCTGAGCGCGGCCTTTGACCGTCTACCACGCCGGCAGCGCGCCATCGCCGTCCTGCGCCTCTACGCGGGGTTCAGTGAGCGCGAGACAGCCGATGTTCTCGGGATCACCCTCGGTGCGGTCAAGTCTCAGCTACATCAGGCACGCAGCACTCTCTCGGCAGCGCTGCCGTGAGGCCGGCGTAGTGCCCGCCGTGCGCGGCACGACGCCAACGAAAGGAGCGCCATGAACGACGAAATCGACACAATCGACCCGATCGACCTCGATCGCGAACTCCGGGAAATGCTGCTTGCGCGTGAGGGACCGGAGACACCGCAGCCACGTGTGCGCCGGAGTCGTCGCTGGATCGCTGTGCCGCTTGCAGCCGCCATCGCAACCGCGGCGATGGCCGTGGTTGTTCTCACACAAGGTGGCCGGAATCATCACGACGTCACCGCAAGCAGCGGCGCTCAGTGCGCGGCAGCCCTCGAATGGCACGGGGCAACGTATACCGGGACCCGCGTCCCGCACCCCTTGTCGTTCGACGGCGGGCTCGGCGAGGGAACCCTCCCCGCCTGCGGCGACAACCCTGGGGAGGGCGGGCGGGCGGCTACACGAACTTCCCTCGTGGCCGTGGCGGGTGTGTCGCCGGAGCAGGCCGTCGCCATCGCTGGAGACAGCGCCACGCTCTACGTCGCTTACGGTTACTTCCCGCAGCAACCGGGGACGGCGCTCCATCGCGCGCTCTATGGGAATCGACCCGGCCTGCCGGACGAGCGCGAGAATGACTGTGCCAACACAAAGTTGCAAACAGTGGAAGCGACCGTATCGACGGCGCGGCTAGGCATCCTGCGGGTCAAGTTGGCTGACGGCGGCGACCTGCCGCGCGAGACGTTCATCTTCCCCGACGCCCGCACGATCATCATCGCCGATGGTGATCCGCCTCACGTGAGGCCTGGTGACACCGTTCGTGCCGACGTGCTCGTCTGTCGCCATCCGAATGACAAGCGCTTTTTGAAGCTGGTCGCGACCAAGCTCGCAATCGCCAAGCGCGTGATTGCGGACGCGACGGGCTAGGTTGACCGTGCTGCTTGTAGCGGGAGATCCTGCGTCTTTGTCTAGGGACGTTCGCTCACGTAGGTCACAGGTGGTTCTACTCGCGCCGGCTGCGGCGGCATCCGGCGCCCCTCCATCAGCCACCGAGCCCGAGGCGTGGAGGGCCAACCCACCAAGCAAAGCGGCGGCAGCAGCAAACGGAATGGCTTCGCATGTCAACTGTTCTACACCGTTGCGCGGGCGAGGCTGCGGTCGAAGACCTGACCCTCATCCACCTCAACCTGTCGTTTGCTGATCTCTCATCGTTGCTCGACGATGCCACAGCGACGTTTCCAGGTACCGCGCTTGGCGAGGACGAGCTGATTCTTGGCGCGGGCTAGAGCAGGGGGCCGGCGGCGTCGCCGAGGTACTCGTCTAGGTCGGCTCGGGCAGTCCGGCCCGAGATCCGGTCAGTCGTGCGCGACCGGGAAGCGATGAACCCACACCTACACCAACGGTCGACGGATCACCTTCGACCGCTAGCTGCGGCGCTGTCGAGATGGCCGGCGACATCCCATGTCCAGAATTCGACTACATGGCCATCGGGATCGGTGACGTACGCGGCGCTTCCTCGTCCGTCGCTGAAGTTCTCGACGTGGACGTGATAACCGGCGCGCTCCAAGTGCTGAACGAGGCCGTCGAGGTCCGGCTCGTTGACGTGCAGCGCGAAGTGGACGTGTCGGCCGCCGCGCTCACCCGCGAGGGGCTTCACGCCCACCAACCATAAGCCGATCCGAGTGCGGTCCCCTGCCATCACCCATGTGGCGGCCTCCCAGCGCTCGACCACGGGCAGACCGAGGGTATCGACGTAGAAGCGCTCTGCCCGCCCCAGGTCATCGACCAGGAGTGCAAGCTCACTCACGCCGGAGCACCTTAGGACATACTGGCGATCCACTCACTCACCCCTCACACGTCGGCGGTCTCTCTGGCCGAGCGGGCGATGCTGGTATGTCGGCTTATCCTCAGTTTGTCAGCCGCGAGCCTCATCCGGCCATGGGAGCGGCCACCCCTCGCGCCGATAAGCCAGGTCAGGTTCGACGGGTCGACGCTAGGAAGCGCCCTCAGCCCCTCCGACAGGGACCCCCCGGTTGCTTGCTATCCGCCAATACTGCCGGAATCTCTCGGGAAGACGAGACCATCGTCAACCTGCTCGCCGCCAGAGCTCTTTGAGTGCCTCACCGACGTCGGGCCAGAAGAACAACGCGATCGCCTGATCGAGGCGGCACCAGCGGTACTCGTCGTGCTCCCAGTTGAGGGTCGGCTCAAAGTCCGGCGGGGCCTCGGCGATGAAGCCGGTGACGGCGATGCGCTCGGTGCCCGGCGGCCACTCGGCTTGCCTCTCCGGAGGCTCCTCGGCAGCGAGGTAGCCGTACTCGTAGCGCACCGGCCACAAGCTGTCGGCCGCGTCGAGGCCGATCTCTTCGGTGAGCTCGCGCAGCGCCGCCTGCTCCGCGTCCTCGCCCTCCTCAAGCGCGCCCGCGGCGGGGTGCCAGTAGCCGCCTTGCATAGGGCTGCGGTGAAGAGCAAGGAACTCGTCGCCTGATCTGCGGCAGACGAAGACCTGGATCTCCTCGGGCCGTCTCAGCGCGCTGTCTCGGGCGGCGAGTTCTTCCCGTTCGCGGCGAACGCGCCGCCGCCGCACCATGGATGATCTCTCTGCAGCCGGGTCTCCATATCCACGCTAGAGCCGACGCGACATCTGAACCGGCTGAGGGTCATCTCGTGAGAACCCGCATGCTGCGTAAAACGCCTCCGCCTCCTGATTGTCAGCGAGCACCCAGACGCGTCCGACACCAGCTTCCCTCATCCATTCCTCCATCTTGCTCATGAGGGTTCTGCCAATTCCTTGCCGCCGGTGATCGCGCCGCACACCGATCTCATACAGCATTACCTGTAACGGCTCATCTGCGCGTCGACGCTGAAGGTAGCAGAGGAGATGTCCGACAACGGTTTCACCGTCCTCGGCTACCCAGTGCAGCACGTGTTGATCCACAAGATAGTCAGCAGCTACGGCGCCGACGATTGGTTCGCGCGGATGCCCGCGCCCCTCGACATCGAAGGCTTGTTCCTCCTGTGCGAGCGCCGCAATGATCGGTTCATCCCCAGGGCCGAGGCGGCGAGCGGTGATCATTCCCGCACTCTACGGCGGGGGTTAAGTCCGGGGGCCGCGCGGCATCGCTTGAAGACCGTGATCCGTCGCTCACCCCTCTTCACACTTGAGACATGACTTTCTCTCGACGTTCCCGATCTCGAGGCCGCTGTCGACTTCTACCGCGAGCTACTCGGCGTCGAGCCAGCGAAGTTGAAGTCGGATTATGCGAAGTTCGAGCTTGACGATCCGCCGCTCGTCCTCGCCTTGCAGCCCGGCACGCCGGCGCTCTCACACATGGGCATTCGAGTTGCTTCGACAAAGGAAGTTGATGCCACCGCAGCGCGGCTTCGGCATTCCGGGCTCGTGACTTTCGAGGAGCACGACACGGCCTGCTGCGGCTGAGCCGGCCAGAGGATGACATGAGAACTCCATGCCGACGTTGCTCGGGGTCGACGTTCAGAAGGCCTTCGATCTGCCGGAATGGGGTCAGCGGAACAACCCTCAGGCCGAGGAGTGCATCGCCGATCTACTCGCGCACTGGCGTAGTTGCGGAGCGCCGATCATCCACGTCCTCAACTAGCTTTGAGCGTTGCAGGCCGGACGGCGGATGAACGTGATGACAACGATGCATATCGACGAGCTTGAGATTGACGAGGCGCTTGTGCGTCGCCTCCTCCGCGAACAGTTCCCCGAGTGGGTCGACCTGTCACTCCGCCGCATCGAGCCGATTGGCACTGTCAACGCCATCTTTCGTCTGGGCGATGAGCTCTCTGTACGGCTCGCGCGTCGTGAGGGCCCGACAGAGCCGGGTGGCAAGGAGTTCGACTGGCTGCCGAGGCTGGCTCCGTTGCTCCCCGTTGAGATCCCCGTTCCGGTCGCGCAGGGTCACCCGACTGGCGACTATCCCTGGTTCTGGGAGATCCATCGGTGGGTTGAGGGCGAAACGGTGCCGGTCGAGGAGATTGATGCGATCGAGACCGTGCGCGAACTCGCGGCGCTCGTTGCGGCGCTGCAACAGGTGAGTCCAGCAGATGGGCCGCCGGGTCGGGGCGTTCCGTTAGCCGAGCGCGACAAGGAGATCCGGTACTGGTTGTCGAGGTTCGACGGCGACCCCGCCGTGACGGCTGAGTGGGAACGTGCGCTCGCTGCGCCGCCCTGGGACGGCCCGCCCGTCTGGCACCACGGCGACCTCGATGCACGCAACTGGCTCGTCAGGGATGGGCACATCAGCGGTGTGATCGACTGGGGCTCGATGGGCGTCGGCGACCCGGCGTGCGACGTGATGGTCGCGTGGAAGCTTCATTCGCCTACCGCCCGCGATGTGTTTCGCGAGTCGTTGCCGACGGATGACGCGACGTGGGAGCGGGCGCGAGGCTGGGCTTTGTCGCAGGCGGTCGCAATACTCGCCTACTACACGCCAGAGAACAACCCGACCCTGTACCGCGAAGCCGAGAACTGGCTCGACCTGGTGCTGTCAGAGCGCGAGTAGAGCGATCTCTGCGAAGACGGCGCGACGCCTGATCGGGCGTACGCGACCCTCGTGACGCCAGAACTGCGCCCGGACCGGTACAAGTTGTGTATGGCGTTCTACACCGCTCGCGTCGAGTACGCGCTCCATACCCTGTTGAACCTCAGCTTGGCGCCGGCTGAACAGGCGCCTAGCGCTCGCGAGCTCGCGGAATTCCAGCGCCTGCCGGTGATGTTTGTGCGCAAGGTGCTGACTCAATTGGAGAAGGCTGGGTTGGTGGAGGGTTCAGAAGGCGTGCGCGGTGGGTGGCGTCTCGCGCGCGACCCGGCTTCGATTTCCGTGCTCGACATCGCGGAAGCGGCGCGGGGCGGTGACGAGCCGCTGTTCGAGTGTCGCGAGATTCGCGGGCGCTGCGCGCTTTGGCCGGACGGGAAGGCGCCGCGTCCGGCGGTGACCGGCGTCTGCTCGATCCACGCGGTGATGCTCGCCGCTGAGTCCGCGATGCGCCGCGAGCTCGGATCGCACACGCTTGCGGATCTCAACGCTTGGGTGGGGGCGAAGTCGTCTGCGGCCTGGAAAAGTACGGTCGAGTCTTGGTTCGCCGACCGTTACGAAAGCCGCACGGCTGCCTCTCCGGCTGAGCGAGCTCGTTAGGCCGCCTTGGAGCACGCGTCCGAAAAGGGCTGTCGCGAAACCTAACTAAGACTGGTAACGTCGCAGTTATGCGACCTCGAGCATTGGAGCGAATCGTGGTCGGCAGTGGCTTCGCCGGCTTCCGGCCAGCCGTCGCGGCTCGGCGTGCCGGCGGCCCCAGGCTTTCGATGACCATCCTCTCGCGTGAGCCAGTGTTGGCGGGCCGATGAACGCGGCGGCGCTGACGGTCGAGCTCGCCGAGGCGAGCGCTGGCGCCGGTGAGCGAGAGCAACGCGCGGCGCGCACTGCCTCGGCCATCCGCCGCTTCGGCGCGTACCGCTGGGTCGGCATCTACGACGTCACGACCGACGAGATTGCCGTCGTCGCCTGGGACGGCCCGGCCGCGCCGGCACACCCGCGCTTCCCGCGCAGCCAGGGACTCTGCGGCGCGGCCGTCGCTGCCGGCGCGACGGTGATCGTCGGCGACGTCGTTGCCGATCCGCGCTACCTGACCACGCACGCGACGACACGCTCGGAGATCGTCATCCCGGTCTTCGTCGCCGGCGCCATCGCCGGGCTGATCGACGTTGAAAGCGAGCGGCCGCAGGCCTTCGGCGACGACGACCAGCAGCTCCTCGAGCGTTGCGCGGCCCTGATCGCTCCGCTCTGGCGGACGCGCCAAGAAGACGCCGCCGGTTAGGCAGTGGTACACCGCCTGGCCGTCCGTGTTCGGGAGGGCGGTCACGAAAGGGTTTAACTAAGACCGTTATAGTCGCAGTTATGCGACTTCGAGCGTCGGAGCGAATCGTGGTGGTCGGTGGTGGTTTCGCCGGCTTCTGGGCGGCCGTCGCGGCTCGGCGTGCTGGCAGCTCCAAACTGTCGATCACCGTCGTCTCGCGTGAACCGGTGTTGCAGATCCGACCTCGTCTCTACGAGGCGGAGCCGCAGCAGCTCGGCGTTGATCTCTTGCCGCTGCTGGAGAAGGTGGAAGTCGAGTTCGTGCGCGGCGACGCTGCCACGCTCGATCCCGCGCTGCGCACGGTCACGTCGCGAGAGGGCGACATCGTCCCCTATACGCGTCTCGTGGTCGCCACGGGCAGCGCGATGCAGCGACCGCCAGTTCCCGGCGCTGGGAGGGCGTACTCGATCGACACTCAAGCGGATGCAATCATCTTCGACCGGCGGCTGGCACAGATCGCCCAGACGCGTGCGAAGCCGGTGATCGCTGTGGTCGGATCTGGGTTCACCGGTATCGAGCTTGCGCTCGAGCTACGCGATCGGATCGCGGCGCACGGGAGCGACGCACAGGCTGAGAGCCTGCGCATTGTCTTGATCGATCGCGCATCGGTCGTCGGGCGCGCCCTCGGTCCGGGTCCCCGACCCATCATCGAGGCGGCACTCGCTAAAGCGCGAGCCGAGCTGGTTCTCGGCGCGACGGTGACGGGCTTAAGCTGGAATCGCGTCACTCTCGCCGATCGCGCCGCGATCGACGCCGACGCGGTCGTGCTTACGACGGGGATGGTGGCCGCGGAGTTCGTTCGCCAGCTTCCGGGTAAACACGACGAGCTAGGCCGGGTTATCGTCGACCGGACGCTGCGGGCGCCTGCAGTTCCAGACGTCTTCGTGGCTGGCGATGCCGCGGTCGCCGACGGCGGCGACGGTCACCGCGTGCTCCAGTCGTGCCAGCACGCCCTCCAGCTCGGACGATTCGCCGGCGAGAACGCCGCCCGAGGTCTCCGCGGGCTGCCGCTGATCAATTACGTGCAGCCTCCATACATAACGTGCCTCGATCTTGGCCGGTCGGGCGCCGTCTTCACACGAGGCTGGGATCGCTCGGTCGACAGAGTCGGGCTCGAAGCAAAAAAGCTCAAGCGCCGGATCAATACAGAGGTGATCTACCCGCCGGCGGACGCTTCCCGCGAGGAGTTGCTCGCGCTGTCGAGCCTCGACCCTGCCCAGCAGAGCCTGGCGCGAGTCCGAGGCGAACGTCCCGCAGCTTGAGCCTAAGCCCAGGCACGTACGTGCGGTACGTAGACCGCGTAAGCATCACGGGCTAGCCGACAAATCGCGTCGACATCAGGTGCTTATGGAAGCCGGAGGTTGCGGGCGCGCCGGAGTTCGGCGTTAATTGATCCGCGAGAACGAGCCCCGTGAGGAGCTCGAGGTGAAAGTCGCCCCGAATGGTCGGTTCTGCGCGGCGCCGCATCGCTGTCGCCACCGGATCGGTAGGCTCGCAACACTCCGACCGAAGGGCGACGAGGCCAGTCGCCGCGAGAAGAGCACATTCCGACGCCCAGACTTGTCCGCGGCCCTGCCCTCCGGCAAGCTGGCCCGGTGGACGCTGTCATCTTCGACCTCTGGGACACGCTGGTGCCGTTACCGAGCGCTGTCCGGGAAGAGGCGATCGCGCAGATGTCGCACGCGCTCGGGCTCTCACTCTCAGCGTTTCGCGCCGAGTGGTCAGCAGCTTGGCTTGCTCGAGCCACCGGACCACTCGAGCCAGTAGTCCGAGACATCTCCACGCGGTTGGCGGGATCCCCGCCCGACGACGACCTGATTGAACAAGTGCTACGCATTCGGCACGAGGTTCACGCGGCAGCGTTTGTCCCGCGCGTTGATGCTCGCGAGACCCTCGCCGCCTGTCGGCAAGCAGGCGTGCGAATCGGTGTGCTAACGAACTGCTCTGCGGGCACTCCTGAGCTCTGGCAAGGATCCGCGTTAGCGGAGCTCGTTGATGCAGTCGCCTTCTCGGTGGTCGAGCACATGATGAAGCCCCATCCAGATTTCTACCGGCTACTTCTTCGACGTCTCGACGCCGAGCCGGGCGCGTGTCTCTACGTCGGAGATGGAAGCGACGGGGAACTCGACGGCGCGGTCGCACTTGGCTTCCGAGCCGTGCTGTACGACTCCGGGAACGACTCGTTGGACGCGTGGACCGGGCCACGCGTCCACAGCTTGAAGGACACATTGCCACTACTCCACATCTGACGCGCCGAGTTGGTGGACGCCGGCCGACGCGGCGTTCGTGCAGACGGTCGCCGCGGCGGTCGCGCGGGTGACCGGCATGGCGCCGCCGTTGACCTGCTGCCCCGGCGTCCTCGAGACGCGGTCGGAGATCGGAGAGGCTATGCATGCCCGTCGGCCGTAGAGCGAGGTATTTCGATAGTCGCCCCGAGGCTCACGGAGGGCGGTTTCGCGTAGCGACTCAAAGCGATGGCAACGCAGCTCCGCGCTCTCGATCCTCGTGATGCTTGCGCAGCCACGTGCGCCACGCGGTGACGTTCCTGACGATGACCTCCGGTTGCTCGGCGGGCACTCCGTCAGTTTGACTCGAGGTCGGCCAGCAGGGCCCGCAGAAGGGCGTCGAGCGCGCGTCTCTCGGTCGCGTTCAGCGAGCGTAGGAGGCGGTCTTCGTTCGCGACATGTGCGTCGAGCGCCTCGTCGATCGTCGTCCTGCCGCGGCGGGTCAGCCGGACGAGCGTGCCACGGCGGTCGTCCGGGTCGGGCCGGCGCTCGACGAGGCCCACTTCGACGAGGCGGTCGAGGCGCTTCGTCATCCCGCCGGACGAGAGAAGCGTCGCCTCCATCAACTGTGTCGGGTTGAGCTCGTACGGCGAGCCTGCGCGGCGCAGCGCCGCGAGCAGGTCGAACCAGCCGCGCGCCAGGCCGAAGGGCTCGAGGCCGTTGCCAAGCTCGTCAGCCGCCAGCCGCGCGATGCGGAAGAGGCGGCCGAGCAGCCCGAGCGATGCGACGTCAACGTCGGGACGCTCGCGGCGCCACTGGGCGACGATGCGGTCGACGTGATCTGGAGTGCGCTTTGCCATCTCGGTATACTTTCCGGAAAGAATCTTACTGGGAAGACGAGCCGGAGGTGCTCAGATGCGCGCGATTCGGTTGCACGGTCCCGGCGGCCCGAAGGATCTGTTGCTCGACGAGATCGACGTCCCGGAGCTCGGGGCGGGCGAGGCGCTCGTGCGGATCCACGCGGCGGCGATCACCCGCGACGAGCTCGACTGGCCGACCGACCGGCTGCCCGCAATTCCCGCCTACGAGCTCTCCGGCGTCGTCGAGGCGGTTGCGCCCGACGTCGAAGGACTCTTTTCCGGCGACGAGGTGTACGGGATGACGCCGTTCGACCGCGACGGCGCCGCCGCCGAGCTCGTGGTCGTGCCGGCGGGCGTGCTGGCGCCGAAGCCGCGGACACTCGACCACGTGCAGAGCGCAGCGCTTCCGCTGCCCGGGCTGAGCGCGTGGCAGGGGCTGTTCGACCACGCCGGGCTGCAGGCCGGCGAGCGAGTGCTGATCACCGGCGCCGCGGGCGGCGTCGGCCATCTCGCCGTCCAGCTCGCACGCGTGCATGGAGCCGAGCTTGCGGAGGACGATGTCGACCTCGTCTTCGACACAGCGGGCGGCGAGATGCCGGTGCGCGCGCTGCGGCCCGGCGGCAGGCTCGTGTCGGTGGCGGAAGAACCCGCGGCAGGCACGTACTACGTCGTCGAGCCGAATCGCATGCAGCTCGACGAGCTTGCGCGACTCGCCGACGCGGGCGAGCTGTGTCCGGAGATCGACTCCGTGTTCCCGCTCGAGCAGGCGCAGGCGGCGTTCGAGCGCAGCATGGCACGCGGCAAGCGTGGCAAGGTCGTCCTGCAGATTCGATGACGGCGCAGGAGCAAAAGGCCGAGCAGTTCCGCGCGCTGCACAAGGGTGCGCCGTTCGTGATCCCGAATCCGTGGGATGCGGGCTCGGCGCGCGTGCTCGCGGCGCTCGGATTCGAGGCGCTTGCGACGACGAGTTCCGGCTTCGCGTTCACACTCGGGCGCCTCGACGGCGCCGCGACGCTCGACGAGGTCTTCGCGCACACCGCGGCGCTCGACGCCGCAACCGCGCTGCCCGTTTCGGTGGACCTCGAGAACGGCTACGGCCCGGAGCCGGCTGACGCTGCGCATGCGATCGCGCGCATCGCCAAGGCGGGCGCCGTTGGCGGCTCGATCGAGGACTTCGATCCGGCAGGACGTCTGTATGAGCCGGCGCACGCCGCCGAACGCGTCGCCGCCGCCGTGGCAGAAGCGCGCACGCTCGGCTTCCCGTTCATGCTGACCGCGCGCGCAGAGAATCACATCCGCGGCAACCCCGACCTCGACGACACGATCGCGCGGCTGCAGGCGTACGAGCGCGCCGGCGCAGACGTCCTCTACGCGCCGGGGCTGCCCACCGTCGAGGAGATCCGCGCGGTGTGCGACGTGGTGTCGAAGCCGGTGAACGTGCTCGCGGTTCCCGGCCTCTCCTTCGCGGAGGTAGCCGCGGCGGGCGCGCAGCGCGTCAGCGTCGGCGGCGCACTGGCGTGGGTCACGGTGAAGGCGTTCGCCGACGCGGCCGAGGCGATCCACGAGCGCGGCGACTTCTCCGCGCTCGCAGTTCGCCTGCCGCTGGATGAGTGGCTCGCCGGGTAGGCGGCGTCCGCCGCGACGGGCCCGCGGTACGGCCCGCGGCCTCACTCAGCTCAGTGTTCGCGTCCACCGACTTCTTCCACGCCTTCTTGAAGTGGTCGAGCGCCGGATCCCCATAGTCCTGCCCTTGAGATGCAAGCCGAGCGTTGGGGGACGTGTCCGTCGCCACGAAATGCCGACGGACGTCAGTCTTCCGGCAGCCTCGTCGGCTCGTAACGAGCGGGACGTCGGCGGCCGTGGCTGGCGTACGCTGTTTCGACGGAGGTTGTCTCCTGTTCGACGCCGACGCCGCGGCGAAGCGCGAGCTCGGAGACGGGGTAGATGACATCGTCAGTCGGCCGAGCACCGATGGCGAGGAGAACGCAGCGCTCCTCGCCGATTGCCACAAACCCGTGTTCAGTCCACGGCGGGCAGTGGACGAAGTCCCACTGCCGCAGCTGACGCTCCTGGCCTTCAATAAGAAGGAGACACTCGCCTGCGACGACAAGGAAGTCTTCCTGCGCGTTCTCACCGTGGTAGAGCGTCGCGAGGCGGCCCGGCTCGACAATCGTCAGGTGCACTCCGAGCTGCGGGAAGGTCAGATCGCCTTCGAAATCGGTCACGGGCGCTCTTCCCGAACTGACACGCCAGCGCACTTCGCGCGCATTGACGACAAACCAGCCGTCACTAGAAGCCACCAGTCCCTGCTCAGAGTTGCGCAGCTCTGCTTCGGGAACCATCGATGCCTCCTTCCCTACGGCTCAGAGGATCCGCTCCGCATCACGCGGTACTAGTCACGCGCTTGCCGCTGTGCTGAGAACTCTTCCTGCTCCGTGAATGCCGTGAAGGCTGCCTGGGAGGCGGCGATGAACGCGGAAGCTGCCGCCGACTGCAGGCGGTCGCGGTTCCAAACAAGGCCCAGTCGCCGAGCCGGCGGCCCGTCGGCGAGCTCGAGCAGTCGCGTGCCCTGCATGCTTGCATCCATCGTCAATCGCGGTACTAACGCAGCGCCGACACCGGCGGCAACGAAGTTCTGGACGACGCCGTTGTCATCGGAGCTGAAAACGACGTTCGGCTCGACAGCGTTCGCTCGCAGAACGGCGTCGAGCAAAGGTTGCTGGCTGCAGTTTCGCAAGGTGATCAGCCGGAGACCAGCGAGCTTCGACACGGGGAATGGTTTTCGCGATGCCGCGAGCGGCGAACCGCTGTCTACGACGAGGACGTAAGGGTCGCGAAGAAGCTCAAGTGAGGCGAGCGACCGCGTGGCCTCCGAGAGCGTCGTAAAGGCGAAGTCGAGACGGCCGTCCTCGACGCGTTCGACGAGGGCCAGGTCGCCTGAATGCTCGTGGACGCGGATCGGAACCTCCGGGCACATCTCCTGGAAGTCGCGCAGTGGTGCAGGGAGGACGCCTATCGCGACTGACTCATAGCAGCCGACGCGAAGTGGCCTCGCTTGACCGGCAACTGCTGCTGTTACATCCGCTTGTGCTGCTCGCAAGCGTGCGACGATCACCTCGGCGTGGTCCGCGAGCACCCGGCCGACGTCGGTCAACTCGGCTGGTCGGCGTCCGCCGCGGCGCGCGACCACACGCGCGCCAACGATGCGTTCGAGCATTGCAATCTGCTGACTGACCGCGGACTGCGTGTATCCAAGCTTGAGCGCGGCGGCCGCAAACGAGCCCTCCTGGGCGACGGCCCGAAGTGCCGCGAGATGGCGGAACTCGAGCGTTCTCCAGAGATCAGAGTTCATTGGGTCACCCCAAATTAGTCGAGTGGCGACGGCCGAGGCAAGCGGTCAGCCTCTCCTATCGCTTCTCGTCCGCGTCTTGCTCCCACGATCACGCTTCCCCAGGCGGTGGCGCTGTACTCGGGAGCCGTGATTGGGGCCGGCGTCCTGATCCTCCCCGGCATCGCGGCCGATCGGACCGGCCCGTCTTCGCTGCTTGCCTGGGCTTTCGACGGTGTACTCGGTGTGCCGGTTGCGCTTACCTTCGCTGCCCTCGCGGCACGCTTCCCAGACGCCGGCGGCGTGTCCATCTTCGCCGCACGTGCCTTCGGAGCAGCGACGGGAGCAGTTGTCGGCTGGTTCTATTTCTTTGCCGCTGCGGTCGCGCAAGCGCTGGTGACGCTCACCGGTGCGCATTACGCTCTCGATGCGCTGGGCAGGGGACGGGCTGCGACCTACGCCGTTGCGACGTCGATGCTCGCGATCGCGGTGGCATCGAATTTGCGCGGGCTTCGCTTGAGCGCTCGCCTCCAACTCGCGCTCGCAACTGGTGTCGCGCTGATTCTGCTCACGGCGACCCTTGCCGCGATACCGCACGAACACGCGACCCATCTGACTCCATTCTTCGCCCACGGCCGGACGGCCACGACAAGGTCGGCTGTCGTGCTCTTCTTTGCCTTCTTCGGCTGGGAGGCGATCACCCACCTCTCCGCCGAGTTCCGCGATCCCGCTCGTGACGTTCCACGCGCGACAGTCATCAGTGTCTTCCTTGTCAGCGCGGGATACTTGGGTGTCGCCTTCGCCGTCGTCGCGAGCGGGACGTACGGCAGCGAGCGCCTTGATCGCGTTGCCGTGACTCACGTGCTCGCGAGTCCGTTGGAGTCAGTGCCCGCGTCGTCGCGCCAACCCTGGCATGCATGATCACGCTTGGGACGGCCAACGCTTTCGTCGCCGCCACTTCCCGCCTCGGCTTCGCACTCGGCCGCGACCAGGCGTTTCCGTCCTGGATGGCACGGCAGAACGCAGGTGGCGTGCCGAATGTGGCCGTACTCGTTGTCGGTGGGATCGCCGTTGTCGGCCTTGGCCTCGGTTATCTGAACGGTTGGGGCGCCGAAGACTTCCTAATTGTCCCCAACTCGCTCACGATCGTCGTGTACCTCCTCGGGATGCTCGCCGGCGTTCGACTTCTGCGCGGCCGAGCGCGAGCGCTGGCCGTGCTTGCGGCGGTCCTCTGCAGCGGCCTAATCCCCTTTGTCGGTGTCTCGCTGGCCATTCCGGCCGGCGTTGCAGCTGCAGCGTTCGTCTACCGCCGTCTCACGCACTAGCCCAACTGCGACGACGAGTCGGTCCACTCGCGCGCGAGCATCGCGTAAACGACCTCACTCTGCCACTCGCCTTTGACCCACTCGTTCTCAACGAAATGTGCCTCCCGCCGCATGCCGAGCTTCTCGAGAACGCGCACCGATCCGACGTTCCTCGCCTCGGTCCGCCCGACGACACGATGCAGGCCAACCGTTTCGAATGCGAACGCGAGTAGCGGGCGTGCTGCCTCCGTCGCGTAGCCCTGACCGTGGTGCGCGGGGTGGAAGATGAACCCAATTTCTCCCTGGCGGTGAAGCTCGCTCGCCCAGCGCAACGAAACATCGCCGATGAGATCGCCGCTGTCGCGCAATTCGACCGCGGCGCTGAGCCATTGGCCCTCAGCCTGGAGTGCGGAGCCCGTCGTCTTGCGACCGAGCAGCTCCCGCACCTCCTGGTGCGTCCGCGGGCCGTTGTAGAGGTAGCGCGCGACGCTCTCATCCGAATGGATCTCGTGCAGAGCGTCGAGATCCCCTGCCTCGAACGGGCGGAGGAGCAGTCTCTTTGTCTTGATCGGCCAGTTTGGAGTGAACAATCGTGATCGCGAGGCTGGCATCGGTCCGTAGTTCGTGCCCCCGTCGCTAGCGGCCGCGGTCGTCGAAGCATAAGGACGAATCGCCTGAGCGGCGCAACGCCGTCACATTCGATCCTCTACACCCGCGGTCGTGCGTCAACTCGTTCGATCCACGCCGCCAAGCGAGGATGGTTTTCCCCGAGCTGCAGGTGTTCGTCAAGGATCTGGTGGAAGAGCTCGTCGTCTTCGGGGTCGCGCGCACGCGTGTACTTCAAGAACGGAAAGGCGGCGCAGTCGGCGGCCGAGAACTCGCCCATCAAGTAGTCGTGTTCACTTAGCATCGCCTCGAAACGATCGAGTGCCGCGCCCATCTCCGTGCTCAAAGCGGAAATGCGGTCGCGGTCGGGTTCATCCGCGTTCATCTCGCGCTCAATGTCGTTCGGCAAGCGTTTCCAGTTGCGATCGAACCAGTCGATGAACAGATCTACTTGGGCACGGCGGGCAGCCTCTGTCGGAAAGAGTGGGGGGTCGGGATAACACTCCTCGAGATAAGAAAGGATGCGGGTTGAATCGGCAACAACGGTGCCGTCGTCGTCGATCACCGGCACAAGCCCTTGACCGCTGAGGCGGATTACTTCACTGCGATCGTCGTAACTGATCCAGACCGACTCCGCCTCGATGCCTTTGTAGGCCAGCGCGAGCGCGACACGCTCGGCGTTGGTTGAAAAGCGGGCGCGGTAGAGACGAACGAAAGGGGTCTTCCGGTCATCCATTTGCGGCTTCATCACCCGCTTCCCGACGGTGAGCTTGAAAAGCGTCTTGGTCGGAATCGGACCGTGCGACCGTCCTGTGGGTCGGCGGCATTCATTTTCAGAGATCCGCCAGGCTCGCGAGCACGGCGTCAGGTCGGAATTCGGCCTCTTTGATCTCCGTTTCGCGCGAGACGCCGCTCAGGACGAGGATTGCGTCGATGCCGGCGCGCTTCGCGCCGGCGATGTCTGAGGCGAGGCTGTCACCGACGACCGCAATGCGCTCGCAGCCTGACAGCATTTCGCGGGCGATCTCGAAGATGAACGGCTCCGGCTTGCCGATGACGGTCGCAGTGACACCGCTCGCCGTTTCGACTGCGGCGAGCACCGCGCCGGTGGCCGGCTCGAGGCCGTCCTTTGTGGGAACGACCCGATCGCGCCCGACTGCGAAGAGCGGCGCGCCCTTGACGATCGCTCTCGTCGCTGCCCGCAACTCCGCGAAATTGAATCCGTCGTGGCCACCGACGACAACGAGCTCTGCTCGATGCGCGTCCGGCGGCCCAACGACCTCGAAGCCGGCATCTTCGACCTCCTGCCGAAGGGCCGGCGCGCCGACGACGAATACGGCGCGGCCGCGAAGATCGCGTTGTGAGGCGAGGAAGCGGGCCGTCGCGGCTGCCGATGTCATCACGTCGGCAGCGTTTGCGGGGATGCCGAACGCCGAGAGCCGCTCGGCGAGTTCGCTGCGCGAACTTTGCGGGTCGTTGGTCAGAAACAGGACGCGCTGTCCATGCTCGCGCATCCTCGCGACCGCCGCGGCGGCGCCCTCGATCGGACTGCCGCCGAGCCAGATGACCCCATCGAGGTCGATGATCAGCCCGTCGTGCGGGCGCCCTTGTTCCAGCACCGCGCGGGTCATCGTCGGCCGACGTGATTGGGTTCTCCGCTCGCCGAGGATCGCGGCCAGCATTGACGTGTAATCACGGTCGCCGAAGCCGGCCGTCTCGGCGACGGCGAGCCACGCGCGGGCGGCGTCGGCCACGCGCAGTTCGATGCCAGCGGTTCGTGCCGCTGCGCGGATTAGCTCGGAGTCTTTGCGCGCGAGCACGAGCGGGAAGCGAGGCGGATAGTCGCCGGCCTCGATCGATCGCCGCCGACGCTCGGCTTGGCCGGCGAGCGGAGTCACCGCAAGCAGCTTGAATACGATGGACTCCGACAGCCCGAGCCCGCGCGCGAGCACGATCGCTTCACCGAGCGTCGCGAGCGTGCCGAAGAGCGCCGAGTTGGCGACAAGCTTCGCTGCTGCTCCCGCGCCAAGCGGGCCAACGTGGATGACCGATCCGAGGTGCGAAAGCAGCGGCCGGGCCAGCTCAACCAGTGCTTCCGGGCCGCCGACGAAGATCGTCAGCGAGCCCGCCTCGGCCTCGGTGACGCTGCCGAGCACCGGGGCATCGAGCAAACCGGCTCTCCTCGGCAAAGCCGCCTCCAGGTCGGCAACCGCCGCAGGCCCGACCGTCGACATCTCGATCACGGTCAGCGATCCGCTCGCGCTCCGCGCGATGCCGCCGGGTGCTTCGGTCACCGCTCGGAGCGCGAGCGGATCGGTAACCATCGTGATCAGCATCTCGGCGCGCCTCGCAGCGTCGGCGGGAGTCGCGGCGGCGATCGCACCCCGAGCCGTCAGCGGCGCAAGCTTTTCCGGGGAGCGATTCCAGACGACAAGCTCGTAACCGGCGTCGAGCAGCCGGCGGGCGATCCTCGCGCCCATCGTTCCAAGCCCGACGACGGCGACGGTCGTCATCTACTCGGTCCGTCTGAGCCACTCAGCGACCTCGGCCGCGTTCAGCTCCGGTTCGGTAACCGGATAGAAGGCCTTGGCTATTAAGCCCTTCCTCGCGATCAGCGTCAGACGTGTGTAGAAGGTCCGCCCGCCCGCTGTGAACGTCGGCAGCCCGAGGAGTGCCGCCAGCCGCCGCTCCGGGTCCGAGATCAGCGGATAGTTGAGCCGAATACGGGCGGCGAACATGTTTTGTTCGTCGATCGTCTGTGCGGCGAGACCGAAGATACGGGCGCCGAGCGCTTCCAGCTCGTTCTGCCGATCGCGAAAGGCACACGACTGCGCCGTGCAACCACGGGCACCCGGGATCGAGTCCCAACCCGGGACCGGCGGATCAGGCAGTCCGGTCGCATGCGGATACAAATAGAGAACCAAACACTCCCCGGCGAGCTCGGCGAGACTCACCGGGCCGACGGTCGAATCGAGCCATAGAGCCGGCACTGCCGCCCCGACCAGTCGTGCGCCGAGATCCATCTCAACGTCACCCGCGCCGCTCTCGCTCGAGCCGATCACCGAGGCTCCGTCGCCAAGCGCAATCCGAGCGCGATGAGCACGATGCCGGTCGCCGCCTCGAGCAGGCGCCGCACGCGCCGTTGGCGCAGGAAGTCGCCAGCTTTGGCGACGACGAGCGCATAGGCGGTCAACCACACGAGTGTCATCGATGAGAACAGGAGCCCGAGGAGCAGGAGGACGAGGAATGTCGGGCGGCCGGCCGGTGCGAATTGCGGCAGCAATGCGGGGAAGAAGGCGATCATCTTCGGGTTCGTCAGGTTGCTGATCAGGCCCTGCCGCAACGCTGCAGATGGCGTCAGCGCGCGGGTCCCACGGGCGACGCCGCCTTGGCCCGAGTCGCTGCCGCGCCGCGCCGCGCGCAGTGCCTCGATGCCGAGGAAGGCGAGGTAGGCGGCGCCGATGAATCGCACGGATCGGAACACAGGCTCGGACGCGACCAAGAGCGCTGCCAGCCCGGCGCTCGTTGCAACGGTCCAGGTCGTCTGACCGGTGGCGACGCCAATGGCGGTGAGGACGCCGCCGCGCCGTCCGCCAAGCAAGGTGTTGCGGATCGTCAGGGCGGTGTCCGGACCCGGCGTGACGATCACGATGGTCGCGACGACGAGGAAAGCCGCGAGGTTCGGCATCGCCTAACCCCAGGCCTCTGGCGCCGCCCCGCGCGTGAACGGCTCACGCACCACGTCGCCTCGCGTATGCCGATGCGTAGGAAGGGACAGTGATTTCGGCCGGCACACGCTCCTCTGTCTCAGGTGCGCCGGCGGCGACGCGGAGCGGGATGACGCCGGCCCAGACCGGCAGATCGAGATCGGCGTCGAAGTCCTTCGGAGGACCGGTACGCATCTTCGCCGATGCCTCCTCGAGCCCGAGGGCGAGCACGGACGTGCCCGCAAGTTCCTGATCGCTCGGAGCGCGGGCGTCGCGCGAGCGCCCAGGAAGGACGTGTTCGACGATCGCGGTCAGCGCCCTAAGCTTCTCCTCACGCTCTTCAACCGCCCGCGCCCGACCGAATACGACGACCGAGCGGTAGTTGAGCGAGTGGTTGTAAACCGAGCGGGCGAGGACGACGCCGTCGAGCAGCGTCGCCGTTACGCAGATCTCGACAGAGCTGCCAAGTTCGCGCAGCATGCGGCTCGCCGGCGATCCGTGCAGAAAGAGCACGTCTTCCTTCCGGGCATGGATCGCCGGGATGACGAACGGTTGCCCGTCTGCGACGAAGCCGACGTGGCAGAAGATCGCCTCGTCGAGGATCGCGTCGATCGCCGGACGGTCGTAAACGCCCCGTTCGGGATGGCGGCGGACCCGCGTGCGCTCCGACCCGTCAGTCATTTCGCCGCTGGCTTCGTCTGCGAGGCCTGCCGCGATGCCAGCCGGCGCTCGAGGTTCGCGCGCACGTCCTGCCAGTCGTCGTCGGTGACGGCGTAGTAGGCCGAGTCGCGCCGCTGCCCGTCGCGGACGAGCATGTGCTTTCGCATCACGCCCTCGAACTGCGCCGGCAGCGCCTCCAACGCGCGACGAGAGCGTGCGTTGCGCGCATCCGTCTTGAACTCGACGCGGTGGAAGCCGAGCGCGAAAGCGTGCTCGAGCATGAGCAGCTTCGCCTCGACGTTCGCGCCGCTTCCCCACTCGCCGCGTGCGTACCAGGTCATGCCGATCTCGACGCGACGGTGCTCGGGATGAAGAGTGTGGAAGGTGCTGCTGCCGATCGCGCGCCCGCTGTCGCGGCGGATGACAGCGAAACGGGCTGCCGGGTCGGTGCTAATGGTCGACAGCGCCCATCGGAACCAGCGGCTGAAGCCTTCGGTCGAGGTGGCGTCGATCGGCATCAGGCTCCAGTCGCTCGTGCGAGCAGCGAGGCGCAAGTCGTGCTCGTGACGTTGCTCGAGCGGCTCCAGAGCGACGAGCGTCCCGGTGAGAGGGACGCGGAGCGCCGCGGCAGCGACGTTGGCCTCCGCGGAGTCGAGGGCGAGTATTTGTGCTAGCACAGTCATCAGAAGGTGCTAATCTAATATGCCATGCCTCGCACGTCAGCGCCAGCCGCAGCGATTGCCGGGCGTACCGCTCGGGCGATCGCATCGAGCATCGAGGCGCAGATCCGAGACGGGGGGCTGCGGCCCGGCGTACGACTGCCGACGATCCGCAGCCTCGCGACCGACCTCGGCGTCAGCCCGATGACCGTCGCAAGCGCCTACCGCGAGTTGAGCCGGCGCGGACTGTTGAACAGCGCCGGCCGGCGCGGCACAAGCGTCAGCGATGGACCGCCGCTCCCGGTCGGCTCCGCGCCGCTGGTGCCGACAGGCGCGCGCGACCTGACCACCGGAAACCCCGATCCGGAGCTGCTTCCGCAACTCGCGCCAGCGCTTGCGAAAGTCGAGCCGCGGCCACGTGCCCACCCAAATACGAACAAGCTCGACCGGCTCGTCGCCCGAGCCGAAGTCGACTTCGGCGCTGACGGCATCCCAACGCCCGCGCTGGCCGTCGTGGCCGGTGCTCTCGACGGCGTCGAGCGCGTTCTTGCCGCTCATCTCGCGCCTGGTGACGCGATCGCCGTCGAGGATCCCTGCTTCATCCGCATCTTCGATCTTCTTCGCGCCATCGGGCTGGTGCCGGTGCCCGTGGCGGTCGACGACGACGGCCCGCAGCCGGACGAGCTCGAGCGTGCGCTCGCGGGCGGCGCCGCCGCTTTTCTCTTGACGCCACGCTGGCAGAACCCGTTCGGAGCTCGGCTTACCGACGAGCGCGCCGGCGAGCTTCGCCAGGTTCTCGACCGCTTCAGCGACGTCCTCCTGATCGAGGACGACCACGCCGGCCTGATCGCTGGTGAACCTGCGTTTACTCTTGCTCCACGCAAACGCTGGGCGAGCGTTCGATCAGCCTCGAAGGCGCTCGGCGCCGACTTCCGGCTCGCCGTTATGACGGGCGACCAGGTGACGATCGCCCGCGTCGAGGGCCGCCAGCTGCTCGGCACCGGTTGGGTTAGCCACCTTCTGCAGGAGCTCGTCGCGCACTTCTGGACGGACGAGGCGATGCGCAAGCAACTCGAGCAGACAGCGGGCATCTACACCACGCGGCGCGAGCTTCTCCTCAACGCGCTCGCAGATCGCGGCATCTCAGCACACGGCGCGTCCGGTCTCAACGTCTGGATCCCAGTCGCCGAAGAGGCGACAACCGTTGGCGCGATGCTCGAGCGTGGCTGGGCTGTCATTGCCGGCGAGCGTTGGCGACTCCGCTCCGGTCCTGCGATCCGGATTACGACCGCGACGTTGCAAGACGGTGAGGCTGAGGCTATCGCCGAAGATCTCGAGCAAATCCTCACCCGGCGACCCGCGGCCTACTCGTCATGAGGATCGGGGGTCGGGCTCGACGGTGCGCACTGAGCAGAACAACTTCCTTCACGCTTCTGGTGGTTGGCGCCGCGCTGCTGGTCGGTGGCTCGGCGTCCGCCGCCTCGCGGCCCGATCGTGCCCTGGCGCAGATCGATCGGCGAGGCGACGTCACGCGGGAGGCCGTCGCCGGGCCGGTCCGGGTCGCCCTGCCGGCGACCGATCCCGATCTCGAGCCCGGCTTCCCGGTGCAGACGTTCGAGACGGCAGGCTCGTATCACGGCGGCCCGGCGAACCACGCGCTCGTCGGGAACATCGACGACGACCCGACGCTGGAGATTCTCGCGAGCGCGCACGCGAACGGACCGCTGTATGCCTGGAACTACGACGGCTCTCCGGAGCCCGGCTGGCCGCACTCGGGATTTCCCGGCGCCGCGTACCCCGCACTCGGGCAGCTCTCCGCCTCCGACCCTGGGCTCGAGATCTTCAACGCGGAGTGGGACGGACAGTTCGTCGCCTACAACGGCTCGGGCGCGATCCTCCCTGGCTGGCCGCGCCCTGAAGCCAACTACGTCGATACCCCGCCCGGCCTCGGCGACGTCGACGGCGACGGCCTGGAAGAGATCTTCACCGAGGAGGAGGACTGGGCACTACACGCCTACAGGGCTAACGGGTCGATCCTCGAGGGCTGGCCTCAGAGCGGCGAAGGTGGACAGGAGCGGCACACGCCGGCGATCGCGGACCTCGACGGCGACGGGAGCCCCGAGATCGTGACGGCTTCCGGCTCGACCACTCCAGGCGTCTACCTCCTCGCCTACCACCGCGACGGCACGTCGGTCGACGGCTTCCCTGTCCTCTTGGACAACAGCTATGGACCTCCCGACACCTTCCCGGTGATCGGAGACGTCGACGGCGACCGGGCGCCGGAGATCGTGGCCATCACACGAGACTCGAACCACCCGGTCATCGTCAAAGTGCTCTCCGCCACCGGCGCGGTCGAGCGAACGATGAACGCGGTCGGCACCGTTCCTTACGGGACCGCGCCGGCCCTCGGGGACTTGGACGGGGACGGTGTTCCGGAGATCGTCGTGCAGACGGACGACGCGCTCAACGTCTGGAAGGGCGACGGCACCGTCTTCCCGGGCTGGCCGCAGACGTGGCAGTACAGGTGGTCGGGCAACTCGAGCCCGGTGATCGGCGACGTCGACGGCGACGGCCTGCCGGACATCGCGATCACGACCCAGGTGGCAGGGTCTTCGGAGAACGGCGAAGTGCGGCTCTACAATCGAAACGGCGTGATGAACTCGCATTTCCCGAAAGCGCTCTTGATCGGCGCGGGCGGCGTGCTTGCGATCGCGGACGTCGACGGAGACGGCCGCAACGAGCTCGTGGTCCTTGGGGACGACTGGGTAGGGCAGAGCCGGCCGTATGACAAGGTCTGGATGTTCGACCTGCATGGTGCGAACTACGGCGGCATCCAGTGGGGCCAGTTCGGCGGCGACGCTGAGCATGACAACCACTACACCGGAGGTTCGCCACCGCCTCCTCCGCCTCCGCCTCCGCCTCCGCCTCCGCCTCCGCCTCCTCCGCCTCCGCCGCCCCCTCCGCCTCCACCGCCGCCTCCGCCTCCTCCTCCACCACCGCCGCCGCCGCCACCACCGCCTCCTCCGCCACCACCGCCAGTGCGCTGCCGCGTGCCACGCGTGATCGGCATGAGGCTCCGCTCGGCCAAGCAATGGATTCGAAGGGCGCATTGCTCGGTCGGCCGCATCCGGAGCACGCGCTCGACGAGAGTCGGCCGCGTGATTGCCCAGCATCCGAGGCCGGGCACGAGGTTGCGGATCGGCGCACGTGTGAATCTCGTCGTCAGCCGCAGGTAGCGCTTACGGTCCGATGGATTGGAGTCGGACCTGTCGTTCGAGGTACCAATCTGGGACCTTTCGCGGACTCCGCTTTACCACTCAACGCTCTCCGCACTGGCTCGATCACAGCCCGCGAATGCCATATACCTCGGTGCGGGTACAAAACGGGTACGTCAGCTCCGTCGCGGGCGGGCACGCGCGTCCACTGCGATAGCTGGTGGAACAGCCAGATTTCCAGCCAAAATGCGCCCCCGTGTGACCACGAGTGGACGGCCGTCCCTCACTTGTCTTTCCCTCGTAATGAAGAGGTCCGGCTCGAATCCAGGCGCCGGCTCTCGTACATCCCCGGACTTCGAGACTACGAAGGATATTCAGAGACGGCTTCACGGGCCGGGCGGCTAGCCGTGCGGGAACGGATAGAGACTCGGGTCGGCCGCGCACTACCCGCCACCTGCGATGTTCGCAGCAACAAACCTTCGTAACAGCCCGGCGCCTCTACGGTGGCGAACTCTCTACGACAAGGACGCGTGAAGCCGCCCGAAAGTCGGTCGTTTCGCGCGGCACGTGGTCGACCGCGACGTTGGTCCTGCCGTGGTCGCTCTTGGTACTAGAGGTCTCGCGTCTCCGGAACCCGTCGCCGCGCACGACGTCCTTCGGCCAGAAGTGCTGTTGCGAGACAGGTATTCAGGACGACAATCGCGGCCATCAGGGAAAGGGCGGCGTTGATGCCGCTGCGCTGGATGACGGCGCCACCGATGTACGGGAAGCCGAAGATTCCGACGATGTAGGACAGCGTGAATACCTGCGAGGCAAACCGAGATCGGCAGCCCGCGATCGCCGGCCATGTTGACGACCATGCTGTTGAGCGCCGAGTAGGTCAGGCCGTAGCCCGCGGCGAAGATCGCTGCTCCAAGCACGTAGAGAAACGAGGCTGCCCTCGTTCGCGCGTAGGAGCACGAGCGCGGCCAGCGTCGCGACGAAAACCGCAAGCACCAGTCTGCCCAACGCGACCCTTCCGATCAGCGGCGCTACAGAGAAGCGAAGGCCGACGGTCGTGAGCGTGAAGACGAGGAAGAAGGTCGCGGGCGACAACCCTCTCGAGTCGGCATAGAGCGTCTGAAAGGTCGACAGACCGGCAAAGACGCACGCCGCGAGCCCGATCATGGCGACCGGAAGAGCAGTCCGCGCGCGCACAATTTGAGTGACCAGCGCACCAGTGAGGGCCATCGCCGTCATTGGCAGCTGCGGCTGATCCCTCAGCGCGCGCTGCGCGATGATCATGATCAGGGCAGCGGCGGCGCAGGTCGCGGCGAAGCCAACGTAGAGGGGGGCGAGCGATCCGACCTGCGCCTCGACCGCGCGGCCGATCAGAGGAGCGGAGCCGAGCCCGAACATCTGCGCGCCCGAGAGCAGCGTCAGGTACTTGATCCGCGCCGCTGGCTGAACATGATGGATCACCTCCACGGGAGCGAGGATGTAGAAGACCGACCAGCCGATCCCCAGGAGAAGACCGCCGAGGTAGGCGATCTCCATGTGCGTGCCGATCAGCGCGAAGCAGATCATCGCCGCCGCGAGGGTCAGGGCGGACATCGCCAGCATGAGCATGAGCCCGACGCGCTCGGCCAGCCGGCCCGCGACGAGAGCCGAGGCGATGGTGGCGACCGTGCCGACGGAGACAACAGCACCGGCGCTCGACGCGGTATGGCCAAGTGCGCGGAGGTGATCGGCGAGCAGAAAGGTCGTCCCATAGGCGCCGGCGAGCACGGTGCCGGCGACAACGAACGGGACGAAAGCGCGACCGGGGATCTTCACGGGCAGTGCTGCGGCAGCGGCAGCCGTCGACTGTTCGGCTACGGTGCCGAGCCCGACAACTCCGACCGTGCTCGCGGAACGGCGATCAGCCGTTGCCACTCCCGATTGGCAGCGTGAGCGTTCCCGAGAGGACTTTCCGCGCCGTCCCGCGCACGGTCGCGGCGACTGGTGGCCGGACGCTGACGTCGATACGGCTCGGCCGCCCCATCTCGACACCCTGCTCGACTACGAGTTCGTCACCCACGAGCTGGCCGCTGTGGGCCAGGTAGAGCGCGAGCGCCGCCGCCGTCGTGCCCGACGCTGGCTCCTCGACGGCGCCTATCGCGGCACATAGATCGCGAACGCGGAAGCGGTTCGCCGCGACCGTCGGCGCCCAAACGCAGACCGTGTCGACAGCGGCGCTCGCGGCGAGCATGCCTATGCGGCCGGCATCGATCGTCAGCATTGCGAGTGCGGCCGGGTCCGCCAGTGGAACGACAAGATGGCGCAAACCTGTCCCGACCACCTCGAGAGCGAGGTCGCCCCGCGCTCGTACTTGCCCGAGCGCCGCCTCGACGTCGGACCAGCCGACAGGCGCAGGCTCCAGGACGCGCAGTTGCTGATCGATCTCGACTTGCCCGTTGCGCAGACGCAAGGGGAAGTCTCCGCCGCGAGCGCGCACGACGCCGCCGCGACCCCATTCCCAGACGCCGGACTCAACGAGCGCGACGGCGAGGGCGACTGTTACGTGGCCGCAGGCGTCGATCTCTCGCTCCGGGGTGAAGAAGCGGACATTCACCGGCGAGCCGGCGGCCGCGCCTGGGCCGACGACGGCGAAGCCTGTCGTCGGCACGCTCATGACAGCCGCGACCGATTGCGCCAGTCTTCGGTCGATCGGTCCGGTCGAGGCGACGACGCCGGCCGGGTTGCCGCCGTCGATGCCGTCCGCGAAGGACGCGTACAGCCAGACGAGGGGTGTGGCGAGATCCTGCCGCTGCACGCGCGTAAGACGCCGCCGCTTGGCGCTAGGCATCCGCTTCCTTCGCCGCGCGCGCCAGCCCATCGAGCACCTCCGCGGCGTTCTTGTCGGGCGCGATTGGGTAGAAGACCTTGGTGATCCGCCGTTTCTTGGCGATCAAGGTCAGGCGCTTGTAGAAGCTGTGGCCACAGGCGCTGAACGTTGGCAGTTCGCGCGGAAGGATTCGTGCCCGGTTCACGCAGTTCCACAGCCCTTCGTCAGCTATTTCGCCAATGACTCCTGAGCGAGATCGTCGTCGATTGCTCGCAACGGTCACCAGCTGGCTCGACGCGATCGGTTGGGCGGTGCGCGCAGCGATCGTTGCGACCGGCACGGACATGCGACCCGTGGCATATTACATTAGCACTTTCCAATGAACGTCCTAGTACAAACAGCCGCGCTTGGATCCGCTGAGCTGCGTCTGCGTCAGCTCGAGCCAAGCGATCAGCAGCGTGTCCTCGCGGTCGTCGACGACTGGTGGGGGCGGCCGATGCCCGGGCTTCTGCCGGCTCCGTTCTTCAGTCACTTCCGAGACACCAGCTTCGTCATCGAGCGCGATGACGAGTTGGTCGCCTTCCTCGTCGGCTTCCTGTCGCAGACGAATACAGACGAGGCCTATATCCACGCCGTCGCCATCGCGCCGCCGTTACGTGGTCAAGGCCTCGGCCGCCTGCTCTACCAGCGCTTCGTCGAGGTCGTGGCGCGCGACGGTCGGCACCGGATTCGTGCGATCACCGCACCGGTCAACATCGTTTCGCTGGCCTTCCACCGCCGGCTCGGATTTAGGGTCGCCCTGCCGGACGAAAACAGCGACGACGCCCGCGCCGAGCTCGTCCTCGAGGTACCACGGCGGGCGAGGGTCGACGTCTCCTCGACACCCTCGGATGGGAGCGACGAGGTCGGTGTTGACACTGAGGCCGAGCAAATTGCAGCTGATGCAGTTGACGATGGCCGACGAGTGATTGACGTCGCGCGCGCGCGCGCAGATACGCCCGGCGTCGCCCACGTGGCGCACCTGAACAACGCGGGCTCAGCGCTGCCGCCGCGGCAAGTGCTCGCCGCCGTCGTGGAGTATCTCCAGCGCGAGGCTGAGATCGGCGGGTACGAAACTGAAGCTGAGCGGCAGAACCAATGGGAGCACACATACGACGCGCTCGCGCGGCTCCTCGGTGCGGAGCGCGACGAGATCGCCGTCGTTGAGAACGCGACACGCGCCTGGGACATGGCTTTCTACGCGTTCCGCTTCTCCCCCGGCGATCGCATCCTGACGGGCCGGGCCGAGTACGCCTCCAACTGGATCGCGCTGAAGCAGGTCGCTGACCGGACAGGCGCGCGGCTCGAGATCGTCCCCGACGACGAGCACGGTCAGTTCGACGTCGCTGCGCTCGAGCGCCTGCTCGACGACCGCGTGAAGCTCGTCTCCCTCGTGCACGTGCCAACGCAAAGCGGCTTAGTGAACCCAGCCGCGGCGGTCGGCCGCGTCACTCGCGGGGCCGGCGTACCCCTTCTCCTCGACGCCTGCCAGTCCGCCGGGCAGCTACCGCTCGACGTAAACGAGCTCGGCTGCGACATCCTCTCCGGTACTGGGAGGAAGTTCCTGCGCGGCCCGCGCGGCACCGGGTTTCTCTACGTTCGGCGGAGCCTGCTCGAGCAGCTCGAGCCACCGCTTCTCGACATGCGCGCAGCGGACTGGCAGGCCGACGGCAGCTACGTGATCCGCGGAGATGCCCGTCGGTTCGAGAACTGGGAAACGTACTACGCCGGCAAGGTCGGGCTCGGTGTCGCCGTCGACTACGCGCTCGGTCTCGGGCTCGACCGGATCTGGGAGCGCATCCAGTTGCTTGCGACCCAGCTGCGCGGGGCGCTGGCCGAGCTCAGCGGGGTCACTGTCCTCGACCGAGGCGAAGTGCTCGGTGCGACGGTTACCTTCACCGTCGACGGCATTTCGCCGTCCGAGGTGCAGCGGCGCCTTGCGTCCGACCGCGTCAACGTGTCGGTGATGGAGGCGCTGTCCGCGCGACTCGACTATGACGCGCGCGGGATCGAGGCGGCCGTGCGCTCGTCGGTGCACTATTACAATGACGACGGCGATCTGCGGCGCCTCGTCGAGACCGTTTCTCGATTACCTGCATGAGGCAGATTGACTGCGGGACCGTCTGGCCGGACGGCGACGGCGAGCCCTGCGAGTGTCACCCGCAGTCAGCGAACCTTCCGTCATCGCGGGAGACTCGGCTAGTAACTGGCCAGTCGGAGTCCCGGTTTGGACACGGTCAAGAAGTTAGCAACGGCGGCGACGTTCTAAGGCAGGAGCGAGCCGCTCGAGCCAGCATGATTCGAGCGTGTGGGCGAGAGCGGATCGGCGCGAGCGTACGATCGCGCCAAACGAGTAGCGGCCACAGGACGCCGAGTGCGATCGCGAAGCGCGCCGCTGCGATGAAGAACGGCTCGGCTTCCTTGAGCAGGAGCTTCGTGACGACGAAGCTTGAGCCCCAGATGAGCGCGGCCGCGACGAGAGCGAGGACAGCTCTGAGACGGGCTGTCGGAGAAACGCCGCTCGCCGTCAGCCCTCGAGCATGGTTCCCAGCGTTGATGTCGTTGTCGTCGTCCATAAGTCGGTCCACAAAAAAGCCCCAGGCAAATCGCCTGAGGCTTCGTCGCCTCGCACGCACCCTTCGCCGAGCCCGCCGCCGTAACTGTAATACCCCTCGCAGTGGAGGGCTGTATGGCATTTTCGCCTCCGGCCGACGAAGTGCCAGGTAACACGCTTGCGCGCGCTGGGCTGACTGTCTGCATGACGGACCCGCGCGGCGAAGAGCTGATAGCGCTGTGGCGACCGCCGCAAGGTCATGGGCTCCGTGACTTCGGGCTCGGACAGCTCTCCTCGTCACGGAACTGCGAGCGAGTGAGGCCAACCAGAAGTCAACGGTGCAAGGCTCTACCGGTCCACGCTCGACTTGAGTGGGTGCGGCTCCGGCGGGACTTGCGCCTTCCGCCGTCCCGGCCCAAGATCCGGTCTTCGGGTAAGAACGTCTGGGAGGAGAATCGCGATGGCAATCGAGCGATCGAAACGTCCGATCGCCGCTTCACGGATGGCGGCGATGGCGCGAAAGCTCCTGAACGCCTCACCCCTTTGCGCGATCGCGACGGTGGCGTCCGAAGGCCGCGCCCATGTCAACACGGCCTATTTCGCGTGGAGCCCACAGTTCGACCTCGTGTGGTTGTCGGAGCCGCGCGCGAAGCACTCGCGGAACGTTCGCGCGAATGACACGGCCGCGGTTGCCGTCTACGACTCGAGTCAGGTGTGGGGAAAGCCCGATCGCGGAATCCAGTTGTTCGGTTCGGCCCACGAGGCCGACGGCGCGGACGTCCAAGACGCCGAAGCGCTTTACGCAAAACGATTCCCCGATTACCGCACGAGCGATCTGAGCGCCTATCGCTTCTACCGCTTCTGCCCGCGCCGTCTCAAGCTCTTTGATGAGCGGGTACTCGGCACCGGCGTTTTCGTGACAGCAAGCATCGCTGGCGAGGGTCGGTTGGCGTGGGAGCGGACGGAGATCTACCGCCAGGCGGTTTGACCGCGGCGCCTCGAGTTGCGCGTGTGTGACGCTGCGATGCCTTGTGGTGCGGCTCTTTGTATCCACTCACATCGAGTAGCGAGACCGGTTGTCACAGACCGACGAGCACCCCGAACTAGCTGGCGGATCAGACGAGCAACATCTCGTCCTCGCCGACTTCGACGCGGTCGAAACGCGCGCGGCGTACCAATCGAGGCGGGTGGCCCGGCGTTCGATGGCGCTGGTGACCTCACTTTAGCCGTGCGGACGCGGCCCCGCCGCCGTCGAGGCAGATAAGGGCGGGCCGAGCGCGAATGCCGGCCCGTGGCGGAGTCGCTCCAGCCCAAGCCCGGAAGTGAACAGGCGTGCCGCTTCGCGCACCTCGAGCGCGCCCTCGGCGGTGTCCATTGATTCGGGCCGGCGCGGACGAATTCGAGGCCACGCTCGGGCAACTCGACGGTCGGGCCCGGCGCTTGTAAAGCTAGCTCGCCCGAGCATCTACGGTCAGATCTGCGCGAGCAGCGTGGCCGCATCGTCTGCCGTCAGTGAGGCGAGAGCCCCTCCGGTAAAACGCTCGTCGTCAGAAACGTCTTGCAGTGCCCAGTCAGGAAGTTGCCGGTACTCCCGCAGCTCGTCGTCTGTCTCGAAGTCGAGCCCGGCGAGGATGAGGCCGGCCAGCTGCCCATCGAACACGTTCAGGCTGTAGACGCGTCCATCCTGCTCGAGGTGACAGCGGCGTTTTTGCAGTTCGCGTGCCGGTAGGACGGCGAAGACCTCGTACTCGGCGGCCGACAGATAGATGTTCGTGATCGTCATGCGCGAGAAGTCGGGCGCCGCCGGCGACTCCTTCTGCCCCAGCTTGAAGACGCTCTCGCCGCCGGCGAGTGGCTGCATCCGCCGCAGCCGGAGGCGCGTGTCGATGGTGTAGCGGTCGGTGATGCGCCAGCCGCTGTCGGGCACCAACCGCTCGGGAAGGTGCTCGACGAGGAACCGACGCTCAAACTCGAACCGAGCGTATTTGCCTGCTTTGCCGCTCATCGAGCAGACCCATGCCTTAACCGACGGTCCCATGAGCCGCCTTTCGGGTTCGCGTGGAGCCGACCTCTAGCTCTCCTAGTGCATCTGCGCCAGCCCACGAGGCCGTGCTGCGTGCGCGCACGTCGGCTACCGGGTTGCGATCGTGCCCACGAGTTGCAGGGGCGGATGAACAGCGTCGCTCGACCGGTCGAAGAATTCGGGCCAGTCCTTCGTCGGCGCAGCCTGCGTGGGGCTTTCCATGGCGATCAAAGGCCAGGGAGTGTGGGCGCGCGATGCGTTCGGCAACATCAGCGCCCCCCGCTGCTGCTCTAATTCTTGGCGGGCGCCCATTGCGACATGCAGTGCATCAGCGCCGCATGGGAGGTTCGGTCGACGCAGGCTAGCTGACGCACTACCGGTGGATTGGATCAGTGAGGCTCTCGTCCGCGAAAACGCCGCCGGCTCTGATTGCCGCTCAGGGCGTCAGGCGCTCGTTTCGATGTCGTACGGCGCGCTATGAGAACGCCCCGAGCTGACGAAGCATGCTCAGGTCGTCGCGCACCGCCCAATGCTCGCGGATCCTGCCGTCGGTGACGCGATAGATGTGGATGTGCTTCACGGTGTAGGACTGCCCATTGCCAGGGAACGTGAAGCCGAACACGTGCAGCTCCTTGTGCACTTTGCGCGTGATCGCCATGAAGGCGACGACGAGGTCGTCCTCGGCGACCAGAAACTCGATGATGTTTGCTGTCCCCGGAGCTTTGCCGACGTCGGCAGCGAGCTGCTTGAAGTCGTCCGTGCCCGTCCTGCCGGTGACGTGGTTGTAGAAGTCGGGGGCGAGATACTCGTCGACCGCGGCGACGTTGCCCTCGTCGAATACCTCACGGGTGTAGCGGCGGACCAGTTCCTTGTTTTCCTCGATGCTCGCTCTGGCTCCTTTTCGTCAGACCGGCGCGCCGGACCGGACTGGATCAGCGAGATCCTACAGCGGTTAGTAGTCGAGCTTCTGGGAGCCAACAAGGTGCGGGTGACCCTTGCGCGCGCGGCGCGCGTCTACGCCACCAATCGTGAGTCTCGCCGACCGGACCGCTCTCCCGAAGAACCCGAGCCAAGCCACACCTGCGACTGTGCCGGCGCGCTAACCACTAGCCCACCGTCACGCAGGTCACGTCACTCGTTCGTGAGCTGCAAGTTCTCTGGCGCGTCGCTTCTGAAGCTTGAAATGGAAGCGCGTGGTGCAACCGACAACGGGGCCGTACTCTTCGTTGCGGTCGGGGGGTTGAAACCCTGTGTTGTAGCGGCGCGCCAGAGGAGGCGGGGAGCTGGTGAAAGAGGCTCTCGTTCGCGGGCACGTAGTCACCGCGATCGACGTTCGACTCACAGCCGAAATGCTTAATAGGGCAATTATCGCCATGAGCGCAAACGCCGAGCGACCTTCTCATTTGTGGGGGATTAAAAGCGACCGGTAAACGGTTTCGACGCCTCTCCGTGTAGCTGAGAAAACACCCGCAAATCGGTGGTTTATAGGCGGAGGTGAAGGCGGCGCGTTTCGGCCCGTGTCGGTGGCTCTTGTTATCACCTTGTTGACACCCCGCTGCTCCGTCAGCGTCGATCGACCTACTCCTTACCCTGACTCATCAAACCGCTCTTCCAGAGGAGTCCGAGCCCATCAGCGTGTGCCACGTAATTCGGCGGTGGCCCGCTCGCGCATGGTGGCCGCGAGGCGATCGTGCCCGAGCGACTCATGCACCTGGGCGAGCTCGCGGCAAAGGGGCACGAGGAAGTTCGGCTCCCACGGCAGCATCGCGTTGAGCGAGCGATCCGTGTTGAGCCGCTCGTATGCCCGCTCGAGCGCCGCCAGGGCGGCCTCCGCCTGCCCGGTCAAACGCCACACGCTCCCAAGGACGAGATCGCGCATGAAGTCGGGGATGACCAGCTGGAGCGCGTGGTCGTGCACGAGGGCGCGAGCCTGCCCGGCTGGCAGCGTCGAGAGGGCGTCGATCCAGGGCCCGATGCTCGGCATCGACGTCGGGTCGAGCTTCCCGCCGAGACCGCTCGCGTGGAAGAAGGAGCCCACAATGGTCACTCGGCGCTCCTCGTAGATCACACGGCGCGACCGAAGCTCGCCGGTGTCGGCGTCGGTGCTCGCGTAGAGGTCTATGAGGAACGCGCAGATCGCGTCGGCGGCGCGGTAGTGCAGTGCCGCGTCGGCCAGGCCGAGGTAAAAGCGTTCGAGGCTTGACTGGCGCCTCGTTGAGTCGAGCTGCCGGTCGGCGGTGAGCTCGAGGGAGCGCATGGCGTCGCGCGCTGCCTCCAGGCCGCCGGAGTTCGAGAGCTCGAGCTCGAGCGCGTAAAAGCCCGGCGCGAGCGGCGGCCCGAGCTGCCCGAGGGTGATGGGAAACGCGGCGATCTGCTCGCGTACCTTGGTCGCGTCGCGTGCGAGGACATGGACGTCCCCGGGGCCCAGGTCAGGCCTTACCGTGCGCAGGACTCCGGCAGAGATCGCGAGCCTAGGGTCGTCGACCTGGAGGAGGAGCACGAGCGTCGCGAGTGCGTCGAAGGTGGGCTCGAAGGGGAGCCGCCAGAACGTGAACTCCTGCCGTACTTCCTTCATTGCCGACTCCACCCAGCCTCGGGCTGCCTCGGCGCTCGCGAGCAGCGACTCGAGTTGCCCGACCGGGATCTGGATCGGCTGGAAGATTCCGTGCAGGGCCGATGAGTCGCTCAGGCCGTAGTACTGCTCGGCCGCATCGACTGTCTCGCGCACGCGGAGCCCCTCGTACAGCTCGGGACCGCGATCGCGAAGCCGGCTGGCCGTGTCCTTCAGCTGCTCGAGGGCGACGCCCTGGACGTCGAGGAGCGCAAGGACGTGGACGTCGGCTTCCTCCGCCCAGTCAGGGAGCTCATGGCGCGTCGTGACGGTGCCGTGCTCCGCCACCCAGTAGCTGGTCGATGCGCCGGAGACGACGGCCATCACGAATCGGTCGGTCGCCGGGTCGCCTGGCAGGTCGACCGTGCTCCCCGCGATCATGCTGTCGACCTGGACGGGCTGCTCGGCGAGCAGTAGGCGGGCGATGTGCAGGGTCCGGGCGAGGAGCGCCTGGGGCGGGTCGTCCGCGAACCCCGGCGCGCCCATTGGTTATCTGCGCCCGAGGTCTAATCGGTCGGTGAGCCGGGGCGCGAGCTCCGTCGCCCGCTCTGGCGTGAACCCGTTCTCGACAAGCGCGGCCGCGATCTCATCGACCCCTGCCGCGCGGCTCTCCTCGCGGGCCGCCTCGGTTAGCTCGGCGCCGAGCTCCTCGGCCTCGCGCAGAGTCTCATCGATCTCAGCTCCGAGGTTGGCCGCCTGTTCTAGTACTTCGGCAGGGCGCCCGGCGAGGAGAGACGCGGCTCGCTCGCCGAGCGCATCGACACGCGCGTTGACAACCCGCACCGTGCCGCGGCCCAGCCGATCGCCGAGCGTGTCCGGATCGAGGCCCGCCTCCTTCGCGGCCGCCCTCAGGCCGCGGATGTAGCCGCGCAGAAACCGGTGTGCGATCATCCCGGCGGCGGCGAGCGCCAACTCGATCCCTGTCAGGTAGAGCTTGTCGAACGACGCCCCTTGAGCGAGCCGGAAGCGGTCGGCGTCGAGGCCGATCTCGTCGGCGACCTCGTAGAGGACGTCGGCGCCGGCGTCGGTTCCCATCGGCTCCGAGTCTCTCACGCCTTCGGTGTATTGCCTATGTGCGGACCTTCTTAAGCTGGATGGCCGATCTGGCCCGTGCACGAGTTCGCCGGGCTGTGAGCGCTCGACGTGCCCGGGCTCGAGCGTTCCTTGGCCATCGGGCTGCCAGTGACCTGACAAGCACGTACAAAAACTCGCTCAAGATCCGAGCGGGTGGCCGCTACGCTTGGCGAGGACAGCGGTTGTCTTCAAATTCGGTGGGTGACACGCGCCATGGCTGACTTCACCTGAGGCGTGCTCGGCTGCGCCGTGCGGATTTAGTGTGTAGCGGATGCACGCGATCCAACTCAGCGAGGCGCTTACGTTCTGGACGGCGCCCCATCCGGCTTGGAGGCCGAACCCGGAGTGGCCGGAAAACGTCGGATTCGCGAGCTGGTTAGCGCCGGATTCCTTTGTCTTGATCGATCCGTTGGTTCGGGACGATCTGGACCCGGCAGCCTGGCAGCCGTTTGATCGCGCGGTCTCCGATTCCGGCCGCCCCGCTGCGGTGCTGCTCACGGCTCCGTGGCATGAGCGTAGTGCCCAAGCTGTTGCTGCGAGGTATGGAGCAAGCGTCTGGGTTCATCCGCAAGGGCGTGGTCACATCGGTGCATTGCCTGAACTCAGGGCGCTGCCGACCGGGATCGAGGCGTTCGTGCCCGGTGGAATGGACGAAGGGCAAGTGGCGTTTCACGTCATTCCCGAACGGGCGCTCGTTGTTGCGGAGTTCTTCCTCGGAGTCGACGGCGGGCTGCGAGTCCGCCCGTCTCCGGCAACCGAAGACATGCCTGCGTTCGCCGCTTCTCTCAATCAGCTAAGGAAAATGGCGATCGATCGTGTGCTCGTTGCGCACGGGCCGCCGGTGTTAGTGGGGGCGCGCGAGGCGGTAGCTGCGGCCTTGGATGCCTTCGCCTTCGAGCACGCTCGTTAGACAGCACTCACGGCGCCGACGCTCGGGGCGCGATCGCGATCTGCGCCAACGCGCAAAAGGCGGGCGTGGCGCTTACGAGTTCTGCCTGCCAGTTCGAGACGTGGATCTTGGAAGCCGGCGCACCTGCGGGGCTGCCTCCCGACGCTCCACCCAATCTTCCCGGTAAACGGCTAGGGCCGCAGCGGACGCGGCCGCCCCAATACGTCCACATCATCATCTACGGCACCCGCGGCAATCTAACGGCGATGTTCCCCTTCGTCTGGCCGCCTACCCACGCGCAACAAGTCACGGATCGGGTGCTCCGTGCAGACCGCGCGCGCGCCATAGGTCTCGGTCGCCGACGATGGGGGGACACAACGGCACCCTCATATTGGCACCTCCTCTCGTGTTCGGCGGCGAGAACGGCGACCACCTGATCTTCAGGTGGAACGCCGGAGGAATCGACCGTGCGGTCAGCCTCCATTCGTGGTCGCCGCTCCGGGAGACGATCGCAACACTGCGGAGCATCATCGCCTCGCGCGCCCGCCGCCGACACTAGTGACCGTTCGACGGTGAATCCGGCACAACGCTGCCAGCCTTGTGCGTGAGCGTTCCTTGATTCCCCATGCGTTGGCTCAGATCTCGGTCGCCCGTGCCGATGATGATGACGTGAGATTCCTGCGGGCAATAAAGGTAGTCGGATGGGCGGTCCTCGCAGTCGCGGTCCCAATCGCAATCTTTGACCCTGACGCGCGACCGAGCGCTCACGTGCTCGTCATTGGAGTTGGCGTCGGTGCCGTAATCGGAGTCGCGGGTGGGCTGGTCTTCAGGTACTCCCTTCCGCTGGAGCGGCGCCTACAGTTCTTCAGGTCGCTGAGCCTACGACTCGCGCGCCGCCTCATGCCGCCACCAAAGGACACCGAAGGCACGTCGTGACTGCGCTCGCCAAGACGTAAACGCTCCACGCTCCGAGCCCGGTGGGGTCGCCAACTTCCTGGCCTGCGACGCGAGGAGTGGCTCCCGGCGCGGCGGGATTGACGCCCGCACCGACCGGTCCCTCTTCAGCAGTTTTTTCATATCCACTCAAAGGAAGTACCGACACGCGGTGGTACTCGACGTGAATGGATATGCCGACCCACGTTGCCAGCCCTAGCGAGACGAACAAGGGGCTCGTGGAAACAACGGCGAAGCGAGAAACTTGCCGGCAGAGCGTTGGCGCCGACAAAATCCGCCAATGGCCGCGCTACTCGAAGTGGCGTTGAACGGTGCGCGCAGCGACGCCGAGCACCCAGCGATCCCGCGCACCCCGACGCAGATCGCCGCCGCCGCTCGCGACGCCGTCGCCGCCGGTGCGATGGTGATCCACACCCATGTCTTCGACGGCGACGGCCGGGAGACGTTTGCCGCCGATGCTTGCGACGCCGTCATCGCGGCCATCCGTCAGGCCTGCCCAGGCGTCCGGATCTCGCTGACGACCTCGGCCGAGATCGAGCCCGATCCGAAGCGGCGGCTCGAGCTGATCTCTGGCTGGAGGGAACTCCCCGATCTGGTCACCGCCAACCAGGGCGAGGAGGGCATCGTCGAGCTCTCCGAACACCTGATCGGGCGTCGCATCGGGATCGAGGCAGGCCTGCTCGAGCTAAAGGACGCCGAGGCTTTCGTCGGCGCCGGGATCGCCGACCGCTGCGTCCGCGCGCTGATCGAGCCACTCGACGCCGAGGCCGACGATGCTGTAGCACTCGCCGAGGCGATGGAGCAAGTCCTCGAAGAAACCGGCGTCAGGATCGAACAGGTGCACCACGGCGACGGCATCGCGAGCTGGGCGGTCAACGAGCGCGGGCTCAGGCGCGGCCACGGGATCCGTACCGGTCTCGAGGACACGATCGTACTCCCCGACGGCCGCCGCGCTGCCGACAACGCCGAGCTGGTGCGCGCGTCGATCGCATTGATGTCGCGACTGGCCAGCGACTACTAGGAGCGCCGATTGCGGTCGTGTCGAACCCTGCGTACTGGAGCTCTTGCGCTCACAACGCAACTTGCCCGCTGATGCACGTAACCGTCCCGCCGCCGACCCAGATGGTCCCGACGACGCCGAGGTCGAGCTCGACGAAGCCGGGCTCGAGCCGGAGGACGTCGTCCGCGCTTGGAAGCAGAACGGCGACCCAGCCCGGCCCGTTATCAGCCCAGGCCACCTCAACGATCTCCCCCCGGTCGATACGCAGCCTCGCTGCGATCTCCTCGACGACCTCTTCCTCGACAGCACCGCTACGGATCAGCGGCGGTGCCGCAAACGCGAGACCCGCTTCTCCGCGCCGCACCGGAATGAGCCCGGCACCGCACTCTTGCACAATCAGATCGTCGTGCTTCGGCTTGCCGGACGCGGAGAGCTAGGCGTGACATGTTCCAAGGGTCGGGTGGCCGGCAAACGGCAATTCCGACGCTGAGCCGGTGCGTGCCTCGGTCTCCGAAGCGCTGGTGAAGATTCGCACGCGATAGTCCGCCTCCGGTTCCGTCGGGGGAAGCACGAAGGTTGCCTCGGAGAGGTTCGTCCAACGAGTGAACCGCTGCATCTGGTCGGTCGTCAGACCGTCGGCGTCGAGCACGACGGCAACGGGGTTGCCTGCATACGGCGTCGCGGTAAAGACGTCGACTTGCCGGAACTGGCGCTCGACCGGGACGCTTCCGGTCATCTCGCCTCGCAACTCGTCTGGTGACTCCCGCCGACCGAGAGATCGCCCTCGAGCTTCGAGCTGTCGCGCTGGCTGAGAATGCGGGCAAGAACGGCTGCGCAGTCGTGGTCGCCGAAGCCGGCGCGGTCGGCGTCGACAAGCCATGTCCTTATCGCGTCCGTTATGCGGAGCTCAACGCCGAAGAACTTCGCAGCTTCCGCGATCAGTGCAGCGTCCTTGCGGGCGAGCTCCAGCCTGAACCGTCGCGAGTAATCGCCGCGTTCGATCGACTGGCGCCGACGTTGGGCTTGAGCCGCGAGTGGCGTCGCCGCGAGAACATCGTAGGCCCTGTCTCGCTCGAGGCCCAAGGCGTCGGCAAGCGACCCCGCCGCGCGCGGCGCGACGGATCGCTTCTGATGATGCGATTCTGAAAAACGCCGCTTCAGACCTAGTTCGGTACGGGTTTGGACGTTTCCTCTCGAGACGGATGTCGCCTTCCGGCTCTTGTGCGACATCGAGCGCGCAGCCTCGGCCGACGGTGCGCATGTCCGGCGCCTTTGCCCGAACTAACGAACGGCGACAGCTCGAGCGGCAAGAGCGCGAGCTTGGCATCGCTGAGTGGCTCGCTCAGCTCAAGCGAGCCGCTACCTGCCTGGTCGCTTCGGCGGAGGGAGCAGGCCGCCTCGCAAGCGCCTGCTCCGCGGGCAAGGCGGGAGGAGCATCGCCGGGCCTCCTCCCTACACCGGCGGACGCTGCCCCCGCTCGAGCACGTCGTTGTCGAGCGCTCGCGTGAGGATCGCCGGGTCGATCAGGCCGACGACGTTCTCAAGGGTGCGCAAGCCGGTGGCCTCGATCACGGCCCGCATCCCGCCCCCATCGGCGACGACACGGGCAGCCTTCTCGTCGCTTTGGCTGTGCCGATCGGCCCGGGTGAGCGGCTCGCGTGCATCGTGCTCGTCGAGCCAGGCCTCGTACTCGCTGCGAGGGCGGCGTCGGCGGGAAGTGCGCTCGGCCACGACAGCGCGGGCGCGGCGTGCCTGCTCGCGCTCGGCCGTGGCCTGCTCCTTGGCCTTCCTGCGTAACCTCCTGTTCCAGCCGCCGCTCGGCCGAGCGGCGGGACGCTGCGGCTCGCTGCTCGGCCCGCAGCTGCGGTCCCGAGAAGCGTAAGTCTCTCGCCGCGCCGGGCGGTCGTCACGGGGCTCGACGTTCTGAGCACACCGAGCCCTCATAGCCTCAGCAAGTATCGTTTGCAGCTTGCCGCATGGAACTCGCTACCTCGCATCGGCTATTACCTTGTAGATGACGGCACCCACCGGATCTGACAAAGAACTGTGGCAGCTCGTTCAGGCGAATGATCGCCACGCCTTTGGCGTCCTATTCGAACGCCATGCCGAGGCGGTCTACAACTACTCCTTCCGTCGCACCGCTGACTGGGCCGCTGCCGAGGATTTAGTCTCGTCAGTATTCCTCGAGGCATGGCGGCGTCGAGCCGACCTCGAACTTACGAGCCAGAGCGAGCGCCTGCTGCCCTGGCTCCTGGGCGTAGCAACGAACCTTCTTCGAACGCGGAATCGTTCCGCAGCTCGCCTCGCCCGAGCTTTGCTGCGCGAGCGCACTGGCAGCGACGAACCTGATTTCGCCGACGATGCTGTGAGGCGCGTTGCTGATGCACAGCGAATGAAGGCGGTTCTCTCGTTAATCCGCGCTCTACCGCGCGGCACGCAGGACGTGTTGGCGCTGTATGCGTGGGCTGGCCTTAGTTACGAAGAGGTCTCAGCTTCCCTCGGTATCCCAATTGGGACAGTCCGTTCACGCTTGTCCCGAGCTCGACTTTACCTGGAGAAACTTGAGCCCGTGATTGTCCCCCGAAAAGAAAGCGAGGTGCCAAATGAAGCCTGGTGACGAAGTATTCAGCGGACTTGATGTTCCTGCCGGGCGGACGCTGCGAACCGAAAAGCTCGCGGCGCTGAAGACCAACGTTCTTCACCGCATCGGGCCAAGCGGATCCGTCGATCCGAAAGCCCCGTCGGCAACTCGGTTTCGCATGGCTCGCCATCGCCTCCTCGTTCCGGTGATGGCGGCAGTGATCTTCGGTGCTTCTGCCGGTTCGCTAACGACAGCTTACGCCGTGGCTGGGTCTGGGGCACCTTCGGCAAGCCCTGAGTCGCTGACGACGATTAGTACCGAGGGCACCCCGGTTCCGCTCACCAGCCGGCTTCGGGCACTTCCAGACTCGACAGCCCAGGCGTTCCTGATGGCCACGCTCGGTCCGACGGCCTACTTCCGTGTGCCGCTTGCAGACGGTGGCGCGTGCTTCTACACCGGGAGGGCAACAGACGGAGAAGCGTACGAGCTTGGCGCCGGAAGCTGCTGGACGCCAGCGCCACGTTTTCCTATTCTGGATCTCAGCCCGATTCAGGCCAGCGGTTCAGGCGGCTTTCAGGTTCTCCAAATTCAAGGATTCGCAGCCGATGGCGTGAGCACCATTGCCGTCAAGGATTTGGACGGAAACGTTATCGCTGAAGCGGCCGTGCACAACAACGTCTATAAGATCACTGCCTACCCGCCGGGAGGAGTTTCCGAGCTAGTTGGGCTTGATGACGGAGATCACGTAGTTCAGCGAATCACCTATAGCCGCTGAAACCCAACAGCGTCGGCAGAGAACCAGCACCGTACCTCGCCGCGAACAGAAGCTGGCGCTCCAACTCGCCACGAGGCTAACGGAGCGCCAGCTCTGCTTCTTTCTCGACGTACGTTTTACTCTTGAGGCCGCAGATCGTAGGTGTCCACTGCGTGCCCCGCCGCGTCAAAGGACGTGATCAGCCCAAGCGGCTGCGCCTCGCGAAACGTAATTGAGCCAACGTTGTTGCGGACAATAATCCTACTGCCTGCAACCTTCACTTCAGTAATGCCGTCAGCGGCAATTACGTTCAGTCTGTAAAGGCGCATGTCAGAGTCCTTCAGGACCCGTCCGGGACCATCGGCACCGACAACCGCATCGTAGATAACCGGATACTCCGCTGTGGGGAAGCCACTAAACCCGCAAGCGAACTCTCCAATGTCGCCGATCGCGTCGGCGGGCCCGACTCCGAAGCACTGGCCTTGGCCACGCACATCGACCCGGTAGAACGCCCGCCCGCTTGCCTTTCCAAGAAGATAGGCCTTCTCGACGCGGGGTGAAGTGAGCTGGCCTAAAGCCACAGGTTGTCCGGTCCGGAGCTGGGGGAAAGCTACGCCCTGAGCCTCGGACTTGGTCGTGATGAACCCGGCAAGCACGCCAAGAGCCGCGAGGGTAGACAGGATTACTCCCGCTGTAATATGTGTCCTCGTTTGTCTCATCATTCCTCTCTTCTACGTGAATCCGAGAACGCGAGATACTGTGCTCGTCCCGGTCCAGTAGTACTGGCTCGACTTGATGTAACACGGGTGAGCGCACGACGTGAAGTAGTTCCAAGGCAGAATATCGGCCATGATGTACGTTTCCCAAGAATTGCACGGTGAGTGATAGTTATTCCATATGCTTCCTCTGACAGCCGTAGTATTTTGGAAAGCCGTGTACATTTCACCCGTACCCGGACAAGTAAAGCCGAACTGACCGCTGGAATACCCTGCCAGCTCCCAAAAGAGATTCCAGCCTGAGCAGGCGCGGCCTTTGTTGGTGTAAATGAATTCACAATTTGTGCCGTGCAGCGGCTGGCTCGGCGTCCACCACATTTGATCGGGGTACGCCGTCGGAAAAGCCCAGTACGCCTTAGCCGCCCCCGGAGCAGCAAGCCCGCACAATGCCGCAAAAAGGACGCCCGTAACAAGAAGTTTCTTCATAGCTTCCATCCGATCCCCTCGACGAACCCTAGTTCGAGGTTGCTTGGGAATACACGGAATGCAGGAATGAGAAGGTCAAGTTGCCACCCTATAACTCATGTGCGGCGTTGGCGCATGACCAACCACACTAAGCAAGCATAATGATCACCTCCTGCTTAATTCGGAGGTGCAAGAGTCGGAGAATCTCCGGTCTTTCGCGTGATCTTCCGACTTGGGGCGCGGAGCGCGGCGCAGCATCGCGCGCTTTCTCCCTTCATGGGGGCGCCGGGGACCCGCGGAGCCCGCTGCCGCAAGAATCGTTCGCGACTGTATGCCTCGCGACAATCCATGTCAATGCTCCAGTAAATATTCGCCGGACCAATCGTTTTCAGTACGGTCCCGGCGAAGAGAGAAGCGTAAGGAAACATCTGGCAAAGTCAGCAGCCAGCTAAGCCTGGCACGAGGGAGGCCAGCGGCTGACGGCGGCACTCCCCGAGCTTGTCGGCGTCCATAACTTGACGCTCGGTCAGCGCCGCCCGATTTTCGTCGAGCACCTGGCGCGTCTGGACCGAACCCGGCGGGGGCTATTCCGAAACATGTCCAAGTGGGCGCAAGAGCCGGTAATGACCGCGGCGCGTTCGGATAAAGAGAGGCTCCGGCCCCTTAGAGCGCGTAAGCAAGTAGTCCGAGACCGAGTAGCGAGACACGCTTCCGCCTAAGACGCGCTCAACCTCCGCGTGGATGGCCTTCACGCGCATCTCGGAACCGGTCCCGGCAAGAACGGCCCGGACCGCACTGGCAACGGTCCCGAACTGGCGTCGGCCACCGCAACCGCCCCGGCCGCGAGGTCGGTGCCCGTCTGCGCTGAAGAGGGGCGGCGTCCTCTCCTTGCCGCGTTGACGCGGGTAGCGGGATTGCGGGCTTTCGGGCCCGGGGGCCTCTCCTGTTCGCCGGGCCCACCGCATCGCCGTTCGTTCTGGGAGCTGCGGTCATTCTGCGCTCTTCGGCTGTCTCGGAAGCTGGTGCGTTTATTGGTGCGTTAAGCGGCGGGGCTAGAATCTCCGGTATGAAGCGCCGGCGTCGACTGCGTAAGCTCGTTCCCGACGCGGAGCTGATTCGGCGCCGGGCGACCGGTGAGCCGTTGCGGGAGCTCGCTTCCGACTACGACGTCGCGCACACGACGCTCGGCCGCTATTTCGAGGGGCCGGAGGTCGCGAAGCAGCTGCGGGCCGAGCAGCGCGCCGCAGCGTCCCGCCGCTCGGCCGAGCGGCGGGCTGGAACAGGAGGTTACGCAGGAAGGCCAAGGAGCAGGCCACGGCCGAGCGCGAGCAGGCACGCCGCGCCCGCGCTGTCGTGGCCGAGCGCACTTCCCGCCGACGCCGTCCTGCTCTGGCTGGGCTTGATCAAAGGAGTCAGGGATTGGATCTGGGTTTTCAACAACGTCAGCCAGCGCGGCAAGGGCAAGGCGTTCCTGTTTCAGGATGACAAGACAAGGGAGATCATCGCCTCCGGCCGCTGCGTCAGCGCCACCGACTGCACGCTGACGACGAAGGAGGGGACGGTGCACTTCTCCGGCTATGGCGTCGCGACTACGGACGAGCTCCTCGAGTGGGCGCCTCCTGCGAAGACCTCGAACTAACCAGCGCGGCCGCCAAGCGTTCCGCTCGCCGCCCCGCCCGACTTACGTCAAGCTGAAGCCGTGACGACGGCGCCCCTGCTCTCATTGGCGCGGCTCGCCGACGCGCCGACGCGCCAACCCGAGAGCGTGAGCCCGCACCAGTTGCCGGATTGAGGCCTCGCTAGCGTGCGCCAAGAGCTGCGCCAAGGTGAAGCGCTAGCGCGGGTTGTAGATACACCCGGCCTGGTTTGGATCCGCGCGCGATGTCGCCCTCTGGCGGAACTGCGACACGCTCCCTCGATGGCGCTGATCCCAATCGCCGAGCAGCCCGAGCTGGAGCGCGTCGTGAACACCGTGTATAGAGACGACCACTGGAAGTCGCGTCGATGCG